>WNGF01000020.1_pt1 | contig 187442 bp, 177 predicted proteins | sample 5400641 | NCBI WGS metagenome assembly WNGF01 (sample SAMN13153371, study PRJNA577476) | soil metagenome | isolation source: 80 cm soil or saprolite under grassland replicate 2 | place: USA:California | collected 2016-06-15 | reverse complement strand
GATAGAACCATGCAAGATCCGCGGCACGACCCAACCCCTAGTCTCACGCACAGGGGCTGGAAGGCAAGGAAATATCTTCTCCTTCCGGTCGAGGGAGAAAAATGTCCTTGACTTCTCCTCTTATAGATCGAGATTTTTCATCAGTCGAGACGACGGCACCTCACGTTCAGATATATAGTCTCCGTGTGCCGTTGAGAAGCATCTTCTCGCGATGAAGGGCGTTCGACAGGACTTTCCACGAGCGAGGCTCGGTCCGGATTTCCGCCGTCACTGCTGGACGAAGGCGGTTACCGGCGCTATGCCGCCCCGCAGCAACAGTCCGGTCGACCGCTGGACGAACGCAGCCGGAATGGTGATGCTTGTACCGAACCCCGACCATGTGAATGTCGGTGGCGGCACGAGCACGACCGGGTTGTTCCCGCCCATGCCGAGCAGGGCTTCACACTGGTTGCTGCCCGGTGTCGGTACTGTCGGGCACCCCGCCGAAGGTTGGTTGTTAAAGATGATCACGGCTGCTGCGCCCTTCAGCTGTGCTTGCGCGACCTTGTAATCGAAGCGGCATCCGCCTCGCTCGATCAGAGCGATCTTTCCAGTCGGGTCGGCCAGGTATGTGTCCTCCGGATTGCTGCCATTGATGGAGCCGGCCGGGCACCCCCGCCCCACATACACGACCTCGCCTGAGAAGGTGTTATACGTTGGCTTGGACGCGAAGTCCGAAACCGTTGAGGGCCGCTTCCCAGCGAACGTGTTGCTGGTCATGTACGGCTGGTAAAGGTGGGCCTGCGCGAATGCCGAGGGCTGCCCGCAGAAGTCGAACGAGCCGTTCAGAAGGTCGATCAGGTCCGTCAGCTGCGAGAAGGAGAGGCCGTACGGAAGCGTTCCTCTACCGAGCGCCGCGTCCGCAGCATCGCGCACCTGCAGGGTGGCCTGGCCATTGAGCGCATCGACCTGTGCTGGCGTGAGCCCCGCGCCGTCGAGCTCGACGCCGTCCATGTTGACGAAGCTGAGGCCCGAGAAGCCGGTCGCTGGCGTTACGAAGACCTCGCTGAAGCCCTGGTTAATCTTCAGAGCCAGTGCCTGAGCGGCAAGGATGCCGCCCGTTCCCATGTTGGTCGGATTGGTTGCGCTTTGGGAGAACGCGCCCGGAAGTCCGCCTGTACCCACCGCCTGCTGCAGCGCCGCGACGCCGGAGTCGACTTGCACCGTGCTTTTTCCCTTCCCGACCGACACCGTCTTGCCGGTCTTCCGCCACGTGTAGGCGTAAGCGCTGGGATCGCCGACATGGAAGATCTCCGAACCCACCGCGCCCGCCGCGAAGTACTGGTTGATGCGCTGCGCAGCCTGCGTGCTGGTCTTGAAGAAGCCCGTACGGTACGTGCAGAAACCGCCGGCCACCACACCTGGAGTCGGCGGTGCAACAACTTGCCCCTGTGCGTACAAAGCAATAGAGACAAACCCACCGAGGACTAACCGTGCGACCATTACCCGCCTGAATCCCCGTTTCATAACTCGCTCCTTTTGCTGATGCTGGCGAGCAACTCTACGCCTGCTCGCAAACGGAGTCAATGCTTGCTGGAAAGGCTGACACATTGGTAACTGGCATAAACAGGCCTTATCCCAAGCTTGCGCTTTTACTTCGCCTTTTTCGGCGTCAATAAGTTCTATAAAAAGGGATGTCAAGAAAAAAGTTCCGCCTCGACCGGAGTCGAGATTTGTTTCTCGAGATCCAGCCCACTGTAGTTTCGGGTCGCTTGGGGAAGTTGGGCCGTTTGTCCATACTCATAGGTTCTCTGCTGATCGTGGTGTGCTATCGAGTTTGAGAGATCGGCAAGCCAGTGTCGTTGAATGTGTCAACCATGGTTCTATCCGAGGCTCGTGGCCTATGACTATTTCTGGTTATCCGAGGGGGCATAACGTGTAATGGGTGACTCAGTGCTAATGCACACAGGGCCAGATCTCATTGACTGATACTTCCCTCGAACCGAGCATCTTCAGAACCCGACCGACCACCACCGAAGAGAAACTCCAGAGATGGAAAGGCCTCTTTCTTAGCGATGCTCAAACTGATTGCCGACTCAACTGTTGTGGGTCGAAGCTCACTCCTTTCTTCCACATGGTTAAGGTGATCGCGGCCACTTTTCGTGCCAGAGTGAGGCGGGCCATGGTCGGCCGCATCCCTTTGGCAACTCGTGCAACATAAAAATCATGCAGGGGGCCAGGACGTGTGCTAGCCGAGATGGCCGCTCCTTTGAAGAGATTCTTCAGGTCCGGATTGTGGTTGTCATTCAGACCGCGCACGGTGATACGCTCGCGATTGCGTTGCACTTTCCCTCGTACATAGCGGTACTCGCCGCTGTCGTGAGTCTCGACGGCGAAACCACTGTAGGCCCAGAGCTGACGCTTGCTGCGGAAACGGTGGGGTGTTTGCAGCAGTGCCACTAACAAAGCTGCCCGAATCGGCCCAATGGAGGGAATCTGTCGAAGCAGCTTCACCGCAGGGTGTTTGTGGCTCTCCAGCAGTAGTTCGCGTCGCGCTTGCTGGCGGATAGGTTGCAGATTGTCGAGCTGCTCATACAAATGTTGGGCTCGAACCCGAACTCCTGGTTGCACGATTTTGGCTAGCCACTCGAGGCGATGACTGGGAGCATAGACCGTAGTGCCAGGACAAGGAATGGCCCAGCTGCGATACAGCGATTTGATCCGGTTCATGGTGCGCGTGACATCTTTGCTGACCGTGAGATAACTGCGCCCCAGTTCTTTCAACGTGCGGATTCCGTGTTCTCCGTGATAGACCGGCGTGAGCTGGTTGGTGCGTAATAGCTCCGCCAGCTTGCGCGCGTCGATCCGGTCACTCTTGTTGCCCTGCTTCAACAGAGCCGCCTTTCGCGGATCGCACACTACTAGCCGGCTAACGTGCGGTTTCAGAAGGTCATGTAACCAGGAAGCCGATGTCCCTTCCTCGAAGGTCAGGGACAGAGTCCACGCAATCCCTGGATGAACTCTAGAATCGTGGCTGCCTTAGTTTCCAGCAGACATTCCATGATCAGCTTGCCATCACCATCCATCACAGCAACGGAGATGGTGGCCTGATGGACGTCCATGCCGATATACTTTTCTTGACTCATAAGGTGCTCCTTTCGCTAGGTTGGCGATGCGAAACAATCACAACCTATCGCAAAAGTGGGCGCCTTTTATATTGCGTGTAATCGCATTATAAGAGGGCGCCCCTTTTGGAGTAGGTTTTCATCGTTCGCATGATCACCTACGAAAGGAGCACCCTCTGAGTATCTGCCCGGAACCCGTCATCCATTGGCGCCAGCAAAATGTGATTTAGAGAGAAGTAATTCCACAAGGATGGTCGAATGAGATAAAGCAGCCCAACGGTAAGGAGCAGGCTGGATATAAAAACCGAATCGGGGCGCACTCTCATGGCAGTCCTCCCTAAAGAAAGTGCCTACGGGAACACTTTCTACTCCAAGATGCGACGATTTGCTAGTCAACTAATGAAACCAGGCATTTGCGCTCAGCCAAGATTTCCCTATTTCGAGTGATTCTTGAACGGGCCGACGCTCGTTAGAAAATCGGACAGAACTGCTTCCATGCGGTTGTCATAATCGGCAGGATTCTTCGGAAGGTGTGGCCACGCTATGCGAACGGATACGCCGCAATCACCGACAGCACGATAACAATCCCAAATCACGTACTCTGACGCGGAACTCAGGAAGAACACTCAGCCAGCGGATCCCTGGCAACTGCGAGGGGAATTCCTGGGCCTTGGGCCGACCTACCAAGAGGCGATTGCGTTCTTGAATAAATGGGGCCGCTGGAATGACGCTGAATACGTGGAATTGCCCGAAATCATCCGTTTGCAGCAAGCGGTTCGAGAGGCCCTGACTGATTCCCCAGACAAATGGTTTGCAAGCCAGTATTCGCTTCCATTCAACTGGCGGCGTAGTCCGAAATTTCCCTACTTCGCACTGCTAACGGACAAGGTTGAAGTCGCGGTGCGCATGACAGTCACGATTGATCTGCTAAACCAGTCGAGATTTCAGACGTGTGAGCGACGCGATTGCGGGCGTCCGTTCAAGGTGGAATCAGGGCACAATAGGAAATTTTGTTCTCGCCATTGCGGCCACCTGGAGGCGGTACGCAGAAGCCGGAAGACGAGCCGCAGAGAGCGAGTGAGCTGATGTCTATCTACAAACGCGGAAAAATCTACTGGTACAAGTTCATGTGGAATGGCCAACTGATTCGGGAGTCCACAAGGCAGCACAACGCTAGAGTGGCCCAGCAAATAGAGGCGGCTCACCGTACTTCACTGGCGAAGGGTGAAGTAGGAATTAGGGAAAAGAAACCTGCGCCCACGCTGAAGGAATTCCTGAAAAAAGACTTTCAGAAATATGCCGAAACGAGACACGCGGCCAAGCCCTTGACCTTGCGGTACTACATCCAAGGGAGTGCCATGCTTCTTAAATCTACACTGGCGGGGCTGCGCTTGGACGAGTTGACCGATCAGCACGCGCAGCAGTTTGCCTCACAACACGCAAGCCTTTCCCCTTCCGGCATTAACCGGGGCCTGCGAACGCTACGGCGCGCCCTGAATGTCGCGTACCAATGGGGAAAGTTAGAAAAGCCAGCGAAAGTTACTCTGGCCGCGGGCGAAAACCAGCGTGACCGAGTGCTTACAGAACACGAAACAGCCAGGTACCTGACAGCTTGTCCGCAGCCTTGGCGGGATTGCGCCACGATCACTTTGGACGAAGGTTTCCGGCCCGGCGAAGTGTTTGCACTGCGTTGGCCCCACGTATTCTTAAACGAGGACGGCACCGGGTTTATTCAAATCGTGGAGGGGAAATCGAAAGCGGCCCGCCGTTTCCTGCCAACGACCCCGCGAGTGTACACGTTGCTGCGAGCGCGGCATGAAGCGGCAGGCCGTCCAACCGAGGGATGGATTTTCCCTAACGCGAGCGAGTGTGGACACATCAATGGGGATACCGCGAAGGAACAACATAAGAAAGCACTCGACGATTCAGGCGTCGAAGCTTTTGTGCCCTATACCCTTCGCCACACAGCCCTGACCCGCCTGGGGGAAAAGGCGGGCGGCGATGTATTCGTGCTGGCCCGAATTGCCGGGCACAGTTCGATAACGGTGACCCAACGCTACATACATCCACAAGCAGATGCCATTAACCGGGTGTTCTCGGCATCGCAATTGCCGGTAGGCACAAAACTGGGCACAAACAAGAAACTGTCCAGAGCCAGGGGCCAGAAAGAACCTGGGCGTGGCACAGCGTAGTTGATTGGTTACAAAGCAGGATAGGTGTGGTGCCGGGAGGGGGAGTTGAACCCCCAAGACCCGAAGGTCGGCGGATTTTGAGTCCGCTGCGTTTGCCAGTTCCGCCATCCCGGCGCAGGAAATCTGTCTCAATTGTACATTCAGTCCGGAGGCAGTTCACGACTTATCTAAATCCATAAATCCAGAAGAGACGCAACTACTCGCCACGCCATTCCTTAATCTGCTGCTGCATCATTCCATAGCACTCGCAAGCTGCCTGTTCCAGTTTTGATCGGTCCGTAATCTGAACGTCGCCGCGAGTGTAGGCGATCAATCCAGCTTTCTGCAGAATGCCGGCGGCGACGGTGACGCTGGAGCGGCGAGTTCCCAGCATCTGGCCCAGAAATTCCTGGGTCAAGGGAACCGCATCCGATCCTATGCGGTCGGCGCTCATCAACAACCATCTTGCGAGTCTCTCCTCGACTTCATGGAGGCGATTGCAAGCGGCGACCTGTGTTCCCTGCATTGCCATGATTTGTGAAAACTGCTGCAACTGCCTCTCTAGACTTGGGCACTGACGAAGCAGACCGGTCAGAGTCTCGCTATCTATACGAAAGGCCGAGCCCTCAATCTGAGCGATGGCACGGGTAGGAGAAGTGTGAAAGCCCGCGACCAGGGGTAAGCCGACAAATCCTTCTTTGCCCACTAAACCTACTTCCACACTTTTTCCATCTGGGAAGACGCTCAGGATGGAAACCAATCCGGTGTCGCAGAAGTATGCAGACTTCAAAGTGTCGCCAGGCTCATGCAGTACGTGATGAACTTTCAACCGCATGAATTCCAATTTTGGCAAGACCGCATCGCGTTCTTTAAGGGGGAGTCCCAGCAGGATTTCATTGTGGATATGATTGCCGTCCCCGTCAGAGTGTAAGGGCTTGGGCGAGGGCTTGCCAGGCGGACGTGGCTTGTTGGCCATAACGGCTCCTTGTGCAGCGAAAAACGCTGTCAGATTTTCGCAAGGAACCGTCGCCCCAAAGGGGCGCGGACGGAAAGATGCTAGAAGAGACACCTTAAGAGTACGCCTATTTCGAGTGCTGCTACGGTATTTAACCGTACCCCCGTTTGTGCGGTAGCGTACATACTTCGCTGTATTTACTCCCGTGGCTCGAAGCGTAGCCTAAAAATAACAATCTCGAAAAATGTCCTTCCTCGTGCCGTCCGTCGCCCTGTACGACGTGGTACTCGGCCAGCAGCCTGCCAAGGACAGAAGGTGGCTGCAATGTCTTACACAATTCTGATCGTTGATGACAGCGCTCTGATACGCCATTCAATCCGATCGTGCATCGAGGAAAACACCGATTGGCGTGTCTGCGGCGAGGCAGAGAACGGCGAAGTAGCTGTTGCTAAAGTCAAGGAACTACACCCCGATAGCGTCGTCCTGGATTTGCAGATGCCGGTTATGAACGGCCTGGAGGCGGCTCGGCAGATCAATACGCTTGCTCCTGATACGGCAATGGTGATGTTTACATTGCATGACTGTGAGCAACTCTGGAAGGTGGCTCAGGCTGCGGGTGTTAGGGATGTCCTTTCAAAATGCGATCAGGTTTCGGAGCAGCTACTGGAGTCCCTGGAGAATGCCCGCCCCGAGAGAACTCAATAAGTTAAGCAACAACGCGAGGCGCTCTTGGAAGACCTTAGCCGCATCCAAACTTCGGAGGCGGACTCCAATGATCGAGTTTGTTTGCGATTCTTGTCATAAGAGGAAAAAGGAAGGGCAATCCTGGATTTTGGGACTGGCTGCCGAGAGAGTGGGCGTCCAATCTGCCAGCCGCGAAATCAATATCCTTTCCGCTTGGACTGAACCTGAGGCAGTGCATCCCATGGCGGTGCACTTCTGCTCCCAACGCTGCAAGGACCGCTACATGACTCGATTGTTTAGCTACGACCAGGTCGCCTAATCAATGGTCAGAACAGGTCCGGTGCGGGCGGCGGGTAAGCTGCACTCCTCTAGGTGATTTGGTCGGGGTTTGATAGCCACGTTTGACCCTCAGCAAGGAACCTCTTAAACTTTTATTCAGACCCACTCGCCAGACATTCAGGCAGGAGGATTTCCTGGTTCACAGTACACTCGCTCGCAGCCGACGGCTCTGCCTACTCGTTGCCCTGGCGCTTGGCCCGCGTCTCTTATTCGCGCAAAGCGCTGTAACTCTCGATAACAGCGAGACCCTGTTCACGGTACTGGCGGCGATCAATAATTGCGGATATGACGCGGAACTCGCGTCCTCGGACCCGCTACGACTGACCATTCGCGGCGAGGTGGGGCGAAATATCGAGGCATCGGAGCAGGCCAAAGCTGCGGCTGAATCGGTTTGCTCCTTTTACCACGACCACCAGCAGAAGGACGACGTCCGGACGATTTCGCAATACATCTCGTTGGCGCTTTACCTGAACCCTCCGCCGGCGTTGGCCCCCAAGGTAAAAGAAGCGGATTTGCCTCCCGACGCGAGCGGCGTGCTCGGATTGATTCCGCCGCTGACGAAGTTCTACAGCGAAGCTGGTATTCACGAGATTTGGGAACGCCATAGCGCGACTTACGGTGAGCTCACAAACCGTTACCGCGACGCTCTCTCAAAGATGATCTTTGACACGGAGCTCTATCTCAAACTTCCCTCAGGGAGTTACCTCGGGAGAACTTTCACCATCTATGTTGAACCGATGGGCGCTCCGTCAGCTACCAACGCGCGGAATTATGCGTCCGACTATTACGTGGTCGTCACCCCCGGCACAAACTCAGGCCTGAAGATGGAGCAGATCCGCCACGCCTATCTTCATTATCTTGTGGATCCCATGGTTGGAAAGTACGCAGCCAATCTGAACAAGCTGGGTCCCGTCATGGATGCGGTGAAGCTGGCGCCAATGGATGAAACCTTTAAGGAAGATCCATCATTGCTGGTGACTGAGTGCGTAATTCGGGCGGTAGAAGCACGCACGATGGCTGGCGGAAAGGCTCCGCAAACCCAGCAGGAACGCGCGGTTGAGGCATCAACTGGACAAGGATTCGTACTCACGCGGTATTTCTATGAGCGGCTGCTGCAGTTCGAAAAGGACAACATCGGATTCAAGAACGCCGTGCCGGCGATGATTGCGGAAATAGATGTGCGCAAGGAAGAAAGGCGGACTACGCAGATTCAGTTTGCAACCAGTGCGGACCCCGAAGTACTGCGTCTCTCACGCCCTAATGAGGGAAAGCTTTTGGTGACGGCCGAGGAGCGGCTTTCAGCAGGCGATGCTGGCACGGCGGAGAAGCTTGCGAAAGAGGCTTTGGCGGAAAAGGCCGAAGATGCCGGACGCGCGTATTTCATTCTGGCGGAGATAGCCCTGAACCGAAATATCGAGGGGGCCCGCGGCTATTTTGAGCAGGCCCTGCAGGCGACCCGCGAGCCCAAAGTCATCGCATGGTCCCATATTTATTTAGGCAGGATTCTCGATCTACAGGACGACGACGAAGGCGGACCTATGCGGTCAGCGGCGATCGCTCACTATCAGGCTGCGGTCGGCGCCGCCAGCGATGCCCTCCCTGAAGCCAAAGCCGCTGCCCAGCAAGGACTTCAGCAGCCCTACGAACCGCCTCATCGCTCGGTGAACGAAGAAAAGAAGGAGAATGAAAAGAATTGAGTGCGGATCAAGCGGTCCCGCCGCAACGCGCCACCGGAGACCACGAATGAAGCTTGCAGCTACACTGATTGCAGTGCTCACAGCGACGGCCCTTGCACCTGCGCAAAGTCAGAGCACTACGCCCGCCCAACCGGCTCAGGAATCCAAGCCGGCTCAGCCCGCTGGCCGCCCTCCCATCCAAGCCAAGACACCAGCCGAGTTTCAGGCGTACCAGGCGGCCATCGCCAATTCGTCAAATCCTGAAGCGTTGGAGAAGGCCTCCGACGATTTTGCCACGAAGTTCCCCGAGAGTGACGTGCGCGTCCTGCTCTATCGTGCGTGCATGAACAGCTATCAGACCGCGGGAAAGTCCGACAAGATGATGGATATGGGGTTGAAAATCTTAGGCATTGATAAAGACGACCCCGAAGCCCTCATCGTAGTCTCTGAAGTTCTTCAGGAGCACACTTCACCGACGGATCTCGACCGCGACCAACGGGCGAACCAGGCCATCGCCTACGCGCAGCATGCCCTCGAGACCATAGACACCGATCTGGCCGTGCCCGTCGGAAGCCCGCCGGACAAGGTAGAAGCCTACAAGCGGTATCTCCGCTCGACTGCGCTGGCGACGATTGGAACCGTGCAGTACAAACGCCAGCAGTATCAGGATGCTGAAGGGACCTTGAAGAAGGCGATTGAAGCTGACGCTAGCAATCCCGATGCGGTGGTCATTCTGCGGTTGGCGCTGGCTTTGGACCAGGAGAAAAAGTACGCGGAAGCGCTGCAGCAAGCCAACCGCGCGGTCGAACTCACCAAAGAAGACACCGACGTTGGGAAAATGGCGCGAAACGAACGCGACCGGCTCGTGATCCAAACCAATGGAAACGCCGCTCCGGCTGCTCCACCCGCTCCTCCTCCGCAGAATCCTGCTCCCCCGAGCCACTGAATGGCGGCAACCGTGATCACGCATCTTGAGGTCGAGAGTCTAGAAAAAGTGCTGGGGCATTCGTTTACCTCGCGAGAGTTGCTTGACCAAGCTCTAACTCACAGTTCCCAGGCGCGGGAAACTGAAATTCTTCGTCCCAGGGCCGCCGAACGTACAGCGGACAATGAACAGCTTGAGTTCCTGGGTGACGCAGTCTTGGGTTTGGTCACGACCGAGGAACTGTTCCGCCGCTTTCCGCGATTCAACGAAGGCCAGCTTTCCAAATTGCGCGCCCACTTGGTCAGCAAGAACCATCTAATCCATGTCGCCGAGAAGCTGGAGCTGGGAAAATACTTGCGCCTGGGCCGGGGCGAAGAAAAGAGTGGCGGCCGCAGCAAAGCCGCAATTCTGGTGGATGCGCTGGAAGCCATTCTGGGTGCCGTGTACTTAGACGCGGGGATAGAGACCGCGCGAGCCATTGTTCTTCGCTACGTTGTCTTGCCGGAGCTGGAAAAGTTCATTGCGGCGGGTAGTGCCGCGAGGATAACAGACTATAAGTCGGCGCTACAGGAAGCACTGCAAGCAGCGGGACGAGCGCAACCGGTGTACGCCATGGTCAAAGAATCAGGGCCGGAACATCGCAAGACATTTACGATTGAAGCGCGTTTGTACGCATTGGCTGGCGCAGAGGTCGAATTCGTAGGCCGGGCGCAGGGTTCGACGAAGAAGAATGCCGAACAGGATGCGGCCCGGCAAGTTCTGGAGCATCTCGCGTCGCAGGTGCAGCCGGGAAATGGAGACTGGGTGTGAGCCTTGGCACCACAAAGCATCACAACTTTTCCGGCTGGCCCGAGTCGCTGCAGTCTTTGGCAGGCACGATCGTCATTGCCATCTTCGTGGTCACATTCGTTGTCCAGGCTTTCCAGATTCCCTCCGAATCAATGGAAAGCACCCTGCTGATTGGTGACTATCTGCTGGTGGATAAGTTTCACTTTGGTGGCGACCGCCTGTGGCGAAAAGTCCTTCCCTACGCCAAAGTCAAACGCGGGGACATTGTTGTGTTTCACTACCCCGTGCACCCCAGCGAACACTTCGTGAAGCGCGTGATTGGCGTTCCTGGCGATCGCATCCGGCTGATCAATAGGCGGGTGCATGTAAATGGAATGCCCATCAACGAGCCTTATGTCCATTATTTTAGGCCCCACAATTCTGAGCCTGAAGCCATGTTCCGCGACGACTTTCCACGCCTCGACCACACGGTGGCGGGGCTCAACGGCGCCTGGTTCATGGAGCTGAAGAAAATGGTTGAGGACGATCAGTTGATTGTTCCGGATGGCAATTATTTCGTTATGGGCGACAACCGTGATGATTCTCTCGACAGTCGCTATTGGGGATTTGTACCCCAGGAAAACATTGTGGGCCGGCCACTCGTGATCTACTGGTCGGTGCGAAGCCAGGAGTCTGCCGACCTTGCGGCGGGTGATAAACTTGCGCGGTTCGTTTACGCGATGAGTCACCTGATGCAAATCACCCGCTGGGACCGCACGTTGCGCCTGGTGCAATAACACCATTCTTCATAACGAGGACCCAAAATTGGCGAAGAAAGAGCAGCAACCAGAAAAGCCGCGAGAAACAACCGTCGAATTTCTTGCCTCCTTGGCGGGGGTTCTGGTTACTGGTCTTTTTATTATTACCTTTGTTATCCAGGCGTTTGAAATTCCGTCGGCCTCGATGGAGAACACGCTGCTGATAGGCGATCACGTCTTCGTCAATCGCGTGCAATTTTCGCCGGCTACTCGCTGGGTCGGCCCAATTATTCCCTACAGCCAGATCCATCGAGGAGACATCGTCGTATTCCTCTCACCCGCGGAGCCTGATCTGTATGTCGTGAAGAGGATCATGGGTGTTCCGGGAGACCGTATCCACTTGCGCGATGGCGTGGTTTATCGCAATGGCGAAAAGTTAAATGAACCCTATATGCTGTTGACGGGCGCTGATCCCTACAACCCTTACCGCGACAACTTCCCTGCCGTGCCGCCCTCTGAATACAGCAACGTGACGTCGGAATGGAAGTTGACCATGCCGCAGCACATTGAGAACGACGATCTGGTGGTTCCGCCGGACAGTTATTTCGCCATGGGTGACCATCGCGACGTGAGCTATGACAGCCGTTACTGGGGATTCATTCCAAGAGAGAATGTCATCGGGCGGCCGATGTTCATCTACTGGTCGTTTGAGACACCCGAGAACCAGTATCAGAAGAAAGAGATGAGCGAGCGCGCCAAGTTCCTGGCGAATGTGGTCATCCATTTCTTCGACAAGACCCGATGGAGTCGAACCTTGAAGGCGGTGCGGTGAAGACCAGATTCTCCAAACGCGCGATGGTCCTGGCGGCACTGGTGGTGCTTGTTTTGTTCCTTGTACGGCCACAAGTCGGCCGAGTACGCTGGCGTGTCGTGGGTGCCATTAGTCAGGCACTGGGCAGGCGCGTCGAGATTGGCTCGGTACACTTACGTTTTCTTCCGCAGCCGGGCTTCGAGCTAGATGATTTTGTCATTCACGATGACCGTTCTTTCGGTGCTGAGCCCTTGTTGCGTTCGCCAGAGGTGACCGCCGGGTTGCGAGTGGCTGCGCTTCTTCATGGCCGAATTGAGATCACGAGCCTTAGTCTCAGCGAACCTAGCCTGAACCTTACCCGCGGCCAGCAGAACAGATGGAATCTGGAAGATCTATGGCAACGCGCCGCCAGTAGCCCAACATCACCGACAGCTTCCGGGAATTCGCCGTCGCGTCCACAATTTCCTTATATCGAAGCCACGCAGGCGAGAATCAACTTCAAGATTGGACCGGAAAAGACCCATTTTGCGTTGACCAATGCCGACTTTGCCCTGTGGCAGGACTCGGAGAACACCTGGAGCATGCGGCTGAAAGCACAGCCCATACGCACGGACGCCAGCCTCACCGACACTGGACGGCTCAACATCAGCGGAAAGTGGCAGCGATCCACGGTGCTTCACGAAACCCCGGTCCAGTTCTTGTTTGAATGGAAACAGGCGCAGATTGGGCAAGTTTCGAAACTGATTTATGGAAGCGACCAGGGTTGGCGAGGCAATGCTGTTCTCTCGGGTACTTTGCTGGGTAGCCCGGCGCAGCTGAGGATTGCCGCGGATGCAACGGTTGACGACTTCCGGCGCCATGACGTCGCGGCCCCCGGAGATCTGCGTTTGACGGCTCATTGTTCCGCAGAGTACGGCTCTATCCAAAACACATTGTCAGACTTGGATTGCAGCGCTCCGGTTGGAGATGGTTCCCTGGAATTGAAGGGCAGTGCGTCTGGCCGGGCACTTTCTTCGTATAGCCTCTCTCTTGTTGCATCAAAGGTACCAGTTCAAAACGTGCTCTCAGCAGCGCGCCAGGTGGCAGGGACGGTTCCCCGCGACCTGTTGGCGAATGGCACCGTAAACGGTCACGTTGTTCTCAGCCGGATTGATGCTGGGCAGCCGGCTGAATGGAGCGGCGATGGCGAGTTGCAAGAGCTAGGTTTGAACTCAGGCAGCGCCTCGTCCGTCGTTTTGGTGAGTCGAGTTCCGCTGACATTAGCTAACGATCAGCAAACTTTGAAGGGAAATACTACGCCGCAAGGCACGCTGCGACTTGAGGTGGGACCCGTCAATGTCCCCATGGGTGGTCCGGGTGTACTGAAGGCGCATGCCCTACTATCGTTGGCCGGTTACGAGGCATCGGTTCGTGGGGATGCATCTATCAAGCGCCTATTGCAGGCGGCCCGCACGATGGGTTTGGCCGCTCCAGCAGTTACTGCCGATGGAATCTCTACCGTTGATCTAACCATCGCCAGTCCCTGGTCCGCCGATCAGGCTCCCCAGGTGAAGGGGACCGCGCAATTGCGTTCGGTTCGTGCGCAGGTCAAAGGCCTGAACGGGCCATTACAGATTGCAAGCGCGAATGTCGTTCTGGACGAGAACTTCGTGCGGGTGCAAAACCTGAATGCTTCGGTGGCGGAGGCAGTTTGGCGCGGCTGGTTGTTGGTTCCTCGGCCATGCGGGGTGCCGGCCGATTGCAGGTTGCAGTTCAGCTTGCACACGCCGGAAGTGAGCGCCGCGGCTCTGAACAATCTGCTGAACCCCGCCGCTCGAAAGCGGTCCTGGTTCAGGTTTCTCTCCTCCCGCGAAACGCAGGTGCCTTACTTTTTACAGGCTCGGGCGAAGGGAAAAGTTCTGGCGGATAAACTCCAGTTGGCGACATCGGTATGCACTCACGTCAGCGCCGATGCCACCCTGGATGCAGGAAAACTAGCTTTGGCGAATGTGGACGCTGAGTTCCTTGGCGGCAAGGCGCGAGGAGAGTGGAATGCCGACTTTTCGACTAAGCCTCCGGCCTACAGTGGGACGGGTAGCTTCGATAGTGTGTCCCTCCGCGAGACTGCCATCCTGATGAACGATCCCTGGATCAGTGGCACCGGTTCGTTGAAGTATCACTTCAAGACCACAGGCTGGACGCTTCAGGATCTGATGGATTCGGCGGAGGTCGATGCGGATTTTGCGATCGAGAACAGTGATTTCCCGCACGTTGTGCTCACCAGCACCTCCGGGCCGCTCCATGCTCGGACCTTCGCCGGCAGTATAGCATTGCAGAAAGGCATCTTTTCTTTTGAGGACACAAAACTCGAGAGCGCATCTGGTGTTTACAGAATCAGCGGCACAGCGTCTGTAACCGGAGCACTCAATCTGAAAATGACTGGCGAGAGCGTCATCGGTTACGGCCTTTCCGGCACTGTTGCCCGGACACGGGTCTCGCCGATGAGGGCCATAACCGCTCAAGCCGCTCTGAAACAGTGAACTTCACCATCCGCGCAGCAGCGCTGCTTCTCCTGATGTCGTCATGTGCATTTGCCAGCGCGCCGTGCTCGGCAGATCTCGCCAGCATGGAGCAAAAACTCCGGCACATTGAAACCAATGGCCGCGCCGATCATCCCGACCAGACACCTACCGTCTTTTCCGAACCGGAAGTAAATTGCTATCTCGCTTCCAAGAACGTCAGCTTGCCGGAGGGAGTGAAATCATTGAAGCTGACTGGCGAACCCGGCACGATTTCAGGCACAGCGCAGGTGGACTTTGACCGTGTTCGCGAAGGCTCGCACTCATCCAACCCGCTGCTCTCGATTTTCAGCGGTGTCCACGAAGTAGTAGTTGTCACACATGCTCACGGCGCGGGCGGCGAAGGATTCGTGCATGTAGATTCGGTGTCTCTGGATGGAGTTGAAGTTCCGCGTTTCGTACTGCAACTCTTCGTGGAGAAATATCTCCAGCCCAAGTACCCGGAGATCGGGCTCGACTCTCGCTTTCCTCTTTCCGACCGCGGAGACACTGCGACTGTCGGTCTTCATAAGCTCACGCTCACACAGAAATAGTGATCAGCTTTCCCTAACCACGCTGCGCCTCGGCCGTTCCCCTCCTCCTTGTGCTATGGTTTACGATTTGTACGGGAGTCCCTGATGCCGAGATTCGAATACCGGGACGTTGGGCCTACACCCGAAGCCCAACAGGCGTTCCTCGACTGGATCGAGTACTTGGATTCGGAGTTCAAGAACTCTGATCCCGGCCATCGCAGCGATGTTGTGCGCGCCGCATTGCATCAGATATATCTTGGCAAACCAGCCGGTGCGGTTGAGGGCACATTGGCCCAGCAAACCCTGCTGCACACCTTCGATCCGCGCAATGCCACGCTCGAACCTGAGTACTACGGCGATGTGGATCCGGCGAAGTACGCTGAACGAAAACCTCTGATCTGGTTTTGGATGATGTACGACCGCTCGCCTATCGGCCTGAACCACTGGCTAGGCTTCAGGATGAGGGCCATGCTGGCGCATCACGTTTTCAAACATTGTGGCAAGAATGTGAAACTCTTTCACGGGATCGAAGTCACTTTTGGCTATAACTTGACAGTTGAAGACCGGTGCACGATCCACAAGTACGTTTTGCTGGACGATCGCGGAGAGCTCATCATTCATGAAGGCAGTTCGATCTCCGATTACGCGAACGTTTATACGCACTCGCATGACCTGAACGACGGCATGATTATTTCCAACCACAAGACAGAACTCGGGCCGCGCGCGCGGGTCACATATCACGCTACCGTACTGAGTGGTGTGCGGGTGGCGGAACACGGACTGGTAGGATCGATGGGAGTTGCCTCAAAGGATGTGGCCCCGTTTCATGTAGTGGGAGGAGTTCCAGCGAAGACTATCAAGGTCAAGAGCATCGCACCGGAATCGTCACAAGAACCTGGCAAGTAGCGCCGCGCTGGCACTGCAAGGCTGCGTGTTAGTATCGAAACCAGTTGCTTTCCGAAATAACGGGAAATGACCCTCCAACACGTTTACATTCTTTTCCAGATTATTGCGTTTATATTCGCGATCAGCGTGCACGAGTCGGCGCATGCCTGGATGGCGAACCTGCGTGGCGACCCGACAGCCCGCATGTTGGGACGGGTCACGCTGAATCCCCTCAAACACATCGATCCAGTCGGAACGGTGCTGCTTCCCCTGATCGCAGCTCTGACCCATGTACCTCTGCTGGGTTGGGCTAAACCCACGCCGGTGAATCCTGCGAATTTTCGCTATCCCGTGCTTGATGACATTCTGACTTCGGTAGTTGGACCTGTAAGCAACCTGGCAGTGGCGGCGAGCGCAACCACCGTTCTGATAGTGATTAAGGTGACATCGGCGGCTGGAAGACAAGTTATTAACCAGATCGTTGGCACCGAGCCACTCCATTCCCAATCCATTCTGGTTCCGGTTTGCCTTCTTTTTTATTCACTGCTCGCCATCAACGTAGTGCTGGCTGTATTCAATCTGATTCCGGTTCCGCCGTTAGACGGCAGCCATGTGCTCCGCCATTTTCTGCCCGAGCCGGTGCGCCGCGTTTATGACGCGATGGGACTAATCGGCCTGTTCGTCCTGGTCTATTTTGGGGGAAACATCTTGAGCAGGCTTCTTGCCCCGGTGCTTGGAACCTTCGACCTGATTCTTTTAAAAGCATGACGGCTTCGCGAAACCAGCAGCGTAAACGTGTTTTGAGCGGTATGCGCTCGACGGGAAGGCTGCACCTCGGCAACTTTGTCGGCGCTCTCGACAATTGGGTGCGCATGCAGGACCAGTACGAATGCTTCTTCTTTGTCGCCGACTGGCACGCCCTCACCACGGATTACGCCGACACTTCGCAGCTAAAACAGAATTCGATCGAAGTGCTGCTAGATTGGCTGGCCGCGGGACTCGACCCTGATCGCTGCACCATGTTCATTCAGTCGCATGTTCCGCAGCATGCCGAATTGCATTTGCTGTTCTCGATGATCACGCCGCTGGGATGGTTGGAGCGGGTACCCACTTATAAAGAGCAGCGGGAGAACATCACAGAAAAAGACCTGGGAACGTACGGATTCCTGGGATACCCGGTACTGCAGGCGGCCGACATTCTGATTTATAAGGGTGACTTGGTTCCCGTTGGCGAGGACCAGGTTCCACACGTGGAACTCACACGCGAAATCGCGCGCCGCTTTAACATGTTTTACAACCTGCGAGGAATGGCGGTTTTCCCGGAGCCGCAACCGCTGCTCACTCCTGCCGCCAAGCTGCCTGGGACCGACGGCCGCAAAATGTCGAAGTCATATGGCAACACGATTCTGCTCACCGACCCTGAACCAGTCGTGCGCCAGAAGCTTAAGACCATGGTGACCGATCCGGCGCGAGTGCGGCGCACTGATCCCGGCAATCCAGACGTTTGCCCGGTTGGAGACTTGCACAAAATCTTCAGCGATCGCGAGATCAACGCCAGAGTGGATATCGGCTGCCGGTCGGCGGGCATCGGCTGCATCGAATGCAAAGGCTGGGCGGCGGATTCGCTGGTGCATATCTTGAATCCTATGCAGGCAAGGAGGAAAAAATACGAGGACAATCCGCGCCTCGCCTGGGATATTCTGGAAGCGGGCTCCGAACGCGCCCGCAGAGTAGCCTCGGGCACTATGAAGGAAGTGCGTGAAGCGACGAAGATGTCGCTCGAGTACGAGGTTTCAGGTCCAGAAGGAGCGAAGTAGCTTGGCAGCTCAGGAAGCAAGAATTCAAGAAGAATCTACGACGGCTGCTGTGCCGGTGGTGAGTTCGGGTACGCCTGCCGGAAAACAAGCGGAGAACGACTTTCCTTTCTCTGTGGCGTTCGGCGGCGTCTATGACGGACCTCTCGATCTGCTGCTCGATCTGGTGCGCAAGCAGGACATTGACATCTACGACATCCCAATCGCTAAGATCACCGCCCAGTACCTCACCTACGTGGAAAAATTGCGCGAACTGGATGTGAACGTTGCAGCCGAGTTCATCTACATGGCTGCGGTGTTGATTCACATCAAGTCGAAGATGCTGCTTCCCCGTGACCCTGCGGCCTCTTCCGAAGCCGAAGATGATCCTCGCGCAGAGCTGGTCAACCGTCTGATTGAGCACGAGAAATTCAAGTCCGCAGCGCAGATGCTGATGCAGAAGCAGCAGATTGAGGATGCGGTGCGCTCCAACCCAGCGATCCGCGAATTTATGGACGCCGAGGGAGCGGAACCAGAGATCGCAGCTGACGTCATTGATTTGGTGAAGACATTTCAGCAGGTGCTCGATCGTGTCCGCTCGCAGCCCATCCTTCAGGTGGATGAAGAGACGGTGACCGTGGGTCAGATGATTGATTACCTGCGGCGAAGGCTGTCGCTCGAAGACCGGCCGCTGCGGTTGAAACAGATATTGATGAACGTGCAATCGCGTCAAGCGCTAGTCTGCATGTTCCTGGCGCTTTTGGAACTGGTCAGATTGCAGGCAATCCAGCTACGACAAGACCGCCTGTTCGGCGAGATTTTGCTACGCAAGCATGTCGGGTTTGACGCGGTGAGGAAGGAGCAGGCCGCGGTGCGAGATGACTGGAGATAGAGTAAAATTTCTGCCGTCCCTACAGGACTCGCGAATTTTGGGTGCTTACCCAGGGCTTACGCCCTGGGCTAACGTATATCGGCCCTCCAGGCCTCGTGCCCGGTATTCCGATCCGGTGGATTGCGGGCCAGGTATGCGTTCGCTCTGCCAAAGACGCAATGACCTGAGAAGCCTCTGGCGAGGCCCAGCGGAAGGAGGCCCAGTGTGGGAATGCGTTCGCTCAGCCCAGGGCGTAAGCCCTAGGTAGGGTAAATACGCGATTGAGTCCCGAAGGGACGAAAACAACTTAGCCCAGCGCTTCCAGCGCTGGCTGGGCGTGCAAGAAGTACCCGAGTCCCGGAGGGACGACAGAAACAAATCTCAACACACATGAGTCTCAGAGCCAAAGTCGAAGCCATCATTTACGCTGCGGAAACACCGATCACGCTCGACCAGATCGTCGGACTAGTGAAGGAATCGGAGGGTGCCGACGATAACGATCTGCGCTCGCGCGTACGCGCCGCAATCGAGGAACTGATCGCGGATTATTCGTCCGAAAATCACGGAATCGAGCTACGCCAGATCGCCAACGGATATCGTATGTCAACCAAGCCCGAGCAGCATGATTTGGTGCGATCTTTTGCCAAGAGCCTTAAACCGCCAATCCGGCTTTCGCTGCCCGCTCTTGAGACTCTCGCGGTGATCGCCTACAAACAACCGGTCACGGTTCCAGAAATCAGCGAGATTCGCGGCGTGGACTCGAGCGGCGTGATCGGCACATTACTGGATCGCAAGTTGATCACCACTTCAGGCCGCAAGGACGTAATCGGCCGGCCCATTCTCTACAAGACCACTAAGGAATTCCTGTTGCGCTTCGGATTGAAAGACGTAAACGAACTGCCCAGCATGGAGGAGTTCGAAAAACTGGTGGCGGAATCTTTCCAGAGTGATTTGCTGCCAGCCCATCCGCAGCCGACAGAGCAAGTGGCGGCCGAAGCTCAAGAGGAACCAGCGCCTTCTGAAACAAGCAAAACGGCGTGACACGTAACCACGCTTGTGTTTCCTGCTAATCTTTTTCTGACATGCCTGCTGAGCGTTTACAAAAAATCATCGCCGCTGCTGGAATTGCGTCCCGCCGCAAAGCCGAAGAATTCATCAAGTCCGGCTTGGTCTCAGTGAACGGTCAGATCGTGACCGAGCTTGGTAGCAAAGCTGACATCGACCATGACCACATTCGCGTAAATGGAAAACTGCTGCATGGGGCGGAACAGCCTATTTATCTTGTGATGAATAAACCCAAAGGCTACGTCACCACCCTGCGTGATCCGGAAAGCCGGCCCACGGTGATGGATCTTCTTCGCGGCATTCGCACTCGCGTGTACCCAGTGGGACGACTCGATTACGCCAGCGAAGGCCTGCTGGTCTTGACTAACGATGGCGAGCTTGCCAATAAGTTGATGAAAGCCGCTTCCCATGTGACAAAAACCTATGTAGTCAAGGTCGCCGGCACTCCTGCACCTGAGGGTATCGAGAAGATTCGCCGCGGACTTACTATTCTTACTGATCGAGGCCAAAGAGTGCGGACTGCTCCTGCAAAGGTCCGCATAGTGCGAGAGTCTGACAATCCCTGGTATGAGCTGACTTTGACGGAAGGAAAGAACCGGCAGATCAGGCGCATGTTCGAGGAAATTGGGCACCACGTAGAAAAGATCAAGCGGGTTCGCTATGGTCCTCTCAGCCTGGATATTCCGCCAGGAGAATTCCGGCGGTTGAGCGCGGGCGAAGTGGACAAACTGAAAAGCGCGGCGGGTCTGAAGATTCCAAAAGAGCGCCAGCGCAACCGGCGATGAGCGACTTCGGCCAATACGTGCCGGCACACATTCGCAAGCTGGCCGAAGACAATCAGTCCAAGCCGCTCAAGCAATCAAATTCAAAAGACAAGCCGCTCGCCCTCAACTTGAATGAGAATCCATTCGGTCCGTCTCCGCTGGCGTTGAAGGCAATCGAAGCGGCCCTTTCAGAAAGTCATCGCTACCCCGAAATTCAGGCCAGCGTTCTGCACGAGGAAATCGCGGCCTTTCACGGAGTGACGCCGGAGCAGGTCCTAGTTACGGCAGGCGCAACCGAACTGCTCGGCATCATCGCCAGAACGCTGCTCGCGCCCGGACTCACAGCGATCACCAGCGCGCGGTCTTTCATTGTGTACAAGCTTGCCACTCAGGTCACGGAGGGAACGCTGATCGAAGTTGCGACATGCGAGAACGGCTATGACCTCAAAGCCATCGCTAAGGCGATAGACACCAATACTCGCATCGTGTTCATTGCGAATCCCAACAACCCGACCGGCACGTTGGTCACCGCCGATGAAGTTGATGATTTCCTTGAGAGAATTCCCGGCCACGTTCTTATCGTGCTCGACGAAGCCTATGGCGACTTTGCAGAGCGGTTTGCGCAAGAACGAGGCGCAGTATTTTCGCGAGCGCTCGACTATGTCCGCCAGGGCCGCAACGTGATTTTGCTTAAGACCTTTTCTAAAGCACACGGCCTTGCTGGACTGCGCGTAGGCTACGGAATTGGCGCGGCGCGCCTGATTTCGCTTTTCGCTCCCATGCGCACGATTTTTTCGATTTCGTCCATAGCGCAGGCGGCAGCCACGGCAGCTCTCCGCGATCAGGAGCACATTCAGATCGCGGTTGACAATAACACGCGGCAAGCGGAGGTACTGTGCTCTGGACTGAAGGATGCAGGACTAGCCGTTGCACAAACCTGGGCAAATTTCTTTTATTGCGAATTGGGGACAGACGCCGCGGCTTTCGCCGAACATTTGCAAGCCGAAGGAGTAGTTGTACAGCCACTGGGGCTCTGGGGAGCGCCCACAGCAATCCGCGTCAGCATCGGAACGCCGGAGCAGAACCAGAGATTTCTCAAAGCACTGAGGATAGTGCTCCCGTAAAACACCGCAAGCAAGAGACTGGTATTCCTGGATCTTGTGGTCTACAGCTGGCTCATCTTCGCCAGGAACTCGCTATTCGCCGTCGTCTTGGCAAGGCGTTCGATGAGCAACTCCATCGCTTCCACAGGTGAAAGCGGGTTCAGCACCTTGCGGAGCACCCAGATGCGTGCGAGATCATCTTTGGGAATCAGCAGTTCTTCTTTGCGCGTGCCGGAACGCTGAATATCGATGGCCGGGAAGGTGCGTTTATCCACAAGTTTGCGATCAAGAATAATTTCGGAATTGCCGGTACCTTTGAATTCTTCGAAGATGACATCATCCATACGCGAGCCGGTGTCAATCAGCGCGGTGGCAATAATCGTCAGCGATCCACCCTCTTCGATGTTGCGTGCCGAGCCGAAGAAGCGCTTGGGGCGCTGCAACGCGTTCGAGTCCACGCCGCCTGAGAGCACTTTGCCGCTAGGCGGAACGATAGTGTTATAGGCGCGCGCCAGACGGGTAATCGAGTCAAGGAGAATGACCACGTCACGCTTGTGCTCGACCAGCCTCTTCGCCTTTTCAATTACCATCTCTGCCACTTGCACGTGACGCGCGGCGGGTTCATCGAAGGTCGAAGAGATAACCTCTCCCTTCACCGACCGCTGCATATCAGTAACTTCTTCCGGGCGTTCGTCAATCAACAGAACCATCAGCACGACTTCGGGATGGTTCGTGGTGATTGAATTCGCTACGTTCTGCAGCAGCATAGTTTTGCCAGCACGCGGCGGAGAGACAATCAGTCCGCGCTGACCTTTGCCCAAGGGAGTCAAAAGATCCATGACTCGAGCGCTGATGTTCTCGCGGGAGGTTTCAAGCTTGATGCGTTCCTGCGGATAAAGCGGCGTCAGGTTGTCGAAGAGAATCTTGTTGCGGGCTTCGTCGGGCGATTCGAAGTTGACCGCTTCAATCTTGACCAGGGCAAAATACTTCTCGCCCTCGTGCGGAGGACGAACTTGCCCGCTGATGGTGTCGCCGGTCTTCAGGTCAAACTTGCGAATCTGCGAAGGGGAAACATAAATGTCGTCAGGGCCGGGCAAATAGTTGTAGTCGGGAGAGCGAAGAAAGCCATAGCCGTCAGGAAGGATTTCGAGCACGCCCTCAGCGAAGATGTGGCCTTCCTTCTCGCTTTGCGCCTGAAGAATCTTGAAGATAAGGTCTTGTTTGCGCATACCGCTGGCGCCGGGGAGATCGAGAGTGCGGGCAATCTTGGTTAATTCAGTTATGTTTTTTTCTTTGAGTTCTGCAATGGTCATTAGCTCACCTGCGAGGAGATCGGAATAAGGGGGGTATTTTCAGGGGGATTCGGTTACTTCTAGGCAGGAGGGCTGGGCTGCTACTAAGCAGCCCGCCGTTGTGCCTCAACAAAATGTTCCGGCTCGGACAAAACCGTCTGCCGCTCGGAGCTTGCAATCCTATCCAGCACTTCGTTCATGGTTTCCTGAATTCTGGTATTAGGCTTATGAAACTTACGGGTAGCCTTGGAGGCAAGCTGACAGAGCATATAACGGTTCCGCAAAGTGTGTAAAGCGTCAAAAACGCGATCAGAACGCATAGGTAGTATCCTCTCTCTCCAGGGTGAATCTCTCAGACAACGAGAAGCCACTTTCTCTCGAACCCGTAGGCTGGCCGTGCAGCCGCCAACCAGTAACTGTAAATAACAGAAAACAGATGAGTTCTACAGGAAAAAGCTCTGGTTACTTGTATAGATGCTCCGAAGGGGCCGAAAGTTTCTCGGTTACAGTCGCCAGGCCCAGTCGAGCGGAAGATGCGTCAGGAAACTAGTATTTTAGGCCTTCGGAACGCTTTAAAGTACAGGTAAAGGCAAATGGCGTCAAGCATTTTGTTTGAGATCCGCCGGTGCGGGAACCTCGCTTGTTCCAGTTTGAGTATTGCCGGATGGGTACTGGTACAAAGTCCGTATCCAGTGCCGCAGGCACGGTATGGGAAAGTCCGGCATGGTAATGCCGGGTGGGGGGATATGGGAATCAGAGGCGAGTCTCGAAGAGACGGACACCCGGGTGAGCCTTGGGATCGAGTTTCGTCTTTTCGAGACTCGGAATGTGTGCTCGCTTACCCGGCATTACCATGCCGGGCCTTCACATGCTGTGCCTGCGGCACTGGGTACGTAGAGCCGAGCAACGCGTGTCCTATAATCCAGTTCGCATGGAAACGGGTCTAAAAGGCAGAGTCGCGGTGGTGGTCGCATCCAGCCAGGGAATTGGACAGGCGACCGCAGCAGCCTTTGCCACGGAAGGTTGCCGAGTCGCGATGTGCGCACGTGATGCTCAGGCACTCGAAACGGCAGCGGACAAAATTCGCAATCTGTCTGGCGCGGAAGTGTTCACCCAAGCATTTGACGTTACTGATGCAAACGCTGTCCACGATTTCGTGCAGAACGTCGCCGGGAAATTCGGCAGCATAGACGTTTGCGTAACCAACGCGGGTGGTCCACCAGCAAAAGGATTTTTGGCCGCAAGCATCGAGGAATGGCGCAAAGCGATTGACGCTAATTTTCTCAGCACAGTCTATTTTGCGCGCGAGGTCATCCCCTACATGCAGCGCCAGCGATGGGGTCGCGTCATTACTATTACGTCTATTACGACAAAGCAGCCGGTTCCCGATCTCGTGCTCTCGAATGCAGTGCGGGCCGCTGTTGTGGGGCTGATGAAAAGCATGGCAAATGAATTCGGCAAAGATGGCATCACCGTCAACAACGTCGGACCGGGTTACACGGCGACGGACCGGCTGAAAGAGCTGGCCCGTGTCAGGTCAGCGGCTCTGGGCAAGAGTGAAGATGAGATTTTCGCCGCTTGGGCAAACGAGGCGGCATTGAAGCGCGTAGCCGAGCCGCGAGAGGTCGCCGATGCGATTGTGTGGCTCGCTTCGGAGCGGGCGTCTTACGTCACTGGGCAAACGATTCTGGTGGATGGCGGAGCTTACAAAGGGTTGTAATCAGCGATGAAGAAGAAGAGCGGATCACGCAAAGTTCGGCGTGCACCTTCGGTCAGAAAGTTCGCGCTGAAGCGAACCGCGCTGCGCAGCAACAAGCAAGCGGAAGCGCAGCTGAAACATCTTCCCTGGAACGAAGTTGAACTAGAGACATTGAACCCACTTCTGCAGAGACAGTTAATTGTGGGGCACGAGGTCATGCTGGCGCGCGTCTTGCTGAAGAAGGGATGCGTTGTGCCCATGCATAGCCATGTGAACGAGCAGTTGAGCTACATACTCGAAGGCGCGCTGAAATTTTTGATAGACGGAAAAGAGATCGTTGTGCGTGCCGGCCAGGTGCTGACGATTCCGCCGAATATGCCGCATCAGGCCGAGGCGCTCGAAGACACGGTTGATCTCGACATCTTTCACCCGCCTCGAACCGATTGGATTAACAAGACGGATAGCTACTTGCGCAAGTAATAGCCCGTGCAGGGGCGGGTGCCCTCACCCGCCCACCCCGGACGAGGGCGTCCGGGACTGCACGGACACGACGTCCGGGGCTACACGAGTCGCATCCAGCGGCACCAAAGATTGCTCTGCTATTCTTATTCTTCCCCAATGTCTGAACCGGCAACTAAGGCTGAGCAATCCGTGTCGCAACTCCGTTGCATTGGTTGCGGACGCACCGCTTTGCCCGATCGTTTCCGCTGCGAACACTGCCGCGACCTGCTCGAAATCATTTATCCGGGGTGGGAGGGGCGAGGGCCCGGAGGACTCGAATCAAGCTCGCTGAAGTCCCTTTGGCGCGACCGCCGTTCGTCGCTGGATCCCGCCGACCAGAGTGGGGTTTGGCGGTTTCGGGAAATTCTTCCTGAAATTTCAAAGCCGCAACTCATCACGATTCGTGAGGGCAATACCCCAGTTTACGAACTGCCTCATTGTGCAAAGAGCGCTGGTATCGAGCAGCTTTTCGCCAAACACCAGGGCATGAACCCGACAGGTTCTTTCAAAGACACCGGAATGACCGTGGCTGCGTCGTTCGCGCGGCAGGCGGGATATCGCTGGGTGGCATGCGCCTCCACTGGAAATACCTCCGCTTCCATGGCGGCTTACGCGGCGCGCGGCGGACTGCACAGTCTGGTGCTGATTCCCGACGGCAAGATTTCGTGGAGCAAACTTTCGCAGTCGCTCGACTATGGCGCGATTACGTGTCAGTTGAAGACTGATTTCGACGGATGCGTGCGCGTGCTCAACGAAGTGGTCGAACGGATGCCGGTGTACCTGCTGAACTCGGTCAACCCATACCGCGTCGAGGGGCAGAAAACGGCGGCGTTTGAATTGCTCGAACAACTGGGATGGGACTCTCCGGACCACGTCATCGCGCCGGGAGGCAATCTGGCCAATTCTTCCGCAATCGGCAAGGCGCTGTTGGAAATGAAGCAGCTCGGCTTCATTTCGCGATTGCCAAAAGTGTCCGTCATTCAGGCTGAAGGCGCGAATCCGCTGGTGAGAACCATTCGCGAGAACAGCGGAGAGAAATTGATTCCCGTGCGGGCCGACACCATGGCTACAGCAATCCGCATCGGCAACCCGGCCTCGTGGAAGAAGGCCGTGCGCGTAATTCGCGAAACTGGGGGAGCGGTTGAGCAGGTGACTGAAATTGAGATCGCCTTGGCGAAAGCGGAAATCGGCGCCGAAGGGATTGGTTGCGAACCGGCTTCTGCGGTGACACTAGCGGGATTGAAGAAGCTGGTAAAGCAGGGATTCGTCAAGCCCAAAGATGCCGTTGTGCTCGTGCTCACTGGCCACGTTTTGAAGGATGCCGACTTCACGCTGAAATTTCATCGCGGTGATTTGTTTGCTGAAACTCCGTATGAAGTCGAGAGCCGGGCTTTGAAATCACAGCAGCGCGCGCCGCTGGTCCTAGAGCCCAGTGTTGACGCGGTGATTCGTTTGTTGCACTCCGCCGAGAAATCGTTTTGAAAAAAAAGCAAGACTTCGACATCACTCTTCCGGCAACTTCCGCGAACCTGGGACCTGCCTTTGACGCAGCGGCCCTGGCGCTCGATCTGACGCTCCGCGCGCGGGCAGTCAAGTCAAAGAAATACTCCATTGTCGCCACTGGATGTGATTCCGCGGTGTGCAGCCAAGTGGAAAATCACCTAATCTTAAATACTTACAAAGAAGTTCTGGAATCCGAGAGGAAGCCGGTCGCTGCGCTTGCACTCACCATTCACAATGAGTTTCCGATTGGCAAGGGATTCGGGTCTTCAGCGGCAGCGCGGTTGACGGGAATTGCCTTAGCAGTCCATTTCGGGCGGCTAAGATGGAGTAGCAGCCGTATTGTCGGAGAAGCTTCGCGTCGTGAGAATCATCCCGACAACGCCGCTGCCTGCTGGATGGGTGGACTGACGGTCGCGCGAATGTTTGGTGACGGCGAAGCGCAGGTCGCCCGCTTTGTTCCTAAGGGAAAGTGGCCGCTGCTGCTGGCCATCCCGGATGACAGTCTCGCCACGGAAAAAGCGCGTTCCGTGCTTCCCGAGGAGTATTCCCGGGCCGACGCCGTAGCTAACATTCAGAATTCCATGCTGCTGCTGGCTGCATTGTTTCAGGGCGACCGCAAGATGCTGGCCTCGGCACTAGAGGACCGCATTCATCAGCCTTACAGGGAACAATTCTGTCCCTTGTTGCCCGCATTACGGGCGTTTCCCACGGACGAAGGCGTTCTCGGGGCCGTCCTAAGCGGCGCCGGGCCTTCGGTATTGATGTTCGTTGATCCCAAGACGCGGCCGGAAAAGGTCGTCAATAGGGTGGGAAATTACCTGCGAGGGTGCGGATTCAAGGCGGAACTCGTGCTCACTTCCATCGCCAAACGAGGCGGCGAAGCTTCCTTCCTTCGCAAGGCTCGTCGTAGCTAGCCGGCGCGACGGCCTTCGACCAGAACCTCGTCCAAGGCATTCAGCAACTGCCTGGTGCGCTTGGAGGATTCCGAGCCACCGCCCTCCGTCCGGCGCTTGAGCATGTGGTATTCGTCGGCGATGTTCAGAGCTGCCAAGACGGCCAGACGAGAGCTGTCCACGGTGTGAGTTTGCTCGGCCACCGCGCGCATTTTGGAATCCACGTACTCTGCCAGCTTTAGGATGTAATCAGCGTCGGTTCCCCTCAGGTTATAACCCTGGTCGAAAATTTCGACGCGGACACTGCCGTTGCTGGCATCTTGAACGTGCGGCGGTTTCGTGGCGGTTGCCATATTCTGCTCCCTATCGGCTGCCACCGAGTTCAGCTTGCAGCCGGTTCTTCTGCCATGCGATCAATCTGCGCGAGCATTTTCTCGACCCTGGAGCGAATTTCCTCTCGTTCCTTGCGTAAGCTGACCGTCTCTCGGCGCAAGGTCTCGACCTCTTCCTCGCGGACTTCCAACTGCTCGCGCAAGCGCTTCAAGTCGCGCTCGGCCATGGAACGAGCTTCCCGGGCCGATTTGTATAGTTCAATAGTGCGATAAACCTTGTCTTCGAGCGCTTGAAAATCGTCAGCCGGAACCTGTGTGGATACCTCTTCGACCGTCCGTAAGCTCATGATTGCCGTTCCTGGAAAGAAAAGTTGAACTCTTGAGCGCAGTATACTCCAGAGCCCTGTGGGAAGTTCAGCTTTGAAATGTGGATTTTAATTCTTCTCGAGGGCAGCTTCGAAGGCGTCCAGCGAGAGCGAGCGCAGCAGGTTTCGCCGCAGGCCGCGTTCAACTTCAGCCAGGCGATCCGAAGCTGAGGTCAGCCATTCAAAATCGGCGGCCTGGGCCAGCCTGTGCAGCTCTGGAAGCACGTCGGTGTTCCTGACTAATTCTTGAGAATGCGCATCCAGGAAAAGCAAGTCCCGCAGAAGAGAATACAGACAGCGCAACAGGATTTCTATTTTCTCGCGTCCCTCTGCTCCTGCCCGGTAGGTTTCTGTGATTTTGAAGAGTTCAGTATGCTCACCAGTATTTAACGCGGTTCTCAGGATAGTGAGCGCGTGTTCCCGGGCCGCGGAATACACCACTAAATCAAAATTTCGGGCTCTGCCGACCGCGCCTTCCGAAAGACGAGCGACTAACGCCCGTTGTTGCGGTTTCCAGTCGGGCCGATGACTGGAGAGATAGTTCTCGATTTCCTCCACGCCGAGGGAATGAAGCGAAAGCGTCATACAGCGGGAGCGAATAGTAGGCAGTAGTTCTCCGGCATTTTCTGCCAGCAGAAAGATGGTGGCAAACTCTGGCGGCTCCTCCAGCACTTTGAGCAGCGAATTCGCCGCTTCTTTCATAAACGCGGAGTCGGTAAAGATGAAAACCCTTTCCCTTGCCTCCGCAGGGCGGAAGTAAATGGTCGCGATCACCCGCCGCACCTGGTCCACTTTGATCATCATCTGCGGGGGATCTGGAGGAATGACCAGAACGTCGGGATGGGTCTGGATGAAGAGGCGTGTTTCTTTTTTCTCGGTCTCCTTCAGTGCATCGCGGGCCTCAACTGCCTCTGCACAGCGTGATTCGAGGTCCTCGACTTGTCCGATTCGGACACAGTTCGAACAGCTACCGCAGAAATCTGGCAGCCCGTCCGTGACCGGTTGCTGCAGGCAATTCATGGCTCTGGCGGCCATGGTGGCGAGGGTGTATTTGCCGGATCCCGCTGGGCCCGAGAGAATAACGGCGTGCGGAAACCGGTTGTGGGCCAACATCCCACGAATTGCCAGCACGGTATCAGAGTTGCCGTGGAAATTGGAAAAAGGCATGTTTTACTCCGTCCGTAATCTTGTCACAGTTGGCATCGCCTTGGGGCGACCTTCATGGCGGGTTTCGGCAAATTCAGTTTACGGCTTACGATTTCCAGAATTTTCCCGTGAGTCCGGTCGGGAGTGCCGCGGGCGTCCACCACGAACACCCTCTCAGGTTCGCGCCGCGCGATCTCCAGATATGCAGAACGCACTCGCGTGAAAAATGCCCGATTCTCCTGCTCGAAGCGGTTCTCATCTGAGGTATGAGACTTGCCGCGGGCCTGATTGCGACGGCGAGCGCGTTCCACGCTGGCGGCAACATCGGAGTCCATCAGAATAGTTAAATCAGGCTTTAGATCCGAACACAGCACGTGGTGTAATTCGAGCACAATTTTGCTGCCCAGTTTTCGACCGCCGCCCTGGTATGCCTCACTCGAATCTGTGAACCGGTCGCAAAGAACGACCTGACCAGCCGCAAGGGCTGGTGTAATAATCTCCTCGATATGTTGTGCACGAGACGCGAACATTAGCGCAAGCTCTGCAATGGGACTAAGCCCTAAAGTTCGGGTATCCAGCAGCAATTGCCTGATCTTTTCTCCGGCTTCCGTGCCCCCTGGCTCTCGCGTTACCACTATCTGCAATCCTTGAGCGCGCAGACTAGCGGCAAGCCGTTCCATTTGCGTGCTCTTGCCGCATCCATCCAAGCCTTCGAAAGTGATAAACCGCCCGTGCCGTGAACTCACGCAACAGATAATACAGCAGGCATTCATGGGTGACGACCGCACTGCCTCGCTGCTATATTCAACAGTTTGCCTCAGGAGGCTGAATGCGGATTTTTCGCGGCGCTGTGTTGACCTTGCTCGTTTCGTTGATGTCTGTTGCGTTGCACGCTGCCGGCAGTGCCGCGCCCCGTATTACCATTGCGCTGGATGCTACCGATGCTCCTCGCAAGATTTTTCACGCGCAGCTTACCATTCCTGCCAGTCCGGGAACCCTTACTCTGTACTATCCCAAGTGGATTCCGGGCGAGCACGCACCGAGTGGCCCCGTCCTTAACCTCGCAGGGCTAAGGTTCACCGGCAATGGTCAGCTTCTGAAATGGCGCCGCGCTCTGGATGACAACTGGACGGTTCAGGTAGAAGTCCCAGCCGGCGTCCAAGAGGTCCACGCCAGCCTGGACTTTCTCTCGGCCACGAATTCCGAAGGCAACTCGTTCACCGCTGCGCCCTCGACCACGGAGAAGATGACGGTGATTAGTTGGAACCAGGTTTTGCTATATCCAAGGGGCTGGACGGCTGATCAGATCACCTACTCGTCATCTGTCCGGCTGCCTTCTGGATGGAAGTTTGGCACGCCTCTGCCGGTATCATCGCAATCCGGAGGTGAAATCCAATTTGCTCCCGTTTCCCTCTACACGCTGGTTGATTCACCCATCATCGCGGGAGAGTATCTCAAGATCGTACCTCTCAACTCAGGGGAAAATCCTCTAGTGGAGATGGACATAGCCGCAGACAGCGCTACGGCGCTCGATGCGCCGCCGGAAGTCTGGGACCACTACAAGAATCTGGTGAAGCAAGCGGCCGCGCTTTTTGGCGCCACCCACTACCGCAACTACCACTTCTTGTTGAGTCTGAGCGATCACGTTGCTCACTTTGGATTGGAGCACCATGAATCGAACGACAGCCGCGCGGACGAGCGGATGATGGTTGATCCTGAACTCCGGACGGGCTATGCCAGCCTTCTGCCGCATGAATACGTTCATTCGTGGAACGGAAAATATCGACGGCCCGCCGACTTGACCACGCCCGACTATCAGCAGCCCATGCAGGATGACCTCCTGTGGGTGTACGAAGGGTTGACGGAGTATTTAGGAGAGATTCTCCCGGCGCGCAGCGGTCTGTGGACGCCCGAACAGTTTCGCGAAGAATTGGCGCGAGTCGCGGCTCAACTGGATCACCGCCCGGGCCGGTCTTGGCGGAATCTGCAGGATACAGCCGACTCTGCCGCCCAGCTTTATTCCGCGCCTCGCCAGTGGGACTCATGGCGGCGCGATGTTGATTTCTACGACGAAGACGAACTCACTTGGCTTTGGGTGGACAGTATCATTCGCCAGCAGTCCGCTGGCAAGAAATCGCTTGACGACTTCTGCCATCTCTTTCACGGGACACCCAGCACCCCACCCATGGTTAAAACCTACACGTTCGATGATGTCGTGAATGCGCTCAACCAGGTGGTGCCCTACGACTGGCGGGGCTTCTCGACGGAGCGCCTGACGAGTCATGGACCTGGCGCGCCTCTCGGCGGGATCGAAAACAGTGGATGGAAGCTAACTTATGATGAAACCCGGTCGGAGATGATGCGCGGATCCGAAGATTACCGGCATGCAATCAATGCATCTTTCTCGATCGGCCTCATAGTGAAAGAGGACGGCGCACTCGAAGACACAATCGAAGGGATGGCCGCGGCCCGCGCCGGCATCGGACCTGGAATGAAGCTGGTTGCCGTGAATGGACGCCGGTTCACTCCTCAGGTGCTCAGAGATGCATTGTCAGCCGGCAAGAACAGCACCCAGCCGCTGGAGTTGCTGGTGGAAAACACGGATTACTTCCGCATCTTTCGTCTCGACTACCACGGGGGAGAAAAGTACCCGCACCTGGTGCGAGATGAATCGAAGCCGGACATGCTCAGCGACATCATTCGCCCGCACTAACGCATTAGTAAACGTGGGGACAGCCGCCCTCTGCCGAAAGCTCGGCGTTTTCGATTGGCAGCACCGATCGCAGTTTTCGAGCTTTAACCTGTCGGCTCGATTCCGTCAAACAGATCCTTCTCGAGTTTCACTGCGCCGCCTTTCACCGCGGCCATCAGATGAAACAGTTCGTGCCGTCCGCGCTGGCGAGCGCTTCCTTCAAAAAGTGGCCAGAGCGGGGCCTGCGTCTTGTGCGCCTTGAAGGCCGCAATTTTGGCTTCCAGATGTTCGCCAATATCTATCACCGCGGTCTGCGGCGAGAAGGTGAGGGGAGGCCGGTTGGGCAGAGGAAACTCAGCAGTCCCTTGGTAAAGCTTCTGCGTACGATGAGATGTCAGTCCATCATGCAACTGGTCTGCATAGCGGTTCGCGCGTCCGGCCCAGTGAAACGCCAAGGTTGCAAAAATTCCGGCCATGGAGTGATCGGGATGCCCAGTCACTCCACCCTCGGCGCCCAGTGTGAGTAAGACATGCGGACGAAACTGGCGAATGTGCAGTGTAAGTTCGTAAACAACCCGGTTCAGTTCCTGCCGGTAGAGCTGTCCGTCAGGATAGTTGAGGATGACTGGCCGTGAGACCTTCAGAATCTCGCACGCTGCCGCAAATTCCTGCCTGCGAAGCTCGGCCAATTCGTCGTCGGTCTTCGCGCCGCCGCGATTGCTAGCCGCCTGACCGGGGGTAAGGCAGATGACGGAGGTCTCCACGCCGCGGTCGTGATAGGTGCGTAGCGAGCCGCCGAAGTTCCCGGCCTCATCGTCGGGATGCGCGGTCACGCACATCAGTCGAAACATGCCCATGATTGTAGTAGATATGCAGAGAATGGCAGAAATAGCGCAATCCTTTGCAATCGTGGAAGCGCAGTCGCAGAAAAAAGTTCGGCAAATACGGCATCCAAAATAGAATAGAGCAGAGAGTTGCCGGCTTATGCACGTTCTGATCACGTCCGATACGCTCAATGGCATTTGGACGTACACCCGCGAACTCGTCTCCGGACTGGTCGCTCGCGGCATGCGAGTGACTCTGGTCAGTTTCGGCGAGATTCCGATGCCGGAGCAATCCGCATGGATGGAACGTCTGCACGGTCTTGAATATCATCCCACCGCGTTTCGTCTGGACTGGATGCAGGAAGGCGAGCGGGATTTTCAAGACGCCTCTGCGTACCTTTGTTCCCTGGCCAAGGACGTGAAGCCCGATCTATTTCACTCCAACCATCTTGGATACGGCTCGCTGCCGGTGCCAATTCCGCGCGTGGTGGTGGCACACGGCGATCTCGTGACGTGGTGGAAAGCGGTCCATGGACGCGAACCTAAAGACAGCGCCTGGCTGCGATGGTACCGGCGCATCATTGGTCAAGGGCTCTCGGAGGCCTCTGCTCTGGTTGCTCCAAGCGAATGGATGCTCAACACGATTCGGTCTTCTTATGCCCACAATGGCCAGGAGAAGGTCATTTATCATGGGCGCAATCCGATTTTTTTCAATCCTTACGTTAACAAAGAGGAGACCGTACTCGCGGTTGGCCGCTTGCTGGATCCCGCAAAGCAGCTCAACCTGATTACCGAGCAACCGCATCCTGTCCCGGTGTGCATCGTGGGCACAGATACGACGGAACAACAATCTACAGTTCGTACCGACGTGAGATTCAGTGACGGCAATACCGGTGTTGCGCTTAAGGGACCACAGTCCGAGTCGCAGTTGCGAGAGCTCTACAGCCGCGCTGCCATTTATGCAGGAACGTCCCGCTATGAGCCTTCCGGGATGGCGATTCTGGAGGCTGCACTTTCGCGCTGCGCGCTTGTCTTGAATGACATTCCTTCACTTCGTGAAATCTGGGGACAAGCTGCGGTTTATTTTCGGACCAACGATTCTGACAGTCTCGGCGAAGCCGTACGCATCCTGAGCACTGACCTGCAGCTACGACGTAATTTCGCGAACCGCGCATTCCAGCGAGCGCGCGAGTGTTTCAACGCCCATCGCATGACAGACAACTACATTCAACTCTATCGCAGCCTCGTCGTCCGTAAGGCGTCCGCCGCCTGACAACTCGCTCCTCTATGGCGAGTGCTCCAGCGAAACTGATATCTTCGTTAGGTTATCCAAGTTAGGTTGCCCCACGTATTGCCGAAGATGAGATGAATTGGAGGAAGCATGGCCACGGTCAAGATTACAGTCAGAAAAAATGGACCCTATCGCGTGGAGGCTCCCGAAGGCACGATTGAACTCGTGGACGCTGATGGGAACCTGTACGATCTCACTGGAAAGCCTGCGTTCTCACTGTGCCGCTGCGGAGGATCGGTCAACAAGCCTTTTTGCGACGGAACACACAGTAAGATTGGATTCCAGGGAGCAGAATCGGCAGTGAAAAAGGTGGATGAGGCCGGTGGTCCACTGCCTGGGTCATGAGAGTGGCGAGCTGATGTCGTACTGAAATGCGCGAAGGTGCTATGGATATGAAAGACGAAGGTGGTCAAGATGCTGACCTGAAGGACAAGGATCAAGCTCTTGGCATGCAGTGCGGCATCACGCGTCGCGACTTTTTGAACGGAGTTGCCGTAACCGCTGGCGCTGCGCTACTGCCGCCTCATTTAAGCGCAGCTCTACAAAACGACCTTGAACCGGAAAAATCACCCGACTACTATCCTCCCGCGCTGACTGGGTTGCGCGGAAGTCACGCGGGCGCCTTCGAAGTTGCGCACAGCCTTCGCGACGGTGATTTCTGGGAAAAAGCGGGAAAGCCAACCGAAACCGGCGAAACATTTGATTTGATTGTTGTCGGTGGAGGCATCAGTGGTCTCTCCGCTGCTCATTTCTTTCGCAAGTCCAATCCCAGCGCGCGCATTCTGATCCTCGACAATCACGACGACTTCGGTGGCCACGCGAAACGAAATGAATTCAGCGTCGGCGATCGCAAGCTACTGGGTTTTGGAGGAACATTCTCCATCGAGAGTCCAGCTCCCTACAGCTCGGTGGCGAAGAGCCTCGTGGAAGAACTGGGAATCGACATTCCAGGTTATTCGAAGCATGTTGCAAAAGACCTTTACCGTTCCGCAGGTCTTCTGCCCAGCGTTTTTTTCGACAAACAAACATTTGGTTCCGATACCCTCACGGTTAATCCCTTGCCCATCGGAGGCTCGTCCAACGAAGGCGACAATTCACCAGACTCCGAGGAATCGTGGAAACGATTCCTGACCGAAGCGCCACTTTCAGCTGCGGCTAAACGCGACTTCCAGACATTGCGTCGCGGTGTGGACTATTTTCCGGAGCTTAGTTCGGACGAAAAAAAGGCACGCCTGGCCAGGATCAGCTACGCGAACTATCTAACCGACATCGCTCGCGTTGACCCTCAAATCGTGAAGGTCTATGAAGCCGCGCCCCAAGCTCTATTCGGCGTTGGAACTGACGCTATTTCGGCGCAGGATGCGTGGGGGTTCGGCTTTTTGGGATTCGCGGGATTGAAGCTCGATCCGGGGCCTGGCAAAGGCATGAATCGCGATGTCATCCCCAACGCACAAGCTGAGAAGTATTTCTATCATTTTCCCGATGGCAATGCTTCCATCGCAAGACTGCTTGTGCGCCGCTTGATTCCGGAAGCCATTCCCGGGAACTCCGTTGATGATGTGGTGACTGCCAAGGCGAATTATGCCAAGCTCGATGAAGCCAAATCCCCAGTCCGCATTCGCTTGAATAGTACAGCGATTCGTGTGAAACACGTTGGCGATCCTGCGTCCGCAAAAGAAGTTGCGATCACCTACTCCCGGTTGGGCAAGCTTTATACCGTGCGCGCACCGTACGCAGTGCTCGCCTGCTGGAACATGATCATTCCCTACATCTGCTCCGAGTTGCCCGAAAAGCAACAACAGGCGCTGCATTCGGCTGCGAAAGTCCCGCTGCTTTATACCAATATTGCTCTTCGAAACTGGACTGCATTCCAGAAGCTCGGGACGATGGCGGTGTACGCGCCCGGTTGTTACCACAGCTATTTCCGACTAGACATTCCGATGAGCATCGGTGACTACCACTGCTCAACATCACCCGATCAGCCGATCGTGATTCATATGCTGAGAACGCCATGCCGGCCGGGACTACCCGCGCGTGACCAGCACCGGTTCGGACGAATTGAGTTGTTCACAACGGATTTTGAAACCATCGAACGTAAGATTCGCGATCAGCTTGCCCGCACACTCGGCCCGGGAGGATTCGATCCCGCGCGTGATATTGCCGCCATCACGGTGAACCGATGGCCTCACGGCTACGCTTATGAATACAACTCGTTGTTCGACAAGTTTTGGCTGGAGGGTGGAGAGCTTCCTTGCGAAATGGCCCGCAAGCGGTTTGGAAGAATTACAATCGCAAATGCAGACGCCGGAGCCTACGCCTACACCGACGGAGCTATTGATCAGGCATGGAGAGCTGTTCAGGAGCTCACAAAAGGTTAAGGAACAATCAGCATCGAGTGTTTCAATTTTTCGACGCAATCAATGCTCCCAAGCCACGTCAATCCGACGTGGATCTTTGTCCGCCAGAAGTCGGTTTTACAGGCGGTGCGACACGGATGAAGATCACATCCCACTGATGATGCTTGCCCGACGGAGCCTCTCGGTTCCCGGCAAAACGCCGCTTCAGCATTTCGCAGTCTTGCATCTCGGACACGTCGACCAGACGCCATCCCGGAAGACGGCTGCTGCTTCGCCCTCCTACTTGATAACAGAACAGCCGCACGACTCCGTTCTGGATACCGTAGTCATGAGGCTCCGCTACTCGCTCTTGACCTTTGTATCTGAACCGAATCACGTGCTTCTCTACAATCGTCTGTCGAAGTAGTTGATCGACTTCCTGATCGACGGTAGTCGCATTACTCTCAGACAGTTCGTCTCCCGCCCGAGGAAGCTGGGTACCCGCCCGGTCCAAAATACGTAATGCTTCTGGCACGTTCGCGCGACGCGCACGCTCGCGGAAGAAGTCTTCGGTCCGCAATGCTGAGATCTTTTCAGCCACCGCAATATTGATCAGTTGATTCAGCGCCACTCCCTCATCCTCGGCAACTTTACGTGCCTCATCCATCAGCGACGACGCTAGCCGCAGCGGAAAATTGCTTCGTCTCACCGTTCACCTCCTGCCAGATATTTATTTCGTCGTTCTAACGAACTGCACAGCCTCGCGCGGAAGCACTGCACGGCAGCCGAACGGCTCTCCAACGTCGCCAAAATCCCGGACATTGAAAGTCACGAGCAGTCGTGCTCCTCCGTTTATGGCCGTTTCCAGCACCATATCGTCGTTTGCGTCGGTCAAAAGGGGACGCCACCAGAATGAAAGCCCGACATGCATTCCAACCCCGCTGACCGCGTCGAAGATTGCATTCATTTCTCTTGCGCTGAGCCCGGCAGCCGCCAGGTGCTCCGGCCGCGTTAACACCGCTTCGTACTCCAACATTAGAGGTACCGATAGCAGAATAGTGATCCTCTTCTGAAGCGCGGCCGTTAGCAGCCACCGCGATGCTCCAGTCGGACTGCCCGGAGCAGCCACCACGACATCTGTGTCCAGCACTACCCGCACGCCAATATGATATCGCATGCAATATCCAACGTTAAAACAGCTACTTAAACCAATAAATCATAATCCCATAGCCCACGCCCGCAGGATCGCCCGTCTGGCCTACTTGAAAAGCCATGAAGCGTCCATCTGTGGAAATCACCGGGTTTGAGGCCTTGCCGCCTTCATAGTCGTTGAAGTGTGTCAGCCGGGTGAAATCTTTTCCGGTTCCATCGAGTTTGAGCTTCCAGATATCAATGTTGCCGTGACCGCGCTCGCCTCCCAGCCACTCACACTGGCGGTCGGCCTCGACGGTGGTGTAGAGTCCGTCGGGAAAAATGCCTTCCGGCTCGTTGTAAGTACCCGGAGCCTTCGAGAAGTTGGTCACCGCCCCGGTCTGGAGATCAATTCCCATGACCGACGCTCCCTCGGCCGCCCCTTGCTGCTCGTAACAGGTGAACACCATCTTGCGATCATTGTCGTAAAAGTCCTGCGCTTCGAGCACGCAGCCCCGGTCTTTACTCTCGTACACCGTCTTCTTATTAATCAGCTTGGGCACGCCGCCGGATAGATCGAGGTCGGCCACCATCAGCCGCGAAGTACCAGGCGCCAGGTCCGAGGCTTGCGCGGGCAACTGCGAAAACGCGATCTTCAGCGTCTTCTTGGAAATCGCCGCTCCCTCGCTCATCTTCTGGCCGAGCTTCACCGGCTTGGCCCCGCGTTCTTTGCTCAGAAACCAGAGCTCATTGTCGCGGGAGCGGCTGGTGTGAATATCTTCGAAGTGGTCGGGGCCGATCAGGATGTAGTCTCCAGTCACCAAGTGCATCACGCGGAGAAAGGCCGCGCCCGGCACATTGCAAGTTAGGCAAGTGATGGCGCGCGTCTTTCCTTCTGCTTTCTGCTCTCGCAAGCCCAAATCAATCACCATGGCATCGCCAAAACTCTTCGTCATGAACGCCACCCGCTTGTTGTCAGGAGAGATGTCCGCCCGCTCGCCAAAGTGGGTGAGGACTTCAATGTTCGCCGACAGATGCGCGAGTGGATTCTCCGGGCTTCGTGCATGTTTTTCTTCTGAGGAGGCGAGCAGAAGTGCGACAAGAGCAAGCAGAACTTTCATGCTGGGAATCCTATCAAAACTGCGATTCCACCACAGAGGCACAGAGACGCAGAACTTATTCCGAATTTTCTCCGTACCTCCGTGTCTCTTTGGTGAAAATTAGCGGTGAAAATTAGCGAGGGTGCCGCGTCCTTCCCCGTTCTTTGGGGAGGGCGGGGATGGAGTGGTGAAAAAACAGCGTGTGGGTGCCCCGTTCAAGCTCCGCTTGGGCGGGGATTTTGACTTTCGTGGGATTGCCGGACGCCCCTTCGACTTCGCTCAGGGCAGGCTCTCGTCCGGGGTGGCTTCGCCTCGCCACCGCGTTAGCCGTCGGTCAAGGGCTTGCCAATTTCCCAGTGATGTCCGAAAGGATCGACGATTCGTCCGACGCGCCAGCCATATTCCTTGTCCTCGACGGGCCACATCACGGTGGCTCCGGCTTTGACGGCGCGTGCGAAAACGGTATCCGGATCGGCCACCACCATCACCATCCGCACCGTGGCGCCTCCCCGAAACTCAGCGCCCAGCGACTCAGGGCTGAAATTCTTGTGCTCCGGAGACTCATCCGCCACCCAAAATTCCGATTCCCCCACCGACAGCTGGGCGACCACCGCTCCATCCGGAGCGTCGATGCGAAACAATTCCCCAGCTCCAAACGCCGCTTTGTAGAACTCGACCGCCTTGGACCCGTGGCGGACCGAGAGCATTGGGGATAGGGAGGTTTTCGGGTTTTTGGAGCTCTGTGATTTGTCGATCATGGGAAGGCCCGTCTCTCGCTGATGTCCCACCGCTGCAGGACGTTGTCCCATAAAGAGCTATGCCAGCATCTCGGAATGACCAGCAGGAGCTATTTCAAATTGTGAATTACACCATGGGCGACCTGAGCGGCAGCGTGCATGACTTTCTCCCCATGGCTCTGTATTGAATCGCCCGCTGCTAGAAGTTTCCCGAATTAGATCACATACTTCGATAGTTCTCCTAGTTTCTGGATGACCGTTTTCAGGCGAGTCATTACTGGGGTTGAAAGGTACGACTCGACGACTTCCATGTGCTCTGCTTCCCGGAAGACTACATCCCTCACTGCTGCTCGTAACGCTTTCACTCCAGCCAGAGGGTAATCATGAATTGCGCGTGCGATGGTCTCTATCTGCTCATAGACAAAAATCTTTACCCGCCCCGGCAAGTCCGACTCCCGTACTTCATCGCGCAATTCCACAATCGTGTTTTGCAAATTCGTGAGGTCATCTTTGCTGATCGGCGCACCATCTTCCGGAAGACCCTCCCCGAACGCACGCAGGAGAATGCTAGAGGTGTGAAAGAATTGTTTACTGTTTTGCCATTGATTCGCAAGGCCTGCGACGGAAAGCCGCTCGAAAGCAGTGACAATAGGCTGAAAGCTGTCGTCAGTAAATTTCGCTCGGCTCAGTTCTTCTGTCAATGAATCGAGTTCCGAGAATAACAGCGAAGTCACTCTGGATAGTGTCGCGACTTGATATCGCACACTGGTGTTTTTGTCTGCTCCAAAGGCGTTCAGCAAGACCTGAGCAGTAGGAGTTCCATCTGGCTGTTGCATCATCTTCTGAACGAACCTGAATAACCGAAAGGCGCTGTTCTCTTTTTCCGCCGTAATGGATGCAGAATACCAGATTAGTCTTGGCGAATAAATAACGAAAATGCTACCGTCGACGCTCCGTCGGTGTGTTGAGCCCGGTCGATTTGGGGAATAGCTGCTGCGTGAATCACGGAAACTTAAAGTTGGAGCCGACCTGAACGCCATTCGCTTCGATCCACGTGACTAAATTGCTCGCTTCGAATAGAAGGTCTTTAACTTCTTTCTCGGTCAGCACTCGCTCCTTCCCCTCTTTCGTCTTGCCATTACGATGCACACAATCATGCCGGACGATCATGGCAAGAAAGAGTGCTCTCATGTCGGATGGAAAGACGATTCCGAGAGTCTTCTCGAACATGGTGCCACTTTGTCCAAGCGATGCCACACTTCATCCAGAAGGTACTCTTTCACTCGCTGCTTTATGCCATCGTACGTAGTGAATAGATCACTAAGCGGAAAGGTTTCCTCTTGGAATTTTGGGGTCGTTTCAACAAACTTCTTCAATAATGCATCATCCCCAAGCACCGATGAGGTGAGCTTCTCTGCAAGATATGTTTCCAGTGCAGTGACGACATTGACGTAGAGCAGCCTCAACCAACATTGGTAATCAGCAGCTTCGACTTTCGCTTCAAGGAGTCTGCCGATATTGACAGTGCTTTCTCGAAATGCTTCCTGATGCCGGAACAAGTCGGCAATTGAGGGAGACAGGAGATCGTCCATGAGCTCGACGTCATAAGATTTGCCACCCCACACATGAGTAATTCGATTGAGTTCGCTTGCTAGCTCTTCGATCGTATCCTCATCCACCAATCCTCCAAATTCTTCTTGCAACTGTTCTTCGGCATCGTATGGACCGCCATATATGTACTGGTAACCTCCTTCAGCAGAGTCGTACGGACAACTCTCGACCGGATCTTCATAGTTCACGAAGAACCAACTGCGCATCGCCTCAATTTGAATCTCCCTTGGCTGATTAGGAAGCTCCGAGGCCGGAACGAATCCGCCATCTCGCAATTCGTATCCGCGAGGCTTTCCATTGGTGCTTGTTTTTTCGGGAAGATCAGGGTGAGGCATATTGCAAGATTTTATAAGGAAATGGTGCGGGTGCCTCATATCTCATGTTTTCGAGACGTGGAGCTTTCGGCGGGCTGGCTCACCCGTTGCATTACCGAAGCGAAGCTGCCCCATCCCTTCGCGGTTTTCGAAGGGTGGGAGACCACGCCTGTCAGCGTCATGGCGCTTTCCCGACATCGGTTTCTCGACTGCGCGGACCGTTTTCCTAAATGTGGCGCGGCTGAAGCTGCCGATCAAAACGGTACGACTCGTATCGGCACGGTTGAAAGCCGTGCCCTCCCGGGATCTCCGGGATGCGGAGTCGCGCTCCGGCGGAGGAGAGCTTGCCCTGAGCGGAGCCGAAGGGAGTGTCCGACCCACACGGGCCAGTGATTTTGACGCAGGCCGCCCCGAACCCCTTCGACCCCGCTCAGGGCAGGCTCTTTGCGGGTTTCAAAGGGTGGGGACTACGAACCTCGTCCAGGCGAGTTAGCGAAGGCCGCCAGCGACTACAAGAGTTTCGCCAGTGATCCAGGCTGCGTCAGAGGAGGCAAAGAAAACCGCGGCGGGGGCAACGTCCTCGACCTGGCCGATGCGTCCGAGCGGGGTTAGAGCTTCGATTTGTTTGCGGAATTCGCCTTCAGAAAAACCAGCGGCGCGCACGCCTTCGGTCTCCACCATGCCGGGATTGATGGCATTCACCCGGATGTTGCGCGGACCCAATTCCTTCGCGAGAGTCTTGGTGATAGCGTCAACCGCGCCCTTAGTGCCAGTGTAAGCCGCGGTGTTCGGAGGCGTAAAGGTGCTGACCGCGGAACTGATATTGATGATGCTGCCGCCTTCTGGCCCAAAGTACCGAGCGGCTTGCTTCGACGTGAGCAGCAAACCAAGCACGTTTAGATCGAAATGTTTATAGAAGTGCGCTTCGGTGACTTCGCCGATTGGGGAGAACTCATAGACGCCGGCGTTGTTGACCAGGATGTCGAGTCTGCCGAAAGCCTTCTTGGTCTCAGAGAAAAGCTGCTCAATGTCTTTTTCTTTCGCCACGTTTGCGTGCACCGCGACGGCCTTGCCGCCCTTCTTGGTGATCTCATTGACCACCCGGTCGGCTCCCTCTTTGCTGGTTGAGTAATTGACGACGACCGAGGCGCCCTCCGCCGCCATTTGCTTGGCGATGCCGGCGCCGATGCCCTTCGATGCTCCGGTAACAATTGCAACCTTCCCTGCGAGCTTGTTTGCCATATTTCTCTCCTGAGGTGTTTCTGTACTGACAAGTACAGATGTGGCCGGGATCGCAAACGGTTCAGGATTTATTTACCGTTAGGTATGAAAAGGTGTATTTTGGATAGAGCATGAAGAGGAAAGAGGTCTCAGGCGCGCGGGGACGGCCGCGGTCCTTCAACACCGAAAAGGCCCTGGATGGCGCTCTGCGCGTGTTCTGGCGCAAAGGCTACGAGGGCGCTCCGTTGTCCGATCTCACTAGGGCAATGGGGATCAATCGCCCTAGTCTTTATGCCGCATTCGGCGATAAGGAGGCCCTGTTTCGCAAGGCGCTCGACCGGTACATGAATGCACACGCGTGCTACGTGCAAGGAGCCCTTAAGGAACCAACTGCCCGCGCTTTTGCCGAACGACTGCTGCTCGGCGCCGCGGAAAGTATGTGCGGCTCTGGCAATCCTTCGGGATGCCTGCTGGTGCAAGGCGCGCTGGCAAGCGGCAGGGAGGCAGATCCAGTCCGGCGGGAACTGGTCTCACGGCGTAAGGCGGGAGAAACCGCGGTACGCCAGCGTCTGAAACGCGCAAAAGCTGAAGGCGATCTCCCCTCCAGCTCAGATCCCGCTGCTCTGGCGCGCTACCTCGCGACCGTCACTCAGGGGATGGCGGTTCAAGCCGCAAGTGGCGCGAGCCAAAATGACTTGCGGCGCGTCGCGGAGACGGCGCTACGAGCCTTGCCGTAGCGCAAAGTCAAAATCCCCACCCTTTTTTCGCAAAGAACGCGAAAAAGAAGATGGAGCACCGGGAGGGTTTCTTAGTATCCGGCTATCTGATCCTATCTTCCGTTTCGGGCGCAGTCCTGGGCGCGGTGCGAAGATACTTCATGAGTCCCTCGCCGGATGCCCTGCCTGCTCGCTTCTTGAAAAAGTCGGCCGCAGTTTCTACGACGCCGACATTTTCGGCGACCGCCACTGCGATCCATTGGTTCAAAGACACGCCGTCCTCCTTCGCGAGCCGCTGGGCAGCTTTCTGAATAGAGAGGAGAAACTTCAATAGATACGTAGCTTTGCTCATAGTTTCACCTTCTTCAGCGGCCATTCCCCACCCTTTTCGCAAAATGCGCGAAAAGAATGGGGCACCCAGATTAGGTTGACAGTCTATCGCTTCGAACTGACAACCCACAAATTGAACCCCGCCCGCAGCGCATAATGTCTAATGAGCAATGGCTTCTCCTTCGAAACCGCCTGCGGCTCCGCCGGGTTCGCGCTGACAAATGGGCGTGCCCGCTAAATGAGACAACTTGCGCAGCAATCTTATTTCACCAGGTGAACGCAAGCCTTTTAAGAGTGTTCAGCATGGGAGCCTTGTGATTTGAATCAACAATCAAGTGAGGTGAATAAATCCAGCCCTGTGGGTCGAAGGACGTGCGTGAGCCATCGAAAACGCGATTTAGCTGCGGTGTAAAGCCGCCGTACATTCTCGAGCGCGGTCGAGTAGCAGATCGCGTTCTCGAACGTTGCGTGTGAGAGAGGCGGCGCGCTCGAACTCCGCTCGGGCTTCTTCAAGGCGGTCGAGCTTCTTGAGGAGGTCGCCGCGTACGCCGGGCAGCAGGTGATAGTTCTCGAGTGAGCGTTCATCGGTGAGCGCATCCACGAGTTCGAGGCCCGCCGCGGGACCAAACGCCATCCCGACCGCCACGGCACGATTCAGCTCAATGATCGGAGAGGGTACGAGCCGAGCGAGGGCATCGTAGAATTCCACGATTCGCGCCCAGTCCGTTTCCTCGGGCGTTCGTGCCCGCGCGTGACAGGCTGCGATTTCTGCCTGCAAAACATATGGACCGGATGCGCCGCCAAGCTTCTTTGCGCGATCTAGCGCGGTGAGACCCCGACCGATGAGCAGGTGGTCCCAGTGCGCGCGGTTCTGGTCGAACAGTAAGATGGGCTCTCCCGCCGGTCCCACACGCGCGCGCGAACGGGACGCCTGGATTTCCATGAGCGCGACCAGGCCATGCACTTCCGGCTCCTGCGCGGCGAGCTCGGCCAGGATACGCCCCAGCCGCAGCGCGTCGTCACAAAGAGTGGTGCGCATCCAATCGTCACCAGCGGTCGCCGCGTAACCTTCATTAAATATTAGATAGATGACTTCAAGCACCGACGACAGCCGTGCGGCAAGCTCGGCGCCGCGTGGGACCTCGAAGGGAACTTGCTTTTCGGCGAGCGTACGCTTGGCCCGCACAATGCGCTGGGCGATCGTCGGCTCTGGAACCAGGAATGCGCGCGCGATCTCATCAGTCGTCAGGCCTCCGAGCAAACGCAGTGTGAGCGCAACCCGCGCCTCGGTCGAGAGCACCGGATGACACGCCGTAAACACCAGGCGTAGCAAGTCGTCGCCGATCTCGTCGTCGAGGGCGGCCTCAAGGGCCCCAATCTGATCCTCGCCGGCCTGGACCTCGCGGGTTCCGATTTTCTGAACAACGCCTTCGCGACCCAATTCCTCGTGCTTGCGCTCCAGCCTCTGGTTTCGGCGGAAGTGATCAATCGCGCGATGCTTAGCCGCGGCCATCAGCCACGCGCCCGGATTGTCCGGAACACCCGCCGCCGGCCACTGCTCGAGCGCGGCGACCAGAGCGTCCTGCGCCAGGTCCTCGGCAATCCCGACATCGCGCACAATCCGTGCCAGCCCGGCGATGAGCCTTGGCGATTCGATTCGCCAGACTGCATCGATCACGCGATGTGTGTCGGTAGCCGTCACAGCTACCGATCACATCATTTTTCATTTGTCAGTGCAAGGGAGCGCTCGGGGGACAATCCGCGAACGAAAGTCTGCCTTCACTTTTGTCTCTGGGATTCGACTTCTCAGCCGGTGCAACACGGGTGAAGATCACATTCCACTGATGATACTTGCTCGACGGAACCTGGAGAAAAGCGCCAACCGTTCGACTGCGCTCAGGACGGGCCTTCTCGCAAAATAGCGCGAGGAATGGCGCACGGCCCACCATCCTACAAATTGAACCCCGCCCGCAGGGCATAATGTCTAATGAGCAATGGCTTCTCCTTCGAAACCACCTGCGGCTCCGCCCGCTTCGCGCCCTAAACTTCGCGCCGTGCTGCCTCTGGTATGGGAGTTAGTCCGCCCGCGCCGAGGGTTGCTGGCGCTTGGGTTCCTGCTGATGGCAATTAACCGGGTGGCGGCGTTGGTGCTGCCTTACTCCACGCGATATTTGATCGACAGCGTCATCATCAAGCGCGAGACGCAATTGTTGAAGCCACTCGTGCTCGGTGTGTTGCTCGCTACCGTGATTCAGGGGATTACCTCGTTCTCGCTTACGCAACTGCTTTCGAAGGCAGCACAGCGCCTGATCACTGAGCTTCGGCAAAAAGTGCAGGCCCACGTCGGCAGGCTGCCGGTTTCATTTCACGATTCGACTAAGAGCGGAGTCCTAGTCTCGCGGATCATGAGCGACGTGGAAGGCGTGCGCAATCTGATCGGCACGGGCCTGGTGGACCTGGTCGGCGGACTGATTACGGCGAGCATCGCACTGGTGGTTCTGTTCCGCATCAGCGCACTGATGACTGGGCTGGCATTCGCCTTCCTGCTGGGTTTCGCGTTCGCCCTGAAGAAAGCATTTCAGACCATCCGGCCGATTTTTCGCGAGCGCGGCAAAATCAACGCTGAGGTTACGGGACGCTTGTCGGAATCGCTGGGCGGCGTTCGCGTGGTAAAGGGATATCACGCTGAAGAGCGCGAAGAACAGGTCTTCTCATCCGGAGTGCTACGGCTGCTCAACAATGTAATGCGGACGCTGACCGCGACTTCGATCATGGGCCTCTCGGCAAGCGTGCTGCTGGGAGTAGTCGGGTCGGTCATCATGTATCTGGGCGCACGGCAGATTCTCGCCGGCTCGTTGACCATTGGCGGCTTCTTCACTTACACGCTGTTCATGGGATTCCTGATCGCGCCGGTCATGCAGATCGTTCAGATCGGCACCCAACTCACCGAAGCATTCGCTGGCTTAGAGCGCACGCACGAAATCCTGAAAGAAGCAGGGGAGGACCGCGACCCCCGGCGTACCGTCATGCTTCCCGCGATCGAGGGAAATATTGATTTTGAGAATGTCAGCTTCAGCTACGACGGCGCGCGCACGGTGTTGAACGACATTTCTTTCCAGGCGTCTCCGGGAACAGTCACGGCCCTGGTTGGATCGTCGGGCTCGGGCAAGTCCACGACTATCGGACTGATCTCCGCGTTCTATGTTCCGACGAACGGCGCGGTGTTGGTAGATGGCATCGATCTGAACACAGTCCGGCTCGATTCGTATCGCACTCAGCTCGGAGTGGTGTTGCAGGAAACATTCTTGTTCGACGGAACGATTCGCGAGAATGTAGCATTCTCCCGGCCCGACGCCAGCGAAGAAGCGGTGATGCGCGCCTGCCGCATCGCCCGGGTGGATGAATTTGCCGAGAGCTTTGCCGATAAATATGACACCATCGTCGGCGAGCGTGGAGTGAAGCTGTCAGGCGGACAGCGGCAGCGCATCTCAATTGCGCGCGCGATTTTGGCCGAACCGCGAATCCTGATTCTTGACGAAGCGACCTCCAGCCTGGATTCCGAATCGGAGCAGATGATCCAGGAAGGCCTCTCCTACCTGATGCGCGGCCGCACGACGTTCGTGATCGCGCATCGCTTGTCAACCATTCGCCGCGCCGATCAGATTCTGGTGGTCGAGCAAGGTCGAATTGTGGAGCGCGGCACGCACGACGAACTATACGCGCTCGAAGGACGCTACCACGAGCTTTACACCAAGCAGCATGGCTTGGAAAGCAATCTGTTCCTGGCTCCCGGCGAAGGGGATGCGCCCGTGCCAGCAGATGCCGGTGCGTCAAAACAAAACGGAGACGAACCGGCCCTTGCAGACGCATTACGTATCGTGACGGGCGGCCGTTAAGATACGGCCAGTGTTAGCCCGGTTCCTGATAAAGGCCGACTACGTTTCCTCCCGGATCGCGGAACCGCGCTGTGATTTCTGGAGCGTCCGCGCCGAGGGGCTGCACGATCTCGCCTCCGTTAGCCGTGACCACCGCAACGGTCGCCGCGACGCTGTCAACCATTATGTAAAACAGAAGGCCGGGCCTGTCGCCGGGTGGACGCCCGAGAACCCAGGCGCCACTCACTTGGCCGGTAGTGTCGTCAAAAGCGGTGCTGCCATCACCGCGCTTCCGAACGTTCCAACCGAAGACGCGTTGGTAGAAGTCGGACGACCGCGTTATGTCGGTGGCAGGCATCTCGATATAGCAGATCTTGCCGTTCTCAGGCGTGGGAGCCATAAGTCTTCCTTAAAGGCGTCCATTTTAGCAAAGGCACGGACTGTGGAATCCCGGTCCTTCGGTGCTAAAGAGTGCCCCACGTCTCGGAACATCAGGAGACGTGGGATACTCGATCTCGATTACATGTTGGCAGCTTTCTGTGGAGCGAAATCGGCGGCATCGAAAACCTGGCGAATTTCCGTCTCACCGTCGCCCGCTATTTTGAGGAACTTCTTGGTGAATTCGATAGCCTCTTCTTTCGATTTCGCCTGAATCAGAGCGAAGCCGCCGACTACCTCTTTTGACTCGGTGAAGGGCCCGTCGGTCACCGTGAACTTTCCTCCAGAGAGCCGGATGCGCGCACCCTTTGCACTGGGGAGACAGCCCTCGGTGGCAAGCAACATGCCGGATTTCATGGACTCTTCGATCAGCTTGCCCATTTCGGCCATCTCCTGCTGTGTGGGAGGAGTACCCTCCGGCTTCGCGGGTTTGTACAGACACAAGAATCGCATTGTGATAACTCCTTATATTTTTGATGTAGAGCCGGGTTTCTGCTAAGGGCTCGACCTCATTCGGAATCCGGCTCTATTGATACGTCGAACGAGGGCTTACAGAATCGACAGCCGATTCAAATTTTTGCAAGCAGCATCGCCGTCCTTGTCGAATTCAGAAAATGGAACGACAATGATGGGCTTCTGCTGGCTATGAGGCCTTCTGCTTCTCGATCTGCTGACGAATGCGCTCTTCTTGCTGCCTCAGTTCGGGAGTGAACTCGGCGCCGAAGTCTTCGGCCTCGAAAACCTGCCGAATCTCGACTTCCTCTTCCTGAAATGGCGCTCGCTTAAGCCACTCAACCGCCTCTTCCATTGACCTCACCTGCCACAGCCAAAAGCCGGCGATAAGTTCCTTGGTCTCGGTGAATGGGCCGTCGATCACGGTCCGCTGAGCGCCGGAGAAGCGGACCCGCTTACCCTTAGAACTCGATTGAAGCCCTTCGGCCGCGAGCATCACGCCGGCTTTCACCAGCTCTTCGTTGAACTTACCCATATCAGTAAGGATTTCTTTGTTCGGGAGAACGCCCGCTTCGGAATCGTTGTTGGCTTTGACTATCACCATTACCCGCATTGTTATATCTCCTTTTGATTTCGAATAGAGCCTGACTTCCCGGCGGTCTCAATCGCCTGATCCAAGCTCTACTTTGACGTCGAACGAAGGGCGGCGATATCGACAGATCTGATCATTTTTTTCGAAAGATTTGTAAGTGACGGAAAAGATTGCATTCTCACGCTAGCGAAGTGAACAGGAAATCGGCGTGCAGCGGTGAATGCAGAAGACGACTGGAACGGGCTATCTGCTAACGCTCACCCGCCTGAGCTGGTTCTCTCTTGAGCTGGTTCTCTCTTACGTTCCCCATGAATTGCGACTGCAAGCGTTGGGCGCACAGCTCGCCGCAGACGTGAAGCGTGCCTTCACGATTGGCGATCTCTTCGTCCCAAGCGCACAGATACAGCACGGGCTGACCGAAGTTCACGGCCGAGGTCCACATCAGCCACCAGCGGTCGTCAGTCCTTTTGAGGATTCCACAATTTGGGCCGGCACAGCGGTAAAAGGCATTTGCGACCGGGTTCTTGAGATTACCAAGCTTCATGAAGTGAACCGCTCCTGCACGAGTCCACTCATTCTAATGGGGAATTGCGAAGAGGTGAACAGATTTGATTTCAGCGCAGCCGGAGGCTATTTGTAGATCAGATAGCGTTCGCGAAGTTGCTGGAATTTAAGGAGGTCGTCCTGCCAATCCAACGCAATGCGGCGAGGGTCCTGGCCGCGAGTGAGTGCGTTATACACAGCTTGGTTGGCGAGAATTTCAAGGATTTTCTCCATGTGGAACTGCTCGGGATAGAGGTTGGCGAGCGCCGACGCGAGTTCGATTCCGAGTTCCGGAGAGTCCAGAAATTCGCGGCCGGTGAGCACGACATTTATTCCGTGGCAAAGCTGTCCGGCATAGTTGCTGGAAACCGGGGTGAACGTTAAGGGCACAAAGCGAACACCAGAAATTTGTCTGGCATTTAAGTATTGGGACAACTCGCGGCCATTGATCCAAGGCGCACCGAGCAACTCGAAAGGCGTGTCGGTACCGCGGCCGACAGAGACATTGGTTCCTTCGACTAGTCCTACTCCAGGATAAAGCGTTGCTTCCATAAGGCTGCGCAAGTTCGGTGAGGGGTTGATCCATTCCAGGCCAGTCGAATCGTACCAATCTCCTCGCATCCAACCTTGCATGGGCACCACCGTGAGCCTGGCGTGAATGTTGTGTTCGGTGTTGAAGAACTGAGCCAGTTCGCCGATGGTCATCCCATGACGAACCGGGACTGGTCCATAGTTCGTAAAATTCTCGCGACCGAGTTCTGAGAGCGGACCCTGAATGAAAGCGCCGCCAATGGGATTAGGACGGTCCAACACGATTATGGAAATTCCTGCCTTGGCCGCGCCTTCCAGAAAATATCCTAGCGTTGTTTCGTAGGTGTAGAAGCGCACGCCGGCATTTTGCAGGTCGATCACAACGGCATCGAGTTGCTTCAGCAAATCGGGCGGCGGGCGCCGGGATTGGTCGGTCCCGCCATAGACGCTGTAGATGGGAATTCCAGTTGCGGCATCGCGCGAGTTGCCGACCTTGGTGGTATCGAGAGCGCCGGTAACGCCGTGCTCCGGGCTGAAGATTGCGGTTAATTGAACGCCGGATGCATGCGCGAGGAGGTCAATTGTTCGGCGTCCCGTGGAGTCAACCCCGGTCTGATTCGTGAGAATGGCGACGCGTTTCCCGCGCAGCAGCGCAAAACCATCCGATTCCAACACGTCAATTCCTGTCTGCACTGAGCCATTGCGTGCCGCCACATGGTGCTGCGCCGTCATTGCCTCGTTGTAACCGGTAATGCTCTTCCAGCGCAGCGCTTCTTGTTCAGACGCAGTAAGCGGAAGGGCTGCGGCAACTGCGGTGGCAACTTTTGCGCGGAGTGAAATGGCGGAGCTCCGTCCGCGAGGGTGCACTGCATTGGTCAAGAGAATAATGTATGTGCGCGTGGTGGGGTCAATCCACAGGGAAGTGCCGGTAAATCCGGTGTGTCCGAAGGAGCCGACGGGCAAAAATTCGCCACGATTGGATGAGAATGGCGAATCAATATCCCAACCAAAGCCTCGAAGCGCGGGAGATGTTGGAGGCTGCTGCGGCGACGTCATCTTCTGTATTGCCACGGGCGACATCACCGGATTTCCGTCCAGCATGGCTTGAGCAAATTTCGCGAGATCGTCGACCGTTGAAAATACGCCGGCTTGGCCGGCAACTCCTCCCATTCGACGCACGGTTGGGTCGTGCACGACTCCGTGCAACATCTGACCGCGTTCGTCGTATTCCGTGGGAGCAATTTGCAAGCGCCAGTCGGCAGGCGGGAGAAACCGCGTATGCTCCATTCCCAGCGGAACAAAAATCTTTTGCGTGCAGTAGGACTCAAACGAGGCCCCGCCCACTCGCTCAATCAGCGCGCCGAGCACAATGAAATCAACATCGCTGTAAACGAACCTGGTTTCCGGCGGCAAAATAGGCATGGTGGAAAACGCCATGCTGTAGCCCGTGTCCCGACCGGCCCATGGGTGGGATAGATCGAGGCTCGGCGGCAATCCTGAAAAGTGGGTCAGGAGGTCGCGGACTGTGATATCGCCTTTGCCGTTCTGTCCGAATTCGGGGATGTACTTGACCACCGGATCGTTCAGCCGGACTTTGCCTTGCTCCACAAGCTGCATGGCTGCGACCGTAGTGGCCACGACTTTTGTGAGTGATGCTATGTCGAAGACCGTGTTGACCGTCATTGCCGACCGGGCGGGCTCGATCGCTCGGTCACCGAATGCCTTTTTGTAGATTACCCGACCGTCGTGGCCAACCAGCAGGACAGCGCCGGGAACCTCGTGTTTTTGGATCGCGGTCTCAACGACAGAATCGAGCGCAGAAAGACCCGAAGTCTGCTGACCGAAAGCAGAAATGCATATCATCAAAAGCGGGAGCAATCCGCTGAAGAGGATTCCTCTCAACGAGTTTTGCCTTCGGAAGGGAATATCTTGAATGTACAACAGCGCCAGCCGAGCTGATCAAGTTACCGCTGTGTGGGTGTCATCGACGGTAATGCGGCTCTGCCGTGTGTACTTTACGTCAAAGAGGCGGTCTGCTATAAACGCGACATTCCATTGGGAACGGCGCGCATGGGAAAGGGTTCTCTGGATATCAGCACATCAACAACGCATTATCCTCTCGTCCAATATGACAACCAGGATGAAGTCTTCAGCCGTGCTTTCGATTTCCTCCGACTGGCCATTGAGCAGCGAGCATTTCCGGGCGCGTCTGTAGCAATCACGAGTTGGGGGAAATTGCTAGCTCTAAAGGCTTTCGGTCGCTTTAGCTACGAGAAGGACGCTCTGCCAGTCACAACAGCCAGCATTTTCGATATCGCCTCCGTCTCGAAAGTAGTTGCAACCGCCAACGTGGCGATGATTCTCTACGACCGCGGCTTGCTCGATCTGGATATACCGGTTGTGGGCGTCTTGCCGGAATTTGCGGGCAAGGACGCGTCTCGCCGGGAGGTTACTTTTCGCATGCTGCTGGCTCACAGTTCTGGCTTGCCTACGTACGACAAGTTGTTCCTGAGAGCGAAGAACAAAGACGCGCTACTGACTGCTGCATTTGATGTTTCCTTGCGAAACCACCCCGGTACCCGCGCAGAATACAGCGATGTAGGATTCATTCTGCTGGGCGTGGCACTTGAGCGGATGGCCCAGGAACCCCTCGACCGGTTCTGCCGACGAGAGGTCTTCGGTCCACTGGGCATGTCGCACACTGCGTTCAATCCTCCTTCAGCCTGGAAATCTGCGATTCCTCCAACCGCCAACGATCAGACCTTCCGCAATCGAGTCATCCAAGGGGAAGTCCAGGACGAGAACGCGAGCGTGATGGGAGGTGTTGCCGGTCACGCTGGAGTGTTTTCGACAGCAACCGATCTCGCAACGTTTGCGCATATCATGCTCAACCGCGGGATACCCTTGGTCAGTCCGGAAACGCTGGCTCGGTTTACCAAGCGCGAGAATTCACCCACTGGGACTTCGCGTGCCTTGGGATGGGACACGCCGTCCAATCCTTCGCAATCCGGAAAGTATTTCTCTCAATCGTCATTTGGACATCTCGGTTATACCGGAACCTCGTTTTGGATTGATCCCGAGCGCCAGCTCTCTGTGACGCTGCTGACCAATCGCACTTGGCCTGATTGTGCAAACCAGTCGATCAAGGAAGTTCGTCCCAGGTTTCACGACGCGGTTGTGGAAGCGCTCGGAGCTGCTGAATAATGAGGAAAGTCTCAAGGTCTGAGTTGGAGCAGTTGGCTACCGAGCGGCCGAATCCAGCTTCTGCGGATCTGGACACGAAATCAGCGCTTGAGATTGCTCGAATCATTAACGCCGAAGACGCCAAAGTCACGCCGGCAGTGGCGAAGGCGTTGCCTCAGATTGCGCAGGCGATCGACTGGATTGCCGATGCGCTCGCCAGCGGAGGCAGGCTGATCTACGTGGGTACGGGAACGAGTGGAAGAATCGCAGCGCTCGACGCTTCGGAGTGCCCTCCGACCTTTGACACCGACCCAAAGTTAGTGCAATTCGTGATGGCCGGCGGCCAGAAGGCCCTTAGCGCCGCAGTCGAAGCCGATGAAGACTCGGGGAACTTTGGCATTCGCGAGGTTCGCAAGAAGCGGCCGGGTAAAAAAGATGTGGTTGTTGGCCTTGCTGCTAGTGGACGCACTCCGTTTACCATCGCAGCGATCGAGTACTCGCGGCGAGCTGGGGCAAAGACAATTGCATTAACTAACAATCGCAGCTCCCTGCTGGAAAAAGCGGCCGATCTGGCAATTGTGATTGAAACCGGGCCTGAAGTGGTCTCCGGTTCTACACGCATGAAAGCCGGCACGGCCCAGAAGTTGGTGCTAAACATGCTTTCGACTGGTGCCATGGTGCGCTTGGGATATGTTTACGGGAATCTGATGGTGAACCTGCATCAGAAAAACACCAAATTGGTGGAACGGGCGGTCGCTATCGTGGAAAGAGTGTTGGGAATAGGCAGGAATCGAGCCCAGATGGCTCTAAAAGCCGGTGGAAATGACGTCCCAGTAACAATCGTGATGCACGTGGCGGGAACAGGCAGGAAGGCAGCGAAGAGAGCGTTGAAATCGGCTGGCGGAAACGTCAGGCACGCAATCGAAACTCTGCGCGGCGAGAAATCGCCGGCATCCAAGCTAGAATGAAAACGCGACTGCTGGGCCTGGAAACCCAGGATGGGGTCTATTTAAGGAATTATCTCCTTATGGATAAGTTTGTGGTGCGGGGAGGAAATCCGCTGTTGGGGACAGTTCGCGTCAGCGGAGCCAAGAATGCGGCTTTGCCCGCGATGGCTGCGGCACTTCTCACGGAAGAGCCGGTCATACTGGAAAACATTCCTCAGGTGCGCGACATAGAAACCACGCGCAGGCTGCTGGCTGCGATGGGGGCTGAAGTCGAACTTGGCTATGGGCGAGCGCATCACCGCACCACCATCTGTTGCCGAAATTTGGCGTCGCCAGAAGCGTCTTATGAATTAGTGAAGACTATGCGCGCATCCACGCTGGTGCTCGGCCCGCTGGTTGCGCGTTGCGGCACGGCCAGAGTTTCGCTACCCGGAGGCTGCGCTATCGGGGCTCGCCCTATCGATCTGCATATCAAAGGACTCGAACGACTTGGCGCCAAGATAACTCAAGAGCATGGATACGTGGAAGCAAGTGCCGAGCGGCTCAAAGGCGCCGAGATTGTCTTCGACAAGATCACGGTTACAGGTACAGAAGACTTATTGATGGCGGCGTCGCTGGCGGAAGGCGAAACCGTAATGCAAAACTGCGCACGCGAACCGGAAGTCGCCGATCTTGCTTGCTTGCTAAACCGCATGGGCGCGAAGATCGAAGGCGCGGGCAGCGCAACCATTCGCGTGAAAGGCGTTGAAAAGCTGCATGGGGCCAAACACCGTATCATTCCCGACCGCATTGAAGCCGCGACCTTCATTATTGCTGCCGCGCTCACGGATGGCGACCTGAATGTTTCCGGCTGTGATCCAGGGCACCTTGGCGCGCTACTGCAGAAGCTGAACGAAGTTGGAATCAAGACCAAGTGCACGCCGGACTCAGTGCGCGTGGAGGGTAACAGCGACTTGAAAGCCGTTGACGTGATTACCGAGGAATATCCCGGCTTCCCGACTGACGTGCAAGCACAGTTCATGGCCCTGGCCACTCAATCCAACGGCACTTCGGTGATTACCGAGAACATTTTTGAGAACCGGTTCATGCACGCACAGGAACTGGTGCGCATGGGCGCAAATATTAAAATCGAAGGAAGCCGCGCCATCATACGGGGTAAATCTCCCTTGAGCGGGGCCGCCGTTCTGGCTTCCGACCTCCGAGCGTCCGCGTCCCTAGTACTGGCTGCATTGGTGGCGGATGGCGAAACCATTATTGATCGCGTGTACCATATTGACCGCGGTTACGAGAATATTGAAGAGAAGTTTCGCGGCGTCGGCGCGCAGATTCGGAGAATTGGAGAGATTTTACCCAAGCGCCGGGGCTCGGGTGCAAACTGACGCTGCGGCATTTGTGGGCATTCCCGCATTGAGCTACAAACGTTTCTGGGTTTCGCGCATCGTACCTTTACAATAGGGGTCATTACAACAGCGTCATTCTCCTGTCATTTTGGTCGTAAAAGGAGGGCTCAATGCGTGTTCTGATTGCATTGGTTCTGCTGTGCGGACTTGGAGTTGCGCAGGAAAACGCAAATTCCAATGCCAACCCCAATTCATCAACTTCGTTGCGGCCCGGTCCGCGCGCCGGTGCCAGCGACGTCACGATTCCCGCCGGCACCAGGATTCCCGTCGTCCTGAAGAACACGATCTCAACCAAGAGCAACCACGAAGGTGATCCGATCTACGCTCAGTCAACGTTCCCGGTAGCGGTGGATGATCGAATCCTGGTGCCAGCGGGAACTTACGTGCAGGGCAAGATCAGCTCGATTAGACCGGCCGGACGAATCAAAGGCCGCGCCGAAGTGCTGATACATTTCACTACTCTCATCTACCCGAGTGGTTACACCGTGATGCTTCCCGGATCGCTGGAAAACGCTCCTGGGGTTGATAAAACGAAAATGAAGGATAAAGAAGGCACCATCCAGGCCGAAAGCGGCAAAGGGGAGAGGGCAGCGAAGATTGCTGTGCCTGCTGCCGGAGGCGGGGCCACTGTTGGTGCGCTTTCAACTGGAACGCGAGCAGGAGTGGCCGAAGGCGCCGGAATCGGAGCGGCGGTGGGAATTGGAATTGCTATGCTGATGCGCGGCAACGAAGTAAAAATGGGACCTGGAACGACGCTGGAAGTCGTCCTGCAGCGCGATGTGCCGGTGGACGGAAACCGAATCAGAGCGAGAGTGTCAGAGAGTTACTGACGCACCACTAGGCAAAGAACTTACGTTAGACTTTGCCAGCCGTTGTATATGCAGCGCGGTGGATCTCAGCGTCAATCTCTTTACGCAGGGCAGGCCAGATCTTCTCTGGCATGGACAAGAATACTTTCACAACTTCAGGATCGAACTGGCGTCCCGACCAGCGGGTGATTTCCTCCCGTGCCGCGGAGTCTGGCATCGCCGCACGGTAGGGGCGGTCTGAGGTCATCGCATCCAAAGTGTCAGCAATCGAGAAAATTCGCGCTCCCAAAGGGATCTCTTCGCCTTTCAGCCCCCGTGGGTAACCTGTTCCGTCGAATTTTTCCTGATGCGAGTACACAATTTCCGCAGCCTCGGAGAGAAACGGAATTTTTTTCACGATTTGGTAGCCGCGATAGGGATGTTCGCGCATCGTCTCAAACTCGGCAGGATCAAGCTTGCCGGGTTTGTTGAGGATGGCGTCGGGGATGGCCATCTTGCCAATGTCATGCAGAAACGCGCCGCGTGCGATCATCTTCACTTGATCTTGCGCCAGTCCCATCTCGCGAGCGACAGCAATCGTGAACAGAGTGACCCGCTTGGAGTGCCCTTCCGTCTCGCGGTCCTTCAGATCCAACGCGTCGCCCAGCGCATGCAGCGTAATGTCGTAGGACTCCTCAAGCTCCCTTACGGCCCTGCGCAGTTGCTCGGTGCGGGCGGTAACCAAAGCCTCAAGGTTGGTTTGATAGGCGCGGTTCTCCAGCTTTAGCTTGCGATTTTCGAGCGCGCGCCGGACCGTCGCCAGTAATTGCTCGCGCTCAAACGGCTTCAGCAGGTAGTCGTATGCGCCGTTACGAATAGCACCCAGTGCAACTGAGATATCGGTGACTGCTGTCACCATGACAACGGGCAGGTCGGGAAAGCGCTCTTTGGCAGCCTCGAGCAATGCGATGCCGTTCATTTCCGGCATCATCAAATCGGACAGCATCAACTCGTACTCTTCGCCGGAGTCGAGCAGGGCGAGCGCTTCTTTTCCGCATGAGGCCTGGCTACAAACATAGCCGGCAGAGCTCAACATGGCAGAAACCACGTCGCTAATAGATTCTTCGTCGTCAACAACCAGAATTCGATCGGCTGGCATAACGTGTCCGACTAGAGTGTATGGCCGATTGTACTCCAGGTGACTGGTACCGAAAGTAACCTTGGGTCACTCGAAACCCCGTTGGTTACTAAACCGTCCATGCTAAAACCTAAGGGACTACCTAAACAGGGTCGAAGTGTATGAATACGGTCGTCGGGCATGCCTGGGAAGTCCTGGGCGGACTTGCCACTCCTAAATTCGTGACCCGGGAAACGGCTGTGCTGCTCATCCTCGCAGCCAGCCTGCTGGTCTTTCGCACCCTCCGCGAACGCTGTTTGATGGTCTGGATTGTAGGTTGGCTGGCTTACCTGGGATCGCATCATGCCCTGGTCAGCATTTCCGGCCAGGCCAATCCTTACGCGACTCCAGCGGGACACGCTGAATTCGTCCTGGCAGTGGCGTTGTTTGCTGCCGGAGCGTTCATTTACGCTGGCGCTCGCGATTTCTTGGCTCCCCTGCTTGTTATTAGCGTTGCGCTAATGGGTTTTGCGCTCTTGCAGGGTATCTGGTGGCCTGATTCGGTTACCCTACGCTTCGCGCTGGAATTCTCGTACCGCGCCTTATTGCTACTCGCCGCTATCCAGATTTTGCGGTTTCGGCGTGCTCGCAAGGAAATCGGGCCCTGGATACTGGCGGCGGGTCTCTTGATGCTTCACCTCGAGTGGGGCCCAATAACCTCTCACCTTCCGTCCGACGCCGGAATTTTATTCGATATGCTGCTCGGCCTTGGGATGTTGATGGTCGTCTTTGACGAGTCCAGGCTGCACACCCGGCGCCTAGCAACGTTGAATGCGCTGACCGCCAGCATTGCCCGTGCCGGTCAGCACGGCGCCCTGACAGCGACGGCTTTGAAGGAGCTAAAGGAGTTAATGGGAGCGCAGGCCGCATGGTTTCGTCTGATGGACGGCCGCCGCCTCACGATATTTCAGCAGATTGGCCTATCCCCTGAGTTCTTGCGCGACCGTATGTCCGTGACTGCAGACGATAAAGCGGAGTGGGTTCCCGAAAAAGCTCACCCGGTGGTACTGGCAGAGTCGCAATTCGGTGACCGGGCTGCGCCATTTTTCCGGCGAGAGGCGCTGCAACAAATCGTCTTGGTGGCAGTTCCAGGCAAGAAATCGCTGACTGGGAGTTTGGTCCTGGGCAGCCGCCGGCCCAAATCATACGCGCCCGATGAACTGGATTTTCTTGTCACCTGCGCGCAACAACTCGGCCTGGCCCTGGAAAACCTTCACCTGGTGGAAGAGATACTGCGCTCCCACCGTCAATGGAGCAATACTTTTGAGTCCATTCAAGATCTGGTTCTGCTGCACGATTCTGAGTTCCACATTCTGAAGGCAAATCCCGCTTTATTGCGCAGGCTGGAAAAATCGCAAGCCGAAGTTGTTGGCCAGGCCTGCAGCGCTGTTTTGCCCAAGAACGATCTCGATTGGACGGACTGCCCCTACTGCCACGGCGAAGAAGATGGGTTTTACGAAGGCCTCGATCCGTTTGGGGGCTTCTCGGTTGCCTCTACCTCGACCTACGTGGACCAGGGCACGAAGCAAAAAGGAACGATACACGTGGTGCGCGACATCACCGAGCGCCGCGCCGCCGAACAGAAATATCGTTCACTGTTTGAGCAGGTGCAGGAAGGCGTGTTCGTCGCGACGCCTCAAGGCAAGCTCCTCGATTGCAATGATGCTTTCGTTCGCATGCTTGGCTATACCAGCCGAGAAGAGTTGCTGGGGCGGAATGTGGATACAGAGTTTTATGCTTCCCCGGAACAGCGGAAGGATTTCCGGCGCGAAGTTGAAGCGCACAATTTCGTTCGCAACTTTGAGGTCAACCTACGCCGCAAAGACGGCTCAATCCTCATCGCTCTCGAAAGCAGCTTCGCCACACGTGATGGGTCCGGCGACATCGACTGTTACCAGGGCTTTTTACTAGATATTAGTGAAAAGAAGCAGGCTGAAGATGAGATCCGCCGCCGAAACCGCGAGTTGAACGCGCTTAACGCAATGGCGGTGATCGCCACCCAGAGCTTTGACCTGGATGAAATTCTGAATCTTACCCTCAGGCAGGTTATCTCGCTGCTTGGCGCCGAATCCGGTTCCGTGTACCTGGCTGAACCGGACAATCACTTCCGCCGACGCGCGAACTGGGGTCAGCGCTTGACCGATCGCAAGCGGCTTGCGGAAGTGACCTTTCCTCAAGGTCTCGGCGAGTTGGTCGTGCGATCTCGCGCCGAGGTACTCACCGGAGAGTACTTGCCGCACTTGCCGGAATCAGTTTCCGAATTTATCAGCGCCGCCGACATGGGCTCCTCGATGTGGGTTGTGCTCTGGGGCCGAGAAGTCCCGGTTGGCCTTATGGGAATCAGCCGTGTACAGTTCCGCGATTACAGCAGTAACGATGAAAATCTGCTGGTTGCCATCGGTCGGCAGTTGTCCACCACCGTCGAGAAAGTCCAGCTATATGAAGAGAGCTGCAAAGCTTATGATGACCTCCGTCGTGCTCAAGAGCAGTTGCTGCAGAGCGAAAAAATGTCTGCAATCGGTCAGCTCATTGCCGGGGTTGCGCACGAACTCAATAACCCGCTGACTGCGATTCTGGGTTACGCGCAGCTACTCGAGTCGGAAAAGCTGGAAACTCGTGCCATGGAATATGTGAGTAAAGTCTTCAAGCAGGCGCAGAGGACGCATCGCGTGGTCCAGAACCTTTTGTCGTTTGCCCGTCAACGCAAGCCGGAGAAGCAAGATTTCGATGTGGTGAAGGTGCTGGACGAGGCGTTGCTGCTCCGCGACTATGACATGAAAGTCAACAACATCAAGTTGGAACGCGAAATCGAAGCCAGTGTGCCGGCGGTATCCGGCGATCCGCATCAACTGGAACAAGTCTTTCTAAACATCGTCAACAACTCCGTGGACGCGATGATGGAAGCGGGGACGCAGGAGGGCAAATCCCACAGCCTTAAGGTTCGTGTGCATGCCAATGCCGAACACGTGGTAATTGAGTTCCAGGACTCCGGGCCGGGGCTCAGAGAGCCAAGTCGCATTTTCGAGCCCTTCTACACAACCAAGAGCGTTGGCAAGGGGACCGGGCTTGGGCTGAGCATTTGTTACGGCATCGTCAAGGAGCATGGGGGAGAGATATCCGCCCGCAACGCGGAAGGCGGAGGCGCAGTCATTGACATACGTCTGCCCTCGGCAGGACACGAAGTCATTTCTCAGCCAGCGCAAGTTACCCTGAACCGCGAAAACGCGCTACACGGAAGCATTCTGTTGGTGGAAGATGAGGAAGCGGTACTCGAGTTTGAACGCGACGTCCTGGCCGGCGCCGGTGGGCAGGTCACTACTGTGACCAGCATTGAAGACATGAAATCCGCGCTTGCAAGTCAATCGTTTGACGCCCTGATCATGAATGGCAAAATGCCCGGGGCGGACAGCGTTCCAGAAACGCGCCGCTGGATCTCCGAAAACTGGCCAGAGCTTTCAAAACATCTGCTGTTCACTTTCTCCAGTCTTGCCGAACCGGAAGTCCGCAGTTTCCTCGAGCAGAACAACGTTCCATTCCTGGTGAAACCCTTTGAAGTTGGAGACCTGATTGCAAACGCCCGCCGGCTGCTGGTGAAAACCCAAGCAGCAACCGCGGGTTAAGCTCGCGTCTGTGTGTGGCGCGGACCTGCCCTGAGCGCAGTCGAACGGGGCCCTCGCCCGCGAGTCCTTAAGCCCAAAATGTCCGATCCAGAGTGCGGTACTGAATCGCTTCAGCGATGTGCTTGGGTTCGATCTGAGCCGAGCCCTCCAGGTCAGCGACGGTCCTCGCGACCTTCAAGATACGGTCGTGGGCCCGGGCAGTCAGCCCTTGCTGGTTCATGGCGCGTTCAAGCAGCCTTTCACAATCCGCTGAGAGCTCGCAAAACGTGCGGATGTGGCGTGAGGTCATCTGCGCATTCGAGTAGATTCGGTGCTTCGTCGAAGACGCGAACCGGCGCAACTGTATCTCTCTCGCACACATAACTCGTTCGCGGATCTGAGCCGAGGCCTCCGGGTCCGCAGCCGACCGCATTTCTTTGTTGTAGTTCACCGCCGGGACGTCAATATGAATATCGATGCGGTCCATCAGTGGCCCCGAAATTTTCTGCATGTAGCGCTGGATCATGTGCTGTGTGCAGCGGCAATCACGCGAGCGGTCATTGAAGAATCCACACGGACACGGGTTCATCGCCGCCGCCAGCATGAATCGCGCCGGAACGTCAGCGACATGGATGCGCGGGCGATGCAGACCGTGCCATCTTCAGATGGTTGCCCCTATTGCTATCTACTTGCCAATTGGCGAATGCGCCTAGAATCATGCTTTCCTCTATGCCTGTGCGTGCAGATGCGCCCGTTCGGTACGCACGCATCTGCCCGTTGCCTACCCGCGCTCCACGGTTTTCTTCCCGTACTCTGCACTGCCCCTCTTGATTTGTTCGTGCATATCACGCAATTTTTTGCAGCATTCACAGTTCGGGTCAGAACAATATGGTGACCCTGATTTTGCCGGCTGGTGCGGAACTGGTTGGCTTGCCATTGTTTAGCCCCCTTTAGACCGAAACGTAGGTAAAACACTCCGTCAATTCTGCTGCATGTCTGTCGCCGTCCAATACAGACGAAAACCCGCAACCCGTAAGAAGTTCCTTCTGGGCCGGTATTTTTTTTCTGGAGGAAGACTCGGCAGCCGAACGATGATGCCGAGCATTGTTAATGACTAACTTGGGCGTGTGGATGCGCCGTCCGGTACGATATCGAACACAAAAGCAGGCAGAAAAAGCGGCGCTTGTTGGCGCTTTCACGTGCAAGGGATTCATTTCACAATTCCCATGCAATATATGCAACGCGAAACTAAAAAACGCTGGGTTGATATCTGTACTGAGACCGCAATCGTGGAAGACACGGACCGCTTGTTGGAGTTGACCCGCGAAATTATCCACATACTCGCGGAAGAAGAGCGGCGTCTTACGCAACAACCAAGCGAGTGGGCAGACCACAGCGTAATCGAGAAGAAAAAGCCACCGGAAATCGCGGTGACTAGACGGTCTGCTTAACTGCGTGTGGATGCGCCGTCCGGTACGCCCGCATCATGCTGACTTCTTGTGAGAATGCTTGTGCTCCAGTTCCAACTTCTTGATTTCGTCGTCTAGCGCCTTAATGCGTTCCTGACTCAGTTCGGTAATCTTGCTCCGGTCATGCTCTTTGGAAATGCGCTCGGCAAGCACCTTCCAACGCTTCTGAAACTCGCGGTCATCTTCCGGCATAAACCCTCCCGACCGGAGTGGCGCTCAGTTAGGAAGAGAATCGTGGCGGGTATCTTGGACCTAGTTCAGCGCGGTCTGCAAGCAAAAAAGGCGCGAATGCGCCTTTCTGGTAACACGTCCAGCATCCGGACTGATTAGGACGCCCGCACCATCGCCAGAATCACAGCGTCGGGAACGCCCCATTATTTGAGCGCCTTTAGCGTTTCCGGCACTGTGTCGAAATTGCCCGGAGAGCGTTCTATCTTGGCAACGATTACCTTAGCCGGCAGCCCGGCCTCAACCAAGCTGAGCACCTGCTCGTTGGTGAGCGGTTTGCCCGTTTTGCGCGGTGCATCGCCATTGTTGCCGTTGTTTCCCGGCGTGTGCGCCGTGTCCAATCTCTCCGGAACTAGCCCAGCGAGTGCCGCACGGCGTGCCTCAACCCGCACATGGCAATACCGCTTTTTCATTTGGTGCGTGATATGTCCGGCGATTGACTCAATTACTTCCTCTGAGACATTCGGATCCTCGCACAGGCGGGTAATGGCGGTGTGCCGTAGATCGTACATTCTGAGTTTTTCGATGCCAGCGAATGAAAGCATCTTAAACCATGCTGTTTTGAAGCTAAGACAGTGGCGGGTTGGATCGAGTGTGTTATTTCTGCGCCGAAACGGGAAAACGTAGTGATCGGGCAGAGTTGCGCCCTTCGTCTCCGCAAGCGCGAGCAGTTCTTGGCATGTGCGCAGAGCGATGACATTAAGCGGGATTGAACGCATCCTATGGTGGTTCTTTGCGCCTTCCCCATTGATTGTGACTATTTTCTTCTCAATGTCGATGTCCTTCCTGCGGAGCGTCATCACCTCGCCCGGTCCCATCGTCGTATTCAAGGACACTAAAGCAAAGAGGTAAGCCTGCTCCCAATTTGGATTGGAAGCGCCAGCTCTGAGCAGCCGATGTTCCTCGTCTTCACTGAGCGCCCGCCCCGGAGAGTTCTTCGGCAGCGGCAGCGGCTGATAGCCAAGTCCCACCTTTTCCCAAGTACCACAGCGCCTAAGGAACTGCTGGAGCACGATGGTCTCGTGATTAATCATGTGCGCTCCGCAGCGCTCTTTGCGCGCGAGCTGGTATTTCCTGATGTGCATCGCCGTTATGTCGATTCCGCGCAGATGCCCGAAGTGCTGGATTAGCCACTTCACGCAGTACCCGTAATCCTTGTAGGTCCGCGGATGAAGGAATGGCTTGCGGGTTTCGAGAAACTCCCAAATTGCTCCTCGAAAAGGCTTGGCGCCCAAATCGTCGGATTCGGGCGGGTTTTCTGAAAGTGTGGAAAGGGTATCTGGTTAGGTTAGCTGAAGCCACGTTTGCCTCCTGTCAGGCGAACTGGTTAGGGCTGGGTGAGTGTGCAAACACTCGCCCAGTCCGTCTTTGTGTCCGGATAACGGTACCGTAGCGGCCACGGTGTCAACGACTCGCGCCTGTAGAATTTCCCCGCGCATGACTGATCCTCCTGATGCTGAACAACTCTCGCGTTACTTCTCGGAAATAGGCCGCAAAGGCGGAAAGGCACGCGCGAAACGCCTTACAGCAGAACAGCGAAAGGAAAGCGCTATTAAGGCATCACAGGCAGCCGCTCAGGTTCGCCGAAAGAAAGCCAAGAACAAATGAAACGCGACATGGATTTGGTTCGCGAGATCCTACTGAAAGTGGAAGCCGATCCTGTTCTCAACGGCTCTCGTTGGGAGGAGTTCGATACGTCTGATTTTCCCGGCCATTCACTAGAGGAAATTGCATATCACATTCATCTCTTGATTGAGGCTAGGTTCCTTGAGGGAGACAGCACTCTACATTCAGCAGTACCAGCTATCTCAAGCTTACTTGGGAGGGCCACGAATTTATTGGGAGCACCAGCGATCCTGATATCTGGGCAAAGGTGAAGGAGCGAACAAAGGGTATTCCCGAGGTCGCTATCTCCGTGATGTGGGAACTGGCGAAGGCTGAGCTGAAGAAGAAACTAGGCCTCTAATCTCGGGTTTTCGCCGCTCAGTCAGCTCAGGCGCGTTGGGCGAAGCGGAAAGGCCCCAAGCCTAACTAGAGGAGTATCGGTAGCAGGAACGGGCTACGCGCAGTGCGCCAACGAGGAAATAATAGACTGTGAGCACCGATGACAGACAAGAAAACGAAAAGATATTCCACTACGAAGAGGGAGTTCCGGTTTTCGACGACAGACTTCACGAGGTCGAGCGCAAACAGGCTGAAGCTGAAACCCGCGAGGAGACTTACAGAAACCAGCAGCTTACGATCAATAAGTGGGTGATGCGATTCACGGGGGCGCTCGTCATCCTTGCTGCTATCACTGGCGTCGTCAATGGAATTTACACTTACATAACCAAGATTAGTGCCGAGTCTGCCAAGACCAGCGCCGAAACCGCGAAACGGGCTGCCGATACGGCGCACGATACCCTGATAGAAATTCAGAAGTCCGGAACGGATACTCACGATCTCGCGAAGCAGGCTGAGAGGCAGACTATCTTGAGCAGTCAGCTTGCTCGTAACGCTGCCAATGCCAATAGGCTTGCCAGTCAAATCATTCAGGTTAGCCAAAGCGCCTATGTAACCCTCGGCAGAAAAGACGGGGTTGTCGCTGAATTTAAAAATTCCGGCGACCTCCAAGCGAGAGATGGCGTGGTTATATATTTCCAGAACAGTGGCCACATACCCGCCAAATTCAATTGGGGGTTGACTCAGTGGTTCACGCAACCGCAAGCGCAACTCCCCTCACCAACCCCATTCGTTCCTATGTCCAGAACGAGGAACAAAAAAACTGGCGCATTTCTGAAAATGGAAGTACTGATGGAACTATCGGCGGCGATTCTGTACGCGAAGTGGCGGTTGGCTACCTGCCACCAATGTTTGTTGACGAGATGTTCAAAGTAAACGCGGTTTTCAGGATGGATGGCATTTATGAATACTGCGACGAACTTGGAACGTACTCTTGTAAGCAGTTCTCTGTGGCCTATCAACACCGACCGTTCGGAAGCTTCAGGGTACTGCTCGAACAAAACTGTCCTCAAGATAACTTATTAATAGGAATAGGCAAACGTGTCGTCCCTGCGGGACTCGGCCCTCTCTCAAAGCTCCCCGGAACTGCCGTGCCGAGCTTTCACATGCCGTCGCTTCGCGACTGTAGTGTGATGGATTCGGGCGACTACCTCTCCACCGCCATAGCCACCGCGTTCCCCCCACCCAAACACAGCGCCGCAATCCCCCGGTGCACATCCCGGCGGATCATCTCATAGATCAGGGTCACCAGAACGCGCGCGCCGCTGGCGCCGATGGGATGGCCGATGGCGACCGCGCCTCCGTTCACGTTTACTTTGTCGGGATTGAGGCTGAGCTCGCGCATGACTCCTAGGGCCTGCACGGAGAAGGCTTCATTCAGTTCATAGAGATCGACGTCGTCGTTCTTCCATCCCGTCTTCTCCCAAAGTTTGCGGACGGCGCTGACCGGCGCCATCATCACCCACTTGGGGTCGATTCCGCTGGTGGCTTGGGCAACGATGCGGACCATCGGCTTCGATCCAAGTTCTTTGGCAGTGGCGGTGCTGGTCACGACCACGGCAGCCGCCCCATCGTTAACGCCGGGAGCATTGCCTGCAGTGACCGTCCCGTCTTTCTTAAAAGCGGGCTTGAGCGAGCGCAGGATTTCGATGGTGGTGTCTTCGCGCGGAGATTCGTCTTTATCGAACAGAACCGGAGCTGAGCCTTTTTTCTTCGCAGGAAGCTCGACGGGAACGATCTGCGACTTGAATCGGCATTCCTTGATTGCGGCAACGGCCTTACGATGCGAGTTCACGGCAAACTCATCCTGCTCCTCGCGAGTGATGCCATATTTGTCTGCGACGTTCTCGCCGGTCATGCCCATGTGGTAGTCGTTGTAAATATCCCAGAGACCGTCGCGGACCATCGAGTCGATGATCTGCGCATCGCCTAGACGATATCCCTTGCGCGCTTGCGGCAGCAGATAAGGCGCGTTGGTCATAGACTCCATGCCGCCGGCTACAACTATTGTGCTATTCCCAGTTTGTATTGCCTGCGCTGCGAGGCCGACTGCTTTGAGTCCGGAGCCGCAAACTTTGTTTACAGTCATGGCACCCACTTCTGGAGGCAGTCCGCCGAAGATTGCCGCCTGGCGAGCGGGATTCTGCCCCAGTCCAGCGGAGATGACGTTGCCCATGATGCATTCATCCATGCGTGCGGGCTCGACTCCGGAGCGCTTGACGGCTTCACGTACCGCGATCGCGCCGAGTTGCGTGGCGCTTAGATCCGACAGCGATCCTTGAAATTTTCCTACCGGCGTGCGACAACCCGAGATGATTACGACTTCGTCCATAGCAGCCATTTGTGCGCTCCTGCGAGTATTTCTTCAGCAATTATAGATGCCGGAAGATGAAGCCCAGCACCTCGGCAGAGATGAACCTTCGGGTTGCGAAATTTCAAGTTGTCGGCATGCCAGTCAAAGGCCGCGCATCTCGCTCGAACTGGAAATTTGAAACTTGAAAACCGAAAAGTTTGAAGCTCGGGTGCTTGTCCGCTGAAAATATCTTCGCGTCACGCGAAGAAAATCTTGATCGAGCGTTCGCAGTGACCTTCGTACTCCATCGCACTCATCGTTTAACATCATTTTTTGCTTGACTTCGCTTTTTAATGACTCTATACATTCAGAGAGTTGCAACAATTCATCGTTGCATGATCCATGAACAATGGAAGGGAGAATAGGCAACCATGGCAACCAAAAAGAAAGCGAAAAAGGCCAGCAAGAAGAAACACTAATTGGCTGATTCGCGAAATAAACCACGGGGACGCGAAAAGCGTCCCCTAAGTTTTTGTGGAGAAGGTCAGTTTTGTTCGGATGCTGCGATCGAAAACAATTCAGGAATGCGCTTCTCGGTTTTGGGGCAGAGCACGCGATAGGCGCACCAGGCGCAGTGAAAACCAAGCTTAGGCTCGAATTTCCCATCCGCAATTTTTGCTGCGATGTCTTCCACGTGCAGCCTGGCTTCATCAAGCTGGATATCGCTTCGTTCGGTGCTGATTGTCGTATTCCCCTCGAGGTTATGAAAAGCCAGGCGTTCGGCGTGGTATCCCCATTTTTCCCGCGCCGCCAGGGCATAGAGGGAGAGTTGCAAACTCTCATCGGCATCCTCTTGTGATCTGGGCCTTCCAGTTTTGTAGTCAGTGATGACCACGGCCTCCCCGGAAGTGCGGGCTTTATCTATCCGATCAATCCGGCCGACCAGGGTTGTGGGACCGATCTTCACGCTGAAGCGTTCCTCGGTGTGCAGGACATCCGGCTTGACCTTAGCTGAACTGGCGACAAACTCCCGCAGCTCTAAAATTCCCTTCTGCTCATACAAATCCCGTTGATAGTGATCAGAGAAGCCGGCATCGGCCAGATCCGTACGAAAAAGCTCTATCAACGCAGCTTCCGACAACGGACGATCCCAGCGCACGGAATCGTAATAAGTGAGCAGCACCCGGTGCATGCAAGCCCCGTACTGCAGAGCGGCTGAGGCTTCGGCGGGGATTCGCCATTCACGCTCCAATTTGAACTGTAACGGACAAGTCTCATAATGCTGGATCGCGCTGGCGCTTAGCGTCGCAGCAAGATCGGACGCGGGAGGGAGATCAATCCACTCGCCCAAGCGAGAGAGCGGCTCGGACGCTCCGAAGATGTCTGTCTGGAATTCGCGACAAGTCCGCTGCTTCAGATAGCCCTTCAATTCCCGATGCTTAAGTAGTTCGCGCAAATATCCAGGCGGGGTCTTGTCGGTTTGTCCTCTGCCGAACTGGCCATAGATCGCCAGCGTGTCGCGGGCGCGCGTCATAGCTACATAAAAGAGCCGCCGCTCTTCCTGATCGCACACTCTCTTCTCATCCTGATCGGCCACCCCGGAGTTCCGCAGCTCGGCGGGAATTTCAATCAGCGGCTCACGATAGTACGTGGGGAAGCTGCCCTTGACCGCACGCAAAATGAAAACATGGTCGAACTCGAGTCCCTTCGCGGAATGCACGGTCATGAGCTTGACCGCATTTTCTTCTTCACGCGCGGGCAGAGGAATACTGCCTCGGGCCTCGCGGAAGTAGTCCAAGTATTCCAGGAACTCTCCGGGTTCCCCGGTCTTAGTGATCGGCGATTTCTCCCACTCATTTGAAAATCGCAGCATGGCGTCGATAGCAGGGCTTCGGGCAAGCTGGAAGTGTCGGACCAGCGAGAGCAGCACGGCGTAGGTCTTGTTGCCAGACGTCTCCTGTCGCGCCTGGCGTACTGTTTCGAGTACTGTGCCGCCTCCCTTAACACTGGAAAGTACCGACGCAACAGTCGCACCGTTGTCGCGCGGAAGAGCTCTGATGGCGCTTCTCAATTCGTTCGGATCAACGGAGAATTGCCTGAGGGCGGCTACCCGCAACCATGCTGCGCTGTCGGCGTCCGAGACCACTGCACCAACGCAGGCGAGCAGGTCGCGGACTTCGGGCGTGTCCAGCACGTCCATGCCCTCGATCGAGAAAGGAATGTTGTTCCTGGCGAGCTCGGCCGCTAGCTCGTCGCGGTGGTGATGCATGCGGTACAGAACCGCAATGTCCTTCCATTCGCAACGTGACTGCCGCCGGCGTTCGGCGAGCGTGGACACCAGGTCCGTGGCTTCCATGAAATTTCCGGTAACAAGAACGGCGTGAACTGGAGCGCGCTGGGCTGCCTTCTTCGCGTCCTGCTCATCGCGAGCCGAGATCAACGGTGATCGGCAATAGGCTTGCGTGGGAATAGCCGCACCCGGCTGCCCCGCAGACAACGAGAACGCAGGATTCTCTGAGATCAGAGCGTGAGCGCATTTGAGAATGGGGGTAGTGGAACGGCGATTCTTCGTCAAGACGACGAGTTTCGACTCCGCAAAGTGTTTCTGGAAGAGCTCGAAGGCTCCGCTGGAAGCCCCGCGGAAACGATAGATGCCCTGGTCGGGGTCGCCGACAGCAAAGATAATCTGCTGCGCCTGTGTGGCGCAGGCGCCCTCGCCCGCGGGTGTCGGACAAGAGTGTCCGACCCACACAGGCCCCGCTAGTTTCTCAAGCACTTTAATCTGCGCATAATTCGCGTCCTGGAATTCATCAATCAGAATGAACCGCGCCCGGCCCCGTTCGCGCTCGAGCAAAGCAGGGTCTTCCCCTAGCAGATCGTTAGCGCGGAGAATCATGTGACCGAACGTGCCCAGGTTGCGTTCCCTCAGCATCCGTTCAACCGTTTCGAAGACAAACGCAATTTCCCGGCATCGGCCGAGCGCCTCTTCGTCGGTGATCTCATCCGCGTCTTTAGATTTGCTAACCCGGGGGACCGGCAACTCTCCTCGCTCAATGCGACGGACGTACTCAGCATACTGCTCAGGACCGACCAGCTCATCCTGGCAACGCCTGATGAACTCGAGCAGATCATCCAGAAACTTGGTAGTGTTGGCGGCACGAATGTAGTAGTTCAGACGCAACTCACGGAGATTGCGGCGAAGAAAAATCCATAGATCCTTATCGAGTAGCACGTTGAAGCTTCGTCCGCAGCGTTTCAAAAGCTCATCGCAGTAGGCGTGGAATGTGCAAATTTGCAGGCCCTTAGAATTTGTCCCCCGCAACTCATGTTGAGTACGCTCCAGCATTTCCTTTGCGGCGTTGACGGTGTAGGTAAGGGCAAGAATTTCATCGGGACGGGCATGGCCTTCGCGAATCAAGTGCGCAATGCGGCGAATGAGGACCGTGGTCTTGCCCGTTCCAGCGCCGGCCAGCACCAGCATTGGCCCGGCGACGTGCTCAATCGCTTCGCGCTGCTGGGGGTCAGGTTGGATGCGGGAATCAGGGATACTTCCGGAGACAGCCATTGAGGTGGAGAATACCAGAGTTGATTGCAGAAAAAATAACGAACTCGCACTTGTTCGGAACGAACCGGGAGGGCACGCCTTTCAGGCGTGCCGATCAGGAGCTCAAGCAAATGTAAGCTTCAGCCGCTGAGGGCCTCGGGAAGTCAAACAACAAGCAGGGGCTGAAGCCCAACCTCAAAAAAGCCGCTGTCGGCACGGCTTGAAGCCGCGCCCTCCCGAGAGTTGCGTGACATATGCGGGCGTCTACTGCACCATCGAAGCCGTTATCGCCACTGCCGCAATGACTGCCGTCTCAGCGCGAAGAATCGTCCTCCCCAAAGAAACCAAGCTCCATCCGGCATCGCGAAACGCTGCAAGTTCTTGTTCCTTCCAGCCACCTTCGGGCCCGAAAGCCAGGAGCACTGCTCCGGCATCCTTCCGCAGTACGCCTTTCAGCAAGAATTCTTCTTCCGTTTCGGCGAGGACTATTCTGGAATTCGCCGTCATCGCGATAAGGTCGTCGAATTTCACCGGCTGCGGGATTTCCGGTGGTGAAACCCTCCTAGACTGTTCAGAGGCCTGGTGTGCGATGCGCCGCCAGCGTTCCACGCGCTTGTTGGCTGCCACTGCGAGATGCGGTTCCGTGCGGGCAGCCACAACGGGGATAATTCTAGCCACACCCAACTCAGTGCATTTCTCGATCGCCCATTCCATGCGGTCAAACTTGAAGATCGAGATCGCGGCAGTAATAGCAACCTCTGCGGAATGCTGAACCACCTCCCTGAGTTCGAACTCCACTCGATCAGGACGAACTTCGGTGAGGCGTCCTAGACGAACTTCTGTTCCGGTAGAAATATCAAATTCCTGGCCGACTTGGGCGCGGAGTACCTGTGCGAGGTGCCGTGCGTGATCTCCGGTAAGTGCAGCGCGATTACCTGAAACTTCGTCGGCAATCCAGCGGCGGCGGGTCATCAAGAAGACTGGGTCATCGAGCTAAGACTAATTGAACATGTCCTTCATTTTCCCAAGGATGGAGCGTCGCTGCGGTATGTTTTCGACCTGAGTGAGACCTTGCAATTCCTGCAGCAGTTCGCGTTGTCGTTTCGTAAGCTTGGAGGGAGTCTGCACCCGAACCTCGACAAATAGGTCTCCCTTGCCATGCCCATTCAGCACCGGCACACCCTTGCCGCGGATCTTCAGAACAGTTCCAGACTGAGTTCCCTCTGGAATTTTCAGGGCATGCTCGGCTTCGAGAGTCGGAACGTGGATTTCTGCTCCCAGTGAAGCTTGGGTAAAGGAAATCGGGACCACGCAGTAAATGTCATTACCCTGACGCTCGAAAAACGGGTGTTCCTTCACATGGAGAACGACGTAAAGGTCTCCAGGAGGGCCGCCCTGGATCCCGGCCTCGCCTACTCCCGAGAAGCGGATGCGAGTGCCGTCTTCAACCCCGGCGGGAATCTTGGCGTCAATCGTTTTCTGCTGAACAACGCGGCCTTCGCCTTTGCACTTCGCGCATGGATCGCTGATCACGCCGCCTGCGCCCTGGCATGTAGGGCAAGTCCGGGCAATGCTAAAAAAACCTTGCTGGTAGCGGACCTGGCCACGTCCACCGCAGGCGCGACAAGTCGCGGGGGCCTTGCCCTGAGCGCTTCCCGAGCCTCCGCAAGAATCGCAATTTTCGTGTCTGCGGTAAGTGATCTTTTGTTCAGCGCCGAAGACGGCTTCCTCAAATTCGATAGTGACATCTTCGCGGAGATCAGCGCCTCGCTGAGCGCGGGTGCGGCGTCCCGAACGTCCACCGCCACCTCCGAAGAGATCGCCGAAGCCGAAGAACTCGCCGAAGATGTCGCTGAAATCCTGGAAGACAGTCGCATCGAACCCTGTGCCGGCTCCAGCCGCGCCGACTCCTGCGTGGCCAAAGCGATCATACAATCCACGCTTCTCGGAGTCGGCCAGCACCGCGTAAGCTTCGCTCGCTTCCTTGAATTTTTCTTCCGCGTCGGGATTGTTAGGATTGCGGTCAGGATGAAACTGCATCGCGAGCTTGCGATAGGCGCTCTTAATCTCCTGATCGCTGGCGCCCCGTTGGATCCCCAGTACGTCGTAATAATCGCGTTTTAGATTGCTTGGCAGAAACTTCTCTCCCCTTAAAATTCGCGGCAGGGCCGGGCTCTCAGCCGTGCCCTACCGTCGTGTCTCAACTCAGAATTGTCTAAACTCGCTAGCGATTCGGATTTCGCGCCACTCGAACCATAGCTGGCCGCAGCAACCTGTCTTTCAGTTTGTAGCCGCGCTGAAGTTCATCCAGGACCTGGTGGTCCTCAGCGTCTTCGGTGTCCACCATTTCGATTGCCTCGTGATACCGAGGATCGAACTGCTCCCCTTTTGCGGGAATCGGCCGAACACCTATCTTCGCCAGCGCATCCTGCAATTGTTTATGGATGAGCTCCACGCCCACATGGAACTCCGACTTTTCCGGAGACGTTTGCAGCGCGCGCTCAAAGCTATCGAGAACCGGCAGGAGAGTCTTGATCGTGTCCACAAGCGCGTAATCACGAAAATCCTGCTGCTCCTTGGCGGAGCGCTTGCGGGCGTTGTCAAACTCAGCCTGCATCCGGGCGAGGCGATCCAACAATGTGTCGCGCTCGGCGCGCAGTTTCTCCACTTCTGAGACCCGAGACTCAGGCGCACTCTTGCGGCTTGCAGACTCCTGGTTCTCGGTTTCATCGGCTGCCGGCAACTCGTGTTCAATGTCCAGATTCTGTTCCTCGACTTCAGCTTTTCCATTCTTTGGCATAACTTTTACTCGGGTTCGTTTAAAACTTTGTCGAACAGGCGGGCGATGTAGGAGACTGCGGTAATCGTGTGTTGGTAATCCATGCGAGGCGGGCCCAACACCGCAAGCGAACCCATGACCTCGCCTCCGACGCGTGCTGGCATACCAACCAGCACCAGATTTCGCATCGAGGGCAACGCATCGTCCAATCCGATCACTACGCGCACCGCTTCCTGCTTGGCATCGAGGTACGCGCCCAACAGTTCAACTAATTTTTGTTTCGCCTCCAACGCTTGCAGTAGTTCCTGCAGTCGTTGGCGGTCCTGTTCACCGGCAACCAGATTCGCGGCACCCTCAACAAACACCATCTGGGCGGATTCGTCTCCCGAGAGCACGCCCTGCCGGTACAGTTGCTCGACAGAGGTCATTAGACGGTCGTATTCGCTGCGCTCCTGCTCCAACCTGCGCGCAATTTCGGCGCGAACCGATTCGAGTGTCCAGCCGCGGAAATTCTCGTTGATGAACCGCGCCGCGGCATCCAGATCGGACTGCGGAAGATCAAGCCGCATTACTCGGTCCCGAACCAGACCAGACTTGGTGACCACCACGGCCAGGACCTTCTGATCGCCCAGGCGCGAGAAGTACACATGGTCCAAGGCATTTTTCGGACCGCTGGCCGCGACGGTCACCCCTACGTTGCGGGAAATCAGCGAGAGCACGTGCGAGGTGCGCTCCATGAATTCCTGAACGTCAGTAACGCCCTGCAGGGAGTCCTGGATAATCCCCTCATCCCCTTGCGAAAGCTGCGTCTTGCCACTGAGCTGCTCAACGTAATAGCGGTAAGCAGAAGCGCTGGGCACGCGACCGGCAGAAGTATGCGGCTGCTCCAGAAAGCCGGCATCCGCAAGGTCGGCCATCACGTTGCGTATGGTCGCCGGGCTAAGCCCTTCACGGCTGGCTCGGGAGAGCATCCGTGAACCGACCGGCTCGCCAGTGGAAATAAACGTTTCCACGATCGCGGTCAGGATCTCGCGCTCTCTATCCCCTGTTGGTTGGCCAGTCGCCATACTCCTTATATATACCCTCCCGGTGGAAGCTCCTGCGAATCAAAGTAACAGCTTTGAAAACAATGGGTTAGAAACTCGCTCGTTACCTGGAGTCACAATGGCGGAATCCTCCGGGCAAAACGTTACCGTGCGAACTTAATTTTAGCGGCTTCGCACCTCGATGTCAGTACCCGAAAGGTGCCGCTGCTTATTAGATGAGTAAACGAGCTTATTGGATTTGGATGACGCTTTCCGGCGCGGTGGATCTGATCTGCTCAACCCGGTCAGCAACCCGCCGGGCGAACTCGAACAGTGATTTTGCATGCGGAGCGGATTCCCCTTCCAATACCGCCGGTCGTCCTTCGTCCCCAGACTTGCGAATTTCTGGATCGAGCTGAATGCTGCCAAGGAAGTCCACGCCGAACTGTTTCGCCGTCGTCTCCGCCCCGCCGCGCGAGAAGATGTCAATCTCGTGATGGCAGTGTGGGCACACGAAATAGCTCATGTTCTCAACCATTCCGGCGATGTCCACTTTCATCTGGCGGAACATTTCTATGGCCTTGCGGGCATCTTGCAGCGAAACATCCGAAGGCGTTGAGACCACAATGGCGGCAGTCAGAGGAACGGTCTGGATTAGTGACAACGCAACATCACCGGTGCCGGGAGGAAGATCAACAATCAGGTAGTCGAGCAGCCCCCATTCCACTGAGCCCAGAAACTGCCGGATGATCGAATGCAGCATGGGCCCGCGCCAGATAAGAGGTTTATCTCCCGGATTCAGCAACCCGACCGAAATCACCTTCAAGCCGTGAACATCAAGCGGCTGAATGCGGTTTTCGCCAAGCACCTTCGGCTGCCCGCTGGTTCCGAGCATTAGCGGCACATTGGGACCGTAAACATCGGCATCCAGCAGCCCGGTCCGGTGGCCCAGCTTGGATAAGGCAAGAGCGAGGTTCACAGCCAGCGTGGTCTTACCAACGCCCCCTTTGCCAGAACCAACTGCAACGATGGCTCCGACCCCAGGCAGGGGCTGGGGACCTGGTGGTGGCTGACCGGGACGAGGAGGCATCTGTGAGCTCAAGAGATCACCTGGAAGGAAGAATCCAAGTTTGATTATACGGGGTGAGACTTAGGCGAGTTTGAGTTCGTGTAGGGGCAGGTTGCCCTCACCTGCTCACCCGGACCCCTCGGCTTCGCTCAGGGCAGGCTATAGACGTCCGGAGCTGCCTGTTCACTATCAAGGTCTTGCCAGGTTGCTTCTCCTGCGCTCTCGCTCTGCCCTTCGAATTTCCCGCCTCCGCCCCGCATCCTCGTAGCGTCTCTTTTGCTGCTCGGTTTCTGGGATCACCGGCGGAACTTTCACGTGTCTTCCGGCGGCATCAACGGCGACAAACGTCAAATAGGCCGAGCTGACGTGCTTGCATTCATCAGCAATATAGTTTTCCACAGTGACCTGTACGCCAATCTCCATCGACGTGGTGAAGACGCGGTTCACCGAAGAGCGCAGGACGACAAGTTCGCCGACGTGTACTGGAGTCCAAAAGTCCATGTGATCAATTGACGCCGTTACGGCGTACTGATGCGAGTGGCGGTGCGCGGCCATCGCCGCAGCGAGATCAATCCAATGCATTAGACGTCCGCCGAGCAGCGCGCCTAGGGGATTAGTGTCGTTGGGCAGCACAATTTCGTTCATCTCAGACTGCGAGTCGCGCACCGGGCGCGGCATCATTGGATCACGGACGGAGTTTGGAGTTTCGTTCATGGTTATGCGCTCGCTGTTGGAATCGGGTTTTGCCGGTCAAGATAGGACTGCAAGAAGCACTCCGCCAATTTCTGAATGCGCGGCTCTGGATGTGCGGATGCCCATTGGTTCGAGAGCCGGTCGTACTCCAGCAAACCGTGCTCGCCGGGAAGATAGTCCATCTCAAATACGAATTTCACGGAAACCCTGGATGCCGAGTCATTGACGACGGCAAAACGTACCGCATCGCACAGTCGGTCTTTGGGAAGACGTGAGCAAGACTTCGCGTATCCCAGATTGCATGCTTCAAGCTCGATGCAGCTTAAAACCGTTTGCTCGTGGCCCGGAGCCGAGCACACGCCCCGCCAGCTAGCCCCTAAAGGCAGCCGCGCGGGATGCGAAAAAGCGATGTCATCGGCACGATGAGTGGGAAGGAAAAATGGACAGGCCAAAAGAAAAGCTCCAAGCGATGGAATGAGATTGATTGTACGCACAGTTGGAAATGCTAGCCAATCCCGAGTTCCATCATGGACAATGAGATATGGACCGAATCGAAATGTTGAGCGAGATTCTCGGACACGATCCCAGTAATGCCTTTGCTCGCTATGGGCTGGCGATGGAGTATTCAAATGCTGGGGAACTCGACCGCGCTCTTGAAGAATTTGGCAAACTACTGTCCGCGAATCCGGATTACACTGCCGGCTATTTCATGGCAGCGCAGACGCTGGTGAAAGCTGGGCGGCCTGACGACGCGAAGCAGATGCTCGGCGACGGAATTGCTTCGGCCCAGCGAAAGGGAGATGGACACGCCCTATCGGAGATGCAGTCAATGTTGCAGGAGATCAGCACGTAGCAGCTAAAAGCTAACGGCTAAGAGGTGGTTTTCCTGGCCATCCGCCCCATCACCGCCTCAACCAACGCTGGAAACAGTTGATACACCTTCACCGCCGGATGCATGCTCCAAGGAACAATGACTTCACGTTTATTTTTCAAAACACCTTGCAGCACCGCACGCGCAACCCGTTCCGCGCTAATGCCCCTCGCTGACTTCGGCCGGACCCGCTTGGCCTGGGTTCCTCGTATGGCGTTAGCCGCGAACTCGGTCTGCACATACCCAGGACAAACCGTCATTACGTGGATTCCTGTGCCCGCCAGTTCCACACCCGCAGCTTTGCCAATCGCATTCATGGCAAATTTTGTTGCGCTGTAAATCGCATGAAACGGAATGGGAATATGTCCAGCGACGCTCGAAACGTTGACGATGGTTCCGGATCCCTGTTGCTTCATGATCGGGATAACCGCCTGCATAGATTCCAACGCACCGAAGAAATTCGTGTCAAACGTTTCCCGGCAATCGGCCATGATCACGGAAGCTACCGAATCCAACAATCCATGACCGGCGTTGTTCACCCAGATGTCAATGCGTTGAAAGTGGTGCATGGTAAGGCCAACCACGCGGTCAATCTCTTCGCGATGACGAACGTCGCAAGCCAGCGCCAGCGTTTGATCCGCATGACCAAGCCTCGACCGCGCTGCTTCCAGGCGGCCCGAGTCACGCGAGAGCAGCACAACCTGCGCGCCATGCTCGACAAATTCTTTGCCGATCGCCTCGCCAATTCCCATGGAACCACCCGTGATCACCGCGACTTTGCCTGAAATTTCCATGCCGGGTTTGTAGTCCTGCTGACCCGATCAAGTCAAGGAGCGGCGTACAATCAAAAGATCGCCCAGCAAGAATTTCCCAATGGAAATCCCTCGTGAGTGAGCTTTTGTTGCCGCTATTCCCGTTGGACCTGGTGCTGCTTCCGGGCGTTCCCCTGCCTCTGCACATTTTCGAACCTCGATACAAAGAGATGGTTAGGGAATGCCTCGACCAGAAACGGCCGTTTGGCATTGTGCGCGCAAAAGACGAGACCTTCGTGAACATCGGCTGTACGGCCGACATCATGAATGTGCTGAAGACCTATCCGGACGGACGCATGAACATTTTGGTCGAAGGCCAGAAGCGTTTCGAGGTGCTCCAGGTTAACCAGGAACGCGCGTTTATCCAGGCTGAGGTATTTTTCCTAAAGGACGAGCAAGATCCTCCCGCGTCAGCAGAGATGGCTAAGGCCATTGGCTTGCACGGCGAAATTATGGAGCTTGCCGGAGCGCGACCTGAGGCGATGGATACATCAGAAACTACCTATCTGGCTTACCGGCTTGCCGGTTCCCTGCCCTTCGATCCTGACTTTCAGCAAGCGTTACTAGAGATGAACTCGGAGGCACAACGCGTCCGCGCCATCATTTCATTTTTCGAGCACATCCTTCCTGTGTTGCATCGCAACGCGCGCGCCAAGCACAAGGCGGGCGGAAACGGCCACGTTAGCTGAGAACAGGCTTCGGGCTCCAGATCTCGGGAGGGCATGGCTTTCAGCCGTGCCGATACTCGAGTGCCTTCCCGCTCCGCACAATAATTCGCAAAGCGAATCATTCTGCGGTGGGGAATCTACAATCACTTGCTGGCACGGCTGGAAGCCGTGCCCTCCCGACATATGGGCTGATGTGCGTCGACGAAAGCCTGACGGGAGGGCGGGCGTATAATCGGAGCAGTTTAGCTGAAATGCGTTGGCTTTTCTGACGGCTGACAGCTTCTTGGAGTAGTAGCGCGATGACTCTTCCCCGCACGCTTGGCGAGCTTCGCCGAAGCCCTTTTTCCGAAGAACAACTGTGTACACGCCGCGTGAAGGACGAACTACGCGATAACCTGATCGCCAAGCTGCGTAGTAACGCGAACCAGGAAGCGCCGATCTTTCCTGGGATCGTTGGTTATGACGACACAGTTATTCCGCAGATCGTGAACGCCATTCTTTCGCGCCACAACTTTATTCTTCTGGGGCTTCGGGGACAGGCCAAGAGCCGCATTCTTCGCGCTTTGACATCGCTGCTCGATCCGCAAATGCCGTACGTTGCCGGATGCGAAGTTCACGACAATCCGTACGCTCCGATTTGTCGCCGCTGCCAGGATTTGATCGCGGAATGCGGAGACAGCACAGCCATCGCCTATCTCGCTCCGGAACATCGTTACGTCGAGAAACTGGCAACCCCGGACGTGACGATCGCCGACCTGATCGGCGATATTGACCCGATCAAAGCAGCGCGTGGCGGCCATGACCTCTCCAGCGAACTCACAGTCCATTACGGGTTGCTGCCGCGCGCTAATCGCAGCATCTTCGCTGTAAATGAACTGCCGGACTTGGCGGGAAAGATTCAAGTGGGTCTCTTCAACATCATGCAGGAAGGCGACGTGCAGATTAAGGGATACCCTGTGAGGATGCCGCTGGACGTGGCGCTCGTCTTCACCGCGAATCCCGAAGACTACACCGCGCGCGGAAAGATCATAACGCCACTCAAAGACCGTATTGGATCAGAAATTCGCACGCACTACCCGGCTTTGGTCGAAGAGGGCATCGCAATTACCACGCAGGAAGCATGGACGGTACGGAAGGGCAACTCATTGAACGTTCCGAAATATGTGCGTGAAGTGGTTGAGCGAATTGCATTCGCGGCCCGCGAGGACAAGAAGGTTGACAAGCGGTCGGGTGTGAGTCAGCGGCTGCCGATCTCCTGCATGGAGAATGTGATCTCCAATGCCGAGCGACGGGCCATCCATCACCAGGAAAAAGTGACAGTCCCCCGCATCGGAGATATCTATGCGGCGCTGCCGGCCATCACCGGCAAGCTGGAGTTGGAGTACGAGGGCGAGATGAAAGGCGCCGACCATGTTAGCCGCGAACTGATCCGCAGTGCGATTGCCAAGACCTTTGATCAGTACTTCACCGGCGTGAACATGCAACAGGTCATTCAATGGTTTGACCTGGGTGGGGAAATTCAGCTCGCCGAAAATGCCGCGGCGGCAGAAGTCCTGCAGTCGCTGCGGAACATTCAAGGCTTAATGGACAAGCTGACACGAGTAAACGTTGGTCCGAAAGATAGCCAGGAAGCACAGGTTTCCGCAGCGGAGTTTGCGCTCGAAGGTCTACACGCTCATAAACGTATTGGCCGAAACGAGGAGCGCGTGTTTTCCGCCGGAGAAAAGCCGCCGCGCATCGCCGAGAAACCGTTTGAGCGCGAAGAAGGACCGTACAGGCCGAGAAGGCCGCTGAATTAGGAAAATCGGTGGTTGGTCGTTCGTCGTTGGCGGTTCGCGGCTTTGGATCCTGGCCAACGACCGACGACCAACGACCAACGACGGTTTTCATGAAACGCATTCGCTACACCAAGTACGTTCCCGATCCCGCCGGCGAAATGAGCCTGGAGGACTTGCTCAGCGCGCTCTCGGATTATCTCTTGCAGAGTGGCTTTCAGGACTATCTTTCCTACTACGACCTGCCCAACGGCGAGCAAACTTTAGATGACTTGCGCCGCGCGATGGAGCAAGCGCTGCTCGGAGGTGATTTGCTTTCTGATGAACTTCGCGAGCAGTTGCAGCAAATGCAGAGCGAAGGATCTCTCGAAGAACTGATCGAGCAACTCATCCAACGCATGCAGCAGGAAGATTACCTCAGCATTGACCAGCCGCATGATCCTGCAAAACGTTCGAGCGTTGGCGGCCAGGTCGGCGAAGCGCAGCAGCAGGCGCGGTTCGAAATCACCGATAAGAGCCTGGATTTTCTTGGATACAAGACTCTGCGGGACCTTCTGGGATCGTTGGGAAAATCGAGTTTCGGCCGGCATGATACGCGAGACATGGCCACGGGCGTGGAAGCGAGCGGTGCCTCACGGCGTTACGAATTCGGAGACACATTGAATCTCGATATCACAGCCACTCTTTCAAGTGCCATTCAGCGGGAGGGGCTGGCCCTGCCGTTGAATATCGAGTATTCCGACTTGCAAGTGCATCAGTGCGAGTATCAATCTTCCTGCGCAACCGTATTGATGCTCGACTGCTCTCACTCGATGATCCTGTACGGAGAAGACCGCTTTACTCCAGCAAAGAAAGTGGCGATGGCGCTTTCGCATCTGCTGCGAACACAGTATCCGGGAGACTCGCTGTCGTTGATCTTGTTTCACGATTCAGCGGAAGAGGTACCTCTTTCGCAACTCGCGCGGGTGAAAGTGGGCCCGTATTACACCAACACACGCGAGGGTCTCCGTTTGGCGCAACGGGTCCTTCAACGTCAGTGCAAAGACATGAAGCAGATTGTGATGATCACAGACGGCAAACCATCGGCACTCACGCTGGAAGACGGCCGCATATACAAGAACGCGTTCGGCCTTGATCCTCTGGTTGTGAGCCAGACGCTCGAAGAGGTTTCCAAATGCAAGCGCGCAGGAATCCTGATTAACACCTTCATGCTGGCGTCGGATTACGGACTGGTGCAGTTCGTGCAGAAAGTGACCGAGATGTGCCGCGGCAAGGCGTACTTCACTACTCCCTATACACTCGGCCAATACCTTCTCATGGATTACATGTCGCGCAAGACCAAGACCATCCACTGAGTACGGATTTAGGCTCCATTAAGTCAAATCTCCATTTTCTTCTCCCGGTCTTCATGCCGGTTTGCACCGCCGCACAGCCAAAGCTGAAGAAAGGTTTTATGTCCGATGAACCCGTTCACGAGCTTTGGTTGCAATGCTCTCGTATCCGACGGTCAAGCTCGAAAGACCGTGGCTAACGGTGGAGCGCACATGCTCCGCGGACTCATGACTGAGGTGGAAGAGAAGCTAAAGCCATTCGGTTTCATCAGAATCCACCGCTCCGTGATCATCAATTCCAAGATCATCAAAGATATCCAGCCGCAGGCCTCCGGTGATTACTTGCTGCGCACGGTAAATGGCAAAGAATTCAGCGTCACCCGAAAGTACAAACTCAATCTCACTCACATTGCGGCGTTGGCGGTCGGCACCGACATCCTTCGCGACAAAAACGCGGACGACGAATACTAAACGCCCGAGAATATTCTGGAATTCCCTCAGCCCTAAAGTGCGGCGCCGGTGCTGGTTCCCGCTGCGGCGAACACGTCGGCGGCTTCCTGCTCCGCGATGGGAATGAAGGTGTGTACTACCTCAGCGTCGAACTGAGTTCCAGTACTCTCCAGAAGCCGGCGAATCGCCTCAGTGTGGGGCAGCCCCTTTCGATAGCAGCGGTTTGAGACCATGGCATCGTAGGCATCTATGACCGACACGATGCGCGAGACCATCGGAATGTCCAAACCTTTGAGTCCTGCGGGATACCCGGTCCCGTCGAAGTTTTCGTGATGATGCAGCGCGTACAAACTTGCATCTTCGAGTCCGGGAAATAAACGAAGAATGGACCAACTGTATTCGGGGTGGCGGTTAATCAAGGCGCGCTCTTCAGACGTGAGCGGCCCTTGTTTTTTCAAGATCGAGTCCGGGACTCCGATTTTGCCGATGTCATGGAGCAAAGCGGCGACTTCGACCTGGTACATATGGTCTTCGGAGATGTTCAATTTTCGTGCCACGCGGATTGCCCACTCCGCCAGGCGGGTGCTGTGCACACCCGTACTGATGTCCTTGAGGTCAAGCAGTTGGTTGAAAGCGCAGATGAGCGAATTTCGAAATGTGTGGTGCTGTTCTTCTAGCTCTTTAATGCGTAGCACTAAAGAGCTGGAATATTCCGTTGCGGGATCGCCCTTCCGGGCGACCCTCGCAAGTTCGCTTTGGCCCGACATCAGTGACATGACTGCACGGCCTGATAGGTGTCTAGACGCCCATACCCCAATTGAGGATCGGAGATGGATGTCGCGTGTGCCAATCCAGACGCGACGTTTGAGCTGGTGCAGTTCCCGTTAGTACCCAGCATCAGGGCTGCGGTACCGGCGACAAAGGGAGTGCTGAACGAAGTTCCCCATCCCGCGGCATACGTACCCCACGGATAGGTCGTCACTACGCCTTCGCCGGGAGCAGCTAGCCAGACCGGAGGCGCACCGTAGTTGGTAAACACCGACTGAATGTCCGAGTTCGAGGTGGAGGCCACGTCGATCACCGACGGCAAGGCGCCGGGATACACGGCCACTTGCTGGCCGTCATTTCCAGCGGACGCGACTGAGATCACGCCGTTCTTGTTCGCATACTTGATGGCGTTCGCGAGCTCCGGCGAGTAGCTCGGATAATCGAAGCTCATGTTGAGCACCTTCGCGCCATTCTTCACTGCGTAATAAATCGCGCGCAGAATGTCGGAATCGTAGCCTGTCCCATCAGCCTTGAACGATTTCAGCGGCATGATCTTCGCCTGCGGCGCAACCAAGTGCACGATACCGGCAGTCATGGTTCCGTGGCCGAACGCTGAATACCCGGATCCATCGAGTACCGCAACCGTACGTTGATCGAGCACCGCGACTGTTCTTTGGTTGACTTGCGCAGTCTGCGATTGGCTTAGATCCGGCGCCGTGCTGACGTCGGATTTTTCCGAACCACCATTGCTGTTCCGAGTGAAGTCATACCCGGAAACCAGCAAGTTTTGCAGTACGGGATTGGTAGGGTCCACACCTGTATCAATCACCGCGACGGTTACGCCTGACCCGGCAACGGAAAATTTGGATTGGGTCGCACTCGTGCGTATCAACTGGTTGGCTGGCTGTGCTACATAGCCGTGCCAAACCGTCGTGCCGTAATACGACGTGGGCTTCTGGTCGCTCAGGTACGACGGCGCTGGGCCCGCATCGCACGCCTGCGTGTTGACTACCTGGTCGATTTCAACTCCGACAATGCCGAGTTGCAGGTTAAGCTTCAGCAACGCCGTCACCGGATTGAGAATGGACGGAAAAGTGACCACGAACAATTGCCCTTGCGGGTCGCCCAGGTTACGGACGACGGTGCATCCGAGCAATTTGCAGGTCAAGCTGATGCCTGGAAGTCCCAGCGAGTCGCGTACTACAAGGCGAGCCTGCGCGTGCGCCGGCGATGCGCAAAGTGAAATCAGCAAGAGCAAAAAGCCAACAACTACGCTCCGCCGAATGAAGCTCGATTTTTCAACAAATATCGCGTTCATTATCATTTCTCCAATTCGGGGGAGCTTCTTGTAGTCCAAATACTAAAGTCACTCTTCGTGGCGCGCTAATTACACCGGTAAGATCGCCAGGGTAATCTGCGTGTGTTCCCAACGTAATCTCATCGTGTGTTACCCGTGGCCAAATGCGCCAATGGAATCCGAATTGTTTTCCGGCCCGCCACGTTAATCAAAAGCCGCAAATCATCCTGGGTCTCGAATTCCAGATGGAACTCGCCAGACTCGTTTGGGCCTACCTGCAGAAACGGCTGGCCATTTTGTGTCCAGAGCGCGATGGAAACACCGCTCGGAGATACCCGCGGGTGGCGCTTGTCGAGCACCTGGCCAACCACAACAACCTTGCCAGAATGTGGCTGAGAATCCAGCCGTAAATCCACAGTGAGGCCTTCAGCCTCATACACCAACTGCCGCGCCACCGCAGCTCCGGAGCGTATCCCCGCCGGTAAAGGCTGAGCGAATGTGTCAAATAGCAGGCACGCTAACACTGACGTCTGCTCCAGCAAATTCGTGGCGGCAAATTCCTGTTTCACCATGCGGACTATGCTCTCGGGAGGCGTGTAACTTTTTTCATTGGAAACAATCTTTTGCACTTGGTTCCATACATCTGAGGTTGCTCTGCAATCGGAGCAACCGCGAGCAAGATGCGATTCAATGTTTGTCTTCGTTAGGGGCTCGCTGATCCCACGAACGAAATCAGCCCAGGCTTGCTCGGAAAAATGCTGCATTACGAACCTCGCGCCTTCGGATTTGATGGTTGGCTCTCTCTGCCCCCTCAGCGAGGAGAACCATCCAATCTGATACATAAGGGTGAGCAGCCGGGGAAAAAATATAGGGAAACAGAAAAAATCCGGGACGCGAGCTTAAGCCTTTCCTATCAACGTGAAAGGGGCCCAATAGTAAGGATGGGGGTAGCGCTCTCTTAGTTCGATCATGGCGCCTTGCAGAGCGACCGCCTTGGGAAGGCCTTGCTGCAGGCGGGTATAGAACGAAATCATAAATTCTTTTGTACTGCGGTCATGGACGTCCCAGAGACTGAGGACCAATGATTGCGCCCCAGCTTGCAGAAGGCCGCGGACCAAGCCGACCACTTCATCCCCGGGCCTTATGACATTCAGACCAGTTGCGCACCCACTCAGCGTAACCAGTTCGGCGGGAAGCTTGAGATGGTACAGATCATACAAGCTTAGATACGACCCGCCGAGGCGAATGGAAGAAAACATGGGATTGTCCTGGCGAAAATATCCATGTGTTGCGATATGCAAAATCCGGCTGTGAGGTCCGTGAGCCCGCAGAACTTCTTCGCTTGCAGCTGGACCTGTGAACAGCTTTGCATCCGGCAGAATTGATTGCAAGGCCTCAACCTCATCGGCAATCGAAGGCGCTTGCACGTCGGGAATGCCTAGAATCAGCGATTGCCCTGAACTCATTGCATGCTTTTGCTGACAGAGCGCATAAATGCTCGCGCTGGGAGCATAAGAAATCGAGAAGCGGTCCACTAAGTAAGATTCGCCATCGTGCAGAGCGTGAAAGGGAACGTAGTGGAGCAAGCCATGCGGTACGAACACCAGGTGTTTGCCTTTGAGTAAATCCCGCACCGGGGCAATCAACTCCTGATAGAGGCTCTTCAGGTGCGCTTGCGTGGATTGCAGCAGCGATTCCTGGAATGTGCTCACGTATTGTGGATCGAGCCGAAATTTAGAGAGCTGGAATTGCAGCAACTGCATCAGTTTTTGCACGCGCGACTGCAGCGTTACAGGAAAAATGCGCAGATCATCGCGGTCGAGAACGCAGGCGAGTACGCGGTCTTGCACGCAGAAAAATTCCACCAGTGAGGTATCGGTGGAGAGCGCTTCCCGAATCTCGTCGAGCGAAACATTGCTGGGAGCAAGTAATCCCGCGTCGCTCATCTCAGCCGCAGTCGCCTCTTGGACAGCGCGCATGAGATCGTGTTCCCGTTCCCGAGCATGCCGCTCTAAAGTTTGAATTCGTTCGTGCGACCGCTCCTCAGGGCGGAGTTGCTCACGCTCGATCAGGTTGTAGTACCAATTCAATTCCTCGCGCAGGTTGCGGATGGAACGCACAAGCTCACTTTGTCCGGCATCGGCTTCAGAGGGAACGTGTACGGGCTGAAGCAGAAGATCCATCAAGCTCCGGGACTTCGCTTGCTCGATGTAGGTGAAAGCTTCTTCAATTCCGCCGGGGCGGCGCAGGCAGAGATCGATAAGATTCTCATAGACTTCCAGTTTGTCGTGGAAGAAAGAGATTTTTAGTTCTTCGCCTTGTACGTTCCCGCGGAGCGTCTCCAGAATGCTTCGGGCACGGCAGTAGGACTCGTAAGCCTGGTCGCCCTGGCCGAAGAACTGCTCGATTTTGCCGGAGAGAAACTCTGCTTGGCAGGCAAGAACTGGTCTTTGCAAAGCTTTCAACTGTTGAAGCGCGGAATCGCAGTGCCGGTGTGCCGCAAGGGAATCATTAAGGCGCAGCGCGATCCGGGCGAGAAGCAATTCCGCCAGAACTGCCTTGCCTGGCATTGTGGATGCGCTGAAGAACTCACGCGCAGTGGCACAGAGTCGGCGCGCCTCGAATAGCCGGCCTTCATTGAAGAGCACCAGCCCCTGATACAAATCAATGAGTGAGGGCCAGGCCTGATTGTTCTCCGCGACAAACATCTCTCTGGATTTGGTGAATAGCGCCAACCCCTCAAAAGCCTGCCCCTGCTGGCTGGCGGCAATGGCGGCGAAGGCGAGCGCTTTGGCAGCTTCATAACCAAACCCGAGCTGCTGAAAAGCTTCGTGAGCTGCAGGCGCGAGTTCGGCGGCTTCCGCGCCCAAGTTTAGTTCGAGATAGATTTCCGCAAGATCGAGGTTGCACAGCGCCATCTGGTATGCATCGTTCGCCTTTCTTGCGCTGGCTGCGGCTTCGCGAAGCATCTGGATTGCGCGTCCATATTCTCCACGAAGGAAATATAGGTATGCGATGTTGTAGTCGGCATAAGCCACCAGGACCGGCATGCCCTTCTGTTCGCAGTGCTGGCGGGCCTTTTGGTGGAGTTCCAGCGATTTCGCAAACTCGTTTAAGCTGATGTGACAAAGCGAAAGATTGCTCAAGACGGCGGCGAGACCTTCGGCATCATCGTGGGAAAGTAGTTCTTCATACGCGCGCTCGTAGCATGCCAATGCCTCAGTAAAGCGATCTTGCCGGTGATAGATGTTCCCGATATTGATATCAAGCCGGGCCAATCGCCAGGTGTTCCCTTGTTCAGAGAAAATAGCGCGAGCGCGTTCGCCAGCGGTCAGGGCCTGGTCGTAGCGTCCCAACAGGAGCAACGGCTGGATGGATCCACTTAGAGTGCGCGCCAGTTCGAGATACTCGCCGGCGGCTTCAAACAATGCAGCGGCGCGCTCATGCATCTCGATGGCATTGGAATGCTGGTCTAGCGTATAGAGTGCGTTGGCTTTGGCGCGCAGGCTCTTGGCGAGAGCAACCCGGCTCCCGGTCGTTTCTGCCACCAGGATCGCGATATCCGCCATGCGCTGGGCATTGGCGGCGCTCACGTGAACTTCTTGCCTGACGCGGTCCGTGAGCCTCGAAACAAGCTGATCCCAATCAAGCAAGGGGTGCTGCGAGATCAATTCGCTGCCGCTGGCGTTGCCGTCAAGCGCCAGCAAACGCTCGATCAAGGCGTCACATTCGGTCTGCTGGACGGCTTTCGTGCTCACTTAGAACCCCATGCTCTCCAACTGTTGTTTTAGCTTTCCCAAACAGCGACCGCGAATGAATCCGATTGATCCCGTGGCGATGCCGAGTTCCTTTGCGATTTCCTCGTAGGGACGAGGTGGCGTTTCAAAGAACAACATGTGGACCATCCGCTCGCATCGCGGCGACAATTCTGAGATTGCATGGCGGAGCATTTGTTCTTTTTCGAGTTGCACCAGCATGTCGTCGGGCAGGGTTGACGGAACGCCGCCTTCGGCGGGGGCTTCGCCATCATCCTCGGCGAGCGGAACATTCTTTTCCGCCCTGCGCCGAGTCTGAAGGCATTTGTGATAGCAAGTCTGTATTAACCATTTCGGCAATGCACGCGGCTCCCGCAATCGCGCCAGGTCCGTCAGCAGGTCAAGGCATACGGCTTGGAAAATGTCGGCGGCATCGTCGTAAAGACCAAGCTTGATGGGAATCGAAAAAATCAGGTTCTTGTACTTATCTACCAGCGCCGCCCAGGCTTGCTGGTCGCCCTTCCGGCAGGCGGCTACAAGGCGATCATCACACCACGATACCTTGCCTTCTCGCTGCATTTTGGGTGCAGCAGTCACCTGATTCCGGCTCTTTCCGCACGTCTGGGCTCAGTGCGCAGGAACAGCTGGTCGGCGTTCCAGAGTGTGTAATGATCCAGCACCGCGGGATGAAAATTGCCGACCTGCGCCTTTGCACCGGCCAGAACATTGGGCGTAGCAAGAAAGATAAACGGCAAGTTTTCGGCGATGAGTTGTTGAACTCGATCGTAAAGGCGCTTTCGCTTTTGGTAGTTCAGCGTGATCATCTGCTGCTGCATCAGCTGATCAACTTCTCGTTCCCAGTCACTGGCAGGTTGGGTTTCTCCCAGATGCCAGAGGTGCGTCGCGCCGTTCGAGAGCCATACATTCATTTCAGGATTTGGGTCAGGATCCCCGCCACCCAGGCCCATGACGGCGACCTCGTAGTCAAAACTCTGGAACACGCGGTCGAGCATCGCGCGGAAATCAAGAGGCACAACGTGCACTTGCATGCCTAAGTGCGTCAGGTCGTCCTGGATAAGCGTTGCCATCTTCATGCGTTGCGTGTTGGACGAACTGGTAACAATCGAAAACTCCACCGCTTTACCTGATGAATCGAGTAACTGGCCCGCACCGTTCCAGGAAAATCCGGCAGATTTGAGTAGCTGTCGTGACGTGTCCAACGAACGCTGCGGATGAGGGATGGCTTGGTTGACCCAAAGCTTGTTGCCAGGCCCCACGTTGCCCCAAAGCGCTGTGCCTCTGGTGCCGTAAACAAGGCGCACGATCGAATCGCGGTCAATCGCCGCTGACACCGCCTGGCGAAATTTGAGGTCGCGAAACCACGGCTGCTTGCCGGAAACTGCGTCCAGTTTCTTCGCGCTTAAGTCGTTGAGGTTGAAAACCAGGAAGTTGTATTCCAGGCTGGGACCAAGATCCACCAACTGCGATCCGGTACGCGCGCGCTCACGTGTCAGGAGGGCAAAATTCTCTGCGCTAAGGCGGCTGACCATATCAGTTTCACCCGCTTCAAAGCGCATTACCTGCGCGTCTTCACTGCCGGCAAAAATAAACACTAACTCGTCCAGATACGGCAGCCGATGGCTGTCAAGATCGGCTTTCCAGTAATACGGATTGCGTTCTAATACGACCCGCTGCCCTGCGAGATATTCCTTGACTCGGAACGGACCTAAACCCACAACCTCGAAAGGCGCGGTATTTAGAGTCCAGCTCTGCGCGAAGCGTCCCTCGCGATAAGGCTTTTCGAGGATGTGCTTCGGCAGCATGGCCAGGCCATCGAAGATTCTTTCGGCGGCGGCATAAGGGCGAGGCAGAGTGAACCGCACTGTGTATTGATCCAGCTTGGTCACGCTGAGCGGCTTGTCGTCAATAATCAGCAGGTCACGCTGCGGTGAATTCACCGCTTCGTCCAGATAAACGGTGAAAGAAAAAATCACGTCGTCTGCGTCGAATGGATGTCCATCGGAAAACCGGATACCTTTGCGAAGTTTGAGCGTGAACGTCCGGCCGTCCGGCGATGTCGTCCAAGACTTTGCCAATCCGGGTTCAGTCTGCTGTGTCCCCCGATTGATGGTGATCAAGTCCGCCATCAACCGGCCGATGACCTCGCGCGAAACGGCGTCAGTGGCGGTGACCGGGTTCAGAGTTTTGGGTTCGGAGCGCTGCCCGATGACCAGGTGTCCGCCGTAGCGGCCAACCTCTCCATCCACACGCTGCAATTCCTCCGCCGAATTCATCGGCGCAGGGGCAGGCGCCGCGACAACCAACGTCGCGGCGAGCAGACACACGAAAAGGGCAAGGCGAGCTATGAGTCTCATAACACCCCTTCCCCACAGAACTCTGTTCAGATTGAATGAGATTTTAACCGGGAATGGAGCGCGTCAGCCAGCAACCAATAGATTACGGAGGTAACGACAAGCGCTGCGGCGGGAGCGAGAAGCCAACCGTACGATACCAGCACGTTATATTGCTGCAGCGTGCTCAGCATGCTTCCCCAGCTCGGCACCGGTTCGCTGACGCCCAGTCCGAAGAAAGATAGTGTTGCTTCCGCCGCGACATACTGAGGGACCAGCAGAGCCGTGTGAGTCAGCAACACTCCAAATGTTTCCGGAAAAATATGGCGGCGTAGGAGGTAAAGATCGGTAGCGCCAAAACCTCGCGCAGCAGAGACGAAATTACGCGCACGCGCGCTGAGAACCACTCCTCTAACAAGCCGCGCCGGCCGTGCCCACCCAATCAGACCAATCACGCAGATCAGAAGCAGAAATGTTCTAGCCGGGCTGAGGTGGAGGGGCAGGAACGCCCGAACCGCAATCAGGAAATAAAACCACGGCAGTGATAAGAACAGCTCTGCCGTTCCCATCAACGACTCATCAACCCACTTGCCGTAGTAACCCGAAACTGTGCCGATCACGGCCCCTGCGGCGAGCGATAGTAGTGTCGCCAAAACGCCGGCAGCAAGAGAAATCTGTCCGCCATACAGCAACCGCGAAAACTCGTCGCGGCCATAGCCATCGGTACCCAAAAGGAAGATATGCCCAGGCTCGTCCACTCGGAACAGGTGCAGGGTGGATTTAAACATCCCGAGAATTGTGTAAGTGTCTCCTCTGACGAACAGGCGGATCGGAAATTCGCAAGTGCGGTCTTCTTGATATGAGTCGAGAACGAACGTTGAAACGTAAACAAACGGCCGTAGGTGAAAACCCGCAGCGTCCACAAAATGCACCCGCGTAGGTGAAGAGTACGGTGCTTCGCGATTTTGCGCAGCGGAATCGTAAGGCGCGATGAAGCCCGCAAATATCACAAGCAGATGTAAGGTCGCTAACGCCAACAGCAGAACAATCGTCTTAGCTCGCATCAGATTCTCCAGTACGAATCCGCGGATCCGAGCCGAGCAGCAACAAGTCAGCGATAAAATTGCCGGCCACCATGAACACCGCCGAAAACATTACCCCGCCAATGACCAGATACAGATCGCGTGAGAGCGTGGCATCGAGAATGAGTGGTCCCAACCCAGGCCAGCCGGTGACGACTTCCACTAAGAGCGAACCGCTGAGCAGCGATGCGAGAGAGAAGCCAAACAATGAAATCGCCGGATTCGCCGCGACTGGCAAAACATGCCGGAACAATAATCTTGTGCGGCTGATTCCGAGTCCGCGGGCCGCTTGGACATAAGGCGCTTGTAACACTTCGAGGACACTCGCGCGGACGTGTCTTTCAACGACGGCGATGCTGGCCAAGACCAGGACCAATGTGGGTAGCAACATTCGTTGTGCGACATCTTCGAATTGTCCCCAGGTCGAGAGCTCCTGAAAACCCAGAGACCTCATTCCTCCCACCGGCACGAGTCGTGTGCGAACTGCCAGCGCCAGCAGGGCGATGGCGATTACGATTTCCGGGATCGAAATCAGCAAGGAGCTTCCGATGGCCACTGTCTTATCGAGCAATCGCCCGCGAGTACCCGCGGTCAAGACGCCCAACGGCACGGCCATGAGCCAGGTCAGAAGCATTGCGGTCCCGGTCAACAGGAGGGTATTTTTTGCGCGTGCCCACAGGAGCGGCGCCACTGGTGTGTTGTAGGCGATGGAATAGCCGAGGTCTCCCCGGACTAGCGCTGCCATCCACCGCGCATATCTCACCGCCAAAGGTTGATCCAGTCCATATTGGGCTCGTAAGGCGGAGATGGTCTCAGGTGAGACTTGCGGATTGAGTCGCATCTCGTCAAAGAAGCTGCCGGGCGCCATTTCTGTAAACAAAAAGCACAGAGCTGATACTCCTACTAGGAGCAGAGCTGCGCGTAACAATTTGCGGCCCACGCATTTCATCCCGAGACACCGAGCAGGTCTGCGTAATTCTTCTGGAAGACCGTTGCTGATGCCAAGAGCGCTTTGGTTTCCGAGTGATTGGGATTCGAAATCACTTGCGTTGTGGGACCGTGTTCCACAATTTTTCCAGCGGACATCACGGCAACTGTGTCGGCTAACCGCGCTACCAGCGGCAAATCGTGGGAGATGAATAAATAGGTGAGCGAATGCGCCGCCTGAAGGTCGAGCAGAAGGTTGATGATTTGCGCCTCGGTCGAAAGATCCAAGCCCGATAACGCTTCGTCCAGCACCAGCAGTTTTGGCTGCAGCGCGAGTGCCCGCGCGATCGCCAGTCGTTGACGTTGCCCACCGCTGAACTCCATCACTGGGCGATCCGCCGAGCCAGGCGAAAGTCCGACTTCGCTCATCAATTCTTTGACACGGCTCCGACGTTCGTCTTTGCTACCACGCTGCTGAATCCACAGCGGTTCTTCGATGATCTGCGCCGCCGCGAAACGCGGATTCATGGAGGTGGCTGCATCCTGAAAGATCATTTGGATTTGAGTGCGAAACTCGCGCAGGTCGCGAGTTCGCAACCGTGAAATATCTTTGCCACCTACATAGATTTGGCCGGCATCAGGTCTCTCCAATCGAGCGACACAGCGCGCCACAGTGGATTTACCGGAGCCTGAGCTTCCTACCAAAGCCAGCGTTGTTCCCGTAGGAATTTCAAAACCAACGCCGCGCACAGCTTCGATCGAAATGCGCTTCCGCCAGATCTCGCTCCAGCGAACGTAGTGTTTGTAGAGCCCGCAGACACGCAGGAGAGGCAATCTGTTTCCGCCGATGTGGGCGTCAGCTCCCATACTTGAAGCAACTCACTCGGCGAGATGGCTCCGGCGCCAGTTCTCGCGGATCGCAGTTCGCGCACATCTCCATCCTTTCTGGACAACGCGGTTCAAAGCGGCATCCAGGAACGGTGCGCGTCAAGTCGGGAGCTTCGCCATCAATAACGGGCAAACGCATCCGGCTTCCTTCTTTCTCCAGGTAACGCTCTGAGAGACGTACCAGGCCTTGGGTGTAGGGATGAAGAGGCCTGCGAAAAATGTCTCGCGTACTTCCCTCTTCAACAATCCTGCCGCCATACATGACCACGATGCGATCGGCGAATCCGGGAAAAATGGTTGCATCATGACTGATCAGTAGAAAGGCGGTGCCATACCGGGTGCGGATTTCAGAGAGCAGCGAAATAATTTCCGACTGCGTGGAAGCGTCAAGCTTGCTCGTAGGTTCATCTGCAATCACGAGCAATGGACGGCAAGCAATGGCTTGCGCAATGGCTACGCGCTGCCTCTGGCCTCCGCTTAGCTGGTGCGGGTAGGCCGAGTAGGTTTGCCCTGGCTGATCAAAGCCAACTGCTCGCAATAACTCTTCTACCTGCCGCCTACAATCAGTCCCGCCAATTGACGCATGAGCGCGGATTACTTCCGCGACCTGATCGCCCACTCGTATTACAGGATTTAGCGAGAGCGCGGGATCTTGTGAGATCAGAGAAATTTCCTTGCCGCGAATTGGGCGCAGCTCAGATTCTGTCAGCCTCAGTAAATTGCGGCCCCGGAATATGACCGCACCAGCGTCAGAGCGGCCGTGAAGTGGAAGCAGGCGCAACAGTGAGGCGGCAAGCGTGCTTTTGCCACAGCCAGATTCACCCAGGATGCCTATGACCTCGCCCGGATGTATCTCGAGGCTGACGTGGTCCAAGCCCTGAACCAGCGGAGAACCCCGGGGCGAATAAGTGACTGTCAGCTCGACAATCTGCATGAGCGCATCGATCAAATCACCCGCCATCGAGCCTCCTCGATCAGCTAAGTCTTACCTAGGTCCTAACAGTTGACAATTGCTCAAAGAGGCGCACCGGGAAGTTAGCCGACGGTTAAGGGAACAGAGCCTAGGGCGTGACATGTGCTGCCGCCACCGCCTTGTGCACGGCCAGCAATTCTTTCAACAGTTCCCGCAATCTAGTTGACTCCAGCGCGTTCGCTCCGTCGGATTTGGCTTCTTTGGGATTGTTGTGGACTTCCATGAAGACGCCGTCGACGCCGGCGGCGACGGCGGACCGTGCTAGTAGAGGAATGAACTCGGGCTGGCCGCCGCTTACCGCGTGGTCTCCGTCGACGGATGCGGAGGGGAGTTGTACTGAGTGGGTGGCGTCGAAAACCACCGGCGCAAATTTGCGCATGATGGCGAGCGATCGCATGTCCACCACCAGATTGTTGTATCCGAAACTTGAGCCGCGCTCGGTCACAAACACCCGGTCGTTGCCGGAGGCGCGACATTTTTCAACCGCGTGGCGCATGTCCCAGGGCGAAACGAACTGGCCTTTCTTGATGTTGACCACGCGCTCGGTCATCCCGGCAGCCACGATCAGGTCTGTCTGGCGGCACAGGAAAGCTGGAATCTGCAAAACGTCAACGACCTCGGCGACTTTTGGAACGTCTATCGCCTCGTGAACGTCGGTTAGCACCGGCACGTGAACTTGGTCTTTCACCTTCTTGAGAATACGCAGCCCTTCCACGAGTCCGGGCCCGCGGAAGCTTCGCATGGAAGTGCGGTTGGCTTTGTCGTAGGAAGCCTTGAATATGAACGGCACGTTCAGCGAACGAGTCACACCTTTGACTACTTCCGCCATGAAGAGGGCGTGCTCTTCGCTTTCAATGACGCAAGGACCCGCGATCAGAAACAGATCACCGGAGCCGATGCGGACACCATCAATTTGGAAGGAAAGAGTCATAAACCACGAAGGACACTAAGCTACACGAAGTAGAACACATTTTCTCAAGGCCACGGGAAGGTGATGGGTTTTCCTTCGTGTCCTTCGTGGTTTATGCTTTTATCTGGTTGCCAGTTTTTGCGGCCGGTGGAACATTTCTAATTCAGCGGCGTTCTTTTTCGCTTCGCGCTGCTGGCGATGTTCATAAGCGGCACCCACGAAAGTCCGGAACAGCGGATGCGGCTCAAGCGGCTTGGACTTGAACTCGGGATGGAACTGGCAGCCGATGAAGTGTGGATGATCTGGCAGTTCGACCATTTCCACGTAGGTGCCATCCGGCGTCGAGCCTGAAATTCGCAGTCCCGCGGCGGTCAAAGTCCCTTCATATTCGCGATTGAACTCGTACCGATGGCGGTGCCGTTCACTGATTTCCGTCTCGCCATAGATTCTGTGCGCGAGTGTTCCGGGCTCGATTTTGCAAGTCCATGCTCCCAAGCGCATTGTCCCGCCAAGTTCTTCAACTCCGCGCAGCTCGCGCAGTTTGTAAATTACGCGGTGAGGGGTTGCGGGGTCGAATTCGCTGGAATTCGCTTCGGCCAATCCGCACATGTTTCGTGCGAATTCGATGCACGCCGTTTGCATCCCTAAGCAGATTCCGAAGTAGGGCACTTTGTTTTCGCGAGCGTAACGAATGCCCTGGAGCATGCCTTCAATCCCACGTTTGCCGAATCCGCCCGGGACCAGGATGCCGTCATAGTCGTTAAGTTGCTCTTCGCAGGCTCGCTGGCCGGCTTCTAAACCCTCGGCTTCAATCCAGTTCACTTGCAGTTTCAGATTGTGCGCCAGCGCCCCGTGGACCAAGGCCTCCTTGAGTGATTTGTAGGAATCCTCGTACTCAACGTACTTGCCGACGATGGCAATATTCACCGTGTCCTTGGGGTTGTAAACCCGGTGCACGAGTTCTTCCCACTGCTTCAGGTCCCGCTCCTTCGGTTCCAGGTGCAAATACTTCAGCACCAGCACGTCCACGCCTTCATGCGAGAACACCAGCGGAACTTCATAGATGGACGCCACGTCTTTCGCTGTGATCACCGCTTCCTCTCCGACGTTACAGAAGAGAGCAATCTTCGACTTTATTTCTTTCGACAGAAATCTGTCGGTTCGGCATAAAAGAATGTCAGGCTGAATTCCGATGCTCAGTAATTCTTTCACCGAATGCTGAGTTGGTTTCGTCTTCAATTCCTGAGCCGCCGCGATGAACGGCACCAGCGTTACATGTACGAATAGAGTGTTCTCGCGCCCCAATTCCTGTCGCATCTGACGGATAGCTTCCATGAAAGGCAGCGATTCAATGTCGCCTACAGTCCCACCGATTTCAACAATGGCAACGTCCACATCCTGCGCCACTTTCTTCATCGCCGATTTGATTTCGTTGGTGACGTGCGGAATTACCTGCACGGTTTTGCCGAGATAATCTCCACGCCGTTCCTTAGCGATGATCTGCTCGTAAACGCGGCCGGTGGTCCAATTATTGTCACGAGAAAGCTTCGCGTGAGTGAAGCGCTCATAGTGGCCGAGATCTAGGTCGGTTTCGGCGCCGTCATCCGTTACAAATACTTCGCCATGCTGAAACGGGGACATGGTGCCCGGGTCAACATTCAAGTAAGGATCGAACTTCATCAGGTTGACTTTGATTCCACGGCCTTCAAGCAGGCACCCAATGGATGCAGCCGCCAGCCCTTTGCCTAATGAAGACACCACACCGCCGGTTACAAAGATGTACTTTGCCGACATCGTTTCCTCGCTCTGAATTGTGTTGGAAAATTGTGCAGGCTGGTGTGCACAGTCAATTATGTCAAAAAACTGAGCTAAGTGGAATGAAGAAATTCGGGCTTTAGGCTTTTGGCTCTAGGCTTCAGGATCTAAACCGTTCGTGTAGGGACGGACACCCTCGGCTGTCCGATCGAGCGCAGCTCGAAGTCTCGTTGGATGGGTCCAGGGCCATCAGTCCTGCGGCCGGCGGACTGCCCTCTCCTTATGCTCGCGACCACCGTTTCAGCAGTAAACTAGAGATAATCATGATCTGCCGAGGCTCCACCTTGTGCGCAGTTTTCCTATTATCTGCGCTAATAGCAATTCCGGTTCAGTGCGCCAGCCAAGCCACCGCGAGGCGCCTCATCCTGAAAGATGGTTCCTACCAGCTCGCAACTTCGTGGGAGATCAAGGGTGACCGGGTCCGCTACTTCAGCGCCGAGCGCGGCGATTGGGAAGAAATCCCCGACGCGATGGTGGACTGGGATGCCACCAGCCAGTATGAAAAGGAGCGTGTCGCGGGCAAGACCTCTCCCAGGGCCGCGGAACTCGATAAAGAACTGGAGGCTGAACGTCGCGAGGAGGAGCAGCGGTCGCCACACGTCGCTCCGGGGTTGCGTCTCCCGCCCGAAGGCGGAGTTTATGTTCTGGATACTTATCTGAACCAGCCACAACTGGTGTCGCTTGATCAGACGAGTGGTGAGATTAACCGGCACGTTGCGCACAATGTTTTACGCTCGGCCATAAATCCGGTTGCCGGCGCCAAGCACACGATTGAGCTGGCCGGGCCTAGGGCGAAAATCCAAATGCATGCCTCCCTGCCGACGATCTACATCAACGTAGATTCGAACGAGGAAGCCGATGAACCCGGCAAGAAGGGCACGATCGAACTCCCGTGGGACCGCTTTCGCATCGTTCGCGCTCAAGTGAAGGGGGACAAGCGAATTGTGGGCGCCATCAAAACCGCGATTTATGGCAAGGTAAGCCAAGAGCAGCAGGATGTACCCACCACCGCCGAGCAGGTTGGAGAAGGCTGGATCAAGTTGACTCCGAAGGACCCACTCACCCCAGGCGAATATGGACTCGCCGAAATGCTCGGAAAACAGGGGATGAATAGCTACGTTTGGGACTTTGGGGTTCATCCCGATGCCCCTGCCAACCTGGCGGTGATCAAGCCAGAGACCTCGGGCACGGAGAAGTCCGTAGCCAAGCCCGCGGAGCCGAAACTCCGCAGGTAGCGCGACTTCACGTTGACCATTGCGCCGCCGATGGTTAGACTAGCCTTCCACAGGAGTCCAGTGAAATCCTACCGTCCCCCTGATACCGTTCTTGCTGACATCGAGCGCGCGCTTGCCAATAACCGTCCTTCGTTTCACGAGTCTCCGCTTGATCTGGTGACGGAATTGTTGTGCGAGGGCCGAAACTACAGCTGGGTAGGGATTTACCTGAAGCTGGATGAGCGGTCGTCCCCTTCGCTCTTGCAGCAGGCTGCCTCTCCGCATCCAGGCCAGTTGGCTTTGGCTGGGACAAAAACGAAAATCCTGGTCACCATGAAGGTTGCCGGACGCGAGCTTGGTTTCCTCAATGTCGAGAGTGATCGGGGACACGCATTCGGGTCCGGGGATCGGGTGCTGCTGGACCGGGTTGCCGGGCTGCTCGCGCGCTTTCTCTCAGGCCAGGGGAAGTATCTGGTTCGCAAAGCCGCCAGGCCTGTTCCTGTGCCAAAGGCTGCCGCCGCCTAGCTCTCGTCCTGCCTTTTTTGCTATTAGTCCTATACTGCACCGAGTGAATTCTCCGCCATCATCTCGGCTGGCGTACATAGACTGGCTGCGCGGATTGGCATGTGTGTTGATGTTCCAGACACACTGCTACGACGCCTGGCTCGGAAGCGCGGCGCGCAACTCAACGTTCTTCATGTGGTCGCAGTTGGGAGGGACATTTCCCGCGCCGCTTTTTCTTTTTCTCGCCGGAGTTTCTTTCAGCCTCGTCGTTGACAAGCTTCTGCAGAAAGGCCTGCCGCCAGCACAGATCGGAAAAACCACGATTCGGCGCGGGGCGGAAATCTTCGCACTTGGACTACTTTTCCGAATCCAAGAATTTGCAATCTCGCTGGGATGGGCGCCCTGGAGCGATCTGTTTCGTGTGGACATTCTGAACACGATTGGCCTTTCGATGATGCTCATGGGAGCAATGTGTTGGGTTGTGCTTGCGATCCTCGAAGCCAGACGTAGCCCCGGACGCCCTCGTCCGGGGTGGGCAGGTGCGGGCACCCGGCCCTACACGAGCCTGGTCACAGCCGCGGGGCTGCTCTGTTTTGCAATCGTGGCGCTGACGCCGCTCTTATGGACCACATGGCAGCCGCGGTTCCTGCCCTGGCCGCTGGAAACTTATATAAATGGAGTTCACAATCTGGGCGCGCCGCAGCCGTGGTTGTTTCCCATATTTCCCTGGACCGCTTTTGCATTTGCTGGTCTGGCGTGTGGATTTCTTCTCATGAACGAGTCTGCCCGAAAACTTGGGGCGCGCGCGTTCTTGCTTGCCGGCAGTGTGGGAATTGTTCTCATCTACGGTGCGAAATTTCTGGACTCGAGACCGTGGCAGGTTTATCCGGTATACGATTTCTGGCATACCAGTCCAAGCTTCTTCGCAATTCGCCTTGGGTTACTGCTGCTGCTTTTAGCTTTTGGCTTTGCTTGGTGCCGATGGGGTGCGGGGCAATGGGGATTCAGCCCAATGATTCAACTCGGCAAAACGTCACTGCTGGTTTACTGGGTACACATCGAATTCGTCTATGGGCGTTTCAGCATCCTGCCGCGCCGCAGTGAGAGCATCGGGGGTGCCTCAGCCGGACTGCTGATAATTTTCTTAGCCATGCTTGCACTGTCCTTGCTGCGCACGAAATGGAAAGGCGGCGTGAGAGATTTGCTGTCATGGGCGAGATCCCCACGAGTGGCGGGAAGCCCTTAGTATCGTCGGATCCTTATCTCTGTTCAGGCCACGTTTGCACGTTCGCTAACCGATGTACTCCCGAGCGCCGGAGAGCGAACAGAATCGCCCAACCCGCTAACGCGACCGCGCATACCGCAATAAACATCACCACGAGCGATTGCGGCAGTGTAGACCAGACCGGCACAATGTTGCTATCCGCTCCATACTTCACTTGAATGGTCTTTGCCTTTTGAATGGCAAGCACCACCCCCACCAGAATTACTAACATCAATGAAATAGACGAACGAGGAAAACGAAATTCCGGCCGCATATCAATCCTCCTGAATACATTCCATGTTGGGTAACTGCGGAGCCGCTCCTGCGCAGCGCCTGCAAGCAATCCCCAAATTTCGTGAGCACAAAATATCGTGAGTGTCCCCAGACCTTCTTTCCGCGCGGCGCTGTGTGCCTGACTGAAGACCGAAGTCATCTCGTGCCTATATTCGCGAAAATAAACCTGTGGATAGAGGCGAAGAAGGCACCGATATAAAGTGAGCACCGGGTTCACACCTCCTTGCGGGCGATGCGCAGGCTGGCCAGTTTGGTAAGGTGGCGCATGCGCTCGACCTCCGCCTGCAGATTGCGCCGCCCGCGCGAGGTAAGCCGATACGCGCGGCGGTCGCGCGAACTCTCATCTTCCTCGAAACGGTCGATCCAGCCCTGGTTCAGCAATCGCTGCAGTGCGCCATAAAGAGTTCCCGTGCTGAGCCGAACTCGGCCGCCACTCATCCGCTCCACATCTTTGAGAATGGAATATCCGTGGCGCGGCTGATCGGCGAGACTCAAAAGTAACAGCAAGACGGGCTCAGTTAAGGGCGAGGGTTCCATACATATCAGTCAGCGACATGTCGTTAGACGACATACTAGACCGAGAGGTTGTTCCGGTCAAGAAAAACCCTCTAGGCCGAACTGCAGCTCAGCGAGTTGGGGCGGGCTGGGTTTCCGGCGTCGAGAAATTTACCTTGGGAACGGTGCGTGATCCCTCCGAAGCCGCGAAGTAAGCGGCGTTTGGCTTGAAGCCTGCCCGTCCCGCAAAGATGCTGCCCGGGAACTGCTGCACGTAGGTGTTGTAGTCCTGCAAGGTATCGTTGTAGCGTTTGCGCTCGACGGCAATGCGGTTTTCCGTGCCAGCCAATTCATCCTGAAGGCGAAGAAAATTTTCATTGGACTTCAGTTGCGGATAATTCTCCGCAATGGCGAGGAGTCTTCCCAGGGCGCCGTCCAGCCGGGCGTTCGCCGCAATTTTCTGCTCCGGAGTGCCGGCTGAAAGCAGTTGCGACCGCGCCTGGGCGATTTCGCCATATACTGTCTGCTCCTGCTTGGCGATCCCCTTGACCGTTTCCACGAGGTTCGGGATCAGATCGGCGCGCCGCTGCAGCACGACATCAACCTGCGACCAGGCCGATTTCACGCCCTCATTCTTGGCGACCAGCGTGTTCTTCACGCTGATATACATGCCCAGCGGCACCAATATCAAAAGCACGATCACAATCAGCAGAATCATCGCCTTGCTCATGGTTTTCTCCTATTGGGTCCGTTTCCCGGTTGAACTCTGCATTGTATCCACTGCCGCGATTACTTGCTCGATGGCGCTCAGGTATTGTGTAACGATTTCTGTTGTACGAAACTGCTTGCGTTCCACTTTCTGCGCGCGAACATCAATTAAATGTACGAAGACAGACGAGTCAAAGTTCAGCCGCACGGACAGTTCCTGGACTGCCTCGCGCGAATGCTTTCTCGCGTGCTCGCCCATTTCGATCAGCGCGTGCCGTAGCAAAGTTGTAAACGAGGACAGCGAGTTCAGCATTACGTCCCATAATTGTTTTTCGTTACTTCCCGCGACCACAAAATGCTGGCGTAGCAGAAACAGCTTCTCTCTCAGTTCGTATTCAACCTGCGACCGGTGCAGGTGCATGGGAATCTCCAAGTTGCGCAAAACATCTTCTCCATAAAGCACCCTGTGCCGCTGTTTCATGTCCACAAATTCAATAGAGAAAACGTCGGCAGAAGTTCTCAGGTCTGTCTCCGTCAGGACCAATGGCGGATGCTGCTTCTTGCCGCGCCACCATTCGACCACTCCGGCAATCTTGCTGAGCGAGGCAAATGACGCATCGCGCAACACGCACAGCGTGTTCAGGTCCGAATATTCAGGGTGGAACTCTCCCTCGGCGGCTGAACCATACAGCACAATGCTAATGAGATTCTCGCCCGTAGCCGCGCGCATTTTTTCTACAAATTCATCCACGAAACTGCGAATTTGCTTTTCTTCAACCATCGTCGCTCCTCACCAGCTTCCACTGGCCCCGCCGCCGCCTGACACTCCGCCTCCACCAAATCCGCCAAAACCACCACCGCCGCTACCGCCGAAACCTCCGCTTCCCCAGCCGCCACTCCGGTATCCACCGCCCAACCGTGAGCCGCTGTTGAACAGCAGCCACCAAAATAAGACCTTCCTGAGTGGAGTCGCGAGAACAACGATGACAACGATAATGATCAAGACAAGGCCGCGAAGTGAAAGGCGGGGCCTCGGTTCTCTGGCAACTGGCGCGCGCTCGCCCGTAAGTTGGACGCCAGCGTCCTGGGCGATTACATCTGCCACTCGCAGCGTTATCAATCGGACTGCCCCGCTGTAATCGCCCTGTTTTAGCAGCGGGACGGCTTCGCGTCCGAAACCGCCAACCTTACCATCGGGAAGAATCGACTCGAATCCGTAACCGACCTCGGTGCGGTATTTATGGTCCGTGACTGCCAGCAAAATCAGAACGCCGCGATCTGACCCTTTACTACCGAGTCCCCACTGCTTGAACAACTCCGTCGCATAACTCTCGACGTCTCTTCCGTCGAGTGTGTTGATCGTCACCACGGCAACCTTGGCGCGCGCTTTTTCGTCGAGCTGCCGGCAAATGTCATTCAACTCGGCAGTAGTTTGCGGACTGAGCACATGTGCAAAGTCGTTGACGTAATTTGTGGGATGGAGTTGCGAGACGGGTTCGGCGGAGAGCGGCTGCGGCAAAGACAGAATTGCAAGGGCCACCACAATCGTAGCTAGCAGTGTTTGAATCGAGCGCCGCACTGCCGCTGATTCTACAAGAAGTAGTGCTGCAGCCCTGTTTCCGCACTTAAAGGAGTATCAAGCAATGGCCGACGAAGCTCCCAAAGGCGCAGATCGGAAAAATTCGACGACCGCCCGCTCCGCAAAATGACCGTCGTCTCCATCCCGCTCACCAACAAATGAACAATGGCCGCCGTCTTCAGTTTCCATGAATGTGACGTTGGGGTTCGCGACAATCTTGCCCCGTGTTTCTGGCAAGATGCGGATAAAAGGGTCGTTCTTTGCGTACAGGATATACGTCGGCACCGCAATCCTGTCCACCACATTAGCGGCTGCAGAGCGAGAGTAATAGTCCGACGCACCATCAAATCCGCAATAGAACGCAGTAACTTTGTCGTCGAAGTCGCGCAGACTTTTCAAACCACGCAGACGGGACAAGTCGTACCTTCCCGGAAAACATTTGGCCTTAGCTTTCATTCGAGCCTTCAGCTTCCACAGAAAATACTGTTCATAAAGATAGTTGATTGGCGAATGCAGCGCGTCTGCTGATGCCGCCAAGTCCAGCGATGGACAAACGGCGGCCACAGCGCAAAATTCAGGCGGACCGCCGGGTCCCCACTCGCCCGCTATTTTGAGCACCAGATTTCCGCCCATCGAGAATCCACACAGAGCGAAGTGCGCGACGCGGTCATTCTTAATCAAATGTTGCGCCACGGCTGCGACATCGGCTGAACGCCCGGAATGATAAAGCGTAGGAGCGAGCCGGTCGGTTCCGCCGCAAGTGCGCTGGTTCATCCGAATGACATTCATGCCCGCGGCCATCCCCTTCTCCGCAATTCCCAGCATGTATTTCGATTCGCTGGATCCCTCAAGACCATGTATTACGATGACGGTAAGTGCCTGGCGCCTGTCTGGCTGCCAGTGGCAATGGCACAGAACACTGATACCGGGCTCGACTTCGACCAATCGCTCCTCAGACTTCGCAATGGAGAACCGGCGCGGCAGGAGGAAGCTGGCGATCGTCTGAAAGTGGCCACCATCAAGAAACCGCCGCGGGCGGAAGTCAGCCGGTTGCGCCTGGATTTTTGAAACGATGGTCCCCACATGCTGATTCTAATCCTGAGCTCGCTCTACAGCTTGGTCCCTGCAGAGCGGGAGCAACCCCAAGCCATTCGATCCAATCTGAAAATGTCGAGCAAGGAGTGTGATTCTGAGGAGGGTCGCAAATGGATCGTCTGAAATTCGGAACTGCGATTTTCACTTTCGTGCTCGTCGCAGCGCTGGTGATCGCGACCGCGCCCAGGGCATCCGCCGACGATGGCCGGAGCAAATGCCAGCACAAGGTCGAGAAAGCGGAAGAACACTATCGCCATGAAATTCACGAACACGGAAACCACAGCCATCAAGCCGAAGAGGCGAAGGCAAAGCTAAACGCCGAGTGGGACCATTGCTCGACGGAAGCGCATGCCTGGTACGATCCGCATCGGCATGAGTGGCGGACCGACCGCGATTGGGACCGTAATTACGATTGGGACCGCGATAACGATCGCGACCATGATCACGATCGCTGAATATAACCGTGAAGGCGAGGCCCCGCGTTTGGACGCCGGCGCGTGCCTCCTCAGAGCCTCGCCAACGCCGGTTGCCACCTGTTCCGGCGAAGCCATCGGCAACATCACATAGTCATCTAGTCTCGCACCGGACGCGAACGATGTTCTGAAGGTAGAATTCTACTCGCGCCTCTTATGTTCAAAGCAACTGAAAGCGAGTCCCAGACATGAAGACATTCCTGGGTGGTTTGTTTCTTGCCTTGTTCTGCTGTCCGGTGTTATTTGCGGCTGATCCCGGTCTGCACGTAATCAAAACATACAAACTGGGCGGCGAAGGCGGATGGGATTACCTCAAGATTGATCCCGAGTCGCGCCACCTCTATATCACGCGTTCGAGCCACGTCATAGTGATTGACACGGATTCGGGCAAGCCTGTGGGCGATATTCCGGATACTCCTGGCGCGCATGGCGTGGCGCTGGCGCCTGATCTCGGTCGCGGGTTCATCAGCAATGGCCGTGAGGGCACGGTCAGTATTTTTGATCTGAAGACTCTTAAGCCAATCAACAAAGTCGCAGCGGTCGGGGAGAATCCGGACGCCATACTTTTCGACCCAGCTACGAAGTTGGTCTTCACGTTCAACGGGCGCAGTCACGATTCCACAGCTATCAACGCTGCCACAGGGAAAGTCGTGGGCAAGATTCCCCTCGGCGGGAAACCCGAGTTCGCCGTGAGCACCGGCGAGGGAGAGATATTTGTCAACCTGGAGGACAAGAGCGAACTTCTTGCGCTCGATCCGAAGGCCCTTAAGGTAAAGTCTCGCTGGTCGCTTACACCCTGTGAAGAGCCCAGCGGCCTGGCAATGGACATGAAGAATCGCCGCTTATTTTCAGGGTGTGACAATAAGATAATGACGGTTGTAGATGCTGATTCTGGAAAGGTGATCACGACCTTGCCCATCGGCGGCGGTGTGGACGCGAATGGATTTGATCCCGACACCCGTCTGGTGTTTGCCTCCTGTGGAGAAGGCGTGCTGACGGTAGTAAGCGAGGATTCTCCGGATAAGTTCAGCGTGGTCCAGAACGTGACTACGCAGCCGGGAGCGAGGACCATGACGCTCGATCCAAAGACCCACCAAATTTTTCTGGTGACAGCAAAATTCGGCCCGCCGCCCGCGGCTACGCCTGGCCAGGAACGTCCTCGCCCCCCGATCCTGCCGGATACTTTTGAAGTCATTGTTGTGGGTAAATAGGAGCAACTCTGACCAGTTCTGCATCCAATACCGCTGCATGAGCACCTTAAGCCGGGTGATCGCGGTCATAATTCTTGCACCTCTCTCTGCTTTGCCGGGACGGTCCTATTCCGTCTTGACCCACGAGCAAGTTGTGGATTTGGCGTGGGAAGCACAGTTGCGGCCGATGCTATTGAAGCGTTTCCCGCAAGCCTCGCCCGACGACTTGAAGCACGCCCATGCATTTGCCTATGGTGGAAGCCTCGTCCATGACATGGGGTACTATCCGTTCGGCAAGAAATATTTCAGCGATCTTCTTCACTACGTGCGCAGCGGAGATTTTGTGATGGCCCTGCTGCAGGAATCTTCTGACATCAATGAGTACGCCTTCGCCCTGGGAGCATTGGCCCACTATTCCTCTGATACTACGGGTCACCCGACCATCAACCGCGTGGTGGCGATCGAGTTCCCGAAGCTGAAGGCAAAGTTTGGTGACGAGGTCACATACGGCGATGATCCCAAAGCGCATATCCGCACCGAGTTCGGGTTCGACATGGTGCAGGTCGCGAAAAACCGCTATACCTCCGATCGCTACCACGACTTTATTGGATTCGAAGTCGCTCAACCACTTCTCGAACGCGCGTTCCTCAAGACCTATGGCATGAAACTCGAAGATGTTCTTGGTGATGAAGACTTGGCTATCGGCAGCTTTCGCCGGGCAGTGAGCAAATTCGTCCCCAAGATGACGCAGGCGGCACTGCTAAACCGTCGTGCAGATATTGTTCACGACACGCCCAACTTTGATCAAAAGAAATTTCTCTACCATTTGTCGCGCGTGAACTACGAGAAAGAGTGGGGCAGGGGATATCGGAAGCCAGGATGGGGTACGAGAATTCTTGCATTCTTGTTGCGAGCGGTTCCGAAAAAGGGATGGGCTAGCGCGCTAGCCTTCAAAGTTCCCAGGACGCAAACCGAAGACATGTACATCAAGAGCGTTGATAAGACCATCGATAATTACAACTCTCTTCTCCAGCAATTGCGCGAGGGGAAACTCAACCTTCCGGACACCGATTGTGATACAGGCCGGGAGACCAGCGCCGCGGAGTATTCACTGGCGGACAAGACTTACGAACGCCTGTTACATGATCTGAGCGGGAATAACTTTTCACAAATCACCCCGGCGCTTCAGGGGAATGTGCTGGAGTTCTACGCGAACCTGAGCGCGCCCTTTCATACCAAGAAAGACCGAAAACGATGGAATGAAACTGAGCGGGAGGTCCAGCAACTTAGGGCCTGGAGACAACCGCAAGAATCACAGTCCCCTGCCGCGAAATAGAAACGCAGCCGGATCACAGCAATCCATGCCCCAATCCTGTAAACTGTTTCGCTTCGCCCCATGAGGTGTAAATGGATATTCCTGAGGACAAATTTCATCGTGCCAAAATCCTGGACCGTGCCGATTTCGCTTCTGATTTGTGGATGATTCGGGTTGATCCCGGCGGCGCGTTCACTTTCAAGCCTGGACAATATGCGACTCTAGGAGTCCAGACGGAGGCCAAGCGGATCGAACGCGCCTACTCTATCGTTTCTTCGCCCATCGAACCCGAAATCGAGTTTTTCTTCGAACTGGTTCCTCAGGGAGAACTGACGCCTAAGCTCTATGCTCTAAAGCCGGGTGACGAAGTTCTCATGCGCAAGTCCGCCAAGGGCCTGTTCACGCTTGATCAGAAGAGCGGCCGCACCAATCATTTTCTGGTATGTACTGTGACCGGAGTTGCGCCTTTCGTGAGCTATGTTCGAACCCTGTATCGCGGCTGGAAAGAAGGGACCTTCAAAGGGGAGCACAAGCTATTTCTGTTGAACGGCGCAAGCCATTCCTGGGAATTCGGATACTGCGAAGAACTGCGCAAGTTTGCGGAAGAAGTTCCCTGGCTGAAGTATGCGCCGACAGTGAGCCGTCCCTGGAACGATGCAAACTGGAAGGGCGAAATGGGACGCGTGGACGACGTGATGCGCAAGTATTCCGACTTGTGGGAACTCGACGGAACAAACTCAGTGGCGTATTTGTGCGGCCATCCCGACATGATTGAAAACGGCAAGGGCATGCTAAAGCGTATCGGGTTTACCAAGGAGCACCTGAAAGAAGAGGTGTACTGGATTCCCGCCAAAAAAGCCGAGACAACGTGATCCCTACATTGACTTTAAGACGGATTCGCTGAGGCCACGACGAGCAGGTTACCACTGGCCGCGGGCGCTACCTCAGAATGGTAACGGCCGATCAAAGAAATTCGGTCTGGAGCGTTGGTCTTTCGGAGGATGCGATGCACATGGTTCTTCACTGTGTGCTCGGAAAGGTGCAAGCGCGATCCGATTTCCTTGTTGGTAAGGCCCCAGCAGATCAGTTCCACCAGTTGCTGTTCGCGGCGGCTGAGTTCCGAACGGTTGCGGGTTTGCAGATTTTGCCGGATGGCGAGTTGCTGCGCGGCGCAACGAAACAGAGTCGCTGAAAAACACGGGGAAGAAACTGCTTCCCCTGCCGACACCGCGCGGATAGCTGACAGAACTTCCGCGGCCGAGGCTTCGCGGAGGATATATCCGGACGCGCCCTCGCGCACCGCGTGCAGAAAGTCTTCCTCCTTGCATTCCATTGCCACCATGAGCATTCGCGCCTCTGGAATGCTCTTGTGAATATGACGTAGTAACTGCGATTGGCCGACCGCCAGACCGATGGAGTCGAGCACAACAACCTGCGGTCGAGAGGCTGTGACGTCGGTCAGCGCTGTCAGCGAATATGCGCAAGCCCCCACTACCTGCAAATTTCCCCTCTTGCCCAAAACCCGCAGCAAGGCTTCTCGTAACAGCCGGTTCTCGCAAAGCAGGAAGATGCTCACTGGATCCGTCGGCATAGCTTTCTTTAAAAACAACTGTCCTTGTATTTACATCATTTGTCTCCCGGCGACAAAGCACTCTGGCCATCAGCCAACAGTGCGAACGTGTTTGAAAATTCGCAAGATTAAGACCAACTCCACGATGAGCGCGCCAGAGCGCATAGACCGTTGTTGGTCAGACCGTTAGTCCCGACAGCACAGCCCAATGAGTAGTTGTCCCCGGTGCGAATGAGACGCCGGCACAGTCCACTTTTGAACCTTGCGCCGTTTTCTAGAAAACCGATACTACGCGAATCAGCAAAGCTCCTGCGAAGAAGGTTCGCGTGTTGGTTGCCAACCGTCCCGACTAATGCGGGATATGGTGGTGGCGACGATCGCAGATCAGCCGGATGTGGACGTCATCGGCGATGTCGGAGCGGCAGCAAATCTCACAGAACTTGTGGAACAATCGCGGCCCGACGTCCTTATCCTGGCGCTTGAAGACAAAGAAAAAAGTTTGGGAGAGTGCGGATTCCTGATCGGACGCTACCTTCCAATGATTTTCCAACCAACGAGCAAAACCGTGAGCCCGTCTGTCCAAACGAAAGGCGACTGCGCCATTTCTTCCGAGCCGTCATGGCTGGCTTCCATCCAACCAATCTGCGGCAGAACACTGGCAGGCAGAACGTATCTTGCAGTGGGCCGACGAGACTTATGGCGAGCGAGTAGCCATTGCTTCCGCTTTCGGAGTTGAAGGCATCGCGCTCATTGACATCGCCTCCCGGGTTTGGCGGCAGTTACGGGTTTTCGTGCTGGATACGGCATTCCTATTTCCCGAGACGTGCCGGCTCGTTGAGCAGGTTGAGTCCCGCTACGGCATCTCCGTCGAGCGTGTTCGGCCTGAATTGACTCCCGAGAGTCAGGCCACATTATGCGGGCCGGAACTTTGGAAGCGCAATCCCGATCTGTGTTGCTACATCCGCAAGGTGGATCCGCTGACCGAGAAACTTGCGACACTCGATGCTTGGGTGACCTCGATCCGGCGAGATCAAACGCCGGAGCGCGCTGCCATAGCTCAGATCGGATGGGATTCCAGGTTTCAGCTCGTCAAGATCAGTCCGCTGGCCGAGTGGCCCATCGAGCGCGTGTGGGCTTATGTCCGAGAACGAAACCTGCCTTATAACCCACTACACGACCGCCAGTATCCAAGCATTGGGTGTACCCACTGCACGCCAGCGGTCCTTCCTGGAGAAGACCTTCGCGCCGAGCGTTGGCCAGAGAGCGCCAAGCGCGAGTGTGGACTCCACGCTTGAAATCCGGGAACGGAGCTCGCCCCGCTGAACGGCAAGCCGAAGATCGCGACGACGCGTCGCAGACGCATCACGAAGCGGTTCGCCTGGCAATATTGGGGCGTCCACTTCCTGCTGTCTCTAACTCTCCCTGCTATCCTGACGCTGCCCCACTAGATTTCATCCCGCCTAGCAGTCGAGTTTTCCTTTCGCCCTCACGCATACTCCGGATACCGTCGCCCACTCTTCTTTTGTCGTTGGCAAATTCTCCGGCGTGGTGAGCAGCGGGAGCAGTTGTGCTTCCGCTAAACAACCGGGAGCTATCCCAGGATTAAGCGTCTATTGTCCGGCCGCTGTGGCCAGTTGTTTTTCCTGGGGCGACATTTGTCGCCAGAGGACTTGCAGATCAGCTGAAATGCGCGAGTTTTGCGGGTCCTGATGCAGTGCGCGGGCGAACCAGCGATACGCCGTTGGCAAGTCCCGGCCCACGCAGTGGCCGGTTGCATACATCGTGCCGAGAACAGTTTGAGCCTTGGAGTTTCCGTGCAGCGCTGCCGTTCTCAGGCTTGATTCCGCTCGCGGGCAATTCTGCGGCACACCATTGCCGTAGAGGTATCTCTCGCCTGTGAGCTCAAGGTCGGCATCTGGCGCAGCCGTAGGCTTGGCTGGCGCTGGAGAAGCGGCTTTGGAAGTGCGAGTGGTAGCCTGCTTTGGAGCTCGCGCCTTCTCTGCGGGCGGCGGCGGGGGGGTTGCTTCGGCAGTTTCGGTCTTCTCTGTGGCTTTCTCCGTGGCCTTCTCCGCGCTGTTTTCCGCTGGCTTCTCTGCCGCTGGAGCGTTACCATTTGCCGAAGCTCCTCCGCCCGCTGGAGCCTGAGGAGCTGCGTCATTGGTGGGCTTCCCTTGTGCTTCCCCTGGAGATTTCTGGTCCGGTTGCGTGGGCAGCACATCTCCAGCGCCGGTCATCGGCTTGTCAATATGCGTTTCCTGGTTCTGCGACATCGCCGGCGCAACTTCAGAGGGAGAGGCAGATTGGCCGCCTCCGGAACTGCTGCTCGCATTCAGCCGGTTAAAAGGATAGCCGTTATGGTGCCATTGCCAGCCCAGGTACCCGGCCGCGCCAAACATCAACAACAGGAAAAACACCAGGCCAACGTGGCTGCGAGGCGCTTCATCTTCATAAAGATAATGGAACTCGGTCTTTGGATCTTCCGCTAGGCCCAGGAACGAGGGCCCATGCACGTTCTCGCCGCTACCGCCATTACCGGCGTGAGGCGCCTCACGGAGTGGCGGCTGAGTTTCGGCAGGCGGGTGCGCTAACGAAGCCCCGCACATTCCGCAGAAACGGTACTCAGGACTGTTATCGTATCCGCAGTGGGTGCAGCGGACATACATAGTCTCCAGCATAGCGCATTTTTAGATGCGGAGAAGGGTTGCTGCTGTTGTGAGCAGTTAAGACCCTCTGCAGCTGGCACTCGAACATCACGATGACTCTCGCCGTGAACAGTTCACTGGCACGGCCCAAAACAGCGAACCTGCTGGATATGAAAGGACTTAGGGCTTCTGAGTAGGCCGAAGCAAGACTTCGCTCGTGAAAGATTGCTCCGCCTGAGTTACGAGCATGGCAACAACGTGCGCCACATCCTCTGGCTGGAGCATTTTCTGCGGATCTTTCCCGATATGGGGACTCAATTCCGTATTCACCGAACCTGGACACACTACAGAGACTCGAATCCCGTGCACGCGCAGCTCCTCCGCGACTGAATAACTCAGGCCGTTTAATCCCCATTTTGAGGCTGCGTAGGCCGCGCCGTTGGGAAGTGCATTCTTGCCAGCCAGGCTTGAAATATTCACGATGTGCCCCGCGTGTGCGCGAATCATCAAAGGAGCGAAGCTTCGGATGCAGTAATAGACGCCGCGTAAATTCGTATTCAGGACCTTTTCCCACGCCTCCGGTGTCATTTCATAAAGCGGCCCGGAGAAAGAACCAACACCGGCGTTGTTTACCAGGACATCAGTTCGGCCATAGGTCCGCTCAACACGGGCCGCCAGATCCAGGACGGACTCCAGGCTGGATACGTCACATGGCACTGCGTCCGCCCGGCCACCAGACGCGGAGATCCCGGATGCGACGGCTTCCAAAGGCTTTGTGCTCCTGCCGCACAGCACGGTGGTGGCGCCCATGAGGGCGAGCTTTTGGCCAATTGCAGCTCCAATACCACGTCCAGCACCGGTTACCACGGCAACCTGTCCGGCAAGAGGGCCTCGATCAGTAGTGTTCATGTAAGTTGCTCCGTCGGGATGGTTTAGTTTCAGAACCGACAAAAATATCAAGTTCTGCATCTTAGTAACAAGGGAGTCGCGTGGGAGCTATAGAAACTTGCGTAAGTCGGGGTACATACATATAATCCCGCTCACCGGAACTAGGCGTCGGCCCGGTTGTCCCCAGGGGGCTCTATGAATTCCGGGGTCTCACTCAGGCTGAGGCGCTACCCTGAAGTAGTCCAGGTCTTAGATTCAGCTGTAGCAGTACACCGATTTCCCAAAATTCAATTTTCCTTAGGACCCGAGGAGTGACAGGAATGAAAACAAGTTTTCTGGCGATTGTGCTTGCATGCGCTCTGGTGGCCGCAGCTCAAGATGGCACTCAGCAGCAAACTCCGCCCGCTGCGCCGGGCGGAGGGGACCAAAGCGCGCCTACGATCAAGGATCCTGCCGAGTATAACGCCTATGTTGGGGCGGTCCAGCAGCAGGACGCCAATGCCAAGATCAGCGCAATAGAGGCTTTCCTGGTTCAGTATCCAAACAGTGTAATGAAGACGAGCGCGCTGGAACTGCTGATGAATACCTATTTGCAAGCCGGCAACCAGCCCAAGGTAATGGAAAGTGCGAAACGCCTGCTGGCAGCAGATTCCTGTAACTTGAAAGCGCTCGCCCTGTTGACTTATCTGGCTCACCAGAACGTTGCCGGTCAACAGAACGTGCAGCAGAACCTTCCTGATTTGACTCAGTACTCAAACAAGGGTCTGGAATGCCTGAAGACGGGACCGAAGCCCGCTCAGATGTCCGACGCGGATTTTGACAAGCTCAAGAAGCAGGTGTCCGTAATATTTCTTCGCGGCGCCGGATTTGCCGCGTTGCAGAACAAGGATTATGAGCACGCCCAGATCCACTTGAAGGCGGCGGTCGAAGCTGATCCGAATGACTTGCAGACTGTGTATGCCCTGGCTACGTCATATTTTTCCGCCAATCCCCCGGACACACTGAATGGATTGTTTTATGTCGCACGCGCGGCGTCTCTGGCTTCAGCTGGAGCTTCCCAGAACCAAATCCTCTCTTATGGCCAGTCAAAATATAAAAACTATCACGGGTCAGTGGAGGGTTGGACCGATTATGCGCTGCCCACGGCGAAGGCCGCTACAACTCCGCCGCCGGATTGGGGCACTAAGATCACTAAGTACGTTCCGCCCTCTCCAGCGCAGCAAGCCCATGACATTGTGAACGGAAAGACGCCCGACCAGATTAAGCAGCTCCCCTTTGGTGAGTGGGAACTCGTGCTTTCCGCCGGTACTCCGGAAGATCAGGACAAAGTCTGGAGCGTAATCAAAGGTGTGCCGCTGCAGATGGAAGGCAACGTGATCGAAGCGACCAGTCCGACCGAGTTGCATATTGCCGGCAGCGAGGACGATATCGAACAAAAACGTCCTGACATCACTCTTATTATGACCGGGCCTATTCCCCCTCGCCTGATGCCAAAGGCTGGCGACGTTTTCGACTTCCAGGGAACGCCGGCATCCTATACGGCGACGCCGTTCATGCTAATGATGGAGGAAGGGAAGCTGCTGAAAAAGGCTGGTGCCGCCCCAGCTCCTAAGAAAGCGCCGGTACGTCGCCGTCCAGTTAAAAAGCCGCAGTAGCAACGAATTCGACACCCATTGAGGCAGCCGCTAATGGCTGCCTCTTTTTTCACCCGCTGTCCAAACTACCGCGTCACCGCGCCAGCCTTTTGTCGAATGCGGCGGGTCGGGTGCTGCGTGGTGGCCGCTTCCCGCCATCGCGGAACTGCCGTACATCAATCTTCAGTTCATCCACGGTGCGGCTCAAAGTATTGCGGTGCATTCTGAGCTCGCGCGCGGCGCGGCACTGGTTCCCCTTGTTCTCTTGAAGCACAGTCAAGATGAAGCGGCGCCGGAACTCGCGGACTGCCTCTGAATAGAGGATGTTGCTCCTATACATCTGCTGTACGAGTGCTTCCAGTTGATCTTTCACGGGATCTCTCTTTTCGTTTTTCTAATTTCTAAGTAGTCAACTCGTAAGTCTCGGAATCAAAACCCAGCAGTTACTTGTTCGCAGGATGCACCGACGCCTGCGCTTTGCGCACATAATCGAGCCCCTGATAAAACTTGGCCCGCAATTCAGCCGGTGCGACCCAAATCGCGGCTCGCCCCACAACCAGGAAGTATGGCGCTAGCCCCGAACCCTGCAGCCATCGCGAGGTCGGGGTGAATGCGGTCATGCTCACCAGAACGATGGCCACCAGCAGGCATCCGCGTAGCAGACCCAGAACACCCCCCAGGAAACGGTCCACCACGTTCAGCCCTGCTTCCTTCACAATCCAGCGAACGATCTTGCCCAAAATTCCAGCAAGGATCATGACGCCCAGAAAAATCGCCAGAAACGCGACGATCTCACCCAGCCACCGCGAACTAATAAATGCAGCGAAATGCCCCGCCAGATTCTGGTACTGCCAGGCAGCGATCAAATACCCGAATACCAAGCCGGCGATTCCGAATGCTTCTTGAAAAAAACCACTGCTGGCTGCCTGCACCACCGAAACCAGCAGGACCAACAAAATGATCCAGTCGGCAATGTTCACGCGGCGCCCTCCACGCCGAGTTCACACATCCAGCTCACGTCCCGTTAACCGGCGATACGACTCGACGTACTTCTCGCTCGTCCGGCGGGCTACGTCTGCCGGGAGGGCGGGCGCCGGAGGCAGCTTATTCCAGCGGATTTCTTCCAGATAATCGCGCACATACTGCTTGTCGAATGACTGCTGCGACATGCCAGGTTCGTATCTATCTGCTGGCCAAAAGCGGGAGGAATCCGGGGTAAGCACTTCGTCGGCCACAGTTATGCCCGCCAGGGTGCGCCCAAATTCGAATTTTGTATCAGCGATGATGATGCCCTTTTCGCGCGCAAATGCGGCTGCTTTGGCATAGATCGCAAGACTTAAGTCGCGTAATTGAGTGGCGTCTTCGGGGTCCACCAACCGCGACATTCGCTCGAACGAGATGTTCTCATCGTGTCCGGTAGCGGCTTTTGTCGCCGGCGTGAAGATTGGCTCCGGCAATTGTTCGGACTCGCGAAGGCCGGCGGGAAGCCTGATTCCGCAAACCGCGCCGGTAGCTTTGTATTCTTTCCATCCTGATCCGGACAAATAGCCGCGGACGACACACTCGACAGGGAACATTTCCGCGCGTTGCACCAGCATCGAACGCCCACGGAGCTGGCTGACATACTGCTGGACTTCAGCCGGGTAGCGGTTCACGTCGGGGGTCACCAGGTGGTTGGGAACAATGTCTTTTAGAAAATCGAACCAGAAAAGCGAAAGTTGCGTGAGCACCCTGCCCTTGTTAGGAATGCCGGTTGCGAGCACATAGTCAAAAGCGGAGATTCGATCAGTGGCAACAAAAAGAAGATGATCGCTGCCCAACTGATAGACGTCGCGTACTTTTCCGCTGGCGAACAACTTCAGTTCGGGGAAGTCAGTCTGTAACAGAACGGGATCGAGAGTTTGAGTATTCATTACGAAACTTTAGATGTAGAAATCGTCGGGTATTCTAGCTGTTCAGAAATTTTTGTCAACGGCTGAGATGATAGCCGATTTCCGGGATCCTTGTTTTCCACCGTTGTGCAATTGACAAAAAGGCGGCGCCTTGAATGTGACGTCCAGCAAGGACTTCATGTGCTTGGAATTGTGGAAAATTCCAAATTATTCGACGAATATGGGTTTGGGAGAAGAGCATTCGGGAAGCGGATGACTTCGCAGGCGAAATCAGCGGTGCTAGTCGCACGATCGGTACGGTGACAGTTCTTAGCCGAGAGCCTCAGATTTTACGCCGTTGCTCCAAACCGTACTGAAACCAGCTTCGATACCCCGGGCTCCTGCATAGTCACTCCATACAGTACCGGCGCGATGCTCATCGTCTTCTTGCTGTGAGTGATGAGTACGAATTGCGTTTGCACGCTCATCTCCTTCACCAGTTCGGTGAAGCGGCCGATGTTGGCCTCGTCCAGTGGCGCGTCCACTTCGTCCAGGATGCAGAAAGGGCTGGGCTGATACTGGAAGATGCCCACCAGGAGCGCGAGTGCAGTCATTGCCTTTTCGCCGCCGGAGAGCAACAGCACATTCTGAAGTCGCTTGCCTGGAGGCGAGGCCACCACGTCGATGCCGCTTTCCGCGCTGTTTTCCTCATCAGTCAACCGCATCATGCCCGTCCCGCCGCCAAACAGTTTGCGGAACGTGACCTGGAAGTTCTCGTTAATCTTGTGGAATGCCTCCTCGAACTTCTGTCGCGAGAAAGTATCAATTTCTTTGATTGTGGCCTGCGTGTTCTCGATAGATTCGATCAAGTCCTTTCGCTGTGTATCAAGAAATGCCTGGCGTTCGGCAGTCTCTCTGTATTCTTCGAGCGCCATCATATTTACCGGGCCCATGGCATCGAGGCGCGAACGCATTTCCTGGCAGGCCTGTTCTTCTGCGGCAAATTCGTCGCCTGACACTCGGGGCAGAGTCGAGTCGGCCATCAACTCGGTACGTTGCACGCCCAGGTCGTTGACGCAGGTGTGCGCAAGATATTCAGCGTCCGACTGCAACTTGACTGCGGCGGTGGACAACTCCGCTTTGCGATCGCGTGATGTATCAAGCAGGCAGCGGGCCTCCCGCAGAAGTGAATCGAGTTCAGCCAGCCGGGCGCGCACCTGCTCAGATTCGAACTGCATCAAATCCGACCGGACTTCACACGCATTCCGCTCGGCTTCGAGATTAACCAACTTCTCGGTGATGGACTGGTTTTCCGCTTCGCGCTCAGTTCTCTCGGTAGCAGCCGATTGAATTTGAGCCAGCAGCGAATGCACTCGCGCCCCCATCTCCGACACGAGTTGGGCGATTCTTTCGAGCACCGATGCCGCTGAACGGTGACGTTCCTCAAGAGTGGCGACCTGCGACTTGTGTTCGGAAACCGTTTGCGCGGCCAGATCGCGGTCGCTACGGAGCGATGCCAACTTCTCTTGTCCGATCGTTGCCGCTTGATCCAGTTCTATGCGCATGGTTTCGATTGAAGCGATCTCAGCCTGACGCGCGATCACGATCTCTTCTTGTGCGTCGCGCTCCGCACCTAGCCGCCCAAGTTCCCGCTCGCAGACCTCGCAACGTTCACGTATCCGTACCATCTCGGAATCAATCTGCCGCAGGGCGTGTCCGGACGTCATCGCCTGCTTTTCGGATTCGCGCTTTTCCGCTTCCAGCCTTTCCAGCAAGGAAGTCAAATCTTTGATCTCGTGCCCGAGGTGCAGAACGCGAGTCTCCTCGTGGCGAAGGGCTTGCTCCAGTTCTCCCACTAGGCGCATAACGTCGCGCAACTCGCGCTTCATGGAAAGCGGCCCTTCCGCGCGCTGCTTGCCTCCGGTGACGGTCACGTTATGGAAGCACTCTCCACTCTTCGAGAGAAAAAAGGCATCCGGATTTTCCAATGCCAGATCGCGCGCGAATTGCGGATCGGGAACAATGTAGCCATCCCGCAACTTCGGCAGAATCACTTCCAGAGATTTTCCGAAGCCATCAAGCACCCGAATGGTGTGCTTGAGCGGAAGAATAGATTCATTCGGAGGCTCCGGCCTCCCCTCTGGGACTGCAAATGAGAAGCGCGCTTGCGAGTCATCTGGGTGCACGAGGAAAGTCGCTCGTCCATCCACATCCGAACGAAGCAGGCGAAGGCCTTCGTCGGCCGCGTCCCAGGATTTCACCACAATGTAATTCAACTCATCGCGCAGAAAGTCTTCGACAACGCCTTCAAATCGTGGGTCCACTTCCAGGAAGTCGGCCAACACGCCGACCGGAGCCTTCCCGCCCTGAAACACTCCAGTCTGGAACAAGCGCCGTACCGATTCTGTGGAATACCCATGCTCGGCGATAACCGCTTCGAGCGAGCCGCGCTTGCCCAGCGCCGAAGCAAACTCCGCGCGCAAACCGTCGAGATGGTTCTTCGATTCCGCTTCCTGACGCCGCTTGAGCTCCAGCAAGTCGCGGGTTTGCGCGATCTCTTTTGTCAAAGCGGAAAGCCTTTGCGAAACCGATTCAAACTCAATTGCGAGTTGGCCGCGCTCACCGCCAAATGTTTCTGCCTGGGCGCGAGCGGTTGCCATTTCGGTCTGGAGCCGCTGAGCTTCACGATCGGCAGCGGCCATGCGCTCTTCCGCTTGAGTGAGCTGGTTGCGCAGGTTGGAAAGCGACGCCACGGAATCAAGAATCGAAATCCGCGCCTGTTCCTGCTGTTGTTCGAGTTCGGTCAACGCACCTGCGGCGGAGGTCGCCTGCTGCCGGCTAGTTTCGAGTTCCTGTTGGGCCGCTGCAAGATCGGCGGCAGCCGAATCCAGCAACTGACGATTTGAATTCAACTCCTCTTCGAGCGCAGTCAGCCGCATTCGCGCCTGCGCCAATTCAGTTTCGGAACCGGCGGTGCGAACCATCAGCTCGCTGCATCGCTCCTCATTGTGCCGTCGCTGTGACAGGTTACGGTCCACGTCGAGCTTGATGTCAGCCAATCGGCTGCCGTTCTCGCGGATTTCGGTTTCAATCGCATAGCCCCGCCGAGTGCTCTCACCAAGCTCTAATTCCATTTCGTGCACAGATTCGGACTGACGGCGCATTTCTTCCGCCACCGCATTGATCTGCGAATCCAACTCCGCGCTCTGCCCGTCGAACTGCGCAAACTTGCTTGCCACCACTAGCCGTAGCTTGGCGCGCATTTCATCACGCAAGCGGGCGTAGCGCTCAGCTTTCGATGCCTGCCGCTTGAGCGAATTCATCTGCCGGGTGACTTCTTCGAAAATGTCGTTCACGCGGGCAAGATTCAGCTTTGCATCCTCGAGGCGTGCCTCGGCCAGACGCTTCTTGGTTTTGAATTTCGTGATTCCCGCGGCTTCCTCGATGATGGCGCGGCGGTCAGTCGGGCGGCTGCTGAGAATTTGCCCGATTCGTCCCTGCTCGATCAGGGCATAGGATTCCGGTCCCAACCCAGTTCCCATGAACAATTCTTGAATATCACGCAGACGGCAGAGTTTTCCATTCAACAGATACTCGCTATCGCCGGAGCGGAATAAACGTCGGGTAACCGCGACCTCGCCCGTCCGAAATTGTTGCTGGTTGAACTTGCGCCGACGGATTTTCAGAACGACATGCGGCGCACTTCCAGCGGAGGCGGTCTCTAGTGGTTTCGTGATATTGCGGAATTGCGGCGCAAACATCGGTTCGTCATCAGGGAAAGCAATTGCGATGACGTTGACCTTCGAGCGTGGAACCTCGATTTCCTCTGTCTTTCCCGGCTGCGCATCCTCAGTAATCTGCTCCACTTCCTCGGCTGCACGCGCCCGAATTTCGGCTTCGTCCCAGTCTCCGCCCGGCATTTCGTCGCGCAGATCGAGTTCCGTCGGATCGTTCTTGTCTGCGCCGTCGTAAACCTCGGGATCAATCAGCGACAGCGACACCTCAGCCATCCCCGTCGGCTTGCGGTCGCGGGTGCCGGCAAAGATGACATCTTCCATGCGCGAACCGCGCAAAGTCTTGGCAGACTGCTCGCCGAGCACCCAAGAAATGGCGTCGGCGATATTCGACTTGCCGCACCCGTTCGGCCCGATGATGGCGGCAATGCCATCGCCATGAAACTTGAGCTCAGTGCGATCGCAAAACGACTTGAATCCGAGAATCTGCAGCTTCTTCAGTTTGAGCAACTTGCACTCCTTGCTGACGTAGAACGTGTCGAATCGTGGGAGGCCTCCAGCGAATGTATCGAATCACGGGAGGGCACGGCTTCCAGCCGTGCCGTTAGAGTGCTTGCTGTGTCTGACGCAGCCGAAGGCCGACCGTGTCCAGCCGGACAAACAGCACTCCTCACGTTTGAGAGGCAACTCTCATGGGCAGGGTTTACCAACCAGATTCCTCCGCCAGTTCGCCGGATGCGAAACCGTCCCAGGCTGGATAGGGCGGGGCACAAATTAGAGCTACTGTACCGACGAAATCGGGCCTGGGTCAAGTAATAAAACACCATATCTTGTGGGTAACTCGTCCAAACCACGGCATTTGGCATCTGCTATGCAGATTCTGCGTGATTTGATCCTGTGGATCGGAGAGGAGGGGAGGATCGCGAGAGCGAAACTAGCCTAGCGCAGCCCCGAGCAAGAAGCAATCAAGAAACGAGCAGGACGTCGGTCCCTCCGCGCAGGTTTTCTCTGCGAACTTTGCGCCACCTTCGCGAACTTTGCGGTTAAAGACTTCGGGGTTTCCCGAGGGGGCAAAAACAAAATCTTAAACCGCAAAGTTCGCAGAGAAAGGCCGCAGAGAGCCCAAAGGCAATCGAATGCTGCGGCCCAAGCGGCTGACTAAGGCCGAATTTCGACCGGCGTTCCGTTGTCCACCAGTCGCCAGATCTCTTCGATCTCCTGATCGGTGACAGCGATGCAGCCGTCGGTCCAATCTTTGGCGCGATGCGCCGCGCCCACGAACCCGTAGCCATTCGGCAGGCCGTGGATGAAGATGTCTCCGCCCGGGGAGGCGCCCAACTTCCGGGCGCGCTCTTTGTCTTTCGCATTGGGATAGGAAACATGCAGCGAGCGATGGAATTTGCTCTGGGCGTTTCTGCTGTCGATGATGTAAACGCCTTCCGGTGTTCGATGATCGCCCTGTCGAGTCTTAGGCCCGACCGGGTCTCCGCCCAGCGCAACCTTGTAGCTCTTGAGCACTTGGCTGGCGTGCATCAGTTCCATCGTGCGGGCTTTCTTGTGAATGATGAGGCGGTCAGCTTGAAGTTGGGCATGCAGGTGAAGCGGTAGAACTGACGCTATCAAGACGAAACTGGCGGCTCGTCGGGAGATATGCATGGGCACTAGAAGAATCCCTCCGACGAGCCACACGGCGGTTGAGTCTCATAATTTGCTCGATCGCTAAAGACCTGGCTATTTCCCAGCGGGTACCTCGACTAGTGAGATATTTTCTTTCCGCACTAGGTCGTTAACTGCTGGCACATCAGTCGCAGCAATCTGCTTCCAAGCGCCGACCTGTTTTTCAAGCCGACGATGAAGCTGATCGAACACCGCCAACTCCGCCTGGGTTGGCGCAGCGTTGGTGCTCTCAATGATGTAGCGGAAAGAGTCGTATTGCTCATCCAGCATGTTGGGATAGCGCAGGTTCCCTTCTGAGCTCTGCATCTTCACCTGAATGAGTTCCTGTTCCACAGGAGCCATCTTTTTTTCAAGCTCATCGCAAGCGGCAACAACCGGCTTGCCCTTGTCACCTTCTTCTTGCAATCGCTTCTTCGCGACTTGAAGTTGGGATCGCACACCACGGAGCTGATTTACTGTAGTGTGCAATCCTTCGATATCGGCACGGACTTTCAGCTGTAAATCGAATCGCTTTTGCAGATCGCTTGGCGATGCCTTGACGCGGGGGTCAAGCTTGACCTCCAGCGGAACCGTCTGGCTCTTTCCGGCAACGGTCAGTTTCAGCATATAAGCCCCAGGCAAAACATACGGTCCTTGCGGTCCATTGCCTGCGTAGAACGCGCCCGGAAGCTCCGTTGGGCTTTCGTATCGCAAATTCCACGGGAACCGATTCATTCCCGCGGCCGTTGGCAGCAACTCCGGCGGGCGTTCCTGGTCTGGCCACTCCGGCGGCTGCTCGAATTTGTTCCTTGGTTTGCTGGAGTAATGCCGTACCGGTTTCCCCGCGCTGTCGAGAACATCAAGCGTGATCTCGTCCTTTGGCTCCGCTTTCAGATAGTAGCTAACGATCGCGCCGTTAGGAGGGTTCTCTCCGACAGGACGTCGCTTGTCCACCTGCTCGGGAAATTGCAGGCGATATGTTGCCGCCGGCTTGTATAGGATTGCATCCTGGCTGGCAAGTTGCGGAGTCAGTTGGCGCAACGGATTCACATCATCAAGGATCCAGAATGAGCGGCCATTCGTTGCTACTGCGAGATCGTCGTCCTTAATTATGAGGTCAGTAATCGGAGTCGTTGGAAGGTTGAGCTGTAGTGGCTGCCAGTGCGCTCCGTCATCAAATGATACGTATACGCCCAGCTCGGTCCCGGCGTAGAGCAGGTTCTTGTTCTTCGGATCCTGGCGGACCGCGTGAACGTAAGCGCCGTCGGGAATACCATTGCCAAGCTTCGTCCACGTCTTGCCGAAATCGCTGGTTTTATAAATGTAAGGGCGCAAATCGTCGTTTTTGTGGCGGTCGACTGCGGCGTAGGCTGTGCCCGCATCGTATGGGGAAGCGTCAATCAAGCTGATCAGACTCCACTCCGGCAGCAGTTTGTTCGAGGGCGTCACGTTAGTCCAGTTCTTGCCGCCATCTCGCGTTATGTGAATTAGGCCATCGTCCGTTCCTGCCCAGATCAGGTCCTTTTGCACCGGCGACTCTGCAACCGCGAATACGGTGTCGTAGTATTCGACGCTGGTAATGTCGAGCGTGATCGGCCCGCCCGATGGCTTCTGCTTGCTCTTGTCATTGCGCGTGAGATCTGGGCTGATGGTCGTCCAGCTCATACCCTGGTCGGTGCTCTTGAAAACCACTTCGGCTGCCGTGTAGAGCACGTCGGGATCGTGCGGCGACAGCGAGACTGGTTCAGTCCATTGAAAGCGATGTTCCAACTCGCCGGCGCCACGTCCCGAAGTGTCAAGCGGCCACGGAGAGATGCTTTCCGCCTGCTCAGTGCGCTTGTCGAAGCGAGTGACCACGCCGCCGCCATCGCCGGCATAGACGATGTTGGCGTCACGCGGATCAGGCGCGATATACCCGGCCTCGCCGCCACCTACGTCGTACCAGTCTTTATCTGAGATCACCCACTCATCGGTATCGCGGGTCGCTATCGCGATGGTTGTGTTGTCCTGTTGCGCACCGTAGAGGTAATACGGAAATCGATTATCGGCAATGACGTGATAGAACTGCGCGGTCGGTTGATTATTCTGGCGCGTCCAAGTGCGTCCGCCGTCAACGGAAATAGTAACCCCGCCGTCGTTTCCGTTAATCAGCCGGTTCGGATTGATGGGATCAATCCAGAGTCCATGATGATCGCCATGAGGCGCCGGAAGCAAAGCGAAAGTTTTGCCCCCATCTGTCGAACGGAACAGGCCAGTGTTGAGGACATAAACGGTATCGATGGCCTTCGGGTCGGCAAAGATGTGGGTGAAATACCAGGCGCGCTGGCGATAGCGCTCATCGTCATTAACCCGAATCCAGTGGTCACCGGCGTCATCAGAGCGGTAGAGGCCGCCCTTCTCCGCCTCGATTAGAGCGTACACGCGACTCGAATCGCCACCGGAGACGCTTACTCCAATCCTTCCCATGATGCCGTCTGGCAGACCATTTCCCTCTAGACGTTTCCAAGTCGTACCGCCGTCACTGGACTTATATAGTCCGCTGCCCGGTCCCCCACTGTCCAGACTGTACGGAGTGCGCATCACCTGCCACAGCGAAGCGAAAAGGATATTGGAGTTGTTGGGATCAAACACTACGTCAATGGCGCCGGTGTGATCATCTTTGAAGAGAACCTTCTCCCAACTTTTGCCGCCATCCCGTGTGCGAAACACACCGCGCTCGGCATTGGGACCGTAGGCATGGCCCAACGCCGCGACGAACACGATGTTGGAATCCCTGGGATCAACAATAACCGCGCCAATGTGCTGCGTATCGCGCAGTCCATTGTTCTTCCAGGAGTGTCCGCCATCGACCGACTTGAAAACCCCATCGCCGTAGGACATATTGCCGCGGATGCAAGCTTCGCCGGTGCCGGCGTAAATCACATTATGGTCGGAATCAGCAATAGCAATGGCCCCGATCGAAGAAGTCGATTCATGTTCGAATAGCGGCTTCCAGTTGACGCCGCCGTCTGTCGATTTCCATACCCCGCCTGCTACCGCGCCGAAGAAATATGTATTCGGCTCGCCCGGAATTCCGGTCACGGCCAGCGCGCGTCCGCCGCGGAAAGGGCCAATATTGCGCCAGTGCATGCCGCCAAAAAGCTTCTGGTCGTAAGTTTGAGCTGTAAGGGCGATTGTTGTGAGGGAAAAAAGCAGGATCAGGCACACTCTTCTCATGCAGAAGGTCTCCCAAGGGGAAGTGAAAAGCGAACGCCCATCGTACACTGCACAACGAAAAAGCTCCATGAGGGCATGAACCCGAGCTCGGCGAACATCGCCCGTCAAAACGCATCAATCCCGGTCACGCTCTGCCCAATAATCAACGTGTGGATGTCGTGGGTGCCTTCGTAGGTTTTTACCGACTCCAGGTTGGCCATGTGGCGGAAGATGGGGTACTCGTCGGCGACGCCGTTGGCGCCCAGGATGTCGCGCGACAGGCGGGCGCACTCGAGCGCCATCCAGACGTTGTTTCGCTTGGCCATGGAAATGTGTTGGTGCTGGGCCTTGTCCTCATCTTTGAGGCGGCCCACTTGCAGCACGAGCAACTGCGCCTTGGTAATCTCGGTGATCATCCATGCCAGTTTTTCCTGTATCAGTTGGTGCGAGGCGATAGGTTGGTCGTGGAACTGCTTGCGGAAAAGCGAATACTGCAGCGCGCAGTCGTAGCAGGCCATGGCCGCCCCCACCGCTCCCCAGGCGATTCCATAGCGGGCCTGATTGAGGCACATCAGAGGAGACTTCAGGCCTCCACTTTTCGGAAGAAGATTCGACGCGGGGATATGCACGTCTTGCAGCGAAAGGCTGGACGTCACCGACGCCCGCAGCGACCACTTGCCGTGAATGTCTTCAGCGCGGAAGCCGGGGCGGTCGCTTTCAACCAAGAATCCCCTAACGGTATTGTCTTCATCTTCGACTTTGGCCCAGATCACAGCCACGTCGGCGATGGAGCCGGAGGTGATCCACATCTTCTCGCCGTTCAGCACATATTCGTTGCCGACCTTACGCGCTCGTGTTCTCATGCCGCCGGGATTCGACCCGAAGTCCGGCTCGGTGAGGCCGAAGCAGCCGAGCTTTTCGCCTTTCTGCATTGCAGGAAGCCAAGTTTGCTTCTGCTCGTCGCTACCGAAGGCGTAAATGGGATACATCACCAGCGCTGACTGTACGCTGACGAACGACCGCACGCCGGAGTCGCCGCGCTCCAGTTCCTGCGTGACCAGTCCATATTCAACGTTCGACATTCCAGCGCAGCCATAACCCTTCAGGCTGGCGCCAAAAAATCCGAGTTCTCCCATCGGCGTGACCAATTCGCGCGGAAAGCGACCGGCGCGATTGCACTCTTCGATGATGGGGATGAGGTTATCTTCGATGAACTTGCGCGCCGTATCGCGGACTAGGCGCTCGTCGTCGGTGAGGAGAGTGTCGAAGGCGATGAAATCGACTCCGCGAAACTTAATGGCCATGACTGGGTTCTCAATTCTGTTTCCGCGGGCATGCGCTGGACGAGCGAGACCCCGTCGCTCCACTGATCAATTGGGATTGGAGCGGCGGGCGTCCCCGCCCGCAATGCCGGAAAGGGAAACCGTAAACGTTAGCAGGAGGCAAGCAAACCGGTCAAACTCTCTACGGTTGATTCGCGTCGCGCATCCGTATTTACAACTCCTTTACTTAAATAGACAGAGAGTGAGAACGAGAACGCATCTATACTTATACGGCTTCAAATGCGGAAGGGCATCAAAATCGGGCTTGGTATCGCGGCATTAGTTGTGTTCGCCTTGCCGTCGTTTGCCGTTGATGTGAGCTTCGCGGTTCCTCCCCTCGACCACGGCTTTCAACTTTTGTACAACTTGGACTTCGACCGCGCGCACAGCATCTTTGCCGCATGGGAGCAGAGCCATCCCGACGATCCTCTGGGTCCCACATGCGATGCCGCTGGTTTGCTGTTTTCCGAATTCAATCGGTTAGGAGTCCTGGAGGCGCAGTTCTTCGAGAGGTTTGAAAACCGCCCAAAGCCCAAAACTGATCCGGCAGTCCGTGCCCGCTTCAATGCTGCCATTCAGAAAGCCGAGACGATCGCGGAGGCACGTCTGGCCAAGAATTCGCGCGATAGAGACGCTCTCTTTGCTCTGACCCTTGTCAACGGCTTGCAGGGCGACTACGCGGCGCTGATCGAAAATCGGAATCTTGCCTCACTGCATTACACCAAACAAGCAACTCAGTGGGCCGATCAAACTCTGGCTGTTGATCCCGACTGTTACGACGCTCACATTGCTGGCGGCATCAGCAAATACATTATCGGAAGTATGGCTGCGCCGGTGCGTTGGCTGGTGCGTCTGGGCGGTGTCTCAGGCGATAAGCGGGCGGGAGTCAAGGAATTGAAGCTGGTCGCAGACCGCGGACATTATCTTGCGCCATTCGCGAATATTCTTCTAGCGATTGCGTATGTTCGTGATCACGATAAGCCGCGTGCGCGCGAGCTTCTGGCGTCACTGCGCGATCAGTACCCCGCCAACCCGCTGTTTGCGCAGGAAATCGCAAGGCTTGATTCTGGTCGGTGACGCTGCTTGTTTTTAAATGTCCCATTCCGCGACGTATTCACGAGACTCAGCCCCCGCATCTCTTGCTAATTTTCCACCGTTGCCCGATCTTCTTCAGAACCAGAGTGTTGCCGTTCCCGCAGAGGCCGCCGCAAACAAAACTGTAGGCCACAACAGCGCGTCGATGCTGCTTGTCGAAGACGATCTCTGAAAGCGTAAATAGGCCTGTCTCAAAGGCCTTCTTGACCGAGTCGTCCAGTTGATGTTCAGTAACTTTTTCGTGGTCGTCGATGGACTTCATGATGAGTCTTGAGGATCGTTCTTCTCGATTTGCTCCTTCTGTCGATCTCGTTCGACTAGGACCAGTTGTGAGTTACTTGTGACGAACAAATCGACCTTGTAGATCAGCGAACACGCAGCTTTCGTCGTTCCAGATCGATGTTCGTCACGCATGCTCTGTCGAAGAACGGATCAGACTGATCCAGAGGTTCCGTGGTACTGGAGACGTTGAGCAGTGCGTTGCTGTCTTTTAAGTAGTCTGCAATGACAGTGCGATAAACTGCTATCTGATCGCTGGTTAATGGCTCGGTACTAAGTGTCGCTTGCGGGGAACCATCTTGTGCTGGAGTAAAAGTTGATGTAACGAGGCTGACTATTGCCGCAGCCAACAAATAGCGTAGTTTAAGGTTCTTCATCGCGGAGCTCCTTACCGGGAATGCCAAGAATACTTCACCGTGTAAACAATCAGACACCGGAACCTGGAATCTAGTTTCCGTCAACCATGCCATGAGGTGAGTTTTTCAAGAGCTTTGCAATTTCATACTCCTTTAACAATTCCCAGCTACATTCCTTGTGAGATTCGAGGGGAGTCGACTGCTTTATACTGATTCGGGCAGCGCCGCCTGAAGCACACTGTCGGTGGCCTGCCACATTCGCTGTACTCTCCGTTGATTCCGTCATGGCACGCGCTTCCGTTGACAATCCGGCCTTTTACATTAACCGCGAGTTGTCGTGGTTGCAGTTTAATCATCGCGTGCTTGAAGAAGCGGAGGATGAAAATAATCCGCTGCTCGAACGCCTGAAGTTTCTCTCCATCAGCGCCAGCAACCTCGACGAATTCTTCGAAGTGCGAGTCGCGGGGTTGGTGCAGCAAATCGAAGATGGCTATACCGAAGCTGGTCCCGACGGCCTGACGTTGCTCGAAGAGCGCGATCTGGTTTCCGAGGAATTGCACAAGTTCGTTGCCGAGCAGTATCAGTGCTGGAACGACCAACTGCGTCCGCGGCTCTCGGCAAAAGGAATCCGGGTGCTCGGCCTGCATGAGTTGGATGAGAATGCCCGCGCATTCGTGGAAGATTATTGTGAGCGTGAGCTCGATCTGCTGCTCACGCCGGTGACGGTTGATCCAGCTCATCCGTTTCCACGAGTCATAAACAAAGCGTTGTGCGTCGCGTTCCTGCTGCGCCGCCGTCGTCGTTCGTCGCTGACTTACACCGGCGTAGTTACCGTGCCGCGAGCTCTGCCTCGCCTCGTGCGGCTTCCCTCTGAGGGTACGACCGATTTCATCTTCCTCGCCGACCTCGTCGCCTTCCACGCGGCCCGCATGTACAACGGCTACGACATCGTTTCGTCGGCGGCATTTCGCGTGACCCGCAACAGCAATCTTTATCTCGCTGAAGAAGAGTCCCGCAATCTGCTGGAGTCGGTCCGCACTGAATTGCACAACCGGCGCAAAGGTGACGCAGTGCGGCTCGAGATCGATGCCGACGCCGATCCGGAGATCACAGAACGGCTACGCACAAATTTTGGTCTGGAGCCGTGGCAGGTTTTTCGCGTAGATGGTCCGGTGAATCTCCCCCGGCTCTTCAATGTGTATGAGCAGACGGATCGTCCCGATCTGAAATTTAAGCCATACGTGCCGCGCGAACTGCGCCTGACGGCTAAGTCACAGGACTTGTTTGAGGAACTCCGCAGACACGACATTCTGCTGCATCATCCGTTCGACTCGTTCGATGCAGTGGTGTCATTCATCGAAGCAGCCGCCGAAGATCCCAACGTGCTCTCGATCAAACAAACCCTTTACCGCACCAGTGAAAATTCAATGATCGTCCGCGCCTTGATTGCCGCCGCTGCCAAGAAGGAGGTCACTGCAGTCGTAGAGCTCAAGGCGCGTTTTGATGAAGCCTCAAACATCCGCTGGGCGCGTGATCTAGAGGACGCGGGAGTTCAGGTCTTCCATGGGCTGGTTGGTTTGAAAACGCACTGCAAACTTTCTCTTCTGGTGCGCAGAGATCCGGATGGAGTTCCGCGCCGCTACGCTCACCTGGGAACTGGAAATTACAACTCAACTACGGCGCGAATTTATACCGACCTGAGCCTATTCACTGCCGACCAGGAAATGACCTCTGCCGTACATAACGTTTTTTCATTTCTCACCGCGTATTCCGAGCACTCGAGCTATGCGCCGCTCATGGTTTCTCCGGTGAATATCGCGGAGAACTCGCTGGATTTGATCGGCCGCGAAAGCGATCATGCCCGGCTGGGCCGGCCGGCACGGATCATCGCCAAGATGAATGCGCTGCTCGACAAAAACATCATCGCGGCGCTCTATCGCGCCTCACAGGCCGGAGTAGAAATTGACCTGATCGTGCGCGGAATGTGTGCCCTGCGGCCCGGCGTTCGGGGGATCAGCGACCGCATTCGGGTGCGTAGTATCGTAGGGCGCTTCCTCGAACACAGCCGCATTTTTTATTTCGCCAATGGCGGGCAGGAGGCGGTTTATCTCTCCAGCGCTGATTGGATGCCGCGCAATCTTTACGAGCGCGTGGAAACGATGTTTCCAGTTAGAGACCCAATGCTGCGTGACCGCATTCGACATGAAATTTTGGACGCATATCTTGCCGATACCGTAAAGGCCCGCGTCCTGCGCCGTGACGGTTCTTACGTTCCGGTTTGGCGTGCGGCGGGCAAACGTCACCGTCCAGTTCCAGGTTTCAGCGCCCAAGACTTCCTGGTCGCGCTTGCAGAAGGCAAACAGGCAGTAACGGCCATTCCGGTTTTGCCAGAGCGTGGAATTCGCCGGTCTGCACTGCGAAAGGCAGTTAGGAAGTCATGATCATCTACTTCGTCAGGCACGCCAGCGCCGGTCAGCACATCCCTAATCCCAAGAAGGATGAGAAGCGGCCGCTCGATGCCGATGGCATTGAGCAGTGTGGATTCGTGGGACGCGCCCTCGCCGCTCTGAATACTCAGCCTGATGTGATTATTTCCAGCCCGCTCAAACGCGCCACACAAACTGCGTCGTTGATTGGCAACGAACTTGGCTACGAAGGCAAACTGCAACTGGAGCCGGCGTTGCGTCCCGAGGCGACCCTTGCTGAGTTTCGTCGCATGCTGGAAAAGTACGCCAAGCACGAAGCGATCATGGTGGTTGGACACAATCCCAGCATTACGGAATTCTTGGCACGGATGATTGCCAAATCCGGATCCGAGGCACTACTGGATTTCAAGAAGGGTGCTGTGGCACGGGCTGAAACGGTCCGGCACGCCGCGACTCTGAACTGGTTCTTTACTCCGAAAATTGCGCGCGAACTTCAGGCAGCAGCCGTTGCGGCCGCAGAAAAATCGCACCCGAAGACTTCCCGGAAATAAGCCTTTTCTTTCTCCACCGCCCATAGCTCCAGATCAACACTCATCGGATGTTTCGGGACCAATACCAGATCAACGGCGCCTTCGTGGATCTTTACCCGCGACGTTTTCAGCGCGCCACTGCGTCCCAGGTTCAAGGCCCAGGCGAGGCGTAGCAGCAGGGATACCTTGGCAATCTGCTTTTGGTCAAAAGGCGGCAGCATTTTGATCGGTCCATCTTCCGCCGATGGCCGTGACTTTCCCAAATAACGGGCGATTGCGGCGATTACCTTGCGCTGATGCGGCGTGTAACCGAGGATTTCGGAATGAGAAATGATGTAGTAGGTGTGCCGGTGACGCCCGGTGCGGTTTACGAAGTCACCGACTTCGCACAACATGGCTGCCGCTGCAAGCCATTCTTTGTATTCCGGTGGCAGGCGGTGCACCGAGCGCAAGTCGGAAAACAAGTGCATCGCCGTTTCCCGCACGCGGGCGGCGTGCTGCAGATCAATGTGATAGTGTTCCACCGCCGACAGAATAGAATCCCGCCGCTCCGACTCGATTTGGCGTCCCGAGCGTGTTGCGTGGTCCAAGTCGGCCGCCATTTGCGCGAGCAGCCCATCACGTAAGCCGAGGGGCGAAAAACGGAACCCCAGGAGCTTGTAGCGCTCCATGAGTTCTGAATATACCGCAGCGCCAGCGATCACGATCTCGGCTCGTCGCAGCCCGATGCCGGGAACTTTTCTGCGTTCATCGAGTGACAGCCGAGCGAGCATCTTGGCAATCCTCCGCATTTGCAAGCGGTTCACTGTCATAGTTCGCTGACTTTTGGTCTGATACATAGCGTGGCAGACCTTCGCCAGGGCCTCCGCGGTGCCCGAAGTCGCTATCACGGCCTTGGGTTTCAGCCCGATAATACGGCCGGAGATCCTTCCTGCTTCACGGGCAATGAGACTGCGTAATTGCCGCATCTCGGACTTCCGTGGAGGGTCATGATGCAAGAAATCGTTGGTCAGCCTCACTGCGCCAAGAGGAAGGCTAACCGTCTCGCGGATATGTCCTTTGTTGGAAATGGTCAGTTCGCAACTGCCACCGCCGAGGTCAATCATCAGGGCCGGCGATGTATTCACCCGCAAGGTGGAGGTCAGGCCAAGGTGGATGAGTCGCGCTTCTTCCAAACCGGAGATGATCTCGACACGCCAACCGGTCGCTGAGCGGACCCACTCGAGAAATGCCCGCGAGTTGCGGGCATCGCGCAGGGCGCTGGTCGCCACCACCCGCACAGAATCGGCGCCGGCCTTCTGCGCTGCGCGATGGAAGCGGCGAAGAACTTTGACTGTGGATGCGATTGCCTCGGGAGAAAGAAATCCGCTGCGGAAGACGGATTCTCCCAACCTCGTGACCTCGCGGTCTTCGTGGATTTCGACTAAACGGTGTGACACCAGGCGGGAAATTTTGAGGCGGACAGAGTTCGATCCGATATCAACGGCGGCGAAAGTCGGCATTCAAAGACAGTGTACAGCCCGGGGAAAATGCCCCGGCCAAACAATGGAGGATTTCAGCGCTTTATGCCGCCGCGCTTTTTGCCGCCGGCTCAGTCGCCCCAGCTTTCCGGCCCAGCATCGGAGGAGCGGTTGCCGGTTGCGGTTTGGATAGTGACACAACAGCCGTCGTCATGGCATTGACCGCCCGTCGAAACCGCGCGCGGCTGATGTTCTGCAGTGCTGCAACCAATGACGAATCGCGCACCGTGCCAAAGAGCCGTTCCGCCCTCTGCTGCAGCTTCAAAACATCATGCCATTCGCCAACTTCATCCTGTGCGAGCTTCAGCTCTTCCACGAAAGTCTTCGCCTCAGCGGAATCTGCCGAGAGCTCGGCAAGATAGCGTGCGTGCTTGGCGGCAATGCGAAAAGCGTGCAATGTCTTCTCGGTCATCGGCGCTTCACCCGGTTTGGGCAACCGCTTAAAGGCCAGCTTGAGCGGCTCAATCCCGTCCAGCCTGATCTCGATCTGGGCGCGACGCAACCGCTTCCGCAGCTCTCGGACCCCATCCGCGTCGAAACTCTTTGCCAGCTTTCTTGATCGTCGGCGGTGTTCTTCTGTCAGAATCTCCAGCAACTGAGTGCGATGGTTCTGCCGGTCGGGGATCCTCAAGTTCTTTAGAAAGGCGAGTTCCACATCGAGGTCGCGCACCCGCCCCGCTCTCTTCCTTAGTCTTGAGAGAAGCTTCAGGAGTTTCTTCTGATTGCCCGTTTCCGGAAGCAGTTCCGTGAGCAAGGCCTCGACGCGTCGGCCGTTGGTGCGGAAGCGGTGAACATCTTCCGCCATCGAACCCTTGGCCAGACGTCCGATGTATCGGCTCATCCTGCCGAAGACGAGCCGCCCCTGCTTCTGTTCAGGGGTAACGGTTGAGCCGTCCTTAGTTGAGCCGTTCGGTCGCATACTTGCGGAAATCAGACTTGCAGAGACACGGGAAAATACTCGGATGGGTCCCTCGAGCAAGCAATTGTAACACTCTATTAACAATCCATCGAGGCCCATTCTAGCCTGCAAACATGGGTGTTTCGAGTTCTACGGCCGTCCTCCTTGGCCAGCGCTGGTCGCTGGGCCTTGATCCACATCGGCGAAGGAGAATGCGTAAGCCACATTCAAATACGTTTGCCCCGCTACCTCAACATACGGATAGATGAAGTAATTCAGCGGTTCTCCCTGCTGCGGAGGATTCAATTTCAAGTCGCGGCCGACCGAAAATTGCACTCGTTCAGCGTCATGTGCGCCGAAGAAGTAGTCTCTCTTTTCCTGGTGTTTCCAGGCTTCGGAAATGTCCACCGGGACCCATCCATTTTGCGGATTAAAGAACTCCGCCCAACAATGGTAGCCGGCAATTTCTCCTGGGCTCTTGTCGGGAGGCAACGAGAATCCCATCTCGAAACGTGCCGGGATATGCTGGGAACGGGCCATAGCGATGAACAGGGAATGAAAGTCAGTGCAATTGCCTTTCTTGGCATCGCAAGCGTAGAGAACGTCGCCGCGCCCCCACCCGGTGCCAGTTTTGTCATACCTTAGCGTGGAGAAAACGTAATCGTAGATGGCATGGGCTTTGTCGAGTTGCGAAGTCTTTCCGGCCGTGACCTGAAATGCCAGGTCGGCGGGAAGCCCTGTGATCGGCACAAGTTTATCCGGTCCCAGAAATTGTTCTGCCTCTTTTCTCTTCAAAGACACATCCTGAAGCCGGGGATGGTTCAGTCCCAAGGTCAAGTGCTCGTGACGAACCACGTCATACACAACTTCAAAGTGTAGGTCCGTTGCCTTGGCTTTTGCCGTTTCTGCGTAATAGATTTCGTTTCCGAAACGTGACTCGCGAGTCTTTTTCAGCGGCAAGTCTCCGGTCGCAGAAACCACGCGGACTTCTTGATAGGAATCGGCCTGTGCCGCAGGAAACCAAATGCGGACGCGCTCGCCTGCGGGGACCTGTTTGACGGTAAAACCGTAATGAAAGGTGACATGGCGAGCCGCCTGAGCGGATGCCAGAGTTGAAACTGCTAGAAATAGAAAGGCATTGACAACCAACTTGCGCAGCATAGTTCTTCTCCTGTCGGTGCAATTCAGTGAAAGATGAAAAGACACACACGGTGCTCAGAAGAAGAACATTCAAGTAAAGCCGCGCCGCACAGATCGCATTTGGACTACATATTATTATGGGGACGGACGGATTTCCACAGACGGGTCATCGATTTTTCTTTGCGCCCTTTGCAATTCTTATCGTCATTTGCGGCCACGCTCTGAACATGTAGGCCCAGATGCCCTCATCTGGGCAGGTGAGAACGCAAGCCCGTCGGTAAACCGCGAAGATCGCCAGGCTTTGTCTCGATTAGAATCGGGTGCATGGCTGCGGTTGTCGAGTGCCGTGATCTCCGGAAGACGTACGACGGCAAAGTCGAAGCCGTCCGGGGATTGAGTCTCGAGATTCGCGCAGGGGAATGTTTTGGCTTGCTTGGGCCGAACGGTGCCGGCAAGACGACAACGATTGAAATCCTCGAAGGCCTGCTCGAACCCACGTCAGGAACAGTCACGATCCTCGGAGAGACATGGAAGTCGCACCCTCGCGAGCTGCGCGAGAAGATCGGTATTTCTCTGCAGGAGACAAGGCTTTCAGAGAAGCTGACGGTTCGCGAAACCGTCGAATTGTTTGCGAGTTTTTATCGCGAACCGCGGCCGACGAGTGAGGTGCTGGAGGCGCTGCAACTCACAGAGAAAGCCGACTCCTGGGTAGGAAAGCTCTCCGGAGGACAACGCCAGCGGCTGGCAGTTGCGACCGCCTTAGTTGGATCCCCCAAAGTGCTCTTTCTGGACGAGCCAACCACCGGACTCGATCCCCAAAGCCGGCGCCAGCTCTGGGAGATCATTCGCGCATTTCAACAACGCGGGGGCACCGTGCTCTTGACCACCCACTATATGGATGAAGCCGAGCGACTGTGTGACCGGTTGGCGATCGTGGATCACGGACAAATAATTGCCCAAGGCTCTCCTGCGGAATTGATCGCGCGACTGGGCGGACATCACGTGGTGGAATTCTCATTGTCAGGAGACTCGCATCAGCCAGATGCTGTTTGGCAGTCGCTGCCGGGCGTGGACTCCGTGCGAAACGATGATGGATTAGTGAGTCTGAGCGTGAAAGAACCTCACCGCACGATTCCATCTCTGCTGTCGAAAGTTGAGGAGCAGTCAGCACAACTCGAACATCTGACCACCCGGCAGGCGAGTCTCGAAGACGTTTTCGTTCGGCTGACCGGTAGACACTTACGAGAGGACTGACGGGATTACCAATGCTAGTGTGGGGACGGGCGCCCTCGCCCGTCCAGGTCGAGCGAATAGCTCGACAACAGCGCGGAACACTGATTATGACTATTGCTCAACAAACACCTCCACAAGAGAGCCTGCGGCCGCAGTCGGCCGGCCCGCGTAACGGTCGCTGGGCTGGATTTCTTCAAGTTCTAAGCGTCCGCATGAAGGAACTGCGCCGCGAGCCCGAAGTCATTTTCTGGGTCTTTGGTTTTCCCATCCTGCTGGCGCTCGGCCTTGGGATTGCCTTTCGCAACAAGCCGGCTGACGCCATCCCAGTGGTAATCGTTTCCGGGCCTGGAGCGCAGGATGCGGTCGCGATGCTCCAACGGTCGCCGCCGTCCGCCATTCGCGCGGACGTGCTCGACGCACCCACGGCACTGCGAGGCTTCCACCTAGGAAAATACGATTTGGTTATTCAATCCAATGGCCAAGGCGGCTACGAATATCGCTATGATCCAGCCCGTCCCGGGAGCATCCTCGCCCGCGCAGTAGTGGATGACACTTTGCAGAGTGCTGCTGGCCGCAAAGATCCGCTTCCAACCTCGGCGACAAGCTCCAGCGAGCCCGGTTCCCGCTATATCGATTTTCTGATTCCCGGACTTCTAGGTATGAACCTCATGAACGCGGCGATGTGGGGTATTGGATTTGCGCTGGTGGATATGCGGCAGCGCAAGCTGCTCAAAAGGTTCGTCGCGACTCCGATGCGGCGTAGTGACTTTCTGCTCGCCCTGCTCAGCAGCCGGCTGGTATTGATGCTCATCGAAGTGGCGCTACTAGTCGGCTTCGGGGTGCTTGTTTTCCACATGCGCGTGCTGGGGTCGCTGCTCTCCATTTTGGTAATTGGCTCAATCGGGGCAATCGCATTCGGTGGACTTGGGCTGCTGACGGCGAGCCGCGCGCAAAAAATTGAGAGCGCAAGCGGTCTCATGAATCTCGTCATGATGCCGATGTGGATTTTTTCCGGAGTATTCTTCTCGAACGAGCGCTTCCCGGCGATGGTCCAGCCGTTCATCAAGGCCCTGCCGCTCACGGCGCTCAATGACGCACTACGGGCCATTATTCTCGAAGGATCAACTCTGGCTTCGCAGAGCGGGAGGATCCTGGTGCTTGTTCTCTGGGGCGGAATTTCATTCGCGCTGGCCTTGCGCTGGTTCCGCTGGACCTAGTCTTGGAAGTTGCTGAAGGTGCAACATTTCCACAATGCACCATGCACTTTCAGGTGCTCTCACCAGCCCTACTCGTGCTATGCTCCCTTCCGTGACTGGGCGTTAAGGCTTGGGGCTACGCGAAGTCACGATTTGTAGCGTCAGTTGTGTGTTTATCCGTTTGGGGCGCTGCACGTTTGTCTGCATAGGGAAGGCCACTTCTTCGCACATAAGTGACCGGCGCCGCGCGACGATGGCGCTCGGAAGGTACTTTGAGCCCTTGGGGTGCGAATGGCGGTCGCTCAACATCAAGATAAAGATATTTGCGTATCGTTTTTCGAGAAGCTCCGTCGCGCTGCGACTCGCGTTCTTCTGCTGGATTACGACGGCACTCTCGCACCGTTTACGCCTGACCGCACGCGCGCGTTTCCTTATCGCGAAATTCCCGAACTTGTGTCGCGAATCATGCGTCACGGAACTCGCGTAGTTTTCGTCAGCGGACGGCCGGCAACCGAGTTGGTCTTCCTGATGGGCATTCATCCGCATCCGGAAATCTGGGGGAGCCACGGTTCCGAGCGGCTTTTTACTGACGGCGCATACGAAGTGGATGCGCCCCCGCCGCAACAGCGCGCCGCGCTGCAAACCGCGATGCATTCGTTGCACGCCAGCGGGTTTGCTTCACGGAGTGAAACCAAGCCGGGAGGAATAGCAGTGCACTGGCGTGGGCTGTCTCACGACGAAAGAGCTGTGGTGGAGCAAAAAGTACGGAGTCTGTTTTCTTCACTAGTCAGCGATCACGGCTTGGAATTGCTGCCGTTTGACGGCGGACTGGAGCTGCGCGCGCCCGGCAAGAATAAAGGAGATGCGGTGGCTGCCATCCTGGACGAGGCCGGTCCAGAAGCTGCTGCTGCATATTTAGGCGATGACCAGACAGACGAGAATGCCTTTCGTGCCATCAAAGGGCGGGGACTTGCAATCTTGGTCCGCCCCGAGCCTCGGCCTACCATGGCTGATGTTTGGTTGCGGCCTCCAGATGAATTGGGTCGGTTTCTGCGGGACTGGCTGAAAGCCTGTGGAGCGGAAATATGAAGCTGCTTGAAGGGCGTTTGATCAATGTCTCAAACCGCTTGCCGGTGGAGGTCAAGTTTCGTGCTGGCCGTGCCCGGCTGAATCCCAGTGCGGGAGGCCTTGCGAGCGCTCTTGACAGCATCTGGCGTCACCATCATGGGCTGTGGATCGGATGGGCTGGAGCGGTGGACCCAGAGACGGCGTGCGCACTTCTGCAGAAGGCGGCACGCGGTCGCTCCTACGGATTCAAGCCCGTGCCTTTGACCCAACATGAAGTTTCTAAGTTCTACTCCGGTTTCGCCAATGAAATCATTTGGCCGCTCTTCCACGACATGCCATCGCGTTGCGACTTCGATCCCGAATACTGGGAGTTCTACCAGCGGGTGAACCGAAAATTTGCGCAATTGACCGCCGAAGTCGCAACTTCTAAGGACCTGATTTGGGCCCACGATTATCACCTGATGCTCATGGGCCGTTATCTGCGAGAAGCTAACTGCAGCGCGCGCGTCGGTTTCTTCCTGCATATACCATTCCCGGCACCGGACATCTTCGAAAAACTGCCGTGGCGGAAGACCATATTGCGCTCACTGCTGCAATATCATTTGCTCGGATTCCAGACTGATCGCGACCGGTACAATTTCCTGAGCTGCCTGGAACGAATTGTGCCCGAGTCGGCGGCTACGCGCGAGGAAAGCCACAACCTCGTAGTTCTTGAGAACCGCCGCACTACGGTCGCGACATTTCCCATCAGCATTGCCTTTGAGGAATTCGCCAGCCACGCCGCCAGCCGTGAGGTGGAAGAGGCCTCCAACCAATTGCGCCGCGAGTTGTCGAACAATTTCCTGGTCCTCGGCGTGGACCGTATGGATTACACCAAGGGTATTCCCGAGCGCCTGAAGGCGTTTCGAATTCTTCTGCGGCGCTATCCTGAGCTGCGCCACCGCGCCACGCTTCTGCAAGTCGTAGTCCCCAGTCGCGAAGAGATCCCCAATTACAAGGAACTGCGGCGGGAAGTCGAGCTGCTGGTGAGCCAAATTAATGGCGAGTTTACGGAAGCCGGGTGGGTTCCCATCCACTACATACACCGCAATTTGACGCGCAAGCAACTGCTTGCCTATTACCGTGCGGCCGATATTGCGCTGATCACTTCACTGAAAGACGGAATGAACCTGGTTGCTAAAGAGTTCTGCGCGGCGCAAGTTGAGGAGCGCGGCGTTGTGATTATTAGTGAATTCGCGGGGGCAACCGCCGAGCTGCAACATGGTGCCTTGGTGGTGAACCCTAACGATTTGGCGGGAATCGCCGAGGCTATTCATCGCGCCTGCGTCATGCCGGTGGAAGAAAAGCGCGCCCGCATGCGGCTGTTGCGGGATATTGTGCGTACCTACAACGTGCAAGGCTGGGCGGAATCTTTCCTGAATGCCACCCTACTCACTGATCCAAGAGCCGGGCGCGAAACTAATGGCTCATCCGGCGAAGAGCCTGGCCTGCCATTGACCGCGTCGGCGGCCGTACAAGATCACAGAATTGCATGAAATCGGCCTCCAGGCTCGAGGATCTGGCCTTCAGGTTCCAGAGTGTCGCGGTGTCTGCCGCGGACTAAACCGTGACCATCCGTACCCTTTATTATTTGTTTCTTGATAATTTCCGTCTGCGCGCTAGCTCTTTTCTTGAGTACATGCTGCGTCTGCACTTCTTCGCCCCACAGCAGCACGGAGCCGGGTCGCCGAGATCACCATCGTACAAGTTGTAGTCATAGGCGAGTTCTTCTCCCGCCGCGATGTTACGGATGGCGCGAATGATCACATGGCCCTTGATCTCGTCGGCCTCACAGTTGGGATTGCATGAGTGATTAATAAAGGCCGCGATACCGTCCCCATCAATCACATGTTCGCCATCAACCAGACCGAAGAGATAGGTTCGCGGAGAGTGCTCGTAAATGTCATCCGCCTGTGTATTAGTGAGGCGCGGCCCTGTGTACTCAGCGACGATGCTGCGCCGCGTCATAGGGGTGGTTGTGTAAACCCCGTCAGCGTGAATTTGTGATCGGCGAATGACCAGTGACATTCTTTGAGACTAGCACCGAGAATTGAATAAGCCGCTAGGCCACTATGCAGCTCAGTTCGGCGGCGTCTTCTTTAGCCGTAGGAACAGAGGGAACTTGTTCAACCGGAACTACCGCGCGCACCATCGCCCCTTTTGTACGGGCAACAAGCTCGAGCTCACCGCCCAACTGCAGCAACCGTTCCCGCATCCCCCGCAATCCCACGCCATGTTCCACTGGCAAAGAGCTCCCGTCCTTTTTCACCAATGCGGGAGCCAGTCCTTTGCCTTGGTCTTCAATTTCCATTACGACTTGGTCGTTCGAGCGTGTCAGCCGGATGTGCGCACTGGTACTCTCGGAATGCCGGTGCACGTTGGTGAGGCTTTCCTGCAGGACGCGGAACAGCGCAAGCTCTACATCCCTGGACATTCGTCCAAAGTCATCCGGAATGTCGAGCGTGGTTGCGATCTGACTACGTTTGGTGAATCCTTCGAGATACCACGGAATGGCGGACCCGAGTCCCAACTCCTCGAGCATCGGAGGATAGAGAAGATAGGAAATGGTACGGACTTCTTTGATTGCTTCTTCCGACAGGCGCACGCATTCCGCCAGTTGTGAACCTCCGGCTGGCCCGTTCCCGTTCAGGGCAACCGGTAGCGAGAGTTGCAGCGAATCCAGGCCAAATTTCAGCATCACTAAGTATTGCCCCAGGCTGTCGTGCAAGTCTCTGCCGATGCGTCTCCTTTCCTCATCCTGACCACGCAGCAGGTGAAGGGAAAGTTTTCGAAGCGACTTTTCCGATTCGTGCAATTGCTGCTCAGCCTTCCGCCGCTCAATGACTTCACTCTCCACCAAGCGGTACGCGCTTCGCAGCGACTCGAGAGCCTGCATCCTCTCGGTAATGTCACGCGTAACCTTGCCGAAGCCGAGCAATTGTCCGGAGTCGTCTCTAAGCGCGGTGATGACAACGTTTGCCCAGAATTTCGATCCGTCCTTGCGCAAGCGCCAGCCCTCATCTTCAAAACGGCCATCGCGAGCGGCAATCTCCAGCTCTTTCCATGGCTTGCGCGTTCGTAGGTCTTCCTCCGGATAGAAAATGGAAAAGTGCTTGCCCACAATTTCCCATGATTTGTACCCTTTAATGCGCTCAGCTCCAGTATTCCATGTGCTGATGTTGCCCTCGGGATCCAGCATAAAAATTGCATAATCACGTACGGCTTCTACCAACATGCGAAAGCGCTGTTCACTCTGCACAAGAGCGGCCTCGTTTTCCAGGGCCAACGCCTTCTGTTGCAGTTGCGTGACTTTGCGAAGGCGTTCGCCCTCGCTTGATAAGCCGGCAAAGCTTTCCGAGGGAACAACGCTGCTGTGCTCACCACAAATCTTCAGAAACGATTCAGTATGGTTCTGGCTGTTGAATGCCGAGATCTGGTAAGCGCAAAGCAGCGAAAAGGAATGGGTGAGTGCGAGCTGATTCCAGAGTTGCTCCAGCCGCAACGCAGCTTCGTACTGCCCAGTCGCCCATAGAATATTTACCATTTCCCCGAAAGCCACAATGCGGGAGTTCTTGCCCGCACCAGTCGAGGCCGCGCGCATGAGGCGAGCGCCAACCACGGTTGAGAAACGGTCCGCATCGGGCAGGCCGTTCACCATGAATTGCGACAAAGTTTCAGCGGCCTCAACTTGGATGTAGCGTTCTTGCTTTTCCGCTTTGGCAGTGTCCAGCCCACGCGCTCGCAGCAATGTCTCAATTGAATGGCGGTGCGCTTTGGTCGCGATTACGACCGCCGAATCGCCCCTTACCAAAGCTGCGCCCACAAATGCGCTCACCGCTTCCACCAGGTACTTGTCATCTTGATAAAACTGAACTATGTGGTCTCGGCCGTTTGAGTCAATTTGCTGAAGAGATGGGGGAGCGGCAATCAAAGAAGGAGCTGCTTCGTGCATAGGGTCCCGCGGATACAATTTGAATTGTCTAGACCAAACTACCGGCTAACTTGCGCAATCTGGGCTCACGCATATCTTCAAACAGCAAAGATCATAGGGGCTATTCGGGAATGGGTCTATACACAAAAATCTGTATTGGGAAAGGCTGTGTTGCATCGAGTCGCGCAGATGGTTCGGTGTCGAACAGAAATGGAGCGGGAGACCGGGATCGAACCGGCGACATCCAGCTTGGGAAGCTGGCGTTCTACCGCTGAACTACTCCCGCTCGGAAGACAATCCTGATTTTAGCAGCAGCGGCCATCGAGACAAGAGTCACGGGACGCAGGGGAATGGATCAGACAAAGCCTCGACACCCTATCGTTTTCTGGCTCGGAAATTCTGAGGTAAGAACTGCCGGACGTGGTCGTTCGAACCGGCGTCTCGAGGGGTTCAACGCCTGATCCAGCCACGTCCGGCTGGTCTGCAAGTGGGACGATGCTCGCACGTTTTCTGCTACCGATATGGGAAAGATTAATTTGTTACGAAATCGGAACAGAATCCTAGGACAAACCACTTAAAACGCAGAAGATGAAAGCGTGCAGTGTCCTAGAGCTTTCACTGCCGCAGCGGCAGATCCTTCAGTACGGCCTGCTGTCTGGCTACCAAGGCATGCAATCCCTGGCGCGCCAAGCCAATCATCGCCTCAAGCTGATTTTCGTCGAAAACGTGGTGCTCCGCCGTCGCCTGTAGCTCGACGAACTTACGGCCGGCGGTCATGACAAAGTTCATGTCCACATCAGCGCGCGAATCTTCTTCATAGCAGAGATCCAGAAGCGGCTCGCCGTCAACAATTCCAACGCTCACGGCTGCGACAAAATCTCTTAGAGGCACTGACGTCAGTGTGCCCGCTTCAACCATTTTTTCAAGAGCCAACCCCAGTGCGATGAATGCGCCGGTAATCGAAGCAGTGCGGGTACCCCCGTCCGCCTGGATTACGTCGCAGTCGAGAAAGATCGTACGCTCACCTAGCCGGTGCAGGTCGGTGACGGATCGCAGCGAGCGGCCGATGAGCCGCTGAATTTCGTGAGTACGCCCACCCACACGCCCTCGGGTGGACTCGCGTGCAGTTCGCGTCAAGGTAGAACGAGGCAGCATCCCGTACTCCGCGGTCAGCCATCCTCGACCGGTGTTGCGTTGGAACGCGGGCACAGTTTCCTCAACCGACGCCGTGCAGATCACGCGGGTGTTACCGACTTCAATGAGCACCGAGCCCTCGGCAGTCGAGATGTAATTCGGAACGATGTTGACCGGCCGCATCTGGTCCGGGGCACGATTGTCGGAGCGAAAGAACATGAGGGCGATTCTAGCAGGCGAGGCTGTGTGGCGCGGGCACACACGCCCGCGTGATTATTGACTATTGCGCCAACAATTGCTTAGCGAGCTCTGACACTTGTGACGCGTCATAGAAGCGGGATAGATCGACATGCCCGGCCAATGTCTCCCGCTCTTTGCCATTGACCACGATCTTCACGCGCATTAGGCCGGGAATATTGGAGGAAAGCGTCTGAATCATTGAGACCACCGTGAGTTCCTCAGCGAGTATCCCTGAGGTTTGTCCATCGACAAAGTCCGAATTCACATCAATGACCGCGACCCCAGAATCGACGAGATAGACGTCGCGAATTTCAGCGCCCGCCGCCAGGGAATGGCCCGAACCTTTTTCCAAGTAGATATTCAGCAGGCCACGCAAGAGCTCTTCCGCACGCTGTTGCCGGTTCGACGAGAGGGGGATGGAAATCGCCTGTGGACGCAGTTCTCCGGGATCATCGTAGATCACATATACGTTTACACGCTCGCTCGGTCCAGCCGGCGGCGGAGCCACATGCTGGGGTGCGCCGGCCCGGCGAGGGTTGGTAATTTCGCGGTGGCGCAATTCCCAGACGTAAACCGACATTCCCATCGCCAGGACAAATAAAATCGAAGTAGTGATGAGGAACTGGCGCGGAATCATGGCGCAGATTCCAGTTTTCCGCGCACGGATGCAACGCTGTTTGCCACCGCCGCCGATACCATCTGCTGATAGTCAGCCGACGCGAGCTGCGAGACGTTGCCAGTCGTGGGTGCGATCTCAATAGCCACGGCGGGGATCAAAAGGTTGTTCAGTGGCCGCAGCGAGGCGCTCAGGCTCCGGAGCGGAAACCCGGTTTTCTGTATCGAAGCCGTCATTTGCTGCTGTACCGCACGGCTGCGTGCCAGCGAAGCTGACTGCGCCTCTTGCCAACTTACGAACGGCCCACGGTTGTCTTCCCCTGAACTCAGTGCGGCGGTGTAAATCCGCATACCAGTGCCCTGGGATGTGGCGTGAATCGCAATATAGAGTGCAGGGCGAGCGGCGTTAGCCGCGGCCGCCCGCTGATCAGCTGAGAATGCGCCATCCGCCTCACGCACCAGCTGAACGGATATTCCGCGAGCGTTAAGTTCCTGCCGTAGTCGTCGCGCGAAGGCCAGCGTCACATCTTTTTCCAGGAGCGTCGGATTCAGCACGGCGCCGGATTCTATCCCGCCGTGGCCCGGGTCTATCACAATCAAGAACGGATGCGGTGTCAGCGGAGCTGGCGCGGTCGGTGCAGTTGCGGAAGCCGGGCTCCCTGTCTGTGCTGGAGCGGGGACCGCCTGGGTGACCAAGGCAGCCTTGAATCCTGCCAGCAGAATCACAGTGCCGAGCGCCACAAACCGTGCCCTTCCGCCAGCTCTACTGGAGTGCATATATCGTCAGGCCGCTCAGGAGCTTGGGATAGAAATCTGTTGATTTTTGTGGGAGCACCTCGCCGGCGAAGGCGATGTCGCGAATCTGCTGCATGCGCGCCGGATTCATCAGGAAAGCCACGTTCGCCCGGCCGCCGCGAACCATCGCCAGCGCCTGCTCGGCGTCGCGAATGTATGTGACATTCTGCTGATTGCGAATGGCTTCTTCAGAAATCCCTAACACCCGCTCCAGCAAACATTTGTGAAGTTGAACCACATCGAGCCCCTGCTGTCGCAGAGAAAGATTGTCGAAGACTTCGGATGTGGCATTGGGACGGCTGAGCAGAAATACCCTGTCCGGGGCGACTGCCAGCAGTGAAGTTCCCGTATGTCCGGCCTGGCGTAACATGGCTGTTGCCCGCGAAGAATTAAGCGATGGGTCCGCCTCTTCGACACTGAAGTAGCGGTCTGCCTGCTGACGGAACGCTTCCATCGAGAGCTCCGGCAAGCCGTGTACGACGCGATGCGTGGGAAGAATCAGCAGGCCGGGGTTGTCCATATTTACAAGTGTCATCATCGCGAACTCGTATGGGGCATCTGTGGTGTGCTGCTTACCTGCCTCTGCACGGTGCTCATTCCGATACGTCAGCGCCGTCTCATAACGATGATGGCCATCAGCGATGATCAGCTTCTTCTCGCGCATTTTTCCGCGGACCAATCCAATGATTCCAGGATCGGAAATCTTCCATACTTGATGTAACACTCCGTACTCGTCGTGCATCTTCATGGTAGGTGGATTCGCGCAGAGCAGAGCGGTATCAATTTCCCCTGCCGGATCGCTGTAGAGCATGAATATCTGCCCAAAGTGGGCGCCAGTAGAGCGAAGCAGCTCCAGCCGGTCAGCCTTGGGTTTGGCGAGGGTCTGCTCATGCCGGTGCACGACTCCGGCTGAGTAGTCCTCCAGTTTGCCCAATGCTATGAATCCGGTGCGCTCGATTTGCGATTTTGCGCCTGGCGGCGAGAACTGCTGAGTGTAGCGATAGAGAGAGGGCTCGGGATCCTGCTGGAATATTTCTTGCCGGCGCCAGTTTTCAAAGAAAGCGGCCGCCCGGGTATAAGGATTATCCGCGGGACTGTCGCTGGCATCGCGCTTGCCAAGGATGATTCTGACCAGGTTATACGGACTGCTGGCATAGTAACGCTCTTGCATTTCGGGGGTGATTTTGTCGTAGGGCTGGGTAGCAACTTGGGCAAGCGCAACCCTCGTTGTGTCATAGCGAAACGCACGGAAGGGTTCAACGACGGCCATTTGGGGAGCGCCCAAATTGTATCAAGGGACCGAGCTTGGCCAGGTCCGAAAGCGAACCAGTGTGCCTTTTCTGGACAAACTATTGCACAACATGCGAATCCAAGCCCATTTGAGGAAGCGAAGAGATTTAGGTGACAAAGTTTTAACACCAATTCTCCGAACATGTGCTAACATCCTCAGACGATTCGAGGATTATATGGCGCGCCAGAGCGGGCGCGGGTCCTCCAGACCCCGGGTTTTAATTCGCCAAGTCCCGATTCAAAAGCCATCTGCGCTGAGTTATCGTCCCAGAGTTTTATTCCCTGCTTGTACCGTGGTCGCGCTGTCCTTGTTGCTTGCAACCCCTTCTGCGTTCGCGCAGAATCCGGACGTTGAAGACGTTCACGTGTCGCCTCGGATAGATACACAAAAGAGCGATCGTCTGAACGCAATGGACGCGCAGGACGCAGTTCGAACCCATGCCTTGATGATCACCAAGAAAGTTGAATTGGTTCTCGTTCCTGTTACCGTGACTGACCCGATGAACCGACTGGTGACCGGGTTGGATCGGGAGAACTTTCAGGTCTATGAAGGAAAAGAACAGCAGGATGTGCGACATTTCTCGAGTGAAGACGCACCTATTTCTCTGGGCGTGATCTTTGACATGAGCGGCAGTATGAGCAGCAAGATTGAGCGCGCTCGTGAAGCCGTGACCGAGTTTTTCAAGACCGCCAATCCGCAGGACGAATTCTTCCTCATTGCATTTGCCGACAAACCGGAAGAGATTTCCGATTTTTCACAGTCCGTTGATGACCTGCAAGGGAAACTCATCTTTACGGTGCCCAAAGGCCGTACGGCATTGCTGGATGCCATTTATTTGGGCGTAAGCAAAATGCGGCAGGCGAAGTTCCCGAAACGAGCCCTTCTGATCATCTCGGACGGCGGTGACAATCACAGCCGCTACACTGAGGGGGAGATCAAATCGCTGGTTAAGGAAGCCGACGTAATGGTTTACTCAATCGGCATTTATGACCGCTATATGGCGACGACGGAAGAGCAATTGGGCCCGGCATTGCTGAGTGATGTCTCAGAACTAAGCGGCGGACGGTCTTTCACCATAGACAACCCCAATGACTTAGCAGACGTCGCTACAAAAATTGGAATCGAGCTACGCAACCAATATGTACTCGGATACCGTCCAAAGACCCCAGGGCATGACGGCAAATGGCATAAGATAAAGGTGAAGTTGATTCCGCCAAAAGGACTGCCGCCACTCCATGTTTATGCCAAAACTGGGTACTATGCATCTTCACAATAGCTTCCCCTTCAGAGTAATCACTGGAATCCTGTTTCTCATTTTTGTAGGTTCGCTGGGCGCGCAGAATGCGAATGCGCCTGTAGCCGGTCAAGCCGCCGCTCCCAGCCAGCAGCAGCCCAGTGCTACTCCGCAAACGCAAGCCCCGCCTTCAGGTCAAGGATCCACAAATTCAGCACCGGCCGCTCCCCCAGCCGGCGCGCAGCAGAATCCCCAAGGGCAGGCTCCAGCGGACCCGGGACAAGCGCCTGCAGCAAACGACAACGGTGTATTCGTCTTTACCGCCGAAGCCCGGGAGGTTACTCTGCACGCGACGGTTGTGGACGAGAGAAACCGTCTGGTGACGAACCTTGACAAAACGGATTTCGCCGTTTTCGAGAACAACCAGCCCCAGCAGATCAAGACGTTCCGGCAGGAAGACATTCCCGTGGCCATAGGAATCTTGATCGACAATTCTGGTTCCATGCGTGAAAAGCGCGCGGAAGTGAGCAAAGCCGCATTGAATCTGGTGAAGGCCAGCAACCCTGAGGATCAAGTATTTGTGGTCAACTTCAGCGACGAGCCCATTCTCGACCAGGATTTTACTTCCGACGTGAAGAAGCTGCAGGCCGCGCTTGAGCATGTCGAATCGCGCGGCGGCACGGCTCTATATGACGCGCTGGTTGCCTCCTGGAACGATCAACTTAAGAACGCTAAGCTGCAGCGGAAAGTTCTGTTCCTGGTGACTGATGGCGAGGACGACGCCAGTCAGGCGACCCTGGAAGAGGCGGTGCGCTTGTTGCAGCAGGAAAATGGTCCGACCGTTTATTGCATAGGCCTGCTGGGGGAGGAAAAATCTCGCCGCGCGAAGCGGGCGCTAGAGACGATTTCTGATCGCACCGGAGGCATCTCATTTTTCCCGCCCACGGTCGAGCAGGTGGATGAGATCAGCCGGAGCGTTGCGCACGACATCCGTAATCAGTACACCATTACCTACACTCCTACCACGCCCAAGACCGTCGGGGGCTTCCGGACTATTCACGTCGATGCTCATGCCCGTCCCTACAAAAAATTAACCGTGCGCACACGTAGCGGATATTATCCAGGGCAGGAGCGGCAGGGCGCTGGTGGCGGCAATTGAACTATTGAGTCATTCAGCGATTGAATCAGCGCACCACCCAGTCATTCCGCCACAAGCGGCCCCTCAATGATTCAATGGTGAAATGATTCAATGATTCAATTCCCCAATCTCCGTTGACGCTTTCCACTCAGTTCCGTACCCTGTAGGGTGCCTCTCCTCTCTAGCGCCTGCCTGCGTGTTGCAGACGATATTACCGAACTCGTGGGGCAGACTCCCATGCTCCGCTTCAGGCGTCTGGTACCGCCGACATCGGCGCAAGTCTTTGCCAAGCTCGAATATCTGAATCCCGGCGGGAGCGTCAAAGACCGGGCGGCGATCGGGATTATCCGGCGCGCGGAAGAGAACGGACAGCTCAAGCCCGGTGGAGTGATCGTCGAGGCCACCGCCGGCAATACAGGGATTGGGCTGGCGCTAATCGGTGTCAATCGCGGTTACGAAGTCGCCTTATTCGTCCCCGAGCGGTTTTCCGAGGAAAAAGTGAAGATCATGCAAGCGCTCGGAGCGGACGTGACTCGCACGCCGGACGATGAAGGCATGCTGGGAGCAATCCGCCGGGCGCAGGACTTCGTGGTGGCAACTCCGGGTGCGTTCATGGCCGGACAATTTGATAATCCCGCCAACCCCGATTATCACTACGAGACTACGGCGCAAGAAATTTTTGAGCAGATGGACGGCAAGATTGATGCGGTTGTGCTCGGCTCCGGTACAGCAGGAACCTTTACCGGAGTTTCGCGTTACTTGAAGCAGAAATTGCCCCGCGTGCTGACGGTGGCCATTGAGACCCAAGGCTCGGTACTTGGCGGCGGCCCTCCCGGCAAACACAAGGTTGAAGGAATTGGAGCCAGTTTCATTCCCAAGAATTTTGACGCCTCGGTTTGTGACGAGATTCTTATGGTCTCTGACAACGATGCCTTTCAAACAGTACAACAGCTCGCCGCCAAAGAAGGGGTTCTTTCCGGTTCGAGTGGCGGGGCAGCAGTTTTTGGAGCTTTGCAAATTGCACAGAGACTTGGGGCCGGGAAACGCCTGGTGACCGCGATTCCTGACTCGGCTGAAAGATATTTATCGAAGAAGATTTTCGAGGGCGGAATTTGAAAAGCAGTCGTAGGCTGTTGGTCGTTAATCGTCGGCCGGTCGAAACACTTCGAGGCACGGCGTCCTCGCCCGTGCTCGCAGTTGCTCCTTAATGCCGTAATGCCATTAATTCAGGAGTGAACAGGTGAGTACCAGATTGGACGAGCCTTGAAGGGCGGAACACGTTAGCCCAGGACGTAAGTCCTGGGTAAGCTAGACAATGATCAGAGTCCCGTAGGGATGGCAGAACGGTGATGTAACCTCGCCCGCAGGATTTGATTCGCAAGCACGTGCCAACACGACAGAGCAACGGCGAATGACGAACCGCCAACGACCAACGACCAACGACCAACGACGTAATTCCCCCGGCTTCGCCACCCGCGCCATCCACGACGGTCAGGAGCCTGATCCCTCAACAGGCGCCGTCAGTGTCCCGATCTACGCCACTTCGACCTACGTGCAGGATGAACTGGGCAAGCACCGGGGTTACGAGTACGCTCGCGTCTCCAATCCCACACGCGACCGATTGGAGAAGAACCTCGCGTCGCTTGAAAGTGGAGTCGCCTCCCGGGTCTTTGCCAGTGGCATGGCAGCCATCAACGCGATCTGCGCGATGTACAAGAGCGACGATCACGTCGTTTGCGGACACAACCTATATGGAGGCGTTCCGCGCCTGTTCGATCAGATGCTCGCGGGCTATGGCTTCGAATTTACTTATGTTGATACGTCGGACGCGAAGAACGTCGAGCGGGCCATTCGCAAACGCACCCGCATGGTTTACGTGGAGACTCCCACCAATCCACTGATGTCCATCAGCGATATTGAAGCCATAGCTAGCATCACTCGTCGCAAAAACATTGAATTGGTAGTAGACAACACTTTCATGTCGCCATATTTTCAGCAGCCGATTGCACTCGGCGCGGATATGGTGGTCCACTCCACAACCAAATTTCTGAATGGACATAGTGACGGCCTGGGAGGAGTGGTTGTGTGCACGCGTCAAGATCAAGCCGAGCAGTTGGGCTTTGTGCAAAAAGCGGCGGGCGCAATTCTTTCCCCATTCGAGTGCTGGCTGGTGTTGCGAGGAACGAAAACTCTGGCTGTCAGGATGCTGCAGCACGATTGCAATGGCCGCAAAGTCGCGGAATTCCTGGCTGGTCACAAGAAAGTAAAGAAGGTCTTCTACCCTGGACTGCCTGATCATCCTCAGTACGATTTAGCCAAGCGCCAAATGACCGGCTTCGGAGCGATGATCACGTTTGAGACTGGATCTCTCGCCAATGCCGCAAAGATGCTGAAACGCGTGCGAGTATGTACGTTGGGCGAATCGTTGGGCGGAGTGGAAACCTTGATCTCGCATCCCGCCACCATGACCCACGCCGCTCTTGGAGAAAAGGGAAGAAAGCATATTGGCATCACCGATGGCATGGTGCGAATCTCCGTCGGCATCGAGGACGTGGACGACATCGTTACTGATCTCAATCAGGCGCTGAGCTAACCTTTCTGCAACAGGCCCAACTCTTGAGCGGTGGAGGCGCGGGCGCCCTCGCCCGTGCTAGAACGCCAGTGCTGCTACAATCCCCCGCATGCAACGCGTCCTATTGCTCTTGATCGCCGCATTTCTCACCCCGCTCCAAGTGGGCGCCCAGCAACAGCAATTCGCAAATCTGGGCGACTTCAAACTGGAAAGCGGCGAAATGATCCGCGACTGCCGCATTGGATTCCGCACCTTCGGCCAATTAAATGCGGATAAATCCAATGTGGTCCTGCTTCCCACATGGGCAGGCGGAACCACTGAGCAATTGGCTGGAAATGTCGGCTCTGGCAAGCTAGCGGATAGTTCCAAGTACTACATCATTCTGGTTGATGCCCTCAGCAACGGAGTCTCCTCTTCCCCATCGAACAGCACACTGCAGCCGCACATGCGGTTCCCGAAAATCACCGTCGGCGATATGGTCAACACGGAACACGAACTGCTCACAAAGTTTTCGCATATTGAGCACGTCGAAGCCGTGATGGGAATTTCGGTGGGGGGAATACAAACTTTTGAATGGATGGTTCAGTATCCCGACTTTATGGACAAAGCCATTCCAATTGTTGCCTCACCGCGACCCGCGCCGTATGACCTGGTGCATATGCAAACCCAGATTGATGCAATCGAAAATGATCCAGACTGGCATGGCGGTGACTACGCGAAGAATCCGGCCCGCGGCGCGGAGTATGAATTCGGCGCGATCCTTCTGAGTACACCTGCTCACTACAACCAGACCCATTCGCGCGAACAGGTGCTGAGCGAGATCGCACACGCAAAGAACTCAAACAAAGGTTCCGATGCGAACAACAAGATTCGCCAGTCTCAGGCGATGATGGCACTCGACATCTCCCGTTCATTTGGCAGTTCGATGGAGAAAAACCGCCGCCCTTGTCAAAGCGAAGACGCTGGTGATCGTCGCAAAAGAAGACCACGCAGTGACCCCAGGACCAGCGACAGACTTTGCGCATCTGATGCATGCCGAGTTTCTCCAAGTGGATGATGGCTGCGGCCATCAGTACTGCGATGGGGAACGTGTTCGCAAGGCTGTGGCGGACTTTCTGGAGCGGTGATCACAAATATGGGACAGTTCGGCCTGAAACGCCCATCGCTCGGTGCAATCGCTATCGGGGCAATTCCCTTCATCGCGACATGTTTTACGGTGTCGCTGTGGGACCGAATCTATCCCATGGTCTTGGGCATGCCGTTCAATTTCTTCTGGCTGGTCTTGTGGATCTTGATCACTCCACTCTGCATGTTGCCTGCCTACCGGCTCGAAGTCCCGCCAGCGGCTAAGCCGCCTACTTCCGAGCCGGAAGGCGGCGTCCCGTGAGCGAAAACGTCATTGCACTGAGCATAATCTCCGGCATCGTTGCCGTGGGGGCCGCCACTGGCTTCTATGCCGGTTCCCGCCACAAGATGGACCTGGAGCAGTGGACGGTCGGCGGCAGGGGTTTCGGCCTGGTGCTGGTCTGGCTGCTCATGGCAGGTGAGGTCTACACCACCTTCACATTTCTCGGGGCCAGCGGTTGGGCATATTCCAGGGGCGGGCCAGCTTTGTACATCCTTGGCTACCAGCCGCTTTGGGCAGTGGTTTCGTTCTACATATTGCCGCAAATCTGGGAGGTGGGCCGAAGATATCGGCTGCAAACGCAGGCTGATTTTTTTTACTTGCGATACGGAAGCAAATATCTTGCCGCCCTCGTCGCTCTGATCGGGTTTGTGTGCATTATTCCTTATCTGCAGTTACAGCTCACAGGCTTGGGCATCATCGTCGAGGTGGCAAGTTTCGGCAGCATCGGTCGCGCCCCAGCGATGATAATAGCTTTCGCGCTGGTGGCGGCGTTCGTACTTGTCAGTGGCGTGCGTGGAGTCGCGTGGGTCAGCGTAATAAAGGATTTGCTGCTATTGTCGGCAGCGCTGTTTATCGGAATCGCGGTCCCTTACATTTATTTTCACGGCATCGGGCCGATGTTCACTGCCCTCGCGCATGCCAAACCTCAGCACTTGGTCATGCCAGGCGCCACGAAAAACCTTGGCCATGCTTGGTATATGTCCACGGTTCTGCTGACTTCGCTAGGGTTCTATATGTGGCCGCAAGCATTTGCCGCCAGCTTTACCGCCAAGAGCGGCGATACTCTGCGCCGCAACGCAGTGATCATGCCGCTCTACAGCATCACTATGCCGTTGATGTTCTTCGTGGGCCTGACGGCGATTCTGGTACTACCCGGGCTCAGCAATGGCGATCTTTCGCTGCTCACAATCGTGCGAAAGACCTTCCCGGCTTGGTTTCTTGGCCTGATCGGCGGCGCTGGAGCTCTCACAGCAATGGTTCCGGCTGCAATTCAAATCCTGACTGCGGCAACTTTGTTTGCCAAGAACCTCTATCGTCCCATCTTCGCGCCCGCCATGACCGATCAGCAGGTCGCCAGGCTCGCGAAAGCTATGGTGTTGATCATTACCGTCGTGGCGGTAGCTTCAGCTATCTACAGCAGCACGACACTGGTATCTCTCTTGTTGCTGGGGTACGCGGGCGTGACCCAATTTTTTCCGGGCGTGGTACTGGGCCTTTATTCAAAACGGGTGACCAAGACCGCTGTATTCTCGGGATTGCTGACCGGTATCACTGTGGTCGCATGCCTGGTGCTGAGCAAAAGAGATCCCTTCATGGGCGTGAATGCAGGATTTATCGCGCTGTGCTGCAACTTCGCAGTGGCCGGGGTCGTGAGCTTGCTTACTTCCCCAAATGAAAACGTATTTGGATCGGAATTCGCCGCATCCGGTGCCTCGCAGTCCTCCGATAATTAGATCGTCTTGTCTTTCTGTATTCGCTGAATTCGGCTATGCTCGGCCTTTTTCAGGCGTTAAATAACCCGTTCTTCCACGAGTTTCGCTCGACACTCAGAGCTCGGCAACTTTCGGTTTCCCACTGTGTTTGTAATACCAGAGGCCACAAGGCCCAAAAAATGGAGAGGCGATATGCGACGACGAATTGTTTCTTTGCTGTGCTTTGCAGTGCTGGGATCGGCTTTTGCTTTAGGACAAGACTTACGAAATGACCGACGTGATCTTCGCCAGGACCGGCGCGACCTGCGCCACGATCGAATTGACCGCCGGCAGGACCGGCGCGATTTCCGCAGCGATAACCGCGACCTTCGTTCAGACCGCCGCGACCCCGCAACGACTTTCGCAATGGCGACCGCCGCGATGCCGCCCGCGACCGCAGAGATATTCGCAATGACAAACGTGATTTGAGAGGTGATCGGCGTGATCTGCGTTCCGACCGCCGCGATATGCGTCATGATCGGAGAGATCGGCGTTCTGACCGGCATGACGTACATCGCGACCGCAGACCGCGTGGGTGAAGTGAGTTTTTAGGGGGAGCAAACAAGAAGCGGCAGGAGTCATCCTGCCGCTTTCTTGCGTACTAGACTTGACGCGGAGCTCAATCTTGATGCCGGAGACGCCAGAGTCCGGATCACAACCAAAGTCGGTCGCAACAGAGTCAGCGTTGCAAGTACAAAGAGGTGAGCCGAGCCGCAAAGCGGCGGAATAGTGCAGCCCAGGGCGCAAGCCCTGGGTTGGTTGCACAAATGCGAGCCCCAATGGGGCGAAAGAAAGAAACTCCCCGCCTTATGTGGTCTAGTTCGGGGCGATTCTTCCGCCCTTTCAGGGCTTGCTCATCGCCGCTCGACCCAGGGCTTACGCCCTGGGCTGCATTATTCCGCCGCTCTGCGGCTCAGAGTCGTCAGTCCCCTCTTGTGATTACCGCCTTGGAATTACAACGTGGCGTCTTCAAATCGAACCCTTCAAATCGAATCCGAAATCCACTTCAAATACTCCGCGCTGCCGCTCTCAACCTGGATCGCGATACACTCCGGCACTTCGTAAGAGTGCAGCTCGCGAATCGCCGCCGCTACTTGCTCTTCCCGCTCCTTCACAGTTTTGATTAGTAACAGATATTCGTCTGCGTGCTCGACTTTGCCTTCCCATCTATAGACGGACTGGACTCGCGGAACGATATTTACACAGGCCGCCAACCGTCGCTCGACGAGGGTCTCAGCAACCTTGCGGGCTTCGCTTTCCGATCCAGATGTACTCAGGACGAGCAGTTTATCAGTCATATAGAATCAGCCTTTGATGATCAGCATTTGCCACTTAGCGTTTGGCTGAAGGGCTAAAAACTAAGCGCTAAATACTCACCGCAAGAGAGTTCTCCATGCCTACCCCAATCAAGTTTGGCACATCCGGATGGCGCGCGGTCATGGCCGAGGAGTTTACTTTTGCCAACGTGCGACGCGCTGTCAACGGAATCGCGCGCTATGTGAAGTCGCAACGTCCGGAGGGAGCGCGCATCATCGTAGGGCGTGATCCTCGGTTTCTGGGAGAAACTTTTTGCTCGATCGCCTCCGACATCCTCGCCAGTTATGGAATCACCCCACTTGTCATCGGTGAAGCCGCGCCCACTCCCTCGATTTCTTATGCCGTGATCCACGAAAAAGTTGATGGCGCGATCAATTTCACCGCGTCGCACAATCCTCCCGAGTACAACGGGATCAAGTTTTCTACGGCTGACGGCGCGCCCGCACTTCCAGAAGTTACTAAACAAATCGAGAAGGAAATTCTGTCGGCTGACGGTGTTCCTAACCTCAACCGAGCTGCCGCTCAGCCTCTCGATTGCAAGCCTGCGTACCTCGCGCGTTTGCGCGAAATTATTGATTTTTCTGCTATTCACAAATCCGGGCTGCGCGTGGTCTTTGACCCGCTCTGGGGCGCCGCGCGTGGCTACTCCGATTCCCTGTTGAACGAAGCCGGGGTTCAGGTCGCTACTGTCCATGATTACCGCGACGTCCTCTTCGGCGGGCATGCTCCCGAGCCTGACGACCACCTGCTGGAACCCATGCGCGGGAAGATGCGCGAGATCAAGGCGCATATCGGAATCGCCACCGATGGCGATGCGGACCGCTTCGGCATAGTGGACGAAGACGGAACTTTTCTTCAGCCGAACTACGTTATCGCCCTTCTATTCGACTATCTAGTCGAGAGTCGCGGGTGGAACAACGGCGTCGGCAAGTCGGTTGCGACCACAAATCTTATCGATGCCCTCGCGGCTTATCACAAGGTCGAGCTCCATGAAACCCCAGTGGGGTTCAAATACATCGGAGAGTTCATCAAGCAGGACAAAATCGCGATCGGCGGTGAAGAAAGTGCGGGGCTATCCATTCGTTACCACGTCCCCGAAAAGGACGGCATCCTGGCCGGCCTGCTATGTTGCGAAATGGTGGCGTGCCGCAAGCAATCCCTGGGCCATCTGCTGCAGGAGCTATTTGACAAAGTTGGTTCCTTTTATCCGGTTCGCGAGAACTTCCGCTTGACGCCGGAAGTGAAAGAGAAGTTTACTGAAAAGTTACGCCTTGATCCGCGGAACTTTGCCGGACACCAAGTTAATGAAGTTGTCCGCAAGGATGGTTTGAAGCTGGTTCTTGATGATGGTTCCTGGGTTTGCTACCGGCTTTCCGGGACAGAACCTGTGGTCAGAGTGTATTCGGAAGCGCCAAGCGAGCAGGAATTGCAGAAATTGAGCGCGGCTGCCAAGCAATGGATTTTCGAGTAGGGTTCCGCAAAATCCGCGTTCTACCTTCACCGGAAGTGAGATTGCGCTCGCTTTCGCAAGGAGCCGACCACGCCGAAGCCTGGGCCGAAAAAGCCCGTGCCAAGGCGGAGCCAATCGTAGAAAGGTTGTATTCTCTTCGCACACGCTTGGCCACTGTGGCTGTTTCAGTCCTAGCAGTGTGGCTCTTTGTTCACGTGATGTTGGGCGCCAATGGCATGGTTGTCTATCGCACCAAGCGGACTGAGTTTCAACAACTGCAAAAGGAAATCGGCCGGCTGCAAAGAGACAACGCCCAGTTCTCCGGCCAAATTGAGCGGCTCAAAACCGACCCGAAGCGAATCGAAAAGGAAGCTCGCGAGCAGTTCCACTATGCTCGTCCCGGGGAAGTTGTCTATGTTACGCCCGAACCTGCCACTCCACAGGAGCCAATGACTCATTCCGCCAGCAAATAGGAATTCATTTGGGGGCAGGTGCCCTCACCCGCCCTGCGGAGCGAAGCTCAGGACCGTCACGACGCCCAGGTTAACAATCCAAGACTCCCACTGTGGTATATTTCGGGCGCATCGTGGTTTGCCTCTTGTCCAGTTCCCTTCTTGATACAGTGAGGCTCCTGGCAAGGGGGAACTCACCTTGTGAATTGCGGCTCAGCCCGCAAGAATTGAGGAGGTATTCGCCATGAGAAAGCTGTTGCTTATCTGTCTTGCTCTCTGCGTCATGTTCATGCTTGTCGGTGTCTCGGTTGCCGCGGACAATACTACCGTCAACGGCTACGTGTCCGATTCTAAGTGCGGCGCCAAAGGTGCAAACGCCAAGGCCGCCGAGTGCACGAAAAAGTGCATTAAAGAAGGAGCAAAAATGGTCGTAGTCACGGACGGCGACCAGAAGGTGCTCACAGTTGATAATCCAGAAAAACTCGAAGGCCATGAAGGCCATCACGTCGCAGTCACCGGACAGGTGACCGGGGAGTCAGTTCACGTGGAAAGCGTGAAGATGATGTGAAGTGAATTCAAGATTGAAAAATAGGGCGGCGCTCAGCCGCCCATTTTTATTTCTCCCACTAAACATGTGGGGGTAGAGCTTGCCCTGAGCGAAGTCGAGGGCGCCCTCACCTGCCCAACCCAAACAGCTACCGCACTACGCCTTCCAAAGGCGAACTCGCCGTAGCATAAAGCTTCTTCTCCATGCGTCCAGCCAAGTACGCTTGCCTTCCCGCGACCACTGCATGTTTCATGGCTTCCGCCATGAGCACCGGATCTTGCGCGCCGGCGATACCCGTATTCATCAGCACCGCGTCCGCACCGAGCTCCATCGCGACAGTTGCATCTGATGCTGTTCCCACTCCCGCGTCCACGATCAGCGGCACCCCGGTGATCACTTCGCGCAGAATCTGGAGATTCGCGCGGTTCTGAATGCCCAGCCCACTGCCGATGGGCGCGCCTAGAGGCATGATGGTTGCCGCGCCTGCGTCCAGCAAACGCCGGGCAAACACCACATCATCGGAGGTGTAGGGAAGTACGGTGAATCCATCTTTCACCAGCACACGCGTAGCTTCCAGCGTGGCTTGCACGTCGGGATAAAGCGTCGCTTGGTCTCCAATGACTTCGAGCTTCACCCAATCGGAGATACCGACTTCGCGCCCCAGTCGTGCCGCGCGAATTGCTTCATCCGCCGTATAGCATCCTGCCGTGTTGGGTAGCAGAAAGTATTTCTTCGGATCAATGTAGTCGAGCAGCGATTCCTTGCTGCGGTCCAGATTCACCCGCCGCACTGCGACGGTGACAATCTCAGCGCCGCTCGCAACTAGAGCGCGTGCGGTCTCCTGAAAAGACTTGTACTTTCCCGTGCCGACAATCAACCGCGAGTTGAACTCCCGCCCGGCAATGATTAGGGGATCAGACATGCCACTATTGTAATCCGCTGAAGGCTTCACCACTGAGATACCGAGACCCAGAGAAAACAATTCCTTTTAGCCGTCTTCATTCTCTGTACCTCTATGCCTCTGTGGTGATTCAGGACTTGTTGCACGCTCCGCATACATCCATTCAATCTGCTCCCGGCAATGCTCCTCCACCGCCCGTCGCTTGATCTTCAAACTGGCGGTCATCGTCCCATTTGAGGGAGAGAACTCCTCTGACAAGAGGGCGAATTTCTTCAATTTCTCAAACTGTGCGAGATTCTGGTTCAACTCGCCGATGATCGTTTCGTAACAAGCCAGCACCTGGGCATCTGTAACCAGTTGCTCTCGTGAAGAACATTCCACGCTCTGTTCACGTGCCCATATTTCGAGCGCTGCAAAGTTGGGAAGAATCAACACCGCAGGAAATTTCCGCTTGTCTCCTACCACGACCGCCTCAGCGACCAGCGGATGATGCTTGAGCGAGTTCTCAATCGGTTGCGGCGCTATAAATTTTCCGCCCGAGGTCTTCAACAAATCTTTTTTGCGATCGGTGACATAAAGGAATCCGTCCTGATCAAGCCGTCCAATGTCGCCGGTCTTGAACCAACCGTCCACAAACGCGTCTCGCGTTTCTTCCGGCTTGTTCCAGTAAGCCTTGAAAACCGACGGCCCGCGCACCAGGATTTCTCCATCGTCAGCGATGCGAACCTGCACATTTCCGAGGGGCTTACCTACACTTCCAATTCGGTGCGCCGCAGGAGTGTTTACCGCGATCACTGGTGAAGTCTCGGTCAGGCCATATCCCTCGCAAATGCGGATTCCCACATCCGCGTACCACTCCGCGAGCTCGCGCCCTAGCGGCGCGCCCCCGGAGATGAAAGTTTCAACGCGCCCGCCAAGCCCCGCGCGAATCTTGGCGTAAACCACTCGATCCGCCAATTTCCACGCAAACGAGCGAGGTGTTTCGCCTGCAAGAATCTCTCTTCTGTGGACCCGGCCGGTGTGTAGAGCCCACCGATAGATCTGTTTCTTGGGAAACTTTGTCGCGTTCAGTTCGACTTGGGTATGGACTTTTTCATACACGCGGGGAACGCTTAACAAAATATGAGGACGGACATCCAACAATGCTTGAGAAAGCTGATCAATCTGCGGCAAATGCGCCAGAGTCACTTGCCGGGAGAGCAATCCAAGGTCCACGCATCGAGCTGTGACGTGCGAAAGCGGAAGAAAGGAAATGCTTGAGAGGCCGGCCTGAAATCCAAAATCATCGCAAAAATAATTGATATTCGAGGCCATGTTTCCGTGAGTCAGCATTACCCCCTTAGGCGTGCCAGTCGTGCCGGAAGTGTAAATAATTGTCGCCAGATCATCAGCCGCAATGCTTCGGCCTGCGGACTCGATCTGCTGATCACTTCCGACTTGCATCATTTCTGACATGTTTACCGCTCGTGTATGCGACCGTTCGTCCATAAGGACCATTTTTTCGACGACTGTCCCTTCCACAATACTCAGCACTTTTTCCAGGTGCCTCTCCGAGGACATAAACACGGTCCGTGAGCCCGAGTCGCGCAGAATGTAAGCCGTTTGCTCTGAGGTGAGGGTTGTGTAGATAGGAACAACGACCGCTCCCAGCAGCATGCTTGCGAAATCTGCAACCACCCACTCATGCCGGTTCTCGCTGAGAATCGCGACCCGGTCGCCGCGGGAGATTCCCCAGGAGCGCAGAGACTTTGCCACCCCCGCCACTTTGGCTGTGAAATCTTGGGAAGAAATCGGCTCCCATCCCGCCACCGTCTTGCGCAGCATAAGGCATGGCTGGTCCCCTCCAGTAATTTCAAAGAAGAGGTCGTTGAGGGTTTGGAGGCTCATCCGGGCAATTGCTGAACTCTAATGCCTTCCAAGAGAGGATGCAATTGAATCCAGAGATCCGCTACGCTGATTGTCAAATTTACGTCGCTTGATTGACCCCAACGATTACCCCGAGATAAACTCGCTCAACTAGGAGTCTATAAATGACACGACTCATCGTCACGCTGGTGCTGGCGTGCGCAGTTCTTTCACAGCCACTCTCAAGCGCCGAAAACAAGGAGGCCTCGCAGATGCCTAAAGTCGGCGACCTTGCTCCTGATTTCAAGTTGAAGTACTTCGACGGCCACGACCTGAAAGATGTTACCCTCGCCCAGTATCGGGGACAAAAGCAAGTGGTGCTGGCGTTCTACGTCTTCGCCTTCACCGGTGGTTGAACGCAGCAAATGAAAAACTTCCAGCAGAACTTAAAAAAGCTGGAAGCCACCGACACTCAGGTCCTGGGTGTGAGCATGGATAGCCCGTTCGCCAACAAAGCCTTCGCTGATTCAATCGGAGTCACCTTCCCCCTGCTGAGCGATTGGGGTGGAGAGACCACGCATAAATACGGTATCTACAGCGACGGATACAAAGCCGCGCGCCGGGTGAATTTTCTTATTGGCAAAGACGGCCGCATTTTGGAAGAACAAATTGACAGCGCAGCCATTGACCCCACAAAAATTGTGGATGCCTGTGAGCGGCCAAAACTGAAGCAGTGAGGATCGCAACTCTCAACTGCTCGATCTTTCGCGATTGGGCGCTGGTTGGGAGTTGAATCAGCTTCCGTTCACGTGCACACGAGTTTGACGCTGCCGAGCACGGTTGTTATCATCAAATCGCGGGGTGGAGCAGTCTGGTAGCTCGTTGGGCTCATAACCCAAAGGTCGGTGGTTCAAATCCACCCCCCGCAACCAATGCAATCATAAACTTAGGGGAGCCGGAAAGCTGGCTCCCCTTACTACTGTGCGCGAACTGTGCGCGATCATGTTTCGGTTGCAAAGCCGGAGTTCTGAACAGAGAATTCCCCCTTGTCCGTCTTCGGGAGGTCTTCCATGGAATATCAAACCGTTAATAGCCGCGAGATCGTTATCCCAGAGCTGGCAGTAACACTCCACATTCATGCGGTTGAACTACCGGGATCAATGAGCGAAGCTGCGGACGGTCGGCATTCCGAAGAGCTAGATGCGCTGCTAGTGGCGGTCTGCCAGGAAGTCTTCAGAGTCGGTCCCAATGAGATCATCTCATTCTCAGAATGGTCCCGCGCCGGAAAAACAGTTCTCACCGCTCTAGGTTCGTTTGAATCTGCGCACCGCAATGATCGCTGGTTTGTGGAGGCCCAAAGGAGCGTTGCGGCGGCAGTGAAGGAGTTCAAAGGCCCAGGAGACTACCTGGATCGCCTCATGACGAATGGTCTGTTGGTCCCGAGACAAAGGGTTAAGAACTCAGGGCTGTTGTGGCTGGAGGACGCGAGTGCCCATGACCAGATAGCGCCGGAGCTATTTGGCAATCTTGCGACGGGCGGGGTGTCAGAGCTAGGGTTTAGCAATTGGTACCACATCAGTCAGCTCACATATCCGCAGGAATACCCTTCAGCGGCAGAGGCCCGCAAGGAAATCCCTAGTTTCGAAGTGCCAGTGGCAGGTTCGAAGCCGATTAAGGCGATAACGATTGAGAATTTCCAAAGGCTCTGTTACGGGGCAGCGGCTCTTGTAATGACCGAAACGGGTCTTTCGGCAGCTTCGGCGGTCGGCCGCGGAGATGCGCCGGTTTTGGCCGCGGTCTTGGGCGGATCGGTGACCGCACTAATCTTCGTGTCGGTCGGGTCGCTCTCCCGATTTCTGGAGGAGTATCTGAAATCCAAGAGCAAACTCTCTCAGTCGCCAAGCACCACCAACAAGAGAATAAGGCGGGCCGCTGCTTAAGGGTTGGTTCATTGCAGGCGAGGTGTTGATTGCACCTGCGCGGGCCGATGCTTAGCCTCCTCTTGTGCAGCGGCGATCAGGTACGTTTGTGTGCGCTGCATCGCGTCTCTCAGATCGCGCTCGCTCACGATGTTATAGCGGTCAAAGATCGAGCGGGTTTTGTGGCCACTGATGCTCATGGCTACGCGCTCAGGTACTCCAGCTCTGACCATGTTGCGAACGGCAGTACGACGGAAATCGTGAAACAGCTTGCCCATGTACTTTGGCTTTTCGCACTTCCGACCGCAGTACGAGCATTTTTTCATTGCGTCGAGGACAGAAATGTACTTCCCGTCTGCATCGCGGCAATCACGGCAATAGAAAGCGCCTAGTCCGTTCGCGACACAGGCCGTCGCCCATGCCTTGCGAAAATCTACGATGGGATTGCCGCCGTTGTGGAACACCAATTCGGCCAGCATGACGCCTGAATCAGTCGTGACCGTCCGCGCAGCCTTGCGACGTTCGATTACTTCCGCAAGTTCGCCGTCTAAGACGATGCTGCGGGATTCCCCGTTCTTTGCGTTTTCACCGCGCAGCCTGATTACGTCGCCATCAACATCCCGCCATTCAAGGGACGCGATCTCGCCCCTGCGCCATCCGGTGAGATAACCGAACCAGGCAAAATCTTTCAGGTACTCCGGCAGATTTTCGACAACCGTGCGGAACTCCCAATCTGCAAAAAATCCTTGCCGCGCATTGCCACGCTCGGATAGGTGTCGGACGTGAGGAGCCATCGAGAGACGTCTGCGCTCAATCGCCAGAGCGAAGGCTTGCGCTAACAGTTGCGTGGAACGGTTAACCGTCGCCGGAGCCTTCCCGCTTTCCAACAGCCCGGAGATGAACAGATCCACGGCCTCGGCGGTCACTTCCAAGGCCCGCCAATCTCCGAAATGCTGACGGATGGGTTTTAAGTGCGTCTTGAACTGCCGACTATCTTTGCCGCGCAGCGTGTAATCAGATTGCAAGGCGTCCAGCAATTCCGAGACGGTAATGCGCTCCTGTTTCGGCCCGACAAACGGCCTAGCGCCAATCTGATCAGCATGAACTTCTTTGAGCTTGCGGTTTAAGAACTTCTGCGCTTTGCCTTCGTCAGTCTCCCCTGTGCTCTGACGATACTGCTTCCCCCGCAGGTAGTAAGCGCACCACCACAGCGAACTCGCATTGCGTTTATAGATGCGTCCGTCACCCCTCTTGCTCATTTGTGACCGCCTTTCTTGCGTCGTGGTTTATCCCAGTACGGCGAATTGCATTTAGCACAGAACTTGGGTTTTTGTGGGCGGCGCGGATACCATGAATGGCCGCAACGGAGGCACTGGAGAAGCTTGATAATCTGTGCCATAGGAATCACTATATAGGTAAGACTATATATATGCAAGTATCAAAGTAGCCATTGTTACCGCCGTGGGCGGTTAATGTACTGGTCAACACCTACAGAGTGGAACAGCAACCTGCTCCCCTCTCGGCGGGTGAATGGAAACTTGTTCGCATGCCGGTACAGGTAATCCGTGCTCATGCCTAGGCGTTTCGCGGCTTCCTGGACATTGAGCAATTCACCGCACTGCGGAACGACCGCGGGAGCCGTCAACCTCATCATTGCCGTAGCGCGGACCACTTCCAGTTCCCCTAGAAGTTCTGGCACTTGCTCAGGTGTCATCCCCCGAATAGCGCTCAGCACGGATTGGAGTTGCTCTCGCATGTCTATTGCATTAAGCTTGCCGCTGCGCTGCCCTCTCGCGCTGACCGCGGTGGTTGGTACGCGATTCGTTCCAGCCGTGTTGATTCGGTCCGGCTTTCAATCCGGTAGTACAGTGGCTCTGGTGGTTGCGCCGCCTTCAACTCAAATTCCATGCGCCGGATTTTTTCCTCGTCATCTGCAATCGAGATCCCGATCAGCCATTCGGCCCAACCTGCGATAGCGCTCGAACCTCGTAAGCGCTGGGTCATGGAGCCGTGATCGCTCTTGTTGTAGTGATGAACTACTCCGATGCCGCAACCGATTTCGCTCTGAATCGCTGAGAGTTGCCTGAGTACCGTTCGCATTTCTTGGTTGTCGTTTTCGTCAGACGCGTGCAGGACGTTGAAGACATCGAAAATCACAAACTGCGGCCGCACGGTGTTTAGTGCTGCCATCGGTTCCGCCATGTGCAGCGCATTGTCGAGCAATAGTTCCGCTGATTCACGTCGTGAGTTGACGTACAGGTTAGTTTCAATCAGCCCAGGAGCGGGGCAAGATTTTCCCGCGAAAAGGTTGCGGATGCGCCATGCGGTTAGCGCGGGATTGTCCTCGCGGCTCACTAGTGCAACCTTAATCGCCTGCGGAACCTTGAAGCCAAGCCAATCGCAGCCCAGGGCAAGCGATAGCGCCAGGTCCACAGCGGTCCAGCTTTTACCGCCTTTTGGGACTGCGGAAAAGAATCCGTTTGCGCCGCGCTCGATCACGCCCTCGACTAACCAGTCGATACTTTCCGGAGCCTGAGCGATGAACTTCGGAGCCGATACGAATAACTTTTGAGGACCGCGGGCGTTCACACTGCTCATCGCTGACTGCTTTTCCTGCAGGCGGCCCAACACTTCATCAACAGACTCGCCTTGCTCTATAGCTGCGCATTCGAGAGACATTGCCGCATGGAGCGACCTAGCGCGGGCAGCATCGCGGATGTTCCGCGCATAGCCTTGAACGTGGGGATTGTCCGGAACAGAATCGAGCAGGCTGCTGAGATACGCGCGCCCGCCGATGGATTCCAGTTTGCCTGTTCGTGCGAGCTCCTCAGAGACGTTCACGAGATCAGGGACCATCTGCCTCGTTTTTAGGCTGCTGGCCACGCGTAGAATTTCGCGATGCGAAGTGAGCGCAAAATCCTCAATGCGTGAATAGGCAAGAACTGTAGCTAAGTGCTTTTCGTCTACCAGCAATGCTCCCAGAGCAGCTTTCTCGGATTCGAGGCGCATAGGAAGTGCCGGTTTCTGGTTTGTGCTCAATGAACTACCCCCGCCTCTTGTGCGAATTGCTGCGTCTCTGGCGCTTGATTCCACCAAAGTTCCATTCGCTCGTAGCTCTTGAACAAGTTCTCTTCCCATTCGCAGTATTTCTTTCCGGATGTTTTGGGGTCGCGTCCCATGTGCCAGTCGCTAGCCGCTAGTCCGTCAATGGCGAGCATCATTAGCGCTTTCGCCTTTTCCATGTCCTGTTTAGTTTTTCTCAGACACTCATTTAGGCGATTCTTCCCCTTCTGTTTTCGCTTTAAAGTGAACTCGTAAGTTTTCGGATTGCGGTCTGTCTTCTGTAGGTAGTAAGAGAAAATTTCCTCAAGGGTTGGGTCGAACTTGTCCGACGATATTGTTTGCCATCTTGAGTTAGCAACCTGACTCATTGCATTGCTACGTTCTTCGGGACTTGTGCCAACCCAGCGCTGCTGACCATCGGCTCTGGCCTTTGCAATTCTGGCCGGTCGGCCAACAACGTAGGGGTTATGTTCGGCCCAGTCGTGAATGCCGTAGTTATCAGCTTGGCCATCCAGAAAGCCAACTTCGACCAGCACCGCAACAAATGCGCCGACTTGCCCGCTCCATTGCGAAGCAATCTCGATATCTTCGTCGCTTAGTCCGGTCAAGTTCCCATCGGGTCGATTGTCCGAAATCCACGCGAGTAGGCAAACGAGATTCCATGCGCCGGCCTGCCCAACTCGACGGCTGAGTTTTACCAGCTTGGGATGGTGGGGCAACGCGGTCGAAAGGCGAAAGTCATTAGCCATCGTCGCGATGCCTTTCCTCTGGCTCGAAAAGCAGCGCCGCACCGGCCGGTTGCGATTGTGGTGTGTCGTGGCGAGTAATCAGGGGCTCTTGATGTAGCCGGTAAAATCCGTGCTTGGTATGGCCGCAGAGTTCGACTTTATTTTCGATCCGAAAACCGCGCCTCCGAAGCGCGTAAATCCTGGCCGCATATTGCAAAGCGATCCGGCAGAGTTCCGGTGCTGGAGTCCATGTCTGACCACGCGAGGTGAGCAGGTCCAAAATCTTGTCTTCCTGTGTGCGATGGTTCAACCGCTATTCCCCTTTTCCGTCAATAAGTGAATCCCCGCGTTGAGTGTGGTTACGAGTTGCGTTATCGCGGCCCATCGGCTAGGACTATCGACGGATCGCCTCGCCCGACGAAGTAGCAGCTTCGCCTGAGCTAGATGTAGCGCTGCGCCTCTCAGCCGGTCAGAGTGCTCAGGGTCAAACACGTTTCGCTCCCGTGTTGCCTAAGCAGCCGGTGATTTGAGCAGCAGCAGCAGCCAAGGTACATAGCCGTTTCTTTTCGGATGGTGAGCCACAAAAGTCGGCGCGGGACTCCAGTTCAGCCCACAACTCATTCGCCAGAAAACGTAGGCGGTCGTAAGTTGGGACCGACCTTGACGCGGGTGGACGAACAGCAGAAACTGTTTGTGTTTCGGCTAGCATTTGCGAAACCTCCGGCGCTGGTCCCCGTTCCAACTTTGGCGAGTGAGGGCGGGGCCTAGCGCTGATCTTTTTTGTTCCCTTCCCAAATCAATCTTTTATCGACGCATTCGCTGGCATATCCTTGGCCAGGTTTGCATCGCGAATCGCATTCAAAGCCTTCCGGGCCTGATCTCCAGCAGTAACAGGCCGGTATTCAACGCGGCGACTCCAGCAATCGAGGCGCTCCAAAGCTTCATCGAGCAGATCGTGGAGACGCAGAGTCGTCCACTTCGGTGCGTTGGGTGCTGAGATGAAAATGCGAACTGCACTAAAGAACTTCTCTTCATCTTTGAAGAACAGAAATTTGGCATCTTTCGGCCCATCTTGTATGACGAGGAAATAGCCTTCCATTTTTTCCGTGTAGCCAAAGCCCTTCATAAACTCTTCATCGCCATACCGATCAATAAATGACTGCACAGCGGGCGCTGGCAGCCCGGACACCTGAAGTAACCGCTTGGCGATGATGAAATTTAGGAGACTTGCGATTCCGTAGCGCTTACGCTTCTGCCCAGGCACGACAAGTGAAGGCTTAATCCTTAAAACTTGTCCTGTCACCCAGCTCTGCAAGGTGCGGAACGTTATAGGTTCTCTGGAGTCATCCAAAATAGCCGCAATTTCACTAAGCGGCCAGTGATTCCGTAGGTATTGGGAAATCTTCTCTGGGTCGGTCACGCGTTTGTATCACCTCGCTGCAATAGATTACTACATGGCGGTGTAATGTCAAGACCGCGAGCGTATTTTTTCTGTTAGACCGCGTGAGGCGAATCATGCGAGGGTCATGCGAGGCTGATGCGAGGCACCCCACGCATTTATGCGAGGGTCATGCGAGCCCCTGACCTGACCTGACCTGACCAAAAGAAAAAGCATTGTGATTCTCCGTGTTCCCTTCTCCGTCACCTACGTGCCTAGAACGGCGAAGCAGAACTAATGACCTGTGGATGCGGAGTTATGCGGTGAAAAGTACCCGCGCGGATTCCGTCAGGCCGCCGAAATAAATCCCGCTTTTCTACGGCTGCTCGCGTATTGCAGTCCATGATGTAAAAGTGGCTACGGCGGTGGCCACTTTATCTTGGCGCACAGTTCGCGCACACTCTTGCCTAAGAGACTGAGCCGCGATTGGTTACACCGGCGCTTTGGGTTGAATACCTAAATCGCAACCGACCCTCACCCCGCCCGACCCTGCCCTTACCCATCCCCCATCCCGCATCACGCAACCTGGCTTCATGTGATCGCCTTTAGGAGAAGAGGTTTGCGAAATAATTCCCGGTACCTTTTGACTGCCCCTCTAGACCCACCCCCTGGCTTGGCGCTGGGCGGGCGGTGACTCCAGACGCCACTCAAAAAATAAGAACGGTTTTTTCCTGCGTCTGGGTTGCAGCTAGGCAGCTTGGGTGGAATCGTCGGAGTGTTTCAGCTTAACGTGTGCGCGGAACGCTTTATAGAGCACCTCATTGGTTTCTGGTTGCGTACTCGGTGGATCAGTCACGGCCTTTTCGACGCAGATGATCTCCATGCACTCAGAGCACTTGCCAAAGCGATGACTGGCGCGATCCATTTCGTCCCTTGGTCCAAGCCAAGCCAGGTCGGTTAATTCTGGTTTTTTCATGCCGACATTTTCCCATAGGCCGGAGAGCTTAGCCCGTCTGACCGCTATTGCAATGCCGCTTTGGCTGATGTACGACTGAATCACGCTAAGGCGAGCAGGGCGAAGAAACGGAGAAAAACGAATGCCGACGCCGAATGAGTTCAGCAATTACCAGTTCCGACCGAACGGCAACATAGCGGGGGGAGATGCTTCCCCAACGGCGGATGCACCGACAGCACCGCAGAGCGTTTATCCGGACGTAGTTGGGTACGGTTTTGAAGAGAGCAATAAGCAGTGCAGTGGCGACAAAGAAGGCGACCCGCAGAGGTTGGCCGATGTGACCGAATCGAGCATGGGCGTTTTTGCCGAGTTGCAGCAATTTTTAATGACTGATCTGCGGACACCAGGGACGCGCACAGCACATCCAGTAGAGACAGCACCAACGTCGGCTCCAGCTTCGCTGTGGCAACCGCAAAGTGGGGCAGAAGGAGACGAGTCAATATGGCCGTGAGTTCCCAACAGAGTAACGCACTGCAATTGCGAGAAGTATCGCTCACTGCGAACGTTTTGACGGTCGTTGCGGAAGGTGTTTTCTTCCGGAACACCAGCCGCTTAGTGGCCGGAGCAATGGTCAACTTCAGCAACGTCGCGACAAATACATTTCTGAATGGGGCGAGCGCAGTGCTGACTAGCGCCACTCGCGACGGTAAGCGCTGGACGTTGGGCGGGCCTTTGACACACGCCAATGTCGGGCAGACCGGCGATTCGGGGGATGTTTTCATTGCGAACCCAATCAGTACTCCGGGCGCACGGCCTAGCTCGGATTCGCAATTTCCTGCATGGGTGAGGGCTGATATGCAATTCAAGGAAAGCCAAGAATCAACCGTATCCGATGGGGGGAAGTAATTGTGAATTTCGCAACCAATGACCTCGTAGAAACAGCATGGGCTTTGATCGCGCTAGATTTCCGAACCGTGTCAGGCGGTAAGGGCGCGTCAACGGCCAATGATCAGCGCAAGCAAGAACTGGCCATGCAGACGACCGCATTCAACACTCAACAAAAACAACTCGCCGATCTCAAGACGGCCTTTTCCCCGTACCTGAAAGGGAATACGGGATTCAGCCCTGAAGCTTTAGCCGCGATGCGCTCGCAGTTTCTCAATTCTAATAATTCTACCTTCAACCAGGCCGGACAACAGGTTCGTGAGGCACTTGGCGCGAGAGGCGAAGGTACTGGCACAAATCCTGTGGGCGGGAATTACGTCACAGGAATCTCGAACCTGATGGGAGCTAAGGCCGGAAGCCAGTCGCAGGGGATTTTGGGTATTCAACTTCAGAATGCCATGCAGGCCCTATCGAATCAATTCAACGCAGGAAACATCTTGAGCGGCAATGCCGCGACCTTGACGGGAACGCAGGGCGTAGCGGGGGCGGGCGCGTCGAATGCATTATCTGACTACATCAAGGCGGCCAACACGGGATTCGCTAGTTCATTTACCAACGCCTTCGGACAAACGCTAGGCCAGGGGTTGGGAATTGGAGTGACGGGGGGCTTCGGTGTGGGTTTGACCAAACTCGGATTGCCCGGTGCTGGTAAGGCGATGACGACTGTTGCCGGGGGAAAATAAAAGATGACGGTGTTTCGAGCTAATTCGGAAATAGATCCGATGCCGGCGACAACTGCGCAGATCGATCAACAAGCGGCACAGCTAGCAGGAAAGCAGGCAGGACCAAGAGCCACGTTCACCGGGCAAGACGCGGGGCTGTCGCAATCGCTAAACCATCTTCGCAATGGCTATGTGAACGCGGCCAAAGTGCAAAGCGAGCAAAATCAACAAGCAGCCATTCAGCGGGCGAGCGTTGATTCGCAGATTGCCGCCAATACTCCGGCAACGGGAGTTGAGTTTATCGGCCACCGACCGGAGCAATATGAAGCGGGCGATTCGAGTCGGATTCCGACAACAGATCCTGTATGGAAAATGCCGATCGATCATCTTCGGACGAATATCCAACTGTTTGGCGAAACCAACAGCGCAATTGAGAAGTTAAGTCAAACCCGTAGCCAGAGCGATTTCCAACACGCAGCAGAACTCGGCGAGAGGCTACAGCAGAGCCTAGACCGGGACCTTCCTCGCGACCCGCAGATCGAGCTGACGACTAAACAGCCACTTGCTGAAACTCAGCCATCACCGCAAGCGAGACCAGAAACCTTTCCCGATGGACAAAGCGTCCATGTGACCCAGAATGCTGACGGGACTCTCCATGTGGAGTACGCAACGGGCGAGAGATTCGACGGTGACCCGCTGGCCGTAGCGCAGGAAATCGGACGCGCTCATGTGAATACGAAGCGCTGGGCTCAAACCCAAAGAGCGCAAGCGCCTCAGCAGCAAGTGCAACCGATTGTGCCGGCGTCTGCGGTGCAGTACGACGAGAACGGCGCGCCGGTCATTGATATGGGGCAGACCGCGGTTACTGATCCAACTTTTGCCCAGCTCACTTCGATAGCGCAGGCTCTCGGTTACAACGATCCGAACGAACTGGTTGCGGACCAGATCGAGTTGCGGAATCGCACGGACCGCCTCCAGCAAGAGTTGACGCACGATCGCGAGGAGCGGCACAACTACGAGGTGGCGGCCCGATTCATTGGCGAGCACCCCGAGTTCCCTAATTCTCCTGAAGCCATCGCTGCACTCGGTCAAGTGATCGAGGCGAACAACTTGGATTGGCTACCAGGCAATATGGCCCTCGCGCATGCGGCTGCAGTTCGTGATGGCTTGTATCGGCCTCTCAGCGACGAGGAGATTAGAGCCTCGATGGGAATGGATGTTCAGGTCGCACGTCCAACCCCACCGCCGATGATTCGCGGCAATAGTCCAGAATCAAGTTCCTGGCAGAGCGGTGCCAACGATCCGCAGACTATGCCGCTGGACCAATTGCGCAAGCTCGCAATCAGACAGCAACTGGAAGGTAACCGATGAAGCAAACCGAACCAACACACGGCAAACGCAAGACGCCGAAACAACATGCGAAGCTCGCGTCATTGCTAGCGCAGGATGTGCCTGTAGGCGAAGCGCTGCGCGAAGCAGGCTGGAGCGACCGCCAATCTGCGAAGGGATGGAGCGCGGTACCTGATCTAGTCATCGCGCAGCTCCCGAAGAAAGCGCAGAAATTGATTACCTTAGGCAAGACCGACAAAGAAACTCGAAAGAATCTCGTCCGCGGCCGGCTGATTTCCAACGCCATCACCGGCAAAGATGGCGGCGCAATGAGTTGCAAGATCCTCGGCTCAGATTCGGAACTCAACCTCTGGACCCCGGACACCCAGATAGGCGTGATCGTGCTGAACGCTCCGCAGTACGCTCTGGATCACAAGGCTGAGATGTTGGCCGACTGCGAAGAGGTACCGCCATCGGAAGCACCCACGGGAGCTCTATAGTATGGCTGGCAACACTTCTAAGCGTCTAAGCGAAATAGAGGATCGGCAACTTGACGAACTGATGCGAAGTGTCCATTCAGTTCATAAAGCTTTTGATTCATTTCGTCATAGCGCTCTTTCCATGTGCGACGCTGCTCGGGAGATGGCGTCGAACCATCACCAAGAGCGTCCACAATCTCATTCACTACAGGAAGAAACTCGCCAAGCAATTGGTGATGTTTCTCCAGTAGGGACCACATCAAAATAAATAGTTGCCGCTCTTTGTCATCCATAGCGGCGCTAATCATACCGCTTATTTCCCCGGCCCTCACCAGCACTGAACAAATTCAAAGCCTTCTCGTTTATAGCGTGAGATTAGAAGTTCTGTAGCCTCCACCGACGCTGAGCGATCCGCGCCTATCTCTTCATGGTAGCCATCGTGCAGCAAAACAATGCTGTCGGTATGTACCTTTGAAGCAATTAACCGTTCAACATCCTTCGCAGATTTGGGCAAAATCCAATCCTCTCCATCAGCATCCCACTTCACCATTTTCAAGCCGCGTAATAATGCAACGTTCTCGACTTTTGGATTGCTCCAGCCATACGGCGGTCGGAAGAGATTCGAGTGCGCTCCAACAACGTGGGTCAATGCCCGTTCGCATTGCTCTAACTCATCGTCGATCTGCGTGTCTGTGAATAATCTAGTAAGGTCGGGGTGATTAAATGTGTGGTTGCCGATAGCATGTCCTGCGCTTGCTACAGCCCTCGCGATCTCGGGGCGCGTTGCCACGAAACGACCGATCATAAAGAAAGTAGCGCGTACATTGTGCCGTTCCAATACTTCGAGCAAAGGCAAAGTCCAGCGAGTGTCGGGACCATCATCGTAAGTTAGTACGATTTTTGACATGGAAACTTACTACTCCTCAACTTTTTTCTTCGCCTAGCGGTCCATTAGCGGCCCCGGCGAATTGCACCCCACTTGGCGCACTGCGCCTTGCCCGTTCCTGCTCCTGATGCTCCGCTAGCTAGGCTTGGGGCCTTTCCGCTTCGCCCAACGCGCCACAGCCGCTTTACGGGCGGACGCCTTGCGTTCGTCTGCCAAGAGCGCTCAAAAGTGGTCCTGGAGCTGTCGGGCGGAGGCAATCAGCAGAATGCGCCGTCCACGAACCCCACGAAGTCCAGGTTCGTAGCCCAAATTAGCACGGCTACTTTGCCTGAGCGCCACAACTGAGCGACTTTCTTTAGCATGTCGTCTTCAATGAGGAACTCTTTATTGCATTTTTGGCAACCGACGACCCGCAAAAAGCCGACCTTCAAAAAGATGACCTTCGAAAAGACTGGTTCTTTCGGTGTTGTGACAGTCGTTTCTTGACCACAGTTCGGACAGATGAGCTCCGGTTCTCTCAATGGGGACTCTACCGAGCCCGGTTTCTTTTTCATTGCTAACAACAGAGCCGACATCCAAAGGCGAACGTCGGCCCAGCCTCTCGATTTCGGAGAAATTGTACGCTTGTCGGCCAACGGGTATCAATTCTTAAGGCGCACAGAATCCGCACAGGGAAGTCCTATTCACTTGCTGCCGGTGGGCATGCGGGTGGCGCATAATTCCGCCGTTTTTGGCGTACCATTCTTGTATCCGCTTGTGAGGGCTGTATGCTTCATAAGGGCCAAGAAAGATCGGGCCGCAGGCTGGTCTGGGAGCAGAGTTTCAGAAACTGGGGCTGCTCCGAATGCGCATGGGTCTTTGAGCCTTCTGGTTCGCCTCCTGGTAACTCGCTAGATGAAATCCTACTGAATTTCCAGGTGCAACTCTCCGAAGAGTTTGAGTCGCATGCTTGTGCCAAGCACCCTCGGGTCAAAGCGGCCAAACCTTCCTCGTAAGCCAGCAACGCGCTTTAACTCCGCTCCTCTTTTGGCTTCCGCTTCGCCTTGGCTTTCTTTCGGCGGACCTCGGCTGCAGCCTGTGACGCCTTGGTAGCAATTTCCTTCCGCTGTATAAATCTCAGTTTGTGATTGAATGATCGGCCTAGGCGGGTTTCAGTCGGAAGGATGATGCGGGCCTACCGGAAGGCGCACCCACACGCAAAATGAGTCATCTCGTTGAACCAGAGTAGGACTAGGCGTAGGCTTCAATTAGTCCTGACCGGAAGAGCTTAGGCTCGGCGGTTCAAACAACCTCTGTTTCAATCCGTCGGCCCTTCGATGTTCCCACTGGGGTTGGCGGTTTTTATGTCTGAATTACGAACTGAATGGTTTGCTGTCTACCGGGCAGCAATGGTGGAGGCGGATCCCCACCAACAACCCACCTTAGTCGAAGCTGCACTTGACCTCATGCGCAGGAGAGCACGGCGGAGCCGCCTGACGGGCCACCGTGGCGAGACATTGGCTGTCGCGTCTGCTCCGTTGCCGTCCCAGGAGGGAATGGCGACTGGGGCGGCTTCCGCCAACTGAACCGCGCCGTTCGGAGAACCCGCCAGCGGCGCGGTTCCCAAACCTCCCAAACCGACCCCTTAAGGGTCACGGACAAGACTGGGGCCATTTTTTATTTTGGGGTAAAGTGATCGCGATATGCAGAACACCTACAAGCACAGCCTCGTAAATGACTCCCGTCTTGAAATAGAGGCCACGCGCGACGAGCAAAACGGGAGTTGGCGCGTCACGGTCTACACAGAGCGCGGGTCAACAACTCTCTTGATTCCAGCGAACTTCCACACTGATAGCCGCACAGCTCGCGAATTTGTCTTTGACTTAATAGCTGTTTGGTGGCCAGCGTCATCGGCAGCGGAATTGTCGCGAAAATGGCGCGCTAAAGCGAAGAAAAGAAAATCGGCATAAGCCGATGTAGTGTGAGGCCGGCAAACGCGACCTTCAAGAGAAGCAAGGATGATGCGAGCTTACCGGACCGCCTAGGGCCCGTAGTAGCCCACGACCACTTTTCAGTGGGCAGGATGATGCGGGCATACCAGAAGGCGCATCCGCACGCGGCAGGATAGAATCCTTTTTGTTCGACATCGAACAAAAATACAGTGTTTACCGGATTTAGCCTGAGCTGATTGCGGGTGGAGACTACCACGGTGGGACGTAGTGACTGGCGAGACACTTGCCCCCAACGGCCTTTGCCATTGCCCTTTCCTATGTCCCCAAATCGCACCCTCCCCCTGGAATACGGGCCGGTTGCCTCTTCACGGTGAGCGCCCCCCCCCGGCCCGCACTTTTGCGAATCCAACCCTGCACTGTGAGCATGGGGATCAAGGGAAGGAAATGAAAGCCCGCGAAGCGTGCGCAGAATCGCCGTATCAAGCTGCTGTCAGGTATACCGACGACGGCAGGCCGATGATCTTTGGTCAACCAGACGGAAGAGCGTTTCTTCAAATATGCTCGGAGACCGGAGGCCCGCCTTTTCAGAAAGTGAAACGGAAATATGTTGAAGATTTCCTGAACTATAGCGATTGGAAACCGTGGACCGGACCCTTAAGGCTCGAAGACATCCTCCCAGAATAAGATCATTCCGGACGGCTGCAAAGGGCAGGATCATACTGGCCTACCGGACGGCGCATCCACACGCGCACGGCTAAGAGTGGACTGGCTTAGTTTTCCAGTAGCTTGCAGGTTTGTGTAGGTTAATCACTCCAGCTAGAACGTCCTTTTTGTCCTTCCCGGCTTTGAACATTTCGTGCATGTAGTGCAGGTAATCACAGTACTTCGTGAGATAGTTGCGGTACGCATCTGCCGAAGGAATGTACTCGCGATTGCGGGCCCAGCCCATACAGGTCATGAATGTCTTATATGAGACATGCGCGCCCTCGTTTAGGGTGTCCATTGGTGTGAAGCTTCCCTGCTTCAATCCCACCTGGCTGGCTAGCAACAGTCCACGGCCTTCGAAAACAACCTCGTTTACCCTTGAGTACAGACCAGAAAAACTATTGGGCATCTCTCCCGACAGGATGTGATGCAATTCTTTCTCGGTGGCGATGAAAAGTGCATACAGAGTGCGAATGTAGAGTTCTTCCGGTTGACGCAGCCGGGTTATAAACGCTAACAATTGTTGGTCGTCAAGATCCCGGCAAATGGAGTTCCTGAGTTCCGCCATCACCGCTAGTGTCCACATCGTCATTTTTTCCGGAGACGCAAATTCGGCGAGTAACGCTTTAACGATTCCATCATCAGCGTGCGGGATAGTGGTTTTGCACCCGACTATAGGGCAGTGAGTGTTGGGCTTGCGGCGGCTGGGCATTCCGCGAGTTTATCGCAGGATGATGCGTGCCTACCAGAAGGCGCACCCCACCACGCGGCCTAGACCTTTATACTTTCCAACATGCAGTTCCGCGTTCCGCACCGACCGATTGAGTTCGATATCCCGGACGAATGGTTGAAGGCTGCAAACGCGAGGAAGTTTAGTCCTAAGACGCGCGGCTACTTGGCGTCATCAGATTTACGCTGGCCGACAACGCTGATTCGCCTGTCTGAGATTGCCGCGCCAGTTCGCAATGTTGGCGTCCGAACGCTGGATGAAGAACGCACCGTGTCTATCTTGCGGGCCATCACTTCGGGGCAGACTCTACCAGCTATAGAGGCAGATATCCCGCCTCAAGCTTCACAGTTCAGGTATCGAGTGAGAGACGGCTATCACCGCTTCTATGTTTCGGTGGCTTTGGGTTTCTCGCATTTACCCTTGTCCATCCGTCCCTACTTTGATATCGCAGCACTCTAAGAGAGTGTGCGCGAACTGTGCGCGAACGGGGTACAAAAGCAGCCTACAGCAACCAAAGCAGCGGGGCTGAGAATTTAGTGTTTTCTGTCTGTTGTAGGTCGCTGTTGTTTGGCGTGTAGCGCGAATTTCCCCTCATAACCCAAAGGTCGGTGGTTCAAATCCACCCCCCGCAACCAAACTCAAATTCCACGCTACCAGTCATTTGAAGCAAATTGCGCGAGCCGCAAATCAGTTGCAACTCGCTCCCTTTGGCTCCCATTCATCTCATCCGTCGGTTGCGACGCTTTCTTTGGTACCCGACCAGAGTCGGGTGCGTACGAAAGCATCATCTCCACACCTTGCTGTTCGCCGCACGTTTTTGCTCCGAAACGGCCTGGGTGTAGGTGTTCATCGTGCTCTGGATGGTCGAGTGGCGCAGAAGTTCTTGCTGCACCTTGATGTCGGTGCCAGCACTACGCAACATGGTCGAGTAGGTATGTCGGAAGGTATGCCAGCCGATCTTTCCAACACCCGCCCGCACAGCCGCCGGTTTCAATCGCCGCTGAAGGATGCTCTCCTGCCAGCGTGGTCGGCCAGCATCGTTGGCAAAAACCCAATCCCCAGACCCGGCATAGAAACTATGCTTTCGCAATTCTCGAAGGGGCTCCATGAGCCGGGTATCAACCGGAAGGGGCCGGAAGGACGCCTCGGTCTTGGTACTACCCACTCTGCCGTGGACAACGCTTCTCTGGACCATGACGTTGAGATTTTCCCAATCGAAATCACCCCATTGCAGTCCCATGATTTCACTCACCCGCAGACCAAGACAGACCGCAACCAAAGCCATGGAGTGGTAGGGCTGGGACAATTGTTCCAGCAGGAGCCTGATCTGTTCCGCCGTCAGCACACGGGGTATGCCCCTGCGCCCGCCGCTTTGGCGTACCAAATCGATCGGATTGGTATCGATCAGCTCCCATCGCCGCGCGCATTGATAGAGGAGATGAAGCATGCTTCGAATATGGACCTTGCTTTTCGGTGCCAAATGGAGCGACCGCAACCACTGTTCAACCGGCACTGGCTTCACTTCTTCCAGTAGATGATCACCCCAGCGAGGCCTGATCCATTGATTTAGCGATGACAAATACGACAGCTGTGTTGAGTACCGCAGCTGGGGTTCTAGTTCTACATATTGGTCCGCAAGTGCTCGAAGCGTCGTCGGCCTGGCAAAGCGGTGTTGCAGATTAAGTCGGAGCCGAAATGGCTCGATCATGCGCAGGGCATCCGCTCTTGTGGGGTACTGCGCAACCGTACCAATCGTTCTTGCCCGCCTTTGTCGTTGGCCCTTCTCTGCGGTTTCATAATAACGAAACTGCCAGATGTCTTCGTTCCGAACGCGTCTCATTCTTGTGAGACACCCGTACTGATATCTTTGCCCTAAACTCATTGTTCCCCTCCTCAAGAAGCCATTCGGTCGTGGTGACGATAGGTCCCACTCTAATGCGACGCACATTCCGCAATATCAGCTAGCGGTTAACAATCGGAATTGGAGCTTAGAGCCGGTATTCGGGGAACGGCCACTGATGGGGAGCGGCGCTCGAGCAAAAGTGTTTGCTACCAGTGTCTTCTAATGAGGATCCTTGGTTCTACTAGCCCAACGATTTGCATTAAAGAAGCAATGCTTGCACCGTCTTCGGATCCGTCTTGCGACAGACCAGGGGCGCTTGTATCCCGCAGAGCGGCACCTCGGAGCGGCTCGATTCTCTCGGCGACCGGCCCCTTCGCCCTCGTGGGTCAAATAAGGGTCACGCTAGAGTGACGGTGTGTTGCCCAACGTAATCAACTGTGGCGTGGCGATGCGTAAAACCCTCGGGTCAGCAACTGGAGGATCTCACCAAGTCAGCTTCACATCGCTTCCGATTTGCGAACAACCCAGAAGCCACCCACTTTCCCTTATCTGCCCGACGCTCCGTAACGTTCGGCCGCGATTCAGCGACGGCGTTGGCGTGGGCGGTCTTTGCATCGAGAGACTCGCGACCCCGCGGCACGACGCGGTGACCTCGCTCCAATAAAGGTGTCTTTAGCGCTTGTACATATCTTTTGCCGCACAAGACAGCCGCTGGGGCATTCGAATTTGGAATCACAATGGAAGTAGGGTTTGGTTATTTATGCCGCTTCGAATTTTGATAGCAGACGATAGCCGAACTGTCCGGCATAGTCTTCACGGTTTACTCGAACAGAATCCGGATTGGATGGTTTGTGCTGAGGCGGTGGACGGAGCTGACGCTATTGCCAAAGCCCAACAATGTAAGCCGGACATCGTCGTCCTGGACTTCTTCATGCCTGGGATGACAGGTGTTGGGGCCGCGCGAGTGCTTAACCGGATCCTACCTTCCGTCCCGATCCTGATTGTCACCCTGTACATCACGTCCCAGTTGGTTGATCAAGCCAAAGCTGCCGGAATCAAGGGAGCCGCGCCCAAATCCGACACTCGTCAGATCTTCAATGGCGTCGAGGCCCTACTTAACAAAGAGACGTTTTTCGAGAGCAAGCCAATTGAGCCGGCCACCGAATCGCTGCTTTGATTAGCCCGCGGATTCCCGCTTTGCCGAGCGCTCCATTGCCTGTGTGCGGGCCTCCGCTTTCGTTATGGGTAGCGTCACCCTGACGGAAGTGCCGGGTTTTTCTGAGAGAACCTCGAGAATCCCGCCGATCTCATTCACTCTCTCCCGCATACCGCAAGTCCGACTCCTAAATCGGTGCCGCCGCGAAACGTTTCCAACTGCTCCGGCCCGAATCCGCGGCCGTAGTCTCTCACAGCCATGGTGGCTTGCCCGTTCTTCAGCCCAATGCGAACGTCAACTTTCCGACTTTCGGAATGACGGTGCACGTTGGTCAGGCTCTCCTGCAGTGCCCGGAACAGAACCATTTCCACATCTCTCGGCAGCCGTTCGAGGCGTGGGGATATTTCTAGATTAGCCTCAATACCACTTCGCTTCGCGAAGCCTTCCACATACCAAGCCGCGGCAGAAGGCAACCCGCTCTCGTCCAGCATCGGCGGATGCAATAAGTAGGAAATCGTACGTATCTCCGCGAGGCATCGGTCCAGCAGTTGATTCGATTCTGCCAACACCGCTTTCGCTTTCGCCAGGTCCGCCTGGTCCAACTGCGCGAGGTTCATCTTCAGTGCCGCCAGGTACTGGCCCGCGCTGTCGTGCAGGTCGCGAGCAATCCTTCGACGCTCGTCGTCCTGGATATGTTGCAAATGGCTGGAAAGCCGCCGCAGGGATACCGTGCGCCTCTCTACCATGGACTCTAGTTCATCATGCGCACGTTGGAGCGCTTCTTCAGCCTGCTTGCGCTGGCTGATGTCGTAGAAGCAATTAATTGCTCCCATGATTTCTCCGCGTTCGTTCTTCAGCGGACGGATGTTGACGATGACGGTGACCTGCGTACCATCGGGCCGCGCGATAAGGACTTCCGCGTCCTGCGCCTCAGATATCCTGCCGCTCACGACCTCTGCCATGGGACACTGCTCATGCGGCATAAAACTGCCGTCCGGACGGAATAGCTTGAACGAGCCGCAGAACCGCTCGTCCGTATCTCCCAGTGCCGGTATGCGGCCCCACAATTCCGTAGCGCGATTGTTGAATTCCTTGATCACACCCGAGGCGTCGCAGGAATAGACGGCCACGGGGCCTAGATCAAACAAGATGCGGTAGTGCTCCTCACTCTCGCGCACCGATTCCTGCGCCTTCTTGCGCTCGATGAGGTCAGCCGCCTGCCGGGCCAAGATGTCGAACACGCGCAGATCACGTTCGGAGGGCTGGTGCGGGTTGCGCCAGTGAGTCGAGATCATGCCGACGATCTTCCCATTTCGCGAAACCAGCGGGGTTGTCTGACAAGCGTGAATGCCGGTTTGGAGATACATCGCCTGATCTTCAGTTCCGGTCATGAAGTCGCACTTCTCCACGTCCGCGGCGATCACGCGTTTGCCGGTGTGCAGGGCAGCGTCGCAGGTCGAGCCTACCGAGTCAATTCCCACCCATTCCCAAAAGGCCGCCGCTTGTGGACTGAATCCACGGAAAGCAAGTAGACGAAGCTCACCTCCGCTCCCCCGCTCGGGATAAAGCACCTGCATGCTCGCGAAATCCGATCGCATAATGGAAACGGCGCCGTCCATAATTTTTTCGTACAGCGACTCGACATTCTCCTCCTGAATCAGCTGCGCGCTGATACTCTGCAAAAGCTTGGTGTCTGCGAGTTCCGCTTGCAGTTGCGCTTCGCTGACGCGCAAGGCTTCTTCAGCTCGTTTGCGCTCGGTAATGTCGCGAGCGATTTTCGACGCACCCGCGATTCTCCCCTGCGCATCCTTTATGGGAGAAACCGTCAACGAGATGTCCAGCAACGTACCGTCTTTGCGCCGGCGTACCGTTTCGTAGTGATCTACGGTCTCTCCCCTTCCAATACGGCCCAAAATCATCGTCTCTTCGTCAGCGTGGTCGGCGGGAATTAACATGGTGATCGGTTGACCCACGGCTTCGTTTGCTGTGTACCCAAATATCCGTTCCGCGCCGCGATTCCAACTTGAAATTACGCCATTCAGATCTTTACTAATGATGGCATCGTCGGAAGAAGCGACAATAGCCGCGCTCTCCGCGTTTTGACGTGTCCGGTAGTTTTCTCGAAGCAGCGCGTCTCCCAGAACTTGCAGCAACTCGCCATTCACGATTAACCGGCTCTGCGGCACCGGCTGCTGTTGTCGCGCCACTTCCCATAGACGTTCGAAGGCTATGCCAGCCTGGCGTGCCAGACGCTGGATTTCTGACGCCTGAGAGAAATCCGCGAAGACATATCCGCCCACCGCAGCCCCCACAACCTTTCCTTCCAGTACTAGCGACGTTCCGACTACCGCTAGGCCTTGGAATTGAGAAACGATAACAGTAGGTCGATTCTCTGTCTGCACCAGACAGCGGCGCACGCATTCAGCAAAGATGCCAGGGTCGTATCCACTCTCGTCGAATAACTGGAATAAGGGGGTAGGATTGATCGGGCCGGAGACGGCACGCAGCTCCGCATCGAACAACTTGACGGTCATGAGGGCAGCTCTGGCATATTTCTCCAGCGCTGTTTCCCAAAGATCGGAGCTGAAGAGCAGGTCACTAGAAGGATTCATAAGGAGGGCGCGTCCTTTGATTGCCAAAGCGCGAATCGGCGATGGGTGTCACCCCCGGATAACGGCCCTTTTAGCCTTTTGGATGCGATCCGGGGCATGAGTGTACACATTAGCGTCGCCAATGTCTGTAGTGTCCGGAACAATCTCGGCACGCTGCCTAACTTTCCGCCTTTAGCTTGGCACTACAGTGAATCGGCCTGGCTCGTACAGCGCCTGGTGGATGGCATTTGTGCGGCCCTTGCCATATGTTGGATGTGACTTCCTTTTCCTTCCTGCTTTTGAGTAGGTATCGACACTGGCGTCGGTTGGCGATCCGCAATTCTCCAATCACATTTTAAGGTACGGGGCGTACGAACTCAGCCCATGAGTGACTTCAAATCGCGCGAACTCGCGCAGAGGGATGTATGCAATGAGATTCAAGACAAGGATATTAGTGGCGCTGACAGCCACAGTCTTGGCCAGCACAATGGCGGTTGCCGCCGAGGAACCGTCGGAACAAGTCAAACGAATGGATGCAGCAGCAACGGTTTTAGACGAAATCATGGGAACGCCCGATAAGGGGATTCCCGAAGAACTTCTCGATTCTGCGAAGTGCGTGGCAGTCACGCCGTCGATGGTCAAAATAGGTTTTGTATTCGGAGGCCGGCACGGAAGAGGCATCGCGACCTGCCGTACCAACTCTGGATGGAGTGCGCCTGCACCTTTCACGGTTACAGGAGGCAGTTGGGGATTGCAGATCGGCGGCGAAGCCGTCGACGTGGTCATGCTGGTGATGAATGACCAGGGAATGGAAAAGATGCTCTCAAGCAAATTCAAGATCGGCGCCGATGCCTCGGCTGCGGCAGGACCGGTCGGGCGCCATGTGGAGGGCGAAACTGATTGGAAGATGCGCGCTGAAGTGCTCACTTATTCTCGGGCCCGCGGCGCTTTTGCTGGCCTTACTGTAAACGGCGCATCGATCACTCAGGATAAAGATGGGACCCGCATTCTGTACGGCCGGATGATCCCATCAGCTCAAATTCTAAAGGGACAGGTGAAAGCCCCCGAGGGTTCGCATAAATTTCTCGCGACAGTGAGAAAGTACGCAACTGAGGCAAGGGTTGCCGAAGCGTCAGATCGCGTTCAGAAAAGCGACACCCGGACACGCGCTTCAAGCTCAACGGAAGCAAAGGGCGCGATTGAAGAGAAGCTCAAAAGCGAGCCGGGCTTGGACAGTAAGGACATCCAAGTTACTTTGACTCCCGACGTGGTGACCCTGTCCGGATCTGTCGTCAGCAGAGACGATCGTGACAAGGCGGTGAGTATCGCGAGATCGTATGCCGGCGATCGCGAAGTCCAAGACCATTTGTCTGTTCAGAGGCCCGACTAGTTCGCACCTTTGCCGCGTTCGAGCGAACGCCCGCCTTCCCGAATAGATGCGTGGGCGTAATTCGCACGAACTTACATTTACAGGAAGAAATAATGATGAAAGTTGATTGCAGGAATATTGCTCGCACACTCTTGTGTACCGGCCTGCTACTCGGCGTGGGAGTACTGGCACGTGCACAAGAACCAACGACTCAGCAGGCTCCGCCAGCTGCAGACAATACCAAGACTAATGAACGGGATCGAAACGCGAACGAGCCTACGGCAGATCAGCAGAAGGACAATCGTTCTGATCGCGAGATCACACAACAGATACGACAATCCATTTTGAAAGACAAATCACTCTCCACGTACGCGCACAACATCAAGATTGTCACTCAAAACCGGCAAGTGACATTGAAAGGCCCCGTGCGGTCAGAGGACGAGAAGCGAGCAATTGAAGCGAAGGCTGCTGAAGTAGCTGGCGAGAACAAAGTCAGCAGCGAACTGAACATCAAACCGCAGCAATAACATTTGAAATTAACTTCGCAACTAATAAAAGGAGAAGTAAAAACATGGCAGGTAACAACACAGCAGTATTTGGCATTTACCCGAATCGCACAAACGTGGAGAGTGCGGTTGACACTCTAAAGGCTGCGGGATTTCGTAACTCTGATATTTCTGTGCTGTTCCCCGAGAACACGGGCACCAAGGACTTTGCCCACGAGAAAGAAACGAAAGCGCCAGAAGGTGCCACAGCTGGCGCCGGAACCGGAGCATTGCTGGGCGGCGGATTGGGATGGCTAGTTGGCATTGGAGCACTCGCAATTCCAGGGCTCGGACCGTTCATTGCTGCAGGACCCATTGTGGCGGCCCTTGCAGGAGCCCGCGCCGGCGGTGCAATCGGCGGTCTCACAGGCGCCTTGATTGGCATGGGAATCCCGGAATACGAAGCTAAGCGTTACGAGGGCCGCGTTAAGGACGGCGGAATACTGCTCTCCGTGCATTCCGACGATTCTCAGTGGACAAAAAGGGCCAAGGAAATTTTGGAGCGGACAGGTGCCCAAGATGTTTCCTCAACCGGTGAAGTCGCTTCCGAAAAGGGTGATAAAGCCCGTGTTCGCGAAGTAGCCTGATCTATGGAGTGCAGCGAACTTGAGCTTCTCGGCGGCCGGGATCTCGGTTCGCTGCCCCGCATTTTTGAACGACTGGCGGGACCCCGCGCGGGCTTAGCCCACCGACCGAAACTCATTTCGTGGAGGAAACATGCCAAACGAGAATTTGAAAACATTGTATGTGGACGAAAAGGAAGAGCAGAGAGGAGTGCGCATGGAAGATAAAGTTCGCAGTGGCGTTGCAGAGGGCCGTTTCACGGGAGCCATTGAGTCGCAGACGTCCAAAATCCCAAGCTCCGGCTATTTGGCGGCAGCATTCGGTGCTATCACCGCTTCAGCTATTTTGAAGATCGTGGGCAAGGATGACTGGGCGTTGTTTGTGGGACAGTGGCCGGCGGCATTTCTGTTGATGGGTGTTTACAACAAGATGGTAAAGCAGCACGGCTCAGATGCATACAGCAAGGCTGCCTGAGAGTTGAGTCGGACCGAGTGCTTGCCTCCGAACGTGGGGGCACCTCGGTCCGCCAAATTTCGAGCAACGCCTTCGACGCAGCAGAACTAGCAGTAATTACAAGGAGAGATTAGGTCGATTCTGGCGTGGATTGTGTTGGGTTTGATTGCGGGATTCATAGGCAGCAAGCTGGTGAACAAGGCTGGCGAAGGCGTGATCTTAGATATCGTACTGGGAATCGTTGGTGCCATAGTTGGCGGCTATTTGTTCAGTATTTTTGGGGCGCATGGAGTGACGGGCCAAAATCTATATAGCCTGTTTGTGGCGGTGATCGGCGCTGTGGTAGTCCTGGTTGTCTATCACGCCGTACGGGGAAGTCGATCACGCTTGTGAACGAAACGTGCAAGCGAGCTGGCCATCAGGCCTCCAATACGCCCTTCAGCCAGAGTTCACAACCTAGACAAATCGACGGACCATGACAGCTTGAGATTGATGATGTCAGGCACTCGCCGATGAGAACTCAAGCCGCCAAACTCAAATCCGAGTCGGGAGCCCCGCCACCACTCGCGGGAAAGAAACCCAAAGCTGGCGCCGCCAAAGTCCTTTTCCAAAAACTCGGGCCTGGTCTCATCACAGGGCGTCTGATGATGATCCCAGTGGAATCGCCACCTATTCGCAAGTAGGGGCACAGTTCGGCTATGGCCTTCTCTGGACCATGCTCTTGACCTATCCTCTCATGACCGCGATTCAGGAGATCAGCGCCCGGATTGGGAGGGTCACCGGAATCGGTATCGCGGCCAATCTTCGGAAAAACTATCCTAAGCCCGTTCTCTACTGCATGCTGATCGTGGTGTCAGTAGCCAATGTCTTCAATTTGGGGGCGGATATTGGCGCCATGGCAGCTGCGACGCACTTGCTACTGCCGGGAAAGGTTGGTGTGTTCATCGTGATTTTTGGCGTCGCGTCGCTAGCAGGAGTGTTGTTGGTTCCATACTCAACATATGCCAAATACTTGAAATGGCTCACCGTGTCTCTGTTCGCTTACGTGGCTGTCGTCTTCTGTGTCCACGTCTCATGGCGCGCCGTGCTTCACGCGACCGTGCTTCCGCACATTCAACTCACAAAAGATTACCTTACCGCGCTGATTGCGGTGCTAGGGACCACGATCAGCCCCTATCTCTTTTTTTGGCTTCACAAGAGGTCGAGGAGGTGAGGAATAATCGCGGCGAGAAACCGTTGAAGCGCGCTCCTTTGCAAGCGCCGGAGCAACTGGGGCGCATCCGTATCGATACTTATTTAGGCATGGCTTTCTCCAACATCGTCGCATTTTTCATAATTTTGACGGCCGTCGCGACTTTGCACACTCATGGCATCACCGAGATTTCGACTTCCGCCCAGGCGGCCACGGCGTTAGAACCGTTGGCGGGCCGCTTTGCGTTCCTGCTTTTTGTCTGTGGCATCGTAGGCACGGGCCTTCTTGCAGTGCCCGTGCTCGCGGCATCGGCGTGCTACAGAGTTGGCGAAGCGTGCCGCTGGAAAACAAGCCTGGAGCGCAAGCCAGGAGAAGCTGTCCGATTTTATGCCGCCATCACGATCGCGACCTTGACTGGGCTGTCGCTCAATTTCCTTCACATCGATCCCGTTAAGGCGCTGTTCTGGGCCGCGATTCTAAACGGAATCGTCGCCGCACCGCTGATGGCGATCATCATGACTATGGCCTCAAGCCAAAAAGTGATGGGAAAACTAGTCATCGCTGCGTACTTGAAATGGGTGGGTTGGCTTGCCACGGGTGTGATGCTATGCGCCTGTATCGTTGTTTTCTTCACGTGGAAATAGAATCGCCCGCCCATCGGAGGCAGCTCAATCCTTCATGACCGCGCAGAGTACCACACTGGACGTTGATCGGCACAACCTTCGGGCCGGGAGGCCCTGGACACCTAATTCGGATCGGAAAATCTCGAATGCGGTCACGATGTTGCAAATCTCAAGTAAACATACCTATTCGTGGGTTGTCATCTGCCCGCAATGTTGTTGAATTGCTGCATCCAACGAGGCTGTTTGCGCGATCTTGAGATACATCGAGTCTTTGTCTGCTAAACTGAAACGCAGCAGTTCACTTGCTTACTCGACCTTTCCAAGCAGTCACCTGCCTTTACAGAGGAAACTATGGCTGAAAAACCGACCACTACCGCACCGCTGAGGGCGATCAGGCAAGCCAAGGGTTAACGACTGGTACGGAGAGGTCTTCAAAATGGACCACATTGCGAGTTGCCAGAGTCGCATGGCGCGCAACCACGATGCCAGCGATCATAGTGTCGCGCAGCTCACCTGGCCGGCCCTTGCGCTGCCGGGAGGCCATCAAGTCCGCGGCCAGCGTGGCAGCATCATCGTCGAAGGGGGCGATTCGGTGACCTATTTTGTCGAGAAGGATGTCAAACGCCGCTAACAACAGAGACCTTCGTTTGCCGGCGGCCATGATTTGAAGCCCAAACCGGATCTCAAGGATTGTTACCGACGTCGTCCAAACGGATGTGCGAGACTGGTTGTCTAGCCAGGTAATCACCTTCGCATCGGGTGGTTGTCGCATTAGTGCCGAAAGTACGTTCGTATCCAAAACGATCATGACTCAAACTTGGCCGGCGTGATTGTGTGTCCGCGGAGTTCGGTCACATCCGACCTGAGACCGGTTCCCACAAATAAATTGGAGATGTCTGTCCCAAGTCCACCACTGGGGGTTTCCTCCGCGCACACGGCACTACGAAGAATGTCTCGCACCTCTTCCTCCATGCTGCGACCATGGCGCTTGGCGCGACGTTGTAAACGCGACTTTACCGTATTTTCAATGTTCCGAACCACGAGTTGCCCCACAATCCACCTCCGTTAATGTACATGATATCATGATATCATTGTGATGGTTGGCAAGTCAACTACACCGAAGGTAATCGCTGGTTGGTCTCAACTTTCAACACTGCAATCATGCCATGACGTGCCTAATTGCAAGGATGAGTCAGAGAGCTGCAAATCCGACGACTGATGGAGGATAGGTTGTTGATGTTTACTCGACGCAATAAGATAATAATAGTACAGCATAATAAGATAATAACCGAACAGCGCAATAGTATAATAATCGCGCTACACAATAAGATAATAAAGGCACGCCAATACCACACGGGTCAGAGGAGGCCTCATGGCTGCGCCGCCTGAAAAACTCCCACAATCTCTCGAAAATCCTGCGGAAACTCCAGGGCGCGGAGGGAGCAGGTGCCATTCGCGCCAAGCACCTCTCGCGCACGCACCGTGAGCGTCTTGTGGCGAATGGTTTTTTGCAGGAGGTCATAAAAGGCTGGTACATTCCTAGCCGCCCGGACGA
>WNGF01000079.1_pt1 | contig 188404 bp, 169 predicted proteins | sample 5400641 | NCBI WGS metagenome assembly WNGF01 (sample SAMN13153371, study PRJNA577476) | soil metagenome | isolation source: 80 cm soil or saprolite under grassland replicate 2 | place: USA:California | collected 2016-06-15 | reverse complement strand
GGCCCGGGGACCGGTCCAGGGATCGGCATTGCTTCGCTTAGCGCTAGCAGAGATCGCTGACGGTGTCCGGTCGGGCGCCGAGGGCGATTTCCGTGCCCTGCTGATCCGGGCCGGTCTTCCGCTGCCGATGTTCAACGCCCGCCTGTATTGCGGCGATGTTCTGCTGGCGATCGCGGACGCATGGTGGCCTGACGCCGGGCTCGCCGCGGAGGTGGACTCCCGGGAGTGGCATCTCTCCCCAGCGGACTGGGAATGCACGATGCGCCGGCACGCCAGGATGGGCGCCTGCGGCATCGTCGTGCTGCATTTCACCCCGCATCAGATCAGGTTCGAGCAGGCCATGGTTGTCGAGACCATCAAGGCGGCGCTCGGCTCCGGCCGCGGCTCGCCTGCCGGGATTCAGGCACGGCCCGCGCGCTAGCAGCGGCCGGCCTGCGAGGATACGGACGGTGCCGGTGGCTCGAGGGCGGAGTGCCGGTGTCAGGAATTACCGTGCCCAGCCCTTGGTGCGCTCGACGGCCTGCCGCCAGCGGGCATGGCCGGACTCGTCCCTGGCGCCGGGCACGAAGCGCCGGTCAAGCTTCCAGGTAGCAGCCAGTTCCGCCGCTGATGACCAGACCCCGGTGCCGAGACCGGCCAGGAAGGCCGCGCCCAGTGCGGTGGTCTCCGCGACGACCGGCCGTTCGACGGGTACCTGCAGCTGATCGGCCTGCAGCTGCATGAGCAGGTCGTTGGCGCTCGCTCCGCCATCTACCCTGAGCACCGGGCCCTGGCCCGTCCCCGCGGCGCCTGGGCCTGTCCCCGCGGCGCCTGGGCCCGTCCCCGCGGCGCCTGGGCCCGTCCGCGCGGCGCCTGGGCCTGTCCCCGCGGCGCCTGGGCCTGTCCCCGCGGCGCCTGGGCCCGTCCGCGCGGCGCCTGGGCCCGCCCCCGCGGCGCCTGGGCCCGCCCCCGCGGCGCCTGGGCCCGTCCGCGCGGCGCCTGGGCCCGTCCGCGCGGGGTCCTGCGCTGTTTCCGCGGCCATGACATCGGCCACATCCCTGACCTCGAACGCGATTGCCTCCAGCGTGGCGCGGACCAGGTGCGCCCGCGTCGTTCCCCTGGTCAGGCCGAACACCGCCCCGCGGGCTGCCGGATCCCAGTCTGGCGCGCCCAGCCCGGTCAGCGCGGGGACGAACACCACGCCGCCGGAGTCGGGCACCGTCCGCGCGAGCGCTTCGCTCTGTGCCGCGTTGTCGAGCAGGCCGAGCCCGTCACGCAGCCACTGCACGGCCGCGCCCGTCACGAAGACCGACCCCTCGAGCGCATAGGCGAGTGTGCCGGCGGAGTCCATCCATGCCACCGTTGACAGCAGCCCGGCCGCTGAGCGGACGATCGAGCCGCCGGTGGCCGACAGCACGAACGAGCCGGTTCCGTACGTGCACTTCATGTCCCCTGGCGTGAAGCATGCCTGGCCGAACATTGCCGCCTGCTGATCGCCCGCGATGCCGGCCACGGGCAGGGACAGGCCAAGGAACGCGTCCGGGTCGGTGTGCCCGGCGACGCCGGACGACGGGACGACTTCCGGCAGGGCATGCGGCGGCACGCCGAACAGGTCGCAGAGCTCAGCTGACCACTGCCCCGCCTCGATATCGAAGAGGAGGGTGCGGGACGCGTTCGAGGCGTCGGTGACATGCCGCCGCCCGCCGGTGAGCCGCGCGATCAGATAGGAGTCGACGGTGCCGGCCGCCAGCGATCCGTCCAGGACCCCCGCCCAGCTGGCGGGGTCGTTCTCCGCCAGCCAGGTCAGCTTCGTGGCGGTGAAGTACGGGTCAAGCCGCAGGCCTGTCAGCGCATTTACCCGGGGCTCGTGTCCCTGGTCGCGCAGCCGGGCGCAGATGTCCGCCGTCCGCCTGTCCTGCCAGACGATCGCGCGCCGGGGAGCCGCGAGCGTGGCGCGGTCCCAGAGCACCGCGGTCTCGCGTTGATTGGTCACCCCGACGCAGGTCACCCCGGCGGCCGCCAGCGCCTGGCCCGGCTGGGCGGCCCCGGCCAGCCCCAGCGCCTCGCCGCAGGCCGCGAGCGTCGCCTGCCAGATGCTCTCCGGCAGGTGCTCGACCCAGCCAGGCTCCGGGTAATACTGGCGGAACTCCTGGTACCCGCGGCTCGCCACGGTGCCGTCAGCGGTGACGATCAGGGCGGTGACCCCTGTCGTTCCGGCGTCGATCGCAAGGACGCTCATGGGTACTAGTGTGGCGGGCGACAGAACACGAGAGGGAGCCCTCATGCGAGTCGGAGTCCTGACCGGCGGCGGAGACTGCCCCGGGCTGAATGCAGTGATCCGCGCTATCGTTCGCCGCGGAGTAAAAGAGTTCGGCTATGAATTCATCGGCTTCCGCGACGGCTGGCGCGGCCCGCTCGAAGGCGACACCGTCCCGCTTGACGTGCAGGCCGTCCGCGGCATCCTGCCGCGGGGCGGCACCATCCTCGGCTCGTCTCGGACGAACCCGCTGGCCGACAGCGCCGCCAGCGGCGGCCGCTCCGGTGTGCAGCGGATCTCCGGCAACCTGGACAGCCTGGGCGTGGACGCACTGATCGCGATCGGCGGGGAGGACACCCTCGGGGTAGCGACCCGGCTGCACGAGCAAGGCGTGAACGTCGTGGGCGTGCCCAAGACGATCGACAACGACCTCGGCGCGACCGACTATACGTTCGGGTTCGACACCGCGGTGAACATCGCGATGGAGGCCATCGACCGGCTGCACACCACGGCCGAGAGCCATCACCGCGCGCAGATCGTCGAGGTGATGGGCCGTCACGCGGGCTGGATCGCGCTGCACGCGGGCATGGCGGGCGGCGCGAACGTCATCCTGATCCCGGAGAAGCGGTTCGACATCGAGAAGGTCTGCGCGTACGTGGAGCATCGGTTCCAGACGCGCTATTCACCGATCGTGGTGGTGGCCGAGGGCGCCCAGGCGGCCGATGGAGACGCGTGGTCAGATGATCAGGAGCTGGATGCGTTCGGCCACGTGCGGCTCGGCCTGGTCGGCGTCGGCCAGATGCTGGCGAACGAGATCGAGAAGCGCACCGGCAAGGAAGCCCGCTGCGCGGTCCTCGGGCACATCCAGCGTGGCGGTACCCCGACCGCCTTCGACCGGGTGCTGGCCACCAGGTTCGGCTTGCAGGCGATCGGTGTCGTGCATGACGGCGCTTTCGGCATGATGGTGGCGCTGCGCGGCACCGACATCGTGCGCGTACCGCTGGCGGAGGCCACCACGGAGCTCAAGGTCGTGCCCGCGGACCGCTATGACGAGTCCGAGGTCCTGTTCGGCTGAGGCGGCGGCAGCCCCACACGCCGGCGGCCCCGGCTGGCCGACGGCCCCACAGGGCGGCGGCCGGAAAGGAGGCAGGTAGTGCCGCTCCTCGATCGCCGGGCAGCGCTTGACTGGATTGCCCGCTGGGACATCCAGCAGCTTGGCTACCTGCCGGACCGGGAGGAGCGGTTCACCGCGCTGATCGACGCCGTGGAGGAGGGTACCCAGATCCCGGATCCCCTGGTGCTCGACCTTGGCTGCGGCCCGGGTTCGCTCGGCGTCCGGCTGCTTGACCGGCTTCCCGGCGCGACCGTCATCGGCATCGACGCGGACCCGCTGCTGCTCACGCTCGGCCGCATCGCCTGGCCCGGTCGGGCAGGATTGCGGTTCGCCGAGACCGATCTCCGCACGGCCGGCTGGTCGGCGGCGCTCGGCCTCGACCGGAAGGCGGACGCCGCGGTGAGCACCACCGCGCTGCACTGGCTGCCCGGGCCGGCCCTCGCCGCGATGTACGCGGAACTCGGCACCGTGCTGCGGCCTGGCGGCCTGCTGCTGAACGGTGATCATTTCAGGGAGGACGACACAGCCCCGACCCTGGCCAGGCTCGGCCGTGCGCTGATCGAGCGGGAAGAGTCCCGGCGCTTCCCCGGCGGGCACGCCGAGACGTGGAGCGACTGGTGGGACGCGGTCACCGCGGAACCAGCGCTAGTCGAGCAGGCCGCCGCGCGGGCCAGCCTAATGATCGACAACGAGCATCACGGCTCGCCGTCGGGACGGTTGTCCACGCACGTCGACGCGCTGCGGGCGGCGGGATTCGCGGAGATCGGGACGATCTGGCAGCGGGGCGAGAACCGTTTGCTCTGCGCGGTCATGGGCGGCAGGCCGGCGTCGGCCCGGCAGGCTAGCCGAAGATCATCAAGTCGCTGACGCCGTCAAGCCGGTCCGGCGGCAGCGGCTGGGCGTTCCCGGACCGGGGCCAGATGTTCCCCCTGCTCGGGCTGGCTGCCGCCCGGCGGATCAGGTTGCGACATCTCAGCCTTCCCGCACATCCTGCTCCCATGACCAGTTCCGCAGGATAGAGCTTGATACAGGGAGCCGGGGAGCCCCGCGTAACTGGCAGACTAAGGGAATGCCCGCGTTGCCCCTCGCCGATCACGCAATGCCGGGGCGGGCGACAGTCCCGCGTGAGCCGTGCGTTCTGCTGAAGCTGGGCGAGATCGTGCTCAAGGGCAGGAACAGGCAGCAATTCGAGCGGCTCCTGCACGACAACATCAGGCGAGCGGTCCGCGATCTCGGTATCCCGCTGCAGCTATGGCAGCGCGATGGGGTGATCGTGCTGACCGTCGCCCCGGCCGCAAAGCGAGGCGGCGGGATACCGCGGGAGATGCCGCCGGGCCAGGTCCCGGCCGCCATCCACGATGGCACGGCTGCGGACCGCCGGACTCCTGATGGCCAGGGCACGCCCGGGCAGCCAGCCGATGGCGCCCCAGCCGATGGCGCCCCGGCCGATGGCGCCGCCAGCGGAGCCCCCGACGGGATGGCCGCGGCCGCCGCCGTCGACCTGATCGCCGAGCGAATGTCAGCTGTGATGGGCATCGCCCGGGTCTGCCGCGCGGTGCGGGTCGCGAAGGACCCCGACGCGGCGATCGCCGCGGCCGTGGACCTGATGGCCGGCCGCCAGGGCAGCTTCGCCGTGCGGTCCAGGCGCCGTGACAAGCGGTTCCCGGTTACCTCGGCCCAGCTTGTCCGGTTCATCGGCACCCGGATCCAGCAGGAATACGGCTACCCGGTCAACTTGAGCAAGCCGGATACCACCGTCTTCGTCGAAGTCGATCAGTCCGAGGTCTTCGTCTTCACCGAGGGAAAGCCTGGCCAGGGCGGCCTGCCGGTGGGCATGAGCGGTCGCGGGATCGTGCTGATGTCGGGCGGCATCGATTCGCCTGTTGCGGCCTACCGGATGATGCGCCGCGGGCTGCGCTGCACGTACTTGCACTTTTCCGGTATGCCGCTGACCGGCCCCGAGTCGGTGTACAAGGCATACGGCCTGGTGCGCGAGCTGGACCGGTTCCAGAGCGGGTCGAGGCTGTTCGTCGTCGCGTTCGGCAAGGCGCAGCAGCGGCTCGCCTCGTCCGGGGCTGGCCGGCTGCAGATCATGGCGCAGCGGCGGCTGATGCTCAAGACCGGCGAGGCGATGGCCCGCAGGCACCGGGCGACCGCGCTGATCACCGGCGACTCGCTGGGCCAGGTGAGCAGCCAGACGCTGACCAACATCACGGCAATGGACGACGCCGTGGCCCTGCCGATCCTGCGGCCGCTGATCGGCCTGGACAAGACCGAGATCATGGCGGAGGCGCGCCGCATCCGCACACTCGGCATCTCCGAGCTGCCTGACCAGGACTGCTGCAGCCTGCTCACGCCGCGCCAGGTAGAGACGCGGGCGCGGATCGAGGACCTCCGCCGGATCGAGGCGCGACTCGATGCCGACGACCTGGCCGAGGAGCTGGCAGCCGCCGCGCAGGAACACACGCCACAGCGGCACTGACTTATTTTCTGGAACGAGACCGCCCCGCCCAGTCGCCTGCCCTGGGAGGTTCTCCCGTGCCGGTGCTGATGTGGCAGGCTCCTATCCCGGAGGTAAAAAGTGAAAATCGGATTGCAGATCCCTGACTTCACCGGGCCGGGCGCCGCCCGGCTCGGCCCGGACCTGGCGGCCGTCGCCAGGACCGCCGACGATGCCGGGTTCGAGTTCATCGCCGTAATGGATCACTTCTTCCAGATCGGCGCGGTAGGGCCGCCGGAGCGCGACATGCTCGAGTCCTACACCACGCTCGGGTACCTGGCCGGCGTAACGTCCAGGGCGAAGCTGATCACGCTGGTGACCGGCGCCGTCTACCGGCACCCGGGAATCCTGGCGAAGATCGTCACCACGCTCGACGTGCTGTCCGGCGGCCGGGCCTGGCTGGGTATCGGCGCGGCCTGGAACGAGGAGGAGTCCCGGGGCCTGGGCATCCCGTTCCCGCCGGTCGCCGAGCGGTTTGAGCGGCTGGAGGAGACGCTGCAGATCTGCCGGCAGATGTGGCGCGGGGATGAGTCCCCCTACCAGGGCGAGCACTTCCAGCTGGAGCGCCCGCTGAACTACCCGAAGGCGCTGTCCGCGCCGCACCCGCCGATCATGATCGGCGGGTCGGGGGAGCGGAAGACGCTGCGGTTCGTCGCTCGCTACGCCCAGGCCTGCAACCTTTTCCCCGGTCCCGACCTGGCCCGCAAGCTCGACGTGCTGCGCGCGCACTGCGATGCGGAGGGCCGCGATTATGACGAGATCGTCAAGACGTGCTACTTCATCTTCGATGTCGGTGACAAGGGGCAGCATGCCGGGCGGGTCGTTGATCAGCTCGGCAACCTCGCCGGGCTGGGATTCCAGGCTGCGATCGGCGCGGTGGCCAACGTCTGGGACGTCACGCCGCTGGAGGTCATCGGCGCTGAGGTGATCCCGGCGGTCGCCGCGCTCTGAACGTCCGCGGCATCACCCGACGATCATCGGCTGCGGTGCCTGGCTCAGCGTCCGGCCCATAAGCTGCGGCAGGGTGGACATGACCGCGGCAAGCTCGCGGATATCGCTGTCCACCAGGGCCTGGTCGCCGTCGCACAGCGCGGTGGCCGGCTCGGGGTGCACGTCCACGATGATCCCGTCCGCCCCGACCGCGACCGCGGCCCTGCTCAGCGGCAAGACCAGGTCCCGGCGGCCGCCCGAGTGCGAAGGATCCACGATCACCGGCAGGTGGGAGAGCCGCTGCGCGACCGGGACGGCACTGATGTCCAGGGTGTTGCGGGTCGCGGTCTCGAAGGTCCGGATCCCCCGCTCGCAGAGCACGATGTCGAGGTTCCCGCGCTGGGCAATGTACTCGGCGGCCATCAGCCATTCTTCGATAGTGGCGTTCATCCCGCGCTTGAGCAGCACCGGCTTCCCGGCTGAGCCGACCGCCTGCAGCAGGGTGAAGTTCTGCATGCTGCGGGTGCCGACCTGGAGCATGTCGGCGTACGAGCAAACCAGGTCCACGCTGGCCGGGTCGATGACCTCGGTGACAACCGGCAGCCCGGTCTCCGCCCGCACCTCGGCCAGAATGCGCAGGCCGTCCTCGCCGAGGCCCTGGAATGCGTACGGCGACGTGCGCGGCTTGAACGCGCCGCCCCGGAGCATCGACGCGCCCGCCGCCTTGGCCATCAGGGCCGACGCCATGGTCTGCTCGGGGGTCTCGACCGTGCACGGGCCGGCCATAACGGTCACCGTATCCGGGCCGATCGCCACGCCGCCGACCGTGATCACCGAGCGGCTCGGATGATGTTCCCTGCTGACCAGCTTGTAGGGGACCGAAATACGCACGACGTCGCCGACGCCGTCCCTGCTGCGCAGGTTCAGCGCGCCGAACTGATCGATATCGCCGACCAAGCCGATGATCGTCCGGGAAACCCCGCGGCTCACGAACGCTTCCCCGCCGGCGGTGCGTACCAGATCCACGATCGTGTCAACATCTGCCTGCGTGGCCTCTGGGGCCATCACGACGACCATCTCTCATCACTCCCCTGTCTCCAATAATGACGAAAGCCCCGGGCCGTTCCGGCCCGGGGCTTCCCTTACGTCGCTCGCGTCAGTGCAGCATCTGGCGGGCGACCGTCCGGAGGCCGGGCCGGTAGCCATAAAAGAACCAGAACTGACAACGCACGGGCGCAAGCCTAGCGCACGTCCGCGGCCGCAGGGTGACGGGTGCGCGATCGGCCGAAACCGGGGGATGGCAAGATAGCCCCACCTGCGGGGGTTGATGGCCAGAGCGCCGCGCCCCTGAGTGCGCGGCCGGGAAGGGGCAGGTCAGCCGGATGAGGCAGCCGGAGACAGGTGAACGGGCCGGCGGCCCGGGTCATTCTGCGGGCCGCTCAGCCGATCCGCCGCAGGCTCCGGATCAGCCGCTGCGGCGACGGCTGCCGCCCGGGCAGTACATCCCGGTGCGCTGGCCGGTCCTGCACTACGGGCGGGTGCCGGCCTTCTCCCGGGAGAGCTGGGACCTCCGGGTTTTCGGCGCGACGGAGAGCGGCCACGAGCGCCGCTGGGACTGGGCCGCCTTCGGGGCGCTGCCCCGTTCCCGCGTGATCGCGGACTTTCACTGCGTGACCAAGTTCAGCATCCAGGGAATCGCCTGGGAAGGCGTGCCGGCCGCCGCGGTCCTGCAGGCGGTGCCGCCGGCGGCGGCGGTCACCCATGTCATGGTGTGGGCCGATTTCGGCTACAGCGCCAACGTGCGAATCGCGGATTTCGCGGCCGACGAAACCTTGCTCGCGACCCGCTGCAATGGAGCCGATATCACCCCCGAGCACGGGTACCCGGTCCGGCTGATCGTGCCCGGCCTGTACGGATGGAAGAGCGTCAAGTGGGTCAGGGCGGTGGAGTACCTGACCAGGGACAGGCGCGGCTTCTGGGAGGAACGGGGCTATCACAATACGGCTGACCCGTGGCGCGAGCAGCGGTACTCCTACCAGGAGGGGCCTGGCGACGGCCCGCCGCTCTGACCCGCTGTGACGCCGGGCCGGGCCGGCCCCGTGAGTCGGCCTGCGCTGTGAACCGGCCTGCGCTATGAACCGGCCTGCGCTATGAACCGGCCTGCGCTGCCGCTACGGGAGGATACTGAACCCCACGACGATCGTGATCGTGCTGCCCTGGGGTGCCTGCCCGGTCGGGCTGTAGCTGAACACCCGGTGCCCTGGGCCGGCGTGGTCCACGCTGACCTGGAACCCGGCATCCGTGAGGATGTGGATGGCCTGTTCCACGTTCTGGCCTTCCACATTGGGAACGTCAACCAGCTGCGGCCCGGCCGAGACCCGGATGGTCACGACCTCGCCGGGGGTGATGGTGGTACCTGGCCGCGGGGACTGGCGAGTGATCGTCCCGGCTGGCTGATCGCTCTTCGTATCCTGCACCGGGTTCAGCTGGAAGCCGAGCTGCTGCGCCTGCTGCTGCGCCGCGCTTTCCTGCTGCCCGACCAGGTTGGGCAGCGGCGGGCCGGAACTCTGCACGATCGCCACCGGCCGTATCTGCGGCCAGGGCTTCCCGGCGACCGGATGGGTGCTGATCACGATGCCGACCGGAATCGTGGTGGACGGCCCGCTGGTGACCTTGCCGGGGGTCAGGCCAGCCTTCCTGAGTGCCGCCTCAGCGTCGGCGAGCTTCATGCCGGTCACGGACGGCATCTGGATGAGAACCGGACCGAGTGACGGTACGAGCGTGACCAGGCTGCCCCGATGGGCGCTCGAGCCGATCGCCGGATCGGTGCGGATGATCTCGCCGCGGGCCACGGTGTTGCTATGCACGCCATGGGCGGTGTGCACCTTGAAACCGAGGTTCCGCAGCTCTGTTCTCGCGGTGGCCTTCGCCATCCCGCCTACCTGGGGGATGGTCTCGTATTGGCCTTCGGTGACCCACCAGGTCACCAGGCCGATGATCAGCACGACCCCGAAGGTGAGGGCCAGATAGGCAAGCTTGCGGCTGAACAGCCACCGCTGAAGGCCAGGCTCCCGGCGGCGGCCATAGCGAGACGGCGCGTGCACGCGGCCGGTGAGCGGCTCGTCATCATGATCGAGGGCGTATCCGGCGCCGGGAACGATCAGCGTGTGGTTCATGCCGGTGTGCGGATCGGCGAGCTGCCCGGTGGTTACCGCGGGCAGGATCTCCACGGCCCTGTCACGCCCTCGCTTCCCGCGTCGTGCATCGCCGCGCTCGGCCGAGCCATGACCAGCCGCTTCGCCGGGCAGCGACGAGGCTCCGGGCAGAGAGGACGCGGCGGGCAGGGATGACGCCCCCGGGAATGGGCCGTCGGGATACGGCGAGCCGCCGGGATACGGCGACGCCGCGGCGGGCGGGAAGGCCGACCCCGGGACCGGCGAGCCGTCGTGACCCGGCGGCACCACGGGCGCGGATGAAAACCCCGGGACCGGCGAGCTGCTGGGATACGGATAGGACGTGTCGCCGGGGTGTGCCGGGCCGCCGGGGTGTGCCGGGCCGCCGGGGTGTGCCGGGCCGCCGGGGTGTGCCGGGCCGCCGGGGAGCGACGAGTCCGGCCACGGCGATGAGTCCGGCCACGGCGATGAGTCCGGCCACGGCGATGAGTCCGGCCACGATGACGCCGCGGGCAGCGCCGAGGTGTCCGATGGCGCAGCGCTGGCCGCGCCCGTTTCCTCCGGGCCGTCCGGGCTCGCTGTTCCGGCGGCAGCGCGGCCGGAACCCGCGTCCGGCGGCGGCGCAGGGCGCCACCCGGACTCTGGCCGGCCCGGTCCGGACAGGCTGGCCGCGGGCAAGCCGGGCACGGACCGGCCCGCCGCGGGCAAGCCAGGCACGGACAGGCCGGCCGCGGACAGGCCAGCCGCCGGCAAGCCGGGCACTGGCGAACCGGGCACTGGCGAACCGGGCACTGGCGAACCGGGCACTGGCGAACCGGGCGGGAACTCCGGCTCATGCTCCCCGGCCTGGCTGGCTGGCCGGCCGGCGGCATGCATTCTGGCGATGGGCAGGCCGCGGCGCACTTCGCTGATGGCATGCAGGAACTGGCCAGCGTCGGCAGGACGCAGGTCCGGGTTCCGGCTGGTGGCCAGCGCCACCAGCGCGTCAAGCGCAGGGGGCAGGCCCGGCGTGATACTGGACGGCGCCGGGACGACCTCGTTGACATGCTTGTAAGCGACCGCCAGCGGTGTCTCGCCTCTATGCGGCTGCACCCCGGTGAGCAACTCGAACAGCATCACGCCGGCCGCGTAGACGTCCGTCCGCGCGTCAGAGGCACTCAGCGACACCTGCTCGGGCGCGAGGTAGGCCGCCGTGCCGATGATCACGCCGGTTTTGGTGTGGCCGGCCCTGGCCGCGGCCCTGGCCAGGCCGAAATCCGCGACCTTCACCGCGTGCGCCGCGGTAAGCAGCACGTTCTCCGGCTTGACGTCGCGATGCACGATGCCGGACGAATGCGCCGCGGACAGCCCGGTGAGGACGCCCTCGATGATGTCGAGCGCCTCGCGCGGGCTCAGCCTGCCACGCTCGATCAGCAGCTCGCGCAACGTCAGGCCGGGCACGTATTCCATCGCCAGGAACAGGATCTCGCCGTCCGCGCCCTGGTCGTAGACGGCGACCACGTTCGGGCTGGACAGCCGGGCCACCGACCTGGCCTCCTCGATGAACCGGCGGACGAAGTCAGCGTCATAGGCCAGCTCAGGGTGGGCGATCTTAAGCGCAACCGTGCGCTCGAGCCGCGTGTCAGTCCCGAGGTAGACGGTGGCCATCCCGCCGCGCGCGATCCGGGAGTCCACCCGGTAGCGCCCGTCGAGCAGCTGCCCAACCGGCAGGCGCGCCAGGGTCGTATCCATCAGGACGAGTCTATTGGTGCCGTCTCGTCCCCGCCCAGGTAACGACGCTGCTGGCTCAGCCGTCCGGCGACGGTGAGGAGGCGGTCGCGTACCGTCGCCGCGGCACCCGGCCAGCCAGGTAGGCGAGCCGCCCGGCGGTGACCGCCGCGCGCATCGCCTCCGCCATCAGCTCGGGATCCCGCGCCCTTGTCACCGACGTCGCAAGGAGGACCCCGTCGCAGCCGAGCTCCATCGCGATCGCGGCATCGCTGGCAGTCCCGATGCCCGCGTCAAGGACCACGGGGACGCCCGCCGCCTCGACGATCAGCTCGATGTTGTGCGGATTCCTGATCCCGAGCCCGGACCCTATCGGCGCGCCGAGCGGCATCACGGCCGCGCAGCCCGCCTGCTCAAGGCGCCGCGCCAGGACCGGGTCGTCATTGGTGTACGGCAGCACCGTAAAGCCGTCGGCGATGAGCAGCTCGGCCGCGTCGAGCAGCTCGACCGGATCCGGCAGCAGGGTGCGCTCGTCAGCGATTACCTCGAGTTTCACCCAGTTCGTGGCCAGGGCTTCCCTGGCCAGCCGCGCGGTCTGCACGGCCTCGGCGGCCGTGAAGCAGCCCGCCGTGTTCGGCAGCACGCGGATGCCGCGCGCGGCGAGCACGTCGAGCACCGAGCCCGCCGCGCCGGGATCCACCCTGCGCATCGCGACCGTGGTCAGCTCAGTGCCGGAGGCGGCAAGCGCCCGGTCAAGCACGTCCAGGCTCGGCGCGCCGCCAGTGCCCATGATCAGGCGCGAGCCCATCGCCTCCCCGGCGATCACGAAAAGGTCGTCCACGATCAGCCTCCCTGCGCCGCTGTGATCACTTCGACCTGGTCGCCGTCGGCAACCGGGGTCGTGTCCCAGCAACCCCGGCGCACGACCTCGCCGTTGACGGCAGCCGCGATCCCGCTGGCCGATGCCGTCACCAGCCGGACGGCATCGCCGACGCTGGCGCCGGTGGCCAGCTCGCGAGCCGTGCCGTTGATGATCACGTTCATCGCGGTGCGCCTTCGCTCGCCGGGTTCCGCCCCGCTGCCCGCGGCTGGCTTCGCCCGCTCCGCCCGGGCGCGGCGGCTGCCCCGGCTGACCCGGCAGACCGGTCGAAACGCCGCGGCGTGAACGCGGCCGCCAGGTCCGGCAGCCGCCGCGTGGCCAGGTACTCCGCGATGACGTCCGCGGTCACCGGGGCGAGCAGCACTCCGGCGCGGAAATGCCCGGTGGCCAGCACAAGCCCGGGGAGCGGCGAAGGGCCAAGCACCGGGGCGTTGTCCGGTGTGCCCGGCCGCAGGCCGGCCACGGCCTCGGCCAGCTCGAGCTCGGTGATCCCGGGGACGATGGTCCTGGCGTCCCTGAGCAGCTCCCAGACCCCGCCGGCGGTCACCCGGGTGTCCGCGCCGAGCTCCTCCTGGGTGGCGCCGATGACGAGCTCACCGCTGTCCCTCGGCACCAGGTAAACCGCGGAGCCGTGGACGATGCCGCGGACCGAACGGGCGAGCAGCCCCGGCATGCCGTCCGGGCCGCTGGTGCCTGGCCCGCCAGTCCCGGACCGCAGGCGCAGGATCTGGCCCTTGACCGGGCGCACCGGCGGCGCGACCCCCGGCGGCAGGCCAGCGATCGTCGCCGAGTTCCAGCCGGCGGCGAGCACTACCCACGGAGCCAGGATCCGGGTGCCGTCGCCCAGCAGGGCGCCAGCGACGCGGCTGTCGCTGACCGCGCGATCGCGCTCCGTGCCGTGGCTGGCCGGGCCGTCATGCGCCGTGCCGTCATGCGCTTTGCCGTCATGCGCTTTGCCGTCATGCGCTGTGCCGTGGCCGGCCGGGCCGTCATGCGCTGTGCCGTGGCCGGCCGGGCCGTCATGCGCTGTGCCGTGGCCGGCCGGGCCGTCATGCGCTGTGCCGTCATGCGCCGTGCCGTGGCCGCCGCCCGCAGTGCGGATCTCGGCGGCCGGCTGCCTGATGATGTCAACGCCGGCCAGCACGGCTGCCGCGACCAGCGCACGGGTCAGCAGCCTGGGGTCGACGGACGCGTCGTCGGCGGCCAGCAGGCCGCCGCGGACGGCCGGGCTGAGCATGGGCTCCGCCTGGCGGCACTCCCGTGCAGTGAGGCGGCGCACGGTAACGCCGAAGGACTCCTGGAGAGCCTGATACTCGCCGAGGATGGCCAGGTCATCCGCGTCATAGGCGACCTGCAGCGTGCCAGCCTGCCGGTACCCGGTTGGCTTGCCGGTCAGTCCGGCGAGCTCGGCGGCGAACGCCGGATAGCGGCGCTGCGATTCGCGGCCAAGCCGGAACAGCTCCTTCTCGGCGTACGCGGCCTCCGAAATCGGCGTGATCATTCCCGCCGCGGCGTGCGACGCGCCACCGCCTGGCTCCGGATCGGCTACCGCCACCCGCAGGCCGCGCTGAGCGGCCCGCCAGGCAATGCTCAGCCCGATGACCCCGCCGCCGATGACCAGTACGTCGGCAGTGGCTGAGGTGCTCATCTCCGCTCCCTTCGCCGGCATGACCCGGATCAGGTTCCTGCGGTCGGCGGCTTCCAGCCGCCCTCTCAGTCCGGTCAGCACCGGACTCCCGCGCGCTGCTCCTAGCCTAGGTGATCGTGCGGATTGAGCGAGTGGTGATAGCCGGAGCCGGGCTGGCGGGGCTGCGCACCCTGGAGGAGCTGCGGGCCAGGGGATATCCGGGCGCGGTGACGCTGGTCGGCGCCGAGACCCGGCCGCCGTACGACCGGCCGCCGTTGTCCAAGGGCGTGCTGTCCGGGGCGGCGGATGACACCACGCTGCGGGCTGACCTGTCCGCGCTCGGCGCCGAAATCCGGCTGGGTGAGCCGGCCACCGGCGTCGCCGACGGCGTGCTGCGCACCGGCGGCGCCGAGTATGCCTACGACCGCCTGGTGCTGGCGACCGGCGCGGTGCCGGTGCCGCTGCCTGGCCCTGGCCCGCAGCGCCTGCTGCGCACGCTCGACGACGCGCTGAGCCTGCGGGCGGTGCTCACGCCGGGATTGCGGCTGGTGATCGTCGGGGCCGGCTGGATCGGCGCCGAGGTGGCTACCGTTGCCGCCGCCAGGGGCTGCCAGGTCACGGTGGTAGAGGCCGGGCCCGCGCCGCTGGCTGCCGCGCTCGGGCCCGAGGCAGGCTCGCGGACATCGGGCTGGTACGAGGCGGCCGGGGTAAGCCTGCGGCTGGGCGCGGGTGTGTCATCGGTGCAGCCAGGCGGCCTCGTCCTGGCCGACGGCGAGTGGCTGCCTGCCGACGAGATCCTGACGGCGGTCGGAGTCCGGCCGCAGGCACGCTGGCTCGAAGGATCAGGCATCGCACTTGACGGCGGCGTACGAACTGATGCACAGCTGCGCACCTCGATGCCGGGCGTCTTCGCGGTCGGCGACTGCGCCGCGTTCTGGTCGAGGCGATACCGGCGGCGGCTGCGTTTCGAGCACTGGGACATCGCGCTGCGGGCGCCGGAGGTGGTGGCGGCCAACGTGCTCGGCGGCAGCGAGGTCTATGATCCGGTGCCGTATTTCTGGTCCGAGCAGTTCGGCCGGATGGTGCAGTACGCCGGGTACCACGGCCGTGCGGACAAGCTGACCTGGCGCGGCGATCCGGCCGGGGACCGGTTCGCCGCCTGCTGGCTGGCCGACGACAGGCTGGTGGCGCTGCTGACCGTCGGGCTGCCCAGGGACCTGCTGCAGGGCCGCCGGCTGATCGCCGCCGGGCTGCCGGTCGATCCTGCCAGAATGGCGGACCCGGCCATGCCGCTGCGGGACGCGGCCGTCCGCTGAGCCGGACCCGGCTGGCCGGGCGCGGCGGCTGAATCCGATGTGCACGACGTTGCCCGTGTTTGGAGGCGGTCCTTGGGTGGGAAGTTTGTGGATGTGGCGCAGATTGACCCCCTGGCCGACAGCATGATCGGCGACTGGCTCACCCTTCCTGAAGCTGCTGACCGGCTCGGCTTGACCATCAGCCGGGTCAGGCAGCTGTTCCGCGACCGCAAGCTGCTCGCGGTGCAGCGCCCGGATGGCACGCTCTGCGTGCCCGCTGCATTCTTCGATGGCCATCAGGTCATCCGCGGACTGCACGGCACGCTGACATTGCTCTTTGACTGCGGTTTCGACGAGGCGGATGCGCTGCGCTGGCTGTTCACAGCTGACGAGTCGCTGCCCGGCACGCCGATCCAGGCGATCAGCGAGCATCGTCGCACCGAGGTGAATCGCCGGGCGCAGGCGCTCGCGTTCTGAGCGCTGCCGGGCGCAGGCGCTCGCGTTCTGAGCGCTGCCGGGCGGCACGGGGCGATCCGTCGGGCCAGCGCGCTATGGCGCCGGCCCGGTGTGATGCTGGCTGCATGCACGTCTGGACATCGGTGTTCATGATTTCGGTGCCCTTGACCGCAGTGGCCGTTGAGCGCCATGGCTGCTGACCTTCGGGCCAGGCTCGCCGCCGCCCGGCTGTACCTGTGTACCGACGCGCGAGAGCGGCAGGGCGACCTGGCCGCTTTCCTGGACGCGGCGCTCAGCGGCGGGGTGGACGTGGTCCAGCTGCGGCAGAAAGGCCTCGAGGCGGCGCAGGAGATGGCGTTCCTTGAGGTGTTCCGGCTGGCATGCGATCGGCATGGCGCGCTGCTGGCCGTGAACGACCGGGCGGACATCGCCCGAGCCGTGCAGGCGGACGTGCTGCATCTCGGCCAGGATGACCTGCCGGTCGCCGCGGCCAGGCAGATTGTCGGGCCGGGAACGCTGATCGGGCTGTCCACGCACTCGGCGGACCAGTCCGCCGCGGCCGCCGCGGCGCCCGACATCGACTACTTCTGTGCCGGGCCGGTCTGGCCGACCCCGACCAAGCCGGGCCGTCCTGCCCCCGGGCTCGGCCTGATCAGGTACGCGGCGACGCTGGCCACGCCGCTGCCCTGGTTCGCCATCGGCGGCATCAGCGCGGAGAACATCGGCGTGGTGCTTGATGCGGGAGCCCGCCGCGTGGTCGTGGTGCGAGCTATCACCGAGGCTGCCGATGCCGCGGCGGCCGCCGCCGCGCTCGCCGCCCGCATCCGCGCGGCCAGCACCTAGCCACGAACGGCCCGGGCGGACGGTCTCGGCCGACTGGCACGCAGCGGGCGTGCCGTGGCCGGCCGGGTAGGTGGTGGATCGCGCTGGCGCGCACCATGGAAGATGCGCGCTCGCGGGATTCATCGCCATCGGGCCGGGCCCGGCGAGCAGGCTGGCCGCGTGGTTCAGTTGGCCCGGTCAGTGGCGGTGCGAGCCAGTTCGGCCAGCGCGGCCTTGGCCGCGTCGGTGAACGGCGCGTCCGCGAGCGCGGCCAGTGCCGCACTGGCGCCATCGCGGATCATCTCCTCGCATTCCGCCACCGCGCCGGTCTCGGTCAGCACGGCACGAATCTCCGCGGCGGCCTTCTCGCCCAGCAGCGGATCGCCGAGATGCCGGTCCAGGGTCCTCGCCTGCACGCTGGTTGCCCGGCTCATGGCGATGGCCACCAGGACCGTCCGCTTGCCCTCCCGCAGGTCGCCGGTGACCGGCTTGCCGGTCACCGCCGGGTCACCGAACACGCCGAGCAGGTCATCCCGGAGCTGGAAAGCCACCCCGAGCGGGATTCCGTAGGCCGTGCAGGCAGCTGCCATCGGAGAATCCGTTCTCCATGCTTCGTCAGCTGCGTCGCCAGCCGTTCCGGCCGGTGCGGCGGCCAGCGCCACGCCGAGCAGCAGCGGTTGCTCGACCGTGTACTTCGCCGACTTGTACCGGACGATCCGCAGCGCGCGCTCGACGCTGCCGCCGCCCTGGGCCTGGCCGAGCAGATCCAGGTACTGCCCGGCGATCAGGCCGGTGCGCATCGCGTCCAGTACTGGCAGCCCGCGCCGCAGCGCCGCCGGCGGCAGGCCGCTGGCCCGCAGCAGCTCACCAGACCAGGCGAGCAGCAGGTCACCGGCCAGGATCGCCGATCCGGCGCCGAACGAGCCCGCCGACCCGAGCCAGCGTCCTGCCGCGTGCTGGGCCGCGAGCCTGTGGTGCAGGGCGGGCTGGCCGCGGCGGGTCTCGCTGCCGTCGATCACGTCGTCATGCACGAGCGCGCTCGCGTGCAGCAGCTCGATAGCGGCAGCGGCGGTCAGGATGTGCCCCCCGCCCGATGGTCCCGTGAGAGCGCCGCCGGGACGGCCCGCAGGACCAGCGCCGAGGTCGGCCGGGCCGCCGGCCGCGCGCCAGCCCCAGTAGCAGAACGCGGGCCGCAGCCGCTTGCCGGTGGCCAGCAGGTCACCGATCGCGTCGACCACGGGCAGCAGGCCCCGGTCGATGCCCGCCAGCGTCGCCCGCTGCCGGCCGAGGAAATCGGCCAGCGCGCGCCCGACCTGATCCCGGACCTGGTCAAGAGCTGCAGGACTGCTCGTCATTCCCGTGAGAGTAACCCGGCGGGTCTCGTCATCGCAGGCCGCCGCCGTCGCTAGGCGACTAGCCTGGGAAGATGTCGCTGCCCCGCACGCCCGAGGCGCCCGCCATCCGGGATCTGCTGGCCGCCGGCGAGCGGTCCTGCTCGTTCGAGTTCATGCCGCCGAAGACGGCCGCCGAGGAGCGGCGCCTCTGGCTGTCCGTCCGCCAGCTTGAGCCGCTGCATCCGACGTTCGTATCCGTCACGTACGGCGCGGGCGGCTCGACCCGGGACCGGACGGTCCGGATAACCGGGCGTATCGCGGCGGAGACGACGCTGACGCCGGTCGGGCACTTCACCGCGGTGAATCACTCGGTCGCCGAGTTGCGGCACGTGATCGGGTCGTACGCGGCAGTCGGCGTGCGGAACGTGCTGGCGCTGCGCGGGGATCCGCCCGGCGCGCCTGACGGTGACTGGGTGCCGCATCCCCAGGGCTTGCGCTATGCGGAGGAGCTGGTCCGGCTGATCAAGGCATCCGGCGACTTCTGCGTCGGGGTCGCCGCCTTTCCCGAGGGCCATCCCCGCCGGGTCAGCATGGCGGACGACACCGCGAACTTCGTGCGCAAGTGCCGCGCCGGTGCCGATTTCGCGATCACCCAGATGTTCTTCTATCCCGAGGACTATCTGCGGATGCGCGATCGCGTGACGGCACTCGGCTGCGACGTCCCGATCATTGCCGGGATCATGCCGATCACCAGCGTGCCGATGATCGAGCGGGCGGTGCTGCTGTCGGGAGCCAGGTTCCCCGCGGAACTCGCGGAGCGGCTGCGGGCCAGGGCCGACGATAAGGCCGCGGTGCGGGAGATAGGCGTCGACTACGCGACCGGCATGTCCGCGCGGCTGATTGCCGACGGCGTCCCCGGGCTGCACTTCTACACGCTCAACGGCTCCCGGGCCACCCGCGAGATCTACCAGCGGCTCGGCCTCGGCGGGGCCGGCTGGCAAGGCCGCGCGGCCCAGCCGGCCGTCGCGGGCTAGCAGACATCGTCCGCCGGCGCCGGCCACGGCCACGCCATCAGCCCCGCAGCGGCAGGACCGCGCCCATGACGAGGTAGGGCGGCCCATTGCCGGGGAAGCTGAACCCGGTCAGCAACTCGGCGAAGCCGAGGCCGCCGTACAGGCGGCGGGCCGGGGAAGCCGCGTCCAGCGTGGACAGCAGCGCCGTCCGCTGCGGGCAGCCGGCGGTCAGCCGCAGCAGCATAGCGCGGCCGATGCCCCGGCGCTGGAATTGCGGGCGTACGTGCACCTCGGCGATCTCGAAGGAGTCAGCCAGCCAGGCGTCCGCGGCGGGCCGGCCGGCCGCAACCGTCAGGCCGGCCCTGACCACGTCGTGCCACCACTGCCCGCTGGCCCCGCCGAACCCGTAGGCGAAGGCGATGACCTGGTCATCCCCGCCGCCTGCGGCGACTGCGTCATCCCCGCCGCCTGCGGCGACTGCCACCGCTCGGAAGGCAGCCTGGCCGGCGTGCCGCTCCATGATCGAGCGGCGCCCGGCCAGCTGCTCCGGCGGCGGCTGCATGGCCTGGGCGTAGATGCCGATGAGCACATCCAGCCCGGCCAGGAAGCCCGCCCGGTCTATCGGCCTTAGCACGATCCCATTGCGCACGGCGGACAGCGTATGTCACCCGGCATGGACGGCGCGCAGCCGTTTTGCCGGACCCCCCTGGTAACTTCGAACGCAGGTCCAAACAACTGGACGGTGAGACGAATTTATGTTCGAATATGTCTGAGCGAAGCCACCCGGCGGCCCTGGCCTCCCGAGGGCCGGCCGGTGGGCCCGTCGGGCGGGGCGTGTGGGGAAGCGCCTCGCCCGGCCCAGGCTCGCACGCGATAGGAGGAAGGCATGAACTCGGTCTTGCAGGTGCGTCCTGACCGGCCACGATGCAGGGTGGCGCCGTCGGCGCTTGCGCTGCTGGCGTCGGCCAGGCAAGGGCTAGCGGGTGCCGAGGAAGAAGGGTCGGCAGGCGGCCGTTACGTCGCCGCTCATCTGGCGGCGCTCCGGGCGGCCGCGGCGGTCGTCGCGGCCCGGGCGGAGCCGACCACGTCGGCACGGCGGAAGCGGCCCCAGAGCGTCTGGGAACTGCTGCCGCGGGTTGAGCCTGCGCTGTCCGAGTGGGCCGCGTTTTTCGCCGCCGGCGCGAGCAAGCGGGCCGCGGCTGAGGCCGGATTGCCGTGTGCTGTCTCGCCCCGCGAGGCCGACGAGCTGCTGCGCGATGCGGAGACGTTCCTATCGCTCGCCGAGAGCACCCTCGGGGTGCCCGGCCAGCCGCTGCTGCCGCTCCGGACGGCCGGGTAGGCCGGGGGCGGCGGCACGGCGGCCGGGCCCGCCTTGCCGGCGCTCAGAAGGTGTCGATGGCTCCCCGGGCATCAGCGTCCAGGATGCCCCAGCTGATCAGCTCCTCGGTCAGGTCGGCAGGCGACTTGTCGTAGATGACCGCAAGCGAGCGCAGGTCTTCCTGGCGAATCGACAGCACCCTGCCGTTGTAGTCGCCACGCTGACTCTGGATGGTGGCCACGTAGCGGGCGAGCGGCCCGGCCTTGTCCTTCGGCAGCTGGCTCATCCGCTCAAGATCGATCACGAGCTTGGGAGATGGCGCTAGGAGGGCGGGCAGCACGTCACCGGGCAGCAGCTCGGACACGGGGACTCCGTAGAATTCGGCCAGCTCGGCAAGTTTCTGCACGGTCACCGAGCGGTCGCCGCGTTCGTAGGAGCCAACGACGACGGCCTTCCAGCGGCCGCGCGACTTCTCCTCGACACCGTGCAGAGAGAGGCCCTGCTGTGTGCGGATGGCGCGCAACCGCGCGCCCAGGGTCTTGGCGTACTCAGATGGCATGTTCGTCGGCCCCCCGGCCAGTTCGTCTGATCAGTAGGATGGTTACGCTCAGTGACGGTAGGCCGCGAGGGCGACAAGGTCAAGCCGAATGGCAAAAAGCGGTCGAACTTGCCCTTCGCGATGTGACTCGCCGGCTGGGCCATCCGGAGTGCTTCCGGGCCGGGAACGCCGGCTATGCCGGGCCTGGCGGTCTTTCCGGCAGGCCGGAACCGACCAGCCGGAGACGGGGCAAGTAGTCTGGTATCCAGATATGGTGTGATAAAAATCACTCGCGTCACGCTGGACGGGGGCATCTGCGGACCATCCAGGGCAAGTCAGGCAGGCCGGGCGGCGGCCACCTCGACGGCCGGCCGGCCGCAGCCAGTAACGAAGGCACCGGCGCCTCGGCCGCGTCAACGAGCCCGGCCCCCTAGCTGCTGATAGCGTGGTGTCGTCCGACGTCCTTTAAGGCCCGTCCAGAGAGGCGGGAAAGGAGGTCCTTAATTATGCATGCGGCCTACCAGGAAGACCGCGGTCGCCGGCCGGGTGGTGGCGGGATCCCCCGCGCGGCCGGCGAAGCAGCCGAGGACGGCGCACCGGGAGGCGAGGACCGCACATCGGTCTTCGAGGCCGCCGAGATCAGCAGGGCACTGTCCCGGATCGCGCACGAAATCCTCGAGCGCACCAGCGGCGCGGGCGATGTCGTCCTGCTCGGCATCCCGACCCGCGGGGTGCCGCTCGCGCACCGGCTGGCCGCGCGGATGGAGAAGGTCGAGGGCAATCAGGTCCCGGCTGGATCGCTTGACATCACCATGTACCGGGACGACCTGCGGCTCCGGCCTGCCAGGGCGCTCGGCCACACAGCGGTGCCCGCGACGGGCATCGACGGGAAGATCGTCGTCCTGGTCGACGACGTACTGTATTCGGGCCGTACCGTGCGGGCGGCGCTGGACGCCCTCAACGACATCGGCCGCCCGCGCGCTGTCCAGCTAGCGGTCCTGGTCGATCGCGGGCACCGCGAGCTTCCGATCCGGCCCGACTACGTGGGCAAGAACCTGCCGACGTCCCACCGCGAGGTAGTCCGGGTACTGCTGACCGAGGTGGATGGCGAAGACGCCGTGCTGCTCGGCGAGAAGCCCGGATTCCCCGGCGGGCTGCGACCCGGTCAGCCAGGCCGCAGGCAGCCAGGGCCTGGGCAGCCAAGGTCCGGGCAGCCAGGGCCTGGGCAGCCAGAGCCGGGCGGCGGGGCGAGCCAGTGAACCGCCACCTGATCTCCGCCGGTGACCTGACCAGGCAGGACGCCCTGCTGATCCTGGACACGGCCGAGGAGCTTGCCCAGATGGCCGCCCGGCCGATCAAGAAGCTCCCTACGCTGCGCGGCCGCACGGTCGTCAACCTCTTCTTCGAGGACTCGACGCGGACGCGGATCTCGTTCGAGGCCGCCGCCAAGCGGCTCTCCGCCGACGTGATCAACTTTTCCGCCAAGGGCTCCAGCGTGGCGAAGGGGGAGAGCCTCAAGGACACCGCGCTGACGCTGGAGGCGATGGGCGCCGATGCCGTCGTGATCAGGCACAGCGCATCAGGCGCCCCGCACCGGCTGGCCGGCTGGGTCAAGGGCAGCGTGGTCAACGCGGGCGACGGCAGCCACGAGCATCCGACCCAGGCGCTGCTCGACGCGTTCACGATGCGGCGCCGGCTTGGCCGGCTCGGCGGCCTCCGCGTCGCGATTGTGGGCGACGTCCTGCACAGCCGGGTGGCCAGGTCCAACGTGCTGCTGCTCAGCACCCTCGGCGCCGAGGTGACGCTGGTCAGCCCGCCGACGCTGCTCCCGGTCGCGGTCGGCGCCTGGCCGTGCTCGGTCAGCTACGACCTGGATGCGGCATTGCCCAAGAGCGACGTGGTGATGATGCTCCGCGTGCAGCAGGAGCGGATGAACGCCGCGTACTTCCCGAGCGTGCGGGAGTACAGCCGCCGGTACGGCCTGGACGCCGCCCGGATGGCGCTGCTCCCCGGACACGCCGTCGTCATGCACCCGGGCCCGATGAACCGCGGGGTCGAGATCGCCGCCGAGGTGGCGGACTCGGCCAGGTCGACGATCGTGGAGCAGGTAGCCAACGGCGTCAGCGTGCGGATGGCCGTGCTGTACCTGCTGCTCGGCGGAGCGGAGGCGCAGTCATGACCGGGCCGGCAGGTCACGCGGGGACAGGCCACGGGCTGGCCGGCCACGGCGCGGGCCTGGCGCCGCCCGGTGCCGAGACCTGGCTGATCAAGGGAGCCAGGCCGCTCGGCGGCGATCCGGCCGATATCCTCCTGGCCGGCGGGCTGATCACCGAGGTCGGCGCCGGCGCCGTGCTGGCCGGCGGGCGCGGGAACGTGCTCGACGCGGGCGGCCTGATCGCGCTGCCCGGGCTCGTCGACCTGCATACCCACCTGCGGGAGCCGGGCCGGGAGGACGCGGAGACCGTCGCCACCGGCACGGCCGCCGCCGCCGCCGGCGGCTTCACCGCCGTGCACGCGATGGCGAACACCGAGCCGGTGGCCGACACGGCCGGCGTGGTCGAGCAGATCTGGCGGCTGGGCAGGCAGGCGGGCCGGTGCGACGTCCAGCCGGTCGGCGCGGTCACCATCGGGATCGCGGGCAGCAGGCTCGCCGAGCTCGGCGCGATGGCCGATTCCGCCGCCCGGGTCAGGGTCTTCTCCGATGACGGCAGCTGCGTGTCCGACGCCGTCTTGATGCGCCGGGCACTGGAGTACGTGAAGGCCTTCGACGGGGTGATCGCCCAGCACGCGCAGGAGCCCCGGCTGACCGAGGGCGCCCAGATGAACGAGGGCGAGGTGTCCGGCATGCTCGGCCTGGCCGGCTGGCCCGCGGTGGCCGAGGAGGCGGTGATCGCCCGCGACTGCCTGCTGGCGGCGCACGTCGGGTCCGCGCTGCACATCTGCCACGTCTCCACGGCAGGCTCCGTGGAGATCATCCGCTGGGCGAAATCCAAGGGCTGGCAGGTCACGGCCGAGGTAACCCCGCATCACCTGCTGCTCACCGACGACCTGGCCGCGAGCTATGACCCGGTCTTCAAGGTCAACCCGCCGCTGCGGACCGCCGCCGACATCGCCGCGCTCAGGGCAGCCCTGGCCGACGGCACGATCGACTGCGTGGCGACCGACCACGCGCCGCATCCGCTGGAGGACAAGGAGACCGAGTGGGGGGCGGCGGCCTTCGGCATGACCGGGCTGGAGACCGCGCTGCGCGTCGTGCACGAGGCGATGGTCGGCACCGGGCTGCTCGGCTGGGCCGGCGTCGCGGACCGGATGTCGGGCCGCCCGGCGGCGATCGGCCGGCTGGCCGGCCACGGCCACCCGGTGGCGCCGGGCTCGCCGGCCAACCTCGTCCTGTACGACCCGGCGGCCAGGGAGGCCGTCGACCCGGCCGCGCACGTGTCCAAGAGCCGGAATACGCCGTTCGCCGGGATGACGCTGCCCGGCCGGGTGGTGGCCACCTTCCTGCGCGGCGGCCCGACCGTGCTGGACGGGAAGCTGGCCCGGTGACCGGGCCGGCGATCCTGGTCCTCGAGGACGGCCGGGCCTTCCGCGGCACCTCGTTCGGCGCTGCCGGGGAGGCCTTCGGGGAGATGGTGTTCAACACCGGCATGACCGGCTACCAGGAGACCCTGACCGACCCGTCCTACTGCCGCCAGATCGTGGCGATGACCGCGCCGCACATCGGCAACACCGGCGTCAACGACGAGGACCCGGAGTCCGGGCGGATCTGGGTCAGCGGCTACGTGATCCGGGAGCCCGCCAGGGTCGCGTCCAGCTGGCGGTCGGCGCGCACCCTGGAGGACGAGCTCAGGGCGCAGGACGTGCCCGGCATCGCGATCAGCGGCACCCGCGCGCTGACCCGGCACCTGCGCGAGCGCGGCGCCATGCGGGCCGCCATCGCCGCCGGGCAGCCCGACCCCGCCGAACTGCTCGAGCGGGTGCGGGCCAGCCCGCCGATGACCGGCGCGGACCTGGCCCGCGAGGTCTCCACCCCGGCAGCCTACACCGTCGAGCCGCCGCCCGGCGTCCCGGTCAGGTTCACGGTGGCCGCCGTCGACCTCGGCATCAAGGCCGCGACCCCGCAGCACCTGGCCCGGCTCGGCTGCCGGGTGCACGTGCTTCCTGCCGCGAGCACGGCTGAGCAGATCCTGGCGGTCAGCCCGGACGGAGCGTTCTTCTCGAACGGGCCCGGCGATCCGGCGGCGGCCGGCTACGCGGTCGGGGCCATCCGCGGCGTGCTCGGCGCCGGCCTGCCGGCCTTCGGCATCTGCCTGGGCTGCCAGCTGCTCGGCCGGGCTCTCGGCCTCGGCACCTACAAGCTCCGGTTCGGCCACCGGGGCGTGAACCAGCCGGTCAGGGACCTGCGCACCGGGCGGGTCCAGATCACCAGCCACAATCACGGGTTTGCTGTCGCGCCGCCCGGTTCGGGCCAGCCGCCGGAGCCGGGCAACGGGGACTGGCGCCGGGCGGCCGCCGTCAGCACCCGGCAGCAGCCATTCGAGACTGCGTTCGGCCAAGGGATGATCAGCCATCTGAACCTCAACGATGGCGTGGTCGAGGGCCTGCGGCTGGTCAGGGCGCCCGCGTTCGGCGTGCAGTTCCATCCCGAGGCGGCGCCAGGGCCGCACGACGCGGCGGGCCTGTTCGCCGAGTTCTGCGAGCTGATGGACCGCGCCCGCAGGCCGGGAGGAGGCGGGCCCGGTGCCGCGGCGCGCTGACCTGACGTCGGTCCTGGTGATCGGGTCCGGCCCGATCGTGATCGGCCAGGCCTGCGAGTTCGACTACTCGGGCACCCAGGCCTGCCGGGTGCTGCGCGACGAGGGCCTGCGGGTGAGCCTGGTCAACTCCAACCCGGCCACGATCATGACGGACCCTGAGTTCGCCGACGCCACCTATGTCGAGCCGATCACGCTGGACGTGCTGGAGAAGGTGATCGCCAGGGAGCGCCCGGACGCGATCTTGCCCACGCTCGGCGGCCAGACCGCGCTGAACGCCGCCGTCGAGCTGCAGGACGCCGGAATCCTGGCCAGCTACGGGGTCGAGCTGATCGGCGCCGATATCGACACGATCAGGGCAGGCGAGGACCGGCGGCGGTTCAAGAACCTGGTGACCGGCCTCGGCGCGGCGGTCCCGGACAGCCGGATCTGCCACTCCCTGGACGAATGCGAGCTGGCCGCCGCGGACCTCGGCTACCCGGTCGTGGTAAGGCCGTCGTTCACGCTCGGCGGGTCCGGCTCCGGCATCGCCGCCAGCGTCGCCGACCTGCGCCGGATGGCCGGCGCCGGGCTGGACGCGAGCCCGGTCACCGAGGTGCTGCTGGAAGAGTCGATCGTCGGCTGGAAGGAGTTCGAGCTCGAGCTGATGCGCGACCGGGCCGACAACGTGGTGGTGGTCTGCTCGATCGAGAACATCGACCCGATGGGCGTGCACACCGGCGACTCGGTCACGGTCGCTCCGGCGATGACCCTCACCGACCGCGAGTACCAGCAGATGCGGGACACGGCGATCGACGTGCTGCGCGCGGTCGGCGTGGACACCGGCGGCTGCAACATCCAGTTCGCCGTGCACCCGCGGACCGGCCGGCAGGTCGTGATCGAGATGAACCCGCGGGTCTCGCGGTCATCGGCGCTGGCCTCGAAGGCGACCGGCTTCCCTATCGCGAAGATCGCCGCGCGGCTGGCGATCGGCTACACGCTGGACGAGATACGCAACGACATCACCGGCGAGACCCCGGCCAGTTTCGAGCCCGCGCTCGACTACGTCGTGGTCAAGGTGCCGCGGTTCGCCTTCGAGAAGTTCCCCGGCGCGGACCCGGCGCTAACCACGCACATGAAGTCGGTCGGCGAGGCGATGGCGATCGGCCGCAGCTTCGCCGAGGCGCTGCAGAAGGCGCTGCGCTCGCTGGAGCACCCGGCAGCGCCGTTCAGCTGGGCGGCGCCGCCGGGGGACAGGGCTGCCCTGCTGGCCAGCTGCGCCACGGCGCATGACGGCCGGCTGACGACGGTGCACCAGGCCATCCGCGCGGGCGCCAGCGTGGCCGAGCTTGCCGCGGCGACCGGCATCGATCCCTGGTTCATCGATCAGGTCAAGGGCATTGAAGACCATGCGGAACGGATTGCCGGTGGCCAGCCGCCCGGGCAGCCTGGCGCGCTGCCGGCGGCCAGCCTCCGGGAGGCGAAGGCCGCCGGGTTCTCCGACGCGCAGATCGCCCAGCTCCGCGGCACGACCGAGGCCCGCATCCGCCGGCTCAGGCACCAGCTCGGCATCCGGCCCGTGTACCACATGGTCGACACCTGCGCTGCCGAGTTCGCCGCGCGGACCCCGTACCTGTACTCGACCTACGACGACGAGACCGAAGTACCGCCGGGGGACCGGCCGAAGGTGATCATCCTGGGCAGCGGGCCGAACCGGATCGGCCAGGGGATCGAGTTCGACTACGCCTGCGTGCACGCCTCCTTCGCGCTGCGGTCGGCCGGCTACGAGACCGTGATGGTCAACTGCAACCCGGAGACCGTATCAACGGACTACGACACGTCAGGCCGGCTGTACTTCGAGCCGCTGACCCTGGAGGACGTCCTGGAGGTCACCCACGCCGAGCAGGCCAGCGGCCCGGTAGCCGGGGTGATCGTGCAGCTCGGCGGGCAGACCCCGCTGGGCCTGGCCAGGGCGCTGGCCGCCGCGGGGGCGCCGGTGGTCGGCACCTCGGCCGACGCTATCCACCTGGCCGAGGACCGCGGCGAGTTCGGCGCGGTGCTCGCGGCGGCCGGGCTGCGGGCACCGCGGCACGGGACCGCCCGGTCCGACGCCGAGGCCCGGTCCGTCGCCCGCGAGCTCGGCTACCCGGTCCTGGTGCGGCCCTCCTACGTGCTGGGCGGGCGCGGCATGGAGATCGTCTACGACGACGCGACGCTGGCGGGGTACGTGCGCCGGGCCACCCAGGCGAGCCCCGAGCATCCGGTGCTGATCGATGCGTTCCTCGACGACGCCATCGAGATCGACGTCGACGCGCTGTACGACGGGACGGAGCTGTATCTCGGCGGCGTGATGGAGCACATCGAGGAGGCCGGCATCCACTCCGGCGACTCGGCCTGCGCGCTGCCGCCGATTACGCTCGGCCACGAGTACATCGACCTGGTCCGCGAGTCCACCGCGGCGATCGCCAGCGGCGTCGGCGTGCTCGGGCTGCTGAACGTGCAGTACGCGCTGGCCGGAGGCGTGCTCTACGTGCTGGAGGCCAACCCGCGGGCATCGCGGACGGTGCCCTTCGTCTCCAAGGCGACCGCGGTGCCGCTGGCCAAGGCAGCAGCCAGGATCATGCTCGGCGCGACGGTGGCCGGGCTGCGGGCGGAGGGCATGCTGCCGGCCTCGGGCGATGGCGGCACCCTGCCGCTTGACGCGCCGATCGCGGTGAAGGAGGCGGTGCTGCCGTTCGGCCGGTTCCGTGATGCCGAGGGCAGGGGCGTCGACACCGTCCTCGGGCCGGAGATGCGGTCCACCGGCGAGGTGATGGGAATCGACCAGGTGTTCGGCACGGCCTACGCGAAGTCCCAGGCGGCGGCCTACGGGTCGCTGCCGGTGGCAGGCCGGGCCTTCGTCTCGGTGGCGAGCAAGGACAAGCGGTCGATGGTATTCCCGGTGAAGCGCCTTGCTGACCTGGGCTTCGAGATTTGGGCGACGAAGGGAACGGGGGAGATTCTGCGCCGCAACGGCGTCCGTGCCACGATCGTCCGTAAGCACGGCGATGGCCGCGGTCCTGACGGCGAGCCGACGATCGTGGAACGGATCATGGCTGGCCAGGTGGACATCATCGTCAACACGCCGTTCGGCAGCCCCGGCCAGTCCGGGCCGCGGCTTGACGGCTACGAGATCAGGACCGCCGCGGTCCGCCGCGGCATCCCGTGCGTGACGACGGTGCAGGGCCTGGCGGCGGCCGTGCAGGGCATAGAGGCGATTAACCGGGGCGAGGTGGGAGTGCGGTCCCTGCAGGAACATGCGGCGCATCTGCGCGGTCAGGGCGCCGCCGCGGCGGGCGGTGCGGCCCAGGCTGGCGATGCAGCCGCGGCTGGCGTCACGGCCCGGGCTGCGGGTGACGCATGACCGCCCGCGACGGCGAGGCCGACGCGGGCCCGCTGCAGGTGCGCGGCACGGTCCTCACCGTGCGGCGGGTCGACGCCTATCACGCCATGACGGTGGTGGCGCCCGGCATCGCGGCGCGCTTCCGCCCCGGGCAGTTCGTCGCGATCGCGGTCGGCGGCCCGGACACCGCGATGCTGCTGCGCCGCGCCTTCTCCATCCACGACGTGCGGCCGGATCATGGCGGCACGGTGGAATTCGTGTTTGCCGCGAACGGCCCGGGCACCCGCTGGCTCGCCCGGCGGCGGGCCAGGGACGTGCTCGATGTCACCGGGCCGCTCGGGCGGCCGTTCCCGGTGCCGCGTGACCGGGTCAGCTGCCTGCTGGTCGGCGGCGGCTATGGCAGCGCACCGCTGTTCGCGCTCGCGGGCAAGCTCCGCGACCGCGGCTGCGCGGTCGACTTCCTGCTCGGCGCCGCCAGCGGCGACCGGGTCTTCGGGGCGCTGACCGCGCGCCGGACCGGCCGGATCGCCACGATCACCACCGAAGACGGATCGCTGGGCTCGCGCGGCGTGGTCACCGACATGCTCGGCCAGCTGATCCATGACGGCAGGACGGACGTCATCTACGCCTGCGGGCCGATGCCGATGCTGCGGCAGGTGACGCTGCTGGCCCGCCGCTATGACCTGCCGGTGCAGGTCGCGGTGGAGGAGGCGATGGCGTGCGGGATCGGGGTCTGCATGACCTGCGTGCTGCCGGTCGTCGGCACCGACGGCATCACCAGAATGGTCCGCTCGTGCGTGGACGGCCCGGTATTCCGCGGCGAGCAGGTTCGCTGGGACGATGTGGGCACGATTCCGTTCGATGCGTTCGGCGCGCCCGGCTGGGAGCCGAGGTCCGGACGCCTTCCGGCAGGCGGCTCCGCGGCCCCCGACCGCGGGCCCGGGTCGCCGGGCGCCGGGCTCGGCGCGCGGGGATCCGGCGCCGCCGGGCAGCCGGCCCGTGCGCACGGCGCGTCCGGGAGGCCTGGCCGTGGCCACTGACCTTCGCACCAGGCTCGGCCATGTCGAGCTGCCCAACCCGGTCCTCACCGCCTCGGGCTGCGCGGGGTCGGGCCGCGAGCTCGCACAGTTCTTCGACGTCTCCAAGATCGGCGCGGTCGTCACCAAGTCGGTGATGCTGGCGCCGCGCGCCGGGCGGCCAACCCCGCGGATGGCGGAGACGCCGAGCGGCATGCTCAACTCCATCGGCCTGCAGGGGCCGGGAATCGACGCGTTCTTGCAGCGGGACCTGCCGTGGCTGCTGTCGCGCGGCGCCCGGGCGATGGTGTCGATCGCCGGCGGCACGGTCGATGAGTTCGCCGAGCTGGCGTCCCGGCTGTCGGACGCGGCAGGCGTCACTGCGATCGAGGTCAACATCTCCTGCCCGAACGTCGAGGACCGGGGGCAGGTGTTCGCCTGCGACCCCGGAGCCGCCGCGGCGGTGATCGAGGCGGTGCGGGCCCGCGCGCGGTACGACATCCCGGTGTTCGCCAAGCTGTCCGCCGACGTCACCGACATCGTCGCGATCGCCAGGGCCTGCGTGACGGCGGGCGCGGACGGGCTCTCGATGATCAACACCATGCTGGGCATGGCCATCGACGGCGGCACGATGCGCCCGGTGCTGGCGAGCGTGACCGGCGGGCTGTCCGGCCCGGCGATCAGGCCGGTCGCCGTCCGCTGCGTCTGGCAGGTCCGCGAGTCGCTGCCGGATGTGCCGATCATCGGCATGGGCGGGGTGCGGACGGGTAAGGACGCGCTTGAGCTGATCCTGGCCGGGGCCGGGATGGTCGCCGTCGGCACGGCGATCTTCCATGACCCGTCCGCGTGCGCCAGGATCCTGTGCGAGCTCGACGACGAACTGGCGCAGCGCGGGATCGACCGGCTGACGGAAGTCATCGGGCTGGCCCACGAGCCGCGAGCGGCGGCAGGCCGCAGGCCGGCCAGGAACCTGACGTGACCGGCCGGGAAGGTCAAGCGAGGGGAATGCCGTGAGCTACCGGGCACCGATTGCCGTCGCGCTCGACGCGCCCGACCTGGAGACGGCGGCGCGCTGGGCGGGGATGGTTACCCCCTACGTCAGCACCGTCAAGATCGGGCTCGAGCTCTACCTGCGGTACGGGCCGGACGCCGTCGCGTCGATCCGCGGCGCCAGCGGCGTCCAGGTCTTCCTCGACCTGAAGCTGCACGACATCCCGGCGACCGTGGCCGGCGCGGCCCGGGCGGTGGCGCGGCTGCGGCCGGGGATCCTCACCGTGCACGCCGCGGCCGGCCCCGCGGTCATCCGCGCCGCCGTGGAGGCAGCGCCGAACACCAGGATCGCCGCCGTCACCGTGCTCACCTCCCTCGGCGACCACGATCTCGCCAGGATCGGCATGGCGGGGCCGACGGGCGACGCGGTGCGCCGCCTGGCCGTGCTGTCGGTCCAGGCCGGGGCCAGGGGGGTGGTCTGCTCGCCGCGCGAGGCGGCCGATGTCCGGGCCGAGGTCGGCCCCGACATCACCCTGATCACGCCGGGGATCCGCGCGACCGGCTCGGATGTCCAGGATCAGGCGCGGGTCTCCACCCCGGAGGACGCGCTGGCAGCCGGCGCCGACCTGCTAGTGATCGGCCGGCCGATCACCAGCGCCGCGGACCCGGGCGCGGCCGCGGCGGCCATTGGGGCTTCGCTGCGCCGGCTGGCCGCCGCCGGCTAAGCTCCGGCCGGCCACGATGACCGGTTTTCTCGGCGACGGGCTCCCCCGACTCAAGGGACATATGATAACGCGTTTGACTACCTAAAGTATTGATCCATGCGCGGAGGGTAGTATCGGATAAATTGTGGCATGACAAACGGAGGTTTGCATTGCCGTGACGAGCTGAACTCGCTAGTTTCCCCTCGCGGAGCGACTTTTTCGATACGAAACCCGAGGTGACCACGCGTGGCTCTTCCTCCACTCACCCCCGAGCAGCGGAACGCAGCCCTGGAGAAGGCTGCCAAGGCGCGCAAGGAGCGTGCTGAGGTCAAGAACCGGCTCAAGCACGGCTCGACCACCCTGCCCCAGGTCCTCAAGGAGGGCCAGACCGATGATGTCGTCGGAAAGATGAAGGTCTCGGCGCTGCTCGAGTCCATGCCGGGCGTCGGCAAGGTGCGCGCCAGGCAGATCATGGAACGGCTCGGCATCGCGGAGTCCCGGCGCGTCCGCGGCCTCGGCGCCAACCAGCGGACGGCTCTCGAGAACGAATTCGGCGGTGATATCTGACCGAGGTCAGGGAGCCCGTGGGCGAGGGCGGGGGACGAAGGCCCGTGGCCGATCCGTCGGTCGGCCGCGCGCACGGCGCGGCCGTGGCCTAGTCCCCTGCCCAGCCCTGTCCGCGAGCTGGCGAGCATGGCCGCGCTCGCCAGCACGCCGGTCGAGTATGCCCGCCGCCGGCTGGTAGCCTAGAGCGGGCCCGATCGGGCCGATGACGCGGTGCTGGCCGCGCTACTCACCTTTGCGCTACCTACGTGGAAGGCACAACGTGGCAGGAACTCCCGCCCCGGAAGGCATCATTAACCCGCCGATCGACGATCTGCTCAACGTCGTCGACAGCAAGTACGGCCTGGTCATCATGGCATCCAAGCGGGCCAGGCAGATCAATGCCTACTACGCCCAGCTCGGCGAGGGCCTGCTGGAGTACGTCGGCCCGCTTGTCGAGACCCGCGTCCAGGAGAAGCCGCTCTCCATCGCGCTGCGAGAGATCAGCGACCGGCTGCTGACGGCAGAGCCCGGCGAGCCGGCCGCGTCCTGACCTCCTGTCCGGCCCGGGTCCTGACCGGACCTGGCTCCGGACCGGGGCATCCCTGCCATGGGCATCATCCTCGGAGTCGGCGCGGGGATCGCGGCGTACAAGTCATGTGAGCTGCTCCGGCTGCTCACCGAGTCGGGCCATGACGTCCGGGTGGTGCCGACCCCGGACGCCCTGCGCTTCGTCGGCGCGGCAACCTGGGCCGCCCTGTCCGGCCAGCCTGTCGCCACGACGGCCTGGGACGACGTGCACCAGGTTCCGCACGTCCGGCTCGGCCAGGGCGCGAGCCTCGTGCTGGTGGCGCCGGCCACCGCTGACCTGCTGGCCCGCGCGGCCGCAGGGATGTCCGGTGACCTGCTGACCTCGGTCCTGCTGACCGCGCGCTGCCCGGTCATCTTCGCGCCAGCCATGCACACCGAGATGTGGGAGCACCCGGCCACCCAGGCCAGCGTCGCGACGCTGCGGGGCCGGGGGGCGCTGGTCCTGGAGCCCGCCACCGGCAGGCTCACCGGCAAGGACTCCGGTCCCGGGCGGCTGCCGGAGCCCGCCGAGCTGCTGCGGGTCGCGGTCAGGGTGCTGGCGCGCGGTGCCGCCGGGCTCGCGCAGGATCTGGCCGGGCGCCAGGTCGTGGTATCGGCGGGCGGAACCAGGGAAGAGCTCGACCCGGTCCGGTTCCTCGGCAACTGGTCGTCGGGACGGCAGGGCTACGCGCTGGCGACCACGGCTGCCGCCCGGGGCGCCAAGGTCACCCTGGTGGCCGCGAACGTTTCCCTCGACGACCCGGCCGGGACCAGCGTCCAGCATGTGACATCCGCGCTGCAGTTGCGCGACGCCGTGCGGGAGGCCGCGCGGGATGCTGACGCCGTGGTCATGGCTGCCGCCGTGGCCGACTACCGGCCGGAATCCCGCAGCGACGTAAAGATCAAGAAATCCCTGGGTGCCCCGCCGCCGGTCCGGCTCGCGGAGAATCCCGATATCCTGCGCGAGCTGTCGGCTGACCGCTTGCACCCGGGCCAGGTGATCGTGGGATTCGGTGCCGAGACGGGGGACCTGGTCGCGAATGGGCGCGCGAAACTCGCGGCGAAAGGGTGCGATCTGCTTGTCGTCAACAAAGTAGGACCGGGGATCGGATTCGGCGTGCCTGACAATGCGGCCGTGGTGCTCGCCGCCGACGGGACGCAGACCCATGTTCCGCATGGACCGAAGGAGGCGCTTGCCGACGTGATCTGGGATCTGGTAGCAGCCGCGTTGGCTGGCTGAGCAGCAGCGCGGCGGTGAACCCGGCTACACTTCGGCAAAGTCTCGTCCCCAGCGGAAAAGGGAGTCAGGTGGCCGGTCGTCTTTTCACTTCCGAGTCTGTTACGGAGGGCCATCCGGACAAGATGGCCGACCAGATCAGCGACGCCATTCTCGATGGCATGCTCAAGGGCGACCCGCGCAGCCGCGTCGCCGTGGAGACGATGATCACCACCGGCCAGGTCCACGTCGCTGGGGAGGTGACCACCGAGGTCTACGTCGACATCCCGGAGATCATCAGGGAGAAAATACTCGACATCGGCTACGACTCCTCGGCGAAAGGATTCGACGGGGCCTCCTGCGGCGTTTCGGTATCCATCGGGTCGCAGTCTCCCGACATCGCCCAGGGCATCCGCGAGGCGTTCGAGCACCGGGAGGGCGAGGGCGCGGACGACCTGGACCGCCAGGGCGCCGGCGACCAGGGGATGATGTTCGGCTTCGCCTGCCGGGAGACCCCCGAGCTGATGCCCCTGCCGATCATGCTGGCGCACCGGCTGTCCCGGCAGATGTCGGCGGTCCGGCGCGACGGCACCGTGCCGTACATCAGGCCGGACGGCAAGACGCAGGTGACGATCGAGTACTCCGGGACCGAGCCGGTGCGGCTCGACACCGTGGTGATCTCCACCCAGCACGCCCCGTCCATCGACCTGAGCGAGCTGCTGACGCCCGACATCCGCGATCATGTGGTCGAGCCGGTGCTGGCCGGGCTGGAGCTCGACACCGCGCACTACCGGCTGCTGGTCAACCCCACCGGCCGGTTCGAGGTCGGCGGCCCGATGGGCGACGCGGGGCTGACCGGCCGCAAGATCATCATTGACACGTACGGCGGGATGGCCAGGCACGGCGGCGGCGCGTTCTCCGGCAAGGATCCGTCCAAGGTGGACCGTAGCGCCGCCTATGCCATGCGCTGGGTCGCGAAGAACGTCGTGGCGGCCGGCCTGGCCGACCGGTGCGAGACCCAGGTCGCCTACGCGATCGGCAAGGCGAAGCCGGTCGGGCTGTTCGTCGAGTGCTTCGGCACCGAGCGGGTGCCGGCCGACCGCATCCAGGACGCGGTGCTCCAGGTCTTCGATCTCCGCCCCGCGGCGATCATCAGGGACCTTGACCTGCTCCGCCCGATCTACTCGCAGACCGCCGCCTACGGCCACTTCGGCCGCGAGGAGCCGGACTTCTCCTGGGAGCGGGCCAACCGGACCGACGCGCTGCGCGCCGCCGCCGGCATCTGACCCCAGGACCGGACCGCGCGCCGCACGACCGCGCGCCCGGCTCGCGCCGTGCCCGGCTGGCCGGCCTGTCTGGTAGGACAGATCCGTGGCCAGTCCAGCGGAGAGCAGCGCGAAGGCACGTGCCAGGCCATCGCAGGCTCCGGTGGCCGCGGCGGACCTGCCGGTCGCGAGGGTGGCCGTCGACATGCCGCTGGCGCATCTGGACCGGCCGTTCGACTACCTGGTCCCCGAGCGGCTGACGCTGGCCGCGGTGCCCGGCTGCCGGGTCCGCGTGCGATTCGCCGGCCGGTTGACCGGCGGCTATCTGCTGGAACGCGCCGAGGCCAGCGACCATCAGGGCAGCCTGGCCTTCTTGGAGCGGGTGGTGTCGCCCGAGCCGGTCCTGACCGCCGAGATCGCGGGCGTGGCCCGCGCAGTGGCGGACCGCTACGGCGGCACCCTGGCGGACGTACTGCGGCTGGCCATCCCGCCACGGCACGCCAGGGCGGAAGCCGAGGGCCGGGACGGCCAGCACGCGCAGGCAGGCGGGCTGCCCGGCGGCGCCGGGCCGGGGCGGAAGGAACGCCCGGGCCCTGGTTCCTGGGCCCGCTATCTCGCCGGGCCGGCCTTCCTCGCCGCGGTCGCCGACGGCCGCGCGCCGCGCGCCGTCTGGTCGGCGCTGCCCGGCCCGGACTGGCCCGGCGAGATCGCCAGGGCGGCCGCGACCGCGGCCGCGGCCGGACGTGGTGCGCTCATCGTGGTGCCGGACGCCCGGGACCTGGACAGCGTCGACGCCGCGCTGGCCGCCCTGCCCGGCGCGGCGCCGCACGTCTGCCTGTCCGCGGGCCTCGGCCCTGCCGAGCGCTACCGGCGCTGGCTCACCGTGCTGCGCGGCGGGACGCTCATCGTGGCTGGCACCCGGTCCGCCATGTTCGCGCCGGTGGCCGACCTGGGCCTGGTCGTGCTCTGGGACGACGGCGATGACCTGCACGCAGAGCCCAGGGCGCCCTATCCGCACGCGAGGGAGGTGCTCGCCCTCCGCGCGCACCGGCGCGGCGCGGCCGCCCTGATCGGCGGCTTCGCCCGGACCGCGGAGGCGACCCAGCTGGTGGCGGCCGGCTGGGCCCGCGCGCTCAGCGGTGACCGGGCCGCGGTGCGCCGCCGCGCTCCGCTGATCACCGCGGCCGCCGGCGACGCCGAGCTGGCCAGGGATCCGGCGGCACGCTCGGCGCGGATGCCGGGCCTCGCGCTGCGCACCGCCCGGGATGCCCTGGCCGCCGGGCCGGTGCTCGTCCAGGTGCCGAGGCGCGGCTATGTGGTCGCCGCCGCCTGCGAGCGCTGCCATGCGCGGGCGCGGTGTGCCGCTTGCGGGGGCCCGCTCGCGCTGCCGGCGGCGCGGTCGGCCGCGTTCTGCCGGTGGTGCGCGGCGCCGGCGGCCAGCCCGGCCTGCCCGGCCTGCGGGCACACCAGGCTCCGTGCGCTGATCACCGGGGCAGGCCGGACCGCGGAGGAACTCGGCCGCGCCTTCCCTTCCGTCCCGGTGCGGACATCCGGCCGTACCGAGGTCATCACCGAGGTGCCGGCTGCCCCGGCGGTCGTCGTCGCGACGCCGGGCGCGGAGCCGCGGGCGGAGGGCGGGTACGCGGCCGCTGTCCTGCTCGATGGCTGGGCGCTGCTCGGCCGGGCCAGCCTCCGTGCCGCCGAGGAGGCGCTGCGCCGCTGGATCAACGCGGCGGCCCTGGTCAGGCCGGCGGCTGACGGCGGCGCTGTGGTGGTCGTGGCCGACGCGGGGCTTCCGGCGGTACAGGCCCTGATCCGCTGGGATCCGGTCACGCACGCGGAACGGGAACTGGCCGAGCGGGCCGAGCTCCGGTTTCCCCCCGCCGTCAGGATCGCGGCGCTGACCGGTCCTGGCCCAGCGGTCAGGGAGGTCCTGCGCGCCGCCGTGCTGCCGGCCGGAGCCGATGTTCTTGGCCCAGTCCCCGCCGGGGACGGGCCCGCCCCCGGCAGCTCACGCGGCGGCCGGAAGCCAGCCGCCAGGGAGGGCGGCGACCAGGCCAGAGCGCTGGTCCGGGTGCCGAGGACAGAAGGCCTGGCGCTCGCGACGGCGCTGCGCGCCGCACTGGCTGTTCGCACGGCGCGCAAGGATCCCGCCGTGGTGCGTCTGCAGCTCGACCCGGCCGAGCTGATCTGACTAGGCCGCCGGAGGCCGTAGGGTTGCTTGGGTGGCCACCTCACGAAGGACCCCGACCGCGAGGGCCGGCCAGCCGCATCCCGGCAGGGGCGCGCGCGGGGCCGGCCGGGGCAGCGGAGCAGCACAGAGCCGGCCGGACAACGTTCCGCGGCTGCCGCCTGTCAGGCTGGCACCACGCGAGGAGCTTTCGGCAGCCGCCCGCGTCGCGCCGCTACTGCGCGCCGCGCGCGATCTGGCCCGCTGGTGCCAGGGCCGCCAGGGAGCGCTCGCGGCCGGCGCGCTGCACCCGGCTGCCGCGGCCGCCGCCGCCGCCGACCTGGAGCTGGCTCCTGGCGAGGTAGAGGCAGCCTGGCGGGTCGCCGGGGCGACCAGGATGATCGCCTGGCCTGACGACGATGCCGTGCCGACGGCCGGCGCCGACGTGCTCGCATCGGGCGATTCTGATGAGGTGCTCGCCGCGTGGCACTGCGCGCTCGAGGTGATGCTCGGGGCCGAGGACCTGGACGGACTGGCGACCGCGCTCTACACGGTCGGCGGGCCGGTCCGGATGGAGGGCCTGTTCGACGCCTATGCGGCCGCGGCGGGAACGTCGCGCAGATCCGGCGATCCGGAGCCAGCGGCGGGCCACGACGAGGCGGCGGCGCTGTCCTGGGCGCTGGAGGCACTCGCTGACCTTGGCGTCGTGGAACTCGGCACCGACGAGGCGGCCGGCGGGCTGACGGTCGCCTTGTCGCCACTCGGCGTCTGGGGCGTGCATCGCAGGCTCCGGTCGCAGGGATGGCACGTGCCCGTCCTCGGCGGGGGTGGCCGGGACGGCGCTCCCGGGCTGCTGGCGACGCTGGCCAGCTGCGACGCCGAGGACGGCGAGGCTGAGATCGCGGCCTGGCTGGCGGCGCGGACGGCGTCCGGGGCGGCCGACGAGCTCATCAAGGCGGCGGCCGGCGGGTCGCCGGGACTGCGCGGGGCCGCGTTCGCCGTGCTTGACCGGATCGGCCCGGATGCGGCGCCTGCCGTCCGGTCAGCGCTCGCCGATCCGGTATTGCGCGCGCATGCCGCGGTCTGGCTGCATGAGCACGGCGAGCAGGCCGAGCTCGGGCCCGAGGACCGGACCTGGCTGCTCGTCGACCTGGGGGCCGGCCTGCTCGAGGAGGCAGATCCGCGGGACGTGGTGGCCGAGCTGCTGCCCGAGCTGCCGCCGGATGCGCAGGCGGAGATCGTGGCCGGCCTGTGGCGGGTCCAGCATCCCGCCGTGACCGACCTGCTGACGGCGCTCAGCGATCATCACCCGGACCCGTCGGTCGCCAGGGCCGCCCGCAAGGCAGCGTTCAAGGCCAGGTCGCCATCGGCGGGACCAGGCGCCCGGCCTTCGTAGACTGAAAGGTCAGCGACCTGCCGCTGCCGCCTGGCTCATGTCTGACGTGTGATTCATAGCTGTCGTCTTCGGGAGAGGGAAGTCCGTTGAGCGTCAAGCCGATACGCTTGTTCGGCGACCCGGTCCTGCGCACGCCAGCCGAGCCAGTGCGCGACTTCGATGCCGAGCTGCGCAGGCTGGTCAAGGATCTCACCGAGACGATGCTGGCAGCGCCGGGAGTCGGCCTGGCCGCGCCGCAGATCGGGGTGGGACTGCGGGTGTTCACCTACTTCGTGGACGACGAGCTCGGCCACCTGATCAATCCTTCGCTCGACTTGTCCGACGAGCAGGAGACCGATGACGAAGGGTGCCTGTCCTTCCCTGGCCTCGCCTTCCCGACGCAGCGCGCGCTGAGCATGGTCGCGACTGGTTTCAACATGCATGGCGAGCCGGTCACGCTCGAGGGCAGCGGGCACCTCGCCCGCTGCGTCCAGCATGAAACCGATCACCTTGACGGCGTGCTCTTCATCGACCGGCTGGACCCGGCGCAGCGCAAGCTGGCGATGAAGGAGATCCGCGCCGCCGAGTGGTGGGGCGAGCCGGTGCCGATCGTGAAGGCTTCCCCGCATCCGACGCACGGCAAGGCTCTGTAGCCTGATGCGCTTGGTCTTCGCCGGCACTCCCGAGGCCGCCGTGCCCTCGCTGGCGGCGCTGCTCGACTCCGGGCATGAGGTCGCGGCCGTGGTCACGCGTCCGGACGCGCCGGCCGGCCGGGGCCTGCGGATGGCGCCGAGCCCAGTTGCCGAGCGTGCCATGTCGGCTGGCCTGGAGGTACTCAAGCCGGCCAGGCCGGGTGACCCCAGCTTCCTTGACCGGCTGCGCCAGATCGGGCCGGATTGCTGCGCGGTGACCGCTTACGGCGCGCTCATCCCGCAGGCTGCCCTGGACATCCCCCGGCATGGCTGGGTCAACCTGCATTTCTCCCTGCTGCCGGCCTGGCGCGGCGCCGCCCCGGTCCAGCACGCCATCATGCACGGCGATGACATCACCGGGGCGACCACGTTCCTGCTGGTTCCCGAGCTGGACGCCGGCCCGGTGTTCGGCGTGGTCACCGAGCCTGTCCTGCCCTCCGATACGGCCGGTGACCTGCTGGGCAGGCTGGCGAGATCCGGCGCGAGCCTGCTGGTGGCGACCATGGACGGGATCGAGTCCGGCGCGCTGACCGCGCGGCCGCAGCCGCCCGACGGCGTGAGCCTCGCCCCGAAGATCACCCCGGAACTCGCCCGGGTCGACTGGAACCGGCCGGCCACGGCCATCGACCGGCAGATCCGCGCCTGCACGCCGCAGCCAGGAGCCTGGACGGAGCTGGCCGGGGTCAGGCTGAAGGTATGGCCGCTGGCGGGCATCGCGGCCACGGAGCCCGGCCTCCGCCTCGACCCGGGGGAGCTGCGGCTGAGCCGTTCCGCGGCGATCGTGGGGACCGGATCCGGGCCGGTGCGACTGGGCGACGTGCAGCCGGACGGCAAGCGCCGGATGGCGGCCGCTGACTGGGCACGGGGGCTCCGCGGGTCGCTGGCCGGAGCCCGGCTGACGTGAACCCGCTGCCCCGCAGGCCCCGCCCGCAGTCCCGCAATCCCGGCCGGCCAGCCCCCGCCGGGTCCGCCAAGCCCGGCGGATCCGCCAAGCCCCGCGCGTCCGCCAAGCCAGGCCGGGGCGCCCGGCCCGGCCCATCGCCCCGGCCTCCCGCTCCCTCGGCCGGGCACGCCCGGCCCCGGCGGCCGGCCGGCTCGCGTGCCGACCCGGCGCGGTCGGTGGCCTGGGAGGTACTCCAGGCCGTGGCGCAGCGAGATGCGTACGCGAACCTGCTGCTGCCCTCCCTGCTCAAGGAAAGGGGGCTGGCCGGCCGGGATGCGGCGCTCGCGACCGAACTCGCCTACGGGACGCTGCGCGGCCAGGGCAGCTACGACGCGATCATCGCGGTGTGCAGCGACCGTGCGCTGGAGCAGATCGACCCGCCGATCCTGCAGGTGATCCGGCTGGGCGTGCACCAGCTCCTGGCCACCCGGATCCGCGCCCACGCGGCCGTGGCCACATCCGTTGATCTCGCCAGGGACGTGGCCGGCCAGCGCCCGGCCGGGTTCGTCAACGCAATCCTGCGCAAGGTGGCCACCCGCGACCTCGCTGCCTGGACCGAGATCGCCGCGCCTGAGCGCGCGGCCGATCCGGTCGGGTACCTGTCCGTCAGGTACAGCCACCCGCGCTGGATAGTGTCGGCGCTGCGGGAGGCGCTGGGCGAGACTCCCGGCGGCGACCTGGCCGAGACCAGCGCGACGCTTGCCGCCGATGGCGTCCGGCCACGGGTGACCTTGTGCGCAGTCCCTGGTCTCGCCAGCCCCGCCGAACTCGTCACCGGCGGCAGCGAGCCAGCCCGCTGGTCGCCGTTCGGGGTATATCTCGCGGAGGGAAACCCGGCGGACATCGCGGCGGTCCAGCAGCAGCGCGCGGCGGTCCAGGATGAGGCAAGCCAGCTCGCGGTGCTGGCGCTGACACGGGCGGATGCCTGCGGCTCCGACAGCCGCTGGCTGGACCTGTCGGCCGGGCCCGGCGGCAAGGCCAGGCTGCTCGCCGGGCTCGCGGCAGGCCCGGACGCCCGCCTGGTCGCGGCGGACGTGCGCCCGCACCGGGCCGGGCTGGTCCGTGCCGCCACGGCCAGCACCGGCCGGACCGGCGTCGTGGTGGCCGATGGCACCGTGCCCGCCTGGCGGCAGGGGGCATTCGACCGGGTGCTCGCCGACGTGCCTTGCTCCGGGCTCGGCGCGCTCCGCCGCAGGCCTGAGGCGCGCTGGCGCCGCACCCCGGCCGATATCGGCGAGCTCGGCGGGCTGCAGCGCGGGCTGCTTGCCGCGGCGCTCGACTCGGCCAGGCCGGGCGGGGTGGTCGGCTACATGACGTGCTCGCCGCATCTCGCCGAGACCCGGCAGGTGGTGGCGGCCGTGCTGGCCGCCAGAGACGACGTCCAGGTGCTGGATGCGCCCGCGCTGCTGCCCGAGGTACCCGACCTGCGGTGCCCGGCTCCCGACGGGCTCTACGCGCAGTTCTGGCCGCATCGGCACGGCACGGACGCCATCTTCCTCGCGCTGCTCCGCCGCAGCGCCCCGCGTCCGTAACCGGCCGACGGGGCACCGACGGCCAAGCTGGCGAGGTGCAGCGCCCGGCGTCTACCGGGCGGCGCTGGTGAGGGGGCGGCGGCTGCCGGGCAGCTTGCTGCCGCCGATGTCGGCTCGCTGGCCCTCGGCGTAGCCGGCCCCGTACCCGCTCCCGCTGTAGGTGACCCGCGCGGTGCGGGTCACCGGGTAGGCCCGCTCGACGTTGCGCCGGATCACCAGCGACCGGTCGGCAAGGACCAGCGCGGTCCGCGACCCCGACGCGGTGGCCGGCGCGGTCGCCTGGGCGGTGGCCGCGTGCTCGGCAGCGCGGACACGGGAAATGACCGCGGTCGCGAAGCCGAGCAGCCAGCTGCGCCGCCAGGCGCGCGGGCTGCTGCTCCAGGCCGGCACCTGCGCGCCGACCAGGCCGTGCCACATCTGGACGAGCACGGAGGTGTACAGCAGGTCCGCCCGCTCGATGTCCGACGCATAGCCGAACATGTGGATCCGGGTGCCCGGCTTCGCCCCGGACAGCACGATGCACTGGCAGCGCAGCGCCGATCCGAGCCCGCACAGCAGGTGCGCCTTCACCCGTGCCCAGGGATTGTCGATGTCCAGGATGCGGTTGTCCGGCTGGTCCGTCTCCGGCCGGTCGGCGGCGAGCAGTGCCCGGTCGATCCCGTACTTGGCCATCAGCTCCGCGGCCTTGGCCGTCAGGGCCTGGGCCTCGGGCGGCGCGACGCTCTCGTCCTCGGCCTTCGCCAGCAGCTTGCGAACGCGGTCCAGCAGCTTGCTGGGTGCCTCAGCAGTCAACTCATGGCCTCCTTGCCGCTCGGGATTCGAATACGGGATCGAACACTAGCCCGGGCCTAGGACATTCCGCGCGCCAGGCCTGGCACGCCGCCGGCCGCGGACGATTCGGGCGCAGCGGCGGCCGCGCCATCATTCTGGCGTGGCGTCGGCCGCGCGGCCAGTCTGGCGCGCCCGTCCTACACTGGCAGCTGAGATGACCGTGCAGATCGCGCCCAGCATCCTGGCCGCGGACTTCGCCAGGCTTGCCGACGAGGCCGCGGCCGTGGCCGGCGTGGCCGACTGGCTGCACGTGGACGTGATGGACGGTCATTTCGTGCCGAACCTGACGCTCGGGCTGCCGGTCGTCGAGGCACTGCTTAAGCACGCGGGCCTGCCGCTCGACTGCCACCTGATGATCGAGAACCCGGACCGGTGGGCGCCCGGCTACGCCGAGGCGGGCGCACGGAATGTCACTATCCACGTAGAGGCGGCCAGCGCCCCGGTCAAGACGCTGCGGGCGATCAGGGCAGCGGGTGCGCGGGCCGGGCTCGCGGTCAATCCGGCAACCCCGGTGGAGGCGTTCGCCGGCCTGCTGACCGAGGTCGACATGCTGCTGCTGATGACGGTCGAGCCAGGGTTCGGCGGCCAGCATTTCCTTGACCTGGTGCTGCCCAAGCTCCGCAGGGCCCGTGCGCTCATCGACGGCCGGGGGACGGCGATCTGGCTGCAAGTCGACGGTGGGGTGACCGAGGAGACGATAGGGCGCTGCGCCGAGGCGGGCGCGGACGTGTTCGTGGCCGGCTCAGCCGTGTACCAAGCCGATGACCCGGCGGCAGCGGTCCAGTACCTGCGCGCACTGGCTGAGCGTGCCAGCGGGAACGCCTGACCGGTCAGCATCCCGCTGGCAGCGACCTGCCCAGTCGCCGGAATCCTGGCAGCCTGGCTGTCGATTCCGGCGGAACTGTTCGTCGTAGATATGCCGGGCCAGTGCTGGCCGGGCTGGCCCGCAGACCAGGACAGCGAGGGAGACTGGCATGACTGAGTACGTGATCCTCATCTACGAGAACGAAGACGCCTACGTGACCGCAACGCCCGAGGTGTGGCAGACGGCCATGGAGGCACATAACCGCTTCGCGGGCCAGGTAGGCGAGCGGGGCGGCAGGATTGTCGGCGGCAACGCGCTGCAGCCCACGGCCACCGCCACGTCGATCCGCGACGACGTCGTCACGGACGGGCCGTTCGCTGAGACCAAGGAGGCGCTCGGCGGCTCCTACCTGATCGAGGCCAGGGATCTTGACCACGCCCTGGAGATCGCCAAGCTCTGCCCCGCGCCGTACGGCGGCGTCGAGGTGCGCCCGGTGATGGACACATCGGGCGGGTGAGCCACCCGGCACGCAACGGCGATGCCGGGGCCGGGGCCGGCCCTGGCACCGATGTCGCCGCGGCGGTTGCCGACGCGCACCGTCGCGAGTGGGCCTTCGTGCTCGCCGCGACGGCGCGCGTGGCCGGGGACATCGACGTAGCCGAGGAGTGCGTCCAGGACGCGTACGTGGCCGCGCTGGACGCCTGGTCGCGGCAGGGCGTCCCGCGCAACACCGGGGCCTGGCTGACGACCACGGCGCGGCGGCGCGCGCTGGACGCGCTGCGCCGGGACCGGACGCTCCGCGCGAAGCTGCCGCTGCTGATCGAGCCGGATCCGCCGCAGGGCGTCGGGCTACCAGCGGCAGGCGGCGGGAGCGCCGCGGGCGGGCAGGCGGTGGACGAGGTGATTCCCGACGACAGGCTCCGGCTGGTCTTCACCTGCTGCCATCCCGCGCTGGCCAGGGAGGCGCAGGTCGCGCTGACCCTGCGGCTGGTCTGCGGCCTGACGACCGCCGAGATCGCCCAGGCGTTCCTGGTGTCGGAGCCGACCATGGCCGCCCGGGTCACCCGGGCGAAGAAGAAGATCTCCGCCGCCCGGATCGCCTACCGGGTGCCGGGCGCTGCCGAGCTGCCTGACCGGCTGGATGCCGTGCTCACGGTCGTCCACCTGCTCTACACGACCGGTCACACCGCCCCGGGCGGCGAGAACCTGGTCCGTGCCGACCTGGTGGACAGAGCCATCGCGCTGACCAGGATGATCCATTCGCTGATGCCGGACGAGCGTGAGGTCCGCGGGCTGCTGGCGCTGCTGCTGCTGACCGACGCGCGCCGGGCTGCCAGGGCCGACGCGTCCGGCCGGCTGCTGCTGCTCGAGGAGCAGGACCGTTCCCGCTGGGACGCCGATGCGATCGGCGAGGGAACCGCGCTGGTGGCGGGCGCGCTGCGCGGCGGCCGCCCGGGCCGGTTCGCGCTGCAGGCGGCGATCGCCGCGCTGCACGCCGAGGCGCCCAGCTACGCCCAGACCGACTGGCCGCAGCTGCTGCAACTGTACGACGCGCTGCTGCGTGCCTGGCCGTCACCGGTGGTCGCGCTGAACCGGGCGGTCGTTCGCGCGATGGTGGACGGGCCGGAGGCGGCGCTGGCCGAGATCGCCGAGCTGGAGCAGGACGGGCGGCTGGCAGGCTACCGCTACCTTCCCGCCGCAAAGGCCGACCTGCTGCGCCGCCTCGGCCGCCGCGCTGACGCGGCGCAGGCCTATCAGGCGGCCCTTGAGCTGACGGACAACGCGGCCGAGCGCGGGTTCCTCGCCCGGCGGATAGCCGAGGTCGCCGGCCCGAAGTAGTGACATCTGCCCAATCCAGACCACAATGTGCAGATGACCGCAGCTGCCGTGGACTACGGCCAGGACTCGCCGCCGCTGCTCTCGGTATCCGGGCTGGCCGTTCAGTTCGGCGCGCTGCGCGCGCTGGACGGAGTCGACCTCACGGTCCGGCCCGGCGAGCTGGTGGCGCTGGCCGGCGAGAACGGCGCGGGCAAGACCACGCTGGTGCGCTGCATCGCCGGCGAGATCGCGCCGACCGCCGGGCGCATCCTGCTGTCCGGCCGGCGGGTGCAAGCCGAGCCATTATCGGTCGCGCGGCGGGGCGTCGCCGTCGTCTGGCAGGACCTGGCGCTCTGCGACAACCTGGACGTCGCGTCGAATCTCATGCTCGGCCGGGAGCGCCGTCGCCATCTGCTGTCGGATACCCGGTTTCATGCCGCCGCAGCCGCGATGCTTGACGAGCTCAGCATCCCGCTCGACGACACCACGCGCGGTGCCCGGGCGCTGTCCGGCGGCCAGCGCCAGTTGCTGGCGGTAGCCAGGGCCATGGGCCGCAAGCCCAGCTTGCTGCTGCTGGACGAGCCGTCCGCATCACTCGGCGTCCAGGCGGCCCGGCAGGTGGAGGAACTGATCGTCACCCTGCGGGACCGGGGCACCGCGATACTTCTGGCCTGCCATGACATCGAGCAGATGTTCCGGCTGGCCGACCGCATCGTCGTGCTGCGGCACGGCCGGGTGGTGGCCGACGTGGAGCCGGGCGGCGTGCATCCGGACGACGTGCTGGCCATGCTCTCCGGCCAGCAGGTTGACTCCTCCGCCCGCCGTCAGCTCAACCGGCTGCACGGGCTCGTCGACCGGCTGGTGTCCGCCGATCCGTCATCGAGTCTTTCGCTGATCCTGTCGGCGCTCGGCGCCGCGCTGGGCAGCGAACGCCTGTGCATCCACTTGCGCGAGGACGATGCGCTGGTCTGCGCGGCCTCGCTCGGCGTGCCGCCCGGGCTGCTGTCGGCCTGGTCCCGGCTGCCGCCCGGGCCGCGCGGCGGCCCGGCCGGCCTGGCCGCCGCGACCGAGCAGCCGGTGGTCCAGGACGCGGCGCAGGCGGGCGGTGCCTGGGCGCCCTTCAGCGACCTGGCCGAGGCCGCCAACGTGGCTAGCTCGTGGTCGGTGCCGGTCATGGGCCCGGGCGGGCTGGCCGGCGTCATCACCGTGTTCCGGGCGATCACCGGAGCCCCGCCGCGTGACCAGCTGGACCTGGTCACGCTCTACGCCGGGTACGCGGCCAGCGCGATCGAGCGGGACCGGCTGCTCGACGAGGTCACCGCGCGCAACCGGGTGCTGGAGACGATCCGGGAGATGCTTGAGACGCTGGCAGGCCCGATTCCGGTCGCCGAGGGCATCGTCGTCGCAGCGGCGTCGCTGCGCCGGGGCCTGCAGGCGGACGAGGTCGTGCTGCTGAGCCAGGCTGGCCAGGCGATGCCGCGCTGTCGCGCGTTCGCCGGGCCGGCCGGGGCGCACGCTGGCGCCGATGCCGCGTCGCCGTCCTTGCTCCGCACCGCGGCTCAGGTCGTCGCCGGGAGCGGCAGGGACGGCGTTGCCCGGCAGCTGCCCGGGGCTGACGGCGAGCGGTTCCTTGCCGTGACATTCGCCGCTCCGGCCGGCCTGGCCGCGCTGCTGGCGAGCTGGCGCGGCGGGCAGCCCAGCGAGGACGCGACCGCGCTGATCGAGGACGCCGCGCACTCGCTGCGGCTGGCACTGGAACGCGAGGAAGCCGGGCTTGCCCACCAGGAGGCAGCGGCGCTGCGCCGGTCACAGGAGCTGCAGCGCGGCTTCCTTTCCCGGCTCAGTCATGAGCTGCGCACCCCGCTCACCGCGATCAGGGGCTACGCCTCCAGCCTGCTGCAGCCGGACGTCACCTGGGACGGGGACTCGCAGCAGCGGTTCCTGGCCCGCATTGCCGCGGAGTCGGCGCGGCTCGGCCGGCTGGTCGATGACCTGCTCGACTTCTCCGCGATCGAGTCCGGCGTGCTCCGCCTCCAGCAGGACTGGTGTGACATACCGCTCGTGCTGGAGGCGGCCATCGCCTGCCTGCCGCCGGCCGCCGCGACCGCGGTCGAGGTGGCGATCGGTCCCGGCCTGCCTGTTGTCTGGGCCGATCACGATCGCCTTGAGCAGGTCTTCGTCAACTTGCTCAATAATGCGATCGGCCATAATCCGCCCGGCACTCAGGTGAGCATTGGCGCGCGGGCGGCCGGGCCGGCCGGGGTGGCGATCACCGTCGCCGATGATGGCTCGGGAATGCCCGCTGACTTCGCCGCGGCTCCGTTCGAGCCGATGCGGCGGCACCGGTCACCAACCGCAGGCGCCGGGCTCGGGCTGTCGATCGCGCGCGGTATCGTGCACGCACACGGTGGCCTGCTGGAGCTTGACCGGCCGGCCATCGGCACGAGGTTCCGGGTATGGCTGCCTGTGGAGCTGCCGGGAAGGGCAGACAACGGCCGGCCGTCCGAGGCCAGGGACGAGGTTGTATCAGGTGCCTGACGAATCGGTATCTACCCGCGCGCTTGTGGTGGAGGACGATCCCAACATCGTCGACCTGATCAGGTCCAACCTGTCCGTGCGCGGCTTTGACACCGTCGTGTCGACCGACGGCAATCGCGCGCTGCAGCTGCTGGAGACCGAATCGCCGGACATCGTGCTGCTCGACCTGATGCTGCCCGAAGCGGACGGCTTCGAGCTTTGCCGCCAGATCCGCGAGCGCTCGGCGGTGGCGATCATCGTTGTCTCCGCCCGGGGCGGCGAGCGGGACAAGGTGACGGCGCTGAACATGGGCGCGGACGACTACATGACCAAGCCGTTCAGCATCGAGGAACTGCTGGCCAGGATCGCCGCGACGCTCCGCCGCACCCGCCCGGCCGTGGCAGCGGATCCGGCGCCGCCGGTCATCACCATCGGCGAGCTGGTCATCGACCTGTCCAGTCAGCAGGTGACCAGGGACGGACAGGCGGTGCACCTGACCCCGACGGAGTTCGCCCTGCTGCGCGAGCTTGCCACCAACCGCGGCAAGCTGCTGACGCACGCCCACCTGCTGCGCCGGGTCTGGGGGCCCGGATACGCGACGGAGACCGAGTATGTCAGGGTCTACGTCCGGCGGCTGCGCGCCAAGCTGGAGGCGGCCGGCGGCCAGCCGCTGATCCTCACCCAGCCCAGGGCCGGCTACCGGATGGCGCCGGATTGAGGCCGCTAGCCCGGGAATATTGATGGTTTTTTTACAACGTAACCCCGATGTTAATGGAGCCGTTTACTGATAGCGGCCTATGGTTTGGCCAACAGGCTCCGGCCCGCGCGACAGCCTGCGCAGGCACGTGTCAGCGCGTGCCTGCGCCGCGTCCCGCTAACGAGCGAGGTGGTTTCGTTGTATTCAGTTTCCAGGAAAGTCGGCCTGACGGCGGTCGCCGGCAGCGCTGCTCTCCTTATTGCCGCCTGCGGAAGCAGCGGCACTCCGAGTTCCAGCAGCTCAGGCAGCTCAAGCAGTTCGGCAGCCGTGCCATCGATAAGCGCGAACTCGTTCACCAGGGATTTCTCGGCGATGGCGACGCTCAAGCCATTGGCATCGAGTGGCAAGGGAAATGTCGGCGTTCTCCTGCCGGACACGGTCTCGTCCGCGCGTTATACCGAATTTGACGCCCCTTACCTAACAAAGGCACTCCAGGCGGCCGGCCTTACGTCGTCTCAGTTCACCGTGCAGAATGCGCAGGGCAGCGACGCGACCGAGCTGAGCCAAGCCCAGGCGGCCATCACCAAGGGCGCGAGCGTGCTCATCATGGACCCGCTCGACGCCGGCGTCGGCACCTCGATCGAGAAGTACGCCAAGGCGCACGGCGTGGCCGTGATCGACTACGACCGGCTGGTGCTGGGCGGCAGCCGCCAGTACTACGTGAGCTTCAACAACGTGAATGTCGGCAAGCTGATCGGCAACGGCCTGGTCAGCTGCGTGGCCGCCTGGCACGTGAAGAAGCCGCAGGTGCTGGTGATGCGCGGCGATCCGACGGACAACAACGCGACGCTGTTCGCGCAGGGCTACGACGGCGTGCTGGCGCCGAAGTTCTCCTCCGGCGGCTGGACCAAGGTCGGCAAGGCGGCCGGAACCTGGGACCCGCCCACCGCACAGACCGAATTCAAGGGCCAGTTCACCGCACACAAGAACATCAATGCCGTGCTGGTCCCGAACGACGAGAACGCGGCGCCGATCATCCACTACCTGCAGACCCAGGGCGTGAAGGCTAAGACGTTCCCGGTCACCGGGCAGGACGCGACCCTGATCGGCCTGCAGAACATCCTGGGCGGCTTCCAGTGCGGGACCGCCTACAAGCCGATCTACCTGGAGGCGCAGGCAGCAGCGGCGCTCGCCATGTACATCCGGGCCGGCGCGACGCCGCCGTCTGCCCTGGTGAACAACACCACCGAGGACACCACGGCCAACGTCAGCGTTCCGTCGGTGCTGCTGAAGCCGACATGGGTGACGACGGCGAACATGAACGCGACCGTCATCGCCGACAACTTCGTGCCAGCCGCGCAGCTCTGCACGGCCAAGTACAAGTCAGCCTGCCAGGCGGCGGGAATCTCGGGTTGATAGTGACCAACCGGCCGGAAGCTGGAATCCTTCAGTGGTGACAGCAGACAGCGGCGAAGGCGCCCGGCCCGCAACTGCGGGCCGGGCGCCCTCGGGCGGCGCGGCAGACAGCCGGACCCCGGCCGCGGCGGGCGGCGCGCCGCTGCTCCGGCTGCGCGGGCTAGGCAAGAGCTTCGGCCCGGTGCACGCACTGGCCGGAGTCGACCTCGACATATCGGCGGGCCAGGTAACGGCCCTGGTCGGCGACAACGGGGCCGGCAAGTCAACGCTGATCAAGACCATCTCGGGAATCTGGGAGCCGACCAGCGGCGAGATTCTCTGGAACGGCAAGCCGGTCCATCTGCACGGCCCCAGGGACGCGACGGGCCTGGGCATCGCGACTGTCTACCAGGACCTTGCGCTGTGCGACAACCTGGATATCGTGCAGAACATGCTGCTCGGCCATGAGATGCTGCGGGGCGGCCTGCTCGACGAGGTGAACATGGAGCTCACCGCGAAGCAGACGCTCGCCAACCTCAGAGTGGTGTCCGTGCGGTCGATCCGGCAGCCGGTCGGCTCGCTGTCCGGCGGCCAGCGGCAGTCGGTCGCCGTGGCCAAGGCCGTGATGCTGGAGGCCAAGCTCGTGATCATGGACGAGCCGACCGCGGCACTGGGCGTCACCCAGACCGAACTGGTTCTTGACCTCATCAAGCGGCTCTCCAGCCGCGGGCATGCGGTCATCGTGATCTCGCACAACCTCAACGAGGTCTTCCAGGTCGCGGACCGGATAGCGGTGCTCTACCTGGGCCGGCTCGCCGCCGCCGGCCCAGCGGCGGATTTCGACACGCAATCCGTGGTGGAGCTGATGACCACGGGAACGTCCGCCCGGGTGGCCGGGAACGGCTACCCGGGCCAGCGCGCTTCGTCGCGCGGCAGCGGCACGGAAGGCTGAACCATGTCACCGACAGAGCCAGGCCCGGCAGACGACGACGCGCCCGTGATCGTCGCGGCGGGGCCGGAAACCGGCGACCCGGCCACCGATGCGGCCGCGGGCGGCGATGTGGCGCTGGCGGCATCGCCGGAGTTGCTCGCCGACTCCGTCGGCGACTATGCCCGGATCTGGCTCCAGCGGGTCAGGAACGGCGAGAGCGGCGCACTGCCCGTCGTGCTGGGCCTGGCCGCGGTCGTGATCTACTTCCAGGTCCGGAACTCGCTGTTCCTGTCCGCGGGCAACCTCGTCAACCTGATGGTGCTGAGTGCCCCGTTCATCATCTTCGGCATGGCCGAGATCTTCGTCCTGCTGCTCGGCGAGATCGACCTGTCCGTCGGCTACAACGCCGGCTGCGGCGCGGTGGTCACCCTCTGGGCCGCCTACACGCTGCCCTGGTGGGTGTCGATCCTGCTCGGGCTTGCCTTCAGCGCGTTCATCGGCGCGGTGCAGGGCACCCTGATCACCCGGCTCGGGCTGCCGTCGTTCGTGGTCACGCTCGCCGGCCTACTCGGCCTGCAGGGCCTGATGCTGATCCTGGTCTCCAGGAGCGGCCACGGCGCCGGCGGGTCGATCAACGTCACGAGCAATATCATCGACGACTTCACCTCGGGGAACCTCAGCCCGCTGGCCGGCTGGGTCGTCATGGTGGTCCTGGTCGGGCTGGCCGGCCTGTTCATGTTCCTGCGGGATGGCCGCAGGCGATCAAGCGGCCTGGTGGCGCCTCCGTTCGGCGTCACCCTGCTGAAGGTCGCGGTGATGGCGGTCGCCGGCGTGCTGGTGGTCCTGGTGAGCAACACCAACCGCGGCGCGGGCCTGTCGACGCTGAGCGGCGTCCCGTGGGTTGTCCTCATCGTGCTCGGCATCCTCGTGCTGTACACGGTCCTGACCGGGCGGACCCGCTTCGGGCGCTACATCTACGCGATCGGCGGCAACGCGGAGGCGGCCCGGCGGGCGGGCGTCAACCTGACCATGATCAGGACGCTCGCCTTCACGCTGTGCGGGCTGACCGCCGGGATCGGCGGAATCCTGCTTGCGTCGCAGCTCAACTCGATCGGCACGACCCTCAACGGCGGCCAGTACGTCCTGTTCGCGGTAGCGGCGGCGGTCATCGGCGGCACCAACCTGTTCGGCGGCCGTGGCCGGATGCTGCACGCGGTGCTGGGCGGGCTGGTCGTCGCGACCATCGCCAACGGCCTGGCGCTGATCGGGATGACAGCCGCGGCGACCAACATCATCACCGCGATCGTGCTGCTCGCGGCCGTGACGATCGACACCGTGGCCCGCCGCAGCCGGGTAGCCAGCTGACCCGCCGCCAGCGCGGCGGGCGCGGCTGGCTGCCGCCGGGAATAGCCGTCGTGGCAGACTGGTTTCCGAGAATGCGTGCTCCGGGGTCGGTGTAACTCCGAGCCGGCGGTGACAGTCCGCGACCCAGCCGAGGCCATCGGCTGGCTGACCTGGCGAAATTCCAGGACCGACGGTGAAAGTCCGGATGGGAGGAAGCACGCGCACGGCGCGGCCCGCTTGCGGGCCGGTCGGCCGTGCCTGCGCAATCGCGCGTCCCCGGAGCTGCAGGGCAGTTGACAGCTCCGGAGGAGGGCGTGGTGTTCACCGGAATCGTGGAAGAGCTCGGCGAGGTTGTCGCGCTGGAGAAGCTCGGCGACGCCGCGAGGGTCATCGTGCGCGGACCGCTGGTCACCGCCGACGCCGCGCGCGGTGCCTCGATCGCCGTCAACGGCGTCTGCCTGACGGTCACGGCCGCATCGGACGGCACGTTCACCGCCGACGTGATGGCGGAGACACTGAGCCGCTCCGGGCTCGGCACGCTCCGCCGCGGCGCGGTCGTCAACCTGGAGCGGCCGCTGCGGCTGGATGGGCGGGTCGGCGGTCACCTCGTCCAGGGTCACGTGGACGGCACCGGCACCATCCTCGCCCGCAGGCCAGCCAGGCACTGGGAAGTCGTCCGCATCGGCATGCCGGCCGGGCTACTGCGTTACCTGGTGGAGAAAGGGTCAGTGGCCGTGGACGGCATCAGCCTGACCGTGTCGGCGCTCGGCGGCGGCGATGGCCAGCAGGACGAGCCAGGCCAGCCGGGATGGTTCGAGGTCAGCCTGATCCCGGAAACGCTGGAACGGACCACGCTCGGCAGGAAGCAGGCTGGCGAGACGGTGAACCTGGAGGTCGACATGATCGCTAAGTACGTCGAGAAGCTGGTCAGCGCCGGGGCGCGGTCATGACCCCGCTCGCCGACCCCGCCATCAGGCTGGACGACGTCGAGCGGGCCATCGCGGATATCGCGGCCGGCCGCGCCGCCGTCGTCGTCGATGACGCGGACCGCGAGAACGAGGGCGACGTCATCTTCGCCGCCAGCAAGGCGACCACCGCGCTGATGGCGTTCGCCATCCGGCACACCAGCGGCGTGATCTGCGTCCCGATGCCGGGCGAGGAACTCGACCGGCTCCAGCTGCCGCTGATGACCGCGCAGAACAAGGAGCGGATGCGGACCGCGTTCACGGTCAGCGTCGATGCGCGGGACGGCGTGACCACCGGGATATCGGCGGCCGACCGGGCCAGGACGGTGCGGGCCCTGGTCGATTCGGCGACCGAGCCGTACGAGCTTGTCCGGCCCGGGCACATCTTCCCGCTCAGGTACGCCGAGGGCGGCGTGCTGCGCCGGCCTGGCCACACCGAGGCGGCGGTCGATCTCGCCAGGCTCGCCGGGCTCGCCCCGGTCGGCGTGCTCGCCGAGGTTGTTAACGACGACGGCACGATGGCCAGGTTGCCGGCGCTGCGCGCGTTCGCGGACGAGCACAGGCTGGCGCTGATCTCGATCGCCCAGCTGATCGAGTACCGCAGGCGCTCCGAGCGCATGGTCAGCCGGGTCGTCGAGACGAGGCTGCCGAACCTGTCCGGTGAATGGCGCGCGCTCGGGTACCTGAGCTCGGTGGACGGAACCGAGCACCTGGCCCTGGTACTCGGCGACATCGCCGCCGCCGGTCCCGTCCTGGTCAGGATGCACTCGGAGTGCCTGACCGGGGACGTGTTCGGCTCCCAGCGCTGCGATTGCGGCGATCAGCTCAAGGCGGCGATGGCGATGATCGCGGCCGAGGGCCGCGGCATCGTGCTGTACCTGCGCGGTCACGAGGGCCGCGGCATCGGGCTGCTCAGCAAGCTGCGCGCCTACAACCTGCAGGATGCCGGGGCGGACACGGTCGACGCCAACCTGGAGCTCGGGCTGCCTGCCGACGCCCGCGAGTACAGCACCGGCGCGCAGATGCTCGCCGACCTCGGGGTCAGCTCGCTCCGGCTGCTGACGAACAACCCGGCCAAGGTCCGCGGCCTGGCCGGGTTCGGCATCGAGGTGGCGGGCCGGGTGCCGCTGCCCGCCAGCGCGACGCCCGACAACGTGCGCTACCTGATGGCCAAGCGGGACCGGCTCGGCCACCAGATCGACGGCCTGCCGGAATCGCCGCTGGCGGAAGCCGGCCATCCGGGGCTGGCCGCTGAGCATCCGGTGCCGGCGGCGAATCCGGTGCCGGCGGCGAATCCGGTGCCGGCGGCGAATCCGGTGCCGGCGGCGAATCCGGTGCCGGCGGTGGATCTGCAGCCGGACGGCGGTGCACCGGCGGCCGCCCGCCCCGCTGCCGCAGGCACGCGATGAGCGGGCAGGGCCGGCCGGCCGGGCAGGTGGTGGCCGCGGCCGGGCTCAGCCTGGCCATCGCCGCGACCCGATGGCATCCGGATATCACTGACAGCCTGCTGGACCGGGCCATCGCGGCGGCGGCCGCCTGCGGTGCCGGCGACCCGCTGGTGGTCCGGGTTCCTGGCGCGGTCGAGCTGCCGGTGGTGGCCGCCGAGCTCGCCGCCCGGCACGATGCGGTGGTCTGCCTCGGCGCGGTGATCCGCGGCGGCACGCCGCACTTCGACTACGTCTGCGACGCGGTGACCTACGGGCTCACCAGGGTCGCGCTCGATGCCGGCACGCCGGTCGGCAACGGCGTGCTCACCTGCGACACCGTGGACCAGGCGCTGGAGCGGTGCGGGCTGGACACAAGCACGGAGGACAAGGGATGGGATGCGGTCGTGGCAGCGCTGGACACCGCCCTCGTGCTGCGCTCGCTGCGTGCCCGCAGCGAGCAGGCGGTTGACGCTGGGCGCGGCAGCTAGGTTAGGCTACCCTAACAATCTCGCCGCCAACTGGGGGACTGACTGCCCATGCTCGCCACGCTGGTGATCTTCTTGCGCGAGGGCGTCGAGGCAAGCATGATCATCGCGATACTGCTCGCGTACCTGAACCGCAGCGGCCAGCGGCAGCACTTTCGCGACGTCTTCGCCGGCGTGGCGGCGGCGCTCGTGCTGGCCGCGGCCGGCGGGGTGATCGCATACCAGACCATCCGCTCCTATGACGGGTCGCGCGTGCAGACGATCTTCGAGACCGTCACCTACCTGCTGGCGGCCGGCGTCCTCACCTACATGACCTTCTGGATGCGCTCGCATGCCCGTGGCCTGTCATCCGACCTGCGCGCGCGGGCGGATGCGGCGATCAGCCGCGGCGCGCGCACCGGCCTGGCCCTGCTGGCATTCCAGGCCGTGGGCCGCGAGGGCCTCGAGACCGTCGTCTTCACGCTGGCTATCGCTTTCTCCACCACCCAGCGCAGCGCCATGCTCGGCGCGGCCATCGGCCTGGCGATCGCGCTGGCCATCGCGTTCGGCACCTACCGGCTCGGCCACCGGCTGAACCTGGCCCGCTTCTTCTCGGTCGTCGGCGCGCTGCTCATGGTGTTCGCCGCCGGCCTCCTCGTCGACGCCGTGCAGAACCTCCAGGAACTGGGCTGGCTGCCGTGGGCGACTGACCCGCTCTGGCACACCGGTTCCATCCTGAACGAGGACACCGCGGCCGGCGACCTCCTGCACAGCTTCTTCGGCTATGCGCAGAGCCCGACGGTCCTGCAGGTCTGCGTGTACGTGCTCTATCTCGCCGTCGCGCTCGTCGCCTTCTTCAACCTCCGCCGGCGCTTCTTCGGAGTGCACGCCGCGAGGTGACCAGGCGGATCAGCGACGTAGTCTGGCGTCAAGCGACAAATGTCCCGAGGTGACGTGCGTGCGAGACATCCTGGAACCGATCGTGAAGTGGTGGACGGCCGGCGAGACGTTCGGCCTGGCCACGGTGGTGCGCACGTTCAGCAGCGCGCCCCGCGAACCGGGCGCTGCGCTTGCCGTTTCCGGCGGGGGGGAGGTCGTGGGCAGCGTGTCGGGCGGCTGCGTGGAAGGCGCGGTCTACGAGCTCGCTGGCGAAGTCGCCGCGACCGGGCAGCCGGTCCTGCAGACCTACGGGATCAGCGACGATGACGCGTTCGCCGTCGGCCTGACCTGCGGCGGCATCATCGACATCTTCGTCGAGCCGGTCGATCGATCGCACTTTCCCCTGCTCGGCGAGGTCGCCGCGGCAGTCCGTGCGGACCAGCCGGTCGCCGTGGCAACGGTGGTCGACGGCCCCGGCAAGATCGGCGCCAGGAGGATCATCTGGCCCGCGGATGATCCCGCCGGGGACACCCGGGCCGTACCCGGCACGCTCGGCGCCGGCGACCGGCTTGACCAGGCCGTCGATGACGACGCACGCGGCATGCTGGCGCAGGGCGTTACCGGCGTCCGCCGTTACGGCCCGGAGGGGGAGCGGCGCCGGGACGAGCTTGGCGTCTTCGTGCAGTCCTTCGCCCCGCCGCCGCGGATGCTGGTGTTCGGCGCGATCGACTTCGCGGCCGCCGTGGCCAGGGCGGGCAAGTTCCTTGGATACCGGGTGACCGTCTGTGATGCCCGGCCGGTCTTCGCGACCGCCGCGCGCTTCCCGGAGGCGGACGAGGTCGTCACCGACTGGCCGCACCGCTACCTGGCCAGCGCCGCGGTCGACGAGCGTACCGTCATCTGCGTGCTGACCCACGACCCCAAGTTCGACGTCCCCCTGCTCGAGGTCGCGCTGCGCACCCCGGCCGCCTATACCGGCGCGATGGGAAGCAGGCGGACGCACGAGGACAGGCTCGCGCGGCTGCGCGAGGCGGGCCTCACGGAAGACGAGCTGGCGCGGCTGCGCTCGCCGATCGGGCTCGATCTCGGCGCGCGGACGCCCGAGGAGACCGCGGTGGCGATCGCCGCGGAGCTCATCCAGCTGCGCTGGGGCGGTACCGGCAGGCCGCTGACCGGTACCACCGGGCGCATCCATCACGGCTAGCGCCGCGCTGGCTGCAGCTGCCCGGCGCAGGCGGCGGCGAGCGCGACCGCGCCGAGGATCACGCCGGTAAGCCCGCCCCGGCGGCCGTCAGCCTCGCGCGCCAGCCGGGCGAAGCCGCCGCTGAACTCTCAAGCGCGGGCCTCTAGCGGTCCGGGGGAGCGCGGTGGCGGGCACCGGCGCCCGCGGAATCCCGGTCAGCCGGCCTGGCCTCGATCGTCATGCCACGGATGTCCACGGTCAGGGCGTCATCCTGACCGCGGAAGCCGTCCAGGGCGCGCGGCCGGCCGTGGCCGTCACTTGTCCGGCGGCACCCAGATATCCCGCTCGTGCATGAGCCGGATTTGCTTCGCTGTCACTTCACGGCGATATTCATCATGCCCGTACGGGACCCGGTCGAGGTAGATATTCTTCGGGTAGACCGGCTCCTCGTAAATGAGCTGGTACTGCTCAGTGGTGAGATCCTTGATCCAGTTGTCCCATTGCGCGTTCGCGCGGAACTTCCGCAGCGCCTCGATGTCGACAGTCCCGGCGACCCAGGAGGATCCGCCGCTGTAGTCGTGTCTTCCGATGATTTGCCCGCGGTAGTCGATCACGGCCGACCCGCCACCGAAAGTATCGATCGGGACCGCGGATTCTGAATTCAGGTAATACGTGCCGACATTGCACGCGATCAGGTACAGGTTGTTGTCCAGGGCGCGCGCGCGATTCTGGATCTCGAACAGGCCGTTGCCGACGTGCGGGTGCGGATACGGGCCCCGGTAGACGACCTCGGCGCCGTTCATCGCCAGGCCACGCGCGTTCTCCGGGTACGAGCCCTCGTTGGCCATCAGGAATCCGAGCCTTCCGATGGCCGTGTCGGCAACCGGGTAAAACGCATCAAGGTTACGCCCGTACAGCTCGATCCACTTGTCCCATACATTATGTGGCGTCACTGAATGCTCGACCGGGAGCAGTGGTACCACTTTATGGTGCCGGAGAATTACTTCGCCATCCGGGCTGAGGATAAAGCCAACATTAAAGAAACGGCCAGGAAATTCGGGGTGACGGGCCTTCGCCTGGCCCATCAGGAAAGCGTCCCACTGGCGGGCGAGCGCGCCGAGGTAATCCGTCTCCGGGCCCGGTATGTCGATCGCACATTCTCGTGCGAATTCCTCGTGGTCGAGGTCAAGAACCTCGTCGTTGAAACCTTGCAGTGCCCCTTCCGGGATGGCGATGAGCCGCACCGGCAAGTCCAGGCTGGACAGCCACGACGCGGCTTTGATCAGGTGCGATAGATGCTCGAGGTTGGCCTCGATCTCAGGCCGGCGGCGGATGCCCCGCATGGTGGGCACCAGCCCAAGGGCCTGATATGGCTCGATCATGACTCATCCCTTCGGCCGGCCAAGCCGGTACGTCATCCGGCGCTGTTCCCTTGTTCTACCTGGCCGAGTCGCATCCTGTCTGTACCCCGGGCAGCGCCGCTGTTGCCATCGCCTCACCGGCACCGCGATACTGGTGCGCACCGCGCGGGGCCGGGCTCCCGCGGCCGCGGTAGGTCGCATACCGGAAGGCAGGGGAGCCACATGAGCATCCTGGGTACCCGGGTGATGCGGACTGAGGATCCGCGACTGCTGACATTTGGCGGCACGTACGTCGATGACCTGCGAGTGCCGGAACTGGCAGGCGCGTCGCGGATCACGTTTGTGCGCAGCCCCCTGGCGCACGCGCTGATCAGCGGCATCGACGTCTCGGCGGCGCGCAGCGCGCCGGGCGTGGTCGCCGCATTGACCGCGGCGGACCTGAACGACCTGCCGCCGCCACCGCCCGACGACGGGAGCGGCGGTAATGAGGCTGCCCCGCTGCCGCTGGGCGGTCCATGGGCGGAGCCGCTGCTCGCCGTTGACCGGGTGCGCTACGTCGGCGAGCCGGTGGCGATCGTGATCACCGATGACCGCTACCAGGGTGCGGACGCCGCCGAACTGGTCAGCGTGGACTACGAGCCGCTGCCGGCGGTCGTGGGCGCCGACGCGGCGCTGGCTGGCGGGACGCTGCTGTTCCCCGCGGCCGGGTCAAACGTCCCGGTCACTGGTGGCGCGCCAGCCGACGGCTCGGCCTTCGATGGCTGCGACGTCGTGCTGCAGCGGACCATCGTGAACCAGCGGCTCGCACCGGTCCCGCTGGAAGGGCGCGCCGCCGCTGCCAAGTGGGCCGACGGCAAGCTGACCGTCTGGGTGAGCACTCAGAACGCGCAGATCTCCCGGTTCGTGCTGGCCGGCGTGGTCGGGCTTGATCCCGGCGCCATCCGGGTGGTCGCCCCCGATGTGGGCGGCGGATTCGGTGCCAAGGTCGGAATTGACCGGGACGCACTCGTGGTCGCGTGGGCGGCCAAACACGTCGGCCGCACGCTGAGCTGGACCGAGACGCGCAGCGAGAACCTTGTGGGGATGACGCACGGGCGAGCCCAGCGGCAGGTGATCAAGATCGGCGGAGCCAGGGACGGGCGCATCCTGGCCTACCGGCTCGAGATCGTGCAGGACGCGGGTGCCTACCCGCGGATGGGCGGCTTCCTTCCCTTCCTCACCCGCCTGATGGCGGCCGGCCCGTACGACATCCCCCACGTCGAGGCCGCCTCCAGCGTGGTGGTGACCAACACGACTCCGATCGCCGCGTACCGCGGGGCCGGGCGGCCAGAGGCGACGGCCGCGATCGAGCGGGCCGTGGACCTGTTCGCCGCCGAGATCGGCAGGGACCCGGCAGAAGTCCGCCGGATCAACCTGGTGCCGCCGGAGGCGTTCCCGTACAGCTCCCCTTGCGGGCCCGTCTATGACAGCGGGGCGTACGCCGCGGCGCTGGACAAGGTGCTGGCCGGCGCTGGGTACCAAGAGCTCCGGGCGGAGCAGGCGCGCCGGCGAGAGCGGGGCGACGTGCGGCAGCTGGGCATCGGGCTGGCGAGCTACGTGGAGATCACCGCCGCGGACGCGGCGGGCGGGGAGACCGCCCGGCTCGTCGTGGGCGGCGACGGCACGGCCACGGTCTACACCGGCAGTTCGGCGCACGGCCAGGGTCACCACACCACCTGGGCCATGCTCGTCGAGGCCGAGCTGGGCATCGAGATGGCGAAGGTCACGGTGATCCATGGCGACACCGACCTCATCCCGATGGGGGTCGGCACTTATGCGTCACGGTCGCTGCAGCTGGGCGGCGTCGCCGTGCATAAGGCTGCGGTCGAGGTCAAGGAGCAGGCTCGCCGGCTAGCCGCGGACATGCTCGAGGCCAGCGAGGCCGACCTTGAGCTGGACACCGAGCGCGGGGTCTGGCAGGTGCGCGGCGACCCGGCGGCCAGCCGGACCTGGGCCGAGGTCGCGGGCCATACCGGCGACGATGGCCTGGAGGCAGCGGTCAACTACACCGAAGGGCAGCCAACCTTCCCGTTCGGCACCCATCTCGCGCTCGTGGAGGTGGATACCGAGACCGGCAAGGCCCGGCTGATCCGGCACGTGACCGCCGACGACGCCGGCACGGTGGTCAGCCCGGTGCTTGCCGAGGGGCAGCGGCACGGCGGCATCGCCCAGGGGGTGGCGCAGGCGCTGCTGGAGGAGATGATCTACGATGCCGATGGCAACCCGCTGACCAGCACGCTCGTGGACTATGCCACGATCACGGCCGCTGAGCTGCCGAGCTTCGAGCTGCTGGCAAGCGAGACCCCGACGGGCATCAACCCGCTCGGGGCCAAGGGGATCGGCGAGGCGGGGACGATCGGCGCCGCTCCCGCGGCGCAGAACGCCGTCATCGACGCGGTCAGCCATCTCGGCGTCCGCCACATCGACATGCCGGCCACGCCCGAGCGGGTCTGGGCTGCGATCAGCGAAGCGAGGGGAAGCCAGTGAAGGTCACCGTGACCGTGAACGGCGGCCAGGTTACGGCCGACGTCGCGGATCGCACCCTGCTCGTGCACTTCCTGCGCGACGTGGCCGGCCTCACCGCGACCAATGTTGGCTGCGATACCAGCTCCTGCGGTGCCTGCACGGTCCTGCTGGACGGGCAGTCGGTGAAATCGTGCACGGTGCTCGCCGCCCAGGCGGACGGGCGCGAGGTAGTGACGGCCGAGGGACTGGCCGCCGGCCCGGACCAGATGCATCCGGTTCAGCGTGCGTTCCGGGCTGAGCACGGGCTGCAGTGCGGATTCTGCACCCCGGGCATGATCATGGCGACGGTCTCGCTGCTGGCGGAGAACCCCTCGCCCACGGAGGCAGAGGTCAGGTCCGCCCTGGAGGGCAACCTGTGCCGGTGCACCGGCTATCACAACATCGTCAGGGCGGTGCTGACCGCGGCCAGCGACGGCGCGGCAAGCGAGAGGCGGCCAGGTTGATCCCCGCACCATTCACCTACCAGCGGGCCTCGTCGGTCGATGAGGCCCTGAATCTGGCGGCCGAGGGCGGCGATGACGCGAAGTTCCTGGCCGGCGGCCACTCACTGCTCCCGCTCATGAAGCTGCGCCTTGCCGTGCCCGAGGTCCTGGTAGACATCGGCCGGGTCAGCGAGCTCCGCTATATCCGCGAGGATGGCGGCCATATCGCGGTCGGCGCGCTGACCAGCCACGACGAGATGGCAAGGTCCGGGCTGCTCGCCGCCGAACTGCCGCTGCTTGCGCATGCCGCCGGGCAGGTCGGCGACCCTCAGGTCCGCCACCGCGGCACGATCGGCGGCTCGCTGGCGCACGCCGACCCCGCGGCCGACCTGCCCGCGGTGATCCTTGCCCTGGATGCGACGCTGATCGCCCGCGGGCCCTCCGGCAGCCGTGAGATCACGGCCGGGGAGTTCTTCCGCGGCCTGTTCGAGTCCGCATTGCAGCCGGGTGAGCTGCTGACGGAAATCCGCATCCCCAGGCCGCAGCAGGCCGGCTGGTCGTTCCAGAAATTCACCAAGCGCGCCATCGACTGGGCGATCGTCGGCGTCGCGGTACAGGGCGGCAGCGTGGCGCTGGTGAACATGGGGCCGACGCCGCTGCGGGCCGGCGCGGTGGAGCGTGCCCTGGCCTCGGGCGCCGGGCCGCGCGATGCCGCCGCCCACGCCGCGGCGGAATCGGCCGCGCCCGAGGACATCAACGCCAGCTGCGGCTACCGTGAGCATCTTTCCCGGGTTCTCGTCGCGCGCGCCCTGGAAGAAGCACGTTCGCGGGCCTGAATGGCGGGTCGCGGCCTCCTCAGCCTCGCGCGTGACCCAGCTGCTCCGCCCGGCGGGTGTTGATCACCCGGTCCGGCGGGATGCCGAGCCGTTCGGCCCGCGCGCAGCCGCTGGCCAGCCAGTCGAGCTGGCCGGGGGCGTGCGCATCACTGTCGATGGCGAACATGCAGCCTGCCTGCATGGCGATGCGCAGCAGCCGGCCGGGCGGGTCCTGGCGCTCTGGCCGGCAGTTGATCTCCACCGCGACGCCGTTCGCACGGCAGGCGCTGAACACAGCGCCGGGATCAAAATCCGATTCCGGCCGGCTACGGCCGGTGAGCAGCCGTCCGGTGCAATGCCCCAGGATGTCCACGTGCGGGCTCGCGACCGCGGCCAGCATCCGCTCGGTCATCGGCGCGGCCGGCATCCGCAGCTGCGAGTGCACGCTGGCGACGACGACATCGAGCTGGCCGAGCAGGTCGTCGCGCTGGTCAAGCCCGCCATCGTCGAGGATGTCGACCTCGATTCCGGTCAGTATGCGAAACGGGGCCAGCTCGGCGTTGAGCCGGCTGACGAGCTCGAGCTGAGCGCAGAGCCGCTCAGCGGACAGGCCACGGGCGACCGTCAGCCGCGGCGAGTGGTCGGTCAGCGCGATCCATTCGTGCCCGAGGCTGCGCGCCGATTCGGCCATCTCGTCCGGCGGGCTGCCGCCGTCTGACCAGTCTGAGTGCGTATGGCAATCGCCGCGCAGCGCCGCGCGCAGGCCAGTCCGCTCGGCCGGCGGCGCCTCCGCGAGCAACCTGGCCAGGTAGTCCGGCGGCCGGCCGCCAGCCGCCTGCGTGATGACCTCGGCGGTGACCGGTCCTATCCCGGGCAGCGCCGGCAGCGTTCCGTCCCGTATCCGCCGCTCCAGCTCGCCGGCCGGCAGATCCTCCGTGACCTGTGCGGCGCGGCGGAATGCTCGCACCCGGTAGGTCGGCGCGCTTGCCCGTTCCAGCTGGAACGCGATCTGCCGCAGTGCCGTTACCGGATCCACGTGTCCTCCCGTACCCCGCCATCCGGCGGACAGGCATGGCGCCTGCCTGTCCGCAACCGGCGCTACCGGCCGCCGGCCGCATAGCGCTCGCAGAGCGTGCGGAAACTCAGCGCGTTGCGCACCGCGGCGCCGCCGGGGTCGTTGTTGAAGTAGACGTAGGCGTCGCCGCCTGCGGCGACCACGGCGCCGACCCGCACCGCCCAGGACCGCAGCGCCTTGCTCCCGTACATCGGGCGCGGACTGGCCGTGCCCTGATGGCAGCGCAGGTAGATGAACCCGGCCGTCTGCCACAGCGGCGTGGCCGGCCTGCCGAGCCGGTCAGCCCAGCACAGCGCGGCGCCGCGAGCCGCGAGTATGTCGCGGACCTCAGCGCTCCACCACGACGGGTGCCGGAACTCGGCCGCTACTTTCACCCCGGCGGGAAAACAGCGCAGGCAGCGGTCGAGCAGCACCGCGTCGGCCGGGAGCGTCGGCGGCAGCTGCAGTAGCACCGGTCCCAGCTTGCCTGCGAGGCCGCCAGCCGCGGCGACAAGCCTGGCGACCGGCTCTTCCGGCTCGCTCAGCCGTCTGACGTGGGTGAGGTAGCGGCTCGCCTTGACCGCCATCATGAATCCCGGCGGCGTCGCATCGCGCCAGCGCTCGAACGTCTCCCTGGCGGGCAGCCGGTAGAAGGCCGCGTTGGACTCCACCGTGTCGAACCGCTCGGCGTAGGCGGCCAGCCACCGCCGCTGCGGCACTCCCGGCGGGTAGAGCACCCCTCGCCAGCCGGCGTACTGCCAGCCCGACGTGCCAACCCGCAGCGTCATCGCGGCAGGCGGCGGGGGCGCCGGCCAGTGCGCGTTACCGTCGGTTGCCGGCCCGGCCGGCCCGGCCGGCTAGGGCTGGTCACGCGGGGTCTGTGCTGGTGTCGAGCTGGGCCTGGGGTTCATCGCCGATATTGCGTCAAGCTCCACCGGAGCCGGCGCGGGGACAGGCAGCGGCAGGCTGCCGTCGCTGCCGTGATGCGCGGCGAGCACCTGCTGGTGATAGGACTCGAGTTCGGCCGCGAATTCCGGCGTCTTGTACGGCCGCCCGTCGACCAGCGGCCCCGGCGAGCCGTCGATGATGGCCGTGACGTCCTGGCCGCTGATCGTCTTGTGCATCTCGAGCGCATGGCCGACGGCGAGGACATTGGCCCGATGCTCGGCCAGCAGGACCTTTGTCTGCTCAGCCAGCGCCGCCAGGTGAGCCTCGGCCCGCTGGCCGAGCGCGGTCTCCAGCACGTTGCGGTCGTTCCCGTCCGCGACCGGGTGCGCGCCCTGCGGGGCCCTGGTGACCCCGTAGGAGCCGTACTGGCCGCCCATGCCCCACAGGCCCTCCATGGCGAGCGCGATGGTTGTCGCGTTCTGCAGGTCCCCGGAGACGCCGGAGCTGGAATCGCCGTCGAAGAACATCCGTTCGCCGACCAGTGACGCCAGGCTGACCATGGCGTCTGCCTCGTACTCGTTCCGCCAGGAGGTGAACTGCTCCTCGATCGGGATCGGCTTGACGAAGCCCAGGTAGTCCGCGCCCTTCTGGATGGTGGCGGTATCGATGACATTCCGCTTCTGCACCAGGTAGCTGACCACCGCGTGGCACGCCTCGTGCAGCGCGACGGCGTGGCGCTCCCGCTCGATGTACTCGACCCCCTCCGACGGGCCGACACTCTTCAGCAGCTTGGCGCGCAGCACGTCGGTCCAGTTAATAACCGTCCGCCCGTCGCGCAGCGCGACGATGAGCGACTCGTTCACCAGGTCCTTGATGGTGGCGCCGGTGGCGTACGGGGTGATCGTCGCCAGGTGCTCGATCTGCTCGGGCGTCAGCTCGTTGCTGACCTTGCTGAAGTAGCCCTCGTAGGTACGCTTGCGGCCCTCCTTGGAGGGGTAGCCGACCCGGTAAACCCGGTCAAGGCGGCCGGGTCGCAGCAGCGCCTCGTCGAGGGCGCTGGGCAGGTTGGTCGCCATCATCACCAGGATCCGGTACTTGGGCGGCGGCTTGGGGCGCATGCCGAGCGTCCGCCGGACGATCCGGTTGAAGAATCCGCGCGGCTTCTTCAGGCCGGACAGCTCGGTCAGCAGCGCCTGCAAGGTCCCCATGCCACCACCGCCGCCGCCACCCATGCCGGGGATGATCTGCCGGTGCCTGGTAGGCGGCCGGGGATCGGCGGCTGCCTTCGATCTCAGCGCGTCGGCCATGAGCGCGGACTGGGCATTCGGCGACAGGTAGCTGAAGCCGTGGCACGCGTCGGACGGGCTTACCGGGCCGTAGCCGACGACGCCGCCCTGGCCGACGCCGCCGCCGCGGTTGCCGAGCGCATCGGCCTCGTCGAAGAAGACGATCACGCCGCCGTACCGCACCGCGAGCCTGCGCAGCCTGCGGAACAGCGACTTCACCTTGAGGATGCCGACCCCGAAGAACATGTTGATGAACGCCCCGGGGTCGACGAAGACATACGGCTTGCCGGTTTCCCCGGCCACCGCCTCGGCCATCAGCGTCTTGCCGGTGCCCGGCGGCCCCCAGAGCAGGATGCCGCCGGGGACGTAGCCGCCCTTCTCCTCGATCGACTCCGGGTCCTCGAGGAACAGCATGTTCTCCTGTACCCGCTCGCGCACGTGATCCTGGCCCCAGACATCGGAGAACCTGGTGGTGATGTCGTTCGGGTAATAGACGTCGACGCCCCCCTTCGACATGAACCAGAAGATCCCGACGAACTGCAGGATGCCGAGGGAGATGATGGCGATCACGTACAGCAGCACCGGCAGTATCTGCAGGAACTTAGCTGGTGCCTCCGCCAGCGCGTTCCCTGGCGACGTATGGAAGGCCCGGCCGAGGAGCACCGCCAGGACGGCGATCGCGAGCAGCCATTTCAGCGCCCGGGATAGCCGGAACCTGGTCCAGTCGCTCATCTGGTGAGTTGCGCGATCCGCGCGGCCGAACACGCCATGCGCCCAGATCCGGTAATACCCGGCCCAGTGCTCAGCGATCAGGAAATGCAGCTGGCGCAGGATCTCCGCGGCCAGCAGGATCAGCACCCACCTCGCCGCCGTGAGCTGCTGGCGGGCCGCGTCGGCGAACCCGATGATCGGGTCGTTCGCCATGTCCGACCAGACCAGCACCAGCCAGAGCAGCGATAGCAGGATGATGAACTTCAGCCGGTCCCATAGCGCGAGCGGCGTTCGGGTCCGATGCTCGGCCGGGCCGGGCTGGCCTTGCTCGGGCCGGCCGCGGTCGCGGGCGGCGCGTCTGGCGGCACCTTTCTCGGATCTGGCTGGCATCACGAACCTCGCACTGTGAACGATCGGACGACCGTGGCAATCTGCGATTTGTGGGCGATGAAACAGCTCTGGTTGCACTGCACGAGCAGCAGGTAGAGCTTGGTCGTCGCGCTGTTGGTCAGGACCGTCTGATCGAAGATCTCCGGCACGCCGCCGATCTCGTACCCGAATAGCTCGTTGACGCCGCGTACACCGTCGTGCCCGGTGATCACCTGATCGACGATGGACTGGAAGCCGGAGAAGGTGGCTCCGGCCTGCCTGGCTGCCTGGCGCGCCGTCGACGTCACCGGCAGCAGCAGGTTGCGCATGCTGTCGAAGGACAGCCCGGCCCGCTGCGCCGTGTTCATTGCCTGCACGCTCGCGTAGACCACCGGCTGGCTCGCGGTCGCGAAGACGTGGCTGGCCGACGGCTGGCCGGATGCGTCGTAGGCGCGGGACCAGGTGAGCGGGCCGCCGGCCGCGCCAGCGGGGGAACTGCCGAGCAGCCGGGCCTGCGCCGCCGCCAGCAGGTTCTGGTCCACCGGCTTCCAGGCTGGCGGCACCTTGAAGTAGGCACTGTCGCCCGAATCGGTCACGTACGTGTAGTTCTGGGCCACCGAGCAGGCGGAGAGCGTTGCGGCGGCAATCAGCGTTCCTGCCAAGCGGTGGAACTTTCTCCGGCCCAACTGCAGCTCCCGCCGTCGCTCGCGCCGTCCGAGCGGCCCGGCCTGGCTGAGTCCGCTCCTTGTTTCGAGTATGCGTGGATTGACCCCGGAAATGCCAAGCACGGATGCCTCGAAGACAACTATTTGCCCGTATCGCGGCCGTTGCCCGCTATGCGTGCCGACGGCGGCCCGCGTTCAATGAGCTGAGGAGGTGACGCAGATGCGCCACGCCTACCGGCTGCGGCGTGCCGTCAACATCGCCAACGGCTCCACGCTGGGCGGCCTGCTGGTAGCGGCCGTCGGGCGGGCCAGATTCGCGCCAGGGCCGGACGGGCTCACCGTGGCCCATCGGCTGCGGCTGCCGATGCGCTCGGACGCGTTCTGCGTCGGCAATGTGATCTTGACCAGGCTCGATGCCGCCCGGCTGCCGCAGGACGGCCCGCTGTTCGCGCATGAGGCCAGGCACGCGACCCAGTACGCCTGCTGCGGCGGCCTGGTCATGCTGCCCATGTACGGGATCGCCGCCGCGATGTCGTGGATGCTGACCGGCAGCATCGGCGCGCGCAACGTGTTCGAGCGGCGCGCGGGCCTGGCGGACGGCGGCTATCAGGACAGCGACCTGCGCCCCGCGGTGCGGCGGGCGATCAGGAAGCCCGGGCAGCGCCCGGAGCCGTAATCTTGATGCTCGTGGAGCGCCGCGTGGCCGGGATCCTGCTCGCAGCGGGTGCCGGGAGCCGTCTCGGCCAGCCGAAGGCGACCGTCGAGATCGGCGGTGAGCCGCTGGCGGGCCGCGGTGTCGCGCTGCTGCGAGATGGCGGAGCGCTGCCCGTGGTGGTCGTCACCGGAGCCGTTGCGGTCGACCTGCCCGGCGTGCTGATCGTGCACAACCCGGACTGGCGCACCGGCATGGGTTCCTCGCTGGCCGCCGGGCTGGCGACGGTCCCCGATGACTGCGGCGCTGCCGTGATCGCCCTGGTCGATCAGCCGCTCGTCGGGCCGGCCGCAGTACGGCGGCTGATCGCTGCCTACCGGGCGGGCGCCGGCGTGGCGGTGGCGGCCTACGGCGGCGCGCCGCGCAACCCGGTCCTGCTCGCTCGCGAGCACTGGCCGGCGGTCACCGCGCTCGCCGTCGGCGACGCCGGCGCCCGGCCGTTCCTGCGCGCGCACCCAGAGCTTGTGACGCCGGTGGAGTGCGGCGACACCGGCAGCGCCGACGACGTGGACACCAGGGCTGATCTCGAGCGCATAGCGGGGCTGGCCGGCCCGGGAGGACCCGGCCAGGCTCAGGACTGATGTACCTGGATGCCCCAGGCGTGCTGCGTGCTGCTGCCCGGATCGAGGGTGATCAGGTCCTGTCCCGTGACGAACGCGTTCGGCGGGCACGTCATCGGCTCGACCGCCAGCGCGCGCCTGCGATGCGGCGGATCCAGCGGGTCGCCGGTGAATACCTGCAGCCACTGGTAGCCCTGGCCTGCCCAGAACGAGACCTGGCGGCCGTCGGTGCTGAGCCTCGCCCAGGCGCGGCCGCCGGCATCCCTGGCCAGGCCGGTGAAAGCATGGTCGAGACGGGCGCTGCCGATGGCGCGGGCCGCCCTGAAGTCGTACTGCGTGCTGGCGACATCCTGCGGCGCGGTGACCGGTATGCCGCGGGGCCCGGCGGGCAGCCACCGCGAGGCCGGTAGTTCAAGCTCGCATTCGTCGATGCCCGGCGTGCCCGCGGTCAGGTACGGGTGGGATCCGGTGCCGTAGGGGGCTGGCCGGGAGCCGGCGTTGCGGGCGGTGATGGTGACCCGCAGCCCCTCTCCGGCGCTCAGCAGGTACTCGGCGGTGAGATCCAGGCAGAAGGGGTAACCGGACCGCCCGTGCAGCACATGACGGAGCAGGACGCGGTCGGCGTCACGGCGTTCGGCCTGCCAGCCGGCCCATCGGGTCAGGCCGTGGATCGCGTTGCCCTGAGCCGGCTCGCTCAGGTCCAGCTGGCAGTCCATTCCGGCGAAGCTGTAGCGTCCCCCGTCAACCCGGTTCGGCCACGGCGCCAGCAGTTGCCCGGCGGCCGCCGGCGGTAGCTCGTCGGGCCCGTAGTCCGATATCACCGGCTGCTCACGGTAGATGAGTTGGCGCAGCCCAGCGCCGAGCTCGGTAATGATGGCCCGGTAGCCGCCCGCGGAAATCTCGTACTGCGCGCCGGTCAGCGGAATCGAGGTCGGCTTTCCCATGGTGCCATCTTGCTCGCACGGCCGCCGGCCATCCGATACGGGCCTGCCATAAATGCCGGCGGGGCTGCTTGGGGAGCGGGGGACCGTCAGCCCCGCCAGCAAGTGCACGATAACTTCCCCGGAGGCGCAACGGGGCGAACTTGGCCAACCCGGCGGGTTCCGGCGCGTCGTGACCGCCTGCCGCTGAGGCATGATCGAGCTCAGTGAGGCATCGTCGTGACAGCGCAAGCGCGCTGCCCGATGCCGGCCGCGGAGGACGGACGGCGAGGTCAGCGCCGGGGAGGACTCGACATGTCAGGACCGCTCGACGGGATCGTCGTGCTCGACATGACCAGGGCCCTGGCCGGTCCGCACGCGACGATGATGCTCGGCGACCTCGGTGCCCGGGTGATCAAGATCGAGCAGCCTGGCACCGGCGACGAGTGCAGGCACTGGGGCCCGCCGTTCGTGGCCGCCGCCGGCGCCGTACCGGGCCAGGATGCCGGGCCCCCGGTCGGCACCTATTTCCTGTCCTGCAACAGGAACAAGGAGTCGGTCACCTGCGACCTGGCCGGCGAGGAAGGCAGGGAGCTGCTCAGGCGGCTGGTGCCGCGATGCGACGTCCTGGTGGAGAATTTCCGCCCTGGCGTACTCGACCGGCTCGGATTCTCCTGCCAGCGGCTGCACGAGCTGAACCCGCGGCTGGTCATCTGCTCCATCACCGGGTTCGGGCACGACGGCCCGGAGGGAGCGCGTCCCGGCTACGACCAGATCGTGCAGGGCGAAGCGGGCCTGATGAGCGTCACCGGCCCGGATCCAGGCCATCCGGTGAAGGCCGGACTGTCCATCGCGGATGTGCTGGCTGGCATGAACGCGGCGCTGGGCGTCGTCGCCGCCCTGCACGAGCGCTCGGCTACCGGGCTCGGCCGGGTGGTGCGCACGTCATTGCTCGCGTCGATCATCGGCGCCCATGCATTCCAGGGCACGCGGTGGACCGTTGCCGGGGAGGTGCCGGTGGCAACGGGCAACCACCACCCGTCGATCGCGCCGTACGGGGCATTCAGGTGCGCCGACGGGATGATCCAGGTGGCGGTCGCGAATGACGGTCAATGGCAGCGCTTCGGCCCGGTCGTCGGCATCGACCCGGCGGACGAGAGATTCGCCGACAACCAGCGGCGGGTGGCGCGGCGTGCGGAACTGACTGGCGAGATCGAGCAAGCGCTGGCGCGGGCTGGCCGCGCCCGCTGGCTCGCGCTGCTTGGCCGGGCCGGCGTGCCCGCAGGCTCGATCCGGACGATCGACGAAGTCTATGAGTGGGAGCAGACACGATCTCAGGGCCTGGTCATCTCGGTCGATCATCCCGTCCTCGGCCGGATCGAATTGCCCGGGCCCTCGTTGCGCTTTGACGGCGCGACACCGCGTGAGCACATGCCGCCCCCGGTTCTCGGCCAGCACGATGCCGCCGTGCGGGCTTGGCTTGACGAGGAGATCAGCCAGGCGGCGCGGGACGAAGAAACCAGCCAGGCGGCGCGGGACGAAGAAACCAGCCAGGCGGCGCGGGACGAAGAAACCAGCCAGGCGGCGCGGGGCGGGGAGATCAGCTAGGCAGCCCGGGGCGGGGGGATCGCGGCGGCCGCTGTCCGTGCCCGGGCCCTGGCTCGTGCCCGGGCACGGTTTTCCCCTGAAGAGCAGAAATAGGGCGATTAATTACCCGGATGCCGCCCAGTTATCGGGCAGCCATGCAGTTTAACGGGCACGTACTCACGCCTATCGAGAAGCCCGCCTGATTGCCTGCCAGCCCGAATGATTACCTAGGATTGTGCGCTTATTTCCGGATTCGGCGGGCTACCGGTGCGGTACCAGCAGGCCAGTCCGGACAGCTTCGGCCGCCAGCACCCCGAACAGGTAGAAATAAGCGGACTCTTCGTCCTCGAACACGCGCACCTCATGCCTGGCCCCGCCCGCGGCGCTGAATACCTCGAACCCGCTGCCGGTCTCGATCAGGCAAAGAGCGCCGTCGACTTCCTCGCCGACCGCGTAAGCGGCGGCCGGGATCGCCGCCAGCGTCGCCAGCTCGGTGAAGATGCCCCGCGTGGCCATCCGGGACCGGGCTGACCTCCGTCCGCGCGGGGCGGCAGCGCCCGGCCCGGGCGCTGACGAGGCCGGCCCTGGCGCCACCCGGGACGCGGGCGATTCCGTGGCAGGCCGCCCGGCGGCGGTCGGCAAGGCCGGCGTGGCCGGCACGTCCCGTGCCGCAGGCAAGGCCGCTGCCGAGGGTGCTGCCGAGGGTGCTGCCGTTGCCATGGCGGCACCGGCCGCCAGCGGCGACTGGGTAACGGCAGGCCCCTGCGGCACGGAGAACTCCTGCGTTGCCAGCGGAGGCTGAGGTGCCCGGGCAGCCTGCGGCGGCCGGGAGTCCGGCTGGCCCCGCCGCGGCGAGGTCGCGGCCGACGCGGCACGCAACGCCGCCGCCTCCAGCGGCAACGGAGGCTCGCTGGCCGGCGGCATGACGGTAAAGCCCGGTGCGGCAGGGGACGCCAGCCGGCCGTCCGCTGTGCTAGCCCCGAAGTCCGGCGGGATCGGCGCAGCCGCCGGGCCCGCCGTCGTCCTGGCGGCGAAATCGGCGGTGACGGGGCCGAAATCGGCCGTAGCTGGCCCGTAGTCCGCCCCCGGCCCGTAGCCGGTGCCGGAATGTGCGTAGCCGGCCATCGCGGGGCCGTAGTCCGCGGTCGCCGGATCGTAGTCCGACGCGGGACCGTAGCCCGGCGCAGGACGGTCATCGGCAGCCGGGCCGTGGCCAGCAGCCGGACCGTAGCCCGGCGCAGGACGCGGCTGGTCCGCCGGTCCCGTCGCCTGACCGGGGTAATCAGAGCGCTCTTCGGTGACCTCGGCCACCTCATCCCGGGGCGTGACCAGCTCGAACACCCCGCGGTCCACCTCCCAGTAGCCGAGCTGCTGCGCCTGGTAGGCATCATGGCCCAGGTAGGCGATGTGCAGCCGGTCACCGAGATCATCGAGGACGAGGCAGCGCTGGCCCCGGTACAGGCCCATCGGCCTGGATTCCCAGAGCTCCTGGACATCCTGCAAGCGCAACTGCTTGCGCCAGTGCCCGGTAGCCGGCTCGAAGCCGAGCTCTTCCGGCGGCGGACAAGCGGCGAAAAGCACGACGTCGCCGTCGGACGGGCCGATGCCAGCCTCGTAGGGAACACCCTGGTATGTCGCCATCAGCCGGTAGCGCATGACTCAGATCCCTCCGGATGGCCGCAGCCAGACCTGGCCGTCGAACCGGGCGATGAATTCTTCCGCGCCCGGGGTGATGCGGTACATCTCGGCACCCACCGGCACCGGGATCGGATCGATGTAGTACTCGGGGACCCGGTGCGCCAGCGAGGACGTGAAGCCAGTCCCGGTGAACGGCGGCTTGCCGCGCCAGTCGCCGCCGTTCTCCGCAGAATAAGGGATCCGGTAGGAGCCCACCGCCACGGCGCTCCAGCGAAGGAAGTACACCTCGGTGAGGTCCGGACCGAAGTCAGATCCGTCGTAGCGCAGATCCAGCGCATCGCAAAACTCGGCGGGGTCATTGAATGAGCTGTCCTGTACCCGGTAGACGAAACCGGCGATCACCGAACGCCGGCCGGTCAGATAAGGTTCCACTAGCCGGGGCGGGATCGCCTTCTGCATCAGCGTACCCGGCCGAATGGGCCTGGATCTTGGCTCGACCTGGCGCACGTGCTCCCCTGGGCAGACTCCGATGCAGTCTCAAGAGAGTCTCATATCGGGAAATACCTCCTCAACTGCTTCGGCTTACTGGCCAGGCCAAACGGCGGGCCAGGCTTTCCGGCGACAGTCGGCGGACCGCGGCTGGCGACGCTCGCGCGGCCGCCGAACTACAGTGGGCCCGTGCTGGGTCGCGGCAGCGGGGACGGTCGGCTGAGCGCGGACGACGGATCCGCCGATCCTGACGCGGCGGCCGCGCTTGCCGCATTCGCCTCGGGCGTCGGCAGCGAGCACGCCGCGCTGACGGCGCTCGCCAGCACGCGGCTGCTTGTTCCCGTGCTCGCCGCGCCGGCGCAGGATTCCGGCGGCCTCGTGTCCGGCGATGGCCCGGCAGATCACGCAGCCGCCGGCCGCCGGGCGGCCAGCCACGGAACGGCAGGCACCGGCGCGGAGAAGACCAGCGAGATGAGCATTCCGGCCCTGGTCGGGCAGGATGGCCGCCTGGCAGTGCCCGCATTCACCTGCCTGGACGCGCTGACCAGGTGGCGCCCGGGAGCCCGGCCCGTGCCGGTGGATGCGGGCAGGGTATGGCAGAGCGCCGTCGCGGACGCCAGGGCGGTCGTGCTCGACGTCGCCGGGCCGGTCCCGGTTGCGATTGACGGCGCGCGGCTGGCGGCCCTCGCCAGCGGGCAGCCAGTTCCGCTGCCGCACGATGACCCTGACGTGCTGGCCGAGGTGGCCCAGGCCGTCGCCGGACTGCCAGCGATCGGCGCCACCCGGCTGTCCGCCGGCGGTGCCGACGGCGACCTGACCGTCGAGCTGGCGATCTCGCCCGGCTATGCCGGGCCCGCAGCCGAGCTGGCCAGGAGCGCCGCGACGGCCATCATGGCCAGGCTCGGCACAAGGCTGCGCAGGGGAGTCCAGGTGGTGATCAGATCGCCGCGCGAATAATCACGGCAGATTGATAACGAGGCGGCCGAGCGCGGTCAGCCCGCCGCTGACGAGTCGCTGGCGGGGCTGGGGTCCTGGCTAGGCGGCCGTTCGCCAGCAACGCTGGTGCCTCGCGGGGTCCGGCCGGGCCGCATGGCAGGATCTTCTTCATGCTGCGCTGGCTCACCGCGGGAGAATCGCATGGCCGGGCGCTCGTCGCGATCTGCGAGGGGATGCCGGCCGGCGTGCGGATCGCCACGCCGGACGTTTCGGCCGCGCTGGCCAGGCGCCGGGCCGGATACGGTCGCGGCGCCCGGATGAAGTTCGAGCAGGATGAGGCCGAGATCACCGGCGGCGTGCGTCATGGCCGCACTCTCGGCGGCCCGGTAGCGATCCGGGTGTCCAACACCGAATGGCCGAAGTGGGACGTGGTGATGTCACCCGACCCGGTGGCTGCGGCCGAGCTTGCCGGGCTGGCCCGCGCTGCCCCGCTGACCAGGCCCCGGCCTGGCCATGCCGACTTGGCCGGCCTGCAGAAATATGGTCATGATGACGCCCGTCCGGTGCTGGAGCGGGCCAGCGCACGGGAGACCGCTGCCCGGGTGGCCCTCGGCGAACTGGCCCGCCGGTTCCTGCACCAGGTCCTCGGCGTGCGGATCGTGAGTCACGTCGTGTCCATCGGCACGGTCAGCGCTCCGGACGGGATTCTGCCAGGCCCGCAGGACGCCGCCCGGGTGGACAGCGATCCGGTCCGCTGCCTGGATCCCGCGGCCAGCGCAGCCATGCGGGCCGAGATCGACGAGGCCCGCAAGGACGGGGACACGCTCGGCGGCGTGGTCGAGGTCGTCTGCTACGGGCTGCCGCCGGGCCTGGGCAGCTACGTGCACTGGGACCGGCGGCTGGACGGCAGGCTGGCGGCTGCCCTGATGAGCATCCACGCGATCAAGGGAGTCGAGGTCGGTGACGGGTTTGCCACCGCCAGGCGGCGCGGTTCCGCGGCGCACGACGAGATCGACGGCGGGCAGGACGGGGTGCGCAGGCGCACCAACCGGGCGGGCGGGATCGAGGGCGGCATGAGCACGGGCGAGGTGCTGAGGCTGCGCGCGGCGATGAAGCCCATCTCCACGGTGCCCAGGGCCCTGGCCACCGTGGACGTGCGCACCGGGGAACCGGCGAAGGCGATCAACCAGCGCAGCGACGTGACCGCCGTTCCGGCGGCCGGCGTGGTCGCCGAGGCGATGGTCGCGCTGGTGCTGGCCGACGCGGCGATCGAGAAATTCGGCGGTGACTCGACCGACGAGACGGCACGCAACCTGCGCGGTTACCTGGACTCACTGGTGATCTCATGAGCAGCCCGGTCGCGATCCTGATCGGCCCGCCGGGCGCGGGCAAGTCCACGGTGGGCCCGCTGCTGGCCAGGCTGCTCGGCGTTACGTTCCTGGACACGGACAGCGAGATCGAGGCGGCGGCCGGCAAGCCGGTCGGCGACATCTTCATCGATGACGGCGAGCCGGTGTTCCGCGCCCTGGAACGCCAGACGGTGGCCAGTGCTCTCGCGAGCCATCCCGGGGTACTGGCCCTCGGCGGCGGCGCGGTGCTCGACTCCGGCACCCGGCGGCTGCTCGCTGGCCAGCCGGTCGTCTACCTGGAGACCGGCTTCGCCACGGCGGCCAAGCGGGTGGGAATGGACCAGGCGCGGCCGTTGCTGCTCGGCAATCCGAGAGCACAGCTGAAGGCGCTGCTCGAGCAGCGGCTGCCGGTCTACCAGGGGCTTGCCCGGATCACCGTCGGCACGGACAGCAGGTCGGCGGCGGAGGTAGCGGACGAGATCGCCCGCCTGCTGGACGGCGCGGGCGCCCGCCGGTGAGCGTGACCCGCATTCCCGTCGGCGGGGAGCGCCCCTATCAGGTGGTCCTGGGCGACGGCGTGCTCAGCGAGTTGCCGTCACTGGTCGGCAAGGATGCCCGCGCGGTGGTCGTGGTCCATGGCAGCGGCCTTGGCCAGATCGCCCAGCCCGCCTTGCGGGTGCTCGATGATGCGGGCTACGTCGTGCATGCGGAGCCGATCCCGGACGGCGAGGCGGCCAAGGACATCGAGGTGGCTGCCGGGCTGTGGTCACGGCTGGCAGCACGCCGGATCACTCGTTCCGACGTGTTGATAGGTGTCGGCGGCGGCGCAGTCACCGACCTGGCCGGCTTCACCGCGGCGTGCTGGCTGCGCGGCATCCGCCACGTCCTGGTGCCGACGACTCTGCTCGCTGTGGCCGACGCCGCCATCGGCGGGAAGACGGGCATCAATATCCCGGCGGGCAAGAACCTGGTCGGCGCCTTCCACCCGCCGGCCGGGGTGCTCGCCGACCTGACCGCGCTGGCGACGCTGCCCGCCGCGGAATACCGCAGCGGGCTGGCTGAGGTGATCAAGGCTGGCTTCATCGCCGATCCGGTGATACTCGACCTGATCGAGGCCGATCCGGTCGGCTCGGCGGCACCGTCCGGCCGCAGCGAGCGCGAACTGGTCGAGCGGGCGGTGCGGATGAAAGCGGCCGTCGTCTCCGCTGACCTGCGCGAGGCCGGCCTGCGGGAGGTGCTGAACTATGGGCATACGCTCGGGCACGCCATCGAGCGGACCGAGCACTACCGGCTCAGGCACGGCGAGGCGGTGGCCATCGGCATGGTGTACGCAGCCGCCGTAGCCAGGCTCGCGGGCAGGCTGGACGCCGCGACGGCGGACCGGCATCGCCGCGTGCTCGCCGCGGTCGGGCTGCCGGTCAGCTACCCGGCCGCCGCCTGGCCCCGGCTGCGGGAGGCGATGGCGGTAGACAAGAAGGCGCGCGGAGCGCGGCTGCGGCTGGTGGTTCTTGACGGGCTTGCCCGGCCCGCCATACTCGATGACCCGCCGGAGGAATTGCTGGAGCAGGCCTATGCGGAGGTGTGCGGCCAATGAGCCAGGTGCGCGGGCCAATGAGCCAGGTGCGGGTGATGAGTCAGGTGTGGGATCGATGAGGCAGGTTCTCGTGCTGAACGGGCCGAACCTGCGGCGGCTCGGTTCCAGGGAGCCCGAGGTGTATGGCTCGGCGTCTTTCGACGACCTGGCCGCCGCCTGCCAGCAGGCCGGCCGGGATCTCGGACTCGACGTGCAGGTCAGGCAGACCGATGACGAGGCAGAATTGGTCAGCTGGGTGCATGCCGCCGCCGACGCGAAGACTCCGGTGGTGCTGAACCCGGCTGCCTTTACCCACTATTCCTACGCGCTGCGGGACGCCCTGGCGATGCGCACCGCGCCGCTGGTCGAGGTGCATCTGTCCAACCCGGCGGCACGGGAGTCGTTCCGGCACAACTCGGTTGTGGCCGGCGTCGCTGACGGGACGGTGGCCGGGTTCGGAGTCCTGTCCTATGAGCTGGCTCTGCGCGCGGTCGCCGCACTGATCTCGGCGGCCGGCTAGCAGGTTTGTGCTCCATCGAGGCACTCATCGCCAAGGCCGGCGGGTCTGCGCACCTGCACGGGGTCTCATCGGGCGGCGCCCTGGTCCTGGAGGCCGCTGCCGCGGGCCTGGCGATCGAGAGGATCGCGGTGTACGAGGTGCCATACAACGTGGCCAGCAATTGGCCGGGGCGGTGGCGGGAGTACGTCGAACAGCTCGGGGCGGCACTGGCCGGCGGCCGTCGCGGTGAAGCGGTCGAGCTCTTCATGCGACTGGCCGACACCTCCAACGAGGACATCGCCGGGATGAGGGAATCCCCCTACTGGCCGCCGATGGAGGCCATCGCCCACACGCTCGCCTATGACGCGGCCTGCTTGGGGAATGGCCAGCCGCCCGCCGCCCGCCTGGCGAAGATCGGGCAGCCCACCCTGGTCGCTACGGGGGGCGCGCATCCACCGGGAGCCGCGGAGTGGATCCTGGCCCTCGATCCGGCCGCAGACGCGATCGCCAGGAGCATCCCGCGAGCAGAACGCCAAATCCTCGGGGGTCAGACACACGTGGTCGATCCGAAGGCGATGGCAGCCGTGCTCGAGCGGTTCTTCGCGGACTGACGGCGACAACGCAACGAGGAGGCCGGGGAAGGCGGGTAATGGACGCGCCAGCCAGGCTCGCGGACACCCTTCGGCACGTGGCGCAGAACTGCCTGCCGCCTGCCACACCCGGCCGTGTCCGGCAGCGTGCTGTCCAAACGTCGGTCCGGCCGTTCGTGGAATAAGTGAGAGGGGCGCCACAGGGGTGCCCGGTCCGGACACGCGGAGGCGAAAGATGAAGTACCTGATGCTTGGTGCGATTACCGAGGCGGGCCAGCAGCTCCAGGGATCTGATCTTGAGTCATGGATGGCAGAGATCGGCGCCTGGTATGAAAAGCATGCCAGCTCGGGAAAGCTCGCCGACGCAGGCCATCAGCTCGACTGGCCGCACAAAGCCAAGACGGTGCGGGCAAGCGGAGTGACTGATGGCCCGTACATGGAGTCCAAGGAGGTCCTGGGCGGCTACTCGCTGCTGGAGACCGCCACCATCGATGAGGCGGTGGAGATCTCGAAGACCTGGCCAGGCGTCGACAAGGGATGGATCGCGATCGAGATCAGGCCGGTCATGGTCCAGTAAAGGCCGGTAGCGTCACAGCGACAGGCGGCGGGCGAGCAGCTCCCGTTCGGCCGGATTGGCGGCAAGCGCTAGCGCTCGCTCGTTCGCCGAGCGGGCCTGCTCGTGGCGGCCGAGGTCGGTCAGCAGTTCGGCCCGCACAGCGTGGAACAGCCGGTAGCCGTCGAGTTCACCGGCGAGCGGCTCGACCTCGGCCAGCGCGGCCTGCGGGCCGATCGCGAACCGGGTAGCGACCGCCCTGTTGAGCCGGACGACCGGAGAGGGCGTGAACAGGTGCAGCCGGTCATAAAGGACCCGGATCTGGTGCCAGTTCGTGCGCTCGTAGCTCGGTGCCGCCGCGTGGACTGCGGCGGTGGCGGCCTGGATCTGGTAGGGGCCCGGGCGGTGCATCGCCATCGCCCGGCCGAGCAACCCGGTTGCCTCGGCGACCAGCGCGCGGTCCCAGAGCGCGCGGTTCTGATCTTGCAGCCGCACCAGCCGTCCCCAGCCGTCGAACCGGGTCGCGGCCCGCGACTCGTGCAGCAACAGCAGCGCCAGCAGGCCCAGCACCTCGGGCTCGCGCGGCATCAGCGCATGCAGCAGCCGGTTCAGCGCCACCGCTTGCGCCGCCAGGTCACGACGTGCGGGCGTGCGCCCAGCGCTGGCCAGATAACCCTCGTTGAACACCAGGTAGATAACGGCAAGTACCTCATCCAGCCGGTCACCGAGCTGGTCCGGGTCGGGAACGCGCACCGCCGCGCCCGTCTCCCGGAGAGCTTTCCGCGCCCTGGACAGCCGCTGCGCCATCGTTGGCTCGCCGACCAGGAACGCAGCCGCGATCTCGGCCGTGGTCAGGCCGCAGACAACGCGCAGGGTGAGGGCGATCTGCGACTCCCGCGGCAGCAGCGGATGGCAGCACGCGAAGACAAGGCCAAGCAGTTCATCCCCCTCGCGCTGGCCAGCCTCGGAATCAAGTCCGGATGGCTCACCCGGGTGGCCAGCGGAGCCTGCCAGCAGCGGCTGGGTCACGGCCAGCAGCGCGAGCTTTTCCTGCCCGGCACGTTCCCGGCGGAGCCGGTCAATTGCCTTGCGCCGGGCGGTGGTGGCCAGCCAGCCGGCCGGCTTCGGCGGCACGCCGTCGGCCCGCCAGTGCTCAAGTGCCTCGATGAACGCGTCCTGGACCACCTCTTCTGCCAGGCCAACATCGCCGAGCCGTACCGCAAGCGCAGCCCGGATCCGGGTGGCCTCCTCGCGGTACGTCTTCTCGAGCTCTCCGGCATCATCCACACCCGCCAGTCTCCCAGCTCAGTCATCTCCGACGACCACCCCGGCTTATCCACGACTGGATGTTCAACGGCAAGACCGATCGCGAGGCCAGGGCCTGGGAGGAAGAACAGTTCGCCGGCACCGGCGCCTTGATCAGGGCAACACGACGTTCGAGCTCGGGGTCGGTCCCTGGGGCGGCAATCCCACATTCCACGCGCCATGCTTCGTCGTTTCCCATCACTCCCGGGAGATGATCGTCAAGGAGGGTGGTACGTCCTACACCTTCGTCATCGACGGGATCGAGAGCGCTCTCGCCCAGGCGAAGGCGGCCGCAGCAACGAAGGATGTCGTGGTGATGGGGGGCGCGAACATCGCCCGGCAGTTCATCAGGGCCGGCCAGCTCGATGAGATGCGGATCCATCTCGTGCCGGTCTTGCTCGGCCGCAGGAACCCGCCTCCTCGACGACCTGGGCCCCGAACCCGTGGGCCTGGAACCATTCGAGGTGGTCAACACGCCGCAGGTGACCCACCTCCGGTACCGTTTCTCGACGCCGCCCCGCCCCGCCCATTAACGAGCAGCCTGCCTGCCTGCCTGGCTGGCAGGCCGGAGCATGCGCGCCTACGCTGGACAAGCGCCTGATCTTTGCCTGGCGGCGCTCCGACGGCGAAAGGTGCACCGGTAATGCGCATCGGGATGTCCCTGAACTACGCAGGCGGATTCGCCGAGACGGTCACCGAGCTCGCCGACTATGAGAAGGCCGGGCTGGACATCGTCTTCGTCCCGGAGGTTTACACCTTTGACGCGGTCAGCCAGCTCGGCTTCATCGCCGCGAAGACCGAGCGGCTGCAGATCGCGTCGGGCATCCTTCAGCTGTATTCCCGGACGCCGACGCTCACCGCGATGACGGCGGCCGGGCTCGACTACGTGTCCGGCGGCCGGTTCATGCTCGGAATCGGGGCATCCGGGCCGCAGGTGATCGAGGGCTGGCATGGGGTGCCCTATGACGCTCCGGTCAGCCGAACCCGCGAGATCATCGAGATCTGCCGCAGCGTCTGGCGGCGCGAGCGGCTGCAGTACGCCGGCCGGTACTACACGATTCCGCTGCCGCAGGACCAGGGGACCGGCCTCGGCAAGGCGCTCAAGCTGATCAATCATCCGGTCCGGGAGCGCATACCGATCATGGTGGCCGCGCTCGGGCCGAAGAACGTCGAGCTCGCCGCCGAGCTGGCCGAGGGCTGGGAGCCGATCTTCTACTTCCCGGAAAAGGCTGCCTCGGTCTGGGGCGCCCCGCTCGCCGCAGGCGCGGCCCGGCGCGATCCGGCTCTCGGCCCGCTCGACGTGGTCGCGCAGGCGGGCCTGGCAATCGGCGATGACGTGGCCGGCTACCTGGAGCTCGGGCGGCCCATGCTGGCCCTGTACATCGGCGGGATGGGCGCCAGGGGCCGCAACTTCTACAACGACCTGGCCGTGCGATTCGGCTACGAGAGCGAGGCAGCCGCCATCCAGGAGGCGTACCTGGACGGCCGTAAGGACGAGGCGGCCGCGCTCGTGCCCGGCTCCCTGCTGGCCGGCACATCGCTGATCGGCCCGCGGTCGCTGGTGGCAGAGCGGGTAGCGGCGATGCGGGAGTCCGGCGTCACCACGCTGAACGTCGCGCCGCTGGCGGCGACGCATGCCGACCGTGTCCAGCTGATCGAGCAGGTCCGCGACTTGGCCGGGTGAGGCCGGTGTCATCGGCGGTGCCGCTGTGGCCGGATTGCCGGCTGCATGGTTTGCGCTGGCCAGCGTGGCCGATGGTGCGGTGTGACGGGAATGTCGCGTTCCAGGTCCCGGTATGTTAAGAATGGCTGCAATCGTCGTGACTTCCATCAACGGAGGTGGCGGTGCTTGACCAAAACGTCACCCAGGAACTCGCGCGCGAAGCCGCTGAGCTGCTCAGCATCGCGAATGCGTCGGACATAAGGTCCCTGCACCGGCTCGCGGTGCTGGCGTCCCGCCAGGTGCCCGCGTGCTCGGGGGCAACATCGGCGCTCTGGCGCGACGGCGAGCCCGTCGAGATGGCTGCCACTCACCCGGACCTGGCCGACCTCTTCGAACTCTCGTGGAACGGCCGCACCGGGCCATGGGCGGCCGCGCTTGCCACCGGGGAGACCGTAACCTCCGCAGACAGCCTCGCCGAGCAGAGATGGCCCGAGTACGCGAGCGCCGCGTTGTGTCGCGGTGTCCGGTGCTCGATCACGCTCGTGCACAAGTTCGATTCGATGGCCGTGACGCTGTCGCTCTTCGGGGCACGGCCCCGGTCGCTGGTCCCGGAGCGGGTGGCGCTCGCCGAGCTGCTGATCGCGTTCGGCGGTGCTACGGTCGACAACGCGTCAATCTACGGGAACTCGCAGCGAACGGCGCTGCAGCTGCGCGAGTCGGCTGAGTCCAGGACCGTCGTGGACCAGGCCAAGGGCATCATGATGCACGCCCTCGGCTGCAGCGCCCAGGAAGCCTTCGACCGGATGCGCGAGATCTCCCAGACGCGCCACGTCAAGGTCACCGAGGTGGCCAAGACGATCATCAAGGCGCATCGCTCCGTATCGGGCCCCGGTCCGGCAGGCCGCCAGGCACCGGGGCCGGCCGACGGCCAGGCGGCTGCACCGGACGGCCCGGCGGCGGTGCCGGACGGCCCGGCGGCGGTGCCGGACGGCCTGGCGGCAGCCCCGGACGGCCCGGCGGCACCGCCGAATGGTCAAGCCGCCGCCGGCAAGCGCCGGGGGAGCGACCGCTCATAGGCCGCGAGCGTCTCCCTGCCGATGCGCTCCCAGGAATACCGGGCGCGAGCCCGGTCGGCGGAGGCGATCCCGTAGCCCTGCAGCAGCATGGGGCTGGCCAGCAGCTGGCGTATCCGCCGCGCCAGCAGGGCCGGCTGGCCTGGCCTGACCAGGACGCCGGTCGCGCCGTCCACGACGGCGTCCTGGTGGCTGCCTCCCGCGGCGGCCATCACCGGCGTGCCGCACGCCATCGCCTCCAGCGGGACCATGCCGAACGGCTCATAAAGCGCGGTATGCACCAGCAGGTCCGCCGACCGCAGCAAGGCGGGCATCCGAGCGCGGCTGACCTTCCCGGTGAACACGACCCGGTCGCTGACCCGCAGCTTGGCTGCCAGCCGGACCAGGCTCCGGTAGACCGGGTCCTTGCCCAGCTGCGCGCGGGGCGGACCGCCCGCGATGACCAGCTCGCAACGGGGCACATCGGCCATCGCGCGCACGATGACGTCCAGCCCGGACCGCTCGGTGAGCGGCGCGACGGCCAGCAGCCTGGGCTGGCTGGTGCGCCTCGCGACCGGACCGTCGGGCACGAACTCGTCGGTATCGACGCCGTAAGGGACCACCTTGATGGAAACGCGCGGCACGCCCAGCCGGGCGAGCTCGGACATCTCCCAGGATGAGCTGGCGAGCACGGCGCTGACGCTGCGCGCGATGAGAGCCTCGAGCCTGAGCCTGGCGTCGGGCACGCCCGGCAGCACCCCGTAGTGCCGCCGCTCTGCGGTCCCGAGCGAATGGAAGGTCTGCACCACGGGCACCGGGACATCGCGAGTCGCCGCGAGCGCGGCCAGGCCGCCTGTCCAGAAGTGCGAGTGCACGATATCCGGCCGGCTCAGCCGCCAGCGCTGCGAGAGCTGGCCGCTGAACGCCGCCATATGCTGCAGGACCTCGTCAGCGGGAAGCCGGGTGGCCGGGCCGGCGGGCAGGTGCTCGACGGCCACTCCTGGAGCCACTTTCGCCCTGGCCGAAAGCGCGGGCGAGTCCTTGCGCGCATAGATGGTGACCTGATTCCCGAGCTCGCCAAGTGCCCGGGCAAGGGCCGACAGCCCGAGAGCCTGGCTACCGGAGTCGGCTGCCGCTGTGTTCCGGGCTGAGCTGGCCTGGCTGGCTTGCTCGGCGACGAGTGCGATCTTCATGCGGCGGTCTCCTTCGTGATCGCCACGACGATGACGCCGAAGGTCGCGAAGGAGGCAGGAAGGCCGGGGGCAACGGGCAGGCCGACGTATCAGCGAGGGCCTTCCCTGCAGGCACGCTCCGCGACCACGCCGTGGCGGCGTGGGGGGAGTGCCTGCGTCGTAGGCACCGTTACGCTCCCAGTATGTCCTCGGCAGGCATGCTCAAACCCGCGATCGGCGGACAACCCGGGCCTAGACTTGCCTGACCCGCTGACGGTCCGGGCGGGATCCGGTGAGTGCGCGGGGCTCCCGCGCAGATGGGGCCCCTATGCAGCACGCCAGCGGCTTCCCCGTGCCGGAGCGGGAGATCGCCGAGCTGAGGCAGAGATCTGGCGCGCTCCGCCAGTCTGCCGCGCTGCCGGGCGCGCAGCTGCCGCAGCTACTCGACGCCGCCCTTGCCGAGCTTGACGGTGCCATCGACACCGCGGTGAAGCTGCAGGCCGGCTCCGGGCTGAGCACCGCGCAGGGACCAGATCCTGCCAGTGCGGATCCTGAGCGGCGGCTGCTGCGCGCGATGTTCCAGGACGCGCCGGTGCCGCTGTTCCTGCTCGACCGCGATGGCACGATCCGGCGCGCCAACAAGCGCGCGGGCGAACTGCTCGGCTCGGGCCCGCGATATGCGACCGGGAAGCTCTTCACCGCTTTCGTAGCGCTGCCGTCAAGGGCAGCGGTGCACTCCCAGGTCGCAGCGGTCGCGAGGACCGGTAAACCGCGCCGTGTCCCGTGCCCGCTGCTGAGCGCGGATGGCGTGCTGCAGGCAGTGCTCGCGGTCCACCTCATCGATCTCCCCGGCGAGCCCGGGCTGCTGATCGCGGCGGCCAGCACGGTGCCCGGCGGGCAGGCAGCCGAGGTCGTTGCGGCGGAGACCGCGGCCGCACCGCCGGGGGACTCGGCCGCCGATCCGGCCGGCCGGCCGGATCCGGCAGCCGCTGGCGCCGGGGTGGCGGTCCGTGCGGTCGAGGCGATGGCACACCGGCTCGACCTGGTGACCGCCGCGACCAGGCTGCTGCTGGAGAACGCGACCTTCAGCGAGTCGGTGACGCTGCAGCGGTGCGCGCGCTTGCTGTCCGGCGAGCTTGCCGCCTGGGTGATCGTCGATGTGGAGCGCCGGAGCCGGCTCCGGCGGCAGGTCGTCATAGGCCCGGCCGACCACCAGTCCGAGCAGCTTGCGCGACGGGTGACGGCCGTCGACCCGCAGCCGGGGTCGGCGCCCCGCCAGGTGCACGAGTCGGGCAGCTCGATGCTGGTCGCGCACGCGGAAGATGTCGGCATTCTCGGTTCCGGCGCCGATGATGTCCCGCTGCTGATGCAGCTGGGCGCGACCTCCGTGCTCTGCGTGCCGCTGACCGACGGCGAGCAGACCTACGGCGTGCTGACGCTGGCACGGCAGGCAAGCGAGCGGCACTTCGAGCTTGCCGACCTGGGCATGGTGGAGGAGCTCGGGGAGCAGCTGGCGCTGGCGATCCGGGTGGACAGGATGTTCCGGCGGCGCACCGAGATCGCCGACTCACTGCAGGCGAGCCTGCTGCCCAGGGACCTGCCGGAGATCCCCGGCGTCGAGATCGCCGCCGCTTACGTGGCCGCCACCGAGGGACTCGACGTGGGCGGTGACTTCTACGACGTCTACCGAATCCCGGGCGGCTGGGGGGTGGCGATCGGGGACGTCTGCGGGAAAGGCGAGGAAGCCGCGGCGGTCACCGCCGCCGCGCGGCATGCGATCCGCGTCCTCGCGCACTGGAACCGCGACCCGGCCGAGGTGCTGCGGCAGGCCAACGAGCTGATGCTGGCGGAGGAGTACGACGGGCGGTTCGTCACCGCGTGCGCCGCTCACTTCAGCTGGCGGGACGACAGCCTGCTGGTCACCGTCGCCAGCGCGGGGCACCCCGGCCCGGTGCTGATCAGGCCCGACGGGCGGGTGCGGATGCTGAACGGCGGCGGCATGCCGCTCGGGCTCTTCCCCGACGCGGAGCCTGGCACGCAGGACGTCGAGCTCAGCCAGGGTGACCTGCTGTTCCTGTTCACTGATGGCGTCACCGAGGCGCGCAGCCCGGAGATGACCTATTTCGAGGACCGGCTGACCGACGAGCTGGCCGCCCTGGCCGGCCGGCCGCCTGCCGAGATCATCGGCGCCATGCAGGCGCTGGTGGTCGAGTTCAGCATGGATGAGCTCCGGGACGACATGACCATGCTGGCGTTGCGCGTCAGCGGGGCGGCTGCCACCTGATCACCGCCGCCGGCCCTGGCCGGCCGGGCCTTCCAGCAGATCATCCAGGGCGCCGGGCGAGCCGGGCGGCTCGTCACCGGCCGGGCCGACGACCGTCAGCCCCGGCGTGATCGGCGCGGTCTGTGCGTCGTCCTGCGCGGTCCCGGCACGGTGGGCGCTCCCGGCCAGCTCGGCGTCCTGCAAGATCGCTGCGGCCAGCGCAGCCGGGTCGCGCAGCACGTACGGCGGATACGAGCCGCGGTCACTGCCGTCGCTGCGGCCGGAATTCGGCTCAGCCAGGTTTCGCCGGACGGTGATCCGCCTGCGCAGCCAGCCGGATGCCCGGCCCGGCAGCAGGATTCCGGCCACGCCGGTCAGCATGATGACCCACCCGACGGTGTGGATATTGACGCCCGGCGGGCTGGTGCGGACGGCGAAGGCGAAAATGGCGCCGACCGCGAGTAGTGTCAGCCCGGTCGCGATTTTCATGATCCGCTAACCTCCGATAGCCGCTTCTCCGGCCCGAGCAGGCACTCACGCAGGTAGCTGAGCGACTGGGCGAGCAGGCGGGACACGTGCATCTGCGAGATGCCGAGGGCCCCGCCGATCTCGGCCTGGGTCATGTTCCCGTAGAACCGCATCAGCAGGATGCGCTGCTGCCGCTTGGGCAGCTCGTTCCAGTGCGCGGACACTGCCGCCATGTCGAGCGTGTGCTCTACCTGGCCGTCCTCCTCGCCGAGCAGCTCGGCAAGGCTGGCCGTGTCGTCCGCGCCGGACATCGGGGCATCCAGCGACCAGGCATGGAACCCGAGGTCCGCGCACCTGGCATCGAGCAGGTCGTCGACGGTGACGTTCAGGTGCCGGGCAAGCTCGGCGTCGGCGGGGGCGTGGCCGAGTCGCTGGGTAAGCTCCCTGGCCTGCTTCCGCATCTCCAGCACGAGTTCCTGGGCGGACCGCTTCACGTGCACCTGCCAGCAGCGGTCACGGAAATGCCGCTTCAGCTCGCCGCTGATGCTCGGGAACGCATAGGCGGCAAGGCTGCCGCCGAAAGCGGGATCGAACTTGTTGATGGCCTTCATCAGCCCGACGTATCCGACCTGCATCAGCTCGTCGGCCGACTCTGGCCCGTTCCAGTACTTCCGCGCGCACGACCTGACCAGCGGCTGGTAGCGGGTGACGAGCACCTCGCAGGCCGCGGTCCGCCGCTGGCTGCCGAACGGCAGCGAGCGGACGAGGCCGAGCAGCTCGCCGTCGTCGTAGCGGGAGAGATCCTCTGCTGGCATTGCCGCCCAGTTGGGGGCCGACGGCTCTGTCATGTTCACCTCCGTGCAGCTGGGGTGGCTGACTGCCCGGCAGCCTGCCCGCCCAGCGGGAAATAAACATGAACCCCCTTTTGAACGAGCCGTCGGGAGCCGGCCCCGGCCCGCATGGCAACGCGGCCCTACAGTCGTGGCATGCCCGATATCCATGCCGCCCGCAGGTCCCGCATCCAGGATCAGGCCGCCGCCATCGGCGCGGATGCCGCGCTCATCACCAGCGGTGTCAACGTCCGCTACCTGACCGGGCTGGCCAGCTCGAATGCCGCCCTGCTGCTGCCGGTCAGCGGGACCGCGGTACTGGCCACGGACTCGCGGTACGCGCCTGCCGCGCAGCGCGACTGCCCGGATCTCGAGCTGGTCACCGACCGCTTCACCGAGCCCGCGCTGGCCGCGCGCGCGGTCGCCGGCGGCCTGGCCGCGGTGGGCTTCGAGGAACATGAGATGACGGTGGAACGCCATCAGGCGCTTGCCGCCAGTGGCTTGACCCTGATCCCGATGCACCGGGCCGTGGAAGGCCTGCGGATGGTCAAGGACGAGGCTGAGATCGCCCTGCTCGCCCGCGCCTGCCAGATCACCGCCGAGTCGTTCGAGGCCGTGCTCGCCGGCATCCGGCCCGGCCGCACCGAGCGCGAGCTGGCGATCGCGCTGGAACGCGAGATGACCGACCGCGGCGCGGAGAAGCTGGCCTTCGACACCATCGTGGCCAGCGGGCCGAACGGCGACACCCCGCATCATGTGCCGACCGACCGCCCGATCTTCGCCGGGGATCTGGTCACGATCGACTGCGGCGCCCGGTATGTCGGCTACCACGCGGATATGACCAGGACCGTGGCGGTCGGCGAGCCCGCCGCCTGGCAGCGGGAAATCTACGACCAGGTGGCCGCCGCGCAGCAGGCCGGCCTGGCGGCGGTCGCCGTCGGCGCCGACGTGGCCGACGTCGACGCGGCGGCCAGGGACCTGATCAGCGCGGCCGGGCACGGCGGGCATTTCGGTCACGGCACCGGCCACGGCGTTGGCCTGGAGATCCACGAGGCGCCGATGATCGGGTATGGCCGGACGGGTAGACTGACGGCCGGAGTTCCCGTCACCATCGAGCCCGGCATCTACCTGCCGGGCAGGGGTGGTGTCAGGATCGAGGACACCCTCGTGGTGCGCGCCGGCACTGGCGCGATCCCCGGCGAGCTGCTCACCACGGTAACCAGGGAGTTGCTCGTCCTTTAGCTCAGGACGCGCAGCGCCCGCCCGGCCCCGGAACCATCGGCCCCCATGCAGGAGACACGACAGACTTGGCCACGACGAACGACCTGAAGAACGGCATGACGCTCAACCTCGACGGCCAGCTCTGGGGCGTTGTGGACTTCCAGCACGTGAAGCCCGGCAAGGGCGGGGCATTCGTGCGCACGAAGCTGAAGAACGTGCTCACCGGCAAGGTCGTCGACCGGACCTTCAACGCCGGCGTCAAGGTCGAGGTGGCCAACGTCGACAAGCGGGAGATGCAGTACCTCTACCGCGAGGCCGAGGACTTCGTGTTCATGGATGTCCAGGACTACGACCAGCCGCGGATCCCGGCGGCAACGGTCGGCGCCGCGGCGGACTACCTGCTGGAGGAGCAGACCGCCGTGGTGGCGTTCAACGACGGGGTGCCGCTGTACGTGGAGCTGCCCGCGTCGGTGGAGCTGACGGTCAGCCAGACCGACCCGGGGGTGCAGGGGGACCGGTCGACCGGCGGGACCAAGCCGGCCACGCTGGAGACCGGGGCGCAGATCCAGGTCCCCCTTTTCATCACGACCGGCGAGAAGATCAAGGTGGACACCCGCAGCGGCGATTACCTCGGCCGGGCGTGACCCCCGGAACTGCAGGCCAGCGTCAACCGGACGGCGACCATGTCGGCACGCGGTAAGGCAAGGAAGCGGGCGCTCGACATCCTGTTCGAGGCGGAGATAAGAAGCGAGCCGGTCCTTGACCTGCTCGCCGAGCGGGCCGCCGCGGCGAGCCCGCCGGTGTCGGACTACGCGGCCGAGCTTGTCCGCGGCGTGCATGCGCACCAGGCGGAGATCGACGAGCTGCTCGCGGAGAACTCGCGGGGCTGGACGCTGGAGCGGATGCCCGCCGTCGACAGGAACATCCTGCGGATCGGCGCCTACGAGCTGTTCTTCGGCGCTGGCGTGCCGGCCGGCGCCGCGATCAGCGAGGCCGTGCTGCTCGCCCGCGAGCTGTCCACCGACGCGTCGCCTGCGTTCGTGAACGGGTTGCTCGCGCGCCTGCTGGAGCTCAGGCCGACGGCCGGCGGATAAGAGACCCGGGGGCCGCTAAGCCTGCCGGACCGTCGGTGGTCCCGGCTACATTCGGGAATGCGTACCGACGCCGCGAGGAGGCTCCAGTGACCGGCGAGCGGACCCGGGGGACCAGGGACGACACCGGCTGCCACATCCTGCATGTCGACATGGACGCGTTCTACGCCAGCGTGGAAGTCAGGGACCGTCCCGAGCTGGCGGGCGCGCCGGTGATCGTGGGCTCGCCCGCCGGCCGCAGCGTCGTGCTGTCGGCGACCTACCCGGCGCGTGCCTTCGGCGTCCGGTCGGCGATGCCGATGGCCAGGGCCAGGCGGCTGTGCCCGCAGGCGGTGATCATCCCGCCCCGGCGCGGCCTGTACGCCGCGGTGTCCAGGGAGGTCATGGCGATTTTCAGGGCGGTGACCCCGGAAGTCGAGCCGCTCGCGCTCGACGAGGCGTTTCTTGACGTCTCCGGGGCGCTGCGCCGGCTGGGGCCGCCCGCGGGCATCGGCGAGCTGATCCGGGCCAGGATTCGCGCGCAGCAGGGGATCACCTGCTCGGTTGGCGTCGCGACGTGCAAGTTCATCGCCAAGCTGGCGTCGATCCAGTGCAAGCCGGATGGCCTGCTGGTCATCCCCGCTGACGGCGTCCTTGAGTTCCTGCACCCGCTGCCGGTCTCGGCCCTGTGGGGCGTGGGGGAGCGGACCGGGCGCGTCCTGGCTGGCCTTGGCCTGCGCACCGTCGCCGACATCGCGCACGCGCCGCAGGCCGCGCTGGAACGCGGGCTCGGCCGCGCGGCGGGCGCGCACCTGGCCGCCCTGGCCTGGGGGCGGGATGACCGCAGGGTGGTGCCCGGCATGGCCGAGAAGAGCATCGGTGCCGAGGAGACCTTCGACGTCGACGTCGACGACCCTGACGTCCTCCGCCGCGAGCTGCTCAGGCTGTCCGGGCGGACGGCCAGGAGCCTGCGCGCGTCCGGCTGCGCGGCGCGGACGATCGTCGTCAAGCTGCGGCTCGCGGACTTCACCACGATCACCCGTTCCCGCACGCTGCCCGAGCCGACGGACGTGACGCAGCAGGTCTACGCCACGGCCTGCATGCTGTACGCGGCTGCGGGCCTCGATGCCCGCGCCAGGCTGCGGCTGGTGGGCGTCCGCGCCACCGGCCTGGTCCCGGCGGCGGCCGCGGAGTCGCAGCTCGCCCTGGGGGAACGGCCAGATTCGTGGCGCGAGGCCGAGCGGGCGGTCGACCGGATCGCCGGGCGGTTCGGGACGGATGCGGTGCGGCCCGCCGCCCTGGTCGACGGGAACCAGGCTGGCCCGGGTGACCGGAGGGGCCAGGAGGCGCATGAGCAGCACGACAGTTCTTGACCGGGGGCCGGTGTACCCTTTCACTTGACGTACTCGCGCTCGTATTCTGGGCATAAGCCAGGCCGTGAGGTGAAGGTCATCGAACCAGTCGCCAAGCGCGAGTTCTATGGGAGGCAACGTGCCGCTTTCTGAGCACGAGCAGCGTCAGCTCGAGCAGATCGAGCAGGCGCTCTACGCCGATTATCCGCGCTTCGCGCATGCTGCCCGCCGCAGTGATCCGCGCGTGCACTACAAGCGGCGGGTGGCCGAGGCGGCATTCGGGTTCCTGCTCGGCATCGGCCTGCTGCTTGGCGGCGTTGTGTCCATGATCATATGGGTCGGCGTGGCGGGCTTCGTCGTCATGCTGGCCTGCGCCATGTGGGCGCTGACGAGCTGGCGGCACATGACCGGCACTGCCGCGGTCCGCGGCCCTGGCTCCGTCCGCGGCGCCGGCCCGCCCCGCGGGGCGGGAAAGGTCCGCGGGGCCGGCCCTGCCCGCGGCGCGGCTTCCGCCAGCGGGCCGGGCTCGGGCCGCACCGGGCGCAAGAACCGCCGCAGCGGCCGCGCGCCGTCGCGAGGGCTGATGGAACGGCTTGAGGAACGGTGGCGCCGCCGTCAGGAGCGGGACCGCTAGCCAGCCCGGCCAGCTAGCAGCCCGGTCAGCCTTCCCGGCGTACTGGTCAGCTTCCCGGCGTACTGGTCAGCCTTCCCGGCCGAGCTGACCTACCCGGCCGCGGACCCGCAGCCCGGCCGCATCGAGCCAGCCGAACACGTCGAGGGCCTGCTGCAGTCCCGCGCGCACCGGCAACAGCGCCGACGGCGGCAGCAGCCGGGCCCGCCAGCGGGCCATGCGGCTCGCGTCGGCGGCGATGACCCGCCGGATGGCGGCTACGTCGGCGCGCAGGGACGCAGGCGCCTGCGGCACCTTCGCGTAGCGTGCCCGCTCCTCGGACCTGGCGATCCGGTCGAGCGCCTGCTGGCTGCCCGCGTCAAGCCGCAAGGTGGCCGTGAGCCTGCGGGATACCGCCCGCGGTGACTCGCTGACCCGCCAGCCGATGCCGTAGTCGGTCAGGTCGTCATGCAATTCCCGCCAGGCGGCGTGGGCCAGCGTGCCGTCGTCCGTGGCGGCGTGCCAGCGCCGCCGCCGGGCGAAGGTCCTGGCCGTTCTCGGCGCGACAGCGGCGAGCGCCAGGACGGCGATCACGATCGGGCCCACCGGGGCCGAGCCGCCGTGCCCGGCCGCCGCGCGCCCGTTCAGCCCGGCCAGGCGGTTCAGCTTGCCCGCTATCCCAGACGGGGTCTTCGCGCCTGGGACCGTGCCGGGCGTGCCGGACGGAAGCGGCTGCGGCGCAGTAGTGCCCCGGCCGCCCGGCGAGGTGGCCTGAGCATAGACCGGCTGGGTCGCGGTGCCCTGGCCGTCCGGGCCGCCCGGGGTCGGCTCGAACCGCAGCCAGCCCGCGCCCTGGAAGTAAAGCTCCGGCCACGCGTGCGCGTCAGCCGTGGTGACCTGCCAGGTCTTGCCGTCCCGCTGCCGGATGCCGGCGGTGTATCCGACCGCCACCCTGGACGGGATGCCGACCAGGCGGGCGAGCGCCGCCATCGCGAAGGCGAACTGCTGGCAGTAGCCCTGCCTGGTCTTGGTCAGGAAGTTGATCAGGCCGGCCGGGGTGTCCGGCTGGCCGGCGTGCAGGTTGTAGGTAAATTCCCCGGACGTGAACCAGTTCTCCAGCGCCACTGCCTTCTGGAAGGACGTCTTCGCGCCCGCGGTGTGCTGCCTGGCCAGTGCCAGCAGCTGGGCGCTGGCTGGCGAGGTGAACTTCAGGTACTGCCTGGTGATGCTGGCGGGCGGCCGCACGGCATGATCCAGCTGCTGGACCGAAGGCTCCACGTCCGCGCTCTTCACGGTGTAGTGCAGGCCGGATATCCCGGCCTGGGCGGATGAGACCATCATGGTCGCGAGGTCAATCTGCCAGGAACCCTGGACGTGCACCGTCTCGGGCACGTACGGCAGCGGCAGGAAGTTCAGCCGGGACTGGTAGCCGGTGACGCCGTGGCCGATCCCGATCTTGGTAATGGCCGTCGGCTGCTGGGTGATCCCGCTGAGCCCGGGGGCGGCCGGCAGTTGCGTGTGGCCGACACCGATGCCGGTGACCGGCACCTGCAGCGCCCAGGTATGCGTGCCGCTGTCGTAGTTGAGCACGTAGACCTGCAGGTACTGCAGCTGCGGTGTGGGATTGGTGGTGGTATACGTCAGGACGGTCGCGTTGCGTCCGTGCAGCAGCAGGTTCTGCAGCCGGACGACCGGGTCGGGCAGCGGGATCCGCTGTGCGCCGGGCCCGCCGGCGCCGCCATGCCCGCTGAAGAGCTTGTGCACCCGCAGCCCGGGGAGAAGCAGCGGGATGAAGATCGCGAGACATACCGCGGCGAGTCCGATGCGGCGGCCAGACGCGGCAAGCGCGCGGGTGTCGGGTCCCCGGCCCGGCTCGTCGTCGTCCTCCCGGCCGCTCTGCCAGAGGGTGACCAGGCGGCCCCAGATGCGCAGCCGCTCCCGCCCGTCGGCGGCCAGCAGCGCCAGGTAGCCGGTGATCCCGACGCAGAACGAGATCGTCGCGCCCGTCGCGCCCTGCCGGGCGCTGGTCGTGATCGGCACGCTGAACAGCGCGAGCAGCGGCAGGCCCGCGATGGCCGGACTGCGCAGCCGCACCGCGATCAGGTCGGTGGCGACCGCCATCAGCCCGATGCCGGCCGCCGCGAGCAGCATGACGCCGTGCGTTCCCGGCACCGGCGGCGCGAAGACGCGCTCGCTGAGTCCCTGGTCGGCCATCGACCACAGGTGGCGCAGCGATGCCTTCGTCGGCACGATCCACCCCACCGACTCGGGCCCGGCGAACACCACGTTGAGGTAGAGGAGCAGGCCAGCCAGGTAGGTGGTGGCGCTCGCCACCGCGGGCAGCAGCCGCAGCCTGGTCACGCTGCCAGCGGCGCAGATCACGATCGCCATGCCAAGCACTTCCCAGTACCATGCCGGGCTGACGAGCAGCGGGGCGACCGCGAGAATCGCCAGGATCGTGGCGATCGCGGCGGCCGGCAAGGCCGACATCCGGGTGGCGGTGCCGGCCGCTGCGACCACGACGACCGCCCCGGCCCCGGCCCAGAACCAGCCGGCGCCCGCAATCAGCGGGTACAGCGAGACCGACGCCAGGATGACGGCAGCGGCTGAGGTCAGCGTGAGCCGGTGGTTCATACCGCGGCTCCTGGCCTGTCTCGTGCCGCGGGCGGCGCCGCGGCGAGGCCCGCCCCGGCCAGCCGCCGCCAGGCCGTCTCGACCGGCATCCCGGAGTCCACGGTGACCACCCGCCAGCCCGCCCCGCTCAAGATGGCGGCGGCGGCGCTTGTCTCGTCACGGGCTTCCTGGCGGCTGGCGCGGCGGCGGCCGGCCGGCGTGGCCGGGCCGGCTCCGTGGTGACCGTTCGCCGGAAGACTCGTTCCGCCCTGGTCGTTGCCTGGCTGATCGGCCGGCCGGCCCGGCTGCCCTGGCTGGCGGGCCGCCGCATTCCCGCCTGCCGCGTCCTGGCCTGCCGTCGCCTGGGCGGTCGGCTCCCTGGTGCGCGGGGTGTTCCAGGTGGAAACCGCGAGCAGCAGGGCAACGGCAGGCCCGCCGTCGCGGCGGCTGGTGGCAAGCTGCCGCGCGGCCGCCGCGGACAGCCGGCCGGCGACGACGATGAGCAGCCCGCCCCCCGCTGCCCGGACGGCGGCAAGGCCGCCGGAAAGCTCACTGCCGCGCGAGGTCTTGATGACCGCGAGCGAGTCAAGCAGCACGTCCTCGAAGATCCCGGTGGCCGCGACCGGGCCGGCGTCGGTGATGAGCTGGCCGTCCATGCCGCCGCGGGCGAGGTGCACGCCGATCGAGGCGGCGGCGCCCACCGCATACTCGAAGGACGAGGTGACCCCGGTGCCCGCGTGCGCGTTGCGCCGCGTATCCAGCAGCAGCAGCGCGCGGTTGCGCCAGCGCTGCTCCTCGCGGCGGACCATCAGCTCGCCGTACCGCGCGGTGGACCGCCAGTGCACCCGGCGAAGCTCGTCGCCATCCCGGTAGGCGCGCGGCACGACGTCGTCCTCGCCCGCCGCCGCCGCGGCGCGGGTCTTGCCATCGCCCTCGCCCACCCAGCTGGCGCCGATCGCGGTCATGGCCAGCGGCACGACCCTGGGCGTGACGACCAGCGTGCTGGTGGTGGCGAACGAGCGCCCGAGCTCGACCAGCCCGAACGAGTCCGCGATCCGCACCGCCAGCGGGCCGATGGTGAACTTGCCCCGCAAGTCGGACCGGAGCGGGTAGGTGAGCTCCCGTATCCCGCCTCGCTCCACCCCGTCCAGGACATACCTCGGCCGGGTGCCGAGCGTGTAAGGTATCGCGTCCTCCGCGAGCAGCAGGCCGGTCGGCAGCCGCGAGACGTTCTCCAGCCGGACGCTGACCCGCGTGGTGTGGCCGGCCGGGACGCGGGCCGGGCTCAGCTGCCGGACGCAGCTGAGCCGGTACCTGGCCCGGCCCGCGGCCAGGGCGGACAGCAGCGGCAGCACGAAGAGCAGCGCCCCGATGCTGACCAGGCCACGCTCGCCGAGCGCGAGCCCGGCCAGGGCGGCGGCCAGCCCGGCGGCGAGGAACGACGTGCCGCGCGTGGTAAACCCCGCGAGCAGTGACCGCATGTCCGGCCCTTCCTTCCGCCGTGCCCGTCCCCAATCTATGCCGCGACCTCGATCCGGTCACTGGCCCGCCCGGCCCGGAGGGCGCCGCCGGTTACTTCAGCGGCAGCGACAGCCGCTCGATAAGCCGTGCCAGGACCTGCTCGGGAAGCTCGCGCTCCACCATGGCCTCGGGGGTGGGCAGCAGCCGGTGGGCGAGTACCGGGCCGGCCAGCATCTGGACGTCGTCCGGGATGACGAAGTCCCTGCCGTCCAGCGCGGCATAGGCGCGGCTGGCGCGCAGCAGGTGCAGGGTTGCCCGCGGGGACGCGCCCAGCCTGAGCTCCGGCGACGATCGCGTCGCGTTGACCAGGCTGATCACGTACTGCCTGATCGGCTGCGCCACGTGCACGGCACGGACCGCGGTGATCAGGTCGCGGATGTCCGTCGCGTGCGCCGCTGGCTGCAGGCTGTCGAGCGGCGATGACGAGCCGTGCGTGTCGAGCATCTCAAGCTCGGCGTCTTTGTCCGGGTACCCGATGGAGATGCGCGCGGTGAACCGGTCGCGCTGTGCCTCGGGCAGCGGGTACGTGCCCTCCATCTCGATCGGGTTCTGGGTGGCGATGACCATGAAGGGGAGTTCCAGCGGGTAGGTGGACCCGTCGACCGTGACCTGCCGCTCCTCCATGCACTCCAGCAGCGCCGACTGTGTCTTCGGGGACGCGCGGTTGATCTCGTCGCCGATCACGATGTTGGCGAAGATCGGCCCCGGCTTGAACTCGAACTCCCTGAGTTCCTGGTTGAAGGCGCTGACGCCGGTCAGGTCGCTGGGCAGCAGGTCCGGCGTGAACTGGACGCGCCGGATCGAGCAGCCGATCGAGCGGGCAAGCGCCTTGGCCAGGAGGGTCTTCCCGACCCCGGGAACATCCTCGATCAGGACGTGCCCCTCGGCCAGCAGCACCGTGAGGGCAAGCCGGATCGCATCGGGCTTGCCCTCGATGACGGTTTCGACGGCCGCGCTGATCTTGCGGGCCACCCCGACCAGGTCGTCCAGCGTGCGGCCGGCCTGACCCGTATCAAGTACCACGTGTCCTCCTCGCGTCACCTGCGGCGCGAAAGTCGAGTCCGCCATGCCGGAAAGCTCCCCGGTGCTGTCATGACCATGCGTTCAGACATTACGTCGTGAAATACCTATGCGCGATGCCGCTTGGGTATCGGCGGTGTAACGAGCCAGGCGTGATAAGCCCGGGCCGGAGCCGCCCGCCGCCCGCCGCTGACCCGTCGCCGCTCCACTTCACTCCACCCTCCTGACCTTGAAACTCCTCAGAGCAGGTGACCGGTTCACGTGGTGTGCGTCATTGACCGTGGGGGAATGTGGAGTACAGTGGTGCGCTGTGGGGCGGAGCCGGCCTCATAGCGCACCGCGGTGGGGGAGTGGGGAGGTGAGCGCTGGTGTTTCTCGGCACTCACACGCCTCGCCTGGACGACAAGGGGCGGCTGTTCTTGCCTGCTAAGTACCGTGAGGAACTCGCCGCCGGGCTGGTCCTGACCAAGGGCCAGGAGCGCTGCCTGTACGTCTTTCCCGAGCCGGAGTTCGGCCGCATTACCGAGGCGCTGCGAGCCGCGCCGGTGACCGCGAAGGCGGTGCGCGACTACAGCCGGGTGTTCTTCGCCAGCGCTTCTGACGAAGTACCGGACAAGCAGGGGCGGATCACGATTCCGCCGAGCCTGCGTGACTACGCCGCCCTGCAGCGCGACTGCGTGGTGATCGGGGCGAATACCCGGCTGGAGATCTGGGACGCGACGGCCTGGCACAGCTACCTGGAGCAGCAGGAAGACGCCTTCTCTGACGCGTCCGAGGAGGTGCTGCCCGGGATTTTGTGAGGCGCCTGGGCTGCGTTGCCCGGGCGCACCGGTGCACGGCGAGGTCTCCACCCGCGCTGGGTGGGCCGGGCCAGCTGACGCCACTTCCCCGGCGCCAGGTGGCTACGTGGCCATCAGCGCATCGCGCGGATGGGGACCTGGCCGGGCAGCGGCGGGTGGTGGCCGGCTGCCGCGACCACGGGTAGCTGCTGGCGGGAAGGCGAGGGGTTCCATGGGCACGGCGGCGAGCGGGCACCGGCCGGTCATGACCGACCGGGTGCTCGCGCTGCTCGGGCCGGCGCTCGGGCCGCCGGGCTCGGTCCTGCTCGATGCCACGCTCGGCCGGGCCGGCCACGCCAGCGCGCTGCTCGCCGAGCACCCCGGGCTGGCGCTCATCGGCGTCGATACCGACGACGCCGCCATCGAGGCTTCCCGGCTGCTGCTCGCTCCCTACCTGGAGCGGGTCACCCTGGTGCACGCGGTGTACGACAAGATCCCGGCGATACTGGCCAGCCTGGGCCAGCCGAGCGTGCAGGGGATCCTCTTCGACCTGGGCGTGTCCTCGCCGCAGCTTGACGACCCGGGGCGCGGCTTCGCCTACGCCCAGGACGCGCCGCTCGACATGCGGATGGACCGCACCGGCCCGCTGACGGCCGCGGATGTGGTCAATACCTACTCAGCCGCCCGGCTGGCCAGGGTGCTGCGCGAGTACGGCGAGGAACGCTTCGCCCGCCGGATCGCCGACGCGGTCGTGCGGGCACGCGCACAGGCCCCGCTGACCTCCACGATGCGGCTGGGCGAGATCGTCCGCGCCTCGATCCCCGCGCCGGCCAGGCGGCATGGCGGCAATCCGGCCAAGCGCACCTTCCAGGCGCTGCGGATCGAGGTCAACGGCGAGCTCGACGCGCTCGGCCGGGCGCTGCCCGCGGCCATGGACGCGGTGGCGGTCGGCGGCCGGATCGTGGTGCTTTCCTACCACTCACTCGAAGACCGGCTGGTCAAGAGGGCGCTCGCGGACGGCGCCGCCGACACCACCCCGCCCGGCCTGCCGGTGACGCTGCCCGGCAGCAGGCCGCAGTTCCGCATCCTCAGCAAGGGCGCGGAGCGCCCGGCCGAGGAAGAGGTGGCCCGCAACCCGCGTGCCGCCTCTGCCCGGCTGCGGGCCGCTGAGCGGATCCGGGCGGCCGCGTGAACGCCGGGAGCGACGCGCTTGCCGTGCGCAGGGCAGGCCGGGCGACAGGGAGGACGGGCGCAGCCGCATGAACACCGAGGTCAGCATTCGCCAGCGCAGGGCGCGGGGGTCCGGCAGCTCTCGGGCAGGACGGCCGGGCGCGGCCAGGACGTCCGTGGCCCCCGCCCGCGGCGATCAGCCTGCTACCCGCCAGGCCGGGCCTGCCGGGCCGCTGTTGCGCCCGCCCGGGGCAGGCCAGCCCGCGCAGCGCCGGCCCGGTGTCACGCGGCCCGGTGTCACGCGGCCAGATACCAGGCAGCCTGGCACCCCGCAGCCAGGCGCGGTTCCGGCGGCTGGCCGCGCGCTGCCTGCCGCCGCGCATGTCCCGCGCACCCGCTTCGTCCTGCTGCTGCTCGGGCTGCTCGGTGGCGGCCTGGTCTGCCTGCTGGTGATCAATACCACCCTTGCCGCCGCCTCGTTCCGCATCAGCGCGCTGCAGCAGGGCAATGTCGCACTCGCCCGGCAGGAGCAGACGCTCCAGCAGCAGGTGACAACCGAGGAGTCCCCGGCATCGCTGGAGCGGCGCGCGCGGAAGCTGGGCATGCGCCCGCAGCCCCGGATGAACTTCATCAACCTGCGTACCGGTCGCGTCTACCGGGCGCCGTCCACCCTGCCGGGAGTGCCCAACGTTCCCGGATATGCCCCGTGACCGATCATGACCGTGACGGCGCAGGGCGGCCACGGGCCGGCCGCCGGCCGCCGGCCGCCGGCGGCTCACGGAGCCCGGGCAGGTCGCCCGGGCCCGGCGGCAGCCGGCCCGGCCGCGATGGTGCCCGGCGCGGCGATGGTGCCCGGCGGCCAGATGCGGCCCGGCGGGCGCCGTCGGCCCAGCGGCCCGGTACCCATCGCCCCGGCGCGCGGCGGCCCGGCGCGCGGCGGCCGGGTTCCCCGCAGGCAGCTGGCCGGGACCGGCCGAGCGACCGGGAACGGCGGAGCGACCGGGAACGGCCGGGCGACCGGGAACGGCCGGGCGACCGGGAACGGCCGGGCGACCGGGAACGGCGGAGCGACCGGGAACGGCCGGGCGACCGGGAACGGCCGGGCGACCGGGAACGGCGGAGCGACCGGGAACGGCGGAGCGACCGGGAACGGCCGGGCGACCGGGAACGGCGGAGCGACCGGGAACGGCGGAGCGACCGGGGCCGGCCGAGCGAGCGGGGCCGCCCGCCGGCCGCCGCCCGCGGTGGCCTGACACCGCCGCGCGAGGTCTTCCGGCCGATCCTGCGCCGCGGCAGCCCTGGCCGCCGGCTGAACGTCGCGTTCGTGTGCATCATCTTCGTCCTGACGGTGTTCGCCGGGCGGCTCGTGCAGCTGCAGGGCCTGGACTGGTCCGCGTACCGGGACATGGCGCAGCACCAGCGGCTGCGGACGATCCCGATCCCGGCGGTCCGCGGGACCATCACGTCCAGTGACGGCAAGGTCCTGGCCATGACCGTGCAGACCGACCTGGTGTTCGCTGACCCGGTGCTGATCCCGGCCGCGCGGCGGCAGGCGGTCGCCGATTCGCTGGCCGGCCCGCTCGACATGCCGGCCGCCCGGATCCGGTGGCTGATCGACAATCCGAGCTCGCCGCAGTACGTCGTGCTGAAGAAGAGCGTTCCCGCGGCGACGGGCGATCAGATCGCCAAACTCACCCTGCCGGGAACGAGGCTCACCCTGCCGGGAATCGCCGAGCAGGCGAGCTACGCCCGCGTCTACCCCAACGGCGAGCTGGCCGCGAACCTCATCGGCTACACCCATGTCACCCAGGCGGGCGACCTGCGCGGCGAGGCGGGCCTGGAATACGCGTACAACGAGCTGCTGGCGGGCAAGGATGGCACCGAGCGAATCGAAACCGGTGCTGCGGGCCAGCAGATCCCGCTCACCCAGGACAAGGTCCATCCCCGGGTGCCGGCCGGGAACCTGCGCCTGACCATCCACTCCGACCTGCAGTGGGAGGCGGAGCGGGCGTGCGCCGAGCGGGTCAGGCTGACCCACGCGGACAGCTGCTCGGTAGTGATCATGCAGCCGCATACCGGCAAGATCCTGGCGATGGCCCAGTGGCCGACGTTCAACCCGGCCGCCCTGAAGAGCGTGGCGTCGACCACCGACATCCCGGTGGCCAGCGTGTTCGAGCCCGGCAGCACGGCCAAGACCATCACCGTCGCCGCGGCGCTTGAGCATGGCGGCCAGACCCCGATGAGCGTGTACCCGATCCCGAACCAGATCGCCGTCGATGGCTTCCCGTTCCACGACGCCGAATCGCATCCGGCCGGGACCCACTACACCGTCGCCGGAATCCTGGCGAACTCAAGCAACGTCGGCATGGTCCAGGTAGTGCAGCACGTCAGCCCGCGCATTCAGTACCGGTACTTCAGGAAGTTCGGCATCGGGTCGCCTACCGGCCTCGACCTTCCCGGCCAGACTTCCGGCCTGCTGATGCCGCCGTCAAAATGGTATGGGGACACCCGGTACACGCTCTCGTTCGGGCAGGGCGTCGCGGTCAACGCCGTCCAGATGGCCAGCGTGTACGCGACCATCGCCAACCAGGGGATACGGGTCCAGCCATCGATCGTCGCGGGCACGACAGGAGCCAGCGGGAAGTTCGCGCCAGCGGCCCGGCCGCCGCGCAGCCGGGTACTGAAGGCGAAGACCGCGCGCGAGCTGATGCGCATACTCCAGCAGGTGCCGATGATCGGCGTCGGCGGCGGCGAGCCCTGGGGCGTCATCGCCGGATACTCGATCGCGGCGAAGACGGGTACCGCGCAGGTCCTTGATCCGAAGAAGGGCTGCCTCTGCCAGCACGGGTCAAGCTACGTCGGGATCGCCCCCGCCTCGAACCCTCAGCTCGTGGTGGCCGTGCATGTCCAGAACCCGAAGGGCAGCAGCTACTTCGGCGCCGCGGTGGCGGGGCCGGTGTTCAACCAGGTGATGAAATTCGCCTTGCAGACCATGAAGATTGCCCCGGATGGCGGCAAGCCGCCGAAGGTACGGCTCACTGCGCCGTGAACGGGGGTAATCTCTGCGCGTGCCAGCGGCCCCGCGTCCAGCTCGCGTCCCTCCGCGCCCGCTCGCGGGACTCGCGGTGCTGCTCGGGCTGAAGGCGGCGCCCGGCCCTGACCTTCGCGAGTCGGGCATGACATCCGGGATCACGCATGACTCGCGCCGGGTACGGCCTGGTGACGTGTACGCCGCGCTGCCGGGCAGCCGCCAGCACGGCGCCCGCTTCTGCGAGCAGGCGGTCCAGGCGGGCGCGGTCGCCATCCTCACCGATCCGGCCGGGCGGGATCTCGCCGCGGGCTGCGGAGTGCCCGTGTTCGTGGTCGCCGATCCGCGGTCGAGGCTGGGCGAGGTGGCGGCCTGGATCTACCGGAACCCGTCGGCCCGGCTGCAGCTGATCGGCGTCACCGGCACCAGCGGCAAGACCACCACGACCTACCTGATCGAGTCGGGGCTGCGGATGGCCGGGCACCTGACCGGCCTGATCGGCGGCGTGGAGACCAGGGTGGCCGCCGCGGCCGCCGCGAGCGAGCTCACCACCCCGGAGGCCACCGACCTGCAGGCGCTCTTCGCGGTGATGGCGGTGCGAGGGGTTACCGCGGCCGCGATGGAGGTGTCCAGCCACGCCCTCACGCTCGGGCGCGTCGCCGGCATCTTCTATCAGGTGGCGGTCTTCACCAACCTGTCGCAGGATCACCTCGATTTCCATGCCAGCATGGACGACTACTTCGCCGCGAAGGCGGCCCTGTTCACACCCGGCCGCGCGCGGGCCGGCGTGGTGAACATCGACGATTCCCGGGGGCGGCAGCTCGTGGCCAGCTCGCGGATACCAGTGACCACCTTCTCCGCCACGGGCAATCCGGCCGCGGACTGGATCGCCACGGACGTCCGCGCGGGTGCGGACGGGAGCAGCTTCCGGGTCATCGGCCCCGGCGGCGTGGCCGCCGACGCCTCGGTGACGCTGCCCGGGCCGTTCAATGTCGCCAACGCGCTCGCGGCCATCGTCGCGCTGGTGGAGGTGGGCGTCGGGCTGGCGTCCGCGGTGGCCGGCGTCGCGGCCTGCGCCGGGGTCCCCGGCCGCCTGGAGCGCGTGGAGGCCGGCCAGGACTTCACCGTGCTCGTTGACTACTCGCACAAGCCGGGCGCGGTGGAGGCGGTGCTGCGCGGGCTGCGTCCGGTCACCGTGGGCAGCCTGGCGATCGTGCTGGGCTGCGGCGGTGACCGGGACCGGGCAAAGCGCCCGCTGATGGGCGCCGCGGCGGCCAGTCTCGCCGAAACGGCCATCTTCACAAGCGATAACCCGCGCTCGGAGGATCCGCTCGCCATACTTGCCGAGATGCTTGATGGCGTGCTCGCGGTCCCGCCGCAGGACCGGGCGCACGTGATCATCGAGCCTGATCGCGCCGCCGCCATCGGCCTCGCCATCGAGCAGGCCGGCAAGGGAGACGTGGTGCTTGTCGCAGGCAAGGGTCACGAGCGAGGCCAGTACGTCGGCGGTTCGGTGATCCCGTTCGATGACCGTGCGGTAGCCGCCGAGGCGCTGGCGCGCCGTCTCGCGGCCAGCGAGACGGCGCCGGGGCACGGCGCCGCCGGGCGCAGCGCCCAGCCAGCCGATCCGGAGGAACAGTGATCCCGCTGTCCGCAGCGCAGATGGCCGGCATCACCGGCGCCGCCTGCGACATGATCACCGATCCGGCCGCGCTGGTGACCGGCCCGGTGATCATCGACTCGCGCCAGGCGGTGCCGGGCAGCCTGTTCGCCGCGCTGCCGGGGACCCGCGCCGATGGTCACGACTTCGCCCCGGCGGCGGTCGCCGCCGGGGCGGCCATGGTGCTCGCCGCACGGCCGGTCGGCGTGCCCGCGCTGATCGTCCCCGATGTCGCCGCCGCCCTGGCAAGGCTCGCCCGGGCGGTGGTCGACCGGGTCCCGGCCGCCGTCATCGCGGGCATCACCGGCTCGTCGGGCAAGACCACGACCAAGGACCTGGCCGCGCAGCTGATCGAGGCTGCCGGGCCGACAGTCTCGCCGCGCAACTCGTTCAACAATGAAATCGGACTGCCGCTCACGGTGCTGCGCGTCACCGAGCAGACCCGCTACCTGATAACCGAGCTCTCCGCCCGCGCGCCCGGGCACATAGCCAGCCTTTGCGAGGTGGCGCCGCCGCGGCTCGGGGTAGTGCTGTGCGTGGGCCATGCGCATGCGGGCGAGTTCGGCAGCATCGACGACGTGGCGCGGGCCAAGGCGGAGCTTCCCGCGGCGCTGCCGCCGGACGGCGTGGCCCTGCTGAACGCCGACGATCCGCGGGTGCGGGCGATGGCCGCGGGCACGGCCGCGCGGGTGGTGACCTTCGGCCGCGATGCCGTGGCGGCCGTCCGCGCCGACCGGGTCGCGCTGGACGAGGCGGGCCGGGCCAGGTTCACGCTCGTCACCGGCGACGGCTCGGCGGCGGTGGCGCTCCGGCTGCACGGCGAGCACAACGTGATCAACGCGCTCGCGGCGGCCGCGCTGGCCGGCCAGCTGGGCATGAGCGCGGCCGAGATCGCCGCCGGGCTGTCCGCCGCCGTGCCGCGAAGCCGGTGGCGGATGGAGTTCACCGAGCGGCCGGATGGCGTGACGGTGATCAACGACGCGTACAACGCGAACCCGGAGGCGATGCGGGCGGCGCTGAGCACCCTGGCGGTGCTGGCGCGCAGCCGCCGGGCGTTCGCCGTGCTCGGCCACATGACCGAGCTTGGCCGCCAGGAGCGGGAGTTCCACGAGCAGGCGGGCCGGCTCGCGGCAGAGGCCGGCCTGGCCGGGCTCGTCGTGGTGGGCGCCGCGGCCGAGCCGATCCTGTCCGGCGCCAGGGCGCACCGGGCCTGGCACGGCGAGCTGGTCGGGGTGCCCGACGCCGCCGCGGCGGTCGAGGCGATCGGCGGCCTGCTGGAGCGCGGCGACGTGGTGCTGGTGAAGGCGTCCCGCGCGGCCGGGCTGGAGAGCGTCGCGCTCGCCCTGACCGGGGAACGGCCGCTGACCGGGAAACGGGCGCCGGACGGGGAACGGCCGCTGAACGGGGCGAAGGAGCCGCCGCGGTGAAGACCATCCTCGTCACGGCCGGCGTCTCCCTGATCCTCGCGCTGTTCGGCACCCCGCTCGCTATCAAGATCTTCACCCGGCGCGGCTACGGCCAGCTGATCAGGGAGGAAGGCCCGGCCGCGCATTTCACGAAGCGGGGCACGCCCACCATGGGCGGCACCGTGATCGTGATCGCCGCGCTGATCGGCTACCTGGTCGGCCACGAGGCGACCAGCGACCCGATGTCGGCCTCCGGCCTGCTCGTGCTGATGCTGATGACCGGCCTCGGCTTCGTCGGCTTCATCGACGACTTCATCAAGATCTACAAGCAGACCAGCCTCGGGCTGCGCAGCGGCGCCAAGCTGGCAGGCCAGGCGGTCGTGGGCGCGCTGTTCGCCCTCCTCGTGCTGCGCTACGCCGATGGCTACGACCTGACCCCGGCGGACGCCCACCTGTCCTTCCTGCGGGATTTCGGGCCGTCGATCGGGGTGGCGCCGTTCGTCCTGTGGATCATGTTCATGATCGCCGGCACGTCGAACGCGGTGAACCTGACCGACGGGCTTGACGGTCTCGCCACCGGGTCGGCGACGCTGGTGCTGGCCGCCTACGTGCTGATCGCCAACTGGCAGCTGCGCAACGACTGCACGGTCGCGCTGGCGCCGCACTGCTACGCGGTTCGCGATCCGCTCGACCTGGCGGTGGTCGCCGCCGCGGTGCTCGGCGCCTGCTTCGGCTTCCTGTGGTGGAACGCGCCGCCGGCCCGGATCTTCATGGGTGACACCGGGTCGCTCGCGCTCGGCGGCGTGCTGGCCGGCCTCGCCGTGACCACCAAGACCCAGCTGCTGCTCGGCATACTCGGCGGCCTGTTCGTCGTCATCGCGCTCTCAGTGATCGTCCAGGTTGGCTCGTTCAAGATGACGGGCAGGCGGGTGTTCCGGATGGCGCCGCTGCAGCACCATTTCGAGCTGATCGGCTGGGCCGAGACCACCATCGTGATCAGGTTCTGGCTGATCTCAGGCCTGTTCATAGCGCTCGGCCTCGGCATCTTCTACGTGGAATGGCTGCCGGGGTAGGCGGAGCCGGGCACGCAGAGATGCGGGACACGCGGCGCGCGGTGCTGCGTCCGTCGGCCAGCGGTGTGCAATGGTCGGGGACACGGCAAGCAGACGGTGAGGGGTTCGGAGTGGATGCACCGATGATGCGCCCGGTCGACGAATTCTCCGGGCTCAGCGTGTGCGTGGCCGGGCTCGGCGTATCCGGCCCGCCTGCCGCCCGCGCGCTGGCCGCGCTCGGCGCGAAAGTCACCGCGGTCGACGCGCGCGCCGATGAGGCCCGCCGCGAGCTGGCCGGGGAACTCGCGGACGCGGGCGTGACCGTCTTGCTCGGGGACGGTCCTGCCGGGCCGGCCGAAGTCCTGCCGGACGGCACCGACCTCGTCGTCACCTCGCCCGGCTGGCGTCCTGACGCGCCGCTGCTTGCCGCCGCCGCGGCCGCGGGCGTGCCGGTGATCGGCGACGTGGAGCTGGCGTGGCGGCTGCGGCCGGAGCTGGCCGGCGGCTCGCGGCAGCAATGGCTGGCCGTCACCGGCACGAACGGCAAGACCACCACGGTCCGGATGCTCGCCGCGATGCTCACCGCGGCCGGCCATCGCACCGTCGCGGCCGGCAATGTCGGGACATCGGTCGTGACCGCGGTGACGAGCCCCGAGCCTTACCCGGTCATCGCGGTCGAGCTGTCCAGCTTCCAGCTGCACTGGAGCTCGACGCTGCGCCCCTTCGCCGCGGTCGTGCTCAACGTCGCCGCCCATCACCTCGACTGGCACGGCGACATCGGCTCCTACGCGCGGGACAAGGGCAGGATTTACGCGCCGGGCGGGATCGCGGTCTACAACGCCGATGACCCGCGCTCGGGGGAGCTTGCCGCGATGGCCAGCGAGCCCGCGAAAATCGTCGCGTTCCGGCACGGTGCCCCTGGCGCCGGCGAACTCGGCGTCGCCGGCGGGTGCCTGGTCGACCGCGCCTTCGGCGATGGCGTGCGCCTCGCGGCCGTCGGCGATGTGCGGCCGGCCGCGCCGCACAACGTGGCGGACGCCCTGGCCGCCGCGGCGCTGGCCCGGGCCTACGGCGCCGGGCCGGATGCCATCGCCGGCGGGCTCGCGGCCTTCCGGCCGGAGCCGCACCGGATCAGCCTGGTCGCCCGGGTGGGGGAGGTGGACTACATCGACGACTCCAAGGCGACCAACCCGCACGCCGCCGCCGCGTCGCTGGCCGCCTACCCGTCGGTGGTATGGGTGGCCGGCGGCCTGTTCAAGGGCGCCGAGGAGGACGTTGACGAACTCGTCTGCGCGGCCGCGCCGCGGCTGCGCGCGGTCGTGCTGCTGGGCGCCGACCGGGCAAGTATCCGGGGAGCCCTGGCGCGACACGCGCCGGATGTCCCGGTTGTTGAGACCGCGGGCACCGACACTGGAGCCATGGATCTCGTGGTGGAGGCCGCCGCGCGGCTGGCCGGGCCCGGCGATACGGTGCTGCTGGCCCCGGCCGCCCAGTCGTTCGACATGTTCCGCGACTATCCCGCGCGCGGCGACGCGTTCGCGGCTGCGGTCAGGCGGCTGGCGGAGCTGTCGTGAGCGCCGCCGCCCCGGCGGACGGCCCGGCGCGGCTCGCGGCACGGGGCGCGGCGGCACGGGGCGCGGCGGCACGGGGCGCGGCGGCCCGCAGCAGGCTGACTGGCCGGCTCGGCCTGCTTGACCGCCCGCTGACGTCCTATTACCTCGTTCTCGGCATCACCATGCTGCTGCTCGCACTGGGCCTGGTCATGGTGCTGTCCACATCGTCGGCGGCGGCCCTGGACAACGGCGGCTCCCCCTACGCGGGATTCCAGAAGCAGCTACTCGGGGTGGCCATCGGGCTGCCGCTGATGTGGCTGGCGGCGCGGTCGTCGCCCGCTGTCTTCCGGGCCGCCGCGTACCCGCTGATGGCCCTGTCGGTGATCGGCCTGCTGCTCGCCATCACGATCGGGGTGCCGACCGCCGGGGCGACCCGCTGGGTGCAGCTCGGCCCCTTCCAGCTGCAGCCATCCGAGTTCGCCAAGCTCGCCTTCGTGCTGTGGGGGGCCGACCTGCTGGCCCGCAAGGAGAAGCTCGGCCAGCTCACGGACTGGCGGCAGCTGCTGATCCCGCTGATGCCGGGCGCGGGCATCCTCTGCATGCTGGTCATGCTCGGCGACGACCTGGGCACGACCTTCCTGCTGCTGACCATTTTCCTGGCGCTGCTCTGGGTGATCGGCACGCCGGGCAGGCTCTTCGTGGGCATGCTCGCCCTGATGGGCTTCATCATGGTCATCCTCATCATGGTCGCCCCGTACCGGCTGGAGCGCATCGCCGGCTTCCTGAACCCCCACGCCCAGGCATCGTCGGCCAGCTACCAGCCCACCGAGGGAAGGTTCGCGCTCGGCTCCGGCGGCTGGTTCGGCGTCGGGCTCGGCGCGAGCAGGGAGAAGTGGGGCTGGGTGCCGAACGCGCCAACGGACTTCATCTTCGCCATCCTCGGCGAGGAGCTTGGCCTCATCGGCACCCTCTGCGTGGCCGTGCTGTACGGCGGGCTCGCCTATGCGGGGCTGCGGATCGCGCGGCGTGTCCCCGGCACCTTCATGCGGCTCGCGGCCGCCGCGGCCACGGCCTGGATCGTGGTGCAGGCACTGGTCAACATCGGCGCGGTGATCGGGCTGCTGCCGATCACCGGGGTGCCGCTGCCGCTCGTGTCGGCCGGCCTTTCCTCGCTGATCGTCACCATGGTGACGCTCGGCATGCTGATGTCCTTCGCCAAGCGCGAACCTGGCGCTAGCCAGGCCCTTGCCGCGGCTGGCCCCGGGATGCCGCGGCGCATTCTAAGCTGGCTGGGCCTGGCAGGCCGGCCCGACTGAAGGTCGGCCGGGCCGACCGAGCGCGGGCAAGGGCGCGACGGCCGGTCCGCGCGATGAGGAGCGGAGGAACCTGGCGATGAGCGTGATGCTCGCGGGCGGCGGCACGGCAGGGCACATCGAGCCTGCCCTGGCGCTGGCCGATGCGCTCCGGCGCGCCGATCAGCGGATCATTGTCACCTGCCTGGGCACCGAGCGTGGCCTGGAGACCAGGCTGGTTCCTCATCGGGGCTATGACCTCGCGCTGATCCCCGCGGTTCCGCTGCCCCGCAGCATTACCCCGCAGCTCCTCTCGGTCCCGGGACGGCTCGCCGACGCGGTCCGGGCCGCGGCGGCGGCGCTCGACCAGTGCGGAGCTGAGGTTCTCGTCGGCTTCGGCGGCTACGTGGCGACGCCCGCCTATCTCGCCGCGAAGCGGCACGGCGTGCCGATCGTGGTGCACGAGGCGAATTCCCGTCCCGGGCTGGCCAACAGGCTGGGCGCACGGCTGACCAAGCACGTGTTCACCGGCCAGCCGGGCACCAGGCTGGCGCACGCCAGGTACATCGGCATCCCGATCCGGCGGGAGATATCCGGGCTGGACAGGCTCGCGCTCAGTGACAAGGCGCGCGCGCACTTCGGCCTCCGCCCCGACCTGCCCGTGCTGCTCGTGACCGGCGGCTCGCAGGGCGCTAGGTCGCTGAACCGGGCAGTGGTCGGCGCGGCCGCCTGGATCCGGCAGGCGGCCGTGCAGGTCCTGCACATCGCCGGGCCGCGGACCGACGTCGCGGCGGCGCCGTCGTCGCCCGACGCGCCCTACGTGACCGTTCCCTACGTGGACCGGATGGACCTGGCGTACGCCGCCGCGGACTTCGCGCTTGTCCGCGGCGGCGCGATGACGTGCGCGGAGCTCACCGCGGTGGGCCTGCCCGCGGTCTACGTCCCGCTGCCGCACGGCAACGGGGAGCAGCGGCTGAACGCGGCGCCGATCGAGCGGGCGGGCGGCGGCCTCATCGTGGCCGACGCCGACCTGACCCCGGCCTGGATCCGCGGCACGCTGCTGCCGGTGCTGCTGGACCCCGAGCTCGTCGCCGCCATGTCGGAGGCGGCGGCGGAACTTGGCCGCGGGGATGCCGACCGGCGGCTGGCCGCGGCGGTCCTGCGCGTGATGCGGCCCGGCGGGCGGCGGGCCGGGCGGCGCCGGGCATGATCAGGACGCGGCGCAGCGGATAGTTCGGGCGTAATCCGACGGACAGGAGAAGTGTCAGATGGGGCTGGTGACGCCGGCGAACCCGGTGCCGGTCGGCGAGCTCGGCCGGGTGCACTTCACCGGCATCGGCGGGGCGGGCATGTCCGGGATCGCCCGCATCCTGCTGGCCAGGGGAGTTCCCGTGTCGGGCAGCGACGCGGCGCCGTCGGCGCTGCTGTCCGAGCTCGCCGCGCTCGGCGCTGATGTTCACCTGGGGCATGCGGCGGCCAACGTCGCGGGCGCCGACACGCTGGTCGTGTCGACCGCCATCAGGCCGGACAACCCGGAACTCACCGAGGCGCGCCGCCGTGGCATCCGGGTACTGCACCGGGCGACCGCGCTGGCATCGGCGATGCTCGGCAAGCGGGGCATCGCCGTCGCCGGGACGCACGGCAAGACGACCACCACGTCGATGCTCACCACCATCCTGCGCGGCTGCGGCGCCGACCCGTCCTACGTCATCGGCGGCATCTTGGCCGAGACCGGGCTCGGGGCTGCGGACGGTGGCGGCGGCACGTTTATCGCCGAGGCGGACGAGAGCGACGGCTCGTTCCTCATGTTCTCGCCCGACGTGGCGGTCGTGACCTGCGTCGAGGCCGACCATCTGGACAACTACCGGAACCTGGCCGAGATCGAGGCGACGTTCCTGGCCTTCGCGCGCCGGATAGCCGGCGGCGGGCTGCTGGTGGCGTGCGCTGATGACCCCGGCGCCCGCGCTCTCGCGGCAGCCGCCGCCGGGCCGGGAGTCCGGGTGCTGACCTACGGCACCGCGGCGGACGCCGACTACCGGGTCAGCGGCGTGATCCCGCACGGCATGGCCACCACGCTGACGCTGACCCCCGGGCCGCGGGCCGCGGCAGGCGGCCAGCCGCCCGCCGGGCCCGGCGGGGCCTCCGGGCCCGGCGGGGCCTCCGGAGTCAGCGGGGCCTCCGGGGTCAGCGGGGCCTCCGGGCAGGCGCAGGCCCCGGCCGGCGGGCCGGTGGGCCTCGCGGTGAGAATCCGGGTCCCGGGCCGGCACAATGCGCTGAATGCCGCGGCGGCGCTTGCCGTCGCGATCGAGCTCGGCTACCCGGCGGGCGAGGCCGTCGCCGCGCTGGCCGGCTACCGGGGCGCGCGCCGCCGGATGGAACTGAAGGGCGATGCGGACGGGGTCCGGGTACTGGACAGCTACGCGCACCACCCGACCGAGCTGGCCGCTGATCTCACCGCGGCCAGGGACGTGGCGGCCGGCGGCCGGGTCATCGCCGTCTTCCAGCCCCACTTGTACAGCCGCACCCGGCTGTTCGCCGGTGAGTTCGGCGCCGCGCTCGGCCTGGCCGACGAGGCGATCGTGCTCGACGTGTACGCGGCCAGGGAGGACCCGGAGCCCGGGGTGACCGGGGAACTCGTGGCCGCGGCGGTCCCCGGCGGCGCCAGCTACCTGCCCGACCGCGCCGAGGTGCCCGCCGCCGCGGCCGGCCTGGCAAAGCCGGGCGATCTCGTGCTGACCATGGGCGCGGGTGACGTGACCGCCCTCGGCCCGCTGATCATCGCGGCGCTGCGCGCCAGGGCAGGCGGTAGCTGGTGATCCGCCACCGCGGCGGATCTCCGGCGGTCTCGCCGGCCGGCGCCGGGCTCGCGGCCGCGGCGGAACCAGATCCGGCCGGCCTGCCCGCGGCAGGGACGCCCTCGGCCGGCCTCGGTTCCGGCGGCCCGGATGCGGCGGCCCCGGATGCGGCGGCCCCGGATGCGGCCGGCCGGGGCAGCGGGCCGCGGCGGCACCGGGCGGATCGGTGGCGGGCCGCCTTCTTCCTTCTCGCCGCGGCCGCGATCCTGGCCGGCGCGGCCTGGGCGCTGCTCGGCTCCAAGTTCCTCGTCGTGCGCTCGGTGCGGGTCATCAGCCCGGCTGGCATCTCACCGGCCGAGGTGATCGCCGACGCCGGCATCCGGCCAGGCACGCCGCTGATCCGGATCGATCCCGCCGCGGTGGCCCGGCGGGTCGAGCGCATCACGCTGGTGCAGTCCGCCCAGGTCCGGCGGGCATGGCCGGATGAGATCGTGATCTCGGTGCAGGAGCGCACGCCGGTGTTCGCGGTGCCGAGCGGCGCGGGTTACCAGTTGATGGACCGGTTCGGCGTGGGCCTGTGGTTCGTCCGGCGGCCGCATGGCCGGCCCGTCTTCGACCGCCCGGCTGCGGCTGACCTGGCCGCGCTGCGCGGCAGCCCGGCGGTTCAGGCGGCGGCGACGGTCCTCAGCGAACTGCCACCGCGGCTTGCCCGTTCCGTCCGGGACGTCACGGCGCCGAGCGCGGACGCGGTGACGCTCAGGCTGCGGAGCGGCGTGATGATCGTCTGGGGTGGCACTGGCGAGCCGGCTGCCAAGTCGAGGGAGCTGGCCATCCTGATGCGCGGGCACGCGCGCTACTACGACGTCAGTGATCCGCGGACGGCGGTGACCGGGCGGTGACCGGGAGGTGAGCCACGGTGCGCGGACCGCGACACGCCGGCCCGCTCGATGCCCGGTTAGTTGACCCCGCTGGCGGACAACCCTACTGTCCGTATCAATCGGCAGCTTGACATAACTCTAAATCTCAACTTGAGGGTGAGAGTTGACTGGCTGGAAACGCGGAACGTGCCCGGCCGATGCTATGGGGGGCGTATTTCGGAAGACTGCTGAATAGGAAGTTTCCTGAGCTTGGCAGGCAGCTAGCCAGAAACAGCGGGCGGAAACTCGATAGGCGCAAACGAGCGGAAAGGTTCCTCCTCGTGGCAGCACCGCAGAACTACTTGGCGGTCATCAAGGTCGTCGGTATCGGCGGGGGCGGCGTCAACGCCGTTAACCGGATGATCGACGAGGGGCTCAAGGGCGTTGAGTTCATCGCGATCAACACGGACGCGCAGGCGCTCCTGATGAGCGACGCGGACGTCAAGCTCGACGTGGGCAGGGAACTCACCCGGGGGCTGGGCGCGGGCGCCAACCCGGACATCGGCAGCAAGGCAGCGGAAGATCACCGGGAGGAGATCGAGGAGGTCCTCAAGGGGGCCGACATGGTCTTCGTCACCGCTGGCGAGGGCGGCGGGACGGGCACCGGCGGGGCACCCGTGGTGGCCAGCGTCGCTCGCTCGCTCGGCGCGCTCACCATCGGCGTCGTCACTAGGCCCTTCGGCTTCGAGGGAAAGCGGCGGGCTGCGCAGGCCGACCTGGGCATCGAGCGGCTCCGCGAGGAGGTGGACACGCTCATCGTCATCCCGAACGACAGGCTGCTGTCCATCTCGGACCGGCACGTCAGCGTTCTGGACGCGTTCAAGGCGGCGGACCAGGTGCTGCTGTCCGGCGTGCAGGGGATCACCGACCTGATCACCACCCCGGGGCTGATTAACCTGGACTTCGCCGACGTGAAATCGGTGATGTCGGGCGCGGGCTCCGCCCTGATGGGCATCGGCTCGGCTCGTGGCGATGACCGTTCCGTCGCGGCCGCCGAGATGGCGATTTCCAGCCCGCTGCTGGAGGCGAGCATCGACGGGGCGCATGGGGTGCTGCTGTCCATCCAGGGCGGCTCCGACTTGGGCTTGTTCGAGATCAACGAGGCCGCGCAGCTGGTGGCGAACTCGGCCGCGCCCGATGCCAACATCATTTTCGGCGCGGTCATCGACGACGCCCTGGGCGACGAGGTGCGGGTCACCGTGATCGCGGCCGGATTTGACGAGAGCAGGATCGCCAGGCCCAGGCCCGGACGCGCGATCGCCGCGCAGGGCGCGGTGACCGCCGGATCCGACGGATACGGCGCCAGCGGAGGCTGGCGTTCCGCTACCTTTCCTGATCGCCCGGATACTTCGGATGTTCCGGCCGGGACGACCGCCGACGACGGGCCCGCGAGCCTGACCGGCCCGTCGGTCGGCCGGGCGGCGGGCCAGTTCGGCTCGGCCACCCCCGGCGCGGCTACCCCCGGAGCGGACGCAGCCGGGGCGAGCCCGGGCGCAGCGAACCCCGGCGGTGAGCAGTCGCAGGCACAGGCATTGCCCTGGCGAGCCTCCGGTGAGGGCGAGGGCACCAGCGTCGATGGCATTCCGTCGCCACGGGCGCCCGCTGTTCCGGCGGCCGCGCCGCCGGCGAGCGCCGACCTGCCGGCCGCCGCACCGCGCGCCGAGGCAGCGGTCTCCGCGCGTACTTTCGACCCGGCCACCACCCGGCGCCGGTCCGTGGTGTTTGAAGAGGATGACGAGCTCGACGTCCCTGACTTCCTCAAGTGACCGCGGGCCAGGCCGGGCCCGCGGATGATCGATGGCACCCCTTCGAACTCGCGCCCGGAGTGATGGCCGCGTTCACCAGCCGGCGCGGCGGCGTGAGCGCGTCTCCCTTTGACAGCCTGAACCTGGGCGACCGCGTGGGCGATGACCCGGCGGCCGTGGCACGCAACCGGCTGCTGGCGGCGCAGGCGTGCGGCCGCCCGGGCGGCCGCACCGCCTGGATGCGGCAGGTTCACGGCGCGGACGTGGCCTATGCGGGGGCTGGCCAGCCCAGCGCGGCAGGCTCGGCCCCGGCACGCGGCCGTTCCGCCGCTGGCCCGGGCCCGGCTGCTGGCGCCAGCCCGGCCGCCGGCCCCGGCCAGCACGTCGCCGCCGGCCCTGGCCAGCACGTCGCCGCCGGCCCCGGCCTGGACGCTGCCCCGGGTCGGGACGCTGGCTCGGGTCCGGACGCCGGCCCGGCGCCCTCGGTCGACGCGCTGTTCACCGATGCCCCGGCCCTGGCCCTGGGCGTCCTGGTGGCGGATTGCGCTCCGGTCCTGATCGCCGATCCGCGGGCCAGGATCATCGGTGCCGCGCATGCGGGCCGCGAGGGCATGGCCGCCGGCGTCGTCCTGGCACTGGTGCGCGCCATGACCGGGGGCGGTGCTGATCCGGCGCGGATGCAGGCGGTGATCGGCCCGGCCATCTGCGGCGGATGCTATGAGGTACCCGCGCAGCTCAGAGCGCGGATAGCCGATACCGTGCCGACGGCAGGATGCGTGACGAGGAAGGGCAGCCCGGGAATCGACATCAGGTCGGGGATCGCCGCGCAGCTGGCCGGCGCCGGCGTCCGGGCCGTCCGCCGCGATCCGCGATGCACGGCCGAGACCCCGGCGCTGTTCTCCTACCGGCGCGACGGCCAGACCGGGCGATTCGCGGGCCTGGTGTGGCTCGCGTGATGATAGGCCGGTGACAAGCCCATCCAGCCAGGCGGATGAGGTGCGCCGGGCTGAGATCAGCGTCGGCCTGGCAGCGGTGCGCGCCAGGATCGCCGCGGCCTGCCAGGCGGCGGGCCGCAGCCCCACTGCGGTCACGCTGATCGCCATCACCAAGACGCGGCCAGCTTCGGACATCCGCCTGCTCAGCGGACTCGGCGTGACCGACATAGGGGAGAACAGGGCACAGGAGGCGACCGCCAAAGCCGCCGAGTGCGCTGCGCTCGGCCTCCGGCTCACCTGGCATTTCGTCGGGCAGCTCCAGGTCAACAAGGCCGCCAGCGTCACCTCCTATGCCGACGTCATCCACTCGGTCGACCGGCTGCGCCTGGTCAGCGCGCTCGGCTCGCGTGCCCGGGCAGCCGGGCGCAGGGTTACCTGCCTGGTTCAGGTCAGCCTCGACGGAGATCCCGCCCGGGGCGGCGCCATCGCCGATCAGGTGATGACCGTGGCGGACGCGATCACGGCGCAGGATGGCCTCATCCTGGGCGGGCTGATGGCCGTGGCGCCACTCGGAGTTCCCCCGGTCACCGCGTTCGCGAAGCTCGGTGAGCTGTCCGCCATCATGCGCTCGGCCCACCCCGGGGCGGCGATGATTTCCGCGGGAATGAGCGGCGATCTGGAGCCGGCGATCGAGGCTGGCGCAACACACGTGCGTGTCGGTACGGCGTTGCTCGGCGGCCGGCGAGCGTTCGTCAGGTAATGTCCGACGCGTGGCACGCGGTGTGAGCGGGGCCGCACCATAGCGCGACGGAGGACTGCAGGATGGCCAGCGCGATGCGCAAGATGGCGGTCTATCTCGGCCTCGTAGAGGACGATCACCGCTACGACGATCGCTACGACGGCGATTACGGCTCCGACGAGTACGACGAGTACGACGATCAGGGTGAAGCGCTGGACCCGGGGGACCGGCAGGAGATTCACCTTGGCCATGGTGACGTCAGCCTGGAGAACGGCCACCCCGCCCATGAGCGGCTCAACGGGGCCGCGATGCAGACCACCGATCTTGCCCGGATTACCACCTTGCATCCCCGTACGTACAATGAGGCCCGTACCATCGGAGAGCACTTCCGCGAGGGCACTCCGGTGATCATGAACCTGACCGAGATGGTCGACAGCGACGCGAAGCGCCTCGTCGATTTCGCGGCCGGGCTGATCTTCGGGCTGCGCGGGAGCATCGAGCGCGTGACCAACAAGGTGTTCCTGCTGTCCCCGGCGAACGTCGAGGTAGCCGCCGAGGACAAGGCCCGTATCGTGGAGAGAGGTTTCTTCAACCAGAGCTAGCAGGACAGTGCTGGCGAGGCAGTGACAACGACGCAGCGCGGCGGCGGTAGCCATCCCGGCACCCGCCACGCGGGCAGGGCAGGGATGTGGCGCTCGTAAAGATCATCTTGTACTACGCACTCTGGATCTATCTGCTCCTGCTCATCGGGCGGTTGATCATCAGCTGGATACAGTCGTTCTCGCCGTCGTGGCGGCCCACGGGCATCGTGCTGGTGATGGCCGAGGCCGTCTTCACGCCGACCGATCCTCCACTGAGATTGCTAAGGCGCTACATTCCATCGCTCCGTCTCGGTAATGTGGCCTTGGACCTCAGCTTCATGGTGCTGTTCCTGGTGGTTTTCGTCCTGATCCAGGCCGTGCAGCTGATCTGATCGGGTAGCGTCCACAGGGGACCGAGTCCAAGCGTGCCAAGGAGACGACATGCCACTGACGCCCGCGGATGTGCGGAACAAGCAGTTCAGCACGACCAGGCTCAGGCCCGGCTATGACGAGGAAGAGGTCGACGCATTCCTCGATGAAGTTGAAGCCGAACTCGACCGGCTGATTCAGGAGAATGAAGAGCTCCGGGGCAAGCTGGCGGAAGTGCTGCGCGGAGGCAAGGCGCCGGTGGCTCTCAACGCTCCGCACGCGGACCCGCCCCCCGAGCTCATCCCGCCGGAGCCACAGCGAATCGAGCCCGAGCGCAGGCCGCAAGAGGCCGTGATGATGGGCATGAAGCCGGTCGAGGACAACATGGACACCGCCGCGCGCGTGCTTGCGCTTGCGCAGCAGACGGCTGACCAGGCGATTGCGGATGCCAGGCGCGAGGCCGACGAGACGCTCGGCCGGGCGCGGCGCGAGGCTGACGAGATCCTGACCAAGGCCAGGCGGCAGTCCGAGCAGATCACCAGCGACGCCAGGGCGCGTGCCGAGAGCCTGGAACGCGATGCCCAGGAACGGCACCGCCAGGCCATGGGATCGCTCGTCCAGTCCCGCGAGGAACTCGAGCGGCGCGTGGACGATCTGCGTGCCTTCGAGCGGGAGTACCGCAGCAGGCTCAAGGCATACCTGGAAGGGCAGCTTCGTGACCTCGAGGCAGGCGCCACCGACAGCGGCGTCTTCCCGACCATGGCTACCGGTCCGCAGCCGGCAGTTCCCGCAGGCATGGGTCGCATGGAAGCCCGCAACGGCGGGCAGGCCGTGGCAAGCCCGTACACGCCGCAGCCCGAGCCAGTGCCGCACACGGGCGGATTCCACCCGTCCGAGTCAGCTCAGCACGATCGTCGCTAATCGGGCGGAGCGTACCAGTTCTGTCCGTGGAGCCCGCCTTTGATCCGCTTCGGCGTTGTTCTCGCGGTGGTCGTGGTAGCGATCGGCCTGCTCGTCGGCGGGATTCTCACTAGCAGCCTGTTGCTGGTCTACCTCGCCATCGGAGTCAGTGCGCTGGCGGCGGTGCTGCTGGTCATCGGCGTCGTGATCTGGCGCGACGAGATCTTCGGCGAAGCCGCCGTCGGCCGCGCGCAGCAACCCGCCGTCGCGCAGGTCGCAGCGGCCGCGCCGGGCACCGGGCCGGCGCAGGGCAAAGTGCCTGCCCGGGCGAAGGCTGCGGCCGGCGACAAGGCAGCGGCGCAGGAGAAGGCGTCCGGCCAGGCGGCGGCCAGGCCGGCGCCCGCCGAGTCGGCTGTTCCGGCAGGCCAGGCCGGGCTCCGGTCAGCGCGGCACGACCTCAGGCGGCAGGCGGATGCCGGCGGTCGGCGTATTCCGGGCGGCCCGGCCCGGCCCGCCGCCGCAGCCAGCCCGGGAACTAGCGGGCCACGGGCCGCCGGGCGGCAGCCCGAACGGCCATCGGCGCCGGCCATCGGGGCTGCGGCTGGCGCTGCTTCCTGGCGGGAGGCTGGCGAACCGGCCGCCGCGGCGCGAGACGGCCGCAGCAGGGGCACCTCGGCCGAGCCTGCCGAGGCGCGTCCGGTGGTGCGGGCTGACGCCACCAGGCCGATCACGCCGCCGCCACTCGCCGTGCCGCAGGACCGGCGGGCGGGCGGCGGGCCAGCCCAGCAGGCACCCCCGGCCGCGTCGGCACCGGCGGGTCCGCCGCGATCAGCCCGCGCTCCGGCAGCCCAGGCCCCCCCGGCCGCGTCGGCACCGGCGGGTCCGCCGCGATCAGCCCGCGCTCCGGCAGCCCAGGCCCCGGCGGGTCCGCCCCCGGCCGCGTCGGCACCGGCGGGTCCGCCGCGATCAGCCCGCGCTCCGGCAGCCCAGGCCCCGGCGGGTCCGCCCCCGGCCGCGTCGGCACCGGCGGGTCCGCCGCGATCAGCCCGGGCTCCGGCGGCCCAGGCCCCGGCCAGTCCGGCTTCAGCAGCCCCGGGAGCCGCGGGCCCGGCCCCGGCAGCGGCTTCGCGGACCACGGCGGCCCGGCCCGGGTCCGCGCCGCAGACGGTAACTCCGCCTGCGGCATCCGGCGTGCCCGCGCAGCCCGGCCGGCCGGCAGCAGGGCAGCCTTCCCCGCTCACTCCACCTTCCCCGCCTGCCCCTCCTGTCCCGTCCGGCTCACCGGCCCCGCGAGCCGGAGCGGGCGACTCGCAGGCGCCGACGGTGATTGCACCGTCGGCATCACCGGCTGGCGCCGTGCCGCCGCCCGCTTCGGCTGCGTCCCCAGCGGGGGCGGTCCCGCCGTCGACGCCGATGGCTCCGCCCCGATCCTCCGGGGCGCCCGAACGGCCCGCTCCGCCTGCGCCGTCCATGCGGCCCGTGGAATCAGCTTCGCCAGCCGCGCAGCCGAGATCGGCCGAGAAGGCCGGCGTCGCCGAAGCGGCCGCGCCTGCCCTCCAGCCGACCACCCCGGCGGCTGGGGCCGCCAGCCCAGTCCGGGCGAGCCAGGAGGTCACCGTGGTCCCGGGGATCACCAGGTATCACCGTGACGATTGCATCCTCATCCGCTTCCTCAGCGACGAGGACCTCGAGCGAATGACGAGAGACGCTGCCGAGGCCGCCGATTGCGTCCCCTGCAAGGCCTGCCAGCCCGACAAGACCCCCGCCGAGGCATAGCGCCCTCGGCCGTCGGCCGACGGTAACGCCGCCGATCAGTGGTTACGTTTTCGCACGCTCTAGCGTGCGAAAACGTAACCAGTAACGAATGGCGCCGGGCAAGGCGTCGCTACTCTGCTGCGGCCGGGGCGGGCTCTATCGGGCTGATCCAGAAAGCTAGTCCCAGGCTGGAGTCGCAGTGCGCGCGGGCAGCCGGATCAGCACCCGCGGCCGGACGCTCACCGTAGCGGTCTGCCAGGACCTCGCCGCTGATCATCGGCCCGTGCTCGGTCAGTGCAGCGACGAGCTCGGGATCCGAAGCCGCCCATTGCAGCGATATCCGGTCGCTGACGTCAAGGCCGTCACCCTTGCGCGCGTCCTGCACGAGCCGCACCACTTCGCGGGCAAGTCCCTCGCGGCGAAGCTCGGGCGTGATGGTCACTTCGAGCGCGACCGTCTCACCGCCCTCGGTGGCGACGGCCCAGCCGGACCTGGGCGTCCGCGTGATGATGACATCGTCCGGTCCGAGCAGCACCGGATCGCCGCTGACCAGGATCGATGCAGATCCGGCGGACCCGAGCACGGCAGCGAGCCCGGTCGCGTCCGCCGCCTCGATCGCCGCTGCCACCGCCGGAGTCGCCTTGCCGAAACGCCGGCCAAGGGCACGGAAGTTCGGCTTGACCACCACGTCCACCAGATCCTCGCCCACGCTCGCCAGCGTGTCGAGCGCGCGCACGTTGAGCTCGTCGGCCATCTGGGCGCGCAGCTCATCGGGCAGGCCGGCGAAGCCGGCCGCGCTGACCAGCGCGCGTGCCAGCGGCTGGCGGATCCGCACGACCGCCGACGAGCGAGCGGACCGGCCAAGCTCAACCAGCCGCCTGGTCAGCGCCATCTGGCCGGACAGGGGCTCGTTGATGAGCGCCACATCGGCCACCGGCCAGTCGGCCAGGTGCACGGAGTCTGGTTCGCCCGGCGTCCGCAGCGCCGCCCAGACGTAGTCGGCAAGAAACGGAACGAGCGGCGCCATCAGCCGGGTCAGCGTTTCCAGGCACTCATACAGCGTGGCGAAGGCCGCCGCTCCGGCCGGGCTGCCAGGTCCCTCCCAGAAGCGGCGCCGGGACCGGCGGACGTACCAGTTGGACACATCATCGATGAACGCGGCGATCCGCCGCCCGGCCGCAGCGGAATCGAAGGCCTCCATATCCGCCGTGACGTCGCGCACCAGCGCGTGCAGTTCGCCCAGCACCCACCGGTCAAGCACCGGCCGGGCCGCGGGGTCAGCCGCCTCCGCCCTCCGGCCCGGATGCCAGGCATTTCGCTGCGCAGCGGCGGCATTCGCATACAGCACGAGGAAGGACGCCGTGTTCCAGTACGTCAGCAGGACCTTGCGGACGATCTCCTCGAGCACGCCAGGTCCGATCTTTCTTGCCGCCCACGGAGACCCGCTGGCCAGGAAGAACCACCGCAGGGCGTCCGCCCCGTGCGCATCCATCAGCGGGATCGGCTCGAGCACGTTGCCGAGATGCTTGCTCATCTTGCGACCACGATCATCGGCGATCAGGCCGAGGCACAGCACGTTCTCGTAGGCCGACCGGCCGAAGACGAGCGTGCCGACCGCCATCAGCGAGTAGAACCAGCCCCTGGTCTGGTCGATGGCCTCGGCGATGAACTGGGCCGGATAGGCCCGCTCGAACTCAGCCTTGTTCCGCAGCGGAGCCCCGACCTGCGCGAACGGCATCGATCCTGAGTCGTACCAGGTGTCGATGACCTCCGGCACCCGGTGTGCCTCGCCACCGCATTTCGGGCAGGTGATAACCACGTCGTCGACGAACGGCCGGTGCGGATCGAGGTCGGCCAGATCCTGGCCCGCGAGCGCGGACAATTCCGCCAGCGACCCCGCGCAGGTGACGTGCTCGTCGGCGCAGAGCCAGAGCGGCAGCGGCGTGCCCCAGTACCTGGTGCGTGACATCGCCCAGTCGACGTTGTTGCGCAGCCACTCCCCGTAGCGGCCGTGCTTGATAGTGGGCGGCTGCCAGTTGGTCTTCTCGTTCTCGGCGAGAAGCTCCTCCTTGATCGCCGTGGTGCGGATGTACCAGGATGGCTGCGCGTAGTAGAGCAGCGGCGTGCCGCACCGCCAGCAATGCGGGTAGCTGTGCTCATGCGGCCGGGACCGGAACAGCAGGCCGCGGTCGGCCAGGTCGCTGACCAGTGGCGCGTCGGCATCCTTGAAGAACATCCCGCCGACGAGCGGCACCTGATCGTCGAACCGGCCGTCTGGCAGGATCGGGTTCACCACCGGCAGGCCGTGCGCCTTGCCGGTCGCCATGTCGTCCGCGCCGAAGGCAGGCGCGAGGTGCACGAGCCCGGTGCCGTCGTCCGTGGTGACGAAGTCTCCGGTTACGACCCGGTGCGCATCCGGGATCTCGATCAGGCTGAACGGAGGGCGGTAGGTCGATCCCGCCAGCTCCGCTCCGGGCACCCGGGCGACGATGTGCCAGCCCTCGCCGAGCACCCGGCCGAAGAGCGCTTCCGCGACGACCACGCGGTCGCCTGAACCGGACTTCCTGGCCACCGCGTACGTCTCGCCCGGATGCACGGCGACGGCGGTGTTGGAGACCAGGGTCCAGGGCGTGGTGGTCCACACCAGCAGATCCGCGCCCCTGAGCTGGGGGTGGGCGGCGTCCGGCACGGTCAGCAGCGGGAAGCGGACCGTCACGGACGGGTCGGTGACCAGCTGATAGACGTCGGGCTGGCCGAGTTCATGGTCGGAGAGCGGGGTCCCGCACCTCGGGCAGTAGGGGCTGATCCGGAAGTCCCGGATGAGCAGGCCCTTGTCGAAGACGACCTTGAGCGACCACCAGACGGACTCGATGTACGTGGCGTCCATGGTCCGGTAGGCGCGCGAGGTGTCAACCCAGTACCCCATCCGCTCGGTCAGCGCCTCGAACGCGTCGACGTGCCGCAGCACCGACTCGCGGCACCGCTCGTTGAACGCGGCGATCCCGTATGCCTCGATGTCCTTCTTGCTGGTCAGGCCGAGCTCCTTCTCGACGGCCACCTCGACAGGCAGGCCATGGCAGTCCCAGCCTGCCCGGCGCGGCACGTGGAAGCCCTGCATGGTCTTGAAGCGGGGAAAGGCGTCCTTGAACACCCGCGCCTCGACGTGATGCACGCCGGGCATGCCGTTCGCGGTCGGCGGGCCCTCGTAGAAAGTCCAGAGCGGGCCGCCGGCGGTCTGCTCCAGCGAGCGCCGGAACAGGTCCCCGGCCCGCCACCTGGCCAGGACCTCATGCTCGATCGCCGGCAGGTCGACGACTGCGGGCAGTTCCGGGAAATGCCGCTGGCCCGCGCTGGCCGCGGCGCGTGCCGGGACGCCCGAGCCCGGCTGCTGAGGGCTGCCTGAGCCCGGCTGCTGAGGGCTGTCTGAGCTCGTCATGGTCGGGGCGGCCTCCCGCGGATCAGCGCGCGAGCGGGGCCTGGTCCGCAAGCACGGCGGTTCGCGGAGGGACGAGGCGCGCCGGCAGCCGCCCCGCGGTACCACCCTCCTTGGCCGAGTTCCCGTGCCTCCCGGGACGAGTCCAGCGACCCTCTCCAGGGCTCCTGCGACCGGTTCTACTTGGCCATGATCACGAGCGGCAGACCCTGTCGCTCCCGTACCGCATTGCGGTGACCGTTCTTCCGGCGGCTCCGGGGTGATCTGGTCCGCTGCGCGTCGCCATCCCGGGCTCGCACCAACCCCGGGTCGCTCCTGGTCGCCACAACGGCAGCTGTCCCCATCAGCGCCATGCAGGACCTCAGGATAGCTGATGAGCCGCCGGTGTTTCGTCTCCGGCGACGGCAGCGAGCGTGTCCGCCCGGCGACGGCAGCGAGCGTGTTTGCCCGGCGCGGCAGCGAACGTGTTTGCGATCCGCCCCGGTCACCACTTATCCTCCGGTGACTGCCCGCATATCAAGATCGTTAAGAAGCTGGGCTGAGGAGGCGGGAGATGGCGGCTGCGAGGGGTGCCGCCGCACTTCCTGTGCGGCCGGGGGAGCGGCGCTGGACCGAGGCCGAGCTGGCCAGGGTCCGCGACGAGCTCGCCGCCGAGGTTGCCGCCCTGCGCGTGGAGATCGACAAGGCGGAGTCGGAGATCGCCGACAGGCTCAGGGACGCCGTCGGAGACGCGGGTGACGACCAGGCAGACGCCGGGGCCAAGACATTCGAGCGGGAACAAGGGCTGGCGCTCACCCACAACGCCCGCGCGCTGCTCGCGCAGAGCGAACGCGCGCTGGCCAGGATCGATGAAGGCACCTACGGCACCTGCGAGTCCTGTGGCGAGCCGATCGGGAAGGCGCGGCTGCAGGCGTTCCCCCGGGCGACCTTGTGCGTGGCATGCAAGCAGCGCGAGGAACGCCGCTGACCGGGGCGGCGGTCGCGCCCCAGCCGCGCCGGGTGCGCGTGCTGATCGCCGTCGCCGTCCTGGTGCTCGCCGCCGACATCATCACCAAGGTCATCGTGGTCGCCACGCTGTCGACCCGGCCGCCGGTCCGGCTGCTCGGCGGGCTGGTGACGCTGCGGGTCGACCGCAACCCAGGCGCGGCGTTCAGCATCGGCACCTCCATGACCCTGGTCTTCTCCGCCATTGCGGTCAGCGTGATCATCTACATCCTGCGCACGTCGCGCCGGATCTACAGCGTGCCGTGGGCGGTCACGCTCGGCCTGCTGCTCGGCGGCGCCACCGGGAATCTGATGGACCGGCTGCTGCGGTATCCGGGCCCGTTGCGCGGCTACGTCGTCGACTGGATTCAACTGCCGCACTGGCCGGTGTTCAACGTGGCCGACTCCTCGATCGTCTGCGGCGGGATCCTCGCCGTCCTGCTGGCCGGCCGCGGGGTCAGGATCGACGGGACCGGGCTTGGGCGCCTGGCCGGCGGACCTGATGGTGGCTCGCCGGGCGTCGGCTCGCCGGGCGTCGGCGCGCCTGACGGTGGCGCGGCTGAGGGCCGCCCGCCGGGCGGCGGCGCGCCGGGCGTCGGCGCGCCTGACGTCGGCGCGGCTCAGGGCGGCGCGGCTGACGGCAGCGCGCCCGAGGGCAGCTCAGCTGACGGCAGCGCGCCCGAGGGCAGCGCGCCCGAGGGCAGCGCGCCTGAGGGCAGCGCGCCTGAGGGCAGCGCGGCTAACGGCAGCGCGCCCGAGGGCAGCGCATGACGCAGCCGGGGCAGCGCCAGGTGCCCGTCCCGGACGGGCTTGACGGCGAGCGCCTTGACGCAGCCCTGGCCCGCATGTTCGGCCTGTCCAGGGCCAAGGCGGCCGAGCTCATCGCAGCCGGCGCGGTCCTCGTCGGCGGCGCCGCGGCAACGAAATCGGACCGCGTCGCCACGGGCGACTGGCTGGACGTGACGCTGCCGCCGCCGGCTCCCGTCATGCCGCGGGCGGCGCCGGTCCCCGGCCTGGCCGTGGTGTATGAGGATGCCGACATCCTGGTCGTCGACAAGCCCCCTGGCGTCGCCGCGCATCCGACCCCCGGCTGGACCGGGCCGACGGTGCTGCAGGGACTCCTCGCGGCCGGCCACTCGCTGGCTACCAGCGGCGCCGCCGAGCGGCAGGGCATCGTGCACCGGCTGGACGCGAACACCTCGGGGCTGATGGTGCTGGCCAAGAGCGAGCCTGCCTATAGCGCGCTGAAGCGCGCGTTCAGGAACCGCGAGGTGGACAAGCGCTACCACGCTCTCGTGCAAGGCCACCCCGATCCGCTCCGCGGGACCGTCGATGCCCCGATCGGCAGGCACCCATCCGGTGACGGCAGGTTCGCCGTCATCGCCGGGGGCAGACCGTCGGTGACGCATTACGACACGCTGGAGGCGTTCCGGGCGGCCAGCCTCGTCGAGGTCATCCTGGAGACCGGCCGCACCCACCAGATCAGGGTGCACATGACAGCGATCCGGCACCCGTGCGCGGGTGACCGGCTGTACGGGGCAGACCCGGTTCTCGCGGCGCGGCTCGGCCTGGCCAGGCAGTGGCTGCACGCGGTGCGGCTCGGATTCGCGCACCCGGTGGGCGGCCGCCCGCTGGAGTTCGCCAGCGCCTACTCCGCCGACCTGGCCAGCGCCCTCGCGGTGCTCCGCGCCGAGGGCTGAGCCCGCGCCGCGCGGCCGGGCCGCAGGCGAAGACTGGGCCGAAAGATGGCTTAACGACCCGCCGGCGGGTCCGCGCCAGCCGGCCCGCTCCGGGAGATAGGGTCGGGGGAACCGGACCGGCGCGGCTGCCGGCGGAAGACCCGGCTCCCTTGCCGGGTCCCTGCGAGCGCAGCGGCCGGTCGCTTCCCCCGGGGTCGGAGCAGACGAGTGTGCCCGCACCGCGCGGCAGCCCTTGCTGGCTGGTCGTCGCGTTGCAGGCAGACGGCAGCATGCCTGAAGGAGGCGGTACTTCATGGCGGCAGCCCCGTCCGGGCGCACGGCAGCAGGCGGCGCCGGCTCGTTCGCCCATCTGCACGTGCACACCGAATACTCAATGCTGGACGGGGCGGCTCGGCTGACGGCCCTGTTCGCGGAGTGCCAGCGGACCGGCATGCCGGCGATCGCGATGACCGATCACGGCAACGTCTACGGCGCCTACGACTTCTGGTCGAAGGCCAACGCCGCCGGGATCAAGCCGATCATCGGCATCGAGGCGTATGTCGCACCCGACCACCGCGGGCTCAAGCAGCCGGTCCGGTGGGGTGAGCCGGGCCAGAAGGACGACGACGTCTCCGGCGGCGGCGCGTACACGCACATGACGCTGCTGGCCGAGACCACCGAGGGCATGCACAACATCTTCCGGCTGTCCTCGCTGGCCTCCCTGGAGGGTTACTTCCGCAAGCCGCGGATGGATCGCGAACTGCTGGCCCGTTACGCCAAGGGGATCATCGCAACCACCGGCTGCCCTGGCGGCGAGGTGCAGACCAGGCTCAGGCTCGGCCAGTACGACCAGGCTGTCGCGGCGGCCGCCGCTTACCGGGACATCTTCGGTGCGGACAACTTCTTCGTCGAGATCATGGACCACGGGCTTGGCGTCGAGCAGCGCACCAGGGACGGCCTGACCCGCATCGCCCGCGACCTCCGCCTGCCCTACGTCGTGACCAACGACTCGCATTACACGAGGCCAGAGGACGCGCGCTCGCACGAGGTCCTGCTCTGCGTGCAGACCGGGACCAACCTGGCCGACCCGGGCAGGTTCAAGTTCGAAGGCACCGGCTACTACGTGAAGAGCCCGCAGGAGATGCGGGCGGTCAGCACCTCGGCGGAGTGGCAGGCCGGCTGCGACTCCACCCTGCTGATCGCCGAGCGGGCGGAGGTCACCTTCACCAAGTCCAACCTGATGCCGCGGTACCCGCTGCCGGACGGTGAGACGGAGCAGAGCTGGCTGCGCAAGGAAATCTGGGCCGGAATGGACAGGCGCTACCCGGACGGCTATGACGAGCAGCGCCGCCAGCAGGCCGAATACGAGATCGGCGTGATCGAGAGGATGGGTTTTTGCGCCTATTTCCTCGTCGTCGCCGATTTCATCATGTGGGCCAAGCGGAATGGCATCCGGGTGGGCCCTGGCCGCGGATCGGCCGCCGGGTGCATCGTCGCCTACGCCCTGGGCATCACCGACCTCGACCCGATCACGCACGGCCTGGTGTTCGAGCGCTTCCTCAACCCCGAGCGCATCTCGATGCCCGACATCGACATCGACTTCGACGAGCGCAGGCGCGGCGACGTGATCAGGTACGTGACGCAGCGGTACGGCGATGACCGGGTCGCGCAGATCATCACCTACGGCACGATCAAGGCCAAGGCCGCGGTCAAGGACGCGGCCCGGGTGCTCGGCTTCCCTTACGCGCTCGGCGACCGGATCACCAAGGCGTTCCCGGCCGCGGTCATGGGCAAGGACGTCCCGCTGGCCGGCATCTTCGACCCGGAGCACCGCCGGTTCGGCGAGGCGGGGGAATTGCGCGCGCTGTACGAGGCCGAGGCCGAGGTGCGCCAGGTCATTGACACCGCACGCGGGCTTGAGGGGCTGATCCGCCAGCCGGGCGTGCACGCGGCCGGCGTGATCATGAGCAGCGAGCCGCTGATCGATCATGTCCCGATCTGGAAGCGCGAGGCTGACGGCGCGATCATCACCCAGTTCGACTATCCGGCCTGCGAGGACCTCGGCCTGCTCAAGATGGACTTCCTGGGCCTGCGGAACCTGACGGTGCTGGAGGACGCGGTGGCCGGCATCAAGGCGAACCGCGGCGAGGACGTCAGCCTCGAGGCGCTGACGCTGGATGACCCGGTGGCGTACGAGCTGCTGGCCAGGGGAGATACGCTCGGCGTGTTCCAGCTGGACGGCGGCCCGATGCGGTCGCTGCTGCGGGCCATGCACGCCGACCGGTTCGCCGACATCTCGGCGGTCATCGCGCTGTACCGGCCAGGCCCGATGGGGGCCAACGCGCATATCGAGTACGCCGACCGCAAGGCCGGGAGGAAGCCGGTGACGGCCATCCACCCCGAACTGGCCGAGCCGCTGGAAGAGATCCTGACCGACACGTTCGGGCTGATCGTGTACCAGGAGCAGGTGCTGGCGATCGCGCAGAAGCTGGCCGGCTACACGGCGGGCAAAGCCGACCTGCTGCGCAAGGCGATGGGCAAGAAGAAGAAGGAGATCCTGGACAAGGAGTTCGAGCCGTTCGAGGCCGGGATGAAGGCCAACGGCTACTCGAACGGCGCGATCAGGGCCATCTGGGACATCCTGGTCCCGTTCTCCGACTATGCGTTCAACAAGGCACACACGGCCGGCTACGGGCTGGTCTCGTACTGGACCGCCTACCTGAAAGCCAACTACCCGGCCGAGTACATGGCGGCCCTGCTGACCTCGGTGGCCGGCGACAAGGACAAGTCGGCCCTCTACCTGAACGAGTGCCGCCGGATGGGCATCAAGGTGCTGCCCCCGGACGTGAACGCCTCCACGGCGATGTTCACCCCGGTCGGCGAGGACATCAGGTTCGGCATGGCCGCGGTGCGGAACGTCGGCACCTCCGTGGTAGACGCGATCGTGGCGGCGCGCACGTCCAAGGGCGCCTTCGGCAGCTTCGCGGAGTTCCTGCGCAAGGTCCCGGTCAACGTCTGCAACAAGCGGGTGATCGAGTCGCTGATCAAGGCCGGAGCGTTCGATTCCTTCGGCAGCCCGCGCAAGGGCCTCATGCTCATCCACGAGCAGGCCATTGACACCGTGATCGACGTCAAGCGCAACGAGGCCATCGGCCAGGACTCGCTCTTCGGCGAGGACACCGAGACCGCGGCCACCTTCGACGTGCCGGTGCCGGACGGCGAGTGGGACAAGCCCGCGCTGCTCGGCTTCGAGCGGGAGATGCTCGGGCTCTACGTTTCCGACCACCCGCTGCTCGGCCTGGAGCACATCGTCGCGGCAGCCACCGACTGCTCGGTAGCCCAGCTCGTCGGCTCAGCTGCCGACGAGCCGGAACGAGGCTCCCGTGGCGAGCGCGGCGACGGGCAGCTGGTCACCGTCGGGGGAATTCTGTCTGGCGTCCAGCGGAAGGTGACCAAGCAGGGCAGCCCGTGGGCCGCGGCCACGCTCGAGGATCTGGAAGGCGCGATCGAGGTGCTCTTCTTCCCCTCGACCTACCAGGCCGCGCTCACGATGATCATCGAGGACGCGATCGTGGTGGTGAAGGGACGCCTGGACCGGCGCGAAGACGTGCCCAAGCTGGTCGCGATGGAGGTGAGCGTTCCCGAGCTGCCGACCGGGGAGGAAGGCCCTTTCGTGGTGTCGATCATGGAGGCCCGGTGCGTGCCGCCCGTGGTAGAGCGCTTCAAGGAGGTCCTGCGGACGCACCCTGGCCACCTGGAGGTGCACCTGCGCATGCTGAGCGGCAACCGCACGAAGGTCATCCGGCTGGATGACAAGCTGCGGGTGAAGCCGTCGCCGTCGCTGCTCGCCGACCTCAAGCAGCTGCTCGGCCCCGGCTGCGTGGGCTGACCGCCCGCTCCCCGCTGATCCGGCGGCTCAGGCGTCGCGCCGCTGCAGCAGGTACGCTGCCACGGCCAGCAGCACCGCCGTCCAGAGGGCGAAGACGCCGAATCCCTGCCAGGGTGTCAGCAGCTCGCCTGACTGCTGGTGTGCATGCCCGATGAGCTGGCCTGCCTCGGACGGCAGGTAGGCGTGAATGTGCTTGCCGATGCTGCCGGGGATCAGCTGGGTGAGCGGGGCGAGCACCAGCACGAACGCGATCACGCCGGTGATGGCGCCCGCGGTGTGCCGGATGATGGCGCCGATCGCCAGCGCGAACAAGCCAAGCATGGTCAGGTACAGGCCGCCGCCGAAGACGGCGCGGGCGACGCCGGGATCGCCGAGCGATACCGGCGCGTGGCTGTGCAGGATCGCCGCGCCGATGAAGAACGACGGGAACGTGACGCATTCGCCGATCACGAACACGAGCGCGGCGAACATCACGACCTTTGCCGCCAGCATGGGCAGCCGCTTGGGCACGGCGAGCAGCGACGCCCTGATCACGCCGGTGGAGTACTCGCTGGTGATCACCAGCACGCCGAGCACGCAGATGGTGAGCTGCCCGAATTCCAGGCCGGAGCCGAGAATCTGGCTGACCGGATCGGAGACCAGCTGGGCGCGGTCGCTGGGGCTGGCCTTGCTCCACTGCAGCACGGTCAGCCAGGTGAACAACCCGGTGAAGCCCAGCGTCACCACGATCAGCAATGCCAAGGACCAGACCGTGGAGCGGACCGACCGGATCTTGGTCCACTCCGCATGCAGCAGGTTGCCGAACCCCGGCCGCCTGGTGGGCAGCCCGGCGGCCGGCGGGTGCGGAGCGGGCGGCGCGGACGCGGTCACTTGCCGCTCCCTTCGCTGGTGGCGAGCTGGCCGGGCGCAGAGACGCCGAATTCGACGCTGTCGGCCGTCAGCTCCATGAACGCCTCTTCCAGCGACCCGAGCTGCGGGGTGAGCTCGTGCAGCACGACGGCGGCGGAGGCCGCGAGCTCGCCGATCCGCGGCGCGGCGAGCCCGGTGACCCGCAGCTCGTCCGCCCCGTCCTGCCCCGGCTGGCCAGGGACTGCCTTGCCGCCTTCGGCGGCGATCAGGTCGGCAAGCCTGGCCGCGTCGGGGCTGCGCACCAGCACCGACTTTTCCGAGCTGCGCTCGATGAACTCCTGAGTGCTACTCGCCGCGATCAGCCGGCCACGGCCGATCACGATCAGGTGATCGGCCGTGACGGCCATCTCGTTCATCAGGTGGCTGGAGACGAAGACCGTGCGGCCGTCGGCGGCCAGCTGCTTGATCAGGTTCCTGATCCACAGCACGCCCTCGGGATCGAGTCCGTTCACCGGCTCGTCCAGGAGCAGAACCTCGGGGTCGCCGAGCATCGCGGCGGCGATGCCGAGCCGCTGGCTCATGCCGAGCGAGAATCCGCCGGCCCGCTTCCCCGCTACCTCCTGCAGCCCGACCAGCCGGAGGACCTCGTCGACCCGGCTGCGCGGCAGGCGCTGCGTCTGGGCGAGGAAGAGCAGGTGGTTGTAGGCGCTGCGGCCGGTGTGCACGGACCTGGCCTCGAGCAGAGCGCCGACCGTCCGCAGCGGCTGGGCCAGGTCCCGATAGCGGCGGCCGTTGATCGTGGCCGTTCCCTCGTTGGGCTTGTCGAGCCCAAGCAGCAGCCGCATCGTGGTGGATTTGCCGGCCCCGTTCGGTCCGAGGAATCCGGTTACCCGGCCCGATTCGACGGTGAAGGACAGGTGGTCAACCGCCAGCTTGTCCCCGTAGCGCTTGGTTAGGTCACGCGCCTCGATCATCTGCCTGCCTCGCCGGAGTAGCCCGGATGGTCGGTCGCTGCCGTGCGGTCGGTCACACATTAGCAAGGTTTGGCCGGCCGGCCGCGGCCATCGCCGACGGCCCGTCATCGGCCGGATCGGGCGGGAAGCACGTCCTGTAATCTTCTGCGGAGAATGGCGGATATCAGCGAGATCCCTTATTCATCCCGTCCTGGCGGTAACCCTCCGCCTGCCGCCGGCCGGACGCGCGCGGGCGCGCAGGCGCTCACCGCGGCTGCCGTCTTCACCGCGATCGTGGCCGGCAGCGCCCTGCTCGGGCTGCTCGCCGGGCTTGCCTGGACCGCGGTGGCCCCGCACGCGCTGCTGATCACCACGGGCGGCGGTGGCGCGGATGTGGTCAACCCCGAGACGAGCGCGTTCATCGTCGCCGACGGCTGGTTCATCGTGCTGTGCGCGGCCGGCGGCGCGGCCTGCGGGCTGCTCGGCTGGGCACTCGCGGTGCGCCGGCACGGCGTCGTGGCCGTGCTCGGGCTGCTAGGCGGCGGCCTGGCGGCCGCGCTGATCGCGCGGTGGGCAGGCCAGCGTTCCGGCCAGGCGGCGTTCAGCCACCAGCTCGCGATCAGCAGGCCGGGGATGCTGTTGCACGCGCCCGTGGCGCTGGGGGCGCATGGCGCCATCGCGTTCTGGCCGCTGGCCGCGGCGCTCGTGGCCGGTGCCATCGAGGCGGCCAGGCTGCTGCGCGACCGGCGGCTGGCCAGGCTCGCGCCCGTCTTTCCGCCCGCCGATCCTGGCCTGCCTGATCAGGGCCGGTAGGTTGCAGGCTCTGACGGCCTGCCGTTAACGGGCCGGCACGGCCGGGCTGGCGGGGGCGGGTTGCTGGCGCCGCAGGTGACCGGCAACTGCCGGTCCCCCCAGGCTCATAAGGCCCATCATGTCTGCCCTGGTCATAGAGCTTCAGGTGCCGGACTTACATGCCTACGGTAGTCATGTGCGTCCACGTTCTCCCTGGTGAACAGGGGTGTCAGGTCATCCGGGGGAACTACGGACTAAGGGGGCAAGGGTTGTGGTCAGCTGGCCGCCATGGCGGCACCGACGATGCCGGCGTCGTTGTGCAACGTGGCCGCAACGACGGGAGCGGTGAGCCCGGTCAGCAGCGGCAGGAACTTATCCGACTTCCTGCTGATCCCGCCGCCGACGATGAAGAACCCCGGCGATAGCAGCGCCTCCATGTGCTCCAGGTACTCATCCACCCTGCCTGCCCACTTTCCCCAGCTCAGCTCGTGCAGCTCCTTGGCGTGCTCGGATGCGCGCTTCTCGGCGTCCTGGCCGCGGATCTCGATATGGCCGAACTCGGTATTGGGCACCAGGATGCCGTCGATGAACAGCGCGCTGCCGATCCCGGTGCCGAACGTGAGCATCAGCACGGTCCCTTTGCGGCCCGCGCCGGCCCCGAACTTCATCTCGGCCAGGCCAGCGGCATCGGCGTCGTTGATCAGGCTGACCTGCAGCCCGGTGGCCTTGCCGAAGAGCGTGCGTGCATCCAGTCCGATCCACGCCGGGTCCAGGTTGGCGGCCGTCCTGGTGACCCCGTCAGCGATCACGCCGGGGAAGGCGATGCCCGCCGGGCCGGTCCAGCCGAAGCCGGTCACGAGCTGCCGCACGATGTCAGCTACCGCGTGGGGCTCGGCCGGATGCGGGGTCGCCAGCTTGACCCGCTCGGCAACCAGCGTGCCCGTCGCCACGTCTACCGGGGCGGCCTTGATCCCCGACCCGCCGATGTCGATGCCAAGTATCCGCATTGCGGAGCCTCCTGTTCTGATCCCGGCCGCTGCGCCGCCGGATGACAGCGTAGGCGTATCGGCGCTGGTTCCGGCGGGCCGCGAGCCGGCCGCCGGACGCCGGTGAATACCGGGGCCGGCTCCGGTGGGGCTTGCCGTGCGGCGGCGAGTCATGCAGGGTGAGTGCTCGGCGGATCACCGCGCCGGGCGCCATTTCGCCGTCCGCCCAGCGCTGGATGCTCGCACCGCCCGTCCTGCAGGGGGGATCATGGCGACGCACAAGGCCGGAGCGGGGCGTCAGGTCGGCATTCGCGATGTGGCCAGGATCGCCGGGGTATCCGTGGCGACCGCGAGCCTGGCGCTCAACGGGCGGCCCGGTGTCGCCGAGGAAACCAGGCGCCGCGCCGTGGCCGCAGCGGAACAACTCGGCTACCGGGCCAACCCGCAGGCGCAGGCCCTGCGGCGGGGGCGCACCACGACCTACGGCTTCGTGGTGCGTAATTTCGCCAACCCGTTCTTCCTCGAGGTGCTGAGCGGGGCCCAGCAGGTCGCGGCCGAGTGCGGGGCGACCCTGCTCGTGCTGGACTCGCGCTACTCGCTCGACCGCGAGCGCAGGCACGTGCAGGAGATGGCCGTGCAGCGCGTGGCCGGGCTGGCGATCGCCCCGGTCGGCTCCGGCGAGTCGATCAGGCTCTGGCAGGACCTGCGGCCCGGCGCGCCGGTAACTTCGCTGGGGGAGACGCCGCTCACCGCGGAGGGCAAGCCACGGCGCGGCCTGCAGGCCAGCAGGCGCAGGCGGCTCAACCTGTTCCGCTATGTGGTGTTCACCCTCTTCGGGCTCTTCTTCCTGACGCCGCTGGCCGCCATGGTCCGGTTCTCGCTGGAAGGCAGCACGCACGGCTCGTTCTCGCTGGCGGCGTGGCGGGCGATCGGGTCGTACCCCGGCTTGCTGAGCGCGATCGAGATCACCCTCGAGCTGGCCGTCATCACCTGCGTGGTCGTGCTCGTGCTGCTGGTGCCGACCATGATCTGGATCCGGCTGCGGGTGCAGTGGATCAGCCGGATATTCGAGTTCCTCTGCCTGCTCCCGCTCACCATCCCGGCGATTGCCCTGGTCGTCGGCCTCGTCCCGATCTACAACAGGATCGAGCACTATAACCTGTCCGCGCTGCAGCTCTCCTGGGTGTACGCGATCCTGGCGCTGCCTTACGCCTACCGGGCGCTTTCCGCGGGGCTGAGCGCGATCGACGTCAAGACGCTGTCGGAGGCGGCCCGCGGCCTCGGGGCGAGCTGGCTGACCGTCATGATCCGGGTGATCGCGCCGAACATGTGGCAGGCCATACTCAACGCGATGCTGCTGAGTTCGGCTCTTGTCCTTGGCGAGTTCACCATCGCCAGCCTCTTGCTCTACATCAACTTGCAGGTAGCCCTGTACGACATCAGCCGGGCCACTGCGAATGCCGGGGTGCTTTTCGCCACCTCGGCTGCCTCGCTGCTGTTCGCCTTCGGCCTGCTGCTTGTCCTGTCCTACGTTGGCCGCCGTCGCAGCCGGGGATGAGGTAGCACCGTGACGTCACCAATGACACGCACGCAGGACGCTGCGGCCCGGACCGGCGTCGAGGTGCAGCTGGACGGTCTCAGCAAGCGGTACGGCCCGGTGGTGGCCCTGGACGGGCTCGAGCTGACCATCGCGGCCGGCGAGCTCGTCGCCCTGCTCGGCCCGTCCGGCTGCGGCAAGACGACGACGCTGCGCCTGCTCGCCGGGCTGGAGGACGCCGACGCCGGCCGGATCGCCGTGGCCGGCCGGGATCTCACTCATGTGCGGGCCAGCAAGCGCGACATGGGCATGGTGTTCCAGGCTTACTCCCTGTTCCCGCACATGACGGTGTAGCAGAACGTGGCCTTCGGGCTGCGTCTGCGCCGGGTCGCCCCGGCAGAGCGGGACCGGCGGGCGATCGAGATGCTTGAGCTGGTTGGCCTCTCCACGCAGGCGGGCCGGTACCCGCACCAGATCTCCGGCGGCCAGCAGCAGCGGGTCGCCCTGGCCCGTGCGCTCGCCATCGAGCCGCAGGTGCTGCTGCTGGACGAACCATTGTCGGCACTCGATGCCAAGGTGCGGGCGCAGCTGCGGGACCAGATCCGCCGAATCCAGCTCGAGGTGGGCATCACCACGCTGTTCGTCACGCACGACCAGGAGGAGGCGCTGGCCATCGCGGACCGGGTCGGGGTGATGCTCGAAGGCCGCATCGAGCAGCTCGCGCCGCCGACCGAGGTCTACTCACGGCCGGCCACCGCGTTCGGGGCCGAGTTCGTCGGCCTTACCAACCGGCTGGCGGGCACCGTCAGCGGCGCCGTGGTGACGGTCCGCGGGCGCGACCTGCCATTGGTGGACCTTTCCACCCCGGCCGGGCCGGTGACGGCCCTGGTGCGGCCGGAGGCGGTCACGCTGGCATCGGACACCTCGGGCGCGTCCGGGCCGCTGACCGGCACCGTGATCGCCACTACATTCCTCGGCGCGACCAGCCGCATTACCGTCGATCTCGGCGATGCCACGATCCTGGCCCAGCTGCCGACCTCGGACGCAACGGCGCTGCCGGCCGGAAGCCGGGTCACCCTGGCGATCCGCCCGGACCCGGTGCTGGTGTCCGCCGGCGCACCGGCAGTGAGCGAGGGGTGAGCGGCCGGCACCCGCCGCTGACCACCGATCGATGCCTGGGCCCCGGCCCGGTGCTGCGCAACGGGGCCAGCGCGCCTTACCGGGCTGTCCAGATCATCGCCGGCGAGCCGCATATCGTGCGCGCGGAGCTCGGCGGGCCGGATCCCGGATCCCGGCTGCCGGATAGCAGGCCGCTGCTCTGCCTGGCTCATGTCACGGACCTGCAGCTGACCGACGTCCAGTCGCCGACGCGGTTTGAATTCCTCAACCGGTATTTCGCCGACCCGCGGTACGCGGAGATCGTCCCCGTGCAGCGCCCCCAGGAGGCGCTGACCGCGCACGCGGTCGACGCCACCCTGCGGACGCTCAACGCCGTGCGCGGCCCGGCCACCGGAATGCCACCGCAGCTGGCGGTGACCACCGGCGACGCGATCGACAACGCGCAATGGAACGAGATGCAGAACTTCCTCGCGCTGTTCGACGGGCGGCTGGTGCGGCCTGATTCTGGCGGGCCTGGCTACGAGGGCGTCCAGGCACCGGACTGGCCCGATGACTTCTCCTGGAAACCGGACGGCGCTGGCCCGCACGGGTCCGACATCTTCCGCCGCGAATTCGGCTTCCCGCATTACCCGGGGCTGCTGCAGCGCGCGCTGCGGGAATTCTCCGCCACCGGGCTGCGCGTCCCGTGGCTTTCCTGCTTCGGCAACCACGAGGCACTCAACCAGGGCGTCGGGGTGGTGACCGCGGGCATCAGGGACGCGCTCGTCGGCGGCAGGAAGCCGCTCGGCCTGCCGGCCGGCTTTGACCACGACCGCGCGCGGCGGCGACCAGCGGCGAGCTCGCCTCGCTGCACCGGGAACTGGCGGCGAACGTGCCCTTCGGCGGTGCCGGGTCCGGCCTGCCTGGCCTCGCCGATGACCGCAACACCGAGCTCCGGCTGGCCGCGCCCTTCCCGCTTGCCCGCCTTGCGGCGGGCTAGGCGGGCCGGGCGGTCAGCTGCGCCAGCGAGCCGCGCTGAGCGCGCGCACATCATCCTCGCTGCCATCGAGCCTGACCCGCGCCGCCGCCGTCCGGCCCAGCGCCCACAGGGTCAGCTCGGCGGGCGTGCCGGTGACGGTGACGATCGGCGTGCGGGCGTGGGCGGTCAGCCGGATGCTCGGCGCGCCCGACCGGGACGGCGACGGCTCGTCCGACCTGGCGAACTCGACCCCGACCGGTGCCTTGCGCAGGATCATCCTGGCCATCTTCAGCCGCCGCCAGAGTTCCTCGGACAGGCCGTGGCCGATCGCCCTCGGCTGCCAGCCCGGCTGGGCCCGGCGGACATCCTCGTGGTGCACGAAGAACTCGACGGCGTTGGCGCGCTCGTCCATGCCGGGGATGCCGAAGAAGGACAGCCGCGGCGGCCCGCTCCTGATGGTGTCCACCAGCTGCGGGAACGGGATCCGGCTGCTGAGCTTGCGTTGCACCCGCCGGGTATAGCCGGCCAGCGGGCCGCCGAGAAGGCCGGCGCCCGCATCCGGCCGGTGCTCCCTGAGCACCAGGTGGGCAGCCAGATCGAGGGTGGACCAGCCCTCGCACAAGGTCGGCGCCGCTGGGCCGGTCTCGTCCAGCAGCGCGCACAAGGCAGCGCGCTCGGCGCGGGCATAGCTCATCCGGCGATCGTAGGCCCCCGCGGCCCGCGGCGGATCGCGGCCGCCGCGCAGATGCCAGCGCGACGCCTACCGCCCCGGCCGGCCGGCAGGCGCCGCCCGCCCGGGCGGGCGGCGCCTGCCCGGGCGCAGCGGGCCGGCCAGCGGCGGCCCGGCGCCCGCGAGCGGATACGGTGCCGGTAACGGGCGGACTGGCCCGGCCGGGGCAGAATGGCCGGGCCGCCCGCGGCAGAATGGCCGGGCCGCCCGCGGCCAGGCCCGGGCGGACGGAGGCTGATGGGCGCGATGCAAACCAGGCGCCGGGAAATGGCGCTCGTGCTCCTGCTCGGAGTGGCCGGCGCCGGCCTGGTATTCCTTGCCGTCCGGCAGGGCTGGGCGCACGTCCGGACGGCGCCGCCGCCGCCGCTGCCGGGCAGCGATTCGCTGGTCACCGGCCAGGATCTGGTGCCGGCCGCCGCCGCGCTGGCGGTCGCGGCGCTGGCCAGCCTGGCGGCCGTGCTCGCTACCAGGGGGATCGCCCGGAGGCTGGTCGGGCTCGCGCTGGCCGGGCTGGGCGCCGGGATCGCGGCGGCGGTGAGCCTGCCGGTCACGACGGCGGACGCGATCGCCGCGGTATCCGGCCGGGCCGGCTACCGCGGCGCGGCGGAGTCGGGCGCGGCGGGCTCGGCTACGGCCGGCGGCGGTCACGGTGGCGGCGCGCCGCTCATCGCCGGGTTCCCCGCGCACGTGGCCGCCACGGCCTTTCCCTGGCGGCTGCTGGCGCTGGCCGGCGGCGCGGCGGTGATCGCGGCCGGGCTGCTGGTGATCTGGCGGGCCGCGGCGTGGCCGGTCATGTCCAGCCGGTTCGACCCGCCAGAGCGGCCCAGGCCGCGCCAGGTCCCGCTGGCGGCGCGCCCGGTGCCGGACGCGGCGGACGCCGCCAGCATCTGGGAATCGCTCAGCCGCGGTGAGGATCCCACCAGCGGCGGGCCGGGTTAGGCTCGGGTCAGGGCTCCGGGACTGCCGGAGACCGTGGAGGTGAGCGATGCTCCGGAGGCGGCGCGGAGCGGGATACCAGCCGGCGGGCGCGGCGCACGGCGGAGTTCGCGCCGGAGGCCATCCCCCGCAGCACCGGCATCCGCTGGTAGCGCTCGTGACCAGGCTTGTCGTCGCCCAGGCCGGGCTGGAAGCGGCCATCGGACTGGTGTACAGCCGCCGGCACCTGCCCTCGATCGCGATCACGCTCATGCTGGTCGCGGCGCTGTGGGGGGTCGTCCTGGTGGCCCGTGCCGGTACCCAGTCCGCATGGGTGCTCACGGTCGGCGCGGAGACTGCGTTCCTCCTTTTCGGGTTTTTCCGGTTCGCCACCTCGCGCTACCTCGGCGGCACGCTGTTCGCGATCATCACCCTCGGGACGCTGCTGCACCCGGCCGTCGAGCGTGCCTTCAACGGCCCGCCCTGGCGCGCGCGCCGGCGCGGCCGGGCGGAGGCCGCCGAGGGTGCCTTCGAAGGCAGTACCGCCGGCTGATCCCCGGCTCCCGGCCAGGGGGCATGCAGGGCCGCCCGGGGCCGCTCGATACGATCGGGGACGCCAGGCATCCCATCCGAGGGGGCAGCAGAACCGCGTGAGCGTGCTCGACGAGATCCTCGACGGAGTCCGCGCCGACCTCATGACACGCCAGCGACAGGTGCCGCTGGAGCAGCTCAAGGAGACGGCGTGCAAGGCGGCATCGGCACGGGACGTCCTCGCCGCGCTGAAAGGCGACGACATCGCCGTTATCGCCGAGGTCAAGCGGGCCAGCCCGTCCAAGGGCGCGCTGGCGGCGATCGCCGATCCGGCCGCGCTGGCGGTGGACTACGAGGCAGGCGGCGCGCGCGTGATCAGCGTGCTCACTGAGTCCCGCCGGTTCGGCGGCAGTCTCGAGGACCTGGCCGCCGTCCGGCAGGCCGTGCGGGTGCCGCTGCTCCGCAAGGATTTCGTGATCAGCTCCTACCAGCTGTGGGAAGCCAGGGCTCACGGTGCCGACATGGTCTTGCTGATCGTGGCCGCGCTCGAGCAGAACGCGCTGGTCTCGCTGGTGGAACGGGCCGAGTCGATCGGCCTGGTCCCGCTGGTCGAGGTGCACACCGGCGACGAGCTTGACCGGGCTGTCGAGGCCGGCGCCAGGGTCATCGGCGTGAACGCCAGGAACCTGGCCACCCTGGAGGTCGACCGGGGCGTGTTCGGGCAGATCGCGCCGCGGATCCCGGAGGGCATCGTCAAGATCGCCGAGTCCGGCGTCCGCGGCCCGCATGACCTGCTCGCCTACGCCGCGGCCGGGGCCGACGCGGTGCTCGTCGGCGAGAGCCTGGTCACCGGCCGCGACCCGAGGTCGGCGGTCGCGGATCTGGTGACCGCGGGATCCCACCCCGCGCTGCGCGGTGACCGCGGATGAGCGTTCCCGGCGGGCCGGCCCGGACGGCCGCTGCGGCGGGGGCAGGTGCGCCACCCGCCGTGCCCGACGCATCCGGGCACTTCGGCCCTTTTGGCGGCAGGCTGGCCCCCGAGGCGCTGATGTCCGCGCTGGACGAGCTCACCGCCGCTTACCTCGCGGCCAGGGCCGATCCCGGATTCCAGGCGGACCTCGCCACGCTGCTGCGCGATTACGCCGGCCGGCCGACCCTGCTCACCGAGGTACCGCGGTTCGCCGCCGAGGCCGGCGGCTGCCGGGTGTTCCTGAAGCGCGAGGACCTCGCCCACACCGGCTCCCACAAGATCAACAATGTGCTCGGCCAGGCTCTGCTGGCCAGGCGGATGGGCAAGACGCGGGTCATCGCCGAGACCGGGGCAGGCCAGCACGGGGTGGCCACCGCGACCGCGTGCGCGCTGCTCGGCCTGGACTGCGTCGTCTACATGGGCGAGGAGGACACCAGGCGGCAGTCGCTGAACGTGGTCAGGATGCGGATGCTCGGCGCCGAGGTGGTGCCGGTGACGATCGGCAGCCGGACGCTCAAGGACGCGATCAACGAGACGTTCCGCGACTGGGTATCGACCGTGCAGAGCACGCACTACTGCATCGGCTCGGTGATGGGCCCGCATCCGTTCCCGCTGATGGTCAGGGACTTCCAGCGGGTGATCGGGGTGGAGGCGCGCGGCCAGGTGACCAGCGCCGCCGGGCGGCTTCCCGATGCGGTCATCGCCTGCGTCGGCGGCGGCTCCAACGCCATCGGCGTCTTTCACGCCTTCATCCCGGACGAGGCCGTCCGGCTGGTCGGCTGCGAGGCAGGCGGCGCCGGGCTGGCCACGGGCCGGCATGCGGCGACCCTCGCGGGCGGCTCGGTCGGCGTGATCCACGGCATGCGCACCTACCTGCTGCAGGATGCAGACGGCCAGACCAGCGACACGCACTCCGTTTCCGCTGGTCTTGACTATCCCGGCGTCGGCCCTGAGCATGCCTGGCTGCGGGAGCGCGGACGGGCCAGCTACCGCGCGATCACCGACGCCGCGGCGATGGACGCGTTCGCGCTGCTCTGCCGCACCGAGGGGATCATCCCGGCCATCGAGTCGGCGCATGCCGTGGCCGGCGCGCTCGAGCTGGGCCGGGAACTCGGGCCGGAGGCCGTGCTCCTGGTGAACCTGTCCGGGCGCGGCGACAAGGACATGGACATCGCGGCCCGGTGGTTCGGCCACCTTGGCGCGGTGGCTGACCAGCACGGCGACGGCGCCGCGGCGGCACGGGACGGCGACGGCGCGGCGGCCGGAGGGCCAGGCCGGTGAGCGCGGTCACCGCCGCGTTCGAGAAGGCGGCCGCCCAGCACCGGGCAGCGCTGGTCGGGTACCTGCCAGCGGGCTTCCCGACCACCGACGGCGCGATCGCCGCCGCCCTGGCGATCGCCGACGCGGGCGCTGACGTGATCGAGATCGGGCTGCCGTACTCGGATCCGCTGATGGACGGCCCGGTGATCCAGGAGGCCGTGCACCGCGCGCTGACCGGCGGCGTCCGCGTCGCGGACGTGCTGCGCAGCGTCGCGGCGGTGGCCGGGGCTGGGGTGCCGGTGCTGGTGATGACCTACTGGAACCCGGTCGACCACTACGGCGTGCAGGCCTTCGCCCGCGATCTCGCGAGCGCCGGCGGGTCCGGGATGATCACCCCCGACCTGACCCCGGAGGAGGCGCAGCCGTGGCTGCTGGCGGCCGCCGAGAATAAGCTCGACCCGGTCTTCCTGGTCGCGCCAAGCTCGTCCGACGAGCGGCTTGACCTGATCACCGGATCGTGCCGCGGATTCGTCTACGCGGCGTCGCTGATGGGCACGACCGGCGCCAGGGATGCCGTGGGCGGCGAGGCCGCCGGGCTGGTCCGCAGGGTCCGGGCCCGCACCAGCCTGCCGGTGGCGGTGGGCCTGGGCGTACGTGACCGCGCGCAGGCGGCGGAGGTGGCCGGCTTCGCCGACGGCGTGATCGTCGGGTCCGCGTTCGTCAGCCTCCTGCTCGCCGCGCCGGACCAGGCCGCGGCCATCGCGCAGGTCCGCGACCTGGCCGCCGACCTCGCCGCCGGGGTGCGCAGCCGCCAGGTGCCGCTGGCCTGATCTTCTCCCGGCGCGCAATCCCAGGTACTCTCGAAGCGCATCGATCAGCCAGCGGAGCGCCACGCCGCGGCAGGGCCGACGTCGTCCCAATCCGAATGACCCGAGATCGCGTGAGCGGATGAGACGACAGGAGCACGGATGGCACCTGCTGCAACCCCGTGGACTGAAGGGCTCTACGACTCCAGGTACGAGCACGATGCCTGCGGAGTCGGCTTCGTAGCCGACCTGTCCGGCCGCCGCCGCCATGACATCGTGGCCAGCGCGCTGACCGTGCTGCGGAACCTTGAGCACCGGGGTGCCAAGGGCAGCGACCCGGAGACCGGGGACGGGGCCGGCATCCTGACCCAGATCCCGGATGAATTCTTCCGCTCGGCCTGCGAGTTCCCGCTGCCGGAGCCGGGTGCCTACGCGGCCGGGATGGTCTTCATGCCCGGCCGCGGCGAGAATGGCGGCGCCGCACGGGCCATGGCGGCCGTCGAGGACATTGCCGCACGGGAGCATCTGACCGTCCTCGGCTGGCGCGGCGTGCCGCATGATCCCGCATGCTGCGGCGCGGCCGCGCGGGCCGCGCTGCCGGGGCTGTCGCAGCTGTTCGTCGCCGGCCAGGCCGGCGAGACCGGCCTTGCGCTCGACCGGCTCGCGTTCTGCCTGCGGAAACGGGCCGAGCACGAGGCTGGCGTGTACTTCGCGAGCCTGTCGTCCGCGACGATCGTGTACAAGGGGATGCTCACCCCGCCCCAGCTGACGCGGTTCTTCCCCGACCTGTGCGATGAGGAGTTCGCGTCCGCGCTCGCGCTGGTGCACTCCCGGTTCTCCACCAACACCTTCCCGTCCTGGCCGCTGGCCCACCCGTACCGGTTCGTCGCGCACAACGGCGAGATCAACACGATCAGGGGCAATCGCAACTGGATGCGGGCGCGCGAGGCGATGCTGGCTACCGATCTCATCAGGCCGGACGCCGAAGGGCGCGGGATCGAGCGGCTGCTGCCGGTGCTGGACGAGGCCGCCAGCGACTCGGCGAGCTTCGACGCATGCCTGGAACTGCTGCGGCTGGGCGGCCGGTCGCTGCCGCACGCGGTGCTCATGATGATCCCGGAGCCGTGGGAGAACAACGCGCAGATGGACCCGGCCCGGCGGGCCTTCTACCGGTTCCACGCGTCGCTGATGGAGCCGTGGGACGGTCCTGCCCTGATCGCGTTCACCGACGGCACCCTGGTCGGCGCGGTACTCGACCGGAACGGGCTGCGGCCCGGCCGGTACTGGGTGACCAGCGACGGCCTGGTCGTGCTGGCCAGCGAGGTCGGCGTGCTGGACATCGACCCGGCGACCGTGATCAGGAAAGGCAGGCTGCAGCCTGGCCGGATCTTCGTCGCGGACACGGCGGGCGGCCGGATCATCGAGGACGAGGAGGTGAAGGCGTCGCTGGCCGCCGAGCATCCGTACGAGGACTGGCTGCACGCCGGGCTGCTGCACCTCGATGACCTGCCGGACCGGGAGCGGGTGCGCTCCGGCAGCCAGGCGCTGCGGACGCAGCAGCAGCTGTTCGGGTACACCGAGGAGGAGCTCAGGGCGGTCCTCGGGCCGATGGCGCGGACCGGTGCCGAGCCGATCGGCTCGATGGGCGACGACACCCCGCTGGCCGTGCTGTCCGACCGGCCACAGCTCCTCTACGACTACTTCTCCCAGCTTTTCGCCCAGGTCACGAACCCGCCGCTGGACGCGATCAGGGAAGAGCTGGTCACCTCGCTCGCGTCGTCGACCGGGCCGGAGCACAACCTCTTCGACCCGGGGCCGGCGTCCTGCCGGCAGATCGTGCTGCCGCACCCGGTGATCAGCGACAGCGACCTCGCGAAGATCATCCACATCAACGACGACGGTGATTTGCGCGGCTTCGCCGTCCATGTGGTCGACGGGCGGTACCACGCAGCGGGCGGCGGCCCGGCGCTCCGGCACCGGCTGGACGAGATCCGCGCCGAGGTGTCCGCGGCGATCTCGGCCGGGGCCAGGCTCATCGTGCTGTCCGACCGTGCCGTTCGTGACGGCCAGCTTGCTGGCCCGAGCGAACGGCAGCAGCGTGCCTATCCCGTTCACGACGGCCGGCTTGCCGGCCCGAGTGAACGGGAGCGGGGGGCCCGGGGGGTCGTCCCCCCGACTAGCACTGCGGTTCGTGACGGCCAGCTTGCTGGCCCGAGCGAACGGCAGCGGGGGGCCCGGGGGGTCGTCCCCCCGATTAGCACCGCTGGCCCGAGCGAACGGCAGCGGGGGGCCCGGGGGGTCGTCCCCCCGATTAGCACCGCCGGCCCGAGCGAACTGCAGCGGGGGGCCCGGGGGGTCGTCCCCCCGATTAGCACCGCTGGCCCGAGTGAACGGGAGCGGGGGGCCCGGGGGGTCGTCCCCCCGACTAGCACTGCGGTTCGTGACGGCCAGCTTGCTGGCCCGAGTGAACTGCAGCGGGGGGCCCGGGGGGTCGTCCCCCCGATTAGCACCGCCGGCCCGAGTGAACGGGAGCGGGGGGCCCGGGGGGTCGTCCCCCCGATTAGCACCGCTGGCCCGAGCGAACTGCAGCGGGGGGCCCGGGGGGTCGTCCCCCCGACTAGTACCGCCCCGATCCCGTCGCTGCTGCTGGCCGGCGCCGTGCACCACCACCTGATCAGGGCCAAGACGCGGGCCAAGGCGGGCCTGATCGTGGAAAGCGGCGATGCCCGCGAATGCCACCACATCGCCCTGCTGATCGGCTACGGCGCCGCCGCCGTCTGCCCGTACCTGGCGATCGAGTCCGCCGAGGACATGGCGCGGCGCGGCGTGCTCGGCGAGGTCACGCCGCGGAAGGCGGCGGCCAACGTCATCAAGGCGCTCGGCAAGGGCCTGCTGAAGATCATGTCCAAGATGGGCGTGTCCACGGTCGCGTCCTACACCGGCGCGCAGATCTTCGAGGCCATCGGGCTCGGCGACGAGGTCATCGGGGAATGCTTCGCCGGGACGTCGTCCCGGCTCGGCGGCATCGGCTTCGACGTGCTCGCCGGCGAGGCGAGCGCCCGGCATGCCCGCGCGTTCCCCGCCCGCGGCGCCGTGGTCCCGCACCGCCAGCTGGCGGCCGGCGGGGAATACCAGTGGCGCAGGGACGGCGAGCCGCACCTGTTCAGCCCGGAGACGGTGTTCAAGCTGCAGCACGCGGCGCGCAGCGGGCGACGTGATGTCTTCGCCGAGTACACCCGCCTGGTGGACAGCCAGTCCGAGCGGCTGATGACGCTGCGCGGCTTGCTCCGGATCCCGGCCATCGACGACCAGGCGCCGCTGCGGCCGCCGGTCCCGCTGGCGGAGGTCGAGCCGGCCGCGAGCATCGTGCGCCGGTTCTCCACCGGCGCGATGTCCTACGGATCGATCTCCGCGGAGGCGCACCAGACCCTGGCCATCGCGATGAACAAGCTCGGCGCCAGGTCCAACACCGGCGAGGGCGGCGAGGATCCGGACCGGTTCGTGCCGGACGCCAACGGCGACCGGCGCCGGTCGGCGGTGAAGCAGGTGGCCAGCGGCCGGTTCGGGGTGACCAGCGAGTACCTGGTCAACGCCGATGACCTGCAGATCAAGATGGCGCAGGGGGCGAAGCCGGGGGAGGGCGGCCAGCTGCCGGGCAACAAGGTGTACCCGTGGATCGCCAAGACGAGGTACTCCACCCCCGGAGTCGGCCTGATCTCGCCGCCGCCGCACCACGACATCTACTCGATCGAGGATCTCGCGCAGCTGATCCACGACCTGAAGAACGCCAACCCCGCGGCCCGCGTGCACGTCAAGCTGGTCGCCGAGGTGGGAGTCGGCACCGTGGCGGCCGGGGTGGCGAAGGCGCACGCCGACGTGGTGCTGATCTCCGGCCACGACGGGGGAACCGGGGCCTCGCCGCTGACCAGCATCAAGCACGCCGGCGCGCCGTGGGAACTCGGCCTCGCCGAGACCCAGCAGACGCTGCTGCGGGCCGGCCTGCGGGACCGGGTCGTGCTGCAGGCCGACGGCCAGCTGAAGACCGGCCGGGATGTGATCATCGCCGCGCTGCTCGGCGCGGAGGAATTCGGCTTCGCGACCGCCCCGCTGGTGGTCGCGGGCTGCGTGCTGATGCGGGTCTGCCACCTGGACACCTGCCCGGTCGGCGTCGCTACGCAGAACCCGGAGCTGCGCGCCCGGTTCAGCGGGAAGGCCGAGTTCATCGTCAACTTCTTCGAGTTCCTGGCCGAGGAGGTGCGCGAGTACCTGGCCAGGCTCGGCTTCCGGACCCTGCACGAGGCCGTCGGCCACGCCGAGCTGCTGGATGCCCGGCCGGCCGTGGCGCACTGGAAGGCGTCCGGCCTGGACCTCGCCCCGATGCTGGCCGTCCCGGCGCTGCCGCCGGGCGCGGCCCGGCACCACGCGGCCAGCCAGGATCACGGCCTGGACCAGGCCCTGGACAACACGCTGATCGAGCTCGCCGAGGGAGCGTTGCGGGACGGCAGGCCGGTCACCCTGGAGTTGCCGGTCCGGAACGTCAACCGGACCGTCGGGACGATGCTCGGCTACGCGGTGACCAGGCGCTGGGGCGGCGCTGGCCTGGCCGACAACACCATCGACATCTCCTTCCGCGGGTCGGCCGGGCAATCGTTCGGCGCGTTCCTGCCGCGCGGGATCACGCTGCGGCTGGCCGGCGACGCCAACGACTATCTGGGCAAGGGGCTGTCCGGCGGCCGGATCATCGCGCGGCCAGATCCGGCTGCTTTCTTTGCCGCCGAGGAACAGGTCATCGCGGGCAACGTGATCGGCTACGGCGCCACCTCCGGCGAGATGCTCCTGCGGGGCGTGGTCGGCGAGCGTTTCTGCGTGCGGAATTCCGGTGCCACCGCGGTGGCTGAGGGCGCGGGCGATCACGGCTGCGAGTACATGACCGGCGGCCGGGTGGCGGTGCTCGGCCCGGTCGGCAGGAACTTCGCCGCCGGGATGTCGGGCGGCATCGCGTACCTGCTGGATCCCGACCCGCGCCAGGTCAATACCGAGATGGCCGATCTGGAGCCGCTGTCAGGCGGCGACGGCGAATTCCTCGCGGAACTCCTCGGGCGGCATCTCGCCGAGACCGGCTCGGCGGTGGCGGCCGGGCTGCTGGCCGACTGGGACGCGGCGCTGGCCAGGTTCGGCCGGGTGATGCCCAAGGACTACAAGCGGGTGCTCGCCGCCGCCCGGCAGGCCGAGCGGGAGGGCCGTGACGTGCACGCGGCGGTCATGGCCGCCGCGGCCGGCTGAGGAGGCGACCATGGCGGACCCCCGGGGATTCATGACCACGCCGCGGCGGACGGCGCAGCGGCGCCCGGTCGACGTCAGGATCCAGGACTGGCGCGAGGTGTACACCGAGTTCGGCAGCGGCGAGCCTGAGCGGCAGGCCGGGCGCTGCATGGACTGCGGTATCCCGTTCTGCCACGGCGGCTGCCCGCTCGGGAACCTGATCCCGGAGTGGAACGACCTCGTCTGGCGCCAGGACTGGCGGGAGGCCGCGGAACGGCTGCACGCGACCAACAACTTTCCCGAGTTCACCGGCAGGCTCTGCCCGGCGCCGTGCGAGGCCGCGTGCGTCCTCGGCATCAACGCCGAGCCGGTGGCGATCAAGCAGGTCGAGGTGGAGATCATCGACCGGGCCTGGGCGGAGGGCTGGGTCAGGCCGCAGCCGCCGCCGGCTGCGGCGCTGGCGGTCGGCCGGAAGGTCGCCGTGGTCGGCTCGGGGCCAGCCGGGCTCGCCGCCGCGCAGCAGCTCACCCGGGCCGGTCACGCCGTCACGGTGTACGAGCGCGCCGACCGGCCGGGCGGCCTGCTCCGCTACGGGATCCCCGAGTTCAAGCTGGAGAAGCGCCACCTGGACCGGCGGCTCGCGCAGCTGCGGGCGGAGGGCACCAGCTTCCGCTGCGGCGTGACCGCGGGCACCGACATCACCGCGGCCCAGCTGCTCGCGGGCTACGACGCGATCGTGCTGGCGGGCGGCGCGACCGTGCCGCGCGGCCTGCCGGTGCCCGGCGCTGCCCTGCACGGCATCCATCAGGCGATGGAGTACCTGCCGCTGGCCAACCGCGCGGTCGCCGGGACCGGCCCGGCAGAGCCTGCCATCTCCGCCCGCGGCCGTGACGTCGTGATCATCGGCGGCGGCGACACCGGCGCCGACTGCCTTGGCACCGCGCTGCGGCAGGGCGCCAGGTCGGTCACCCAGCTCGAGATCATGCCCCGCCCGCCGGCCAGCCGGCCGGCCAGCCAGCCGTGGCCCACGTACCCGATGGTCTACCGGGTCTCCAGCGCGCACGAGGAGGGCGGCGAGCGCGTCTACGCCGTGTCCACCCGGGCGTTCACCGACGACGGCACGGGCCGGGTGCGGGCGCTGCGGCTGGTGGAGGTAGCGCAGTCGGGTTCCGGCTTCACGCCCATCTCCGGCACGGAACGAGAGGTCCGCTGCGATCTGGTCCTGCTGGCGATGGGGTTCACCGGCGCTGACCGCGGTGACCTGCTGGCCGGCCTGGGCACCGACCTCGACCAGCGGGGCAACGTGGCGCGCGACCGGTCGTACGCGACATCCGTCCCCGGTGTCTTCGTGGCCGGCGACATGGGCCGCGGCCAGTCGCTGATCGTGTGGGCCATCGCGGAGGGACGGTCGGCCGCGGCGGCGGTAGATCAGTACCTGTGCAGCGAGACGCCGCTCACCACCGCGATCCCGCCGACCGCCGCGCCGCTCAGGTAGTCCGGCACGCCGGTATCCGCGCCGCCCTGGCCGTCGCCACCGGGCGGCCCGGCATGCCGGATGAGCCGGCCCGGGCCGGCCGCGGTAACGTCAGTCGACATGCCGGCCGCCTTCCTCCCGAGCCCGGCCCGGGCGGTATGGCACCTGGGCCCGCTGCCGGTCCGCGCCTACGCCATCTGCATCATCGCTGGCGTCCTGGTCGCGCTGTGGGTCGCCGCCCGCCGGTACCGCAAGGTCGGCGGCCGCGACGGCGTGATCCTGGAGGTCGCGACGCTGGCCGTGCCGGCCGGCCTGGTCGGCGCGCGCGCCTACAGTATCCTCACCGACGCCCAGCCGTACACCGGGCACGGCCATGACTGGAGCGCCGTGCTGCGGATCTGGGACGGCAGGATCGGCATTCCCGGGGCAGTCGCGGCCGGCGCGCTGGCGGCCTGGCTGGCGTGCCGCCGGGCCGGCGTCGCGCTCGGGCCGGTGGCCGGCGCCGCGGCGCCCGGCCTGGCCTTCGGCCAGGCGATCGGCCGCTGGGGCAATTGGTTCGGCCAGGCGCTCTACGGCCGCCCGTCCACCCTGCCCTGGGCGGTGGAGATCGCACCGGAAAACCGGGTCAGGGGGTATGAGAACTTCGCCACCTTCCAGCCGGCGTTCCTCTACGAGTCGGCCTGGGACGCGCTGGTCGGCCTGCTGGTGATCTATGCCGTGCGGCGGTTCCTGCTCACCGGCGACCGGGCGTTCGCGCTGTATGCCGGCGCCTACGCGATCGGCGGGTTCTGGGTGCAGTCCGTCCGGATCGACCCCTCGCACTATCTTCTCGGCCTGCGGGTGAACCAGTGGGTGCTGGCCGCCGTGTGCACGGCCGCGGTCGGCTACCTGTACCTGACCAGGCATCAGCACGGCCCAGACGACCTCTCGGCGTCACCAGGCGTTCACGCCGTCGCCGCCGTTTCGCATGGATTCGATAGCCAGTAACCGGCGGCGACGCCGTCTTCGGGCTGGCTTGTACGGCTGTTTCCCGCCTCGCCAGGCCCCGTTCACCCGCCGCGGATAGCTTGCCGCTCGTCTGGCGGCGCATCCGCGCTGCCCACGAGGAGGCGAAGGGACATCCGCTGTCAGCGATCGGAACCGACACCCAGACCTTCGTCAACGGCAGCCCCCAGTTCGACACCGCCAATCACCAGTACGACCTCAGCGATTTCACTGCGCTGGTAGGCGCCATCAGCCACGGCAGCATCTCGCCGGCCCGCCTTCCGGCCGTCAGCTTCCTCAAGGCACCCGGGTACCAGGACGGCCACGCCGGCTACTCCGACCCTGCCGACGAGCAGCAATTCGTCGTCGCCACGATCAACGCGCTTGAGCGCACCCCGGACTGGTCAAGCACCGCGGTCGTGGTCTCCTACGACGACTCCGATGGCTGGTACGACCACGTCTACAGCGGCATCCACAACACCTCGGACACTTCCGCGGTTCCCGCTCCGCCCGGACCGCAGGACTTCCTCACCGGCCCCGGGCTCTGCGGCGACACGTCCACAGTGCCGCCGCTGGCCGGGCGCAGCGGCCGATGCGGCTACGGGCCCCGGCTGCCGCTGCTGGTCATCTCGCCGTGGGCCAGGCGCAACTTCGTCGCCCGCACCCTGTCCGACCAGAGTTCCATCCTGAAATTCATCGAGGACAACTGGCAGCTGCCGAGGATCGGCGGCTCCTTCGACGCGATCGCCGGCTCGCTGGACAACATGTTCGACTTCCGGCAGTCCCGGCAGAGCGACACCAGACTGTTCCTCGACCCGGCCACTGGCCAGCCGCTCCATCACCCGCTCGCCCGCCGCTGATCAGGCCGCCGCCTGGCAGCGATCGTGACCAGCCACGGCATCCGGCCGGCGGAGCCCGCGGTTCCGCGCCGTGCGGAGGTGCCGGGAGCGGGACTCGAACCCGCACGCCCTTTCAGGCAGATGCTTTTGAGGCATCCATGTCTGCCAATTCCATCATCCCGGCATCGCTGAGGACTGGCCCCCGTCTCAAGCGCTGGGGTGGGTAGCCGCACGCCAATCTACTCCCGTCCGGGTACGCTCTGCGCGTGAGCCAGCCGCCCTTCCGAGTCGTGATCGCCGAAGACGAGGCGCTGATCCGGCTTGACCTCAAGGAGATGCTGGAGGAAGAAGGCTACGTCGTCGCCGGCGAGGCCGCCGACGGCGAGACGGCCGTGTCTCTTACCGAGAACCTCCGGCCTGACCTGGTGATCCTGGACGTCAAGATGCCGGTGCTCGACGGGATCACGGCGGCCGAGCGGATCGCCGCCGACCACCTCGCGCCGGTCGTGATCCTGACCGCGTTCTCCCAGCGCGAGCTGGTCGAACGGGCCAGGGACGCGGGTGCGATGGCGTACCTGATCAAGCCGTTCACCAAGGCCGACCTCGTCCCGGCCATCGAGATCGCCGCCAGCCGGTTCCAGGAGATCTCCGCACTGGAGTCCGAGGTCGGCTCGCTGCGTGACCGGCTGGAGGTACGCAAGCTGCTCGACCGGGCCAAGGGCCTGCTGCAGGCCGAGGGCGGGATCACCGAGGCCGAGGCGTTCCGCTGGATCCAGAAGACCTCGATGGACCGGCGGATGACCATGCGCGCGGTGGCATCGGAACTGCTGGCCGCCAGGCCGGTGGCCGGCCGGCCCGCAGCTGACCAGCCCGAACCTGACCAGTCCGGCCCCGGCCAACCCATGCCGCCGCCAGGTCCGGCCCAGCCGCCGCGGGAGAGCTGACCTGGCTGGCGCAGCTGGCGGAGCCGGGCACGCTACCCCCGTTGCGGACCGGCCCCGCCGCTTGCGCCGCCGCCCGCGTGAAACGGACGGCGGCCGGAGCCAGGATGGCCTTTGGTGCCATGTCGGCCTTCCCCGGGCCGGCACGTTCTCTACTCGGTCGTTCCTGGCTCTGCCCACCAAGGTAGCGACGCGGCGTCCCGGCGCGCAAAGACATGGGCACTGGATGGACGGGTATGTGCCGAACGTCCGGTCGGCAGCCGGCTGTCAGCGATCAATGGTCAAGGGCTGGCTGGCTGGCTGCCGGGGACCGCGTCCCGCAGCAGGCAGCTGAGCCTGGCCGTGCAGGCCCGCCGGCCCTGGTCATCGGTGATGACGATCTCGTAGGTCGTCATCGTGCGGCCGCCGTGCAGCCGCGTCGCCACCCCGGTCACCTCGCCGCCGCTGACACCCTGGTGATGCGAGGCGCTGATCTCGATTCCCACGGTGATGCGGTCAGGTCCCGCGTGCAGGGCCGACCCGAGCGAGCCGAGCGTCTCCGCCAGCACGCAGGAGGCGCCGCCGTGCAAGAGCCCGTACGGCTGGGTATTACCGGAAACCGGCATGGAGCCGACCACTCGCTCCGGGGTAGCCTCCAGGATCTTGATGCCCATCCGGCTGACCAGCGTGTCGGGACCGGCGCTGCTGAAGGCTGCCCTGATCTCCCGCTCGCGATCCTGTTCCACCAGCACCTCCGAGTTCGGGACGGGCGCATGTTCGCCGCATCAGGCAGCCTAGGATTCAGGGGTGGCTGCCACGAACCCGGCCCGGCCGGCCGACCCTGTCCCGCAGCGGGACAGGCTGCTCCTGCTCGACGGGCACTCCCTCGCCTACCGGGCGTTCTTCGCCCTGCCGTCGGAGAATTTCTCCACCACCACCGGGCAGCCGACCAACGCCGTCTATGGCTTCACCGCCATGCTCATCAACGTGCTGCGGGACGAGCGGCCGACCCATGTCGCCGTCGCGTTCGACCGCAGCGAGCCCACCTTCCGGCACGAGCAGTACGTCGAGTACAAGGCGAACAGGCGGGAGACTCCCGCGGACTTCCGCGGCCAGCTGAGCCTGATCTTCGAGGTTCTTGACGCGCTCGGGATCCGGCGGCTGTCGCTGGCCGGGTACGAGGCCGACGACATCATCGCGACGCTGGCCACCCAGGCCGCGGCCGGCGGCATGAGCGTGCTGATCGTGACCGGCGACCGGGACGTGCTGCAGCTGGTCACCGACGACGTGACGGTGCTGATGACCCGTCGCGGGATCAGCGAGATGACCAGGTTCACGCCCGCGGCCGTGACCGAGAAGTACGGGCTGACCCCGGCCCAGTACCCCGATTTCGCCGCGCTGCGCGGCGACCCGAGCGACAACCTGCCCAGCATCCCCGGCGTCGGCGAGAAGACGGCGGCCAAGTGGGTAGCCGAGTTCGGCTCGCTGGCGCAACTGGTGGACCGGGTTGGCGAGGTGAAGGGCAAGGCCGGGGACAAGCTCCGCGATCATCTCGGCGACGTGCTGCGGAACCGGCAGCTGACCGAGCTGGCCCGGGACGTGCAGCTCGAAGCCGGGCCGCACGACCTGCGCCCGGTGCCATGGCAGCGGGAGCAGATCCACCAGCTTTTCGACACCCTGCAGTTCCGGGTGCTGCGTGACCGGCTCTACTCCACGCTGCCGGACGGGATCACCGGGTCCGGCGCCGCTGCCGAGCAGGCCGCCGCGGGCGAGGGCTTCGACATCGACCTGACGGTGCTCGGCCCCGGCGAGGTAACCGGCTGGCTGGCCGCGCACGCATCCGCCGATGGCCGCGCCGGGCTGGCCGCGAGCGGGGACTGGCGCCGCGGTACCGGCACGCTCACCGGGCTGGCGATCGCTGCGCCGGACCAGGCCGCCGCGTTTATTGACCCGGTGAGCCTGACCGAGGAAGACGACAAGGCGCTGGGCGGCTGGCTCAGCGACCCGGCCAGGCCGAAAGCCATGCACGACGCGAAGGGGCCGATGCACGCGCTGGCCGCGCGCGGCCTTGAGCTGCGCGGGCTGACCAGCGACACCGCGCTGGCCGCCTACCTGGCGCTGCCCGGCCAGCGGTCCTTCGACCTCGCCGACCTGGCGCTGCGCTACACCAACCGCGAGCTCCGCGACGCCACCGCCGAGTCCGGCCAGCTCACCCTGGACATGCCGGCCGAAAGCGAGACCGAGGTCGCGGCCGCGCTGGCGATGCGCGCGATGGCCACCGCGGAGCTCGCCGACGCGCTGGACGCCGACCTGGACAAGCGCGGCGCTGCCGCGCTGCTGCGCGACGTCGAGCTGCCCCTGGTCGGCGTGCTCGCCGACATGGAAAGGGCCGGGATCGCCGCTGACGTCGAGTTCCTGGCCGGGATGTCAGCCAGCCTCGGCGCCGACGTCAAGGCCGCCGAGCAGGGCGCATACGCCGCCACCGGGCATGAGTTCAACCTCGGCTCGCCCAAGCAGCTGCAGGAGGTCCTGTTCACCGAGCTCGGCCTGCCGAAGACGAAGCGGATCAAGACCGGGTACACGACCGACTCCGAGGCGCTGACCGGCCTGCTCGCGCAGACCGGCCACCCGGTCCTTGGGTACCTGCTCCGGCACCGGGACGTCGCCAGGCTGAAGAGCATCGTCGACTCGCTGATCCCGATGGCGGGCGTGGACGGCCGCATCCACACCACCTACAACCAGATGATCGCGGCCACCGGGCGGCTGTCCTCCACCGACCCGAACCTGCAGAACATCCCGATCCGCACCGAGGAAGGTCGCCGTACCCGGCAGGCGTTCGTGGTCGGCGCCGGCTACGAGACGCTGCTCACCGCCGACTACAGCCAGATCGAGCTGCGCATCATGGCGCATCTGTCCGGCGACCGGGCGCTGGCCGAGGCCTTCGGCTCCGGTCATGACTTCCACGCCGAGACGGCCTCCCGGGTGTTCGGCGTACCGCCGCAGGACGTCACCGTGGAGCTGCGCAGCAAGATCAAGGCGATGAACTACGGGCTGGCCTACGGGCTGTCCGCCTATGGCCTGTCCCAGCAGCTGCGGGTCACCCCGGACGAGGCGCGCGCGTTCATGGACGGCTACTTCGAGCAGTTCGGCGGCATCAGGGATTACCTGCACGAGGTCGTCGCGCAGGCGCGCACGGACGGCTACACGCAGACCATCCTCGGCCGCCGCCGCTACCTGCCGGACCTCACCTCCGACAACCGGCAGCGCAGGGAGATGGCCGAGCGGATGGCGCTCAACGCGCCGATCCAGGGTTCCGCCGCCGACATCATCAAGGTCGCGATGCTGGCGGTCCACCGCGAGATCGGCGCCCACGGGCTACGGTCCCGGATGCTGCTCCAGGTGCACGACGAGCTGCTGTTCGAGGTGGCGCCGGGCGAACTTGACCGGCTGGGCCAGCTGGTCAGGTCCGCCATGTGCGGCGCCTTCGAGCTCACCATCCCGCTGGAAGTGTCGGTCGGCACCGGCCGCAGCTGGGCCGAAGCGGCCCACTGAGCCAGCCCGCCGCCCGCCCCGCCGCGGGCGTCGCTGCGAGACTGTGACCTCGGTGAGATTGACCGGCTGGCCGGGCTCTCATATCCTGAGCGCTGCGCTATGTACGCGCGCAGTCCGCCATGGTCAGGCAGCGCAGCCCGCGGGGCCGTCTCACGGTAGGCCGCGGCCGGTCATGCTGGCCAGGCAGGTCCAGTCACTCCTGGTTGCCCGTGGCGGGCGTGTCGTGAACGAGCGCGCGCCCACTGACCCTGTCCGTATCCGGAGCCCACCTACACATGACGACCAGCAGCACCGAGGCCCACTCGACCCCCAAAGTAGCGGTCAACGACATCGGTTCCGAGGAGGCCTTCCTCGCCGCGATCGACGAGACCATCAAGTACTTCAACGACGGCGACATCGTTGAGGGAACCGTCGTCAAGGTCGACAGGGACGAGGTCCTGCTCGACATCGGATACAAGACAGAAGGCGTCATACCGTCCCGCGAGCTGTCGATCAAGCACGACGTCGATCCGCATGACGTGGTCAAGAGCGGCGAGCACATCGAGGCCCTGGTCCTGCAGAAGGAGGACAAGGAGGGCCGGCTGATCCTGTCCAAGAAGCGCGCCCAGTACGAGCGCGCCTGGGGCACGATCGAGAAGATCAAGGACGAGGACGGCGTGGTCACCGGCACGGTGATCGAGGTGGTCAAGGGCGGGCTCATCCTGGACATCGGACTGCGCGGGTTCCTGCCCGCCTCCCTGGTGGAGATGCGCCGGGTGCGCGACCTGCAGCCGTATGTCGGCAAGGAGATCGAGGCCAAGATCATTGAGCTGGACAAGAACCGCAACAACGTGGTGCTGTCCCGCCGTGCCTGGCTGGAGCAGACCCAGTCCGAGGTCCGCCAGAACTTCCTGAACACGCTGCAGAAGGGCCAGATCCGCAAGGGCGTCGTGTCCTCCATCGTCAACTTCGGCGCGTTCGTCGATCTCGGCGGCGTGGACGGCCTGGTGCACGTCTCCGAGCTGTCCTGGAAGCACATCGACCATCCCGGCGAGGTCGTCGAGGTCGGCCAGGAGGTCACCGTCGAGGTGCTCGACGTGGATATGGACCGCGAGCGGGTGTCGCTGTCGCTGAAGTCCACCCAGGAGGACCCCTGGCAGCAGTTCGCGCGCACGCACCAGATCGGCCAGGTGGTCCCGGGCCGGGTCACCAAGCTGGTGCCGTTCGGCTCGTTCGTGCGGGTGGAGGAGGGTATCGAGGGCCTGGTGCACATCTCCGAGCTTGCCGACCGGCACGTCGAGATCCCCGAGCAGGTCGTGCAGGTCGGCGACGAGATCTTCGTCAAGATCATCGATATCGACCTGGACCGGCGCCGGATCAGCCTGTCGCTGAAGCAGGCGAACGAGGGCACGATCGGCGAGGCCGTCGGCGAGGACTTCGACCCGACCCTGTACGGCATGCCGGCCACCTACGACGAGCAGGGCAACTACGTCTACCCGGAGGGCTTCGACTCCGAGTCGGGCGAGTGGCTGGAGGGCTTCGACGCCCAGCGCGAGGAGTGGGAGCGGCAGTACGCCGAGGCCAGGTCCCGGTACGAGGCACATCAGGCCCAGGTCGCCGAGGCGCGCAAGTCCAACGCCGACGCCGAGCAGACTCGCGCCGAGACCGCGCACGAGTCAGGCACCCCGCGGCCCGCCGAGCCGGAGGCGACCGGCACGCTGGCCTCCGATGAGGCGCTGGCCGCGCTGCGGGACAAGCTGTCCGGCGGGCAGAGCTGACGCTCTGCGCTTACTGAGCGGCATCGTGGCGAGTCACCCGCCCGGCGGGCGGGTGACTCGCCACGTGCATGGGCGGAGAACCGGATGCGCGGGGTAGGCCGATGCTCAGGGTAGGGCTCACCGGCGGGATCGCCGCGGGCAAGAGCGAGGTCGCCCGGCTGCTCGCCGAGCAGGGCGCCGTCGTGATCGACGCCGACGCGGTAGCGCGGGAGGTCGTGGCGCCGGGCACGCCGGGACTGGCCGAGGTCACCGGGATATTCGGCCCCGGCGTGCTGCGCCCGGACGGCAGCCTGGACCGGCCCGCGCTCGGCGAGATCGTCTTCGCCGACCCGGAGCTGCGGGCCAGGCTGAACGCAGTCGTCCATCCCCGGGTCGGGCGGCGGATGCGCGAGCTCGAGCAGGCCGCGGGCGACGCCGGGATCGTGGTGCACGACGTTCCGCTGATCGCGGAGAACGGCCTGGCCGGCGACTATGACGTGGTGGTGGTGGTGGACGCGCCCCGGCGGGTCCAGGCCGACCGGCTGATCCGGCACCGCGGGATGACCCGCGAGCAGGCGATGGCCAGGATCGCCGCCCAGGCAAGCAGGAAGCAGCGGCTGGCGATCGCCGGCATCGTGATCGATAACTCAGGCTCGCTGAGCGAGCTTGACCGCCAGGTCGGCGAGCTGTGGGCCGAGCTGCGCCGGATGGCGCAGCCCGGCCGGGAATGACCGGCGCGGGCAGGCTCGTAAGAAAGAAATCAAGACCGCGTTAGCACGAGCCATCAGGCCCGGTGCCGGGCGGCATGGGCGGATTCTGTCCGACCCTGGACCTACAGTGGGGACGTGGGTAACGAACTGGCCGGGGAGGCGCCGTGCGCCCGGTAACCGACCTGCAGCGCCGCGTCGCGCCGTTCGAGGTCATCACGGACATGGTGCCGGCCGGTGACCAGCCGCAGGCGATCGCCGCGATGGAGAAGCGGATCCGGGCGGGCACCAGGGACACCGTGCTGCTCGGCGCGACCGGCACCGGCAAGACGGCGACGGTCGCCTGGCTGGCCGAGCGGCTGCAGCGGCCGACGCTGGTGATGCTGCCCAACAAGACGCTCGCCGCGCAGTTCGCCAACGAGCTGCGCGAGATGCTGCCGAACAACGCGGTGGAGTACTTCGTCTCCTACTACGACTACTACCAGCCGGAGGCGTACGTACCGCAGACCGACACGTATATCGAGAAGGACTCCTCGATCAACGACGAGGTGGAGCGGCTCCGGCATTCGGCGACGAACTCCCTGCTCACCCGCAGGGACACGATCGTGGTGTCGTCGGTCTCGTGCATCTACGGCCTGGGCACCCCGCAGGAGTACGTGGACCGCATGCTCAGGCTCAGGGTCGGCGGCACGATCGACCGCGACGCCCTGCTCCGCAAGCTCGTCGGCATGCAGTACGCGCGCAACGACCTGGCGTTCACCCGCGGCACGTTCCGGGTGCGGGGTGACACCATCGAGATCATCCCGGTCTACGAGGAGCTCGCCGTCCGGATCGAGATGTTCGGCGACGAGATCGAGCGGCTGATGACGCTGCACCCGCTGACCGGCGAGGTGATAAGCGAGGACGACGAGCTGTATGTCTTTCCCGCGTCGCACTACGTGGCCGGCCCGGAGCGGATGGAGCGGGCGATCAACGGCATCGAGCTCGAACTCGCTGACCGGCTCGCCGAGCTGGAGCGGTCGGGCAAGCTGCTGGAGGCGCAGCGGCTGCGCATGCGGACCACGTACGACATCGAGATGCTCCGCCAGATCGGCAGCTGCTCCGGCATCGAGAACTACTCACGGCACATCGACGGCCGCGCGCCCGGCTCGCCGCCGAATACCCTGCTTGATTACTTCCCCGAGGATTTCCTGCTGGTGATCGACGAGTCGCACGGCACGGTCCCGCAGATCGGCGCGATGTACGAGGGTGACGTATCCCGCAAGCGGGTGCTGGTCGAGCACGGGTTCCGGCTGCCGAGCGCGATCGACAACCGGCCGCTCACCTGGGAGGAGTTCGGCGACCGGATCGGCCAGACGGTGTACATGTCGGCCACCCCCGGCCCGTACGAGCTGCAGCGGGTCGGCGGCGACGTGGTCGAGCAGGTCATCCGCCCGACCGGGCTGATCGATCCCGAGGTCGTGGTCAAGCCGACCAAGGGCCAGATCGACGACCTGGTGCACGAGATCACGGGGCGGGCCGAGCGTGACGAGCGCGTGCTGGTGACCACCCTGACCAAGAAAATGTCCGAGGACCTGACCGACTACCTGCTCGAGGGCGGCATCCGGGCCAGGTACCTGCACAGCGAGGTCGACACGCTGCGCCGGGTCGAGCTGCTGCGTGAGCTGCGGCTCGGCGAGTACGACGTGCTGGTCGGGATCAACCTGCTCAGGGAGGGCCTTGACCTGCCGGAGGTGTCGCTCGTGTCGATCCTGGACGCGGACAAGGAAGGCTTCCTGCGGTCGGGCACGTCGCTGATCCAGACCATCGGCCGGGCGGCGCGGAACGTGTCCGGCCAGGTGCACATGTACGCGGACAAGATGACGCCGTCCATGCAGCGGGCGATCGACGAGACCAACCGGCGGCGGGCCAAGCAGGTCGCCTACAACGAGGCACGCGGCCTCGACCCCCAGCCGCTGCGCAAGCGGATCGCGGACATCCTGGACCAGCTTGCCCGTGAGGACGCCGACACCGAGAAGCTTCTCGGCGGCTCTGGCCGGCAGCAGAGCCGCGGCAAGGCCCCGGTTCCCGGCCTGTCGTCGCGGGCGCGGGCGGGCGGCCGGGCGGCCGCGGGCGCCGCTGCCGCGGGCGCGGTCGAGGGCGGCCCTGGCGGCGGGCCGCCGCGGGAAGACCTTGTCGCGCTCATCACCGGGCTCACCGACCAGATGCACGCCGCCGCGGCGGAGCTGCAGTTCGAGATCGCGGCGCGGCTCCGGGACGAGATCAGGGAGCTGAAGAAGGAACTGCGCGGCATGCAGGCCGCCGGCGTCTGACGCCGCTGCCTGACCGGGATTCGGCATGCGGTGACGTGCCGAATCCCCCACGATGCCGGGACAGCCGCGGCGGGGTCGGGCTGTTCCGGCGCACGTCAGCTGCGTTACCGGGAACCGGCGGCGGCCCGGGGGCGTCCAATCTGGCAGTTGGGCAAGCGGCATCGTCCACGGGCTGGCCAGGCAATACGCGGCCCGCCAGGGAGGCAGGCAGTCATGAATACGTCGAAATCGCGCAGCGGCGCGGCCGGCGGGCGCGGGATTGCCCGCGCGGCGCTCCTCCTCGTCCCGCTGGCGCTGGCCGCCTGCGGCAGCGTGGTGGCCGGCAACGGCACCGGCCCGGCGGGCGCACAGCTGGCGCAGGCCCCGAATAAGGCGGTAACCGCGGGCCTGTGCGCGGACCCGGGTGCGGTGAATCACCTGGTCATCCGGCGGACCGGCGTCATCGAGCAGCCGCGGCAGCAGCGCTTCGCTTTCCCCGCGCTGGTCACGGTTAGCTCCGCGGCCGATGCCAGGGCGGTGGCGCGGGCAGTGTGCGCGCTGCCGAGGCAGCCAGCCGGCGTCATGAGCTGCCCGGCCGATTTCGGCATCGGCTACCAGCTGAGATTTGCCGCTGGCCGGCATCATTTCGGCGTCGTCAAGCTGCACGCGGCCGGCTGCGAGATCGTCACCGGCGCGGGCAAGCCGCGGACGATCACCCACTCCACGGCGTTCTGGGCAGTGCTGGCCAAGGCGCTGCGCCTGCATACTCCGCTGGCGCACCGCGCGCTGATCGGGTTCGTCCCGCCCGGGATGTAACGCGCCTGCCGCCGCTCAAGCTGGCCCGCACCGGCACCCCGCGCGGGTGACCAGCGGCCGGCCCGCCGGATCGGCTAGCGTCCGTGGTAGAGCGGGGCGGAATGGGCCGGCCAGCCCCGCCCGCCACGGCCGTCCGCGGCGGGCTGCCAGCGTCGGCCGCGAGGGGGTTCCGGCGTGGCCTGGGTGCTGTTCGACTACGGCGGCGTCATCTCGTGCTGGCCGTCGGAGCAGGCGATGGCAACGCTGGCGGGCGCGGCCGGCATCGCCGTCCGGCGGCTCACCGGCGCCTACTGGCAGCCGCGGCCGGCCTATGACCGGGCAGAACTCAGCGCGGCTGGCTACTGGCAGCAGGTAGGCCAGCTCGGCGGCCGAGGCCATGCTTACACCGACGCCGAGGTCGCCGCGCTGACCCGGCTGGATACAGATTCCTGGCTGCACCTGCAGGCGGGGACCGTGGAGCTGATCGAGGAGCTGGCGGCCGCCGGGCATCGGCTTGCGGTGCTGTCTGACGCGCCAGCGGAGATCGCGGCGGCGATCGCCGGGCTCCCCGTCGCCCGGTACTTCGAGCATCTGATTTTCAGCTGTGAGCTGAAAATCAGCAAACCGGACCGGGCCTGCTTCGCCGCGGCCCTGGCCCGGCTTGGCGCCGTTGCGGCCGACGTGATTTTCATCGATGACCGGGCGGACAACGCCGCCGCGGCGGCGGACATGGGCCTGTGGTCGGTGCATTTCGCCAGCCCAGGCCAGGCGCGGGCGATGCTGGCAGAGTTGCTAGCCCGTCACAGCCAGTAGCAGACGGATCGCGATAGTGACTCAAGGTAACCCGTCTGCGGGTGTTGGGACCCGGTCAGGCGCGACCGCGGCGTAGGGTCATAGCTATGCTGGCGAGCCTCGTAGCTGCCATGGTGGCCGCACTGTGCTACGGAATCGCCGCGGTCATGCAGGCGATGGCGGTCCGCGCGGCGAGCATGCGGCCTGCCCATGCGCCGCCGGGGGGAGGCCTGAACAGCGTCGATCCCGGCCTCGTGGTGCGGATGCTGCACCAGTGGCGCTTCATCGCGAGCCTCGGCATCGACCTGGTCGGCTTCCTCGCCCAGCTGGTGGCGCTGCGGCGGCTGCCGCTGTTCGCTGTGCAGGCGATGATCGCGGCCAATCTCGCGGTGACGGCCGTTTTCGCGGCCTGGCTGATGCAGGTCATGCTCACCTGGCGGGAATGGCTGGCGGTCGGCGGCGTGGTCAGCGGCGTCGGGCTGCTGGGCTCCTCGGCTGGCTCGGAGGGCGCGGCCAACGCGGGCCCGGCGTTCCAGATGGCGCTGATCGTGGCGGTGGCCGGCATCGCGCTGGCCGGCCTGGCGGCCGCCCGGCTGCCTAATCCGGCCCGGACTCCGGTGCTGGGCGCCGTGGCCGGGCTCGGCTACGCGGTGCTTGCGGTGGCCGCCCGGATCCTGCCCGGGTTCTCGCCGCAGCAGCTGATCCGGTCGCCGGCCAGCTATGCGCTGGCGGCGGCGGGGATCGTGTCGTTCATGCTGTACGCCGCCGCGCTGGACGGCGGTAACGTGACCGTGGCCACATCGGCCGTGGTGCTCGCCGAGACGACCCCGCCAGCGCTGGTCGGCGTCGTCTTCCTCGGCGATACCACCCGCGTCGGCCTGACCGCCGTCGCCGCGCTCGGGTTCGGTCTTGCCGTCGTGTGCGCGGTCGCGCTGGCCAGGTTCGGCGAGGCGACCGAGGAACAGGAGATCGAGTTGGCGTCGGCGAATGTGGTCACGGCCGGCCGGGATCCGAGCGCATCGACGGCCTGCTAGCGCCAGAGGAATACGGGGGTTAGACCCGGTTTGTCCCTGAGATTGCCGCCGGTGTCGTGCCGATGCCGGGCCTGACCAGTGCCTTGCTGATATTCTGATGGTCCGTGGACCTGCGGGATTTCCCGCATCGGCAACGACCACGGGAGCCTACTTGGCTGCGGCATCGCACGCATCACGGCCAGTTTCCACCAGACATCTCTTCGTCACCGGGGGAGTAGCGTCGAGTCTCGGCAAGGGCCTCACCGCCTCGAGCCTCGGCCGGCTGCTCAAGCTCCGCGGACTGCGGGTCAACATGCAGAAACTTGACCCGTACCTGAACGTCGACCCCGGCACGATGAACCCGTTCCAGCACGGCGAGGTATTCGTCACCGACGACGGCACCGAGACTGACCTGGACGTCGGGCACTACGAGCGGTTCCTCGACACCCAGTTGCGGGGCTCGGCGAACGTCACTACCGGGCAGATCTACTCCGACGTGATCGCCAAGGAGCGGCGGGGCGACTACCTGGGCGACACCGTCCAGGTCATCCCGCATATCACGAACGAGATCAAGTCGCGCATCAACGAGATGGCCGGGCCCGACGTGGACGTGGTTATCACCGAGGTCGGCGGCACGGTCGGCGACATCGAATCGCAGCCGTTCCTGGAGGCGATCCGCCAGATCCGGCACGAGATCGGCCGGGACCGGTGCTTCTTCCTGCATGTATCCCTGCTGCCCTACATCGGCCCGTCCGGCGAGCTGAAGACCAAGCCGACCCAGCACTCGGTCGCCGCGTTGCGCAGCATCGGCATCCAGCCAGACGCGATCGTGTGCCGCGCCGACCGCCCGATCAGCGGCGGGCTGAAACGCAAGATCAGCATGATGTGCGACGTGGACGAGGAGGCGGTGGTGTCCGCGGCGGACGCCCCGTCGATCTACGACATCCCAAAGGTGCTGCATTCCGAGGGGCTGGACGCCTACGTCGTCAGCCGGCTCAGGCTGCCGTTCCGCGACGTGGACTGGAGCGACTGGGACGACCTGCTACGGCGGGTGCACCGCCCGGCCAGGTCGGTCACGATCGCGCTGGTCGGCAAGTACGTGGACCTGCCCGATGCCTATCTGTCCCCGGCCGAGGCGCTGCGGGCTGGCGGGTTCGCCAATGACGCGCGGGTGAACATCCGGTGGGTGACCAGCGATGACTGCCAGACCCCCGAGGGTGCCGCCCGGCATCTCGACGGCGCTGACGGGGTGCTCGTCCCCGGCGGCTTCGGCGTGCGCGGCATCGAGGGGAAGATCGGGGCGGTGCGGCATGCCAGGACGCATGGCATCCCGGTGCTCGGGCTCTGCCTTGGCCTGCAGTGCATGGCCATCGAGGTCGGCCGTGACCTGGCCGGGCTGGATCAGGCGAACAGCGCCGAGTTCGACCCGGACACCCCGTTCCCGGTGATCGCGACGATGGCGGGCCAGGAAGACGTGGTCGCGGGCGAGCGGGACATGGGCGGCACGATGCGGCTCGGCCTGTACCCGGCCCTGCTGGCCGAAGGGAGCCTGGTCCGCGAGCTGTACGGATCCGACCTCGTCCAGGAGCGGCACCGGCACCGGTACGAGGTCAACAACGCCTATCGGGAAACCCTGGAGCGGGCCGGGCTGAGATGCTCGGGGCTGTCCCCGGACGGCCGGCTGGTGGAGTTCGTCGAACTGCCGCGCAGCGTGCACCCCTATTTCGTGGCCACCCAGGCCCATCCCGAGTTCCTGTCCCGGCCGACCCGGCCGCATCCGCTGTTCAGCGGCCTGGTGGCCGCGGCGCTTGTCCGCTCGCGCCTGGTGACGGCCGCTGACGCGGCCGGCGGCCAGGTCGGCCGCCGGGCGGCCGCGAGCGCGTAGCACCGCAGGGGCAAGATAGGCACAGGCGGACGGAGTGCCGTACCGGGATCCATGAGGCAGGAGTGCCCGACGTGAGCAAGGCTGCCGAGGCGGCGGAAGTCCGCGATGTCCCCGCGCGCTGGCCGGTGGTCTGGTCGGCCGAGGTTTCCAGCGGCGCCCTGGTCCGGGTGCGCACGGACGCCGTGCGGATGCCCGACGGCGAGATCGCCGAGCGCGAGGTCGTTGAGCACCCGGGTGCGGTGGCCGTCTTGGCCCTGGACGAAGACTGCCGGGCACTGATGATCCGGCAGTACCGGCATCCGGTCGGCGCGCTGCTCTGGGAGATCCCGGCAGGCCTGCGGGACGCGCCCGGTGAACCGCTGCGGCGCACAGCCGAGCGTGAGCTGCTGGAGGAGACCGGCCACCGCGCTGCGGACTGGCACGTGCTGGCCGACGTGTTCACCTCGCCCGGCTTCAGCACGGAGCGGCTGCGGATCTTCCTCGCCAGGGGCATCACCCGGGTGCCCGAGCAGGAGCGGGACTACGTGCCGGAGCACGAGGAGGCGCATCTCGTCGTCGCCTGGGTGCCGCTCCGGCAGGCACGGGACGCGGTCCTGGCCGGTGACCTGCATAACGGGGTGGCCGCGGTGGGTATCTTGTCCGCGTATGCCGCCCGGGAGGATGGGTTCGCGTCATTGCGGGACACCGGCGCGCCGGAGTGCTGACTGGCGGTCGCGATATCCGCTCGGAGGGGACTCGCCTGGCAAGGAAGCCGGGCCGCCCCGCGCAGGAAGGGAGCTGGAAGCATGAGGGTCGGCGTTCCGAAAGAGGTCAAGAACCACGAGTACCGGGTCGCGATCACGCCGGCCGGCGTGCACGAGCTTGTCCGCGGCGGGCATCAGGTCTACGTGCAGCAGGACGCGGGCACGGGCTCGGCCATTCCCGACCAGGACTACGTCACCGCGGGCGCGGAGATCCTGCCCGCGGCGGATGACGTGTGGCAGGCCGGTGACCTGATCCTCAAGGTGAAGGAGCCGGTCGCCGAGGAATACCACCGGATGCGCGACGGCCAGGTCCTGTTCACCTACCTGCACCTGGCCGCGTCCCGGGCCAGCACCGATGCGCTGCTGGCGGCCGGCGTCACCGCGATCGCCTACGAGACCGTCCAGCTGCCTGACGGCTCGCTGCCGTTGCTCGCCCCGATGTCCGAGGTAGCCGGCCGGATGGCGCCCCAGGTCGGCGCCCACCACCTGCAGCGCGAAGGCGGCGGCCGCGGCGTGCTGATGGGCGGCGTGTCCGGCGTCTATGCCGCCAAGGTCGTGGTGCTCGGGGCCGGCGTCTCCGGCATGAGCGCCGCCGCGATCGCGCTCGGCATGCAGGCCGAGGTGCTGCTCATCGACAAGAACGTCGCCAGGCTGCGCCAGGCCGACGCGATCTACCAGGGGCACTGCCAGACGGTGGCGTCCAATGCCTACGAGATCGAGCGCGCCGTCATCGACGCCGATCTGGTCATCGGCGCGGTACTGGTGCCGGGCGCGAAGGCGCCGAAGCTGATCTCCAACGAGCTCGTCGCCCGGATGAAGTGGGGTTCCGTGCTTGTCGACATCTCCATCGACCAGGGCGGCACCTTCGAGGACTCGCATCCGACGACGCACGCGGAGCCGACCTACCGGGTGCACGACTCCGTGTTCTACTGCGTGGCAAACATGCCGGGCGCGGTACCGCACACTTCCACCTACGCGCTGACCAACGTGACGCTGCCGTATGTCGTTGAGATCGCGAACCAGGGCTGGCGGGCCGCGCTGGCGGCCGACCCGGCCTTCGCGCTCGGGCTCAACACCTATGCGGGCGCCCTCACCTGCCCGCCGGTCGCCGAGGCGCATGGCCTGCCGTCGAAGCCAGTCAGCGAGGTGCTCAGCTGACCAGCGTCGCCGGCGCGGTCCGCCGGTATCTCGATCACCTGATGGTCGAGCGAGGGCTCGCCGCGCACACGCTGGAGGCCTACCGCCGAGACCTGGAACGGTACGCGGCTACCCTGGCGGGCCGCGGCGTGACCGCGATCGGCGGGGTGCGGACGCAGGACGTGGCCGCGTTCCTGGCCGGGCTGCGCGCGGGCGATGAGCAGCACCCGCCGCTGGCCGCGAGCTCGGCCGGGCGGGCGGTCGTGGCCGTCCGCGGCCTGCATGCGTTCGCCGCGGCGGAAGGGCTGGCCGCCGGCGACCCGGCCCGGCCGGTCCGGCCGCCCGCGCCGCCGCGGCGGCTGCCGAAGGCCATCTCGGTCGCGGCCGTCGAGCGGCTGCTGCAGGCGGCCGGCGCAGGCGAGGGGCCGGCGCCGCTCAGGGACCGCGCCCTGCTTGAGCTGCTGTACGGGACCGGGGCGCGGATCTCCGAGGCTGTCGGGCTGGATGTTGATGACCTGGAACTGGTCGCCGCGGACATGCGGGTGCCTGCCGTGGTCCGGCTGGCGGGGAAGGGCGGCCGGCAGCGGGTCGTGCCGGTCGGCAGCTATGCCAGGGCGGCCCTCGAGGCCTACCTGGTCCGGGCCAGGCCGACGTTCGCGGCAGCCGCCCGCCAGGCGCCGCCGAGCCCGGCCGTGTTCCTGAACGCCCGCGGCGGCCGGCTGACGCGCCAGGGGGGGTGGGCGGTGCTGCGGGCCGCGGCAGGCCGTGCCGACCTGGCCGAGGTGTCGCCGCACACGCTGCGCCACTCGTTCGCCACCCACCTGCTGGACGGCGGCGCCGATGTCCGCGTCGTGCAGGAACTGCTCGGGCACGCCTCGGTCACCACCACCCAGATCTATACCCTGGTCACCGTGGACAGGCTGCGCGAGGTGTACGCCGCGGCCCACCCCAGGGCGCTCGGCTGACTGGCCGCGCAGCTGCGCACCGCAGGCGCGCGGAGCGGCCGCGCCGCGGCCAGGCCCGCGCAGCAGGCTGATCTGGGCGGCTAGCCCATTTCGCCGCAAACGGTGAGTCGGCTTGCCGCTACCGGCGAGGAAGCCCTAGAGTCCGGGCATTGGCCGCATTGCGTGCGGCTGCCGGGGAGGTGCAGCGGCTGTGGCAGCGTCCCGAACGATGGATTACAAGCACGGCACGCTTGGGCCCACCGGTCGGCCTCTACCAGTGTTCCCTGACCCGGCTCCCCTTCTCTCGCACGGGCCCGCCAGGGTCGTCGCGGTCTGCAACCAGAAGGGCGGGGTGGGCAAGACCACCACGACGATCAGCCTCGGCGCCGCGCTCGCCGAGCAGGGCCGCCGGGTCCTGCTCGTCGACTTCGACCCGCAGGGCGCGCTTTCCGTCGGCCTGGGCTTTCAGCCGCACGAACTTGACGCGACCGTCTACAACCTGCTGATGGAACGCGGCCTCACCGCCCGCGATGTGCTGTTCAAGACCAACGTCGACGACATGGACCTGCTGCCGAGCAACATCGACCTGTCCGGTGCCGAGGTCCAGCTGGTGCACGAGGTCGGGCGCGAGTTCGTGCTCGGCCGGGTGCTCGAGCCTGTCATCCCCGAGTACGACGTCATCATGATCGACTGCCAGCCGTCCCTCGGGCTGCTCACCGTGAACGCGCTGGCCTGCGCGGACGGCGTGATCGTGCCGCTGGAGTGCGAGTACTTCGCGCTGCGCGGAGTGGCCCTGCTGATGGAGACGATCGACAAGGTATCCAGCCGGCTGAGCCCGAGGCTGAGCCTGGACGGGCTGCTGGCCACGATGTACGACTCGCGCACGCTGCACACCCGCGAGGTGCTGGCTGGCGTGGTGAAGGGGTTTGGCGACAAGGTCTACCACACGGTGATCAACCGCACCGTGCGGTTCCCTGACGCCTCCGTCGCGGGCGAGCCCATCACCCGCTTCGACTCGATGTCCGCGGGGGCGAACTCCTACCGGGAGCTCGCCAAGGAGGTGCTGGCACGGTGGCAGCAGGCAGACCCCGCGGTTCACGGTCACGGCGGGTAAGCCTGCCGGGAGTTGCCGAGCTTCTCCGGTCTGCCGCGCGCAGCCCGGCCGCGGACTCGGACCGCCAGGCCAGCGGCAGGGAGCAGCACACCCAGAAGATCACCGTCTACCTGTCGAACAGCGAGCTGCTCGACCTGGAGCGGGCCAGGCTTTCCCTGCGCGCCTACGGCATCGCGACGGACCGCGGCCGGATCGTCCGCGAGGCACTGGCCATGCTGCTCGCCGACCTTGACGCCGAGGGAGACCGGAGCCTGGTCGCGCGCCGCCTGGGCGAGGGAGCATGAGAGCTGCCCCGGATCGGGTAGCGTCGTGTGCTCCGGGCGGCGCTGGCCGCCGCGGGCAGGCTGCGACGGGCTCTGAATGACCACCATGGTGATCGGCGAATCCGGGGACGCCCCGCAGGGTCACGGCGGGGGCGGCTTCGAGGTGCACCTCGACGTCTTCGAGGGTCCCTTCGACCTGCTGCTCGCGCTGATCTCCAAGCACAAGCTGGATATCACCGAGATCGCGCTGTCCAGCGTGACCGACGAGTTCATCGCCCATATCCGGGCCCTGGCCGACGGCTGGGACCTGGACCAGGCCAGCTACTTCCTCGTCGTCGCCGCGACGCTGCTCGACCTCAAGGCGGCCCGGTTGCTGCCGGCCGGCGAGGTCGACGACGAGGAGGACCTGGCCTTGCTCGAGGCGCGGGACCTGCTGTTCGCCAGGCTGCTGCAGTACCGTGCCTACAAGGAGGTCGCGGCCGTGCTGGCCGGCCGGATGGCGGTGCAGGCGCGCAGGTTCCCGCGGCGCGTGCCGATGGAGCCACGCTTCGCCGACCTGCTGCCCGAGGTGCTGCTGGGCCTCGGCCCGGCCGAATTCGCCGCGATCGCGGCCCGCACGCTGGCGCCGAGGAAGCCGCCGGTAGTCTCGACCGAGCACTTGCACACGCCACGCACGAGCGTCCGGGAGCAGGTTGAGATACTCTCCGCACGGCTGCGGGAGCTTGGCCGGGCCACATTCCGCCGCCTTACCTCGGACTGCGCCGGCACCTACGAAGTCGTCGCCAGGTTCCTCGCGGTGCTCGACCTCTTCAGGGACGGCCAGGTCTCCCTCGACCAGCTCACCCCGCTCGGGGAGCTCTACGTGAGCTGGACGGCAGGCGGAGCTGCCGGGCCGGGCGGGCCAGCGACGACAACGAAGCCGGAGATGACGACGGAACACCAGGCAGCGCAATCGCCGGCCGCGGCACCCACATCGCCGGCCGCGGCACCGGAATCGCCGGCCGCGGCACCGGAAGGCGGCGGGTAGCCATGTACGACGGCTCCCTCCCGCGTCCGCGCGACCCCGGCGACGCGGCCGAGGACGAGATCCCCCAGGAGGTCTCGCCGGACGCGATACGGCCGGACGAACGGCCGCTGGCAGGCAGCCAGGAGGCACCTGCCCTGCGCAGCTGCCTGGAGGCGATCATGCTGGTGGCTGATGAGCCAGTGCCTGAGGTGGTGATCGCCCAGGTGCTGGAGCGCCCGCGCGAGGAGATCGCCGCCGCGCTGGCTCAGCTGGCTGCCTCCTACTCGGCCGAAGGCCGCGGGTTCGACCTGCGCGAGGTCGCCGGCGGATGGCGGTACTACACGCGCGAGGAGTGCGCGCCGGTCGTTGAGCGGTTCGTCAGCGACGGTCAGGAGGTCAGGCTCACCCAGGCCTCACTCGAGACGCTGGCGGTGGTGGCTTATCGCCAGCCGGTGAGCCGGGCACGGGTTTCCGCGGTCCGCGGTGTCAACTGCGATGGCGTCATGCGGACGCTGGTGCTCCGCGGGCTGGTTGAGGAGGCCGGCGCCGACCCGGACACTGGCGCGATCCTGTTCCGGACGACGGGTTATTTCCTCGAACGGCTCGGCCTGCCCGGCCTGGAAGCCCTGCCCGAGCTCGCGCCGTTCCTGCCGGACGATGTCGATGATGCCGAGGATTCCGGCCATGCCGCCGCGCAACCGTGACCGGCGCGCCGCCAGCGGCCGCGGGGACAAGGCCGGCGAGCACAGCGGGCCTGACAGCGAGCGCGACACGCTGACCGATGTCCCCGGCGGGGTGCGCCTGCAGAAGGTCCTCGCCGCGGCCGGCGTCGGCAGCCGCCGGCATTGCGAGGAGATGATCGGCGAAGGCAGGGTGGAGGTAGACGGCGAGATCGTCCGCCGGTTCGGCGCCAGGGTCGATCCCCAGCGTCAGATCATCCGGGTGGACGGCCGGCGCATTCCGGCCCGCGAGGATCTGGTCTACCTGGCCCTGAACAAGCCCGTCGGCGTCCTCACCACGATGTCGGACGGCCGCGGCAGGCCGACCATCGCCGATTTCCTCGGCGACCGCGGCGAGCGGCTGTTCCATGTAGGCAGGCTCGACTACGACACCGAGGGCCTGATGCTGCTGATGAATGACGGCGAGCTAGCGCACCGGCTTGCCCATCCGAGTTTCGGCGTGCTCAAGACGTACCTGGCGGATGTGGCAGGCCCGCTGTCGCGGGACCTCGGGCGACAGCTCGTCACCGGGATCGAGCTCGCCGACGGGGTCGCCAGCGCCGACCGATTCCGCGTCGTGGAGCGCGCCGGGTCACGGGCCCTGGTCGAGATCACCCTGCATGAGGGGCGCAAGCACATCGTGCGGCGCATGCTGGCCGAAGCCGGGCACCCGGTCAGCCGGCTCGTCCGCACCCAGGTTGGCCCGGTCTCGCTCGGGCCGCTGCGGCCGGGTACCACCCGGCGGCTCACCACCAGGGAGATCGGCGAGCTCTATGCGGCGGTGGGTCTATAACCTGAGGTCAGGGCAAAGGTGCTGGGACGGGCGGGGCAAACGGGCAAGGAGGGATCTGGTGGCGGTCAGGGCGATCCGCGGCGCGATCCAGATCGAGGCGAATGAGCGCGCGGCAGTCCTCGAAGGTACCTCTGAGCTGGTGACTGAGGTGATGGACCGGAACCGGCTGAACCCGGCGGACGTGATCAGCGTCGTGTTCACCGCCACTCACGACCTGAACGCCGAGTTCCCCGCTCTCGCCGCTCGCAAGCTGGGCTTCCAGGACGTCCCGCTGCTGTGCGCCACCGAGATGAACGTGCCTGGATCCATGCCCCTGGTGGTGCGGCTGATGATGCACGTTGAGACGGAGCGGCCACGCTCGGCTGTGCAGCATGTCTACCTGCGCGGCGCCATCGCGCTCCGGCTGGACATCGCGCAATGACGCCGACGACGGTGATGCCGGCCACGGTGCCGCCCGGCTGCCCGCGCCGCCTGGTGGTGGTCGGGACCGGCCTGATCGGTACGTCGGTCGCGCTGGCGGCCCGCGGGCTGGGGGCGGCCGTCTGGCTGGCCGACCGCAATCCAGCTGTTGCGCGCTTCGCCGCTGGCCTTGGCGCGGGCGATGAGCTGCCCGCGGCCGGGCCGCCGGGCGGGCCGGCCGATCTGGCCGTGCTCGCGATGCCGCCAGCGGCGGTGGCCCCGGCGCTGGCCGCTGCGCAGCAACGCGGTCTGGCACGCCGTTATACCGACGTCGCGAGCGTGAAAGAGCTGCCGCTCGCCCGGGCCCGCGAGCTTGGCTGTGATCTGGCCAGCTTCGTCCCCGGCCACCCGCTCGCCGGGCGGGAGCGGTCGGGCCCGGCGGCGGCGCGCGCGGACCTCTTCCTCGGCCGGCCCTGGGCGGTCTGCCCGGCGCCCGAGACGTCGGAAGACGCGGTCACCGCGGTGACCGCGCTGGCCAGCGCCTGCGGCGCCCAGCCAGCCCGGATGACAGCGGCCGACCATGATCGCTGGGTGGCTCTCGTCTCGCATGTCCCGCATCTGGTCTCGGCGGCAATGGCGGCCCGGCTGGAACGGGCAGCCGACGACGCGCTCGCCCTGGCGGGCCAGGGGCTCCGCGACGTGACCAGGATCGCGGCGGGGGACACCGGCCTGTGGACGCAGATCCTGGCCGCGAACGCCGTGCATGCCGCCGAGCTGCTGCCGGCGATCGCCGAGGACCTGGCCGCCGCGGCTGCCGCGCTCACTGAAGCCGCCGAGGGCGATGACACATCCCTGAAGCGCCTGGCGGACCTGCTGGAACGCGGCGGCGCAGGGGTGGCGAGGATACCGGGCAAGCAAGGCGGGCCGCCGCCCGCCTACGCCGTTGTCCAGGTGGTCATCGGCGACCAGCCCGGTGAGCTGGCCAGGGTCTTCCATACGGCTGGCCAGGCGGGGATCAATATCGAGGATGTGCGGATCGAGCATTCGCCCGGCCTCCCGGCCGGCGTGCTTGAGCTCTCGGTCAGCCCGCCGGCCGCCGGCCCGCTGGTCGAGGCGCTTGCGGCCGGAGGCTGGCCAGTTCGCCGGTAACATCGCCTGCGTGACCAATTCGGCTGAACCGGGCCACCATCCAGGGCTCATCATCGCAGTGGACGGCCCGGCGGGGTCCGGCAAGTCCAGCGCCGCGCGCGGCGTGGCGCGCGCGCTCGGCCTTCGCTACCTGGATACCGGGGCGATGTACCGCGCGCTGACCTGGTGGCTGCTCGCACACGAGGTGGACGTCTCCAGCCCGGCGGCCGTGGCCGAGCACATGCGGCACGCTGTGATCGAGGTCGGCACCGACCCGGACGCTCCCGGGATCCGGGTGGACGGCGCCGATGTCGCAGTCCCGATCCGCGGCCGCGAGGTGTCGAACGCGGTGAGCGCGGTGGCAGCCGTGCCGCAGGTCCGGGCGCATCTGATCGCGATGCAGCGGCGGCTCATCGCGGCGGCCATCGAGGACGGTGACGGAATCGTGGCCGAGGGCCGTGATATTGGCTCGGTCGTCGCGCCGGAGGCGCCGGTCAAGGTGTTCCTGACGGCGAGCGAGACCACGCGGGCGCGGCGCCGCAGCGCCGATCTCGCCGCCGACCCGGCGGTCACGGTAGCCCTGACCCAGGCCGAGCAGGCCCGCCGCGACCGCAGGGACGCCCCGCAGATGACCCGTGCGCCCGATGCCGTTGAGATCGACTCGACCGGCCTGGGGCTTGCCGAGGTCGTGCAGGAGATCGTCTCGCTGGCGATCAGCAGTGCAGCGGGCGCCGCATGGACGACCTGAGCAGGCTGGCGGAGCCGGACGGCGAGCCCGCGGGCGGCAGCCAGCCGGATGGCCCGGCACCCGTCGTCGCGGTGGTCGGGCGGCCTAACGTCGGCAAGTCCACCCTGGTCAACCGCATCCTCGGCAGCCGGCAGGCGGTGGTGGAAGACACCCCGGGGGTGACCCGTGACCGGGTTGCCTACGACGCGACGTGGCGCGGCCGTGCCTTCACGCTGGTGGACACAGGCGGCTGGGAGCCCGCCGTGGAGGGCTCACCGGCACTCGCGGCCAGGGTAGCCGCCCAGGCGCGGGTCGCCGTAGATGCCGCCGACGCGGTCCTGTTCGTGGTGGACGCGGTCATCGGCGTGACGGACGCCGACGCCGCCGTGGCTGCCGTGCTGCGCAGGTCGCGCAAGCCGGTCGTGCTCGCCGCGAACAAGGTGGACGACGCACCGGGCGAGCCAGCGGCCAGTTCTCTCTGGTCACTCGGGCTCGGCGAGCCGTGCCCGGTCAGCGCGCTGCACGGGCGCGGCAGCGGAGACCTGCTTGACCTGATCCTGGACGCTCTTCCGGCGGCGCCGATGGAGCCGCTCGGGGACGAGGGCGGCCCGCGGCGGGTGGCGCTGATCGGCCGCCCGAACGTGGGAAAGTCAAGCCTGCTGAATACGCTGGCTGGCAAGGAGCGCGTCCTGGTCGACCCGGTGGCCGGCACGACCAGGGATCCGGTCGATGAGCTCATCGAACTCGGCGGGTCGTCGTGGCGGTTCGTCGACACGGCGGGCATCCGGCGACGGGTGCGCGAGACCCAGGGCGCCGACTACTTCGCGGCGCTGCGGACCGGGCGGGCGCTGGAGCGGGCCGAGGTCGCTGTCGTGCTGGTGGACGCCAGCGAGCCGCTCGCGGAGCAGGACCTGCGGATCGTGTCGATGGTGATCGACTCGGGCCGGGCCCTGGTGATCGCCTACAACAAGTGGGACCTCGTCGACGAGGACCGCAGGATCTTCCTGGACAAGGAGATCGACAGGCAGCTGCATACCGCGCGGTGGGCCAGCCGGGTGAACATTTCCGCTGCCACTGGCTGGCATGTGGACCGGCTTGTCCCCGCGCTGGAGCGCGCCCTGGCTGGCTGGGAGACCCGGGTGCCGACCGGGCGGCTCAATGCCTGGCTGTCCGGGCTGGTGGCGGCGACGCCCCCGCCAGTGCGCGGCGGCAGGCAGCCGAAGATCCTCTTCGCGACCCAGGCGGGCGTGCGCCCGCCGCATTTCGTCCTGTTCACGTCGGGCTTCCTGCAGGCCGGCTACCGGAGGTTCGTCGAGCGCAGGCTCCGCGAGGAGTTCGGCTTCGAGGGCAGCCCGGTGCACGTGACGATGCGGCTCAGGGAGAACAGAGCGGGCACTGGCCGCCCGCGTCGAGCGGGTTCCGGGAGGCGCTCCTAGGGCTGGCGCGCTCAGCCGGCCGCACGGCGGGCTGGCCGGGGTAGCCGGCCACGGGGATCGCCAGGCCCGGCGGCGGGGGCAGCGCGGTCAGCCGGAAGCCGCCACGCCCAGCCAGAACCATACGGTCGTCCCGGCCTCGTCGCGGAAGTATCCCCACTGATCGGCCAGGGCCTGGACCAGGTATAAACCGTGTCCGTCGGAGGCGTAGGCATCACCGCTCACCACCGGGGCGCTGAGGTCCGATCCGTTGTCCGCGACCTCGACCCGCAAGCCGCCGCTGATCTCGGTGATGACCACCACGATGGTCCCGCCGGCCCGGCGCGAGTTGCTGTGCACGACCGCGTTCGTCACGATTTCCGAGGTCAGCAGCACGGCCACGTCGGCAGCGGGATTGCCCGCCCCGAGGACCTTGCCGACGAACGACCTTGCCTCCGACACATGCCTGGGCCGGCCCGGGATCGTCAGGCTAGCTAAGACACGGGCGCCGCTCATCATGGCCAGGTCCGCTGTCGCGTCGCTGGCATCTGCGGCCATGATTGCCATCTCTGGTCCGCTCCCTCCCCGGATCCGCGCCCGGATCCCTCCCTGGATCCGCGCCCGGATAATGGCGAGCACGGGTCGGCGGCTGGTGCTGAGTGGCTCCAGCGGTGATCCTGTGCTTGGCTTCATCATGGCCTGGGAATGCATACGACGCAAGTGCGTGGGACAAATATCAGGGACGAAATCTCAATTGGGATCTCATATCCACCCCGCTTCTGCTGTATGGTGATCTCCAAGTCAGCACCCGCATGGCGGTTGCGGTGCCTTTTCCCTGAGCCGCGCCCGCTGCGGGATGCCCCTGACCGGGGAGGCGAGATGACAGTGTCGATCGGCCCGACCGTCCGTCGGCGCCGTCTGGGCACCGAGTTACGGCGACTGCGCGAAGCGCATTCCATCAAGCTGGAGGAAGTCGCCGATCAGCTGGGCGTGGCCGCGTCCACCCTGTCGCGCATCGAGACGGGCAAGGCGCCCACCAGGTCGGCGTACCTGACCGCGATGCTGGAGATGTACGGCGTCGATGATCCGGGTCAGCGTCAGGTTCTCACCGACATGGCCCGCGAGGGCCACCGCAAGGGCTGGTGGGCGGCGTACGAGGATGTGCTGCCCACCGGATTCGGTATTTACGTCGGACTCGAGGCCGAGGCCTCGTCGCTGCGTGCCTTCGAGTCGGTCGTCGTGCACGGGCTGCTGCAGACCGAGGACTATGCCCGCGCGGTGATGACCACGGTGCGCAGGAAGCTCGCGGCGGAGGAGATCGAGCGGCTGGTGACCCTGCGCATGCAGCGGCAGGAGGCGCTGCTGCGCGAGGATCCGCTTGAGCTGTGGCTCATCCTGGACGAGTCGGTGGTCCGCAGGACGATCGGCGGGCCCGAGTTGATGCACAGCCAGCTTGTCCACCTGGCGGACGCGAGCTTCCGGCCCAACGTCACGCTCCAGGTGCTGCCGTTCTCCAGCGGCCCGCATCCGTTCCTGAACGGGCCGTTCTGCCTAATCGAATTCCCGGAACGATACGACCCTGACGTGGTATACACCGAGGGCGTCGCAGGACAGGCCTACCTGGAGCGGGACAAGGAAGTGCGCGCGTGCGCGGAGGGGTTCGACCTGTTGCGGGCGGCGGCGTTGTCGCCGGCCGACTCGACAGATCTGATCAGCACATTGGCCAGTCAAGTCAAATGACAACAGAGAGGACAGTCGGATGACTCCCGACCTCACCGGTGCCCGCTGGTTCACGAGCCGGGCATGCAGCGCGGAAGGATGCGTAGAGGTCGCGCACCTGCCAGGCGGCCGTGTCGCGCTCCGCGACTCCAAGGACCCAGGTAAGGCCGCGCACATCTTCGACCGCCAGGAGTGGAGCGCCTTTGTTTCCGGCGTCAAGAATGGCGAGTTTGACCTGCCCGGTAGCTAACGCACGAGGCCAACGGCCTCCCCGGCCCGCCGCAGAGCGGGCCGGGGAGGCCGTTCCAGCCTGATCAGACCAGCCGGGCCGTGGTCATGGCCAAGCCCTCAGGTCAGCCGGGCCGCCCGAATTCACCGTCCCAGGCGCCGCCGAGGAACGCATCCCACTCGGCACGCGTGAAGACAAGGGCCGGGCCGGCCGGGTGCCTCGAATTGCGCAGGGCGACCTCGCCGTCGGCCAGGAACGCTACCTCGACGCAGTTCCCTCCGGTCGGGCCGCTACGGCGGCTCTTGATCCAGGTGACGTCGGCCAGCGCGCTCGCGGGCATGCCATTGCGGGTGCTGCTCATGGGGATCCCTCCATATCCTCGAGCATTGCGCGGATGATCTCCTTGGAATCGTTCGGGCGTGCGCTCATCGCGCTGAGCTGGTCCATGGCAGCCGTGTAGCGCTCCACGTCACTCGCCTTGTCCAGGTACATGGCGCTCGTCAGCTGCTCTACGTACACGACGTCCGGCAGATCCGGCGTGGCGAACTGGAGAATGCTGAAACTGGAAGGCGCGGCATGGGCGCCGGCCGAGCAAGGCGTCACCTGCAAGGTGCAGGCGGGCCGGTCGCAGATGTCCAGCAGATACTGAAGCTGCGCCCGCATCAGCGCGGCGTCGCCGATCGGGCGGCGCAAGGCCGCTTCGTCGATGATCGCTGTCAGCCGCAGGCCGCCGCTGCTGAACCGGCGCTGCCGTTCCTTTCGCAGGTAGACCAGGCGCCCTGTTTCCTCCGCGGAAAAATCACCGAGCGCGATGACGGCCGCCGCGTATTCCTCCGTCTGCAGCAGGCCGGGCACGAACTGCATGTCGTAGCTGCGGATCGACTCCGCTGACTCCTCCAACCCGACGTAGGCCTGGAACCAGCTGGGCAGCACATCCTGATAAGAATGCCACCAGCCCGGCAGGTTGGCCTGGCTGGCCAGTGACAGCAGCTGTTCCCGTTCGGTCAGGTCGGTGATCCCGTACAAGGTGAGCAGGTCGGCGATATCCACTTCGCGGACGGCGTTGCGGCCGAGCTCAATGCGGCTGATCTTGGACTCGGAGCCCCTGATGGCCCGGGCGGCCTCTTGCGCGGTAACGCCACGCGCCTCACGGAGCCTGCGCAATTGGGTGCCGAGCAGGATCCGGAGTACGGTCGGCCCGCCTGCCCCATCTGCCATGACTTGCGCTCCCTCTCTCAGCGGCTTGGCGACGTGATCAGCGTGCCAGGCTACGATCAGCCGCACTGCGGAAACGAGCTTACCTGCGCCTTTCGTGCGGATATCAGAAGCAATTGCGTAATGGACCTGTTCAGCCATGTTGCTCACTTCATGATATCGCATATGCGATTTCAGGCTAGTCTTTACGGTTACCACGTTTTGGGATCTTCGGCTGGACGGGCCCGGGCCGCGGCGCCGGCGTGCGGTGCCGACGCCACGGGCGTCTCGGTACGATCGGTGCCTGGCAAGATCGGCATTCGGGCGAAGGCGGGGCAATGCGCTACAGGTCACTGGGCGACTCAGGGCTACTCGTATCCGTGGCGGGGCTCGGCTGCAACAACTTCGGCCGCCGGCTGGACGCCGACGCGACCCGCGCGGTCGTCGATGCGGCCATCGAGGCGGGCATCACCCTGCTCGACACGGCGGACATGTACGGCGGCGGAGGATCGGAGGAAATCCTCGGCGAGGTGCTGGCCGGCCGGCGTGACCAGGTGGTCCTGGCAACGAAGTTCGGGCACCAGGGCGCCGACATGGGCTACGGGCCGGCCGCGGGCGCCAAGGGCGGCCGGGGCTACATCCGGCGTGCGGTCGAGCACTCGCTGCGCCGCCTTCGTACCGACTACATCGACCTCTACCAGATCCACACGCCCGATCCGGCGACTCCTGTCGGGGAGACCCTGGCCGCCCTCAGCGAGCTCGTCGCCGAGGGAAAGGTTCGCTATATCGGGCATTCCAACTTTTCCGGCTGGCAGCTCGCCGAGGCCGCTGGCCTTGCCAGGGAACTCGGGACCGTCGCCTTCATTTCCGCGCAGAACCACTGGTCGCTGCTCGAACGGGCCGCCGAGGCCGAGGTCGTCCCCGCGGCACGGCATTTCGGCCTCGGCGTGCTGCCGTACTTCCCGCTGGCCAACGGGCTGCTGACCGGCAAGATCCGGCGGGGCCAGCCCGCGCCGGAAGGCACCAGGCTGGCTGGCCGGCCGGAGTACGTGACCGAGCAGAAGGTCAGCCGGGTCGAGGCGCTGATCGGGTGGGCGGAATCCCGCGGCGCCACGGTGCTGGAAGTGGCCGTCGGCGCGCTGGCCGCGCAGCCCGGCTGCACATCGGTGATCGCGGGCGCCACATCGGCCGAGCAGGTCAAGGCCAATGCCGCCGCTACCGACTGGGTCCCGTCGGCCGGCGACCTGACCGAGATCGACGCCATCATGCCGCCGCCAGCCGGGTCCGGCTGACCCTCCGTCCCGGGGGAACCAGCTGAAATGATCAGGTGCGACAACTGACGCCGACGCCCGCGGAGGCAACGATATGAGAGCCGCGATGTACGACCGCTACGGACCAGCTGGCGACGTGCTCAGGGTCGAGGAGATCGAGCAGCCGGAGCCCGGTCCGGGTGAGGTCCGGGTAAGGCTGCAGCTCTCCGGCGTGAATCCGACCGACTGGAAGTCCCGGGCCGGGTCGACGCCCAGGCCGATCGACGGATTCCAGATCCCGCATCACGACGGCGCCGGCGTGATCGACAAGGTGGGCGAGGGCGTTGACCCAGGCCGGGCCGGCCAGCGCGTATGGCTCTGGCTCGCGGCGGCCGGCCGGCGCTGGGGAACGGCCGCGGAATGGACGATCGTGCCGGAACGACAGGCTGTCAGGATGCCGGACGGCATCTCGGCCGAGCTGGGCGCCAGCCTGGGCGTGCCGGCCATGACGGCGCACCGCTGCCTGTTCGCCGACGGCCCGCTGGACGGGCAGACGATCCTGGTAGCCGGCGGCGCGGGCGCGGTCGGCCATTTCGCCATCGAGCTCGCCAAGCACGCCGGCGCCCGGGTGATCACGACGGTCAGCGGCCCGCGGAAAGCCGAGCTCGCCGCCAAGGCCGGCGCTGACCATGTCGTCAGCTACACCGATGCCGACGCGGCTGATCAGATCCGCGCGCTCGGGCCGCCGGTCGACCGGGTCATCGAGCTGGCGCTCGGCGCGAACCTGGCGCTTGACCTGGCCGTCACCAGGCCGCACGCGAGCATTGTGACCTACGCCGCCGAGCCCGCCGATCCGGCGCTGCCCGTCCGGGCCTGCATGACGGCCAACCTGACGCTCCGGTTCGTGCTGCTCTACGGCGTGCCGCCCGCCGCGCTCGGCCAGGCCGCCAGCGACATCACCGGCGCCCTGGCCGACGGCGCGCTCACCGAGCTGCCGGTCACCCGGTTCGGGCTGGCCGACGTCGCCGCGGCGCACCGGGCCGTCGAGGCGGGAACGCCCGGCAAGGTGGTGATCGAGCTGTCCTGACGGCCCGGATCGCATCTCCGGCCCTGCCCACGGCGAGCGTGCCGCCGGCCGCCTGCCCCGGCACGCCTGCGCACGGCCGGGCCGGGCAGCCAGCCGGCGGCGGCCGCCTGCCGCCACCGCGCTTGCGCGTCAGCCGCCGTGCTTCTTCAGGTAGCCCAGGTACAGCGGTCGCAGCGAGTCAGCGATGTCGCTATCGCCGGAGTCAATCGCGTCGGAGATCAGCGCGGACAGCTTCACCGAGTCGGCCGCTGCGTTGTCCGGGTGCCCCGCAGCGGCCTCGCCGGCCGGGATGGCCCGCAGCAGTTCCCACAGGAACCCGACATCCAGGTGATGCAGCGCGCGGCGCACCGCGCGATCATGCAGCTCGCTGGAGGACAGCGCGTCCAGGTCGTCAGGCTCCGTCATGCGACGACCCTACCGGGCACGCATCGCCCGTGTGCCGCTGGCCCGCGCTGAGCACCCGGCGCAGCCCGGCATTGACCCCGCGCATCAGCGAATCGGGCACGATGCCCGGCTGGCTGCCAAGATCCGCCTTGCCGGGAGTCACCACCAGGCCGGCCGGGCGCCGCGGCGACCGTGGCTGTCAGGGGCTGAGGCGGTGCACGTCACGGGGGAACAGCGCGGCCGACCGCACGTTGGCGGCTCCGGTCAGCCGCGCTGTCCACCGCTCAAGCCCGATCGCGAACCCGCCGTGCGGCGGCATCCCGTGCGCGAAGACCTGCAGGTAACCGGCGTACGGGCCGGGGTCTTCGCCCCGCTCGGCCAGCGCGGCCAGGTAGTCCTCGTGCCGGTGCAGCCGCTGCCCGCCCGTCACCAGCTCAAGGCCGCGGAACAGCAGGTCAAACCCGTTCGAGTAGCCCGGCCTGGCCGGATCGGGGTGGGTGTAGAAAGGCCGCTTCGCCATCGGGTAGCCGGTCACGAACAGAAACTCGCTGTCATGCTCGCGCAGCGCCCATTCCGAAAGCCAGCGTTCATGCGCCGGGGCGAGGTCGGGCTCGCCCCCCCAGGTCCTGCCCGGCGTGGCGGGCGAGCAGTTCGCGGGCGTCCGCGAAATGGATTTCCGGGATCCGCTCGGGCACCACGGGCAATTTCAGGCCAAGAAGATCCACGGATTTACGAGTGCTGCGGTCCACTCCGGCCACCATTCCGGCGATCGCGTCCCGCAGCACCGCCATGACGTCGTGGTAGCCGGCGATGAAGCCAAGCTCAGCGTCCAGGCTGGTGTACTGAGCCAGGTGCCTGGCGGTGTCGTGCGGCTCGGCCCGGAAGACCGGGCCGACCTCGTAGACCCGCTCGAACACGCCGACCATCGCCTGCTTGTAGAACTGCGGCGACTGCGCCAGGTAGGCGGTCTTGCCGAAGTAGTCGATGCCGAACACGCTGGCGCCCGACTCGGTGGCCGACGCGACGATCTTCGGCGTGTGGATCTCGGTGAACCCGAGGCCGCCGAGGGCCGCGCGGAACCCCGCCGTGCTGGCCGCGGAGATCTCGAACGGCGCCCGCAACAGCGGATGCCGCAGCGTCGTCGGCGCGCCGTCGAGGATCGCGGGCAGCGACGCGGTCACCGCGGGGCGGTACAGGTCGAACGGCGGCGCGGCGGCCGGGCCGGACAGCGGCGCGATGGCCGGCCCGGTGAGCTCGGCCCCGCCAGGGGCATGGGGGCTGGCGGTGACCGTTCCCTCGACCTGAATCACGGTCTCCTCCGGCAGCGTGGCGGCTGCCCGGATCGCGGCCGGATCGGTCAGCACGGCCTGGGCGAGACCGGAGCGGTCCCTGACGATCAGGAAGGTCATCGACTTGAGCTGCCGCTTGCGGTGCAGCCAGCCGGCGATCATCACCTGCTGGCCGGCCTTCGCTGGCAGGTCGGCGGCCAGGATTCGAGAGATCATCACACTCCTCCGGGAGTTGCGCGACCCCTTGGGAGTGCGGGCGAGAAGGGAACTCGCGGTGCCACCGCACTTTCGCCGCCGCCGGCCGCTACGGCCGGCCGCGGCCTCGTTCGGGCCCGGTGACGAGGGCCGGCCGGCGGGGCATGGGGTGACCGCGCCAGGCGGCCGCCGTTCCTCCCCGCACTCGGGAGGGTCTTCGCCGTGGGCTCGCGAGGCCGCCTTCTCAGCTGGTGGCGGCTCTCTCCGGCTCGCGGGATCCCGGGCTACTCGTCTCCGTCTGCGCGTTGCAGTCCAGGATACCGGCCGCCGGGCCGATCGGGTTATCGGCCGCGGCGATGATCGCCGCGCTGATCTCCCGCAGCTGCCTGAGCTGCTCGGACGTGAGCACGTCGATCAGCGATCGCCGGACCTGGGCGACGTGCCCGGGCGCGGCTTCCGCGAGTGCGGCAAACCCCTGGTCGGTGAGCTGCGCCACCTGGCCACGGCGGTCGGTCGGGCAGTCCGCCCGCTGAATCCAGCCGCGTTCCTCCAGCCGCGCGACGGCGTGCGACAGCCGGCTCTTGCTCGAGGTCGATGCCTCGGCGAGCTGGCTCATCCGCAGCGCCCGGCCCGGTGCCTCGGACAGCCGCACCAGGATCTCGTAGTAGCCGTGCGGAAAGCCGGCTTCGTGCTGCAACTGCGCCTCGACGTTGCTGAACAGAGTCTGGCAGGCAGTCACGAACACCCGCCAGGCCTGCTGCTCGCTGGAGGTCAGCCACCGCGTCTCGGAGGTGCTCACGCGGCAAGGATACCCGAAGTTGTTGAGAGTTTGACAACATGGCGTCGAACTGATATTGCTTGAGTGTTCAACAACCGGCTACTAGCAATCGGGAGTACCCATGACCGCAGCGACTACCCAGACCAGCATTCCCGGCTACGTCGCCGGCACCTGGACCATCGACCCGGTGCACTCCGAGGTCGGCTTCGCCGTCCGGCACATGATGGTTAGCAAGGTCCGCGGCAGGTTCAACACCTTCTCCGGCAAGCTCGTCACCGGCGAGAACCCGCTGGCTTCGTCGGTGACCGCCGACATCGACCTCGCCTCGATCATCACTGGCAACGAGCAGCGTGATGCGCATATCAGGTCGGCCGACTTCTTCGAGGTCGAGACCTACCCGACGATGACCTACCGCTCCACCGGCATCCGCCAGGACGGCGGCGACTACGTAGTCGACGGCGAGCTGACGCTCAAGGGCGTCACCAGGAACGTGCCGCTCAAGCTGGAGCTGAACGGCTTCGGCCCGGACCCGTTCGGCGGGACCCGCGCCGGGTTCACCGCGACCGGCGAGCTCAACCGGCGGGACTTCAACGTCAACTTCAGCGCCCCGATGCAGAACGGCGGCGCCGTGGTGGCCGACAAGATCAGCCTGCACCTGGAGATCGAGGCCGTACTCGAGGCCTGACAGCGGGGGGCCCGGGGGGTCGTCCCGTGCCGTTCGTGACGGTCAGCCTGCTGGCCTGAGCGAACGGCAGCGGGGGGCCCGGGGGGTCGTCCCCCCGACTAGCACAGCCCCGCTGCCCGCCGCCTGCAAGGGCATGAATCCCGGGATCGCGTACCTTCCGTGGTACGCGATCCCGGGATCCAGCACCTTGGCGGCCGGCCGAAGGCTGGGCAAGCGGACGGCTAGCGGCTCGCCCAGCCGGCCAGCAGCTCCGCCTCGCGCTCCGGCGTCAGGCCCACTCCGTCCGGCGCGGCGGCCTGATCATGCGTCCGTCGGCGGCCCGGCGCGGGCCCGGCCAGGCCGGCCTGGCCGCGGCCTTCGTCGGCGCCGCGTCCCCGGTGCACGCCACCGGCTTCGCCCCGCAGATCCTGGCGGGCAGCCCGGTGGCCTTCCACCCGGTGCCGGTGACGCTGCCGCTGGCGGACATCGTGGCCAGGCTCAACGAGCTGCAGGCGCCGTTCCTCTTCGGCTGCCCGAGCATGCTCGCCCGGCTGGCCGGCGAGCAGCAGGCCGGCCGCCTCCGGATCAGCCCGCTCGGGGTCACCTCCACCAGCGAGACCCTCCTCCCGGCCGACGCGGCGGCGATCAGCTCCGCATTCGGCGCGCCGTGGTCAATACGTTCGCCACTACCGAGGGCCTGGTCGGGGTGAGCGACCCAGGTGACGTGACGGTGACGGTCGCCTCGGACGGCTGCATCGCCGAACCCGTCGACGAGCTGTACCGGCCGGTCCCGCCGGGCACACCGTCCGCCCGGGTGCTGGTGACCAACCTCTACAACCGCGTCCAGCCGCTGATCAGATACGAGCTTGCCGACTCATTCACCCGGCAGCCGGACGCCGGCCAGCACGGTCATCTGCGTGCCACGGTGCAAGGACGATCCGACGAGGTATTCCGTTATGAAAATGCCGACATTCATCCGCTGGTGCTGCGCTCGGTGCTGGTGACCAGCCCGGCGGTCAGCGACTACCAGGTCAAGCAGACTCCGTCCGGTATCGCGGTCGCCGTGCAGAGTGACCGGTCGGCCGATCTCGGCGCGCTCCGGGTACGGCTGCGCTCTGCCCTGACGCTGGCCGGGCTGACTGATCCGGACGTGAGCATCCGCGCCGTGCCTGCCCTGCCGCGCAATCCCGAGACAGGAAAGCTGCGCCGCTTCATTCCAGTGTGATCACATGGCAGGATCGCGGCCATGATCGGACGCCTGCATCACGTGATCATCGACTGCCCGGATCCGCCGGCCCTCGCCGCCTTCTACTCGGAACTGCTCGGCCTGCCGGTCACGTGGCAGGAAGCGGACTTCGCGGTCGTCGCCAGGAACGATACGGCGTCGGGCATAGCCTTCCAGCTCGCGCCGGACCACCAGCCGCCACGCTGGCCGGATCCCCGCTGGCCACAGCAGTTCCACCTGGATGTCATGGTCGACGACGTGGTTGCCGCCGAGCCGCAGGTGCTGGCGCTCGGCGCGCGGCTGCTGCAGGGCGGTGACGGCTTGCGTATCTACGCGGATCCGGCCGGCCATCCGTTCTGCCTGATACCACGCCCGGCCTGGGCCCCGCCGATCGGGGCGGGGATGGCTGCTGGGCGAGGCGGCAGCGGCGGAGCAGGAGGTGGCTGACAGCGAACCGGCGCCTGGCGGGCCCGCCGAGCGGGTGCCGCTGGCCACGATCGCGAGGGAATGGGCCCGCATCGGGATTATCGGATTCGGCGGCCCGCCGGCGCACATCGTGCTGCTCCGCAAGTTGTGCGTGGACAACACGGAATGGCTGTCCGCGCGTGAGTTCGAGGATGGCATCGCCGCGACCAACCTGCTGCCCGGCCCGGCCTCCACCCAGCTCGCGATCTTCTGCGCCTGGCGGCTCCGCAGCGCCGTCGGCGGCATACTCGGCGGCGCCTGCTTCATCGTGCCCGGCCTGGTCATCATCCTCGCCCTGTCGGTGCTGTTCCTGGCCGGCCATCCGCCGCTGTGGGTGCAAGGCGCCGCGGCCGGGGCCGGCGCAGTAGTGCCTGCCGTGGCCGTGCACGCGGCAGTCAGCCTGCTCCCGGCGAGCTGGCGGCGGGCGGCCGGGCGGCGCGCGGCACAGGCGCGGTGGCTGGCCTACCTAGCGGCAGGCGCGGTGGCCGGAGCGACGGCCGGCCCGTTCGTAGTGGCTGTACTGCTCGGCTCCGGTCTCATCGAGGTGGCGGCCAGCCTGCGCACCGCGCCGCGGCAGTCAGCCGGGGGAGTGCCGGGCTTGCTGCCGCTGCTCGCCGGGCCGGCCGTGGCCGGCCCGGCAGTAGCCGCGGGCGGCCTCGGCGCGCTGGCTTGGGTAGCGGTGAAAGTCGGCGCGCTGTCCTATGGCGGCGGCTTCGTGATCATCCCGCTGATGCAGCACGACGCGGTCGTCACCTATCACTGGATGACCGGCGCGCAGTTCCTCAACGCGGTGGCCCTCGGCCAGATCACGCCGGGCCCGGTGGTCCAGACCGTCGCCGTCGTCGGCTACGCGGCGGCGGGAATCGGCGGCGGGCTGCTCGCCGCGCTGATCGCGTTCCTGCCATCATTCGTGTTCGTCCTGGCCGGCGGCCCGCATTTCGGCCGGCTCAGGTCCAGCGTACGGGCGCAGTCGTTCCTCGCCGGGGCCGGGCCCGCCGCGATCGGGGCGATCGCCGGCGCGGCCATCCCGCTCGGCCGCGAACTCGGCCACTGGTGGCAGGCCGGCCTGCTGCTGCTGGCGCTCTGCTGGCTGCTGCTTCCTTCCCGGTTGCTGGCACTGCGCAGGAGCGTGGTCACCGCGCTGCTCGGCTCGGCCGTGATCGGCATGATCGCGGCGCTGGCAGGTGCTCCGGTCAGCCACTGACGTGCTGCCCGGCGGGACCGCGGCCCTGGGTCATGAGTAGGGCTCGAACGGCTCGACCGGGATGTAGCGGACACTGACCGGTGCCCTGCACCCGAGGTACGTCGGCCCGACTGCTACTGCCGGTAGGTCTGCAGGAAGCTGCCGAGCCGGTCAATGGCATCATCGAGCACGTCCACCGCGGCGAGGAACACCAGCCGCAGATGGTCCGCCGACGGCAGGTTGAAGCCAGTGCCGTGCGACAGCAGCAGGTGCTGCTGTTCCAGCAGGTCGATGACCATCTGCTCGTCATCGGCGATCTTGTGAACCTCCGGGTCCAGCCGGGGAAACAGATAAAGGGCGCCGAGCGGCTTGACGCAGTCAACCCCGGGAATCTCGTTAATCTTCTGCCAGGCGTGATCGCGCTGCTCCCGGAGGCGGCCGCCCGGCTGCAGCAGGCCGGCAATGCCCTGCCCGCCGCCGCCGAGAGCGGTCGCGATAGCGTACTGGGCCGGCACGTTCGGGCACAGCCGCATGTTGGCCAGCAGCTCCAGCCCCTCGAGGTACTCAGCCGCGTCGTGCCTCGGCCCGGAGACCACCAGCCAGCCGGACCGGAAGCCCGCCAGCCGGTAGGTCTTCGACAGCCCGCACATCGTCAGCACCAGCAGGTCGGGCGCCAGGGCGGCGGCGCACTCGTGCACGGCGCCCTCGTAGAGGATCTGATCGTAGATCTCGTCGGCCAGCACGAGCAGCCCATGGCGGCGGGCCAGGTCGAGCAGCCCGAGCAGGGTCTGCCGGGAGTAGACGGCGCCGGTCGGGTTGTTCGGGTTGATGATCACCAGCGCCCGTGTCCGCGGCGAGATCTGCGCGGCGACGTGCTCAAGGTCGGGCTCCCAGCCGGCGTCCTCGTCGCAGCTGTAGTGCACGGCGCGGCCGCCGCAGAGGCCGACGGCCCCGGTCCACAGCGGGTAGTCAGGGCTCGGGATGAGCACCTCATCGCCGGTGTCGAGCAGGGCCTGCAGCGCCATCACGATGAGCTCGGACACGCCGTTGCCGAGAAATACGTCGTCAGGCCCGACTCCGGGCACCCCCCGGCGCTGGTACGACTGGGCAACCGCGAGCCTGGCCGGGTGGATGCCGCGGGCGTCGCTGTAGCCCTGCGCGTCGCCGATGTTGTGCACCACGTCGCGGAGCACGGCGTCCGGGGCGCCGATCCCGAAGGCGGCCGGGTTGCCGAGGTTGAGCTTGAGAATGTGGTGCCCGTCGGCCTCGAGCTGCCTGGCACGCCGGAGCACTGGCCCCCGGATGTCGTACCTGACGTTCTGCAGCCTGCTCGCCTGCGACACCATGACTGTCCGCCCTCCTCGTACGCCAAGTCGCCTATCGTGCCCGAAGAGGGCGTGCCCGCGCTCGGAATAAACGCGGAGCGTGCAGTTTACCCCGGCCGCCGCGGTGTCAGGCCTGGCCGGCGGGCGGCCGGGAGATGGCGGCCACGGTGGCGCCGGCCGCCCGGGCAGCGCGGCGGTGACGATCCACGACCCGGTGGCGTCGGTGCCCTGGCCGAGCAGCCGCGGCACCCGCGTGAAGGACACCGCCCAGTCCAGCCGGGCCGCCTCCGCGCCGAGGTCGATCCCGCTCGCGGCGGGCGCCCACTTGACGAAGCACCGCTCGGTGCCCGCGCCTACCTCGAACGTGATGCCGCCCAGCTCGTTCTGCCACACCGCGCGCACCGCCCGGCCGGCACGGCCCGCACCGGCGCGGGTATCGCGGTATCCGGCCGGGCCACCCCCGAGACGGAGTCCCACGGAGGCGTCGCCAGCGCTTAGTGGTTAAGTTCTTGCACGCCATAACGTGCAAGAACTTAACCACTAACCCGAAGTTCCCCTGACTCCTTCCCCGCGAGCGCGGCTTCTGGGCTGTGACCAGGCGTTTTGCGCTCGCTAGCGACAGAGGCGTAGTCATGTAGATCAGCTATAGGGTGCTCCGCTCCGCGTGTCTGCCTGCATGAACG